>Ga0129316_1000007_pt1 | contig 204618 bp, 200 predicted proteins | sample Cm1ome_2_FD_94429 | JGI IMG/M metagenome (GOLD analysis project Ga0129316, IMG submission 94429) | Eastern black-and-white colobus group fecal microbial communities from Wisconsin, USA - Cm1022B metagenome | ecosystem: Host-associated > Mammals > Digestive system > Large intestine > Fecal...
ATAACCCTCAAAAACCGTTCAGAATCGATCCCGGGCTGGCGTCAGCCTGCCTTAATATGCGGTTATGAACATTTTGAGGGTATTTGCTGCACTTTTGAACTTGTTTAGCGCCTAAAACACGATGGTTTTGAACATTCAAAGAGGTTGCCTCTCGGTGAACTCAAGTCACTTTTGAGACAACCCCTTTGAAGATAATCTGTAAGAAAATTGTGTTACTTGGAAAGATCTATACTTCTGACCTTGTCCCTCACCTTAAGTACCGAAGGCGGGGACACCGACAGCTCGTCGATACCCATCCGGAGGAACCGTTCCGTAAGCGAAGTATCCGCTCCGAGCTCGCCGCAGATGCCGATCCACTTGCCGTTATCATGCGCAGCCTTCGCCGCCATCTCGATCAGTCGAAGCACAGCTTCGTGATGAGTGTCGACGAATCTCTCGATCTTCGGATTCTGTCTGTCGCACGCGAGCGTATACTGCGTAAGGTCGTTGGTGCCGACCGAGAAGAAATCTACCATCGGCGCGAGCTTATCGCTTATTACAGCCGCGGCCGGAGTCTCGATCATGATGCCGAGCTCGATGTTATCCGCATACGGGATTCCATGCGTATCGAGCTCCGCCTTGATGATGTCGCAGAAGCCCATGATCTCGGAGATCTCGCTCTCGGATGTGATCATCGGGAACATGATACCGAGATCGCCGTAAACTGATGCACGGAACAAAGCACGCAGCTGCGTCTTGAATATCTCGGGACGCGTCAGGCAGATCCTTATCGCACGTATACCCATCGCGGGATTCTCTTCGTCGTCGAGATTAAAGTAATCGACCTTCTTATCCGCGCCGATATCGAGAGTTCTGATGATTACCTTCTTCCCCTTCATCGATTCGAGTACATTCTTATAAGCCTCGAACTGCTGCTCCTCCGACGGGAAATCCGAATTCTCAAGATACAGGAACTCGGACCTGAACAGACCGATGCCGCCTCCGTCGTTCTCGTTGACAAGAGGGATATCCTTGGGTCCTCCGATATTACAGAACACATTGATCTTAGTGCCGTCTATAGTCACGTTATCTTTACCGATAAGTTCCTTAAGACGGCTCTTCTTCTCAAGGTCCTCATCGCGCTTCTTAGTAAGTCTCGCCACAGTATCCTCATCCGGATTCACGAACACTTCTCCCGTGTAGCCGTCGACGCAGATCTGCTGACCGTCGGCTATCCCCTCAAGGAACTCCTTACCGAGTCCGATAACAGCGGGGATATTCATATTACGTGCGAGGATCGCAGTATGGGAATTCGAAGATCCGTAAGCTGTCGCGAAAGCGAGCACCTTCGACTTATCAAGCGAGACCGTCTCGGAAGGAGCGAGATCGTCAGAACATACGACCATCTTATCGCCCGCAAGCTCGCTGCTTGCGCCGTTATCCGCAAGGCAGTTCAGAAGTCTGTCGGAGATATCCTTGATATCCGCGGCTCTTGCCTGGAAATAACTGTCATCCATGGCAGAGAACTGCGCCGCATATGTATCACGCGCAGATGCCACTGCGAACTCCGCATTGACGAGCTCGCTGTCGATCATGTCATTGATCGCATCGTTATAGTCCTCGTCTTCGAGCATCATCATGTGAACCTCGAAGATCGCGGCTTCTTCCTCGCCTACCTCGGCAAGCGCTTTCTCATATATCGCCTGCAGCTGTTCGGTCGCTTTCTCCTTGGCTGCGGTGACACGCGCCTTCTCAGCCTCGGGGTCTGTTATGCGTACCTTTTCGACGCTCGCGGTCTGCCTTTTAAACACCGACACTTTGCCGATCGCCACGGCACCGTAAACGCCTTTACCAGTATACTTGATCATAGGTATCCTCCTTATCGAAGGTGATTTCAGATAATCAGAGATTCTCGTTCAGGAAAGCCTCGATGGCAGCTGCAGCCGCATCCTCGTCGCCGCCCTCGATCTTGATCGTAACGGTATCGCCGCACTTAACGCCGAGTCCCATCAGCGCCATAAGCTTGGTAGCCGCTGCGGACTTGTCGCCCTTCTCGATAGTTACGACAGTACCCTCGAACTCCTTCGCCTTCTTGCCGAGAAGTCCGGCGGGACGTGCGTGAATACCTACGGGATCCTTGATCGTGTACTCGAACTGCTTCATTTTTGTTGTCCTCCTATTTGTAAATATTCTTAAATTCCTGTAATGACGGGTACGACGGTATCGCCCCGGGCTTCGTGATCGTCACGGCGCAGTACCTGTTCGCGAATGCCGCCCCCTGCGTAAGCTCATCTTCGGTCAGCTCCGGCAGATCCTTCACAGTCACGCCTATGGACTTCAGGTACCACAGAAGCGATCCGATATAAGCATCCCCCGCGCCCGTCGTATCCACAGCCTTGACCGCGACACCTTCCGCCTGCCCCGAAGCGTTACGTGTCATGAGCACGGCACCGTCCTTGCCTCTCGTGTAAACGATAAGCTTCACTCCCTGTTCGAAAAGCTCATCCGCAGCATCCTTAATATCCGTCTTGCCCGTAATGAACTCTATCTCCTCATCAGACAGCTTCAGTATGTCGGCCTTGGGTATGAACTCCTTTACCGCCGCACGCAGATCCTCTTCGGTCTTCCACAGCGGGAATCGAAGATTCGGATCGAAGCTTATAAGCGCACCCTTGGCACGCGCCTTCTCTATTGCCCCCCTGTGCGCATCCTTCATCGGGAAATCGCCCAGGGACACGCTGCAGAAATGAAGTGCGAAAATGTCTTCGAACATATCGTCACGGATCTCGGAATCTTTAAGCAGCATATCCGCAGAAGGATTCCTGTAGAATGAGAATGTCCTGTTGCCGTTTTCCTCAAGGCTTACGAATGCGAGCGCCGTATTCGCCTCATCGGTCTGTATAACATCGGATGTATCGATACCCGCTTCGCCGAGTTCCTTAAGGATCTTATCGCCGAACGGATCTTTACCTAACTTCGTTAAGATCGCGGACTTACCTGTAAGCCTCGAGAACGCGCCGCACACATTCGCGGGAGCGCCTCCGAGCTTTGGTGCGAACGCCGTGACCTGATCGAACGAACAACCTGTCTTATCGGGGATAAAATCGATAAGAGCTTCACCGATCGCGACCAGCTTCATCGGCTTATCACCGAGCATATAGACGGTCGCCTTTGCATCACACTCGAAAGTAACATCCGCATCCGGATAGAATCTCGAGCTTAAGACGAATTTGCCGCCGTTGATATAGATCTCGACCGAAGATGTATCGAGGATTATCCTCATATCGTTGAACTGACCGATACGGACCCTTCTTATATCACGCCCGTATCCCCAGCCTTTGCCCTCATCGAACTTAAGGACTGCGGCGCCGTCACCGACAGTGATCTCGAAGCCTCCGAAGGATGCACGCGTGAAGTCCGGATCACGGATCACGATATCGCACGGCAAAGTAAGCTCCGTCTTCGTCCCTGCTGCACACCTGATGCGCGAAGAACGAAGATTAACCAACTCATCTATCGGGTTCTGGCAGATGCCTCCGTCATCAGCGGCACTTAACACACGAGGCAAAGTAAGACAATGCTGCCACCCGAGTTCCGTCGTCGGATTACTGTAAGGAATATCACCTATTCCCATCCAGCCGATCAGAAGCCTTCTTCCGTCCGGCGTCTCGAATGTCTGCGGAGCATAGAAATCGAATCCGTGATCGAACTCCTCGAAGTCACTTAACTTATCTTCATTAAGCTTAAAGTAACCTGAACTGTAGACATTCTGATTAATAAACTCTTCATGCGGCAAACCCTGCGGCGACAGCCCGAGGAAACTTCTGCCCTCAACGAAGAACAGATCGGGACACTCCCACATGTATCCGAAGTCCGGGACCTCATAAGTCTTAACGAACTTGAAGTTCTCCGGTCCGTCTCCTTCATAGTAGAGAACGAGACCCTTGGAATCCCGGGTCCTCGCACCGAGCACCATCTTCCACACGCCGTCTTCGATCCACACCTTGGGATCTCTTACATGGCAGGAACAGTAATCGGGATAATCGGAATTTCTAAGGATTATATTCTTCCCGTTAAGCACACGAGGATCGTCCGTCACCACGTGTATCTGGTTGGCTTCACGGCCCTCGTTGATATAATCATAATCTCCGGGCTTCTTAACGTTGCCCGTATAGAATATGTGAAGCTTTCCTTCATCAACTACGGCACATCCGGAATAGACACCGTTACTGTCCTCCGGGATATCGGGCTCCATTACGATCCCCGTATATTCCCATGACAGAAGATCCGGTGACTCCATGTGACCCCAGCATTTCCTTCCCCCGCCGGAAGCAGAGTCGGGAGCATACTGGAAGTACACATGGTATTTGCCCGAATAGAAGCACAGTCCGTTGGGATCGTTAAGCCATCCCTGCGGCGGCTCTATATGCAGTTTTTGTCTCCATTCACTCATTTGCTTACCTTGATAATATCCGTGAGTGCATCGATATCGCCGTCATCAGCGATCTTCTCTACGGAAGCATAATCATCAGTATTCGTGATGATGACGGGAGTCTCTGGCTTATAGCCTGCTTCCTTGATCTTATCGATGGAGAACTCGACCAGTTTCTGGCCCTTCTTAACCTTATCGCCTTCCTTGACGAAAGCCTCGAAGCCGTTGCCTTCCATCTCGACTGTATTGATACCAACGTGCACGAGAATCTCCACGCCGTTCTCGAGTGTGATTCCGACTGCGTGCTTCGTGTCGAAAATGGAGCTTATCTCGCCGTCAGCGGGAGCGACCACCTTGCCCTCGGAAGGAATGACCGCAGCACCCTGACCCAATATGCCCTGCGCGAAAGTCTCGTCAGGAACATCCTCGAGTGCGATCAGCTTACCCTTAACGGGAGAAGCGATGATGAACTCGGACGCTTCGTTCTTCGCAGGAACATCGCAAGCAGCGGGAGCCTGTGCAGGAGCAACAGGAGCCGGAGCATCGCCTGCAGAAGCCGCAGCCACAGCGAGCGCGGGCTCAGCCTTCTTGCCGCCGTTCTCAGCTTCCTCAGGAATTCCCATGAACCAGGACACAGCGAAAGCAACGCCTGCCGCCAGAACGAAATCAATAAGATAGCCGACCGTGCAGTCCATTGTGATCAGGAATCCGAATACGCCCGTAACACCGTATGCAGTCGCATATACATTCATGATGGAACCTGCAGCCGCACCGACCGCGCCTCCGATCATACCGGCGATGAAAGGTCTTACGAATCTTACGTTAACGCCGAAGATGGCAGGCTCAGTGATACCGAGGAACGCGGAGAGCGAAGCCGGAAGAGCCATGGACTTGATCTTCTTATTCTTTGTCTTCAACGCTACTGCGAGAGCTGCAGCACCCTGTGCAACGTTGGCAGCAGTCGCGATAGGCATCCAGATATTCTGACCGTTATTCGCGATCATGGAAGCCTCGATCGCGTTATACATATGATGAACACCCGCTACTACCGTAGGAGCATAAGCCGCGCCCATCAGGAATGCACCGATACCGAACGGGATAGTGATAAGCCACTGTGCACCCATGAGTACCCAGGACTCGAGCTGTGCGAATACGGGACCGATTACAGTCATCGTAAAGAAGCCCGTTACAAGTACAGTTACAAGCGGCGTTACGAACAGGTCGATCATCTCGGGTACATGCTTATGCAGCCAGTTCTCGAGCTTACACATGAGCCATACCGCGATGACGACAGGAATAACATGTCCCTGATAACCTGTATTCTGAATATTCCAAAGTCCGAACCACGACCACAGGGTCGAAGTCTCCGCACCGGATGCCACCGTCCATGCGTTGACAAGGCTCGGGTGGATCATGATCATTCCTATAACAGCTCCGAGATAGACATTACCTCTGAAGATCTTCGCAGCACTTACTGCGATAAGGATAGGCAGGAATGTCAAAGCCGCATTCGAGAACATATCAAGAAGTGCGTAGATATAATGATCCGTGATAGACGGGAATGCTCTCGAAAGACCTCCGAGCAGACCGTTAAGAAGACCCGTGGCGACGATCGCCGGGATGATCGGTACGAATATATCACCTAACGTCTTGAGAATTCTCTTCCATACAGGTGCCTTCGAAGCGGCAGCCTGCTTAACATCTTCCTTGGACATAGCCTGGACACCTGCAAGGTCGATGAACTCGTCATAGACCTTATTAACGGTTCCGGTTCCGATAATTATCTGAATCTGTCCTGCTGATTCAAATACTCCTTTAACACCATCAATATTCTCAACAGTGTCTTTGCTCATCTTACTGTTATCGGCAATAACCAGTCGGAGTCGGGTCGCGCAGTGAGCCGCGCTTACAAGATTCTCTTTTCCCCCGATACCCGCCAGTATTTCCGAAGCGCATTTTCTGTAATCCATAAGCGTCACCTCGCAAATAAAATGGGCAGATCCGAACGGACCTGCCTCATTGTAAACTCAATTTGATAAACGCTTCTTACTTAACTCGTGAACAATCGGTAAATATTACCTTATGTATCCACTACGATCTCGGGAACATCAACATTGACATCGATGCCGTCATCAAAGCTGTCTGCCATGCTCTCGATCGTGTTGCGGATGTCTTCGAATCCGCCCTCGATCTTCTCTACGTCAGTCGCCATACCGATATTCGCTATGAATACGATAACCGCTATGATCGCCAGAATCACGGAGATAACCAGTGAAGCGATACCGCAGATAATTAATTTGATCTCTGATTTCTTCATTGCTTTATCCTCCCTCAGATTCCGTTCTTCCAGATTTTCTTCATCGACTCAATGTACCACTTTGTACCGAGTATGAAATACTTGATGGCGAAGAATGTTACCGCGTATCCGAATACTGCGAAGAAGAGCAATGCGAGTCCGAATAACAGACCGGATGCGAGGAACGGACCGTAGAACCAGCATGTGATAAGCAATGCGAGTGCTGCGGCAGCGACTGCGAGTTCTATGAATGTGATCCCGAGCACGATACCCAGGAGAGTGATCCAGGCGGGTATCGCTACGAAAAGAGTGATAAGCAATACAAAGCATACAGTCTGTGATGTAGGCTCCTGTGCCTTGGGCGCGGCCGCTTTCTGCTCTTTCTTCTTCAGGATTGTGGGAAGTGTCATTCCCTCTTTGTAATCAGCTGCGAGCTCGGAAGGATCTCCCAACTGCGCTGCGGCTTCCTCTTCGGTCTTGCCCGCGATCTTACTCTCCTCGAAATGATTCTCTATATCGCTCAATATGTCTTTGACATCGTTGTAAGACATAGAACCGAGTTCCTTGGCGAGCTTGTCAAGATATTCCTTCTTTGTCATTTGTCCTCATCCTCCAATATTCCTTTTACCGCTTTGGTAAACTCATCCCATTCCTTCTTGTCCGCGTCAAGCTTCTGCCTGCCGAGATCCGTTAAGTGATAATACTTACGCGGAGGTCCGTTCTGTGATTCCTTGAGATAAGTGCTTACGTAACCGTCTGACGCTAATTTCCTTAATATCGGATATACCGTTCCGTCTGACATCTGGATCTTCCCGGAAAGAGTGTCAGCTACGTCATAGCCGTAGCTGTCACCTTTCGCCAGGATAGTAAGCACACACAAATCAAGCACACCTTTTTTGAACTGACTGTTCATATCTATCCCCCTGTTCTTGAAATTTGTGCGGGTCTTCCCTACGGTTCTGAATATAACACAGTATTATTCATTGTGCAATACCGAACTTAAAACAACACCGTGAGCATGGTAATACTCATTCTTACGCGTCTTTAAGCTCCGTGGAGATGTCCAGTATAATTCCGAACGAGATGTAATTAACGAGCATGGCCGTACCGCCGTAGCTTACGAACGGCAGCGGGATACCCGTGATGGGAAGCAGTCCTACCGCCATACCCATGTTCTCGATGTAGTGGAAAGCAAACGAAGCCGTGAGGCCTACGATCATATACGAATACGCCGGACGCGAAGCATGCGCCGCTACGAAAAGACAGCGACACAGGAAGAAGAACGCCAGCAGGATAAGCGCTGTCGTGCCGATGAAGCCCAGGTGCTCCGAAGTCGCGGAGAAGATAAAGTCACTCTCCTTAACCGGAACCTTAACGAGGATACCCGTGTGGTTGCCGGACAGACCTCCCGAAGCGATAGCCGCCTTTGACTGAACGAGGTTCCACTCTGACTCGGGGTCAGTACCCTCGAACACGAGCGAGAGGATTCTCTTTTTCTGATAGTCCTTAAGGTAGAAATTCCAGATGAACGGAACGCCGAGAACGATAACGCCCGATGCCGCGAGGAGGAAGTATCTGTACTTAAGTCCCCACACGAAGACGATACAAACGAACGAGAATACGATAACCATCGCCGTACCGAAGTCAGGCTGGCTTAAGATAAGGAGCATCGGCGGACCGTATGTGAGCGCCAATAAGCCCAGACCCTTAAGAAGCGATACCTTCTTGACGGATATCTGCTCGAATATATCCGCAGCCGCCATCGCGAGACCGATCTTCATAAGCTCGGACGGCTGGAAGTTACCGATAACAGGAAGGTTAAGCCAGGAGTCCGCGCCCCATTTCCACGACAGGTCGTAGCCGTCGATCGGGACCAGTATCAGCAGGAACAGCGACACGCCGTAGATCGCCCATCCGAAAGCACGGAGTATCTGCGTATCCATTACGCACAGGAAAGCCGTGATCGCCATGCCGACGATGGCAGCGCCCACCTGCCTGTAGAAGTTGTTCGGGTACGCTTCGAAGCCGTCGCTCAATACGTTGTTAAGAACGTAGAGGCCGATTACAGTAATAAGGAAGATCGGCACTATAAGATAGTAGTCGACCTTACGAAAATACTGCGTATTGCGTAATTTCTCTATTCCTGATTTGCCCGGCATTATTTCTTGGACTTATTCTTCTCTTCCCTGCGGGCGAAAGCGTTCTCGGGAAGCGGGATTATCTCCCATTCCTTAAGGTGAGAAACGAGTATCAGCGTTAAGCCGCCGAAGACTAAGATCAGCGACAGAAGCTGTGATGTTCTGATGTTGGATGAGCCCAGATACAGAGAGTCCGTGCGAAGTCCCTCGATGAAGAATCTTGCGATTCCGTAGAGCACCATGTATACGCTCGCTGTCTCGAATCTTCTCTCGCTGTTCGGGCGTACAGCCAGAAGCAGCACAAGGAAGATCGCCGTCGTGCACAGGGACTCATAAAGGAAAGTCGGATGCACGGGCATCGAAGAATCGAGGTCGGGACAGTATGTCTCGAGGTAATGTGAGATCTTGGATGATGTCATACCCCAGGGAAGCGTAGTCGTTGTACCGAATGCTTCCTGGTTAAAAAAGTTGCCCCAGCGGCCGATAGCCTGACCTAAGGGGATATAAACGATGCAGTAATCGAGTACTGTGGAGAAAGGGATCTTTCTTATCCTGCACATGATGTATGTGCCGAGGACAGCACCGAGGATGCCGCCGTATACGGCAAGGCCGCCGGATCTTGTGTCGAATATGCGTCTTATATCCTGCGAATAGTATTCCCACTCACAGAAGACATAGTAAAGTCTTGCACCGATTATGGCAGAAGGCAGTGATACGAGCAGAACGTCATATACAAGATCTTCGGAGAACTTGTTGGACTTTGAATGACGGACAGCAAGCCATCCGCACAGTATCATCGCAGCGGCGATCAGGATGCCGTACCAGTAAACCTCGAATGTGCCTATCCTGAAAGCGACAGGATCGACCTGAATCGTGATGCCTATAAAAGGAAAACGTACTTCACACATATTTATACCTCGTTATACGGGGAAGATTATACTATTTTTTGCAAGCCATGTCTTTGCAGATTCTTTATCCTGCGCGACCCGGGCTGCGAGTTCATCCGTCGAAGAGAATTTTACTTCCGGTCTTACGAACGACAGAAGCTCCACTTTGATCCTCGCGCCGTAGATCTCCTCATCGAAGTCGAAGATGAATGTCTCCGCGGTCTCGACCTTCTCGGTATCGTTGACGGTCGGTCTTAAGCCGACGTTGGTAACGCCGTAAAGCTTGCGGTTACCGAGCAGCACGCGCGACACATAGACGCCGCAGCGGACCTTAAACTTATCCTCCGGGATGATGAGATTCGCCGTCGGGAAACCGAGTTGCCTTCCGAGCTGCTTGCCGTGTGCGACAAGTCCCGTGTACGAGAAGCACTTGCCTCCGCACAGCTTGGAATACAGTTCGACATCGCCTTCACCCGCCGCCTCGCGAAGCCAGGTAGAAGACAGGCGTCTGCCCTCTTCTCCGTAAAGCTTATCTTCGAATATATTTACCTCTATCCCCTTCTGCATACCAAACGTCTTAAGAAGTTCGGCATCGCCCAAAGCCTTCTTACCAAACCTGAAGTCCGTGCCTGCGAGAAGAACCGAAGACGACATCTTCATCAAGATTATCTCGTTAAGAAAATCCTCCGCAGGTAAATCCCGGATCTCATTAAAGTCGAGCACGAGAAGCTCATCGACTCCGAGCTGCGACAAAAGCTCGCGCTTCTCTTCGATAGTCGTCAGAAGCCCGCCCTCATTCTTGCAGAAATTGCTGAAAGTCATAACTGTCGAAGTCAGACCTTCGAGAGCCGCCGTCTTCACGGTCTGCCTTATGATCTGCTGATGCCCCATGTGGATCCCGTCGAAGAAACCCAATGCTGCCGCCCTGCCCTTATGAAGGTAAGGCAGTGTATCAAGATAGCAAACGGTCGTGATCGTATTATTCAACTGCGAGCATCCTTTCGATACGCATTATATCGTTATCCCTGTACATAACCGCGGTAAGTATTCCCTCGTGGAAAGCCGCGACCTTCTTTCCTTCTTCCAGCTCTGCGAAAAGTGCGGCTGATATCTTCTTACCGAGCCTTACCTCATCGTACTGGGAGCGGGTAAGCTCGATTCGCGTCATGCCGTCCATCGCCTTTTCGCGCGGTACGATGAAGCTGAAGTCTTCTTTCTGCGCCAGCTCGGACAACTGCTCCTCGGTATACGCATCCTTCACGTCGAAAGGACCCGCTTTGGTGCGGCGCAGTGTAAGCGCATGCGCATGGTAACCCGTGATCTTTCCCGCGTCATCGCAGATGGATCTTATGTATGTTCCTTTCGAGCATGCGATGCTTAAGTCGGCGTATATCCTGCCGTCTTCGTAGCGCATGTCGTTGATGTTAAGCGAGTATATCTTCACAGAGTGCGCGGGCATCTCAACTTCAATTCCCTTACGTGCGAGATCGTATGCCTTCTGCCCGTCTATCTTCTTCGCGGAGAACACGGGCGGCACTTGCTCTGTGATAAGGGAGAGCTGCGCGAAAGCTTTACGAATATTCTCAAACTCTTCTTCCGAACCCGTGAGCGTCTTCGTCTCAATTACATCACCCTCGGGGTCCATCGTCGTCGTACTCATACCGAAGACACACGTGCAGTCGTAAGCCTTATCGTAGTCGTCGGTATAGCGCATGACCTTGAGAGCCTTGCCGGTAAATACGGGAAGCAGCCCTGTCGCGAAAGGATCGAGAGTGCCGCTGTGACCTACCTTGCGCGTACCCGCAAGGCGCTTGATGAAGTTATCCGAAGCCATCGATGTGATGCCCTTCTTCTTGTCGAGAAGGATGATACCGTCAGGGATCATAAGAACTTGGAAGCCTCTTTGATAATCTCGTCGGCAAGCTCGTCTATCTGCCTGCCCTTTATGCTGAAGCCTGCGGCTCTCTTGTGTCCGCCGCCGCCGTACTGCTCTGCGAATACCGAGCAGTCGAATGAAGTCTTGGATCTTAAGTTGCCTCTTATCGTGTCATTGCCGACTTCTCTTAGGACGCATGCGAATTCCACGCCGCCGACGTCTCTTAATCTCGAGACAACATCGGAGATCTCATCGTGATTTGCGCCGTGCTTGTTAAACATCTCGGTAGTAACCTTGACTATCGCAAGCCTGCCTTCGCAGAAGAATTCTGCAGAAGAACATGCCGCAGAAGAGATCGCGAACTCCGAAGGAGTCTTAAGGTCGAACAGGTTATAGCACACTTCTGTGATATCGCCCCCGAGCTCCATGAGAGAGCCCGCAGACTCGAGTGTCTCAGGTCTTGTATTCGTATAAGTAAATCTTCCCGTGTCGGTTACGATACCTGCCATAAGGCATTTCGCGCATCTTGTATCGATGACGTCCTTCAAGGTCTTGCCCAGGATCTCACTTATCCTTACGGCTGTGTAGAATACCATCTCACATGCGGATGAAGATCCGGGATCGATCCACTTATTCTCCGTTGCAAGATCCGTTACCTCATGGTGATCTATATCGAGCGCATCCTCATAGATCTCGAATATCCTGCAGTTAGTGTCACCCATGCGGTGACCTTCGGTGCAGTCTACCGAGAAAGGCTGATCGTAATGCTTGCCGTTAACAAGAAGATCGCCGTCAGCGAAGTCCTCCGAAGGATAGAACAGCAGGTCCTCTACATTAAGAAAACCCATATTCGAAGGAAGCTCCTCGGGCATGCAAACCCAAGCATTCACGCCGAGCATTCGCAGGATCGAGGTAACGGCACATGAAGAACCGATACAGTCTCCGTCCACGCTCTTATGCGGGAAAACGAGTACTGCACCGTCGTTCTTCTTAAGCTCCTCCGCCTTGGCGATGATGAGCTTTGCCATTCTCGATGCACCTTCGAAGTAACGTTCCTTCATGAACTTATCCTTCTTCTTCCGAACTGTCTTCCGAATCTTCTTCGGGCAGACCCAACTCTTCTCTCTTAGCCTTGTCTTCAGCCTTTACCCTGTCGATAATCGCATCCATACGTGCAGCCTCATCGAGGGTGTTGTCGATCTTGAAGTGAAGCTCGGGTGCAAGACGGAGATTGATCCTCTTGCACATTTGGAAACGGATGAATCCGTTCGCGCCTTCGATGGCATCCAATGCTTCCTTCTTATCTTGATCGCTGCCGAACACTGAGATAAAAACGGTCGCATGAGACAGGTCACGGGTCATCTTGACCTGCGTGACCGAAGTCAGCAGGGGGACCCTGGGGTCCTTCAGCTCATTGCTGATGATATCCTGCATGACCTTTCTCATCTCATCGCCGACTATCTCGGCTCGGTTCCTACGCATCTCTGTCTACCTCTTGGCTTGTGAAGGCCTCGATGACGTCTCCTACCTTGATATCGTTGTAGTTCGCAACAGACAGACCGCACTCGAATCCGGAGTTAACTTCCTTAACGGAATCCTTAAGTCTCTGGAGTGATGCAAGCTCGCCTGTGTGGATAACGATGTCGTTACGAAGGATTCTTACGCCGCAGTTTCTGATGATCTTACCGTCTGTTACATAACATCCGCCGATCGTACCTACGCCACTGACCTTGAACAGTTCACGGATCTCTGCGTGACCGAGGACAACTTCCTCGAACGTAGGCTCGAGCATACCCTTCATAGCCTTCTCGATATCTTCCGTAGCCTTATAGATTACGTCGTAGAGTCTGATATCTACGCCGGCTTCCTTAGCCTTCTCTGTGATGATCGCATTAGGACGAACGTTAAAGCCGATGATGATCGCGTTGGATACGTCAGCGAGAACGATATCGGACTCGTTGATGGCACCGACGGCACCGTGTACGACCTTAACACGTACTTCTTCGTTACTGAGCTTCTCGAAGGACTGTGTAACAGCCTCGACGGAGCCCTGGATATCTGCCTTAACGATGAGGTTGAGCTCCTTGACGTTACCCTCAGCCATCTGGGCTGCGAGGTTCTCAAGCGACATTCTGGAGCTCTTTCTGATCTTCTCCTCACGCTGCTTGATCTTTCTCTTCTCAACAAGCTGTCTTGCCATCTTCTCATCCTTAACTGCATAGAGAACCTCACCTGCAGAAGGAACCTCAGGGAGACCCAAGATCTCACAAGGGATGGAAGGACCGGCCTTCTTAAGAACTTCACCCTTATCGTCGTACATAGCTCTGATGTTACCGATCATAGCGCCGCAGACTACGGAATCACCCTGCTTCAGAGTACCTCTCTGAACGAGTACTGTAGCTACAGGACCTCTGGACTTATCAAGCTGTGCCTCGATAACTGTACCCTTTGCCTGTCTCTTGGGATCAGCCTTGAGCTCGAGTACGTCTGCAACGAGGAGAACGTTCTCAAGGAGGTCATCTATACCATCACCCTTCTTAGCGGATACGGGAACCATGATCGTGGATCCGCCCCACTCCTCAGGGATGAGCTCGTACTGAGTCAGCTCCTGCTTAACCTTATCGGGATTTGCGCCCGGCTTATCGATCTTGTTGATGGCAACTACGATCTCAGTGCCTGCAGCCTTGGCGTGGTTGATAGCCTCGATCGTCTGAGGCATGACGCCGTCATCTGCAGCTACAACGAGGATCGCGATATCCGTAACCTGAGCACCTCTTGCTCTCATCGTGGTAAACGCTTCGTGACCAGGTGTATCGAGGAATGTGATCTGCCTTCCCTTTACTCTTACCGTGTAAGCACCGATCTTCTGTGTGATACCGCCGGCCTCGCCCGTAGCTACGGAAGAAGCACGGATCTTATCGAGCAATGAAGTCTTACCGTGGTCAACGTGACCCATAACAACGACAACAGGAGGTCTTGTCTCCATGCCCTCTGTGATGAGCTCGTCATCATCGTCGAAAAGGATATCCTCCTCTGTCTTCTCCTCAAGGAGTGTCGCATTGATGCCGAAGCCGTCAGCGAGCAGACATGCCGTATCGAAGTCGAGCTCCTGGTTGATCGTAGCCATAACGCCGAGCTTGACCATGAGTTCCTTGATAACGTCGGAAGTCTTCTTACCGATACCTTCTGCGAAGTCCTTTACAGTGATGAAAGGAGGGATCTGGATATCAGTGATAGCCTGGACCTCAGCAGCAGACTCCTCGTAGGAATTCTTCTTCTTTTTCTTTCTGCCGTATGAATAATCATCATACTCGTCGTCACCCGAGGACATGCGTCCGTTGAACTGACCGCCTCTGTTCTTAAGGCGTCTGTCGGTGTTGCCGCCCTGTCTGTCGCGGTCTCTGTCATCATGCTTCTTATCAAATGCGGACTTCTCGGCATAAGAAGATCTGCTCTTCTTGATCTCTTCGATCGGAGCATCTGCCTTCGGCTTGGAAGGTCTTCTTGCTGCGGGATGTGCGTTGCCGCCCTCTTCGTCCTTATCCTTTCCGAATCCGCCGCCTGCAGGTCTGGGTCCGCCCGGTCTGTTAAAGCCGCCGCCCTGACCCTGGGGCCTCGGTCCTCTTCCGGGACCGCCTGCTCTGTTATAACCGCCGCCCTGATAGCCGCCGTTTCTGTTGCCGTATCTCTTCTCGGGAATGATAGTAGATGTTCTTACCGTCTCAGGCATGGCAACTACAGCAGAAGAGATCTTTGTACGGTCGATAGCGGGAGCCTTCTCCTCCTTGGGTTCGGGCTTCTTCTCTTCCTTAGGCTCTTCCTTCTTCTCAGGCTCTGCCTTAGGCTCCTCGGCCTTGGGAGCTTCCTCGGCCTTAGGTTCTTCCTTCTTGGGCTCCTCAGGGGCAGCCTTGTGGTCTTCCTTAGGCTCCTCTGTCTTGGCAGCGGCCTTCTTAGTTGTCTTCTTTACGGGCTCTTCGGCAGCAGGAGCTTCGACTGCGGGTTCTTCTGCAGTCTTCTTTGCTCTTGTTGTCTTCTTAGGCTTCTCTTCAGCTGCTGGCTCTTCAGCCTTGGCAGCCTTTACAGTCTTCTTGGGAGCCTCAACAGCTTCGGGAGCCTTAACGGTCTCGACAGCCTTGGGAGCCTCCTTCTCAACTGTTTTCGCCGCTTCTGTCTCAGGCTCGGCCTTCTTCTTATGAACGCGTCTTACCTTGAGCTCCTTGGTACCCGAGACACCCTTGCTCGTTACCTGCGGCTTATTATCCTTCTCGGAATTCTCACTCATTAATGAATATCCTCCTAATTAATCTTCCTTCGACAGCATCGCGGAAAGCTTATCCGCGAACCCCTCGTCCGTTACCGCCACTATGGCTCTGTCAGGCTTACCGATGGCCTTGCCCAACTGTTCCTTCGTAGCAAAGCTGTATGCATCCGGCATATCAACACCGCCTTTGGCTCCGATATCAAGCAGCTGTGACAGCGTGTTCCTTGATATATCCTTCGACAGGATCAGAAGCTTCACATTACCCTTGCGTATAGCCGCTTCCACCTGGTCAAAGCCCGATGTTACCTTTCCCGCCTTAGCCGCGAGACCTAAGAATCTTAAGATGTTCAGTTCGTCTGACAAAGTCTTAATATCTCCTCGGCAAGTGCAGTAAGCTCTTCTTCACTCATCTGAGCTTTCAGGCCCTTCGATATGCGGTGTGCCTTAAGCTCGATCTTGATGCATTTCTCGTCTTTGCAAAGATATGCACCTCTTCCCGGAAGTTTACCGGTGGGGTCTGCCGTCAGAGTGCCGTCATCCTTCAGAGTGACTCTTACAAGATCTCTCTTGTCGCGTCTCGTTCTGCAGCTGACGCACATTCTCTGGGGCTGCTTCTTCGGGGCAGGGTTTGTCATACTTCGCCCTGATCCTCAGAAGCCGCAGCTTCCTCTACCTCGCTGCTGTCAGCGACCATGAACTTATCGATAACGGATCTTGTAGCCTCGGATGCATCCTCGGACTCTCTCTTGATATCGATCTTGTAGCCTGTGAGGTGAGCTGCAAGTCTTACGTTCTGACCGGATCTTCCGATAGCGAGGTTGAACTGCTGATCGGGAACGATTACCTTAGCATAACGCTCTACGTGACCGTCTTCCTTCTTTGTGATCTCGATGTCAACTCTTACTGCCTTTGCGGGCTGGAGTGCTTCACTGATGAACAGAGCGGGATCCTCGTTCCAGTCGATGATGTCGATCTTCTCGCCTGCGAGCTCATTCATGATCGTCTGAACTCTCTGTCCTCTGGGACCTACGCAGGAACCCTTGGCATCGATGTTCTCGTCTCTGGAGTAAACAGCGACCTTGGATCTGGAACCGGGCTCACGTGTGATGCCCTTGATGAGAACCTCACCGGACTTGATCTCGGGGATCTCAAGCTCGAACAACTTCTCTACAAGCTCGGGAGCCGTTCTGGAGATTGTGATAGAAGGACGGTCGTTATGGTCCTCAACTCTCAATACGAGGAACTTCATAGTTTTGTTTGTATCGTAGGACTCGCCTCTCATCTGGCCGTTCTTGGGAAGAACTGCCTCTGCGTGTCCGATATCTACATATACGTTTCTTGCATCCTTACGGATGATAGTACCTGTTGTAAGCTCGCCGATCTTGCCGGAGAACTCTTCGCTGATCCTCTTGTGCTCAGCAGATCTTACCTTCTGGGAGATAGCACTCTTGGCAGCTGTAGCGGCAAGTCTTCCCAGGTCCTTAACGTCGAGACCGTACTCGAGTGAGTCGCCGAGCTCTACGTCGGGATCTGCAGCCTGTGCTTCCTCAAGGGAAACCTCGTTAGTGGGATCTTCCACCTCATCAACGACTTCCTTAAGCTGGTAAACATAGATCTCACCAGTCTCACGGTCGATCTCTGCGCCTACAGTCTCGATGATACCGCCGGAGAACTCACGTCTGTAAGCTGTTACGATACCGTCTTCAACAGCCTTGATGAGCTCTTCTTCGTCAATGCCCCTTTCCTTCGCGAGCATCCTGATCGCGTCAAGAACGCTATCCTGAGGCTCCTCGTTAGTTTCCTTCTTCTTTGCCATTATACTTACCTCCCAAAATTAAAAATCAATGTGTCTTACGGCCTTGCTTATATCTGTTAAAGTAAGCTCGGCCTCGTTGCCGTCGTCCTTCGCGAAAAGGACTGTATCGTCATGGGCAGATACTATCGTGCCCGTGAACTTCTTTGATCCGCTGTCATCTGCCTTGAACAGACTGACATCAATCTTCTCGCCCTCGTATCTGATGTAGTCTTCGATCTCCTCCAAGGGCCTGGTAAGTCCGGGGGAACTTACCTCGAAGTAATCCGCATCACACTTGAGCTTCTCATCCAGAATGGGATCGATGACCTTGCTGAATGCCTCGCAGTCGTCGATCGAGATACCGCCCTTACGGTCTATAAAGAGCCTTAAGAACATATCCTGACCCTCTTTCTTGTACTCGGCGTCCACGAGATCAAAACCTAACTTCTCCGCCTCGGGCTTAGCTATATCGTAAGCTTCCTGCGCGATCTTTGATCTTTTTGCCATCCGATCCTCCTTTCAATGTTTTTCCTATAAAGAAAAACGAGCTCGTACAAGCTCGTTTACTCCAATAAAGTAATCTGAACGCACTTATATTAACATAATGAGTATTATCAGTCAAAGACCTCCGGGACATAGGACTGAGAGGGCACATCGAACATTCCCTGCGTCAGGATCCTTAACTTAGGGATAACCGGCAGCGCCGTAAACGCCAGCGTCATGAACGGATCTATGCCGGGCGTGCATCCCATATGCTTGGCCATGACCTTCATCTCGATGAGTTTATCCTCAGTCTCGACCGCGTCCTCCTCACACATGAGTCCCGCGATTGGAAGCGCCAGCGAGGCTTTGACCTTCCCGCCTTCGGTTATCGCAAGTCCGCCCCTGTTTCTTAATACTTCATTAGCCGCGACCGCCATGTCCTCATCATTGGTCCCTACCACGATGATGTTATGGGAGTCATGGGCAACACTTGATGCGATAGCACCGCTTTTAAGTCCATAACCTCTTATGAAGCCTATACCGACATGACCGGTCTTCTTATGCCTCTCGATTACCGCAATCTTTAATATGTCTTTATCGATCTCTATACCTGAAGGTTCTTTATCAAGATTGGAAGGAACTATGATCTCGTTCGTAAGAAGCTCGCTCTTAACGACCTCGAGCACACGCTTGCTGCTGCCGGTCTTCTTCAATCTCAGGTCTTCGGGCTTTACCGGATCCATATTAAAACTGTTATATATACGGGGGTAATCCTGCGGCTTCACTTTAGTTTCTATGTCCGCCGTAAGCACTCCGTCTTCGGCTACCAGACGACCGTCCTTAAATACCTTCTCGACCTTAAACAGATCAAAGCCCGATACTACGATGATATCCGCTTTATATCCGGGAGCGACGGCTCCCCTTTTACCGAGGCCGAAATACATCGAAGGATTAAGGCTTGCCATCTTAACCGCATTGCTTGCCTTCTTGCCGCTTCTTACGGCTTTCCTTACAAGGTAATCCATATGTCCGAATTCGACGATATCACCCGGATGCTTGTCATCGGTAACTATCATGCAGCGGCCGCAGTAATCGTCGTCGAACAAAGGAAGGAGGTTGTCCATGTTTTTCGCAGCGGTACCTTCCCTTACCATGATCCACTGCCCGCGGCGAAGCTTCTCGAGTGCTTCCCCGATATCGGAGCATTCGTGGTCGGATTCCACGCCGGCAGTAATATATGCGTTGAGCTCATTTCCCTTAAGACCCGGCGCGTGACCGTCTATGACCTTGCCCGCATTAACGGCACCCTCGATCTTATCTAAGATATCCTCGTCTCCCCTGACGGTCCCGAAGGAATTCATCAGCTCCGCAAGACCTTTGACATTCTTCTCTTTATAGAATCTTTCAAGATCTCCGGCCATGAGCACGGCACCCGATTCGTCCATACCCGTAGCGGGCACGCAGGACGGGAGCATAAAGAAGATATCGATAGGAAGATCTTTACTTGCCTCGAGCATATATTCGATACCTTCGATTCCCGCGACATTGGCGATCTCATGAGGATCCGCGATGACTGCGGTGGTGCCGTGCGGAATGACAGCCTTAGCAAACTCAGCCGGAGAGAGCATGGAACTCTCGATATGGATATGACCGTCTATAAGTCCGGGACAGATGTACTTATCGGATACATCGATCTCTTCTTTACCCTTATACGAACCTATGCCGACGATGACCCCGTCCTTAACGGCCACGTCTCCCGACTCGATCTCACCCGTGAAAACATTCAGTATCTTACCGTTCTTTAAGACCAGATCCGACTCCGTGATACCGCGTGCTGCGTCGATCAGCTTCTTAAGTTGCTCTTTCACTTGAATTCCCTCTTATATCTATATAAACAGAAAACGAGCTCGCCGAGCCCGTTTCCTGCTGATTCATACCTTTAATTAATTATCAAACGTAAGCCTTGACTGCTTCGGGAAGGTCTTCTACCTTGCCGCTCAAGATGATCGTTGCTGTTACAGGAGAATCCTTAAGGAATGCATCGAGCTTTGTGATGAAACTCTCGAGTGCTCCTGCATCAGTCTCATTAGCTACCTTGTAAATGCTGTCGATGTAGATATGAGTAAGATCATAATCCTTGGAACAGATACCGCCGATGAAAGCCAAGAGCTGATCAAATCCTTCTACCGGGTATTCCTTCATATTTACGAGTCTTACGTTGGGCTTAAGAAGCTGATCCAGTCTGCTGCCTCTCTCGATGCAGACGATGTTGTTATCCTGTCTTGCTACTGTGTTGATATCATCAACAAGCTTAGCTGTCTTTCCTGAACCCTTCTCACCCGCAATAATCTTAATCATATTGGTCTCTCCTTAAACGTTACTTGTTATCCGTTTCCGGATAAATATATTTTAGATTATTTGAAGTTCTTTTTGAATAGACAAAAGTTAATAATGTGCTAATAATTCAAAAATACCTCAAGTCACCCCGAGGTATTTTCTATTTCTTCTTTTTCTTATCTTTTTTCTTTTTCTTGTCTTTGTCCTTATCCTTGTCCTTCTTCTTTTCGCGGCGGACAGGTTCTTCGGACTTGGGAGGCTTCACTGCAGGTGCTGCCTTTATCTCCCTTTCCTCGCACAGCGTGTCGAGCACATTCTTGAGCTCTGCTACGGCAGGCTTGTTAATCCGGTACTTCATGAACCTTCCCTGCTTTGTGGCAGTCACGAGGTCATTCTCGAGAAGCACGCTCATGTGATGCGACAGGGTCGGCTGTGTGATATCGAAATGCCCGAGGATGTCACTTGCGCAGCATGTACCCATGGCGCTTATGATCGTCAGGATCTCAAGGCGCATCGGCTCACTTAATACCGCGAGCCTGCCTGCAAGCTTATCCATGCCTGCCATTTATGCGATCAACCTGTTCTTCAGAGCGGACTCGAACTCGACGAGGTTAGCACATGCGATGATCTCAGTGCTGTCCTCGAGGAGGATATCCTCATCGCCCTTAACAAGAACAGTCATAGGAACGCCCATCTTACGAAGGAGGATGAGCTGATAATCCTTGGAAGCCTCACGGGACAGATACTTGCACAGAAGTCTCAATACCTGCTTGGCATCCTCAAGGTAGAAGCCTGACAGCTTCATAAGATGATCTACAACATACATCGAGAAGACATCATTGAAGTCGAGCTTGTCCTTCATGGGGAATACGCTTGTGAAAGCCGTAACTGCAAGCTTGCTTACGAGATTAAGCTCGGAGAAGTCCTTCAAGGGGATCTTGAAGCTCTTAACATTCGCAGAGAAAAGCTCCTGCATCTGCTCGACCGTGAGCTCACTCTTTAGCTCCTTGATTCTCTCGATTCTTGTGATTACCTTCTCGCGGGGCAGATAAGTCGCCTGTCCTATATCCGTAGCCTTGTGAATAAACCAGCTCTCGGGGATAAGTCCCAGCCTCTTCCATCTGTAGAGTGTACCGTAAGAAATATGGGTTTCCTTCAGAAGATCTTTCTTGGAGATAAGTATTTCTTCCATAAGCGACACTGCCTCACTTTCAACTTTATAAGACCATTGTAGGGTAACAATGTTACAAAGAAGTGGCACGACGGTGTTTTAACAGATACAAAAAGGACCGCAGGCAGTCCCGCGGTCCTCATTAAGTCAATTATATATAAGATCAGAGTCCGAATGCGCTTGCGATATCCGAGAAGAACTTCTCGAACGGCCAGATATAATCTGCGATGCTCTGTCCCATAACCAGAGTGATGACAAGCGCGAATACCAGCATGACGATGAAGAATATCAGATACCATGCAAGCAAAGCTCTTGCGAAATTCTTGAAGTTCTTATTACGCGGGATCAGCGCGAAGAGGATCGTGAAGACGATACCGATAACCGGAAGTACACACAGAAGTCCGCACCAGAAGAATACGCCTGTAGTAACGGGTCTGTAGTCCTTGGGGCACTGCTCGATCTTCGCCTGGAACTCGGCAGCCTGCTTAGCCTTCTTATCGATCTTGGCCTGCTTCTTCGCCTGTTCCTTCTCAGCCTTCTTTATTGCCTTCTGCTCGGCAGCGATCCTGTCGGCAGCAGTCTTATCTACAACCGGAGCCGCAGCTGCAGCGGGTGCAGATGCCTTGGGTTCTGCGGGTGCAGATACGAATTTCTCTTCAGCGGGCGCTTCCTTAACAGCCTCTTCCTTAACGGGTTCGGTCTTAACTGCAACCGGAGAAGACTCCTTGATCTGCTCGGGTGTAGGAGCGTTCTTGATCTCATTTTCCAAATCAGCCATATCCGTTACCTCCTGGACTGTAAATAATTATAACAAAATAAAAACGACCGCGGAGCAATCGTCCGCGGTCTTAACATAAATATCACAAACTCAATACTTACGCTTGATTACTGAGCCTCAACTACAGAAGTGATGTGAGGGTTAGCACCCTGATACCAGTAGAGGAAACCTGCTACGTCGATAGTGTCACCAACGTTCAAAGCCTCAACTGCCTGATAAACATCTGTGTCAGCACCTGTGAGGTAAGACTCAACTGTGAATGTCATTGTTGTCTCACCGTTGGAAACTGTGAAATAGAGGTCATCACCCTGTGAACCGGAACCATCCCAGCTGTAGAGGAACGCGTCGCCGTTATCACCGGAAGCCTCAACTGTGAGACCTGTCATAGTAAAGTTTCTGTTCTGGTAAGCGATAAGAGCATCATCGTTACCAAAATCAGCTGTAAGATCTACAGGCTCCATGGGATTCTCCTGAGCGAGATCTGTGAACTCGAATGTAGCATCTGTGATCTCGACTTCACCTTCCCACTCACTCTTATAACCTGTTACGAGGATTGTAGCGCCCTCAAAAAGTTCTTCAGAATCCTCTTCGGAGCAAGCCATGTTATAGATGAAATAAGCACCGTCACCGTCAAAAGCCTGAGCGTAAACAGTGATCTGGTCCTCCCACCATGACTGTGTAGCCATAACTGTGCAAAGAACTGTTACCTCTGTATCGAGAGCAGCTGCCTCATACTCAGCATAAGACATGTACTCGTAGTCAACAGCAGCCTGTGTCTCTTCCGAAGTTGTCTCAGCAGTATCAGCAGAGCAAGCGAAAACAGAAAGAGCCATTGCTGCAACAACTGCAAGGGATAAAACCTTCTTCATTGCCTTCATTGTAATACCCTTCTTTCTTAACGGAGCTTGGATATAGTTTATGCACCCGTTAAACCCAAAAGTATTATAAATCAAATATTAGCTGAATAAAGACCGTCAGCTCTTTTTCCGCTTTTTGACCAAACCGTATGCGAAATACACCCCGATACCTATCCAAACTACACCAAGGGTGATAAGCAAAGCCTTGGATTCGGAAGGCATGGGACCCAAGTCCGCGCGGCTGTCTTTGGACGCCGACAGCTGGTCGAGCCTGTACAGAGCCGTGACCTCTTCGTACATATTCGCGAAGTATTCGTCATCGATGGTCTCGCGGCGTCTTACAGACTTAACGGTATTGTTGATCAGCTGTGCCGCGGCATTACGCAGCGACGTCGATCCGTTAAATACAGGCGTTACGAAGGTGTTGCCGATATTCTCGAGGAACATATTCGTTACATCTATCTTGATGCTGTATTCCTCGGGATCGTTAAGATAGTCCTGATAATCCTGCGACTCCTGTGCCATGGTCGTAACGGGAACATATCCTTCCGTACCCGCATAAGCGATCTGAACATCATTCGTCAGAAGATACTGTGCGAAGAGCCATGAGGCCAGAACCTCCTGGGGATCCTCTTTATTGAAGACACATACCGACGGGCCCTGCGACATCATAAGAGGATTCTCCGTATCATACTGGGGCACCGGTCTTACCACCATCTCGAAGTCGACGATATTGCTCTCGTGAATATCGGACAGAGGAGCGTGAGGTCCCATCCAGGTCGAGCCCGCGGTCGAGTCGACACCAAATATGCACTGACCGGCATTAAGGAAATTACCGGGATAGCCCGACACCGTGAATGTCGAGAAGGCACCGAGCGCCGTCTCATCTGCGACAGTTCGCAGAATGGAAGTCGTCGTATCGTTAAAGATATCGATATTGCCGTAATCGTCGGAATAACCTGCGCCGAGCTGGCGGAGCATCGTGATCATCATATTGTCGGACGACTTGTAGATGAAAGGTATCATGACATCCTGCCCGTTGATGGCATACGTGCCATCGGGATTCTTCGCAGTCGCGGCATTGCTTACTTCCCAGATAAAGTCCCAAGTGACGATATCGGGGATCTCGTATCCCAAAGCTTCGACATAAGTCTTGTTGATATAAAGAGCCTCCGTCGATCTCATATACGGCATACAGTAATGGACGCCGTTGATCGTGCACTCGTCAAGGAACTGCGGCACGATCTGATCGACAGAAGGAGACTCGAACAGCAGCTCGGATCCGCCCAAGCCGTAGCGCTCGTCGGTAAAGAGATTATCGAGCGGCACGACAGTATTCTCGCCCGAGATATACGTCGCGATATGGTCGGGATATGTGATACAGACGTTAGGCGTCGTATCGGTCGCGATGTTCGTTATGACATCGTTGTAGATCTTGTTGTAATCGGTATACAGACGCAGGTTGACGCTGATATTCGGGTACAGCGCCTCGAAGTCCTCTATCGCCTGATTATAGATCCTGGTCTGATTGACATTGGTATCGTTCTTCGCCCAGAAGGTTATCTCGAACTGACGTGACGTATCGAAATACTCGGGCACGGTAAACTCATTACGGGTAACGCTGCCGTGGCAGCCCGTCACGCCGAACACGGAGAACACGACGGACAAAGCTAGGACTGAAGATAAAGCTTTTCGAAGTGAGATCATCCTTTTATGCCCTCCCTCGAGACTCCTGCCATGATCTTTTTTCTGAAGATCAGGAAGAGGATTATAAGCGGCACGGATACGGCTACTACCGCTGCCATCATCGCAGGGATATTGTCGCGGCCGAAGCCGTTCTCACGTATCTCCTGGATGCCGTTGCTGACGAGGTAGTAATTCGGGTCGTCCGTGATAAGTCTCGGCCACACGTACGAGTTCCAGCACTCGATTACCTTCAGGATGATGACCGTGATGATCGTGGGCTTGCAGATCGGCACCATGACCACGAACAGGTACTTAAGGTCGGAGGTGCCGTCTACCTTGGCGGCATAGTAAAGCTCGTCCGGCACCTGCTCGAAGTTCTGCTTAAGAAGGTAGATGTAGAACACCGACGTTACCGACGGCAGTATGAGACCGAGGAACGTGTTGCGCATATTAAGATCCGTGATCGTAACGAAGTTCGTGATGATAACAAGCTCGTTCGGGATCATCATGAGCGCGAGGAACCCTACGAAAAGCAGTTCTCTTCCCCTGAAGTCGATACGCGCGAACGCATACGCCGCGAAGATGATGACGAGCACCATGAGCGCCGTCGTCGCGAGCGTGAATATCAATGTGTTGGCGAAGTATTTCGCGAGGGGAACCGCCGTAAATGCGGACTGATAGTTCTCGAACGTCGGAGACGTAGTAAAGAACTTCGGTATCCTCTCGCCCGCATATGAAGCGTAGCTCTTGATACTCGACAGAACCATCCAGTAGAACGGGAACAGTACGATGACCGCCCATACCGTAAGGAAGAAGTAGATTATGGCTTTCTTAACTCTCATAACGCCCTCCTTACGTAATGTCCGTAGCCTTGCGGCTTACGATCAGATTGATAACCGTTATCGTCAGAACTATCGCGAACAGAATGATAGCCGCAGACGAAGCGTAGGAAGGATATCCTCCGCCGTCTCCGTAGAGCATGTCATATACATAACCCACGATAGTATTCATACCCGCGGCATTGAGATTAACGCCGAAGATAGCGACCGCATCGGAATAAGCCTTGAAGGCGCCGATGAAGCCGGTGATGACGAGATAAACGATCATGGGAGAGATCATCGGGAGTGTGATCCTCCAGAACATTCTCCATGAAGATGTGCCGTCGATCCTCGCCGACTGATAGTAGACCTCGGGTACCGAAGCCAGAGCCGACGTGAGGATCAGGATCTTAAACGGCATAACGATCCAGATTACATAGATCGAGAGCACCAGCATCTTCGCCCAGTAAGGGCCGTCAATGAAGTCGACGGGGCTTATGCCGAACTTGCCGATGAGAGCATTCACGAGGCCGTCCGAATAAGGCGTCTTCCTGAACAGGATCATGAATACGAGTCCTACCGCGAGCGTGTTCGTTACATACGGCAGGAAAAATACGGTCTGGAACAGATTCTTCAGCGCTCTTATCGAGTTTAATCCGAGTGCTATAAGAAGCGACAGGATGGTTGATGTCGGAACCGTGATGATTACCAGGATGAAAGTGTTCTTGACCGCCTTAAGAAAATACGGATCCCTTAAGACGTACTGATAGTTATAAAGTCCCACTCCGAACGAAGACTGGGATGCGGAATTATAGCCCTCCTCGAACGAATAGATGAATACATCGATCAGAGGATAGACCATGAATGCGATAAGGAAGATAAGAGCCGGAAGCAGATAGACCCAGCCTCTTATGTTGGTCGCGACGCCGTTGGTGCCGCTTAAGGTCTTCTTGCTCATGAGAATCTTATCCTTTCGTCTGTCTCGCGGTCGAAGATGAATGTCTTATGAGGCTTTACGTTGAACCTTACGGTCTGTGCGTCGCGGTCGACATCATTCTCGGCGCTTATGATCGCACGGATCACTTCATCATCAGCAGGGTGCGAGCATACAACACTTATATCTCTTCCCATTACATCGACGCCCTTAAGCGAGCATGTAAGCTTGCCGTCTTTCGCGATCTCGAAGCCCTCGGGACGGATTCCGATCCACACCTGCCTGTCGTCTACGCCATTAACGTCAAGGATCTTCTCAGCCTTGTCGTCACTTCCGACATAAAGCCCGCCATTCTTTACAAAACCCTTGAATATATTGATCTTGGGGGTTCCGAGGAAGGATGCGACGAACAGATTGACCGGATCGTCGTAGACCTCCTGCGGCTTGCCTATCTGATTAAGGATACCGTCCTTCATAACGACGATCATATCCGAGATACTCATAGCCTCTTCCTGATCGTGAGTAACGAAGATCGTGGTGATGCCCGTCTCCTTCTGAATTCTTCTTATCTCTTCTCTTGTATGAAGCCTGAGTCTTGCATCAAGGTTGGATAAAGGCTCGTCCATAAGAAGCACGTCGGGCATCTTCGCAAGTGCTCTTGCGATCGCGACTCTCTGCTGCTGTCCGCCGCTCATCTGTCCGGGCTTTCTGTCCATGAGACCGTCGATCTGAACGAGCTTTGCTACCTCGAGCGCCCTCTTTTCCATATCTTCCTTACTGAGTCTCGCCTCGCCCTTAACGTTCTCGAGAGGGAACTTAATGATCTGTCTTACCGTAAGGTGCGGGTACAGCGCGTAGTTCTGGAATACGAGTCCCACTCCCCTTTTCTCGGGAGGGATATCGGTAACGTCCTTCTCGCCGAAGAAGATCTTGCCCGAAGTCGGATGCTCGAGTCCGCTTATCATGTAAAGAAGCGTGCTCTTGCCGCAGCCCGAGGGACCGAGCAGACACACGAGCTTGCCGTCGGGTATGTCCAGGGTAAATTCATCTACCGCCGTTACACCTTCGCTCTTTCTGTCTCTTCCGGGAAAGACCTTGGTAAGATTCTCGATCTTTACATTCATAACTTAACTCCTCCGCATCTTAGGGTTCCAGGAAATATTCGATCTTTATCTTGAACTCTCTTACATCCGTAAGCTCCGCAATCTCCGTGTAGTTCGGGAGCACATTATAATCACCGCTCTCGGGTGTTGTCTCAGGGCCGTAGAAGAACACGACGTCAAAGCCGTTGCCGACTGCGCTGTCGTACTTGATGCCGTCGAAGCCGTAGCCTCTTACATACTCCGCAACGAGCTGAGTCGCCACATATTCGATAGGCTTCTCAGTCTCATTAGGCTTACCTACCTCTATCGCGAACCTTCTTAAGAAATCCTGGTACACGGCCATCTTCGGCGAGTACTTCTCGGAGAAGATATCGACAGCCTTCTCGTAGATGTTGACCTTGGTCCAGTCGATGACCGTGAGCTTCTTGATTGTCTTGAATCGCCCTATGAGAACGCGCTCATTCGCACGAAGTCTCCCTTCCTTAAGCGCGGTTGCCTCATCCTCGGCCACATAGAAATAATTGATGCCCTCGGGATTCATCCTTCCCGCCTGCGAATTGAGCTTATCGGCAGGTCCTATCGACGCCTCATCGAGGTCGTAGTCCCTTCCCCTTTTAAACTTGGAATCGATAACCCTCGCCCTGAAAAGCTCTGTCCCGGGTTCTATCTCCTCCTTAAGATTCTTAAGGCAGGTATCATACACCTTGGCAAGCATGTCAGTCCTTCTGTTGGTCTTGCCGGAGCCTCTGGGGGTTAAGTCGAAGAACCTGTTATAGTACTTGCAGTCGTGCTCGAAGTTACGCCATATCCTGTACTGCTCCTCGTCGTCGCCCTCGGACTCGAGCTTGAGCCTGTACACCTTCTTATCGACATCACATATCTTCTCGAACAGCTTCGCCGTAAGATCATGCTCCCTGTGGTTCTCCCATTCGAAGAGGATGACGCGGTCGTTCAATATCTCGAATACGGAAAGATTCGTCTCATCCTCCGCTCCCTTGTCATCGTAGGCGCGGTCTATGCCCTGCTTAATGAAAGCGCCGAGCTTATCCGTATCTATCTTTATGCCGGTCGGGCTTTTACAGTACGGACAAGTCTCGTCAGAGATGAACCCGTGCTCGCGGATAAAAGCATGGAACCTTTCACGCTTGGGGTTGAAACAGTTGCTGCAGCAGTAATCACTCATATCAGGCACCCGTAGTAAATGTCAGAACCATCATAATGCAGAAGAAAGTAAGAAACGACAGAGTTCCCTTATCCGAATGCTTCTCGGACTGCATCGAAGGTATATTCTCCTCGATTACGAGGAATGTTATCGCACCTCCGGACAATGCCATGATGAACGGAAGTATCGATGGAAACAACATGCCGATTATTATCACTGCGATACCGAGTATCGGCTCGACTATTCCTGAGAGAACACCCATCAGGAAGGATGTGCTCTTAACTTCTCCGCTGTCGCGCAAAGGCGATGATACAAAAGCTCCTTCAGGGATATTCTGTATCGCTATACCTATCGTAAGAGCGGCAGCGGCGGGAAGCGTGACATAGACGGAAGAATCCAGGTACCCCGCGAACATAACACCAACAGCCATTCCCTCCGGCACGTGATGGATCATCTCAGACAGCATTATCTTATGTGAATTCTTAAGCCTGCTTGAAGGACCTTCCTCAGCCTCGAAATAAATATGCTTATGAGGGACCAGCTTATCAAGTCCGTACTGGAAGACGATACCGAGTGAGAAGCCCAAAGCAGCCATCAGCACCATGCCGTTATGAATAGACGGATACAGTAATGTCCACACCGCACATGCGAGCATGATGCCGCCCGCCATACCGGTTAGGATCAGCTTGATACTCTCGCTGATCTTCTTCTCGATAACAAATACGAATGCCGAACCGATGATGGTTCCGAGGAACGGTATGAGCAGTCCGAACAGAACGTCGGAATTACTCATGAAGTCGAGAACACCGAAGCTCTCGAGCAGGACCTTCAATCCTATGAACAAAAGGATAAAACCGCCCGCCGCTTCGGCACCGGACTGATATCTGGTACTGAATGCATTACCCAGATGCACACCCGCGCATGCGAACAGGAATGTGATGCATGCGATCACGATACAACCGAATATGGTATTTAAGATCTCACCCGTCTCCCACACTTCTACGGGGACCGCTACCAGCGTAACGCCGACAGCCAGCGCATCGATAGATGTCGCTACGGCAAGGGGAAGCATGGTCTTGAAGTTAAAACCGGGCTTCGTCTCCTCTTCTTCAGCGGAGAAAGCTTCCCTTATCATGTTCACGCCCAGGAAACCGAGCAGCACGAATGCGACCCACGGAGCTACTTTATCGATAAAGAAAGAGAAATACGAACTTAAAAGATAGCCCGACATAGGCATAATGAAATGGAAACAGCCGAACCATATTCCGCAGGTGATAACCTGTTTTACCGTTGCCTTCTTCGTCTCGATACCCTTACAGATCGAGACCGCGAATACATCCATCGACATGCCTATCGCAAGAAGTATAAGTTCTACCAATCCCATGGAAAAGATTATACTCCTACGCACCTTAAATGTCGCCTTCAAGGCGACCACTCATACCCCGTTCTTCCCTATACTTGAATCATCAAACAAAGGGAGGATAAGACAATGAAGAATAATCTTACGGAACTGGTATTTATCATGGACAGAAGCGGAAGCATGCACGGACTCGAGCAGGACACGATCGGCGGCTTCAACTCGATGATCGCCAAGCAGAAGAAGGTCGACGGCAAGTGTCTTGTATCATGTGTGCTTTTCGACAACGAAAGCGAAGTTGTTTTCGACAGAGAAGACATTAACGGCATCCCCGAGATGACCGGTGATGACTACGTTCCCGGAGGCTGCACGGCACTCATAGACGCGCTCGGCGGCGCGATCAAGCACATCGGCAACGTCCACAAGTATATCCGCGACGAGGACGTTCCCGAGCACACGGTCTTCGTCATCATCACGGACGGTATGGAGAACGCGAGCCACAGGTTCAATTCGGCACGAGTCAAGAACATGGTAAAGAAGATGGAGAAGGAACACGGCTGGGAGTTCCTGTATCTTGCCGCCAACATCGACGCGGTCAAGACCGGCGCCGGCATCGGCATCAGAGAAGACAGAGCCGTCAACTACAAGGCATCCGCCAAGGGTACTAAGAACCTTTATTACGCTGTGGGATGCGCACTCGAATCGGTAAGATGCAATAAGCAGATCGCGCAGGACTGCTTCGAGCAGCTCGAGGAGGACGCCCGTTCTTAAACGGGGTAATACTCTCCTATAAGCTCCTGGTCCATCGCGAAAAGGACTTCGTTCAGTTCATTGATATCGTAATTACCGTTACTGATGAAATACTCGACGACGAGGTCCCCGCAGTTCGAATCAGACAGGGCATAGCCCGCCTTCATCAGAAGCTCATCCGTCTCATCGAGGGTGAGCTTCAATGCTATGGCGAAGCCGAGCACCGTGGTCTTGCGCGGATGATACGAAGGATTGCTCCTGATCTTCGAGAACAGCTTCCTGTCAACGTTCGCTTTCTTATAGCACTCAACGTCTGTCATGCCCTTCTCGTCGATAAGGCGAAGAAGCATCTGCGAGAAGCTCTCATCAATATGGGACTTAACATAATCTTCGACTGAGCCCGCTGCCTCTTCATTAACAACGGCATCATTGCAGGCGCACTTCGCCGCAGCCGCAGAAGCAGGAGCATTGCCGAATGCAAGCAGACGGTTCTCCTTGAAGACCATCCTGCTCTTTACATAACGGTTAACTTCATCAAAAAGCCTGTTACGGTCAGGCTTATAGTCGCGTCTGTTGAAGATAACGATATATACCGTCATATCCTCCTCGGATTCTGTGAGGAACTTCGTAATCTCAGTGACGGCGACGTTCATGGCATCCTCAAAAGGATAACCGTAAACGCCCGCAGATATCATAGGGAAAGCAACGGATTCGCATTTATGGGAATATGCAAGCTCCAAACTTTTCCTGTAGCAGGATCTTAAGAGCTTCTCTTCCCCTCTTCCTCCGCCGTGCCAGATCGGACCTACCGTATGGATAACATACTTGGCATCAAGCTTGTATCCTTTCGTGATCTTGGCGTCTCCCGTATCACAGCCGTGAAGATTTCTGCACTCTTCAAGAAGCTCGGGACCTGCGGCACGGTGGATCGCACCGTCTACTCCGCCTCCGCCGAGAAGCGAATTATTCGCGGCGTTAACGATCGCGTCGCACTTGAGTCTCGTTATATCTCCCTGAATGATAAAAAGCGGCATATTCTTTCCTTAAGGGTTGATACCTGCATAAGCGCAGATACCTGCAAACTCGGCAGAACCCGAGAATCCGTAGAAGACTTCTGTTCTTGAGGCACCGTCAGCCATTCTTGTAAGCCAGTAGTTATAACCTGCAGGCTCCGGATCTCTTCCGAGGAATGTCTGATAGAGTCTCTGGATATACTGCTCATTTGAAAGATGTGCGTTCTGGAACTCTGCACTGAAGAAGAATCCGTATGCAGCCTGTGTACCCGTGATCTGTCTTGAAGCAAGTCTGTTTGTCCAGTAATCGAGACCTGCCTGATCCGGAGTACGGTTAAGAGCTACAGAGTACAGCCTCGTAGCGAAGTTACGTACGAGGGTTCCGTCTCCGACTCTTATGGTAGCCGAATAAGTCACTCCGTTTAATTTACAGAATACATTAGCCATTCCCGGGCAGTGTCCCGTCGCATTACCGACATTATCAACAGTCATGAAGTTGGGAGTATTAGTCCAGAATGTCGTGGGAAGGATCCTGATACCCGAATATGAATATCTCTTGCTGTAGCCCAATACGCTGATAGTACCTACAGCAGCGACCTTATTAGTAGAGCCTACAAGGACAGAACCTGTAGGACAGATGATCGTAACTGCAGATACATTGATGGCATGTACCTCTGCAAGCTGGGAATTGTACTGGGATACATTTACCTTGCTCTCATCAAGTCCGGTCTGAGTCGTGAACTCGCCTGCCTGTGTGTTATTGAATCCTGCGATTCCGCAGTATGTATACGAAGGATTGATGATCTGGGCATAATGGCCGCTCGAGCTTGTCTGACCGGAACACCATGCGGACTTCTCGGAATACCACAGAGATAGACCGCCTGCCATATTGCTGCCCCACGCGAGGATCTCGCCGAAAGAAGCTACATCATAGCTTGAACTGTAGAAGTCCTCGCCTGTTGTCTTAAGGTGGTGGTTCGTATATGAAGCCTCAGCTGCACGAAGCATCGCCATCTCCTCAAGTCCGTGAGACCAGTGAAGCGGAACATAGTCTGCCATCGTAAGTCCCCTGCTCGGATTTCTCGGATCACGGTAACCGTTCTGGCATGCCTCGAGTCTGTAGCTGTTAAGCTGATTCAGGATAGCATCGCTCGAAGTAGTATCGAAGGTTCCGAACAGCTGTACAAAGACATTGCCCGATCTCGGAGCATTAACATTACATCTGTGAGCTCCGTTCGCCAGAGCGTCCGCGATAATGGCAGCGGAATCGACAGTATCGTCAGCTCTTACCGCAGCGGGTGTGCCGAGTGCCGCAGGAATGATCGCCGCAGCAATTACGACCGCAATTATCTTCTTAAATCTGTTGATCAACATATGTCCCCCTTTTACGCCCAAGGATCAGCAGCGACCGGTACTCTGATATCTGCCAGCAGCATCTGATCTTCGACAAACCACTGATTCGTCGAAGGCTTATGTCTCATTCTTATCTCTCTGGGAGTATCGGCACCCGTAGACTTCATAAACAGTCTGCATCTGCCCTCCACCATGGAATCGTCTCTTCTCTGAATCTCCACCGTTGTAAGCGGCATTGACGGCTCATAGTTATTCTCGGGACTTGAGCCCTTGAAATAGGACTTAACCTTATAGAACTTGTTGTCCTGCATGCGGTCATTTATGAACTGCTTCGTAAAAGTGGAAAGACCTGCAGGACCGTATAAGAACTCAAGCATCTGCCAGGTCTGCTCCCTGTCCTTCTCATACATCATCATGGCTGCAAGGAATAAAGCCGCACCGTACTCGGGCTCATTAAGAGAAGCCGCGGGAAGAGCCTTAAGCTCCTCAAGGTTCTCGGGAAGTCTGTCGAAAACGATTTCCATAATATCCCCCTTGTAAACTACATACAGAACAATTATAGCATTGATTATTCTTATCACATAAAAACAGGCGGGAAATCCCGCCTGTCATTTACTTAGGTTAATATCTTCTATCAGAAATCGTAAGAAGATGTAGCCAGAGCTGCGAATGATGAGAGCATCGAACCGAGCGTATCATCGACATAGTCGCAGATTGCCTGAGAGATCATTGCATTGGATTCAAGCTTGGAAGGGCTTGCGATACCGAGGTCGCCGCAGAACTCATCGAGGTAATCGGGGGCGTTGTTAACTCCTGCGCCCATAACGATTACCATGTTCTCGCCGCTGATATATACAGCAACACTAACACAGCCTTCGAGTCCTTCAACGTACTCTTCAACATCTGTATCCATCATCTCGAGATAACCGCATGTCTCGGACTCGAGGAAAGCAGCGATAAGATCTTCTGCATCGATATCAAACTTGAGGTAACCCTCGTTCTTGCCTGTGTAGTACTCATCAGATGAAAGATCGTCTACTTCAACATCGAGGTCATCCATCAGATCAGCAAGATTGCCCATGATCTCCTCTGCCATATCAGCCTCGGTTAATGTGATGTGAACACCGATCACTGCATTAACTTCAAGACCGGAGAGATCCTCGGCATCAGAGATATCATCAATGTTCTGATCCATCTTGGCGAAAACTGTCATATCCTGCATATCCTCAGCCTCGATGACTGAATCAAAGTCAGGTGCTGACATGCCGTACATTCCGGCACTCGAAGAACTATCATACTGAGAGTACACATCTTCGATATCATCGCTGTCCATAACGCAGTAAACACCGTCTTCAAGATCGGAATCTTCTACGTCGTTTGAATCGTCATAATCGACCTCTTCAGCGCCCATCTTGTCACATGCATTGACGAAGTCGTCGTGTGTGATCTTCTTAACCTTGGAGCATCCTGCAACTGAAGCCATAACGGAAACAGCCAGAACAGCAGCCATAATCTTCTTCATTTTCATAGTAATCTATCCTCCTGTTGATAAATCATGATAAATATACTTGACAACTATCTAAAAGTAAAGCGATATCAGAAGCCGTAAAGTGAATAGTCGGAACGTGCGGTGAACAGAGCTGCATAATCATCAAGAGTATCGATGATAGCCTCTGTTACAGTCTCGCTGCTCGGCATATCCGTAGGATCAGCAACGCCTGCCTCGCTGCAGAAGTCGCTTAAGAATGTAGGCTCACCGTTAACAGAACCTCCGAGAACGAACAGAATGTTGCCGTCGGAAACATAAACAGCAACGCTTATATCACCTGTGATATTCTGCAAAGCTTCATCAAGCTGCTCAACCTCATCGTCATTCGGAGCAGTCTCGATAAGTGCATCATAGAAATCAGACTCCAGCAAAGCAGCTGCGAAGTCCTGGACAGATACATGCACCTTAAGGAAGAGAGAATTCTTGCTAAGCTTATATTCATCGTCACTTAAGTCATCGATGTCGACGTTGATCTTACGAAGAAGATCATCAAGTCCGTCGGCGATATCATCGAGAACATCCTGATCATATTCATCAAGAGTTATCTGAGCGCCTCCGAACATATTAAACTCGACATCCTCGAGGTCACTCGGTTCTTCCATATCCTCAAGCTCGTCAACACCTTCAAATCTTACGAAGATCGTAGCCTCTTCGACATTATCGATATCGATACCGATATCCAGACCCGTCATTCTGATATAAGGCATGATATCAGTGTATTTATCCTCTATAGTATCATGGTCCAGAACCACATAGATTCCATCTCTGAAATAGTCATCGTCGGGATCGGTTACATCTTCCATCTCATCCTGATCGACTTCCTCATACCCGAGTTCTTCCAAGGCATTAACAGCCTCTTCGCCGGTAATGGACTTTACCTTGGAGCAACCTGCCACGCCTGCCATAAGGGAAAGCGCGAGCACTGACGCAACTGCTTTTTTCATCTTCATTTTTTATATCCTCCCTTTTTAAAATTGAATAACTTATTCGAACAGCGGAGTCGAGAAATATCTTTCCGCCGTATCGGGAAGAACAGTAACAACCGTCTTCCCCGCCCCGAGTTTTTTCGCAAGCTTAATGGCACCTGCCACATTCGTTCCGGAAGAGATACCGCACAGGATTCCCTCCTTGGAAGCGAGCTCCTTACTCATGGTAAGAGCTTCTTCATCCGTAATGATCGCGATGTCATTATAGATTGCCGTATCAAGTATAGCAGGAATCAGTCCGTCTCCGATACCCATTTGTATGTGGGTTCCGATAGAGCCGCCGGACAGGATCGCAGCATGCTCGGGCTCAGCCGCCCAGATGACTACATCAGGGTTAGCCTCTCTTAAAGCCTTGCCGATACCCGTTATGGTTCCGCCCGTTCCGATACCGGATACGAATCCGTCGACAGGCTTGCCGCATGCCTCCAGGATCTCGCGCGCCGTACTGGTATACTGAGCCTCTACGTTCGCGGGATTCTCGAACTGCTGCGGGATGAACACATGGGGATCTTCTTCCTTCATCTTATATGCGATATCGATGCACTCTTTGATCGCGCGTCCTATATCACCGTCATCGTGTGTAAGAACAACTTCCGCGCCGTAATGCTCGACGAGCTTTCTTCTCTCGACGCTTACCGAGTCGGGCATGATGATCACCGTGCGGTATCCTCTTACTGCACCGATGAGTGCAAGTCCGATTCCCTGGTTGCCGGAAGTCGGCTCCACGATAACGCTGTCGGGCGTAAGTATACCTTCCTGCTCTGCCTTAACGATCATGTTAAGTGCTGTACGGGTCTTGACCGAACCTCCGACATTAAGGCCTTCGAACTTAACAAGCACTTCTGCGCTCCCCTCGGGAACGAGCCTGTTAAGTCTGATAAGAGGTGTATTGCCTACTGCATCGAGAATTGTATTACAGATCATTCTAAAGTTACCGATACCTTCAATAAGTCTTCGTCCTTCGAACTGTGACCTGCATAGATCACGAACTCTCCGGGTTCTATCACACGTGTCTCATCGGGACGCGTGATCATAAATGCTTCATCATCAAGCCTGATGCTGACCTCTTTACTCTCGCCGGGTTGAAGCTCTACACGCGAGAATCCCGCAAGATTCTTCACCGCGGTCATAACGGAACTTACGACATCCTCGACATAGATCTGGACTACTTCCGTACCTGCCTTATCACCCGTATTCTTTACGTTAACGCTGACCGTCTTAGATGCAGCATCGAACTTCAGATCCGAATACTCATACCACGTATAAGAAAGACCCTCGCCGAAAGCGAACAGCGGCTTCTCGGGGCAGTCGACATAACGTCCCTCATGCCATCCCGGAAACTGGTTGTAGTATACGGGCACCTGACCTGTCGTGTACGGGAATGATATGGGTAGTCTTCCCGAAGGATTGAGCTTACCGAAGATCGTCTCTGCCACAGCACGTCCGCCGTACATACCGCCGTTAAATGCGCAGATGACAGCATCGGACTTCTTTACCAACTCGGGAATCGCCAAAGGCTTGGACGATATAAGCACCGTTATAAGCGGAATATGAAGTGTGCTCAATACTCTGAACAGCGCCTCCTGCATGCCTGACAGTCTTAAGTCCGCTCTGTCGTTATATTCACCGTGCTGGTTATAGTTATCTCCTAACGCGAGGATAATGATATCCGCGCTTCTTGCCATCGCCGCTGCCTCGTTGATATAAGGCATCTCCTTATAGCTGTCGTAGCGGTGCGCATTATCCTTATAGCACTGCTCCATGAACTCGGGGATACCGGCGAAGTTGCCCTTGTAGTAACCCATACGGTTGACGCTGCATCCGTATGAATATTCCACCTTGATGCCCGTACTCTCTGTCTGCTCTCTGATTCCTTCGAGCAAAGTAACATAGGGGCGCTCCGGCTCCTTCTCGATGCCGGGCACGGGATGTGTAAAGTATGTCCAGTCACCGTACTGCGCACGGATGTCATCCGCATTCGGTCCGATGACCGCGATCTTTCTGATCTTCTTGCCGGGATCCAAAGGAAGGATTCCGTCGTTCTTAAGAAGGACGACCGACCCTCTTGCAGCCTCGAGTGCGGCCTCGTGGTGTTCGTCACATCCGATGCTTCCGGGCTTACCTGTCTTAAGCGGCTTCTCCCATACTCCGAGACGGCACTTGACCGTAAGTATATGTCTTACCGCCTCATCGAGAACGGCTTCATCGAGTCTTCCCGACTTCACCTCTTCGATAACCGCATCGTAGTACTCCATAGTACACATGATCATATCGTTACCGGCATCAGCCGCGAGCCTCGAAGCATCGCCGTGGTTGCCGCATACTCTCTGTCTGTTGATCAATGCATTTACCGTATCCCAGTCGGTTACCGTGACACCGTCAAATCCCATCTCATCGCGAAGGATTCCGCGCAGAGCCTTCTTGTTGACCGTAAGCGGAGTGCCGTCTATTGAGCCGTACGCGGACATTACCGTGGCGCAGCCTGCGTCTATAGCCTTCCTGAAAGGCGGCAGGAACTCGTCTCTTATCTTGCGAAAAGTAATCTCCGTATCATAGGAGTCACGTGCACCCGTGGCTTCACCGTAACCGATAAAATGCTTCGCGCACGCAAGCACCGAAGTATCGTCACTTAAGTCGTCTCCCTGGTAGCCTTCGATCATCGCGGCACCGAGCTCTCCTGCAAGATACTTGTCCTCGCCGAAAGTCTCGTCCGTTCTTCCCCACCTCGGATCTCTTGCAAGGCAGAGTACGGGAGAGAAGTTCCAGTGAATGCCGTCAGTCGCGACTTCCGTTGCAGTTACCTCGGCCGCCTTATGGGCAATGTCCTTGTTCCATGAAGCTGCCATCGCAAGCTGCGAAGGAAAGATCGTTGCCTTCCTGTTAAGACCATGACCGTGAACCGCATCGATACCGAAGATTACCGGAACCTTAAGTCTTGATTCCTCACAGGAGACCTTCTGCAACTCCTCCATCTCGGAGCCCAGCGCATTAAGGAAAGAGCCTACACCCTTTCTGGCCCATTCGCGCGCAGCATCCATGCCGACAACGGAGACGGGGACCTGCAGCATCTGGGCTGCCTTCTCCTCCACCGTCATCTGACTTATAAGATCATCTATGAATTTGTTCTGATTCATTAAAGAAGTATTCCCGTATTTAAAATATAGCCGACACCCATTTTACACTAATGCCCGTCCCTGTGCATCGAGAATTTATCCATAGGATAGTTCTTCAGATTATCAAGAACACCTCTGCCGTCAGCCTTCTCGAGAAGTGATTCTCTTGCCTTCCTGATCTCGGCTTCCGTCTTGTGCTTGGACGGGCCTCCGACACAGCCTCCGGGACAGATCATACCTTCGATGAAATCGGCATCTATCCTGCCCGCCTTAAGAAGGAGCAGAGCCTTACGGCATTCGTCGCCGCCAGCGCAGCGCTCGAGTGTGATCGAATCCGTATCGATGCCTCGCTCGCGCATTACCTCCATAACTGCATTGGCAACACCGCCGCTCGTGGCAAACCTCTTGCCCCATACGGAAGCCTCCTGATACTCGTCGCCGACAGGCTGTATCTCCATGTCACGAGAGCGGATCAGGGCGCGAAGCTCACCATAAGTAACGGCGTAGTCTGCAGTACCCGGAATAGTCTTATCATTTGCCTCCGACTTCTTCGCGATGCACGGTCCTATGAAGACCGTCACGCAGCCGGGATGCATAAGCTTCAGGTAACGGCTGATGGCGACCATAGGCGATACCGTCTGTGACATATTCTCCTTATACTGATCGGGGAAGTGCTTCTTGAGCATGTACTTGAACGCAGGGCAGCATGACGTCGTCATCTTGCGACCTTCCTTCAATGCCTCCGCCCATTCAAGAGCTTCGTAAGCCGCTGTCATATCTCCGCCGAGACCGACCTCGACCATATCCGCGAAGCCCATATCCATCAGAGTCTTGCGGATCGATGCCATAGTGATGTCGGGACCGAACTGCCCCTCTGTCGCGGGAGCCGCCATGGCGATGACTTCCTTGCCCGCGAGGATGTCCTGAATGATGTTTACAAGATATGTCTTGGAACCGATGGCACCGAACGGACAGCTGTGGATGCAGTGACCGCAGTGAATGCACTTGGTCTCGTCTATCTGGCACAGACCGAACTCATCGTAAGTGATGGCGCCTACCGGGCACACTCTCTTACAGGGACGGATCTGGTGGATGATCGCTTCATAAGGGCAGGCATTCGCACACTTGCCGCACTCCTTACACTTATGTGGATCGATATGCATGCGAAGCTCGCCCTTGGAGATCGCATCGAACTTACATGAGTTAAGGCACGCTTTTCCCAGGCAGAATCTGCAGTTGTCGGTAACAACGAAAGACTGCAGAGGGCACGAGTCGCACGCAGGGTTAATTACCTGCACTACATTATGGTGCTGCTTATCGGGCTCGGCCGTAGGACACAGACCCTTGGCAAGACGGATCCTCTGACGGTTGATCTCACGCTCCTTGTAGACGCAGCAGCGGTACTCGGGCTTGGGTCCGGGACTTATCTTATATACGAGCTTCTCTTCGTTCTCGGGTGTAAGCTCATTCTTCCACGCGAGTCGGCATACCTCCTCGATGATATGGTGCTTAAGCTTTACTATGCCTTCGTCGTTCTTAACCATAACTTATGTAAACTCCTTTAACTCGGCAGTGCCGTCTTCGATCACGATGTAAGAGGGCTTGCTTCCCTCCTTAGGTATCGAAGGCGAACCGGGGTTCATGAATCTTATGCCGTTTATCTTGCAGTCCTTCGTGACATGCGTATGTCCCGAGATGAAGACCGTACCCTCGCTTATGAGCGCCGGCAGGTTCTCACTGTTATATGTGTGCCCGTGTGTAAAGAAAAAAGTAACGTCTCCGCTTACAAGGTAGATGTAGTCAGCCATGCACGGGAACTTTAAGACCATCTGGTCGACCTCCGCCTCGCAGTTGCCTCTTACGGCAAGGATCTTACCTGCAAGCGGATTAAGGATCTCTATCACCTTCTTGGGCTCGTAATGCGCCGGAAGATTATTACGGGGACCGTGGTACAGTATGTCGCCCAGAAGCACCAGCCTGTCCGCGCCCTCCTGCTCATAGACCTCTGCTGCGCGCTGTGCCCAGTAACTGTCGCCGTGAATGTCGGAAACGACCAAAAACCTCATAAAACAAACTCCAATGCTTTTATCCATTGATTATACTATAATCGTTCTATGACTGACGCATGGAAAAAAACGATCCGCGATGTGATCATTATCCTTCTTATAGGCTTTGTATATTATCTGATCTACAGGTTCACCGGTTGGGGGATTCCCTGTGCCTTCCGTGAGATAACCGGTCTTCGCTGTCCTTCATGCGGTATATCACACATGATCATCGACCTTCTTCATCTTGATTTCGCGGGGGCTTACAAGGAGAACCAGTTCCTGTTTTTCACGTGGCCGCTGGTCGTATGCGAGATCATTTACATGCTTTACAGACACGAATCCGGCAAGGATATCCCGCGCGGAAATGTCATATTGATCAGTATCTTCGCAGTTCTTCTTTGCACATTCGGCGTTTTACGTATCATTTTTTCATGGTAAACATCATTTATTTATGATATATTACAAATAATTTCATGGAAGGAGATTATTGTGATGGATAACAATAATAACGAAGCACCCCAGTACTATCAGCAGCCGGAGCCTACATGGAACAACGACGCTCCCTCTTCTGATGCAGGTAACGGTCAGGCTACTGCAGCTTTGGTTACAGGTATCCTCGGCGTTGTCTGCTGCGGACCTTGCGCCGTTGCAGCTATCATCCTTGCTATCACAGCAAAGAACAAGGGCAATCAGTCCGGTAAGGCTACAGCAGGTTTGATCCTCGGTATCATCGGATGCATCATCTGGGTTATCGGTATCATCTACAATGCCATCAACCCTATCGACTACTCTCAGTTCCTCGGCTGATAGAAAGTCACAACAACAAATGAGAAAAGGGAACTTCGATCGAAGTTCCCTTTTTCTTATGTAGAATGCCTATATGTTAAAGAAATAAAACCAAATCCTTTAGGAGGTAATCATTGTGCGAGACCTAAGTCCCGTCACATCTTGCTCTTCGTACATCGGTCTCACCCCTTTCTCGTGACTTGTTTGTTTGATGGTTTTATCTTACCACTCGCACACGGGGGCATGTGTTACCTAAGATTTAATAAAGTTAGTTAAAACTGTGGCAAAGGATTCTTACAAAGAATCAACGAACTGTCTGGCTATCCTCGCAGACCTGCCGCCGCCTCTTATCGCGAACTGCTCCGCAGCGACAGACAGCTTATCCTCATCCATTGTAACTCCGCGAAGTCTCATAAGGCCCTTCACGATCTCAAGGTACGTATCCTTGTTAGGCTTATCGAACAGGATCCTGATACCGAATCTCTCGGACAGGCTCATCTGCTCTGCGATCGTATCAGATGTATGTATCTCATTCTCACGCGCGGAGAAAGTCTCCTTGATCATGTGACGCCTGTTGCTCGTCGCATAGATCGCGATGTTCTTACGCGCACCCGAAGCCGCACCCTCGATCACGGACTTAAGCGTACCTATCCTGTCGTCATCCGCGTCGAAAGAAACATCATCGATGAAAATGATGAACTTTAATGGTATCTGCATCAGCATCTCGATTATCTCTGACAAGCCGTGAAGCTCAGTCTTCGGAACTTCAACAAGGCGCACGCCGGAATCAATAAACATTCGCGCTGCCGACTTGACCGTAGATGACTTGCCCGTACCCGCATCGCCGTACAGGAGCACATCCTCGAAAGGCTTTCCTTCCGAGAACTTTCTTGTATTCTCGATGACGCGTCCGCGCTGCTTCTCATAGCAGAACAGATCATCTACGCTGATCGGATCGGGAGACGTGACAGGAACAAGCTTTCCTTCCTTGATACGGAAGAAGTGATACTTCGCATAGATGCCGTATCCCTTCGACTCGATCTGATCCATCATTGTCATGTATCGTTTCTTAAAGTCGATATTCGATGTTCTGAAATCAGGAAGATATCCGTCATAAACCATCGCGTCCTTGAAGTCGAACGAAGTATATCCTCCGATCCTCGTAAGAAGATCGAGCTCCCGCTCTGCCGTAAGTCTCATAAGAGAACTTGCCTTCGGCGCCTCATCGGGACGTATTATGGAATCTATCCTGTGGCGAAGGTACGGGTTCATATCCTCCGACAGAGTATCCCAGATGGCAGCGGACAGATCCGCATCGGCTCTCATCTCATACAGAACGGATACGAAATGACCGTAGCTGTCGATCATCTCTTCCATCGAGAACCCGGGACCCATCTTAAGGAGGAAATCGCAAAGGCTTCTTAAGGGTTCCTTCTCCCTTACGTTACGGAACATCGCCAGAGAACATATCTCTCTTAATACGTCCGACATTATGTCTCCTCCTTTATGTGAAGTGCTTCTCGCACCTGCGCTCTTAAATACTCATAACGAAGCTTTTTCTCTTCCTTCGCGAAATGCACCTCGCGCAACTGCTCGGGGTTGCCTTCATAGACAAGGAGCGCCGCCTCTTTCCCGAACTGCTCAGAGGTCAGATCGAATACATGACCGTCAACATCGTTATAACAGTGGTAGTTCCCGCCGGGTCTTAATATGCCGTACACCTTGCCCCCGTAGATATCCTGCACGAGGAAAGCCGTTATCGAGCACTGCCCGAGCGTCTTGTTGTCTTCGCTCCACTCATCCTGCATTCTCGGGGCGCAGGTCTTCCTGCACCAGATACCGTCAAGAAGATCATAAAGATCACGGGGTGTACCCGCGTTTTTATATGCGGGATCGCAGGGATACACATCCGCATCCTGCCATCCGTAGAAGTTATAAATTCTCTTTTCAGTTATATCCGCCATAAGTATAATAAGTATGGCATTTTACTTACGTATGTCAATAATCCGGAGGGATAGAGGATGGATTATAAGAAGAATAAGGTGTTGCCGTGGGCTACACTTGCAGCGACTGTGCTGTTTTCCGTACTTTATGTATTTTTTATCGTCGGCATGAGTATCGACATGGATATTACGCTGTTAAGAATAAGCACCTTAACGGCATTGGTATTATCAATACTTGTTATAGTCCTCGCACTTGTTACGGCACGTGTTAACCGCATATACGATCCGATGACCGAGCGTGTCGAAGCCTTAAACTGCAGATACACGGGCTTTGTCGTTATCCTTGCGGTACTTCCGATCATCTTCGAGGTACTGCTTTACGCCTTTATCCCTGACTTTGAAGACTTCGCCGAGAACGATCCTGCGCGCGCTTCTTTCCTTGTCACAGTAGTAACGATCTACCTTACGGGCTTCCCGTTCCTTCTGCTGACACTGCGTAAAGTTCCCGTGATGAAGATCGAGAAAAGAAGGATGGGCTTTTCGTTCTTTATCCTCTGCCTTGCGGTAACAGCGGGTCTGTGTCTTGCGGGCGTCATTATAGGACTTCCTATCGAGATGCTCCTTACAGAGCCTTTCAAGAGCGCAGACTCGTCAGATCAGATCAACCACATCGCCGAGATCATGCAGAACTCTTCTTTTATTGACCGCGTGATCGTAGTAGGCGTACTCGCTCCCGTATTCGAAGAGCTTATATTCAGAAAACTTCTTGTAAGCCGCACGATAAGATACGGCGAGACCTTCAGCATACTCCTGTCGGGATTCATGTTCGGTCTGTTCCACGGTAATTTCCAGCAGTTCTTTTTCGCAAGTTTTGTTGGCATGCTTTTCGCCTTCGTCTTCATAAGGACCGGCCGCGTGATCTACACGATTCTCATGCACATGACGGTCAACCTTACGACATCGGTTGTTACCACGACACTTTATATCAAGCTTCTGCCCTATATCGACGATGCCGATAATCTGACCGAAATGCCGTACGACATTCAGCTTCTGTTCCTGACATTGACTTTCTGGATGCTTCTGCTCGGTATGATCGCAGTAACGGGATTCATTCTTCTTATCGTCTTCCGTAAGAGATTCAAGCCGTATAAAAGTCCCGATGAACCTTCCTTGGGAAAGATCATCGGGAACTCATTAAGCTCTCCTTTGTTCTGGTGCTTTATCGTGATCCAGATGGGTCAGTTCGCTTCAGGCTACCTGCCGGATATTGTAGATTACCTCTTGTGATATCAGATCTTATCAGTAACGCCGGGACCGTATTCCGCACGTACCTTATTGGCAAATCCGTCATTCATCATCTCGATGATAACGGGGACAAGCTTCGGGTCGAACTGTGTTCCTGAGTTCTTCTTAAACTCCGCGATTATATCTTCATAGCCCATAGCCTTCTGATACATTCGATCGAGCGACATAACGTCGAAAGCATCCGCTACCGTCGCGATACGTGCGAACAGCGGGATCTGCTCTCCCTTGATGCCCTCGGGATAACCCTTGCCGTCATATCTCTCATGATGATAATGCGCACAGTCCGAGATATCAGGGATAGCCGTAAAGTGCTTAAGCATCTCTACGCCCTTCATGGGATGAGTCTTGATGATCTCATACTCCGCATCACTAAGACGTCCTTCATTACGTAAGATCTCATCGGGGATACCGATCTTGCCTACATCATGAAGCAGCGTACCGTAGTACAGATTCTGAAGATCCTCTTCCTCGAGACCGATCCTTCTTCCGATCTCCTTGGCATAGATAGCTACACGAACCGAGTGGTTACGCGTATATCTGTCCTTGGCGTCGATGAAGTATGTAAACGTCCTTATGGACTGGTTCAGGATCTCGATATCATGATCTCTTTGCTTCTGGATCTTCTCGATCTTATTATGGGTCAGAATGTGCGCTCCGAGATAGATGAACCAGATAAGATACAGCGCGAAGATAACATATGTAAGAGGCATCGTCTTCGGGTCGAGCGGCATCTTGCCCTCGATACGGTATCCCGTCACGTTAAGAAGATATCTCGAATAGATTACCGCACCGAAATAACTCTCGTCATCGACCTTAACAAGACTCATCTCCTGATCCGGAGTAAAGTACAGGCAGTTGCCGTCTACGGAATATTCACCGTTCCATGAAGAATCTATATCCAACGGAGCATCGAACTCGATACATACCGACCAGTCGGTAAGCTTCCTCTTATCGTAATTTGTTACTACAAAAGAATACTCGGCTCCGCACGGAAGTCCCGGATATCTGTAGATATCCTCCCATATCTTTCCTTCGGGGTTAGATACGGTCAATACGACTTCATCGGAACCGGAATCGAATACTCTTACCTTCTGGGAGCTTTTGCCGACATAAAGAAAGAAAGCTGCCGTCACAGCGATCAGCAATACAAGTGTCAATATCAGAACTCTGATTACGTTGTATTCTTTATTCTTCATCGGCTGATAAATCTCAATAGTTTATTATAGCACCTTTATCGGCTGATGAGACCATCTTTGAATAACGTTTGAGATATCCTGTAAGCTCCGGCTTCTCAAGAAGCTTCATATTCTTCTTACGGTCCGCGAGTTCTTCGTCCGATACCTTAAGCTCGATCTTGTACTCGGGGATGTTGATGGAGATGATATCTCCGTCCTTAACGTAAGCGATGTTACCGCCTGATATGGCCTCGGGGCTTACGTGTCCGATAGACGCGCCTCTTGTAGCTCCTGAGAATCTTCCGTCAGTGATGAGCGCAACATCCTTATCAAGACCTGCACCTGCGATGGCTGATGTCGGAGAGAGCATCTCTCTCATACCCGGGCCTCCTGCAGGACCTTCGTATCTTATAACGATAACGTCTCCTGCCTGAACCTTGCCCGAATAGATGAAGGCGATAGCCTCTTCCTCACTGTTGAAGCATCTTGCCGGACCTTCATGAACGAGCATCTCGGGAGCAACGGCAGATCTCTTAACTACGCAGCCGTCAGGTGCGAGATTGCCCTTCAGGATAGCAAGCCCGCCTTCCTTCATGAACGGGTTGTCCAGAGGTCTTATAACTTCGGGATCCATAACCTTGCTGTACTGTACGTTCTCACGCAGGGTCTTGCCGGTTACAGTCATGACATTGCCGTAGAGCAGACCCTCATCGAGAAGCTCCTTCATTACGGCATAGATACCGCCTGCCTCGTTCAGATCTTCCATGTATGTCGGGCCTGCAGGTGCGAGGTGGCAGATATTGGGAGTTCTTGCGGAAATCTCATTGATGTGGTCAAGGTCGATCTTAATACCGCACTCGTTCGCGATAGCCGGAATGTGAAGCATGGAGTTGGTCGAACATCCGATAGCCATGTCAGCTGCGATGGCATTCTCGAATGCCTCAGCCGTCATGATGTCTCTCGGACGGATATTATTCTTAACGCACTCCATTACCTGCATACCTGCATGCTTGGCAAGGATAAGTCTGTCGGAGTAAGCCGCGGGGATCGTACCGTTACCGGACAGAGCCATACCGAGAACCTCGGTAAGGCAGTTCATGGAATTAGCCGTGTACATACCTGAGCATGAACCGCAGGAAGGACAAACCTTGTTAACGAACTCCTCGAGCTTGTCGGCGTCCATCTTACCTGCCGCATAAGCGCCTGTAGCCTCGAACATGGCAGAGAGCGAACGCTTCTTGCCGTCTACCTTACCGGCGAGCATCGGACCGCCGCTTACGAAGACTGTAGGAATATTCAGTCTTGCAGCAGCCATGAGAAGACCCGGAACGTTCTTGTCGCAGTTAGGGATCATTACAAGTCCGTCGAAGCCGTGAGCCATTACCATGGACTCGGTCGAATCCGCGATCAGATCACGGGTAACGAGAGAATACTTCATACCGATGTGACCCATAGCGATACCGTCGCATACTGCGATAGCCGGGAACTCGATGGGAGTACCTCCTGCCATTCTTACGCCGGCCTTAACAGCCTCGACGATCTTATCGATGTTCATGTGACCCGGAACGATCTCGTTATATGAGTTTACGATTCCGATAAGAGGACGATCCATCTCCTCCTTGGTAAGTCCCAGTGCGTGATATAAGGATCTGTGAGGTGCATTTGCAAAACCGTCAACCAAAGTGTCTTTGATCATATGTGATTATCCTTCCTTTTAAGCGTAAAGGGCCGCACTTAAGATCGGTGCAGCCCTTCAACATATCTATAAGCCCGAACTTAATCAGTTGTTGATGAGCTTGTCCTCGTCGGACCAGCTGTAGAGCTTTCTGATCTCCTTACCGACTGTCTCGGAAGGGTGCTCGGAAGCCTTCTTTCTCATAGCCTTGAAGTGTACCTGTGCGCCTGCATCGGACATGTCGAGGAGGAACTCCTTAGCGAACGAACCGTCCTGGATGTCTGCGAGGACCTTCTTCATAGCCTTCTTTGTATCTTCTGTGATGATCTTGGGTCCTGTTACATAGTCACCGTACTCAGCTGTATTGGAGATGGAATATCTCATGCCTGCGAAGCCGCTCTGGTAGATGAGGTCTACGATGAGCTTCATCTCGTGTACGCACTCGAAGTAAGCGTTACGGGGATCGTAACCTGCCTCTACGAGTGTCTCGAAGCCTGCCTGCATCAAAGCTGCAACACCGCCGCAGATAACTGCCTGCTCACCGAACAGGTCTGTCTCTGTCTCCTGTCTGAATGTTGTCTCGAGAACACCTGCTCTGGCTCCGCCGATACCTGCTGCATAAGCAAGACCGAGATCCCAAGCATCGCCTGTAGCATCCTGCTGTACAGCGATAAGGCAGGGTGTTCCCTTGCCGATCTGATACTCGGAACGTACTGTGTGTCCCGGAGCCTTAGGAGCGATCATGATTACGTTGATGTCAGCAGAAGGTGTGATGCATCCGTAGTGGATGTTGAAGCCGTGTGCGAAAGCGAGTGTCTTGCCTGCTGTGAGGTTAGGCTCGATGGACTTCTTGTACAGTGCAGCCTGCTTCTCGTCAGGGATAAGGATCATGATGATGTCAGCAGCCTTTGTAGCCTCTTCTACGGAAAGAACCTTAAGTCCCTGAGACTCAGCCTTAGCCTTGCTCTTGGAACCCTCGTAGAGACCTACAACTACGTTAACGCCCGAATCCTTAAGATTCAGTGCATGTGCATGTCCCTGTGAACCGTAACCGATGATGGCAACTGTCTTGCCGTCAAGTTTGGAAAGGTCGCAATCCTTCTCATAAAAAATCCTGTTGTCCTGTGCCATTTTAAATGTACCTCCAAATTGATTTACTTAATTGATCGTATCATTCAGACAGAATGCTGTCGGGGCCGCGCTCTAACGCCACGATACCCGTACGGCACATCTCGATGATACCGAAAGGCTTCATGTTATCGATGAAAGCATCGATCTTGTTGGAATCGCCCGTAACCTCAAAGCACATAGCCTGTGACGAATAGTCGACTGTCTTGGCCTTGAATACGTTAACTGCATCCATGATCTGTGCGCGGTTATCAAGATCGTTCTTAACCTTGATAAGAAGAAGCTCTCTCTTGATCGCTTCCTCGTTCGACAGCACTTCAACCTTCTTGACATTATATAACTTGGTCAATTGACTAACAAGTTGCATACGGTCTGTCCTGTCGCCCGACAGCGAGATCGTGATTCTCGAATACTCGGGAGACTCTGTCTCACCCACCGTCAGAGTGTCGATATTGAATCCGCGGCGTGTGAACATGCTTGTGACACGGGTGAGAACACCGTACTTATTCTCGACATAAACAGCGATAACGAAATTATTCTTACTCATGTCTGTTCTCCTCCTCTGTCGCAAGTATAAGTCTGTCGAAGGATCCGCCCGGCTTCATCATAGGCATAACCAGATCATCCTTATCGATAGTAAGATCGATAACAACCGGTCCCTCTGCCTTATTCGCCTCTGCAAAAGCTTCCTTGAACTCTTCGAGGTTCTCTGCCTTATAGCCCTTCGCGCCGAAGCTCTCGGCAAGCTTAACGAAGTCGGTCTTACGGTCGAGCGTCGTGTTCGAATAAGTCTTGTTGTAGAACAGTGTCTGCCACTGTCTAACCATGCCGAGAACGCCGTTGTTAAACAGAACTACCGTTACGGGAACGTTGTAAGTAACAGCCGTGGCAAGCTCATTAAGATTCATGCCGAAGCTTCCGTCACCCGTGAAAAGAACCGTTCTCTTCTTACTGCCGTATGCTGCACCGATAGCGGCACCCATACCGAAGCCCATAGTTCCGAGACCGCCGGATGAGATCCATGTCCGCTTCTTCTTGAAGTCATAGTACTGGGCAACCCACATCTGATGCTGACCAACGTCTGTTACAATGTCCGTATCCTCATCATTAAGAGCTGCTGCAGCCATTACGGCATCTCTGGGAAGGAATCCCTGATACTCCTGGGCAGCCTCCTGCTCTCTTAACTTATCGATCTTTGTCATCCAGTTCGGATTACGCTTGTAGTCAACCGCATCGATGAGCTTTCTTAAGAAATCGCTGATATCGCATGCACATCCGAGCTCGAGATCAACGTTCTTGCCGAGCTCTGCGAAGTCTGCATCGATCTGGATCTTACGTGCGCCCTTGGAGAACTTCTCCGTGTCGCCTGTGGCACGGTCCGAGAATCTTACGCCTACACCGATGATGAGGTCAGCCTTAGCCATAGCCTTGGATGATGCGTAATGACCGTGCATTCCCTGCATGCCGAGGAATCTGTCAAGCTGTGTGGGAAGCTCGGACAAGCCCATCATTGAGCATCCGATAACTGCATCGATCTTGTCTGCAAGCTCAGAGATAAGTGCACCTGCACCTGCTCTTACGGCACCGCCTCCGAAATAGATATAAGGTCTGTTGGACTCTGCGATAAGAGCCGCAGCATCGTGAACGAGCTTATCATCGGCAGGCTTAAGCGCAGTCTTCTCTACGGGAGCCTTGTATGTGAATTCACAGGAAGCACCCTGAACATCCTTCGGGATATCAACGAGTACGGGGCCCGGACGGCCGGACTTCGCGATCCTGATAGCCTCTCTTATGGTATCTGCAAGATCTTCTACATCATGTACCAGGAAGTTGTGCTTCGTGATGGGAAGCGTGATACCTGTGATATCGATCTCCTGGAAACTGTCTCTTCCGATAAGGGTATTGGGAACGTTACCCGTTATGGCAAGAAGAGGTACGGAATCAAGATAAGCAGTAGCGATACCCGTGACGAGGTTCGTCGCTCCGGGGCCTGACGTCGCGAGGACGACACCGATGTCACCTGTTGCTCTCGCATAACCGTCGGCTGCATGTGCCGCGCCCTGCTCGTGTGCGGTAAGGACGTGATTGATACGGTCGCTCTTCTTATAAAGCTGATCATAAATATCGATTACGGTACCGCCCGGGTATCCGAAGATCGTCTTTATGTTCTGCTCGATAAGCGTCTCTACTACGATTTCCGCTCCTTTGAGTTTCATGACGTTCTCTCCTTTTTCTGTAAAATAAAAGTCTCCTCTTCGCAACAAGTTAACTTGCACGAAGAAGAGACGAAAAGACTTTATTTCCGCGGTACCACTCTTCTTAGGTCATGGACCTCACTCAGCGGTGTCTATCAACACCTTTCTCTGTAACGGGAGAACCCGATAAGACCTACTCGAATTAACTTTAAGTCTTATGGCTCCGGGATGACTTATCATTACGCTTCCTGTACCGTCTCGCACCAACCGCCGGCTCTCTTAACAGGGGACACGCATCTTTTTTCCCTTCAGCGCCTTTCCAATAATTAAAACACTTGTTTGGCTTTATGTCAATAAAACCTCATCAGCCGTAGCCTGCGAGGAACTCCTTTGTACGCTCCTGCTTAGGGTTGCTTATGATGTCGCTTCCCTGCTCCACGATCACGCCGCCGTCCATGAATACGAGCTTATCCGCGACATCTCTCGCGAACGCCATCTCATGCGTTACGATGACCATGGTCATCTTCTCCTCGGCAAGTTCCCTAATAACCTTCAGAACGCCTGCCGTAAGCTCAGGGTCAAGCGCGGAAGTCGGCTCATCGAAGAAAAGGATATCCGGATTAAGTGCGAGTGCTCTTGCTATGGATACTCTCTGCTGCTGTCCTCCCGAGAGGTTGCAGGGGTATGCGTCAGCCTTTTCGAGCATGTCGAGCTTCTTAAGGAGTTGATCGCAGACGGCGTTCGCCGCCTCCTTGCTCTTCTTGTGCACGTGTATGAGCGACTCGGTGATGTTCCTTCTTACGGAGAAGTGCGGGAACAGGTTGAAGTTCTGAAAGACGAGTCCGAACTTGCTTCTTATCTCCTGTACCTTCTTCTTATCCGTGTACTGCGTAAGACCGGAGCGAGATGTGGATACCAGTGTCTCGCCCGCGATCTTTATCTCGCCCTTATCTATATGTTCGAGTGTAGTGGCGCATCTTAGAAGTGTTGACTTTCCGCCGCCGGAAGGCCCGATGATGCCTACTACCTCACCCTTCTTGACTTCGAGATCGATACCCTTAAGAACTTCAAGGGGTCCGAACGATTTATGTATGTCTTTCATCTCAAGTACGTTCATAAATACCCCTTACGAATAATATCTCATTGATTTCTCGACATGGTTCATGATGATCTCGATGACGCCGTTCATCACATAGTAGAAAACGCCCGCCGCGATGAAAGGCATTACGGACACCTGCGAGGACGCGAGGTTCTTAGCCATCGTGAACATCTCGGTTACGGCGAGCACCTGTGCAAGAGAAGTGTCCTTAACGAGTGTGATGACTTCGTTCGTCACAGACGGCAGGACGCGCTTAATAACCTGCGGCAGTATGATCCTGAAGAATGTCTGCATCTTCGAGAATCCGAGTATCTGCGCTGCTTCGTACTGACCTACAGGCATGGACTGGATGCCTCCCCTGAAGATCTCTGCGAAGTATGCAGCATAGTTTAACGAGAATCCGATGATAGTCGCGACGAATCTGTACTTGAACGGTCCTACATCAAGGTCCGCGAGCTTCACGTCGAAGATATAATACGGGCCGAAATAAACGAGGAGCAGCTGAAGCATCAGCGGAGTGCCTCTCATTATCGAGATGTAGATACGTACGATGCCTGCGACGATCTTATTCTTAGACATACGCCCCCGGGCTACAATAAGCCCGAGGGGTATGGAAAAAAGCAATGTCAGGAAGAAGATCCCTAATGTGAATCTTAATCCGCTTGCAAGCTGACTTAATGTTGAAGCAAGTTCAGCCATTAATTATCCGATAGTTGTGATATCTTCGCCGAACCACTCGTTACTGATCTGAGCGAGTGTACCGTCTGCAGCCATCTCCTCGAGAGTAGCCTGAACCTGATCACGGAGAGCCTCGTTGCCGAGAGCGAATCCTACACCGTACTCCTCGGAAGCAACAGCCTCGTCAAGAACGATGAAATCTCTGCCGGACTGCTGGATCTCGTAACGAGCTACGATCTCGTCCATTACGATGGCATCGATAGCGCCGGACTCAAGCTCGAGCATTGCGTTCAAGTAGTCGTCAACCTGAACGAGCTCAGCGAAAGAACCCATAAGCTCTGTATTCTCCTCAAGAGCTGCAAGTCCGGAAGAATCCTTCTGAACTGCTACTACTGCACCCTCAAGGTCAGCAAGAGATGCGATAGAGGAATCGCTTCTTACAACAACTACCTGGTTGTTGTCCATATAAGCTTCTGTCCAAGCGTACTGGTCCTCACGACCGCTGATTGTAAAGCCGTTCCAGATGCAGTCGATGTTGCCGGAGTTAAGCTCCTGGTCCTTGGAATCCCAAGCGATAGGCTGAGCTACGAACTCGAGACCGAGTCTGTCAGCTACCTCAGCTGCGAGATCGAGGTCAAAACCCTTATACTCGCCGTCTTCCATAAAACCCATAGGAGGGAACTCAGCATCGAAGCCTACAACGAACTGTCCGTCGGATGCTGCAGCGCCGGTACTCTCTGCCTCACCTTCAGCAGCACATGCTGTAAGGGGCATAACGAGCATTGCTGCTGCGAGAGCCAAAGTCAAAATTTTCTTCATGATAAAACCCTTCTTTCTATAACTGAATGTTATAAACACTCGGGTATTGTACCACGAAACGCTTTAGCGCGATAGAATCATTCAGCTTACCTGCGAGACGAGCTCGAGCATAGAGTCTTCCGTGAGCATCTCATCCGTTGTTACGGAATATGAATAGCCGCCGCGGATCCAGTATGCTACCGCATATCCTCTGTTATTGCCGGAAAGATTGACCGTTCCGATATCATCAACATCTACCCTGCGCTCTACACTGAAGCAGTCGATGCAGTCTGAGATATTTCTTTCTCCCTGAGCCTTTCTGATAACGCAGATAAGATTGCCGTCGTCGTCAAGGTACTGGACCTCGGCAATACTAAAGCCGTTGTCGTAAACATAATTGAAATAATTACAGGTTGTACTTCCGTCCACTTCCTCGGGCACACCGAAATCAAACTGTGCGGAATCCTCGAGAGCATCAAGTGAGTCAAATGCCAGGCGCATATAGTCACAAGTATCTGAATCCCGAAGACTTAATTCCCCTTCTTCGATCTCGGCAACAGCCGCTGTTGTACCCTGCGGGTCAGCAGAGCCGCCCTGTGCATAAGCATACAAATCACTTTGCTCTTCCCCTGCGACCGCATTATCCGAATAAGAATGGACCTCCATATTATGAGCTGCGGGTTCATAATCTGCCGATTCGGATTGAGAGCTTGAGGAGCTCATGAAGCGCATCAGTGCACCTCCGATAAACAACAGGATCGCAGCTGCAGCCACGACACCGATTATGCCGGAGTAACGGCGAAGCGACGTGGTAACCGCCCTGCGCGCAGGGGCAGAAGTCTCCATAGCTTCTTCTATATATTTGTCATCAACGTCGCTCATTGCGCGGAGCAGACGCTTAGCATTAACATTCTTATCCATTGTAACCTTCTTTCTTGAGAAGCACGCTCAAGCTGTCACGAGATCTCGACAGGCTCATCTTGACCTTGCTCTTGCCGAAGCCGAACCGCTCCGCGATCTCATTCACGGAATCTCCGAAGAAGTAACGTCTCATAAATATCTTTCTGGCATCCTGGGGAAGCGACTCGAGGAACTTGTTAAGGATCCTCTTGAGTTCTTCATCTTCAGTCTCATCATCCGTCGCTGTCGCGCCCTGGTCTGCGATGCACTCCTCGAGCTCCTCTATCATAAGGGGGACCTCTCCTGCACCTCTCTTAGCCGCATGCATTTGGTCGTAGCGGTCAAGCGAGAGATTACGCGTGATCTTCGCCAGGAAAGCCTGAAGTGCCGCGGGTCTTGTCGGCGGGATAACGTTCCAGGTCTTAAGATATGTGTCATTCTCACACTCTTCGGAATCCTCGTGGCTCTTTAAGATGCCGTAAGCGATGCTTCTTAAGAGCCTGCCGTATTTATCCCGCGTACACGCGATGGCCTGCTCGTCCCTCGCGAAATACATATCGATAATGAGCTGATCTTCCATTCGATAAATCTATCCTTCGATGAATAACTGTATTCATTATAACACCATCCTTACATCAATTAAGACGGATGATGATAATGAAAGGTCACTTAAAACTCCCACTCCTTTTCGAGAAGTGAAGCAAGATCTGCCGGAATCGTATTGTATACAACCACCTGCGGCTGCTCTTCCACATTTTTAGACAGCGGGAAAACACATTCCGAAGCGATGGAGTTGACCATCGACACAATCGCACTTAACACCCAATCCTTAGTAGGAATGAAGTCGCTGGTACCGCCCAGAACCAGAAAATCCCTGTAAGGTATAAGTTTATTCTCAGTAAAGAGACGTATCTTATCGACAGCCTCATTATCATATCCGCTGTCACCGATCATACCCATACATTCGATAATAAAACAAACTTCAAACTCAGGAAGATAAACGACAAAATCAGGGTACTTACATTTGCCTTTAAACCAAACGGCCGGCTCATATTTAAACTCAAGTCCGAGGCTCTTCAGAATGATAGCAGTATTGAGCTCAAACCTCGACCTCATATGAATATTCTCAAACCAAAGATCGCTCTTTATCTCCTTCGGATTCGACTGAGACTTCATCTTGTCCCAGTCATCCTTACTAAGATAATATCCGGCGCTCAATTGGATGTGATACTCGGACGGACTGACTTTCAGAGAAGATAGGAGCCTCTTTCTCAATTCCTGATAATGGGCCCTCAGGTCCGCGATCTGCCCTATCTCTTTGTTCTTGGAATTATTAAGAGTATACGTTCTGATCACAACATTATCACTGCCGTATTCTCTTACGACACTCAAATTATTACGACTTCCCCTGTGATAATTCGGAAGCCTCTTCAACTCTTTCTCAATAAACAAAAGCTTGGCGATCTTATAATCGTCAGAAAAATCTCTAATCATATAACTATCCCTCAACGGAATAATAAACTGATTCGCAGTCTTATACAAGGATGATGTTGAAATGTTTAGGTTTACGTTTATGTTTTCCCAAAAACATAAACACAAACATAAACAAATGCGGAAAAGTACAGGTTGTTGTTTATGTTTTCCCCCAAACATAAACACGAACATAAACAAATCTCAAAAAATCAGCGTAATTAGGAAATTCCCTCGACATAGTAATCCATGTAGCCGCGGATTACGGGGTCGGACAGAGCAGGAGAGCCCGCCTCGACGATGACATTACCGCCGGAAGCAGTAAGATCCTGCGGGACCTGAGTCACGCTGACGCTGCCTGCATCACCTTCGAAAACAAGAGCCGTCCCCGAGAACACATCCCACTGACCGGACAACATGAGATCGTAAGCGAGCGTTATCGCCTCCGAAGCCGCGGGCGGACATGACTCAGACAGCGGGGCCCAAGATACATACCCGTCAAAAAGGCTGCCGTAGTAATCGCCGCCCATGTTGCTTACAAATTCAGATGCGGATGCCTCATACATGGAAGTGCTTATGGCAAGTTCATAGAAAGACTGAAGATCCTCAACGGGATATGTAAGCATATCCGAAGTGTCGATAACGACAGGCTCTGCGGAAAGGGCTTCGGCAGTTTCTTCTGTAGATTCGGCATCGGGCTCGATAAACTGAAGATCGACTGTCGCATCAGGATTTACAGCCTGTGCACCGAGCGCGAAAGCATTTGCCATAGAATGAAGCTGAGAAGGTCCCGCGAACTCATAAGCCTCATATGCTATCTCATTATTACCGGAAGAAAGAGAACGGTATCCTTCTGCAATACCCGCAAGATAGGAAGCCTGATACATGCGGCCTGAGTAGTTGATAAAGTTAGTCTCGTTATTAAAATATCCGCCGTACTGGCAGAACGCGATATCGGGGTACTCCTCTGCCGCATCCGCGAATGCACTCATGTGATCGAAGTCAATGTCGAAGATAATATCGCAGCCGTATTCCGCAAGATCTTCAACGGCATTTCTTACGGCAACATCGCCTTCGACTTCATCGGATATACGGACTGTCGATACACCGAGGCCGTCGGCAGCAGCCCTTACCGCCTCTATGTGAGCGGCATCGAAGCCTTCAGTAGCTCTTTTGTTGCCGTGACATATAACACCGACAATGAATTCACCCTGTGCAGCAACAGGGACGGTTACCTGAGGCACCTGCGTCTCTTCGGCAAACCCTTCACAGCCTGACATAAAGCAGGCACAAAGCAACGATGATGCGATCAGGAGACTTACGGGTCTTCTCATGACTGTCCGTCATCCCTGAAGACGATCTGTCCGTCTTCCATGGAATCGATTATCGCGAGCGACTCTACCCTGATGCCCTCTTCTCTTAAGAGGTCTCCGCCCTGCTGATAACCCTTCTCGATCGCGATAAGAGCACCTGCAAGAGAGGCTCCGGACTGCTCCACGATATGGATAAGTCCGTTCAACGCATTACCGAGAGCAAGGAAATCGTCGACGAGCAGTATGACATCGTCGGGCTTGATGTACTTCTTGCTTACTACGATATCGAATGTCTTCTTGTGTGTATAAGAATAGACGGACGTCTTGTATACCTCGGAGGATATATTAGTGCCGCCGTACTTCTTGGCATATACCATGGGAACGTGAAGATTGGAAGCGACAGCGAAAGCAACCGCTATGCCGGAAGCCTCAATGGTCAGCACCTTTGTGATACCGGCATCCTTGTAGATCCTTGCACCCTCCTGACCGATAAGATTCATGAAGTCGGTATCGACCTGCTGGTTAAGGAAACTTCCTACTTTAAGGACGTCTCCTGTAAGCACCTCGCCTTCGGCACGAATCTTATCTTCAAGAGCCTTCATCATTCACCTCAAGTCAGGTCTTCGTCGTCAAAACCGGCATCTTCTTTAGTCTCAGGTTCTTCGGAAGGAACGGAATCGGAAGGAGCGGGACTTGAAGATACAGCAGCCTTATCGACTTCAACAGCGGCAGCTTCTTCAGCCTTCTCGGCAGCAGCGCGCTCTTCCTGAGCCTTACGGTATTCTGCCTTCTTCTGCTCAAGCAAAGTCCGGGAAAGCTCGAGATCGCCCTCAGCTTCGTAGATTGCCTCGAACTCGGGACCGTCGACCTTATAAACCTCGATAAGTCTCTTGGCAAGGCCTTCTACAGTGCTTCTCTTCTCGAGAAGGATACGCTTGGTATCCTCATAGCACTCGGAGATGATTCTCTGAACTTCCTTATCGATCTCATAAGCAGTCGAATCTGAATAGCTCTGTACCTGACCGAATGATTGACCTACGAAGATCTCCTCGTTCTCATCGCCGAAGACCATATTTCGGAACTTCGGTGACAGACCGTATCTCTTAACCATCGCTGTGGCGATTCTGTTGCAGTGCTGGAGGTCGGATGAGGCGCCGGTAGATACTTCACCGAGGAAGATCTCTTCTGCGGCACGTCCGCCCAAAGACATTCTGATGTTGTCGAGGAGCATCTTCTCCGTATAGTAGTCGAGGTCCTCGATAGGCTTGTAAGCCGTGAATCCGCCTGCCTGTCCTGCAGGAATGATAGTAACTCTGTCTACCTTCTCGATATCGGATGTGGCACGCAGAACGATAGCGTGACCTGCCTCATGGTAGGAAGTAAGTCTCTTGGCTCTGTCCGTAAGCTTCTTGGAATTCTTCTCGGGACCCATCATTACGCGGAATGTAGCGTCGTTGATCTCAAGAGGAGTGATCTCCTTCTTGTCGCGTCTTGCAGCAAGCAAAGCAGCTTCATTAAGAAGGTTCTCAAGGTCAGCACCCGTGAAGCCTACAGTAGTAAGCGCGATCTCTCTTAATACAACATCATGAGCAAGAGGCTTGTTCTTCGCATGGATCTTGAGGATAGCCTCACGCTCGTCGGCATCCGGGGGATTAACCATGATTCTTCTGTCGAATCTTCCGGGTCTTAACAGAGCCGGGTCAAGTACATCGACACGGTTTGTAGCAGCCATGACGATAACATTCGTATTTACATCAAAACCGTCCATCTCTACGAGGATCTGGTTCAGTGTCTGCTCACGCTCATCCTGTCCGCCTCCGAGGCCTGCGCCTCTCTTACGGCCGACGGCATCGATCTCATCGATGAAGATAACGGCAGGAGCTGCCTTCTTCGCATCTGCGAAAAGGCTTCTTACACGGGAAGCACCGACACCGACGAGCATCTCTACGAAGTCGGAACCGGAGATATAGAAGAACGGGCAGTTAGCTTCACCTGCTACCGCTCTTGCAAGCAAAGTCTTACCTGTACCGGGAAGTCCGTGGAGCAGAACGCCCTTCGGGATCTTCGCACCGAGCGCCTTGTACTTCTTGGGAGATTTAAGGAAATCGACGATCTCGGAAAGCTCTTCCTTCTCCTCGACGGAACCTGCAACATCAGTGAACTTTACCTTGATCTCGTTCGGGCTTGTAAGTCTTGCTCTGTTGTTACCGAATGAGAATACGCTGTTCTCGCCTCTTGTCTGTCTGTTCAGGTTAACGAAGATGATGACCGCGATGACGATCATTCCGATGATGGAAAGACCGTTAAGGATCATGCCCCAGTCAACAGGCTCGGTGTAGTTGTAGTTATCGATAAGTCCCTCGGACTTGTACTCATCGAGCTTATTGATGAGGTCATCAACGTACTCGTAAGGGATGTTCTGTGTAGTTGTCTGTGAAAGACCCTGAAGGTTCGTATACTCGATCGATACCGTAGTACCGTTGACATCTACAGACTTTACTTCATAATCGCTGTTCTCGATGATATCGACTACATCGGAAAGAGTAGTCTTGTCGGCACCGCCGTTACGGTTGCCGAACATCATCGTCGAGAATATAAGAAGCAGTGCGATCAGGCCGACATAGAAAAAGATTGCTGATCCGATCTTAGGCGGTCTGTTCGACGGAATCTTGGAAGGGTCGTTGTTCTCAGGGCTGTTGCTCATCATCTATCCTCACTATCTTTACATCTTTAAACTGGCGATACTCACCGTCATAATCCAAGCCGTAACCGACGACGAAGCTGTCCGGGATAGTAAAGCAGTTATAATCCGGTACGAGCTCCACCACTCTTCTGCTCGGCTTATCAAATGCGGTGCATATCTTTATTGACTTGGGTCCGCGCTCATTAAGCATCTGCCGAAGCTTAAGAAGCGTTCTTCCCGTATCTATAATGTCTTCAACTATCAGGACATTCTTACCCTTGATGTCGGTCGAGATGTCCTTCTTGATCTTAAGCTCACCTGTGGAAGTATCCCCGATGTAGCTTGAGACCTGAACAAAATCTATGTTAACGGGCACGCTCATATTCCTTACAAGATCCGCACAGAATATAAAAGCACCGGTAAGAACGCCTATGACAGTCACAGGCTCGCCGTTATAGTCACGGCTGATCTGATCGGCTACTTCTTTGACTCTGTTGATGATCTCTTCTTCAGGGATCATTAGATCAAGCTTATCCACCCGTCTGTTCCTTTCTTAAGACTTCGAGCCTTATGAGTCTGCCCTTAGAGGCATTCCCCTCCTGCCCGAGCCATTTGTCCCGTGACTTCGAAGACACGAAGCCGTCGGTGTGACCGATCCCGGGCACCCACAGTATCTTCCCGCCGGAACTTACGGCTATCAGATGCTGTCTGGCATCCCTCGGCACCTTCAGGTCGCTCATTACCTTACGTATATCGGCATTGATCGGGCTTCCCGCCTTCCTGATGGTCCCTTCGGTCGGACTTACACCGATATCAAGGTCTTCTTCGGCGCAAATCCACGAATAAGTATTATATACTATAGCCTCGTTATTCTCAACGACAGACGCCTCTATAACAAGGTCGGAATCGGGCAAATCAAAGGTTCGCGCCCCGTTTAGAAGCTCATTTACGTTCACATGAAAGCCGAATCCTGACGGAACGGCAGGAAATCCCATATATGTGGCCATCGCACAGGCAAGCCCTGTTCCGTCGCCGCCGTCTGTGAACCCCAGCAGAGAGTTACATACCACAGCCGTCCTTCCGAAAGGCATATCCGCGCTTCTCGTGCCCGACTGTGAGCTTATAAGCCCCATAACGATGTCGACATGCTTCATCTCGAAGTCGGTAAGATTGCCGAACGTCTCTTCCCACAGAAGTCTTACGGCACGCGTGCCGAGCGCGGGATGAAGCGCACAGACTCGATCCGTCTTAAGGAAAACGTATCTGCCTTCCCTTACAGCGCATCTTCCGTAAGCCTCATTTGCCGCCCCGGTTATGAATTCCTCATCACGTGACAGCAGCCTGTATGTATCACACACGGCATCCTCGGGAGTCTTGACGGACACTTCTGCTATAACGGGCATGATCTCATTACGCCACTTGTTACGCGTCACATCGGATTCAAGATTGGTCTCATCCACCGCATATGAGATCCCGTTCTCCTTAAGATAGGAAATGATCTCATCCTTGCTTACATTAAGCAGCGGACGGATGATCCCGGGATCTGAAGTCATCGCCGTAAGACCCTCGAGACCCGCGCCTCTGAACAGATTCATCATAAAGGTCTCCGTAAGATCCCCTTTATGGTGAGCGGTGGCTATCCTGACCGTATCGCGGCTTACACCGAGGCTGCCCGCCTCTTCTTCTGCACACTGTCCGAAAGCCTCATATCTTAATATGCGGCCGGTCTCTTCAAGTCCTCTTCCGCGCTTAGAAGCCTCCTGCCTTACGTCATATCTGAACACCCTGCAGGGGATCCCGAGCTTATCGCACAAAGACAATGCCAGGTATTCGTCATCGCCGGCGCTTTCCCTCAGGCCGTGGTTAACGTGAACGGCAAGCACCTTCGGGAAGTCACGCTTGTTCTGTGCGATCTCCGATAAAACACTTATAAGCGCCACGGAATCGGGACCTCCGGAAAGACCCGCTACAATACACGAAACACCGACAAAGAGACCTTTGTCGGTGCAGTATTCATAAACTTTGTCGGCAAACACGGACAGCGCCATCAATAATCGCCCGGCAGATCATCATGGACTTCGCCTTCACCGAAGAACTCATCGTTCTCGCTGTTGTCCATGAATCCGTCATCCTCTTCCGGCACAGGCTCCGGCTCATAAGATTCAGGTTCCGGCTCCGGTTCGAAATGGTAATCGCCCGCCGCACTGTCGGACGTGGTCGTCCTGGTGTAAGACGAACCCTGTCCGCCCTGGGGATCCTGAGGATCGCCTTTACGGTCAGGCTCGATAAACAAGGTCTTGGCGCCGTACCACTTAACATAAGCGGTATCCGTCTCACCGTGTCTGTTCTTGGCGACGATGAGCTGTGCATCCTCGAACATGGGCTTGTTCGTCGAATCCTTCTTCTTGTTATAGTAATCGGGTCTGTGAATAAAGATTACACAGTCTGCATCCTGCTCGATCGCACCCGAATCTCTGATGTTCGCCAGAGTAGGAATATGGTCGTCGTCATCTCCGTTCTCAGTACCTCTGTTGAGCTGTGACAGAGCAATTACCGGAACCTGAAGATCCTTGGCAAGCACCTTGAGTGCACGGGATATCGCAGCGATCTCATTCTGTCTTGAGCCGCTTTCCTTTCCGGGGTAAGTAAGAAGCTGCAGATAGTCGATAATAACAAGAGACAAAGGTCCCTCGGCGATCAGCTCCTTACACTTGGACATGATATCCAGAGGATTGGTATCCGTCTTCTCATCGATATAGATAGGCATGGGAGAGATACGCCTCAGAGTCTCCTCGAGATCAGCCTCGTCTTCCGGAGAGATATTGGCACGCTGTATCTTCTTGAAGTTCGTCTTGGACTGAGCGGCGAGAATACGGTTCGCGATCTCGCTCTTACTCATTTCGAGTGAGAAGATCGCTACCTTCTTACCGTAAATACCCGCTACGTTGGTAGCGATATTAAGAATAAGTGCCGTCTTACCCATACCCGGTCTTGCCGCGATGACATTGATCGAGCCGGGCTTAAAACCGCCCGTAATGTTATCAAGGTAAGAGAAACCGGTCTTAACGACGTTACGGTCTCCGCCGCCGTGCGCGGCTTCCTTGAGGTTATTGATGTTACGTTTAAGGATATCTGCCAGAGGCTCGAATCCGCTCGTATCGTCTTTGGTCTTAAGAAGATTGAGTCTTGCTACGCCCAGGTCGACGATATCGTTAACGGATGTCTTACGTTTCTTGGCCTCAGCCGTAAGCTCGTTAAGGGTCGCAAGGAGCTTTCTGGACTGTGCATTGGCCGTTACGGCGCTGACATATGTATCAAGAAGAGACATGACGCTGTCGCTGTAATTGGCGACGTCATAAACATACTTGTCTCCTCCCGCCTTATCGATAAGTCCTTCGGTTCGAAGCCACTCGCATACACCTACACGGTCTACACGCCTGTTATCCATATAGATGGAGGATATGGCCTTAAAGATAAGCTCATGTTTCGGATCAGTGAAATCTCCGGGGGCGACAGCCTTAACAACGGAACTGTCGAGAGCCTCTTTATTTCTCATGCAAAGAGAAAGGACTGCCTTCTCGGCCTCCAAAGCATTATAAGATGCAGCCTGTGAAGGCTGCTGGGGAATCTCATCTATGAGATTGTCCTGAAGATCCCGGTCAGACATTAAAGTGACTCAACCTCAACGTTGATCTGGCAGGATACCTTGGGGTGAAGCTTGACTCTAACACCGAATGTACCTACAGCCTTGATGGGAGCCTCGATAACTACCTGCTTCTTCTCTATATCGTAACCGTTCTTCTTAAGAAGATCGGAAATATCCGCATTTGTAACTGCGCCGTAGAGCTTTCCTCCCTCGCCGCTCTTCATCTTCAATGTGAAGCTCTTACCGCCCAGATCCTTGCTTAAGTCCTCGGCAGCCTGCAAAGCTCTCTTCTCGTGCTCTGCACGTGCACCCTGCTTGAGCTTTACTTCGTTCAAATTAGCAACGGAAGATTCCTTCGCGAGCTTCTTCTTCAACAGGAAATTTCTGCCGTATCCGTCACTTACTTCTACGACCTGGCCTTCCTTGCCGAGTCCCTTAACATCCTGTAAAAGAATTACCTTCATATATCCCTCCGAAAGTGTCTTAAAATTAAAAATCGGGAACCCCTTGAGGTGCCCGATAATTATATACCATCCGATAGGCTTTTTCTATCTGTCTATTAGCCTGCATCGTAAGGCAGAAGAGCGATCTGACGAGCACGCTTGATTGCTGTTGTGAGCTCTCTCTGGTGCTTAGCGCATGTTCCTGTCATTCTTCTGGGGAGGATCTTGCCTCTCTCAGAGATGTACTTGCCAAGACGTGTAGAATCGAGGAAATCGATCTGCTCTACCTTCTCAGCGCAGAATGAACAAGTCTTTCTTCTGTTTCTTCTGGGTCTCATCGGACTACCGCTGAATTCGCGGCCGGCCTTGGGTTCTCTAACATTGTTCTCAGCCATTTGTCTTTACTCCTTAAAAACTGATGTTACCCGCATCGTCGTCGATGGGGAATGGGAGACTTAACTCGTCATCGGATCCGGAGAATGAATCGTCACCGCCCATATCCGGATTGATCTGTCTGTTAGGTGCTACGGGAGCCTGTGCAGCTGTTCCGCTTGCAGGTGCATCATACGAAGATCTCTGATAACCGCCGTTGTTGTTATTGTAAGCAGGACGTGCTCCGGCATTACCTGTGCCGCTAGCTGCACTGTTCGCGGAATCTGCGAACTCTGCCTCGTCAACAACTACCTCGGTGACGTAACGCTTCTGACCGCTGTTATCGTCATAAGTTCTTGTCTGAATGCTTCCGACTACAGCGATCTTCGAGCCCTTATGGAAATAAGAACTGATGAAGTTTGCTGTCTGTCTCCAAGCAACACAGCTGATGAAGTCTGCCTGGCGCTGACCGTTGTTATCCTTGAAACGTCTGTCAACGGCAATCGTGAATCTGCATACAGTAACCTGCGAAGCAGTATTCTTGACTTCAGGATCCTTAGTAAGTCTTCCGATTAAAATAACTTTGTTCATGTCTCTTCCTCCGTGATCGGGGTTTTACTCTCCGACGCGGACAACTAAGAAACGAAGAACGCCTGCAGTGATCTTAAGAACACGCTCAAGCTCTCTGGGGAACTCAACGGGTGCTGTGAAAAGAACCTTGAAGTATGTTCCTTCCTTAGCATCATTGATCTCGTAAGCAAGCTTCTTTGTTCCGAGATTGTCGAGAGCATCAACTGTTCCAACCTTAGCGATCTTGGACTGAATGCTCTCGATAAGAGCGTTTACAGCCTCTTCGCCGGAAGCAGGATTGAGAACTACTACCAACTGATACTGATTTGCCATAAAATATTCACCTCCTTATGGTCATTCGGTCCGATATCTTAGTATCGAACAAGGATATGCGGCCGTCTTAAAAAACCGCAAGGGTGAGAATAGCACAGCAAAAGCCGTAAAGTCAAGTAATTAAGTATAATCTCTCTTAATCTTAGTAATCTGCGTCAAATCAAAAACCGTTTTGAGAACATTATAATGGCCAAAATGTCATTTGTCTATGATTTTCAAACAAACGTTTGTTACAATTTTCAGCAGAATCTCATCGCATTGAGATCTTTAAGGATATACGGGAAAAGTATCTCTATCCACGCCTTAAGCGCAAGCACCGTATGCTTATAAGTGAAGATATCCTCCCCCGACGGATCCGTAACGGCAACTGAAGCGATACGTCCGTCATCACCCTTCATTACAAGGCCCTTGGACGCCATGTAGGAGCTGAGCGAATACACTCTTCCCTGAAGCTCCGGGAATGAATTCAATATCTCATACGCCTGCGAATCATTGATGGTCAGGATAAGGTCATTGCCGTCATAGACCGACACATCCGCTCTTCTGGACAGATGATGCGCGATCGTACCGTCCATGATCTGGGAGAATGCCTTGCACGCGGTCTCATCGGGACTGTTCCCCTCACCCGCATAAAGACCTGCGGACTCCGCATAGAGCTCGGCACCGATCTTCTCGTCCTCGGCACAGCAGAAAGGTCCTTTACGTCTCAGAAGATCCGTGAAAATGCCTTCCGTTATCGCTCCGAGGTTGCAGTCGTCGTCGCTTATGAACACGACGGACGCCGTGAACAGATCGTCGAAATGATCGAGCGGGATCTGCGAGATACCGTTCTCAAGCTCTTCGTAAGCCCTCGAAGGAACGTCGTCGCCCGACTTGCCCGCAGCTTTCGACAGACGGTTCATATACGCGACCTCGAGTCCTTCGCCCTTGAAACCCGCCGCGAGTATGATGTCTACCTCCTGCCTGTCGAGCAGCCTTAACCCGTCGAAAAGGCTGTGTGAAGCCGCTTCGACATCGCATGTATTTCCGTAGATATAAAAGTTTATGTGAGAATTCAGGATCTCGTCACCTGCCATATCGGCGAGTGCCTTGACCTCACTTCCCGCGAAGATACCGATACGGGCCGCAGGGTTTTCTTTAAGAATATCCTGAGCCTCAAGTATAAACGGAGACGCTATGGCAAACAGCTTCTGCTTCTGCTCATCCGTCAACTTCTCATCGTGAGGATCGATCTGACCGATATTCTCCGGCAAAGTCAGGATCTTCACTTCGCAGCCGGGGGCGTAATGCCTGTACTTCATTCCCGGTGACGCGGGCACCTGACCTTTCGCAAGCGCACCCGCATATTCGGAATGAGTCTTGAGCGCTTCGTCTATCATGGCGGACGTGACGGCACCGGGTCTTAAGATAACGGGAACTTCTCCCGTGGCATCCACGACGGTGGATTCGAGACCGACCTGACATTCACCGCCGTCAATAACGGCACTTACATAGCCGTCCATATCATTCATTACATGAAGGGCTGTCGTAGGAGAGGGACTTCCGGACAGATTTGCCGAAGGCGCCGCCACGGGGCAGCCGCACAGCTTAAGGAACTTATTGCAAAGAGAATGCGAAGGCATTCTGATACCGACCGTATCAAGGCCTGCCGTCACTTCATCGGGAACGGCTTCCTTCTTCTTCATGATGACCGTGATCGGTCCGGGCATAAAAGCATCGATAAGTGCCTGTGCCGCAGGTGTGATCTCACTTACAAGATCGTTGATCTGTGACTTGTCCCATATATGGACGATCAGCGGATTATCGCCGGGTCTTCCCTTCGCCTCGAATATCTTCGTTACGGCTCCGGCATTAAGAGCATCGGCTCCGAGTCCGTAGACGGTCTCGGTCGGAAAACCTACAACAAGGCCTTCGTTAATATATGAAGCCGCCTGCTTTAAGCCGTCTTCATCGCTGCCCTGTATAAACTTCGTGTCGTATATCTTACTGCGTTCCATTATGAGCCTTCCTGTTCCTTCTTAGCTGCCAGATCAACCGTAAGCGCATCCACGATCTCATCGAGATCTCCGCCCAGGATGTCATCAAGCTTATAAAGAGTCAAACCGATCCTGTGATCCGTTACTCTGCCGTCGTGATAATTATACGTCCTTATCCTCTCGGAGCGGTCGCCAGTTCCGACCTGCTCGCGGCGGGTCTGGTCTTCGGCGTCCTTATCACCGGACTTCGCGATAGCCCACAGACGGCTCTGAAGAACGGCCATTGCCTTCTCCTTGTTCGCGAACTGGGATCTTTCATCCTGACACTGAACGACAAGTCCGGTCGGAAGATGCGTGATCCTTATGGCAGACGAGGTCTTATTGATGTGCTGGCCTCCTGCACCCGACGCTCTGTATCTGTCGATCTTCAGATCTTCGGGATTAATTACTACGTCGGTCGCATCAGCCTCGGGAAGAACGGCAACGGTCGCGGTGGAAGTATGTATCCTTCCTCCCGACTCTGTAACGGGAACTCTCTGTATCCTGTGCACGCCGCTTTCGAACTTCAGTCTGCTGTAAGCACCGTGTCCCTTAACTTCGTATACGATCTCCTTGTAACCTCCGAGCTCGGTGTCGTTGTAGTCAATGACGCTGATGTCGAATCCTCTGTGCGCGGCATAGCCCTGATACATCTTGTATATCGTCGCAGCACACAAAGCAGCTTCCTCGCCGCCGGCGCCCGCTCTTATCTCCATGATTACGGATCTGTCGTCGCGGGGGTCTCTTTCCTGAAGCATCAGCACAAGCTCCTGCTCGCTGTCTTCAATAGTCTGCTTGCTTAATGTAAGCTGCTCGGAAGCAAGCTTCTTTATCTCTTCGTCGTTCTCCTTAAGGAGTACGAGCGCCTCCTCCATCTCGGCTTTGGCATCGAAATACTTCTTAACGGCATCCGCCTTGGGTGTTATCTCGGCAAGTTCTTTGGACAGCTTAAGATATCTGTCCTGATCGGCCACGACGGAAGGATCGGACAGAGAAGACAACAATTCATCATATCTGCTTGTTATCGCGAGGGCTTTGCTCTCATCAAGCGGCATCCGTTGTTTCCTCCGTAATTACAGTCTCATAGGTCTCCTGCGCCTGTGACGGATACGCTCCCGGTGTCACATAAACGACCGCAGGGTCCTCGAAGGTCTCGATTATACACGTAAGAAGCGCATCTGCATACTCTCTGCCGCCCGCAGCGACAACTTCAGGCGCTATCGGGTCATCGACGGGAACCTTGGTTATCTCGAAAAAGAAGGAAGAATTCTGATCGTAATCCTGATGGATGAGGATCAGATAATCTCTGAATGCCTGTATATTATTCTCCCCTATGATCAGTATCGGAACATGATTATTTACCGTGCAGTCCTGAAGTACCGCGAGGGTATCCTGCGACAGCTCATCCTGTGTATTTACTATTATCATCATGTGATCGGCATAGTCTCTTTGCTCGGTATGGCTGACCATATTGCCGTCGGGATCATAGACAGTAAACCCTACGCCCCCGTCAACAACAGGAAGCAGCGATGCGTTCGCCTGACCTGCAGTCATGACTGAGACATTCTCACTGATGCCGTCCATGTACTCCGGCAATTCTCCGATCCAGTAAATATGATAATCCTTCTCATTGAGCGAAGCCGTCAGTTCTTCCGTCTTCTGCTCGTCCTGATCATTGCCGTAGCTGTTATCGATCTTTCTTACCGCATACATCATGTAGAAGATGATCGCTCCCGTGATGACCAGAATTATTATGGCTATGGGGGCATTACGTCCGTTCATAGAATGGATCGGCGTCCTTTACCGCCTGCTTAACAAAGTCTTCGTCAGTTGAAGCTGCGATGGCTTCGACATTCTGAAGATAAGGCGTGATAAATCTTTTGAATGTATCAAGAAGGTACTGCTGCTCTTCGCCCTGACAAGAAGTCTCCACGCCGAGAAGCCACCTCATGGTGTTGCCGTCAGGTGTAACCAAAAGCTTTACGAAGACCTTCGATATACGGACCTCGTCGCGGCAGAATTCCGCGATCATCTCCTTAAGCTTCGGAGGATACTCCGAAGGCGTCGCCGTATGCATATCAAGAGTCGGCTCATCTTCCTGCGGTGCCATCTGACCCTTAATGGACTCGATCAGCTCCTTGCCGAAGATGACCTCCGAAGCGCCCGGGTTGATGATCACACCGTCCAGCCTTAACTCCTTCGAGGTAACGACCTCCATCAAATCCTCGAATGAAGACTTAACTCCCTTCGGATCTTCGCTCTTCTCGGAAGTCATAAAGGATCCCGTATCCGAATAAGCAACGATGAATCTTCTTCCCTTGTTATCGCCTACGGCATGGAAGCTGAATCCTCCGTCAGGCTTAACATCGACAGGTACGATAAAAGCTGATGCGGCGGCGAGCTTAAGAACCTCGAGCATCTTCTCGGTGGTTCTTTCCTGCCTCATATCATGCATGAGCTTTAAAAGCTCATCGTTTCTTATCTCTTCATGAATAAAGATATCCTGATCCATTCCTTCTCCTTAAGCCGACGTGAATGCCGTAAGACACAGCGCGATCATGAGAGGCAAAGTTACTACCATGAACAGCAAAGTAAGCGATACGGTCCTCGCGCAGAACTTGGGCGCGCAGTCATATCTTTCCGAATAGATTACGCTCATTGTGCCGGAAGGCAGCGCCGTCATGATTATAAGCGTTATAAGAGTTGCCGGCAGCACCGGCACATAATTCTTAACAAGGATCATCGCAAGCGTCATAAGCGCCGGGAACAATATAAGTCTTAAGAAGCATACGACATAGGACTTGCCGTCAGCGAAAAGCCTCTTCACATCGATCGTCGACAGTGTCGATCCCATTATTATCATCGACAGCGGGAATGTCATGTTGCCGACAAGGTTGATCGCATTGACTGCGGCAGCGGGAGCTCTCCACGGTATTATGAACAAAGCGATCGCGAATACGGACGCTATGGATACCGGATTGAGATACTCGCTTACGGAAGGCTTCTTTCCCGACAAAAGATGAACACCGTAAGTGTAGAAGAAAACGTTGTAAATCAGATTATAGATAGCAGCCAGAAGAAGTCCCGGATCGCCGAACAGAGAATACATGATAGGCATTCCGACGAATCCCGTATTGGCAAAAACGGATGTCGTGATAAAGACTCTTCGCTCGGCATCTGCGATCTTGGTTTTGAACACTACGATTCTGAGGACGACAAGAGTCAGCAGATAATACAGGGCGGAACCCAGAGCCACGGCTCCGATCGAACGCATCATGTCAGTCGAGAACTCATACTGGCTCGAAGATATGATCGTAAACGGCAGGACCGCCTTAAGAAGAAGGTCGTTTAATGTCTTCCTTCCCCTGTCGTCTATAACTTTTTGTTTGGCAAGAACGAATCCTATAAGAAGGACTACCGCCATTTCGAAGAAGACAATGTAGAGCTGACTCACGTATCCGCATCCTTTCCGGAGGCTGCCTCGGAGGCCTTTACGGCTCTCTTGTATTCCTCAAGAAGTTTACGTGCCTCATTCGATGACCTTGCAGGCTTATACACCTTGCTGCTCTTGTACAGGTCCAGAAGCTTCTCCTGCGATTCGTAGAAGCCGGACTGAAGTCCCGCGAGCATGCCTACACCCTTGGCCGTCATCTCATCTGACTTGGCTCTTGTTATCGTAATTCCGAGAAGATCCGCCTGCAGCTGCATAAGGAACTCGCATGCGCACACTCCTCCGTCGACCTTCATATGCGTCGATGTTATACCCGTATCACTCATCATGAGATCAACAAGCTCGGTTACCTGATATGCGATAGACTCGACCGCGGCTCTTACGATGTGAGCTCTGCCGGTGCCTCCCGTAATGCCTGTTATCGTACCGCGAAGGTCGGGGTTCCAGTAAGGCGCTCCGAGTCCCGAGAATGCAGGCACAAGATACACGCCGCCGTTATCTTCGATCGAAGCGCATACAGGATCGCATTCATCAGGTGCATCAATAAGCCCCATGCTGTCCTTAAGCCATGTGATCACCGACCCTCCCTGGAAGACACTTCCTTCGAGGGCATAAACGGTCTTCCCGTCTATCGACCATGCAGCCGACGTCAGAAGTCCGTTATCGGAAAACCTCGGCTTATCGCCGATATTCATCAGAGTAAAGCAGCCGGTACCGTATGTGGTCTTGGCAGAGCCCTCTTCGAAGCACTCCTGCCCGAACAACGCCGCAGCCTGATCGCCTGCGACGGCATTGATATGTTTGCCGTTCAACGTGAGCAGAGCCTTGCACTCATCGTCGTTCAAACCGAGCGCTTTAAGCTCCTTCTCGTCAAGAGCGATCCGGCCGAAGTCACTGCATGAAGGTACGGGATCCGCGAGAGTTATTCTCGGGATACCGAACAGTTCAAGCATATCATCGGAATACTCAAGCTTATTGATATCGAACAGCATCGTTCTCGAGCAGTTGGAATAATCGCTTAAGAAGCTCTGCTTACCGGTAAGCATATACACAAGATATCCGTCTACGGTGCCGAACTTCAGCTCGCCCGACAGCGCAGCCTTCTCGGTACCCGGGACATTTTCCATGATCCATCTCATCTTCGTCGCGGAGAAATACGGATCGATACGAAGTCCCGTTATTCGGGAGATATCATCTTTTCGTGCGAGGATATTCTCTCTTCTGCAGATATCGGCTGTCCTTCTGCACTGCCATACAATGGCGTTGCAGTAAAGCTCACCCGTATCCTTATTAAATGCTATGGTCGTCTCGCGCTGGTTGGTCAGAGCCACACAGTCGATATTGATGCAGGGATTATCAAGCAGAACATCCGCCATAGCCTTAAGCACTGACAGATATATCTCCTTCGCGTCGTGTTCGACAAAGCCGGGCGCAGGATAATGCTGCGTTAAAACCTGAGGACGTGACTTTATAAGATTCCCGTCCGAGCCGAGCAGGAACGCCTTCGTAGAGGTTGTTCCCTGATCAACGGCCAGTATGCATTCGTCCAAACCTATCACCTTCTGTAAAGCCTGTTAAGCTCCCTGTACCAATCATTATCGAGTGAATCCAGATCCTCCTTGGAGAATCTGACTCTCCAGTTGCCCTCGGGCGTGCCGGGAATATTCATTCTCGTGTCTCCGCCGTAACCCAGCATATCCTGGATAGGAATGATGACCGTGTTGGCGCAGCTTGCCCAGAGCGTCTTAATAATAGCACGGCAGGACGCAGACTTCACGCCTCCGTCGCCCCAGTTATCACCTTCGAAGCCGCAGTACTTGAGACACTCGCGGCGCTCGTTGTCGTTAGCTTCCCAAAGCCAGCCGAGCAAAGTGTTGTTATCGTGTGTTCCCGTATAGGCAACGCAGTTCTGTACATAGTTATGAGGCAGATATGAGCTGTTGTCATCAGGGTTAAATGCGAACTGCATAACCTTCATTCTGGGAAGATCCACTTCCTCGAGGAAGCTCTCGAGATCGGCTGTTACCTCACCCAAGTCCTCGGCGATAAGCTTGGATCTGTCACCGAAAGTCTTGTCGAACACTTTGAAGAAATCCATCTTCGGTCCGTCGACCCACTTACCAGTCTTGGCTGTCTTAGAGCCTGCAGGGACTTCCCAATAGGAAGAGAAAGCTCTGAAATGGTCTATTCTGATGATGTCATAGAGCTTGAAGTTCTCTCTTAATCTTTCCATCCACCAGGCATAGCCGGTCTCCTTGTGCTTCTTCCAGTCGTAGATGGGGTTGCCCCACAGCTGACCGTCAGCAGAGAAGTAATCCGGGGGCACTCCCGCGCCGCACTCGAAAACGATATCCTCATAGTCCTTATCGGGATCCTTGTCGGGATTCTCCTTGATCCACGCCTTACGTGCCGCCTTCTTCTGAGCTTCAGTAGCCATCTTGAACAGATCTCTTGCAGCCCATACATCAGCCGAATCGCCGGATACGTAGATAGGCATGTCGCCGATGATCTGAACGCCCTCGGCATTGATCTGTGATCTGATGTCAGTCCACTCCGTCATGAACAGATACTGAACGAAGCCGTGGAACTGATAATCTTCCGTTCCTCTTAACTTGGAAACGGCCTTCTCGTCATAAGATGCGAGAGCCTTATCCTCCCACTGCCACCAGGCCTTCTGGTCGAACTTGTCCTTGGCAGCCTGATAAAGTGCTACATCGTCTGCCCACTTATTGTCCTCAAGGAACTGATCTACTTTCTTGAGGAGATCCTTGTCTGCTCTGGAATATGCTTTTCGAAGCATAGCCTCACGGTCAACTCTTAAGAAGTCGTAGTTTACTCTCCACTTATTCTCGCTGTACTCAGCCTTAACGACATCCTCCGCAGTAAGAAGACCCATCTTCATGAGACTTCTGGGATCAATGAGAAGCCAGTTGCCTGCGAATGCAGAGAAGCTCTGATAAGGGCTGTCTCCCATGCCGGGGTAAGACAAAGGCAGGATCTGCCAATACTTCATTCCCTGTTTCTTAAGCTGCTTGGCATAAGCCACAGCTTCCTCTCCCAATACTCCTATACCGAAGGGTCCGGGTAATGATGCGATATGCATAAGTACTCCGCCGCCACGTTGCATAATTCAAACCTCCAAATGTGTCATAAGCGGGCATTTAAACCCACCCGTGAATTATAACACTAATCTAATTGGCAATATTTAACGGAAAGTAAACTATCGTCCGCCCAGAAGAAGTCTTCTTGCAACCGGAATCCTGCCGATCAGGTAATCCGCAGCAATGCATACGGCGAGCATGATAACGGTCTGCGCCAGTACAACAGCATAGTTCAAATGAAAGCCATAGGTAAGCCCGGGCATAAAGAAATCGGTAATGATCACATCCGTGATATAGATCGATAATGAGATCCTGCCCAAATACAGAAAAGCTCTTTTTACGGTCTCCGGAATACGGTCATAAGTAATATAAACAAGCCACAACACCATGCCGGAACCGATAAATCCTATCAGGAAGCGATACAGATCCGTACCGGCCTGCTCAACGCTTCTTATTGTCATTCCGGTTGTATAAACGAAACTGTCGGCATTGTAGAATTGAAACAGCACAATAAACAGCAGTGCAAGAATAACTGATGTGATTATCTTGTGCTTTTGAAAATTGCTTATGCGCTTAGGAACCTGATGAACATTCCAAAGATACCCTGACACATAGAACACATAAGTAAACTTCCATGTCTCGGTGTTAAGCCAATCGGGCAAGACCAGCAATACCGCCAAAACCGCAAGATAAGCTGCAACAGAATCTTTTAAATATCTGTGCACAAACCAAATAACTGCAGCCGAGAACATATACGCCCTTAAGAACCACAAATATGTAAGCAGCTTAACAACTGCATCCGTTACAACAGCTTGGCTAAAACTGCCGTAATACAGTGAAAGGCATATCAGATAAAGGGAAACTAGCATCGACCAGACAACAGCAGGTACTAAGACGCCGCGGATCTTTTTGAGGAGGAAGTGATCCCGTTCAACGGAAAACTTCATAAGATATCCTGAAAGCAAGGCAAATGCAGGCATGTGAAAAGAATAAATGAACTGAAAAACCGCATTATTGAAATAATCCTTGTTCTCAAGCATCAAAGAACCGGAACCGAACTGAATATTGTGACCGACAACAACCAAAAGGATCAGAAGGCCTTTAGCCGCGTCAATCCAATCTATTCTTTTAAGATTATTATCACTTACCATATTTAATATCTTACAATTAATCCTGCAATTTGTAGCATTAACCGGGTTAAGGGTGTAAATTATTTTTATGAAGCAAAATGATTACACATTCTACGTTGAGCTGTCCGGCGGATTAGCCAATCAGTTGTTTCAGTATGCTTTCGCCCGTGCCATGCAGATGAAGCATAACGGCAAAGTTATTTTCCTTACAAATTCTTTCAAGACAGATGAATTAAGAAGCTGTTCGATTACTCATTTCACCTTAGGCCCTTCCTGGCAGGAAGATCCCGGATATGATTTCCTGAGCGATCATCCGAAGCAATACAGGTTATTGGACCGTCTTAATGCAGTAGAATACCGTTTATACAGCTTGTTCAAGATAAGCTATGACGGCGTCAGGAAAAACCTTTTCGACACGGCAAAGCACCTTATCCTGTCCCGCGCAGGAATTTACATGCATACAGGACACAGGTACAACCGTATTCACTTCTTCAAGTCCCCGGATACGAAATATATTAAGGGGCTGTGGCATTATCCGGCATACTTCACAGATATAGAGGAAACACTTCGCCGGGAGATACAGCTGAAGGATACATCTGCACTTCCCCGCGAATATGTAAGGCTTATACGCGGCAATGAGTCCGTCTGTGTTCATATAAGACGCGGTGATTATCTGAACTACACCTATTACGATGTATGCGGTGCAAATTACTTCAATGAAGGCATCAGGTATATAAGAAGCCTCCGTCCCGAAGCCGTATTCATCATCTTCTCCGATGATATCGAGTGGGCCAAGCAGAACATAGCAGGCGACGGAATATACTATGTCGATAAAGGAAATCCGGATTATGTTGATTTCTCTTTGATGAGTATGTGCAGCCATTTTATTATCTCCAACAGCACATTCTCATGGTGGACCGCGTTCCTCGGCAATGCTCCCGGGAAGATCGTGATATGTCCGGACAAATGGTATAGCGACGGAAGAAACAAGAAGCAGCTGAACCTTAACGGGTGGATCGAGTTACGGACAAATGGATAAAAGCCCATACAAGAAACTCATAATCAACACACTGCTCTTCGCGCTCGGACAGTTCGGACCGTCTATCTTAAGTGTCTTCATGGTACCGATCTACACGAACTGCATGTCACGAGCCGAATTCGGAACTGCGGATCTGGTAATCAACATGGCCTGCATGCTCATCCCTTTCGTCTCCGTATGCATTACCGACGGCATAGTCAAGTTCTCGCTTGACGGAAAACACGATATTAAACAGGTATTCTCCATCTCTTTCTTTGTCTGCCTGATCGGATCCGTTCTGTCTTTTGCAGCATATCCCCTAATCTACAAATACGGTCAGGTGTCGGAATACATGCTGTTCTTCTACATGATCCTGATCACCAGCGTATTCAGCAATCTCCTCCTGCTCTATATAAAGGCACTTCAAAAACTTACCGGATATACGGTTATCGCGCTGGTAAAAACTACAACCATGCTTATCGGCAATATCGTTACCCTGCGTGTTCTTAATATGGGAGTAAGAGGATTCCTGTGGTCATATGTCATATCCAATGTTGCCGGATGCATTATGGCCGTCATCTACGGCAATCTGATCCGCCTTATCAGGATCAAATACGTCGATAAGAAGACCTCAAAGGAGATGATACTGTTCTCCCTTCCCTTAATTCCCAACCAGGCGTCGATCAGCCTCATGGGTTCAATGGACAGATACATGCTTACTTATATGCTCGATTCGAGCTATAACGGTCTTTATTCCATAGCACATAAGCTTCCCTCTCTGGTCGAACGTTTCTCGTCGGTATTCAATCAGGCGTGGAACTACTCGGCGCTGGAGAACCAGACTCAAAAAGATCAGAAAGAATACTATCAGTCGATATACAAGATATACGGCTGCTATATGTTTGTTCTGGCAAGCATAGTCATGTGCGTGTTAAGACCTGTCATGTATGTATGGGTCGGTCCCGAGTTCCGGGAAGCGTGGCTGTATGCGCCTTACCTTCTGTTGGGTGCGGTGTTCTCATGTTTTACCGGATTCTATGTCCCTTTATTCGTAATATCAGAGAAAACAGGAACCCTGTTCGTGTCTACATTGACCGGAGCTGTGATCAATCTTACTTTAAATTCCCTACTGATACCTGTATGGGGAATTAACGGAGCTTCATTTGCAAGTGCCGTTACATATCTGGTCGTATGGTTGATCCGCGGAATAATGATCAGCAAATACGTGGACATTCATTTCGATAACAAAATAGCATGCATCAACGCTGCTATTCTGTTTGTTCAGGGAACATGTCTGCTGATCCCCGAGTCTTCATCAAGCTGGATACAGTTCCTGTTCTGCGGATTGCTGTTTGTGATCAACCGTAAAGACATCATCTCTTTCATTAAGAGGATCACATCGATCATCATCCGTAAGGCCGGAAAGAATAAGACTTAACGGATACGGTACAGTATCTCGGTAGCGATCCTTACCTTCAGTACATCGAATAATACGGACAGTCTTCCGAACAGATTCGTCTCATTATACTTAAGCCATTTGGCAGCATGTCTGCATTGCTTATCTTCCGCTTCCGCCCGGTACTCTTCGAGTGCGGTAAGATCTATGCTGCTTTTTAACTTATATAATCCGTTCCAGGCATAGCCGAACTTACATAAAGACTCGTTTCTCATATCGGGAGCGATCCTGCACGACAGATCATAAAACAGAATCTGTCGTATCAGATTGACGGCATTCTCACCGCTTGTCCATATTCCGTCATTGGTCTGAACATATACAGCCCAGCACCCGGGAATGTAATAGATCTTTCCGTAAAGGATCGCAGGCAATGTGACCATGTTATCGTTGAAAGCATTTATCAGAAGACCGGTATCGATATGCGGTATAACCGAACTTCTGAAAAGCAGCGAATCAGGATGGAAATGATACTTCTTCCAATAACGTCCGGATTCGATCTTCCCCTCCTCAGGTTCTGGATCCGTAAAAGGTCTTTCCTTTCCGTCCTTAAAGAGCATACTCACATTATGCCCGCAGGCCGTGCAATCACTGTTCTCTTCCGCATCCAGGATATCAACCTGTTTTTGAAGTTTTCCCTCATAACAGAAATAATCATCACCGTCTAAGAATATGTAGTAGTCCGTATCAACAAATTTAAGAAGATTGATCCTGTTTCTTGAAGCGCGGAATCCGGGTGCCTTAACACCGTTGTCCCTGTCCATAACATGAAGTTCTATACGGTCCGGGAAACGTTGTATCCATTCACGGACTATGTCACACGTGCGGTCTGACGAACCGTCATCACCGACTATTATCTTCACGCCGAATTCCGTCTTCTGCGCGATAATGCTTTCCAAAGCCTTATCCACATGTTCTTCCTGATTATAGAACGTGACCAGAACACTTACCCTGTACTTAAGCATTATTTCTGAACACCTCTGGGAACATATATATATTCACCGACTATGCAGTAATCACATGCCGATACGGGGGCCTTCCTTCTTACTACACTCATAATCGCCTGCTTGAGGTCATCGGAGCTTCTGTATGCGGGATCATACAGATCAACATATTCATCCCTGTTATCCGAAATAAGTCCGAGATGTATCCCGTGCGCCTGTCTCGGGCACGAATATAAGCCTCCCCTGTAAAGAGTATTGCAGTACTTACGGTTGTAGCAATACTTATACTGATGCTTTACGAACATGTCGTTCATCTCATACTTAACCGGACGGCCGAAGTCCAGCCAGAGCTTGCTGCCGTCATTCAGAACATACTTTATACCGTTTCTGTCCAGAAGCTCCATGAGCTCATTCATCTTACGGGACAATTCCCCGTAATTACTGATGGTGATCTTAATTCCAGGATCCTGCTTCATGGCATTAATGCATTCATCATCGGGGATCAATGTTCCGTTTGTAATTATGTTGACCGAATCAACACGGGTCTTATATTCCCCCGACAGGAACTGCAGCACATCGATCAGTGTTTTCCTGTTAACAAAAGGCTCCCCTCCCAGGATCTTAAGTTCTCTTACACGCACACAGTCCAACACTTTACGAAGATCGCTTATGACCGATTCGGAAGTAAGATTGCACGGGGTCTGATAGTACTGCATCAGATTGGAACAGTCCCTGCACTTAAGCGAACAGCATTCAGTAATCACAAGATCAAGAGACAGGAGCTCATCCTTCAGATGAAGCCTCTTTCTGTCTTCACGGTCAATATACGGACGTCTGTAAAGAACATCCGTCATGCCGAAAGAAAAACGAACCAATATGTTCTTAATTGCCTTCTTTATTCCCATACGTTCTATACTTTCCTGCACAGAAACAGACGGTTGATATCATATTTACAGGGGACCGTCACAGGCAGCACCTCTTCAGGACAATCTTTTCCGTCTATAACACTTACTTCAAATCCGGCATCCTCCATAAAGAGCCCCGCATTGATGCCGAACAGTCTTACATGATCACACTGACCGAACTCTCTGAACTTAAGTCCGCAGCAAGGGAAAAAAACAGTCATGCTGTCAGGATGCCGGGTCATATCCTTCTTATAACGGGAATACAGATTTCTGCGGTAAGCGGATGAGATCATATTCCATACAGGACGCGGCATCGCGGATTTGATCTTAATTCTGGTCTGCGTTCGCATTATATTCCCTCAAAAACAACTTGCAAAAACACCCGTAAACCGTAAGGAACAACACCCTGCACCTGTCATTTAAATGCCATGTTGTCTTCCACAACTTCTTCTTATCAATTCTATCACCATATCCATACCTGCAAAAATCGTATTTACCGATCATGTGAAGGTATCTTCGCGACACATTGGCATCAAAATCCTTCTTAAGAGGATCCCCTGCAAGATGATCATCACTGAATCTGAACAACTCCGGATAAACAAACAGCAAAGACTCGATATGCTTTGTCCAGTCCTTAACATCGGGATTCGTTACCGAGCCCGTGTGAATCCGGTATCTGTACACAACCTCTGGGATGTACTGCACACGCGGCGCCAGAAGGATCGCCTTAATTTCCCACAGCTCATCTTCGTGAAGTATCCCCTCCTCGAAAAGAAGATTTTCACCAAGAAGAAACTTACGCCTGTGAAGCCCAAGCCAGACTGTCGCGGGGAAATACTCACAGGCATCAATCTGTTTTCCGATAACCTTCTTACCCGTTATGATGCCGTCACTTTCATTAAGCCCGCGGTGAACGTAGTACACGCTTTCCTTATGGTCTACAGCACCTGAGATGTCATCGAAGACTTCCGCATCCCACAGAATAATATCCGCATCAATACTTTCAGCCTGTCTGATAACAGCTGCCAACCGGTCAGGATAAACTTCATCATCGGAATCACAGAAGAATACATACTCTCCGCAGGCTTCTTTCAAACCCGCATTACGGGCAGCCGACGGACCTTCATTGGTCTTACGGATAACTCTGATAAAAGGATGTTCTGCCGCATACTCATCGGCGATCCTGCCCGATCCGTCAGTCGAACCGTCATCAACAAGAATGATCTCGGTATCCCCGATCCCTTCGGCCGATAACAGCGAATCAATACACCTTCCGAGGTAGTTTGCGACGTTGTATACGGGTATTATTATCGACAGCTTCATATTCGCGCTCATTCCTGAACACAGGGCGGGACGTGACGGAACTTGCCGTACAGACAGTAACCGCACGCGGATACGGGCTGTGTCCTCCTTACAAGACCGATAACTTCTTGCCTCAAAGCTTCCGGGTCTTTACCGGCGGTATCGTACAGATCGACATATTCCCCCTTAACCTCGGGGATCAGTCCCAGGTGTATTCCGTGAGCCTGCCTCGGACACACATATACCCTTCCTCTGTACAGAGTGTTGCAGTTCTTTCTGTTATAGCAGTTCTCATATTGTCTGCTTACGAACTTATCGGATTCATCATGCTTCTTTAAAGGTCCGAAGTCGATCCAATAGAAAGTATCATCCATCACGGTGTAACGGATACCGTTGTCCCGGCATATCCCGATCATCTCGTTCTGACGTGACGACAATTCACCGTAGCTGCTGAATACAACCTCTGTCTTGGGATTATTCTTCATGGCATCTATACATTCCGTACTTGGAAGGACCGTGCCGTTGGTAATGATCTTAACCGCGCCGACTTTCCCGGCCGGAACTTCAGACAAATAACGCAGTACGGCGGAAAGCACCTTAGGATTAACAAACGGCTCACCGCCTAAGATCTTAAGCTCACCTACATTAATGCTTCCAAGCAGCGTATCAAGATCCTTGATCACTTCATCGGCAGACAGATTCTGCGGCGTGTGATAATACTGCATCAGATTCGAGCAGTCACGGCACTTAAGAGAACAGCACTCGGTAATGACAAGATCCAGATGGAGGATCTCATTCTCGGATTCCATCCTCTTCTTTTTCTCAAGATCGATATCGGGGCGGCGGAACAGCACATCCGCAAACCGCGGAGACATACCGAACAGCATTTTCTTAATATTCTTCTTAAGCCCCATATTTCCCTACACTTACCGGTGATCAATGTGCATACACATATAGTAACATAACCATCATTTTCTCGATCGGGCGCAGAGACGTTCTCCACAGAAGTTTCTTGTCGATCTGCTTGCCGTAACCGTACTTAACGATATTGAACTTATAGATCATATGAAGATATTTCTTGGTCAGGTTACCTTCGATCAGTCTTCTTAAATGCTCATCCTCAACCGTCTCATCGTAGTATCCGTATAGCGAGGGGTATATCTTCATCAGAGAGTCGACATGCTTCTTTCTGTCGCGTGATCCGGGATTCATGATAGAGCCCTTATGAACCCTGTAGTGATAAAGCTTAACGGGATAATAGAATACCGTCTGAGCATTAAGCATTACCTTGGGCACCCACAGCTCATCCTCATGTATCAGCCCATCTTCGAAAAGGAATCCGTTATCAACAAGATAATCTCTTCTGTATGCCCCGAGCCAGACGGCAGCGACAAAGTCTCCACTGTTCTCGAGCAAAGTCCCGACAAACTCTTTACCTGTGTATATGCGCTCGTTTTTCGCGAGGCCGTCATGTGCGAAGAAGCCTCTGTTGTTGTTTACAAGATAGCTTCTTGTCTCATAGATAAGATCGCTGTCCCACATAATTACGTCAACATCGGTTTCCGCCGTCATGCCGATCACTCTCGAGAACAGCTCCGGCACCACTTCATCGTCGGAGTCACAGAAGAACACATACTTTCCGGAAGCCTCTTTAAGACCGCGGTTTCTGGTGGCCGACGGACCCGCATTACGCTGTTCGATCACCCTGATATTGGAATGTTTCTGAGCATACTCCCTGCAAATTCCGACTGTATTATCGGCAGAACCGTCGTCAACTATAATGATCTCAGTCCGGTCTATGCCTTCCGTTGCCAGCAAAGAATCAAGGCATACCGGAAGATACATCTCAACATTATATGCAGGGATAACTATAGATAAGTCTGTATTCATGAGAGCAGCTTATCTATGATCTTGGAGAATTCATCGCAGAACTTCGCGTTATTTGCCGGCAGTCCGTACCGTGTCTTATCCGTGATACAGTTGTCATAATTATCAAGATACTCTCCAAGCTGATCCATCTGTTCTACCAGGAGGATGCTGTTGTAAAGCTTGCTGTATCTTCTTGATATATCAAGCTGATGATTGTCCACATGCTCGCCGAGCTCATGTCTTCTCGGAACAACGACCGGGATCTTGCCGAGATGAATGACTTCCATATAACAGCTGGGGCCGCCGTGTGTTACGACGATACGTCCGCTCGCATTGAACTTATCCATCTCATACTGATGATAGAAACGCTGCCATGTGCAGTGCTTGGGCTCATATTCGGTATAACCCGCCTGAATAACGACCTCTTCATCGTGTGAGGCTGCCCATTTATCCATATACTCAACCAGTCTTGTAAAAGGCTGTTCGTGTGTTCCTACGGTAACAAAAATCATCAGAAGATACTCCCCAGATAAACTGCCTTGGGATAGACTTCCTTCATCTCTTCCCACTGAACTATAAACACATCTGATACCCTGTAGCACAGCTTACCCGACATAGATCCCTTATTGAATCTGTCGAAGGCTTCTATGAAGACCGTCTTCATGCCCATCATCTTTCCGATATAGAAGAACGGTACTGCAGGAGCGGCTCCCGCCGAGATGATAATGTCGGGCTTCTCAGCCTTAAGGATCTTGATTGCTCTGTGAGTATTAATGATCAAAGCCTTAAGGCTTCTGTTGGACGGATAATACACGGGATAGATCTTCTCCCCTTTAAGAAGAGTTCTTGAATCTTCTTTATCGAATGTTGCCCAGAACCGGTCCTTATCTTCCCAGAACGGCTTCAACATATAAAGATGATCCAAATGTCCCCCCGAAGAGCACACCAAACAAACCTTCATAAGCCCCCATAGCAACGCACACCGTAGCGTTACTGATAATCTGTAAAATAGTAAAGCTCATAAAACCGCTGAAGCTCATCCACACGTGCTTCAATACTGCGGTCTCTAATACTTCTAATATAGTAAAGCTCATTTGAGACAAAATGCCAATAGTTATAAGTAAAATATTGTGTTAACAATCGGGTATGCTCACAGTTATCCGCCAGATCGTACAGCCTTGCATGAACCTCATCACTCTCAGGTATCACGGAAGATGCCAGTAAAGAAGCAAGTTCGATGCATTCGGAAGTCTTCTGTTCGTCCATTCCTGCTCTGACAAAGACTCCGTATTCGTAACCCGCAGGGATTACTCCTTCAGCCATGCAGCGAACTCTGTCCTCTCATACAGTTCGGGAGCAGAAGCCTCAAGTTCATCAAGAAAAGCGTAAACATAATCCCCGTACAGGACAACGGCAGGACACTCACCTTCTATGAACGCTTGCGTGAGCTCGCTGTATGAGCCGTATGCCGTGTCACCGCTTATCATCTGATCCATGCGGCCGATCCTGCCGATCATCTCACTGTCGGTAAAAGAAGCTTCTCCGTCTGCCGCCACCATGTGATCAAGCCAGTCTCTTCCCCAATCATCTCCGAGCAAAGGACTTAAATAACAATCGGCTGCCGTAAACTCACTGTCAGACGCATATCCGACCGGATCCCCTTCATGCCACGACAGCGGGTCATAAATGATAACACTGTAAGACTGACGAAGAGCCGGGAAAGCACACACGCGGCCTCCATAAGTAAACGTCCCCTCATCCGCCGCGGCTCCTGTCAGATCAACGACCAGACCTTCGCCGGCAAGGATCCTTCCGAGCCTGCAGTCTGCGATAAACACATCGGGGATATGGTCAGAACCCATTACTGCCAAAGCAGTAATATCATAGTCTCTTATGCGGTCGCGCTGCACGGTCTGAACGTCCGGATGATCTTCCTGCCATTGCTCAAGAGCGCCGTCCAGCTGAGCAAGTATATCCGCACTTTGATTTGTCACATACAGATCAACAGTTATCACATCTGCACTCTTCGAATCCGAACGCACCAAAGATCCTGCACCCCATACTGCCATAACAGCGGCGATGAAGCTGCCGAGCCATATAAGAACGGTCCTTCGCGAAGGAAGCAAATCCCTTATACTTTCCTTCCCGGACAGACTGCAGGCTATAACAAAAACTACTATCAGCACAAGATAGATGGCAAGGCCGTTCATCGCGAGGTCGACCGAGTACAAAGCCAGGGCAAACATCTGAACATACCGTTTACTGCCGTAAAGACAGAACATGAGTGCCGTCAGGGCCGTCATAACTGCAATAAAAGGAACGATTCCGTACCCGAAGATATACTTAACATAAGCACTGTCCAGAACAAAGAATAAATCCGTAACCTTATTCTCGAATGACCCCGTGAAAGGTATATATGTTCCGAACAGAGTAAGCGGATACTCTTCAAATGCAAGCCGGGCAAAATACAGGCGGTCGCCGAATGTCTTCATACCGGGAGCCGCAAGCCAGAAACCGTTAAGAACACGGTAAGAAAGCACAAGAATATAATTAACCGCACACACGGCAGGAAACGCGAAACGCACTCCAGACAGGATACTCTTCTTAACCTTGCCATCACGGAGCTTGTTAAAATACTTCAAAGCAAGCACGGCTGTCAGCACCAGAAGAAGAACAAAGTCCGTCTTTCCTCCGATCCATAGAACAAATCCCGTAAGGCAAGCATAACCCGCAAGACCCAATGGAGTGACCTTGCCGTCAGTTATCACAAGATAAACAAGAGCCATCGCCAGAAGGAAGCTCGTATAAGCATTCTTATACGGGAACCCGAAGGTCTCCTCCCCGTTGTTCTCTATGATTCCCGTTACCGATAACAAAAAAAGGGCAACGATAACCGCTACCCCCGCAAAGAATATGATCTTCAGCGTTTTCTTCATCATTTGGAATGGATATTCTCGAAGTGAAGCTTCATCGCTTCGTTATGCTGTACGACCCAATCTATCGCCCACTCAGACTCGAACAGGACGACAGGCTCGTCATCACGATCGAGAACGATCATGGATGTGGATGTAAGCGTAATATCCTTATAGTCGAATCCGCCTTCAGCATCAGACTTAACCCATCTTGCAAGATTGTAAGACAGAGGCTGTCTTACGATATCAACGCCGTACTCCGTCTTAAGTCTGTACTCGAGAACGTCGAGCTGGAGGATACCTACGACACCCATTACGAACGTCTCGGTACCGATATCAGGCTGCTTATAAAGCTGTACGGCACCTTCCTCGGACAGCTGCTCGATACCCTTCAGGAACTGCTTTCTCTTCATGGAATCCTTCGGAAAAACTTTCGCGAAGTTCTCGGGAGCGAATACAGGGATAGGATCGAACTCGAACTTTCTGTTAGTTGAGATCAGCGTGTCGCCGATCCTGAAGTGACCAGGATCGAAGATACCGATGATATCGCCAGCGAAGGCCTGCTCTACGATATTTCTGTCCTGAGCCATAAACTGCTGAGGCTGCGCAAGAGTGATCTTCTTGCCAAGTCTCATGTGGTTAACTGTCATGTTCTTCTCGTACTTACCCGAGCAGATACGCAGGAATGCCATTCTGTCTCTGTGGTTCGGGTCCATGTTAGCCTGGATCTTAAAGATGAAACCGGAGAACATCTCATCCGTCGGAAGCACGTCACCCTGATCATCAGAAACGTGATGAGGCGCAGGCTCCGGTGCGATCTCGAGGAACTTCTTAAGGAAAGGCTCTACACCGAAGTTCGTGATAGCAGATCCGAAGAATACGGGGGTGAGCTGTCCTGCGAGAACCTTCTCCAAGTCAAATTCGTCTCCTGCCATATCGAGAAGCTCGATGTCGTTACGAAGCTGCTCGTAGTGGGCTGCCGTCATGTGATCCTTAAGAGTCGGGTCATCGATACCCGAGGTGGACTGCGTAACCATGGAAGCACCGTGGTCTCTGTTATCCGCGTCAAAGAGGAGAACCTCGCCGGTCGCTCTCTCGTACACGCCCTCGAAATTACCGTCAGTACCGATAGGCCAATTAATAGGAGTGGATCTGATGCCGAGCACCTTCTCGAGCTCATCTACGAGGTCGAACGGGTTCTTGGCGGCACGGTCCATCTTGTTGATGAATGTAAAGATCGGGATACCTCTCTTACGGCATACCTCGAACAGCTTGATCGTCTGTGCCTCGACACCCTTCGCGCCGTCAAGAAGCATGACAGCAGCATCGGCAGCGCACAGAGTACGGTATGTATCCTCAGAGAAGTCCTGGTGTCCGGGAGTATCAAGGATATTGATGCAGTATCCGTCGTACTCGAACTGCATTACGGAAGACGTAACGGAGATACCTCTCTGCTTCTCGATCTCCATCCAGTCTGATGTAGCGTGGCGTGAAGCTTTTCGCGCTTTAACGGAACCAGCGAGATGAATGGCTCCTCCGTACAAAAGGAGCTTCTCAGTCATGGTCGTCTTACCCGCGTCAGGGTGCGATATGATCGCGAATGTTCTTCTTCTCTTTATCTGTTCGACATCAGTCAAAGCCATTAATTCTTACCTCAGAATCCAAATGATTTTATAAAGCCGTATACTGTTCCGACATAAGCGGAGACAGAACTTCCGAAGAGTCTCTCTCCGGCACAAAGGCAGATTATAATACAAATCGACATAATTGGCACTACCGGCTTCTTACGGCCTGTAATAAGCCAGATGATAAGTGTTGCCGCGAGCGCAGCAGCACCTTCCCAAAGTCCCGTATAAAGAAGATAAACGGCAGTAAGCTTAATGAGCTTGCTGTCTATTCCCGTCTTCTTGGCGGATGTTCTTGCATATGAGTAAATCATCATGCCGCCTGCGATAAGAACACAGGCGATAACGCCGTCAGCTGTGTACAGCTTCATCTCGGGAACAAAAGGCAGAGCGCCGATCCATACTGCGAGGATCGCCGTAGTGAATCCTTCGTGAACCACCTTGCCGTCGATATCGCAGAAGGAGATTCCCATCATGAGCATGGCAAGAAGAAGATTTCTTACCATGACGGCATCGATCATGCCGTGTGCAAGAACCACACCGACGAACACGACGCCGAGGAGCACTTCCGAGATCAGACATCTGATCGGCACCTTGGATCCGCAGTAACGGCACTTGCCGCCCAATGCGATATAAGAGATGACCGGGAAAAGATCAGCCGTTCCGAGCTGATGTCCGCACGTATCGCAGTGTGAGAATCCGCGGGTCCAGTCCTCGCCTGCAAGAACTCTTCCTGCAGTACAGGTAATAAAGCTTGCAAGCACGGTTCCGAATATGAATGCGAGTACTATCGTAAATACCGCAATATATGTGATCTCGAATAACGGCACCTTCTTATCCTCCCTTTATCAGTCGAGATTGGGATCTTCTGCCAAAGCCTTGGCATTCTCTTCATTGATCTTGGAATCATAGGAGAGGATCGGCTCTGCAGTCTTATCTCCCTTGATCCTTCTTGCTACATAGCTGTTTGTGATCTTCATTACAAGCGGGCTCATCGCGATAACACCGATAAGGTTCGGGATCATCATCATACCGTTAAATGTATCGGAGATATCCCATGCGATGGAAGATGTCATGAGTGCGCCCGAGAGGATCAGGAGAACGAAGAGGATCCTGTATACTCTCGTTGCAATGGCAGCGTGCTTTCCCGCAAGATACTCTACAGCCTTGGAACCGTACTGGGACCAGCCGAGAACGGTTGTGAAAGCGAATACGAGGATCGCAAGAGCTACGAACATGCGGCCTGCGTCGACATCGCCGAACTTAAATACCGTATTAAATGCATCTGCTACGAGAAGCGCATCCGACTCTGTCTCGATAGCACCTGTCTCAAGATTGATAACGCCTGATGTAAGAACAACGAGAGCCGTCATTGTACATACGATGATCGTATCGGCGAACACCTCGAAGATACCCCACAGGCCCTGCTTAACGGGCTCCTTAACGTTGGAATTACTGTGAACCATAACGGATGAACCGAGACCTGCCTCATTCGAGAACACGCCTCTCTTACATCCCTGTGTGATAATCGTCTTGAATGCAACACCGGTAGCGCCTCCCCATACTGCAGGAGCGTTGAATGCACCGGAGAAGATAGCATTGAATGCAGGTCCGATCGCGTCGAAGTTAACAAGGATGATCGTAAGCGATCCCGCAATGAAGATAAGTACCATGACCGGAACGATCTTCTCTGCTACAGTGGCAATTCTCTGAAGACCGCCGATAACTACTACGCCTACGAGTACCATAAGCACGATACCTACGACCAGCATATAAAGCGTAATGTCGGTTCCGTTCGAAGTGTAAAGGATCTTGCTTGATAAAGGCTTGATATCGAAGGACGAAGTGAAGTTAAGAACGATCTTGTTTACCTGTCCCATGTTGCCGATACCGAAGGAAGCGAGTACCGCGCAAATAGCGAAGATTACTGCGAGGACCTTACCCACAACCTTCATGTGAGGATAGCTTCCGAGTCCGTCCTGGAGGTAGTACATCGCTCCTCCTGACCACTCGTCCGCATGATTCTTACGTCTGAAATAGATACCGAGGATATTCTCGGAGTAGTTTGTCATCATACCGAAGATCGCTGCGAACCACATCCAGAATACTGCACCGGGGCCGCCTGTGATGATCGCTGCAGATACACCTGCGATATTACCTACACCGACCGTCGCAGCCAAAGCGGTACAAAGAGCCTGGAACTGCGATATTGTAGCCTTGTCTTCAGTGTGTCCGATAACATTCTTATTAAGTAACGAACCGATGGTCTTCTTCCACCAGTGTCCCATGTGTGTAAACTGGAATCCCTTGGTAAGTAACGTCATCAGGATACCCGTCGCGATCAGAAGCCAAACTCCCGTCTTTGTCCACACAAATGAATTAACGACATCGTTAATCCGCGCTAAAGCCTCAAGCATAAATGCCCCCTCTAATATTAATTGTTATGTATTCTCTTTAAGCAACTTCTTGTGCTCGTACATCAGGTTGTCCGCAGTCTTCTCCGCCTCGTCAAAAGAGTCATTACCCGGAACATAGACAGCCTTGCCGTAAGCGATCGTAAGAGGAATCGGGAATGAATTCTCATCATTGACCTTCTTCATACCCTCCTCAAAGACGGCTGCTGCCTTCTCGTAATCCTTCTCGGGATTCTTTCCGTCCAGGATGGCAAAGAACTCATCTCCGCCTATGCGGTAACACTTGCCGTAACGGCCGAAAGTGTCATTTATGAGTTTGGCAGCGGCAATTATAAATCTGTCGCCTTCCGCATGTCCATAGTTATCGTTGACCTGCTTTAAGAAGTTTATATCCAGTTGGACAAGAACGTACTTGCCTGACTCCTTCTCTTTGATCCGGTTCTCTTCCTGAGTAAAAGCCAGACGGTTAAGAAGACCTGTAAGTCCGTCATTGTATGCAAGCTTCTCCATGACTTCGGTCTGAGCACTCTTCCTTATGATATTAAGGAACAGATTCAGCTCGTAGATGGTGAACAGGATTATGAAATACAAAAGTCCAAACCTTGTAAAGAGAGAAGCATCCGAAGCCTTTAACAGATAATATCTGACAACATCGAGGATTCCTGCGGCTATAAGAACTGAGAATCCGGCTACGATAACCTTCATGTTTTTACCGAACTTGCCGGATTTCTTATATGCACCTATCGTTAAATGAACAATGAACAGTACGCCGATACCGAGGATGATATGAGTGATGATCAGCACCTCGCTGTAGTCCCTGCCGAGTACAAGCACCCATACTACATTCAGGACCAGATTAAGACCGCAAAGCCCGATAAGGATCTTAGGCAGAATGGAATCCAGCTGCTTGGATACAGATGCTATGAGAATAATCACGGGCACCGGAAGGAATATCAGACACATGTAGTCCATAACCCTTACCATCGCAGAATTCTCACTTATGATCTGCGGGATCCTCGAACCCGAGCTGGTCCACAGTGCGAGCACTATGGCCATTGTTCCGAGCGAAATGGTCTCGATGACACTGTTGGGATCAGAAGTAAAAAGGAATCCGACAACGATCAGGACTACACCCAGGACCATGATAACAAAGCACTGCATGTAATTTGCGAAGTTCTCGGCAACAGTTACCTTGACGAATTCTGCCCCCTCCTGAATCTTCATTGAGTAGAAGGATGAAGTCAAACCTTCATGCAGAGTCGTATAGGTTATTCTGATCTCTGAATTCTCTTCAAGTGCCGGCAGATCTACCGTATGAATGCATTCGCCATAATAATTACCGTATATCCTGATAAGATCCGGATGGAAATCATAGACCTCAGTATCATTGATATAAACGGTGAAGAACAGGCTTCTGCTCTCGAAGCACAAATCTGTCCCGCTCACCTGCTCAGGTGAGACAGTCTTCGTTATCGTCCCCTCTTCAGGCGCATATCTCAGATTGGAGAAGTCAACAGGGGTGCCGTCTTCATAGGTCCATCCGTCTGAAAATTGCTCGTCCTTAGAATTCAGGTTCCCCCCGTCAAGTTTGTAAAGGAAGAGGAAAACTATGAATATTAGAAGAATGACGCAGATTGCAAGATTCAGATCGATCAGAAACCTATTTCTCATCACGACACCCCTAAATGATTACTCTCCTATCTCAGCGTGAAAGTCCTGAAGGGCCTTAACGCCGATATGATTATTGTTCTTGACTGCCTTGATTCCGTCAGCGGATGCCTTGGCCGCGGCCATCGTCGTGATATAAGGAACCTTATGTCTGATAGCTTCCTTACGGATGTAAGAGTCATCATAGACGGAAGTCTTACCCGCAGGAGTGTTGATGATAAGGTCGAGCTCACCGTTCGTGATCATATCGGAGATATTCGGACGACCCTCATAGATCTTCTTAACCTTTGTTACGGGAATTCCGTCGGCATTGATCATGTCGAATGTGCCGCCTGTAGCGAAGATCTTGAATCCGATGTCATTAAAGCCGCGTGCAACCTCGAGCAGGTCGCCCTTATCTCTGTCACATACGGAGAGGAGAACATTGCCTTCCAGAGGAAGAACTGTCTGTGTTGCCTCCTGTGCCTTGTAGTAAGCTTCACCGACATTATCGAAAAGACCCAATACCTCACCGGTGGATCTCATCTCAGGTCCGAGAACAGGGTCAACCTCCTGGAACATGTTGAACGGGAATACAGCTTCCTTAACACCGCAGTGATTGATCTTCTTATTCTTAAGATCCTTTACGGGTGAAGGTCTTCCCGTGATGGAGCTTGTCATGATATCGGTAGCAATTCTTACCATGTTTACGGATGTAACCTTGGATACGAGAGGTACTGTCCTCGATGCACGAGGATTAGCCTCGAGCACGTAAACAACGCCGTCTTCGATAGCGTACTGCATATTCATAAGACCTACGACGTTCATCTCGACCGCTATCTTCTTCGTATACTCTCTGATTGTAGCGACCTGTTCATCCGTAAGATTCTGTGAAGGAAGCATACAAGCGGAGTCACCGGAGTGAACACCTGCAAGCTCGATGTGCTCCATAACGGCAGGAACGAAGCAATTCTCGCCGTCGGAGATGGCATCAGCCTCGCACTCTGTAGCATGATGCAGGAATCTGTCGATGAGGATCGGTCTGTCAGGTGTAACACCCTCTGCAGCAGCCATGTAGATTCTCATCATGTCATCGTCATGAACGACTTCCATTCCGCGTCCGCCGAGAACGTAGGAAGGTCTTACCATTACGGGATAGCCGATCTTGTTGGCGATCTCGACTGCCTCTTCTACCGTGGAAGCCATACCTGCTTCAGGCATGGGGATCTGAAGCTTATCCATCATTGCACGGAACAGGTCTCTGTCCTCTGCAAGATCGATAGTCTCAGGTGAAGTACCGAGGATGTTTACTCCGTACTTCTTAAGGTCTGCAGCAAGGTTCAGAGGTGTCTGACCGCCGAACGAAGCGATAACGCCGAGAGGCTTCTCCTTCTCATAGATAGCGAGTACATCCTCGAGTGTCAGAGGCTCGAAGTAGAGCTTGTCTGATGTGTCGTAGTCAGTTGAAACCGTCTCAGGGTTACAGTTAACGATGATGGACTCGAAGCCGAGCTTCTTCAAAGCAAGAGCCGCATGTACGCAGCAGTAGTCGAACTCGATACCCTGACCGATTCTGTTGGGGCCGCCGCCCAAGATCATTACCTTCTTGTTATCGGAAGAAGGTGACTTATCCTCAGGAATGTTGTAGGAAGAATAGTAATAAGCAGCATCCTGCGTTCCGCTTACATGTACGCCTTCCCATGCTTCCTTGATACCGTACTGGTAACGTGCATTTCTGATATCTTCCTCGGGTACTTCGAGGATCTTGCTTAAGTACTTATCAGCGAAGCCGTCGCACTTAGCCTTACGGAGAACCTCTTCGGAAGGAACACTGCCCTTCATGGCGATGAGCTCATTCTCCTCATCAACAAGTTCCTTCATCTGCTCGAGGAACCAGTGCTTGATCTTTGTAAGCTCGAAGATCTCATCGATCGTAGCGCCCTTACGCAGAGCCTCGTAGATAACGAACTGTCTCTCAGATGTAGGGTAAATCAGCTTTGCAAGGAGCTCCTCCTTAGTAAGCTCGTTGAAGTCCTTCGCGAAGCCCAGGCCGTATCTGTCCTTCTCGAGGCTTCGTATAGCCTTCTGGAAAGCTTCCTTATAAGTCTTACCGATGCTCATGACCTCACCTACGGCACGCATCTGTGTACCGAGCTTGTCAGAAGCACCCTTGAACTTCTCGAAAGCCCATCTTGCGAACTTGATAACTACATAGTCGCCGTCGGGGACGTACTTGTCGAGTGTTCCGTACTTGCCGCAGGGAATCTCGTCTAATGTGAGACCGCATGCAAGAAGTGCAGATACGAAAGCTATCGGGAAACCTGTTGCCTTGGATGCAAGAGCAGATGATCTTGATGTTCTGGGGTTGATCTCAATAACAACTGTTCTGTCGGATACGGGATCGTGTGCGAACTGGCAGTTACAACCACCGATAACCTGGATAGCCTCTACGATCTTGTAGGACTGCTCCTGAAGCTTCTTCTGAACATCCTCGGAGATCGTGAGCATAGGTGCGGAACAGAATGAGTCACCTGTGTGAACTCCGATGGGGTCAATGTTCTCGATGAAGCAGACCGTGATCTTGTTATTCTTGGCGTCTCTTACTACCTCGAGCTCGAGCTCTTCCCATCCTGCGATGGACTCTTCTACAAGAACCTGATGGATCAGTGAAGCCTGAAGACCTCTCTCGCAGACTACCTTGAGTTCTTCTACGTTATATACGAGACCGCCGCCGGCACCGCCCATGGTGTAAGCAGGTCTCAATACTACAGGGTAATGCAGCTCCTCAGCGATCTTGAGAGCTTCCTCGACTGAGTAAGCCTCGTGGGATCTGGGCATCTCGATTCCCAGGGAATTCATCGTATTCTTGAACTCGATTCTGTCCTCGCCTCTCTCGATGGCATCAACCTGGACACCGATTACCTGAACGTTGTACCTGTCGAGTACACCGGCCTTGGAAAGCTCGGAACAAAGGTTAAGTCCGGACTGACCGCCGAGGTTAGGAAGAAGCGCATCAGGCCTCTCCTTAGCGATGATCTGCTCTATACGATTAACGTTAAGAGGCTCGATGTAGGTTCTGTCAGCGACGTCAGGATCGGTCATGATCGTAGCGGGGTTGCTGTTTACGAGAACGATCTCGTATCCGAGCTTCCTCAGCGCCTTACAAGCCTGAGTTCCCGAATAGTCGAACTCACATGCCTGACCGATGATGATCGGGCCGGAACCGATGATAAGGATCTTGTTGATGTCTTCTCTCTTTGGCATTTGCGTTACCTCTTATATCTTAAAATTTATTACCCAAGCAGAATGCTTCTTACCTTAGATTCCATGTCTTCTTTCTCGATAACGTCCTTATGGAGGACAGGCTTACTGGAAAGATCTTTGATCGCCTCAGGAATCTGAAGGCCGCTCTCATCAGACAGCTCCTTGATTACTTCCTCTACGGACTTGCCTTCGGAGAAACCTTCTCCTCTTAACGCGTCCATAACGGAAGCAGAGAACTTGAACGGAGAAGCCGTAGAAGCAAATACGGTCTTCGTCTCGTCTCCGGATCTCTGGTGATAACGGTTATAGATATTGAAGCCGACGGCAGTATGCGTATCGACTACATTGTCTGTTCTGTCATAGACATCAAGTATCGTCTTAGCGACACCGGTCTCATCTGCGAAGCCTCCGACGAAGAGTCTCTGCATCTCCTTTAATGTCTTATCGTCAACCTTGTAGACACCCTCTGTATTAAGAGCGTTCATCCACTCACGAACCTGCTCATAGTTGCCGCCCGTGATCTCGAACAGGAGTCGCTCAAGGTTAGAAGAGATAAGGATATCCATCGAAGGTGATGTCGTCTTATAGAACTCTCTGTTCCTGTCGTACTTACCTGACGAAAAGAAGTCGCACAGTACCTTGTTTCTGTTAGAAGCACAGATGAGCTTTCTTACGGGGATACCCATCTGCTTTGCAAACCATGCGGCAAGGATATTTCCGAAGTTACCCGTAGGAACTACGATATTGATGGACTCACCCTTCTCGATCTTCTCGGTTCTGAGAAGCTCGATGTAGGAATAAACATAGTAAGCGATCTGAGGAGCAAGACGGCCCCAGTTGATCGAGTTCGCGGAAGACAGCTTGATGCCGCCTGCGAGGAGTTCATCGTTAAATGCCTTATCGGCGAAGATATTCTTAACACCTGTCTGTGCATCATCGAAGCATCCGTTAACTGCGATAACATGCGTATTGTCGCCTGTTGTCGTTACCATCTGAAGCTTCTGAGCCTCGGAAACTCCGCCCGTGGGATAGAATACGATGATCTCTGTTCCGGGAAGATCCTTGAAGCCTTCAAGGGCTGCTTTACCCGTATCACCGGATGTAGCCGTAAGGATACAGATCTTCTTGTTCTCGCCTGTCTTCTTCATGGAAGCAGTCATAAGATGGGGAAGCATCTGCAAAGCAACATCCTTAAATGCACACGTAGGTCCGTGCCACAGCTCGAGGATGTACTCGCGCTCATTGTAGGAATTAAGCTGAACGAGAGGAACCGGATTTTCTCCCCACTTCTCCTCGCTGTAAGCCTCTCTTGCGAATCCGAGAAGCTCGTCCTCGGAGAAATCATCGAGATACTTAGACAGGACTCTGGCAGAGATCTCGCAGAACTGCATATTCTTCATCTGCTCGATATCATCATCCGTAAGTACCGGAATAGACTCGGGAACGAAGAGACCGCCGTCGGGTGCGATACCCTTGATGATTGCTTCCTGTGCGGAGAACTTGCCTTCAAATCCTCTTGTGCTTATGTATTTCATTGTGCTACCTCACTCTCAGCGGCTTCGGACTGTGTTGCTGCAGGCTGTGTCTCCTGAACTGTCTGCGCAGTACTTCCGGTTCCGCCGTAATTTGCTGCATATTGTTCGATTATATTCGCGACTTCCGGATCATTCTTGTTCTCGTCAAGCTTCTGGATCAGGAAATCAAGTCTGTCTGTAGTATCGGATGCGTTCTTGACGCTGGACCATGTCGGGATTATCACGAAGAAGATCAACGCGCATACGGCACCTGCGATCAGAACGCCTGTTATGATCTTAACCGCCAGACGCATATTATCCGCGGGAGTTCGTACATTCTCGACATTGATGTCGTCACTCATCTCGTCGCCGCCCGAGCTTGATCTCATCATGATGTCGCGGCGCTCCCTCTCGGATGCCATCTTAAAGTCATTGGTACCCGAAGATGCGCGCATCAGGATTGGAGCCTGCATCGCGGTTCTTGCGGCGGGCTTATCGGTACCCTCGCCGACCATGGAGGAAACACTCTTCTTGCCTCTTCTTGCTTCGGGAACGGGATCGGGCTCATTCTCATCTGCCCTTATCATCTTGATAGCTTCCTGGGCTACCGTCAGATGCTGCTCGGAAGCAAGCGAATTATTAACCGCGTACTCGATGGCATCGGCAGCTCTCTTGAAGCTTCTTTCTCTTGCAAGACAAAGACCGTAAACAAGAGCCGTGTCACCCCAAGTAGGATACTTGGTGATCAACGGCTTCAAAATAATCTGTGCGACGTCGGTTCCGTCTCTCTGGGCATTTAAAAGTGCACGGTTAAACTGCTTAACTACATGGGCTTTATCATCAGCACTCATATCATAGAGGATCAGATCTTTCTCCTCTATGGGTCGGAGCATAAGCGCCAGTTGTCTGTAATCGTGCATAACTTACCTCTCACTTCGCCTATAAGGTAGAGGGAACCTGTTACCAATAACGGTATCCCGTCCTCTCTTGTCTTACGACAGGCTTCGGACACCGCTTCCTCGGCACTGTCACAGGACACAGGCATAATCGAGTTATTATACACTATTCTTATTAATAAAGAAAGGTCATCGGGGGACATCGAGCGCGGATTATCCACCCTGACTGCATACACTTCGGCAGGATCGAGACCCATATCACGGTACGTCTCAATCATCCCCTGTACGTTCTTATCGGCCATGACGCCCATCACTACGCGGAATCTCATGTCACCGAATCTGCCGGCACACATCTCCTTCAAGGCAGTCATGAGACTCTCGGCACACTGCACGTTATGCCCGCCGTCGAGTATCACCGCAGGATCATTACAAAGAAGCTCTGCCCTGCCCTTCCACCTTGCTTTCGAGATGCCCGCGGCTATCACGTCATCTTCAAGCCCGAAAACATCCTGCAGCACCCTTACGGCAAGAGCGGCATTAAGAACCTGATGGCGCCCCTGAAGTCTCGTCTCGTATTTCCTGCCGCAAGCTTCGAAAACCATCTTTCCGTCTTCCGTAAACACGGCACTGCCGGGATCTGCATTTACAAAGACAAGTCCCGCCGTTTCCTTTTCCGATGCGCACTTAAGCAGTGTCTGACGGATCTTCTCCTGCTCGGAGCTTTCGATCAGCATCTGTGACGGATCCGAGGAGAATGCGGGAACGCCCTTCTTGAAGATCCCGGCTTTCTCGGAAGTAATCTCCTCTATGGTGTTTCCGAGCCTGTCCTGGTGATCGAATCCGATCGAAGTTATGACAGTCGCAAGAGGCTTATCAAATACATTGGTGGAATCTAGTCTGCCGCCCAACCCAGTCTCAAGAACAACAATGTCCGTCTCCTGCTCCTTAAACCACAGGTAGCCCAGAGCCGTCATCAGTTCGAACTCGGTAGGATGCTCGAAGCCGTCGGAAGTCATCTCGTTGCAGGCCTCCTCGACTCTTGCGGAGAGCCTGTTAAGATCATCGTCTTTGATCTCACCTTCGGTCTCATCCTGAAGCAGTCTGTCGAGGCCTTCCTTCCCGTCAATTATCCTCAGCCTTTCGGAGAATCTCTCGAGGAAAGGAGATGTATAGATACCTACCCTGTACCCTGCTTCGGCAAGACAGGTACTGATAAATGTTACCGTAGACCCCTTACCGTTGGTTCCCGCTATATGAACGACCTTAAGATCTTTCTCGGGATTGCCGAGAAGCCTGTCGAGCTCATCCATACGCTCAAGTCCGAGATTGATCCCGAACTTGGCAGAATCCTTTATAAATTCAGGCACATCAGTCTGTGACATCTTCAGCCGTTTTTCCTTTCCTGCGTGACGGATTCTTCGCCCTGAATACGATCCATTTACTCATTATGAAGTTAACGCTTATCAGGACAATATTGCTCACGATCTTAACGATATAAATGCAGGTAATATCGAATCCGATTATCGAGAACAGCACATCATGCTGATCGAGTCCGAGAAGCGTATTCGACCACCTCACCATCAACGAGAATAATAATACTTCAATCGTTGCAAAAGTAAAAAGCCTTGCTGCCGCGAATCCAAGAAGCTCCAGGAAATAATTTCCGTGCGATCTGAACACGAAGATACGGTTGGTAGAGTGAGCGGTAACTATCGTAACTACCCAGGATACGAACTGTTTAATTACAAGTGTCAGATCGTATTCAAAGCCGAACGGATGAATCATGACAGGATCCTTCAGAATGAAGTCAATGATCACGAATGACAGAAAATTGGCAAGCGCCGTGAATATACCGGCAAAAGGATACATTACCAACTGTCTTATATTCTCCTGTTTGGGTGTTAAGATATCGCTTCCGAAGAATAACTCTCTGGCTGTCATTGTCAGACTCTCTTCGGTCTCGGATTGGCTCTGTTGTTGACTACCTTCCTGATAAGGTAGGTCATGACAACGATAAAGCCCGACTGCAATACGCTGAGTCCGAGGAACAGATAGAAGAGATTTCTGTAAACTCTCTCCGTCGTACGCTCAACGCTCTTGTATTCGTAGAAATGTTCATCGGCCGGATCATAATAATAGAAACTGCTGTTGCCCGTATCATCACGCATGTAGGCTATGAAGTTTCCGTCGTCGTTGATATATCCTTCCATCTCGTTATCTCCGACAGTATACACACCGGCTTCAAATCCTCTCGGTATATGAACATCTTCAGGGACCTCAACGGTCGTTAACACACGACCTACGGATATAACCGTCGCTTCAGCCCTGTAGACTGTCGCCACGCCGGAGATCGGGTTATAGAAATAAAGCGCGGGCTCATCAGTTCCATTGTAAACATAGACCAGGACACTGACAACTCCGTCCTTAGCAAAGACAGGAACCGAGTATCCGTTGATAGTCCTCATGGTCTGGATAAACCCTTCCGGGATGACAAGGTTGGACGGGAAAGTCATGAAAGTAAATGTCACGCCTTGGGAATCTATAAAACCCGAACCTTCGGGGATATAGTTCTCCTGACGGTTAACGAAGATTCTGTACTCTCTCCATCTGATACCGTCCTGGGCAAGAACTCTTACCGATACGATATTCTCACCCGACGACAATTCGTCTGCACCGTCAACGGAGACAGATGCCTGCAGATTAGTCGGAACCGCATTAACCGATACGCTCTCCACGTCACGGCTTACGGTTGCCGAATACTCGAACACCTGAGGATCGAACGGAGGAGTCATCGTTATTCCTTCGATGGACAGCGCGGATAAAGTCGCATCTGTCGACACTCCGTGAGCTATGCTTACGGTAACGGGTTCTGCACTGTACGAACCTATCACGGTCCCGTCACTTCTTGTAAATGTTCCTGTCGAACTTATCCGGACAGAAGTATCACCTGAAGCATCGGATCTCGCTCTCAAGGAAACCTGGAACAGCATAGTCTCGACTTCGGAATGGAAAGGCTCTACATCAAGACCAGTCTCCTCATCAGTTACCTCAATAAAATCCGCCGTCACTGAGACTGTCCCTGCTTCCGAAGTATCATATTCGAATGCATATCCCGACAATACATCGGCATAAGTCACCGATACGAACTCGAACTGGTCGGCATCGTAGACGACATCGATCGGACCGAATTCAGACACATAATCGAATGTATCGCAGTTTACATTAAAGTTGATGATATCGCCGGGATTAACGGTTGAAGTCTGAGTGGTTAAAGATATCAATACCGTGGTATCGGCAGAGAGCAAACCTGTAAACACGGAACAGACCGCGATCAAAGCCGATGCGGCAGCCAATGCTTTTACTTTTTTGCTCCTTCTTCCGATACTCATGGATATCACCTTAAGGCATCTGTCCGAACGAATCAGGCAGTCCCGAATATACGGGGATTATGAATTCGAACGGCTCATCGAGCATTCCGTTCGCAGCATAGCTTCTGAAATATCTCTGACCTTCCATATATGCCATCGCCACATTCTGAGCGTACTGGTGGTTATACAGTCCGTCGTTGTTATTGATAACGTCAAACTTCTGGAAGTACAGCGTATTCTGGTCAACGGCGATGTAGCTCTGAGCTATCCACAGAGCACCTCCCGTTATGGCATCGCTTACATTATCCCAGGGAAGCAGCAGAGCCGCTTCGGCATCATCGATAGTCTCGAGGTCGGGAGACGATCCCCACATCGCATATCGAGCACCGTTGATCAGCGCTCCGTTCTCCACCGAAGGATCCGGTACCGATCCGATATTAAAGAAGTTGTAGTAGCCTTCATATCCCGGCAACGTACCGGAGCAAAGAGCAGACTGTCCGTTATATCCCATCTCCTGGATGATCCTGCTTGACAGAAGATACGGCGATACGCCTGCGGTCTGTCCTGCATTATAGATGATCTGGGCATAATCAAGATCATCCGTATCCATAAAGCTTCCAGCGATCATCGTACTTACACCGTCGATCGACTGCACGGCTCCGTTAAACGACAATGTCTCGAAAGAGAATATGTGAACCTGATCAAGATAGTTTCTCGGATCAAGGAAATACCTTACCGCCTCATTCGTAGCAGCATGCCATCCTCCGCCGTCATACTCGGGACTCGAAGAATCCGTCCATGACGGGTTGGAGTAGATATTGGCAAGGCTCCTCGAGCCGCTGTCCTCATAATCAAGAACAGTGTAGAAATCCATTCCGGTATTAAACGGAGTGAAGATATAATTCGGATGCAGTGAATGCAGAAGCCAAAGTCCGCTTCCGTAACTTACCGGAAACTGTGATAATGTGTCTTCACAGAATGTGCCGTCATCATCACCTACGAGCACATATAAGCTGTAGTTATTGGTAATACCGTCAAACGAATGAACGGAAACCGTCAATTTATTCTCACCGGGCTGTAACGAGAACGAGCTGCCGAGCGGCACATCAGAAGTTCCTGCCGATGTCTCGAGGATTGCCGTGACCGTCGCGAAGTTGCCTTCCCTCGAAGAAGCATTAAGAGTAAGGTCACTGATGCCGTCAACGGACATATAGCCGTAATTCATAAGCTTGGGCTCGAATGAAGGAACATATCCGAAGTCCATACCGGTACCCGTATATGTAACGGCAAAATCTTCAAGCACTCCGTTAAGCGGAATGAAGGACAGATCCTCATACCCTACGGTCATGATGTTATTGTTCATATCCTGGATATCGATCTCTTTGCCGTAGAAAGCAGGAGAACTGATATCGACAACGGATGCATTCGGATCATCGGAATCAGTATCTATAACCGCGACATACCCGCCGTCGTAATAAGCGACCTCTCGGCTCTGAACCATCGTATAACTTACCGCACCCGTATGGTCCTCATTAAGAGCACCGCGCTCGACCTTAACATAGAAAGTATTCGTCACTCCGGCAAGTCCGGTGTCTGCGGTTATTGCAGCCGTATCCTGCCTTAATGCCCTTAAGATCTCACAGTCCGTACCCTCGAGATCATTGCTTCCGATCAGGTTCCCGTAAGCATCAAAGATCGATACTTTGATATCTCCCGAGAGATTAACGAAGTTGATATATGCATTAGAATCACCTGCGTTAAGCACATACCAGGAAGCCTGACGGCTCTCGCCGATCGTTCCCGGCTGTACGTTGTTGTTTACAAGCGTCATCGTATCCGGAACGAAGATCTCGCCTCCGGTCAGTACTGTTCCTCTTCCGTCCGACGAACGAAGCAGGATAAGCACCTCATGACTTCCGGCGCTGACTCCTTCACTGTTCCACGCCATGACGAAATTCTTCGAGCCGTCGCCCGAATCGGTGATATTGATATTGCCCTGATAACAGATACCGTCGACAAAGAAGTCCGTTCTTATGCCGTCACCGGTCGTCACGAAGCTTCCCTGCACCTTTCTGATGCCGAGGGTGACTCCGTTATCGCCTTCCAAAGACGAAGTGAGGATACAATCTGTGAAGCTGTCGCCCGGCGTATCCGGAATACTCGAAGAAGCCTTAAGAGAGCGGTCTTCCGAAGCGAGCATCTCGTTAATTACATACATTCTCGAACTGCCCGAAAGCATCGATACCGCATCGTTGATCATCTGCTGATCGGGAGCACCGCTTATTACAGCCGACAGATCCGATGCGAATGCCGCATCATCTTTACCTGCTACGAGGTAATCGGAACTCGTAAAGATATTAAGTACAAAGTCTCCTGCCGTATAAAAGCCGGATCCTACCCTGTGTAGCGCGATCCTGTTCGCATCTTCATTCGAGGTCAGAGCCGATGCCCTGAGTATTATGTCTTCTTCAGAAGAATCGGGTTCACCGTACGGAACCGACATTCCGGCAAGAGATATTCCGCCTAAGATAACGGCGATCACAGATACGATAAGCACCGCACCTGCAATGATGAGATATTCTTTTGTCTTCTTAACCGGTGCTGCCACTTTGTCCCCGTTATTTGTTAAGTTCATCCAAAGTCAGACCGAACGGAGGAATGAATTCATCCATAAAGATCTTGACCTCAGGTAAATCTATCTTATCAATAGTTTCCTTTAATGTCGCCATAGCCGACTCAAATTCGGTATTACCCGCCAGTTTCTCTCTTATGCACTTAATGTATGCAGTGATCTTATCTGCAGCTTTGACGATTCTCTTATAAAGATATCCCTCGTCTCCCTCATATACGGGCGACAGCAAAGACATGTAGTAATCCTGCATATAATCGGGAAGCTGTGATACCAGACTCTCGGCAGCTTCATGCTCCACTTCCCTGTATGCACTCTTGATCGTGCTGTTCCTGTACTTGATGGGAGTAGGCATATCGCCTGTAATGATCTCGGTACAGTCGTGATAAAGGCCGAGTGCCTGGATCTTATACGGATCGACCTTAACCGATGTCTTTCCCTCTTCGACCAGTCGGTTATGTATCACGGCCAAAGACTCAGCCACTACCGCAACGTCGAAGCTGTGTTCCTTGATATTCTCATAACGGCTGTTCCTCATAAGAGCCCAGCGGTTGATATACTGCATTCTGTCGAGCAAAGCAAAAAAAGCGTAATCCTTATCCATCTTGATTCCCTCGTTATACTCTGTACAATTCATCGAAACATGCATTCGCATAAGTATCCGTCATACCCGCGATATAATCGACGACCTTCCTTACCGGAGCACAGCCCGGTTCCGGATGCTTGATATAGAAATTGGCAAAACTCTTAACGGCTTCATTCCGTGAAGCGGCAGCCTTCTCGATGTCATCAACGGCTTCCATGAACGCATCAAAGATAGCCTCTATCTGAAGCTTTACCATATCCTCGTAAGTCTTGATCTTCGGTGCAAGATAAATGCCGTGCAGATTGGCATTGAGATATTCGTTCATCGCCTCGAAGTTCTCTTTGCTCATGCTGATCTCGTCCTTGTTAAGACTGCTGTGAACAATATCGCCTACCAGGATATTGATGATCTCGGCATTCGTGGTTCCTAGTCTCTTTGCCGCTTCGGAACTTACGTGATCGTTGCCTCCGATGATACCGGCTCTTCTTGCGTCCTCGATGTCTCTGCCGACGTAAGCGATCTTATCGGCAAATCTGACTACACATCCTTCGAGTGTCGCAGGTCTCGTCCTGTCCTTCGCAGGCTTATCCGAGACTTCCTTCTCCGTCTTGTCCCTGTACGGCGTAAGACGGTACTCATCGTAAGTCTCACCGCAGTGTGAGACTATGCCGTCGCGCACCTCGAAAGTAAGGTTAAGACCATACTCTCCGGGTCTGTGCTCCTCGAGAACGTCAAGCACTCTTAAGCTGTGCACCTCATGTTCGAAATACAGATTCGGATCCACAGACTGTATGCACTTGTTAAGCACCCTCTCCCCCGTATGACCGTAAGGAGAATGTCCGATATCGTGACCTAATGCGATAGCCTGAATGAGATCGATATTAAGATTAAGCGCGCGTCCTATGATCGTCGAGATGTAGTTAACGTAAATAACATGTTCTATTCTCGAGCAGATATGATCGTTAACAGGATTGAAGAATACCTGTGTCTTGTGACGGAGGCGTCTGAATGACTGGGAGAATATGATCCTTCCGAGATCCCTCTCGTACGGGCTTCTGATGGTACAGGGTTCTTCGGCAGTCTTCCTGCCTCTGGAGTTCTCCGTTCTCATGGCAAAAGGAGACAGAGTCTTCTCCCTCTCCTGACGTATAAGTTCGATCTCCTTGAGATCCTTGTAATTATTAATGAGTTGAGGTTCTACCGGGAGATTCCCGAGAGCGTCACCGAACATGTCAAATAAAGTGTCCATCATTCCCTCCTCATCAGTCCCGCGGAGTTCGCGAGCATATTCTTCTTCATGCCGTCAAAATCGACCGTAACAAGAGCATCTCCCGCGACGGGTTCCACCTTTATGATCACGCCGTCACCGAATCTCTTATGAGTTACATTCATACCTACCCTGAAAGCATCGGCAGACAGACCGGGATTACGCGCAGGCTTCTTCTCGAACGAAGACTTGAGCGCACTTGAGATCTCCTTCCTTGCCTTCTCTCTGGCAGGAGAAGAAACGGCAGCGGAAGTTGTATCTTTACGGACTTCCCTGGCTCCGCCGATCTTATACAGATGCTCCGGATTGATCTCCTTAAGAAATCTCGAAGGAGGGAAGCACTGTGTCTGACCGAAGAGCATTCTCTGACGTGTCAGCACGATAAAAAGATCCCTCTTCGCTCTTGTTATGGCAACGTACATAAGTCGCCTCTCTTCTTCAAGAGCAGTTAAGTCGCTTATCGACTTATATCCCGGGAATATACCGTCTTCAACACCGATCATAAAGACCGCGCCGAACTCAAGGCCCTTGGCACTGTGGACAGTCATGAGCTTAACGAAGTCATCTCCTTCGTTGTACTCATCGCCTGCTGAGTACAGGGCAGCATTCTCAAGGTAGATGGAAAGAAGTCCCGAGAGAGTATCGGCCTTCTTAAGTTCTTCATCGAGATAGATGTCATCAGCATCGTCATTACGGGCATCTTCTTCCTGACCCGGAGTCGTACGGTGATTCTTCTCGAATTCACTCGCTTCAGACAAAAGTTCCTTCAGGTTCTCCACCCTGTCGGTAACTTCTCCCTTCTTCTCTCTCTGGTCAATGATCTCCTGAATAATACCGGACTCGTTCTCGACATAATCCACGAAATCCTTGAAGCTTTCATCTTCATTAAGGTGACTTCTGAACCTCTCGATAAGTGAAGTAAATTCAAGAAGCTTACCTGAAGCGCGGGCAAGATCCGGATACTCTATGCTTCTGACGCTTACATCGTACATCGATGTGTTCTCATCTTGGGCAATCTGCCTTATCTTATCTACGGTCGTATCACCTATACCTCTCTTCGGTACATTGATGATCCTCTCGAATGCCAGATCATCGCTGCCGTCATTGATAAGTCTTAAGTAAGCGATAACATCCTTGATCTCTTTACGGTCATAGAATCGCATTCCGCCGTAAACCTTGAACGGTATATGCTTCTCGCGGAGCGCCGACTCTATCGAACGGCTCAACGCATTGACTCTGTAAAGGACTGCACAGTCTTTGTAGCTGCATCTGCCCTTATCGACTATTCTCTTGATCGTATCCGCAGTCCACATAGCTTCGAGATTACCGTTATCGGCATTCATGACTACGATCTTATTGCCTTCGTCACCCTCAGTCCTTAAGACCTTGGACTTCCTGTGCTTATTGTTCGCGATAACCTCATTCGCAGCACTTAAGATCGTCTGTGTGGATCTGTAATTCTGTTCGAGCTTAATGACCTTCGCACCCGGAAAATCCTTCTCGAAGTTCAGGATCATATTGACATCCGCGCCTCTGAAAGCATATATCGACTGATCGTCGTCACCTACTACACACACATTGGTATGTGTCTTACCGAGGAGCATTACGGCCTCATACTGCGGCTTATTCGTATCCTGATACTCATCGACCATGATGTATCTGAACTTATTCCTGTAGAAATCCGCGATCTGCTCATGCTCGCGCAGAAGCTTAACGAAGTTCAGAAGGATATCATCGAAGTCCATCGCATTAGTCTCAAGAAGACGTCTGTCATATGCCTCATACACCTTGGAAGCAAGACTCTTATAAGTATCGCCGCCCGCGAGAGCCTCATACTCCTTATGACCGATCATGTGATTCTTCGAATTGGTTATCTCATACAGGAAATCTCTGGGCTTATAGGTCTTCTCGGAGATATCGTGCATCTCCATGACCTGCTTGACGATCTTAAGCTGATCGTCCGTATCGACGATCGTGAAGTTCTTCCCGTAGCCTATATCCTCCGCATGTCTTCGAAGTATCCTCGCGAAGATACTGTGGAAGGTTCCGCACCAGATATACCGGGACCTCTCGCCGACCAAAGCCGAGAGTCTCTCCTTCATCTCATTCGCGGCCTTGTTCGTAAAGGTGATCGCGAGTATGGAACCCGGAGCCACATTAAAGCGCTGCATCATATAGGCTATTCTGTAAGTGATAACACGCGTCTTACCCGAACCCGCGCCTGCGAGTATAAGCAAAGGTCCGTCAAGGTGCATTACCGCTTCCTTCTGCTCGGGATTAAGCTCATCGAGCAAAGCATCGGTACCCCTGTCAGGTTCATTACTTGTTAATTCATCTTCATACAGCGAATTGAGCTCATCGAACAGATCGAGCCCGTCTTCATTATTAAAACTATTCTCACTCACGCTAAAGCACTACTCCATATCTGAAACAGGTCAAAACTATTTTTATTATTATAACAGATGGAGTGTCCTATTAAAAGAACATTTATTTGTTTTTCGGGTCGTCTTCTATCCTTCTTAAGATGCCCGCAAGGATGGCTCCGGAGATGTTATGCCATACCGAGAAGATCGCTCCCGGCACCGTCGCGAGGGAAAAATCCGGGAAAGCCGTACCCGCAAGTGAAGTCGCAAGGCCCGAATTTTGCATACCGATCTCGACTGAAAGAGCCTTTTTCTTTGCCGCAGGCAGCTTAAGCACAATACCGAGAAGGAATCCCGCAGCGTAGCCCAGCACATTATGGAGCACCACCACGGCAAAGACGACAGCGCCCGTCTCCATTATCTTCTGCGAATTGTGGGAGACAACGGAAGCCACTATAAGCGCGATGGCGGCAACGGAGATAACGGGCAGAATGTCTGCTGCCCGTGAAGTAAACTTGCCCAAGAAACGGTTAATAATAAAGCCGAGTACGATAGGAACGATGACCACTTTGACGATAGACAGGAACATGGACAGGACATCGACCTGCACCGTAGTCCTTAAGAAAACGTATGTGATCGCGGGTGTAAGCACGGGAGCCAAGAGCGTATTTATTGCCGTCATGCCTACCGAAAGCGCGACGTCGCCCTTGCTTAAGTAAGTGATGACATTGCTTGCGGTGCCGCCGGGGCATGTGCCGACAAGGATAACGCCCGCCAGAAGTCCCGCTTCCAGCCCGAAAAGCTTTCCAAGTCCGAAAGCCAGCAGCGGCATGACCGTAAACTGTGCAAAGCAACCGATGATGATGTCTTTCGGGTGTTTAAATACCACCGCGAAATCAACGGGTTTAAGCGTAAGGCCCATGCCGAACATAACGGCCATCAGAAGATAATTGATCCATGAAGTCTGTACCCAAAGACAGGATCCCGGCACAAACAGTGCAAGCACCGAGACTGCCAGGATTATCAAAGCCATATATTTACCGACAAATTCGCCTATGGTCTTCATGTTTCTTCATCGAGATAATCCAGGTATTCTGTACACATGGATCTGCTCCATTCTTCAACATATGACTTAAGAAGATCTTCCTGAACTACATCTTCAGTTACGGCATAGTAGCCTCTCTGATTTACGGGGCTCCATTCGGTCATGAAGAACAGAAGGATATTATCGTAAGATTCGGGAACCTCATCGTCCGTATCTACCTTGCAGTCTTCGGGAATATCGAAGATGTCGCCGTTCTTCGTCAGACAGAAATAGATGTTCCCCCATCTTATGTCTTCCTTGAAGATGATCCTGCAGCCGTATTCAGACCCGAGCTTTTCTTTGATGACAGCATCTGCATAAGACCCGGAAGCACTGACAACACGCTCTATAACAGGATCCAATTCCTCCCGCGAATAAGGTCTTGTTCCTTCAATACACTCGGTATCGTTACGGTACTCGATGTTGTATTTCACCACGTAATTACAGAATTCATCGTCAACGCTTACAGGCGTCGACTCTTTCTGCATATAATTCTCACCTGTTCGGGTAGTTATCGAAGTGCCCTGTTCCGTTATGATGATGCTCCTGATCTCATTAAAAGGCAGCATCACGGACTTTAAGAACTTGCTGTATCTTATTCCGTTCTCGCTTAAGGTGAACGCCATCTGTTAAACCTCTCCTCTGAAGTGATCACTCACTTCCATAGAAGATTATATAACAGAACTTTTCTTAATCGCAGGGATCGATGTGACGGGAACGAAGATAACGACAGCTGCAACGCCCTGGATAAAGTTGAAGAACAGGGATCCTGCGGCAGCTGCCGGACCGTACATGAAAGGAAGAGCCTCGAATATGAAGTAACCTGCGATCATGATGATCTCGGCGATAACTCCGATGATGATCTTCTTAAGGACAGTAATCTTGAACTTTCGAAGGCTCACACCTGCAACATAACCCATCAGTCCCTTAATGATGAACGTGGGGATAATATACTGCGCATAACCTGCTAAAAGATCCGAAAGAGCAGAACCGATGGCCGCAGGGAAAAATGCTATGGGTCCGAGAATAAAAGAACTGATCAGGATAACAGGATCACCCAGGTTAATATACCCTATCGCAGTGGGGATTCTGATCTGTGTAGCAACAAATACAAAAGCCGCCATGAGTCCGCAGATGGCCACCTTTCTTAGCTTTGGAACATTGTTACTCATAATGATCACCTCTCTTTTACATATTCAAGTGATAGGAATTATATATCCGCCCTGTACCCCGGTCAATAAATAACCGGCGGAAAATGCCGCCGGCTATTATACTTAAATTTTATAACCGGTTATCACTCCGGAAGATATCAGCTCTTTACTAGCTCCTCTGTCTCCTTCGCGATAGCGAGCTCCTCGTTTGTAGGGATGACGCAGACAGTTACCTTTGAAGAAGGCTTGCTGATGATAGCTTCCTTGCCTCTCAGGCCTGCGTTCTTCTCTTCGTCGAACTCTACACCCAGGAACTCGAGATCCTTACACATAGCAGATCTCATAGTATCTGTATTCTCACCGATACCTGCCGTGAAGACGATTACGTCAACGCCGCCCATTGCAGCAGCATAGGAACCGATGATCTTCTTTCCCTGATATGCGAACATTTCGAGTGCGAGATGAGCTCTCTCATTGCCCTCGCTCTCAGCCTTGGCAAGATCACGGAAGTCGGAGCTTACACCGGATACACCGAGAACACCGCTCTTCTTGTTGAGAAGAGTATCGATCTCCTCAGGTGCAAGACCTTCTCTCTGCATAAGGAAAGGTACGATCGCAGGATCGATATCACCTGTTCTTGTTCCCATGCAGATACCTGCAAGAGGAGTAAGACCCATGGATGTATCCTGGCACTTGCCGTCCTTGACAGCTGCGAAGGAAGATCCGTTACCGAGGTGGCATGTGACGATCTTAAGATCCTCATAGGGCTTGCCGAGGAACTCGGCAACTCTGTGGCTTACATATCTGTGAGAAGTTCCGTGGAAACCGTAACGGCGGATATCATACTTCTCGGAGATCTCATAAGGAAGAGCATATGTGTAAGCCTTAGCGGGCATTGTCTGATGGAATGCTGTATCAAATACTGCAACCTGGGGAGTACCTGCAGGAAGAACAGACTCGCATGCCTCGATACCTGTGAGGTTTGCGGGATTGTGGAGAGGTCCCAGAGGGAAGCACTCCTTAATTACTCTCTTAACATCGTCATTTACAATGACAGACTCGCTGTAGTACTTACCGCCGTGGAGAACTCTGTGGCCTACGGCAGAAATCTCGGAAACATCAGAGATAACTCCTGTCTCGGGATCTGTAAGCTGTGAAAGAACGAGCTTTACGGCTACCTTATGGTTAGGAAGCTCAACATCCTTCTCAAGCTCAACGCCCTTTGAACTCTTGTAGGAAAGCTTTCCGTCGATACCGATTCTGTCGGCATTACCCTTAGCAAGAACAGTACCCGTCTCCATGTCGAAAAGCTGGAACTTACAGGAAGAACTTCCGCAGTTGATAACTAAAATCTTCATATTTAAACTCCTTAAATAGTAATCAGTTATTAGCCGTTAGCCTTAGCAGCCTGAGCCTGAACAGCGGTGATGGCAACTGTTCCTACGATATCGTCAGCATAGCAGCCTCTGGAAAGATCGTTAACAGGCATTGCCAGGCCCTGGAGAACAGGACCGTAAGCGTTAGCCTTAGCAAGTCTCTGAACAAGCTTGTAGCCGATGTTACCAGCCTCGAGAGACGGGAATACGAGAGTGTTTGCATGACCTGCAACCTTGCTCTCGGGAGCCTTCAACTTACCTACTGTCTCATCAAGAGCAGCATCGAGCTGGAGCTCACCGTCAACGATGAGATCGGGCCAGTTCTCGTGTGCGATCTTAACCGCCTCGGCAACCTTTGTAACGTCATCGTGCTTTGCAGAACCCATTGTAGAGTAAGAAAGCATTGCAACCTTAGCCTGGTGTCCCGTGAACTGCTCGAAAGACTCTGCAGAGAGCTTAGCGATCTCAGCGAGCTTGGGAGAATCGAAGTCTGTGTTTACAGCGCAGTCAGCGAATACGAATGTACCGTTATCGCCAAGGTCGCAGTTAGGAACTTCCATAAGGAAGAAGCCGGAAACAGAAGAAACGCCCTTCTTCATCTTGAGAAGCTGAAGAGCAGGGCGGATTGTATTGCCTGTGGAGTGGCATGCACCGGAAACGGCACCGTCAGCATCGCCGCACTTGCACATGAGGCAGGCATAGAACATGTAGTCAGTCTCCATGAGCTGCTGAGCCTTCTCAGCCGTAACGCCCTTCTTTGTTGCGCTTGCGATCGCAGCCTCTGTCTCCTCTGCGGTGAGGCCCTTCTTCTCTGCCTTAGCCTTAGCAGCGGCAACCATTGTATCTACACCTCTGAGTTCAAGGAACTTATCGAGGTACTTCTGCTTATTGGGATCATTGAAAGGATCTACGATAGTAGCGCCGCTGATATCAAAACCTGCGCCGTTCTTCTCGATCTCTTCGGGTGTTCCTATGATAATGAGGTTAGCGAGATCCTCTTTAAGAATCTTCTCTGCTGCCTCGAACGTTCTCTTGTCCATTGACTCGGGAAGTACGATAGTCTGCTTGTCTGACTTTGCCTTAGCCTTGATATCATCAATAATTGCCATAGACGTATATCTCCTGTCTTTATTATTTACAATAAAGAAGTATACCCCCAAGGTTAAGTCACGGCAAGGCAAACGTCCAAATTCTCACGGGCATAAAAGACGAATCTTCCGTCCTCTTCCCTGTATATCATAGACAGCGCTGGACTGCTCGAATAAGTCGCGACACGCGAACCCTCGAGGATACATGCGCGCTCGTACATATCCATATCGTCGATCTCGAGTGCGATGTGCATAATATCCGAATAAATACCGACGGCCTCCGAACCCTGGGTGCTGCCGTACGAATAGTAATACTGCTGCCTGACAAGACCGTAATTTAATATCTGCATCTTAAGCCAGTTGTACGAATCTGAAGGAAGATTCCCCGTCTCCGACAAATGCCTCATTGTTACGACAGACTCTTCGACATCGACCGCTGCAGCAACATTATGGGAATACACATAAATACCGTCAGCATAAGCATATGCGAACAGCGGGATGTCATCCGACACCTGAGCTCCGAGAACAAGAGCAAGGTTTTTCTCATACGATCCCGCAGGAAGGAGCCCGTTGTTTTCGAGATTTCTTATGAGCCTTAAGTCTATTGAGGATATCCGTATGCCCGTAAGAGAGGAGTACTCCACGGGATGCTCCTCCCCGATCTGCTCTAGAGAAGAATAGCTTCCGTCTCCCTCCGAGGGATCATCAAGAGAGTAGAACGAGCCCTGCTCATAAGAGGCAACACTCAATGCTTCCGGCCTCATGTTGCCCTCCTCGTCGAAAAGCACACTAACCAGTTCCTCTATCTTCTCCCCGTCTTTAACGCTGCCGTAGACCGTGTAGTAGTTAATGTATGCATCAAGGAATGCGGCAAGATCCGTATTGGACACCGCTTCAAAATCAAAGTACCCCAATATCTGCTCTTTAAGCTGCATGGCTTTGATCCTGTCGCCGCTTCTTACGTACATCATCAGGAGTAAAGCCTGATCCTCGAGTCTGTATTCACCGCTCGACTCGGCATCCTGATAGGAAAGTCTGCCGGCGATCATATACGAAGACGGGATCAGCATAGATTCATCATCGACTCCGACCATGAGCTGCTTCGTCCTCATCCACAGATAATCGGATACGATCCCGTGATCCGAAGCAACGGATCTGTGCTCGAAGTCGACAATAGGCGCCGTCTCGATATCAAACTTAACCGCACCGCCGTAGTATCTCTGGTACAGAAGATATCCTCCGCCGAGTATCAGCGCAGTCAGTGCACATATTATGATGATGGTAATTCGTTTTCTCATATGCAATATCAGTATTTTACTATATCAGTTAATTATAACCGTTGCGCCGGTCCATATTTCAAATAATCCATGTTCCGAATCATCAAGACCATATATATTTGCCTGTCCTCCGGTACGGAATGAATTTACATGAGATGAACAATTTGTATATAGATAAACTAATTCCGGATTATTACTGATATCTATAGAAGCAATCTGATTACCACCGCTTTCAAAGCTCGCAAGAAGAGGATTATTACTAACATCTATCGATGTAATACTATTCTCCCTAAAGTCAATTCCCTGAAGAGACGGACAAGATGTCACATCTATAGATGATAATTGACAGTTACTGACAGACAGATTGGTTAATGCCGAACAATTGCTGACATTAATCGAAGTCAGGTTGCTGTTATTACTGCAATAAACCGTAACCAATGAAGAACGATTACTTACATCAATCGAAGTCAAAGCCGTATCAGCAAAACAGATACTGCGAAGTGACGGATTACTGCCGAAGATTACAGAAGACAACTGAGCCGAATAAGTAACACTGACCTCTTCCAGCGAAGGATTTCCTGAAAGATCGAGACTGGTTATCGGTGTATAATGACACCCTAAGACTCTTAGATTAGCATTATTGCTAAAATCTATAGAAGTCAATTGACCGCCAGTTATATAAAACTTTTCAAGAGCCGTATTACCGGTCAGATTCAGGTGTTGAATTTGAGCTTCATAGCAATAAAGCTCCGTTAACGAAGAAAAGACCTCTATACCGGTCATATCCGTCACACTGAGATAACTGACATCAATTGAGGTTACATTATTGATTTCTTGTTCAGAAAGACCACCGTCATTATCAGAATCACAATTGGTCATTACATAATCTCTGAACACAGCATCAGGGAAAACTGTTCCGTCAATCGGTATGGTTACGGCGGGAACCGTCTCTGTTTCCGCTTCTGAATTCTCGGTCTCCGGAATGGTTTCTTCTGTTTCCTCTATAGTCTCAGAAGTCTGCGTCACACTTACTTCGGCAACAGTCTGCTCAATAACAGTTTCTTCCGTCTCGAGCGAGGAGACTGCTTCTTCTGAAGCAACGGTAGATTCAACCACAGGAATACTGTTATGATCAAAATAAGACTTGATTCCCAAGGCTGCAGTAGTCGGCACTACGACCGCCAACGCCCCCGCTATTATCTTTGCCGCAGTCGTTGTAAGAAAACCGCCTTTCACCACATCCTTAGCAGCATCATTCGTTGCTATCTGTGTTACAGCATCTACTATAGTGGGTGCCACATTAGACGCCTGATCTCCGATTAAAGAAGAGATATTGATATTAGGTACCTTAAGCTCATCCGAATTTGCATTAAAGAATCTTGTAAGGAACGGAACAGCAGGAGCAACTGCGAATGCATCTTTGTTGTCTTTCTCATATTTCCTGACACCTTCCTTAATCTTTACCCTGGAAGCCTTAAGTCTGGTCTTGACCGTTCCTGCGGGACAGTCCATTAACTTAGCAATATCGTCTATCGACAATTCACTGTAGTAATACATATGAATCGTCTGATACTGGACTTCGGATAGCGAATCCCTGATAATTTTATCCAAAGCTTCCCTCTTAGTCTTTTCCATGATATATGAATCAGGCAAAGTCTCGAGGTTGTCATCGAGCTGTAAACTCTCATCCGCAGCTACGGCGTCATCATATGAGATATCACCTTTTTTCTTCTTACAAAGATCTAACGACTTTGTGTTAGCTATCCGCTTAAGCCAAGAAATAAACGCCTTGTTATCCTCAAGGCTGTCCAGTTTACGATATACAGTAAGATAAGTATCCTGCATAGCATCAAAGGCATCCTCAGCATTCCCGAGGATACCCATACAAATGGAATACACCAACCTTTGTGTCTTCTCGTATAATTCTTCATAAGCCGACTCATCACCGTTTTTGAACTTAAAGACTAAATCAGCGTAGTTATCAAACAAATCATTTTCCATAGTGATATTCTATTAATCCGCTATCGTTGTGGCAACCTTTACATCTTCGCTCTGAACAGACACAGGGCGAATTCTTCTGACTTCAGACTCGATTCGCTCGAAAGAGGCTCTGTTCTTTATTACATAACCGTTTATACAATTGATGTGGTAGATTGAACCTATGATACCGATTACGGCTCCAAATATAAGATTCCAAATAAACACAGCCACATCACCGCCTGTCACCTTCTTAGGATAAGCCTGCCATATTATTCCTTCTGTCCTAAGCCTGTTGGAGAAGGTTCTTAATACTGTCATATCTGCTTCTGTATACATAAATCATTCCTCCTGAATATCTTCCTTATCTGCCGGGATCTCGCAGATCCCGGCTTCAGCACTTATTTTCTTGGGAATTGCTCCCTTTGGTATTACCAAATCCTGAGCCATCGCTCTGAAAAATCTTGTAAGAAACGGAAGCTTATGGGCATTTCCATCTGAACTGTTCATAGGCGTCCTCCCTTCACGATGCTGTTATTCAGTCATGTCACTCATATGTAGTCTCATATGTATAATCAACAAGATTGTTCTGAACTTCGTTCATGAAAATACCATTGAGATCCTGATAACCGACATAGTAATGATCGTTATCAACGGCAAAAGCAGCACCTGAGAGGCCCAAGAAATTTGAACCATAAGGGACATTGTAATAGGTTGTATTAACCGTTACTGTACCGTCATTAAGAAGAACCAGATCTTCATAACTTACAAAATAGTAATACTCCAAGTTCTCGATATTAGGATTCGATGCATTGATCTTGAGGATGATATAGCATCTGTTATTTGCACTCCAGGCAGTTGATTCCGGTCTCTTACTCATGAAGTACATTCCATCATATGTAATCGAATTGATTGTCTCATCACTAGCCCAATCAGTACTTGCATAGAAAGCATTAACAGCCTGTTCCTGAAGCATGTTCAAGGCATCATCAGTAATATCCGACATTGTCGTTACATACTCATCAAGACCCGTAACTGTATACTCCATAGTATCGCCAGTAAGTCGATAGCCGTTTTCATCTGCCAAACTCTCAAGGGTTCCTGCGGAGTTATTGCTGGCGGTGACAGTAATTACATCGCCGTTTCTCAGCCCATAAGTCGATGATGCTGTATAACAGATAGTACCGATGGGGGTAGAAGCCGAAGGAATACTGATATTTCCTGCAGGAGCAATTCCAGAGAAACTCACTTCCATATAATCAAAAGGGTTAAATTCAGGTTTATCCTCAAGATGTTCAACAGCAACCTCGACATCATCATACTCGAACACTACGTTGTATTCTTCCTCAATAGCTGATGGATACACAGACCATACAAATCTGACTTCATCGCCGTTTGAAAGATCATAGTTATGAGTCCAGGAACCCTGAATAAGATTACGAATTTCGAGAGATTACACTCTTCGAGATTCTCATAATCATCAAGCACGCCTTCAAGATCAATGCTATATTCGATCCGACCTTCACCGTCATAACCTGAAATCTCATAAGACAGGTAATCGTTAAGATCGATCTGCTGCGGTTCCGGCTTCAGTACGCTGCATCCTGCAACACAAAGCGAAAAGATAACTGCCCCGATAATAACTTGCTTTTTCATAATGACCTCCCATATGTCACTTTTTTGTTGTTATACCTATAGGACGATGCGAAAAAGCCGCAGGTTCATTTTTCAGAAAAATTTTTTCAGAAAAAATGTCCGGGAGATATTTCCCGGACACCGTACTACTAAAACACAGCAAGTTATATCAATATGTATCCCATGAATATGAAAGGCCCTCAATAGCATTCTCAAAGTTGCCATCGACATATTCAGTACGCACATGCACCATCTGACTCATCGCAGGATCAATGCACTTATACATAAAATAGTAACTGTACATATTATTTCCTTTGAACAGTTCATTGGAACCTCCCTTTCTTGATGATAGGATTTGACATTCACCCTAAGATGCATTCAATTTAGGCTGCAAGGTCAGATTAATAGTAATATCCATCAGTATCGCGATATACGATTCGCGAAGAGCTAGATATCAACATCAAGATCAGAGATATTCCGACTGTAACAACAACTAGCGATACCGTTGCAATTCCTTTCCAAACCTTGAAGCATGTAGTCCATATCGTTTTGAGTTTGTCATGAACTATTTCATATATCGCATATCTTCCTGTTACATCGTAGATATATCCAATCGTCAGATATGTCAGTAAAGTCAAATAAAACCATAAATGAAACAACACATATAGACACGATTCTGACACACCGAGAACAATAGGACTATTTTTGAAAAACTGCATTATCAAAACCGGCAAAACAATCCACTCTACAATTGACACCCCAAAAAGGACACCATGAACAGCAGTAAAATGAGGATAAAACTTAAGTGCGGCTTTTTCGATAACGATACTTATAGAAGAAGCTACAACAGCAAAAAAACTCAACATTATAACTATTTCCATAGTTAAAAGAGGATTAACAGCTCTAAACGCCTCATTATAAGCAAATGCTTCATATATCTCTGTTGGTGTAGAAGCAGCGTCCACTCCATTAAAGATTTTGAAAAATCCCCAATAGAAGAATTGGCAAATGCGGCCTACTAATGAAGCAATCCAATAATTATCAATAATCGAAACTACACCAACGATCATCGAAACAACTGTCATTGCAGCCATTTGCACCTGTCTTCTTTTAATTTTCAGTCCTGGATAATACATAACTGACACCTCCGTTTTATACTTGTTATACCTATAGGACGACGCCTGATTGAATCAGGTTCATTCATTTACAAAAAAAATACGAGGTTCTCAAATAAAGAGATCCTCGTATCATTTGACTATAAAGTCGATCTATTAAACGCCTATAAGATTACCGTTGGCATCGGGAAAAGTCATGCACCTACCCTCATAATTAACCCATCCTAATTCAGGATGCCTCCACCAATCACAATAATCGTCCCCATAAAACAACTGAACTGTAGCAGAACCAAATCCTCTTCCACTGTTTGTAGCACTGTTATAAGGCGTTGGATAAGGACTTACAGGAGTAACAGAAAGCCCGTCGGGATTTACAAAGTAGACCGTGCATGATGCGCATACCATCTGGCCGGTATACAGGCCTCTCATAGAAGCTGCATGCATAGGCGAATTTCTGAAGGCTTCAAATGCACCATGACCACCATTAGTAGAAATACCATTATATGCATCACCGCCAAAAATATTCTCGCCAAATTCACCCGTTGGGAAACTGGGATCGGGGTAGTATGTGTAATTCTCGAGCATCCGTCCCTCGATAGGTCTCCTGTGACTGAAATAGTATGCAACCTCGACCGCTCTCTGTCTGCAATACTGATATCTAGCATCATTTGGATCACTTATTACAGATAAAGCAGGTAGCCCTCCGTTCATTGCCTGTGTACTGCGCCATTGATTAATGCAGTTATAATGTTCGGTCATATCGACAAACTTCGCGTAACACTTGACCGTACTTGTTGCTATATAATAGTGATTCTCATCCTGATAACCTTCACCTATAGGGATGTAATAAATCTCATATCCTTGAGAAATCCAGTATGCATCAAGCTCTTCGGGGGAATTTGCTCTCATACCTCCCGTCTGTGATGCAAGTCCGCTTGCGCCACCGGAAGGAGCTGTTGTGCTACCTGAAGAAGTACCTCTAACAGTAGTCGGCACATTCACATGAGGGCCTACCGTGATGCCATACGATGCACACTTATTGGCAAATTCTGTACTATCTGCAAAACCTTCAAAAAGAATTGCATCAGCAACAGTAAAATCCATATTTGTATTGATTTTACTTAACCAATAAGCCTTCCCTTCAGAATCTGCACTTCTATTTAAAAATACTTTATAAAATGTATCGATCAGAGATTCTGGACTGTATGACCTGTTAATAAACTCTGGACTAAAGAAGAATCCATATGCCGCCTGTTTGCCCGTGATCTGTCCGGTTGCCAACTTGTTACACCAGTCATTGAATCCCGTAGGATCTGCCTGTCTCCCAAGACAATCTGCGTACAAACTGTTTACAAAAGTTTCAAGACCTGAATTGTAAGCAAACACAGATTGAGCTAATATCCCCATACCGCTTACACATACCACAGCAGACGCAAGAATCGTCGCTATCAGTCTCTTAATTATAGTTTTCATATCACAACCTCCTTATTGGCCTTTATACCTATAAGACGACGCCAGATCACAGTAGGTTCATTCGTTTTCAAAATAATTTTTGAATATTCTCTACTTATTTCTATTAATTGACCATTCTGAAAACTAAACAAATATGGCTTTGCATGCCAAAAAGGGCCACCGCATAAAGAGATGGCCCGTAATAATTAAATTCCCATATCTCTGGAATTGGCTTCTTCGATTATTTCTCCGGTCTCGGTATAGATATACTCAACATGTACATTATCAGGAGACTCACCCAAAACTACGCCGTACATTCCGCCAAAGGCATAGAACTGCAACGCCAGCATGCTGTTATTGGCTCCAATGAAATCTTCGGCACACTCAACCGTAAACTCTGTATAGTCGTCGTTGTGGGTAATACTTAAAACATTGGGATAATCATCAGAATCAACGATCTCCTGTAAAGATTCGTCGATCGATTGAGCAGTTGTATCAAGAAGTTCCTGATACTTTTCGTTGGTCATAACATATGTGACGCTACCGTCATCGTTGTATGTACCTTCAAGAATGCCATCGTCTTCTGCTACATTCTGATCAATCCTTTCCTGACTGCTCTCGCCTACAAAATCTGCAGGGAATGTTATAGTTACTGAAAGCATATCCTGGTCCACGTCTATATCGCCAAAGGCCTCAATAGTATCCCCAAACTCTTCTGTAGAATCCTCTAAAGACTGCGTATCAACAGTCTGTTCCGTCTCCGCAACTGCAGTTCCTTCAGTTTCAGATCTTGTAATAGCAGTATCCTCTTTCGAACATGCCGAAAGCCCTATAACACCGGCACAAACAAGCAAAGATATTATCTTTTTCATGGCATTAACTCCTTTAATTTGATTGCAGTATTATGCTGCACCCTAATCCTACATCAGAGACTGTCCCATTATTGTCTCAAAAGGCTAAAAACCGCCGCAGGAACAATCCCGCGGCGGTTGCATTTCTTACGAACGCTTATTCATTACCATGTGGCAAGCATTCTTTTTTCCCTCAAAGCTGAGCTTCCTAGACCTTTGCAGATGCAGAAGCCTTATTGGCAACCATAGCCTTCTTCTGCCTTAAGTCAGCAAAGACGGACCTTTTTTTAGACTGATTGTCTTCCTTTGAAGGTTCTATTGCTACTCTCCCCTCTTTTCTATCCTTAAGTATCTTTTCACACTCGGCTACAACACCATTTACAAGAGGGCTTCTTTTATAGTAGTCGACAAGGTTTAAAGCTCCATACTGAATCTCACCGTTCTCGACAAGCGGGAACATCGCATCATGAATGTCGCTCCCCTCGTCATGAACAATAATGCCGATGCCTCTTGTGGCATTGAGCCTTAAAGGCGGGATCAGGTCATAAAGGTCGAAGGCTTCCTTAAGTGATTCAGTCTGATGGAACTCTCCGAATGTCGGAAACTCCATGCTTTCTTGCTACGTAGAACGAGATAGTGGCATTTTTCTGAGATCTCAGGCTCTTTTACTGCATCTCTTTCAAGGTTTATAAAGTGCTTCATCAGAAGCACTTTATGTGATATGCGTAGAATATCAGTTCTCTTTCTTTGCATATTTAAAGCGCCTGCATTGCAGACGCTTTTAATTATTCTTATTAAAATCACCAGTTCTCTAGGTTATTATACCTGTATGGGGGCCCAAAACAGGAAAAGCTCGTTTAGGAAGGAGAAATATCTCTATATTCAAAACGCTCTCCGGTCTCGATATCAAAGAATTCTTCACAGTCATGGTAATCAGCAATGGGCCACAATGCTCTCCATATCGTTACATGTCCTTCCTGATTCAAGAACATACCCATATCAGGCGAAACCGCCAAAGCATTATTGGCCATATCAACGTATATGTGATTGTCTTCATAATCATAATTCGTCGGTAATGCGTCTACTGCAGCTGCCCAATCAGGATTAACTTGTCCGTTTACCGTAACCGGAACACCTTCGATATTCATCATAGGACTGTCATTAAGATGGTCGCCTATAACATTAGTTGCTTGGGTATAAAACGAAGCTTCATCTAGTCCGGCAAATTCCAAGATCTCTGAATTTGCAAGCCAGTGACCTGTCGAAGCATTGAATGTGTATGCCCGGTAGAATCCGGCCCATCCTTCATAACTATAGTCTATTACTACAGAGAAGATCTCGTCATTGGCCCATACAACAGCATAATCAGTCCACGTGCTATCATGATCCATAATATCAGCCATTATCAAACTATTAACAAAAGCGGCATCATCCGATTCCAAAGCTATCTGCGGCAAATGGAACTCATAATCCCAGTCATCCACTGTTCGATTAACAACAGTATCAACCACAATATTATCTCTATCAAAATCATAGCTTGCTTCGACCGGCGCTGCCAGATCTTCGGGAACCAGGTTGACAATTCCTGTCACATAATAATCCCACTCGCATATGAAGCAGACGAGTCCGTTCTCGATGCGGGGAGTAAACTCTCCGTCGTTCCAGGAGCCGTCATCCGCGAATACTGCATAATCTTCAGAATCAGTAAATGCATTAGGCTCTCCGGGATTCCAATTCGTATACTCTGCGGCATCTGCTGTTGCCCATACCCATTCACCTTCATTCAGACTATCAGACAATCCGATATATACGTTGTCGTATCCCAGAGATCTCGTGAACGTGAATAAGACATCATTTTCTTCCTGAGAATTAATAACAGCCAGATAACCGCCCTGGGTCTTACACAACTCGCTTGCTTCTTCCCATGTAGCACATCCGTAATAGCACGCGTACGAATGACCGTTGTAATTAAGAACATTTACATTGGCAGTAAATTCTGTCGTTTCGGTATACGAGACAAGATCAACTTCCGTTATCTCAGTCTCAATCGCTTCTTCTGTAGTTTCAACGACCTCATCTTTACTTCTGTCCACGATTATTTTCGTTGTGACCGCTGCAGACGCCACCAGAGCCAGAGCCAGCGTCCCCATAGTTATCTTCCCTGCCGCCGTAGACAGGAACCCCGCCTTAACCGTCTCCTTGGCAGCCATGCTTGTGACAGCTTTCGATGCGCCGCCTCCGACTAAAGACGATATATCGACAGGCGGGACCGTAAAGTCTTCGGATGCAGCCCTGAAGAATCTTGTAAGGAACGGTACGGCAGGTGTGGCTGCGAACGCATCCTTGTTGTCCTTTTCGTACCTTTTGATGCCTTCCTTGATCTTCGCCCTGGACTTCATAAGTCTTGTTTTTACTGTTCCTTCAGGGCAATTCATGCTCTTGGCAATATCCTCCACAGACAGTTCACCGTAGTAATACATGTGAATCGTCTGGAACTGAACATCGCTTAGTGACTCTTTAATGATCTTATAGAGAGCATCTCTCTTTGCCCTGTCCATAACGTAAGCATCAGGCAAAGACTCCAGATCATCATCAAGCAACAGACTTTCATCAGAAGCGACCGCATCATCAAAAGCTGTATCGTGATATGATTTTTTCTTTTTTAAATCACAAGCCTTGCTATAAGCAATCGTCTTAACCCAGGCAACAAAGGCACGGTCATCTTTCAATGAATCAATATTCTGATAAACATACAGGTATACTTCCTGCATGAGATCACGCGCTTCTTCAGCATTATCAAGAGCCGAATAGCATATGGCATAGACCGTTCTCTCGGTTTTTGTGAATAAAAGCTCAAATGCAACAGTGTCTCCTGCCTTAAAGCGGGCAACTAACTCAGCACATTCTTCATAGAACTCCGTATTCTGATCCATATCACTTTCCCTCCTGATGCTGCATAGCAAGATAGCTTTGCTGTTCCGGAGTATACTGACGCCGTGAAGGCTGTGCATTTGTCACTAACGTTATAGCTCCGCCGATCAACCCAAGTATTGTTAATAATACTATAAAAATGACAGCTAACGTTGTAACAAGGGTCCTTACAGGAGACTTCTTCGATTTGCCTGTCTTGCTTACAGCATTGTTTTCAGTCTCACTGCCGTTCTTGACCGCAATTGATACAACCCCATGCAAAACAGTCAAAACCGACATCACTATCAGAATAACTGATGTAAATGTATAACCGATTCCGGTCTGAGCGACCTCTCCGAACAGCAGATCGGCAATATCAGAGGCACCGCTCTTTAGTGTTCCCGCCAAAACAAAGTCACCTGCCGCCGCAGCCAGGGTAATAATATGCATCCACAGATCTTTCTTAACCGAATTCATACGGTTAACCCAAATAATAAGCAATGACATAGGTATTATCCCCATAAGGACCATCCACGGAGCCCCGCCTAATAACATCTCAGATTTTTCCATAACAGGATTCTTCCATACATACCCGAATATGCTGCTCAAAGGCCTGACATATACCGGATCAGTGAGCGGCGACTCGACAACGAATGCTTTCTGAAAAAACATCACAAACAGCACTGCACAAGACAGACACATCAACACCGCCAATACCTTCTTCATAGTTTTCATAATTTTTCCTCCTTAAAATTTGCTCTATACCTATTAGGACGAACGAACTTATGCCCGGGTTCACTTTTTTCGAAAAAATTTTTATTTCTTTTAAATCCTGTATAATCTTCCTTATGAGAGTTATCGGAATAATCGCTGAATTTAATCCTTTTCATAAGGGACATGAGCACCTGATACAGGAAGCCAAGAGGCTCGTCGGAGATCCGCGTGCCGTTACCATGACGGTCATGAGCGGACCTTTCACCCAGAGGGGAACCCCTGCCGTGTCTCCCAAGCACGTAAGAGCCAAGGAGGCTCTCGTCTCAGGCGTTGATGTCGCGATAGAGCTGCCGTTTACATTCGCATGTGCGCCTTCCGAGAGATTTGCGACGGGTGCCGTAGAGCTTCTGTACAGGACCGGAGTTGTGACGGATCTTACTTTCGGCGTGGACTGCAAGGAGCCGGAATTGCTTAAAGAGCTTGCGAATCTCGAACCTGATGAAGATGTGCTGAAGGAAGGCTTAAGCCAAGGCATGTCATATCCTTCCGCGAGAGCAAAAGCCCTCATCGCAGCTTACGAAGGTGACGCTGACAAAGAACTCATATCCGATACATTAAGGCAGCCGAACTCCATTCTCGCGCTTGACTACATAAGAGCCGTAAACAGCATGAAGACAGGCTTTAAGATCCATATGATCCCGAGGCAGGAAGGCTCGTCCGCAACTTCGGCACGCGAACTGATCAGCAAGGCTGATGCAGGAAGCGTATCTGCTGTCGCGGATGCACTTAACGGAATTCTTCCCGACAAAGCGCTGTCGGTTATGCTGTCTTCCCTCTCCTGCAAGGATTTTACGATCCCCGATCTCGACTCCTACATGACGGACGCTTCACTTCTTGTAAGAAGGACGGCCGATATGAAAGACATCGCCTACATGAGCGACGGACTTGACGGATTCATAAGAAACAATATAGGCAAGGACCTTCAGACAAAGCATTTCACGATGCCGAGGATAAGAAGGGCCATCGCTTCCCTAATGACAGGACAGAAGGCATCCTACGTGGAACAGGAAAAGCATGTCCAGTACATACGCGTCCTGGGATTCAGCAATGAAGGAAAGTATTGTCTTAAGATAATGGGAAAATGTGCGAGGCTGCCGATAATAAGCAACGCCTCCGATGCGCTTGAGCTCTATTCTCAGAACCCGAGGCTCAAGGCCCAGTTCGAGCTCGATCTGCTCGCGAATGACATCTATGCCCGCTACGCTTCGATGGAGCAGGGCTACGAGTGGAAGATCCCTCCGGTCAAAGTAAAGTAAAAACAACTCAAACAACGCAAAAAACTGCCCCGATCAATTCGGGGCAGTTCTATTTAACAATGTTACAAACAGCTAAATTACTTATTAGCAGCCTTAGCTACTCTGGACTTAGCTCTTGCAGCAGCCTGCTTACTGATGTGACCCTTAGCAGCAGCCTGATCGAGAGACTTCTGTGTCTTCTTTACGAGCTCTGCATCAACCTCACCTGCAGCAACTGCAGCCTTAGTATTCTTAATAACAGTTCTTACAGCTGTCTTCTTAGTCTTATTAGCAACAGTCTTCTTCTTTGTAACTTCAACGCGCTTGATCGCAGACTTGATGTTAGGCATGTAATATTTCCTCCGTAAAAATGGATGTTCCTTAAATCACCGCAAGATTTTAACATGAAGTTTTTTAAGGCGCAATAGCTTATTTTTGTGCAGATTCTGCTCCGAATACGTTTTTTGTCGCCTCATATATGGCAATTCCGACAGCCGTGGGCAGGTTCAGGCTGTCAATATTATGCGTATGCTCGATCCTTACAGGCTGCCCCTTCTTCTGGAAATCCGAAGGAAGTCCCGTCGCTTCGTTACCAAAGATAAGCGAGAACGGTCCTTCTATGGCCGTCTTCTGCAAAAGCGTGCTGCCGTCCAACATAAACGGGTACAGCCTGTTCTCCGGGAAACGCTTCTCGTACTCGGAAAAATCCACGAAAAGCTCCATCTTCACTCTCGCCCTCGCGCCCATAGAAGCTCGTACGGTCCTGGGGTCGAACGTATCCACAGCGGGAGTTATGACCGCGATATCCATGATGCCGAAGCCCGCGCAGGTCCTTATGATCGTGCCCATGTTGCCCGCATCAGACGGGTTTACGAGAACCACGTGAGATCCGGTTCCAATCTGCTCGACCTGCTTTCTAATTACGCCTATAACGAAGCAATTGCCCTTCTTGGACAGGATGTTGAACGGCTTCTCTGAAGTCTCGACGGGGATGCCGCACTTACCGCAGATCTCGTTTATCTTCGCGATAGTATCTTGCGAATCGAACTTCGGGTGAAGGATAACGCCCTCGAGCCGATCGGGGCACACATTCAGATATTCCATCGTGACGGTGGCACCCAGTGAATATGTAATATCGCTTTCTTTCTTGTAGCTTGCAACTTTCATACGTTGATTTCTAACACTTAACGCGGCCGCGAGTCAAGAAACAATTAATATATTTTTAACGAACTTGTGCATCTTTATATATGAGATTAGTTTTATAATTCGAACTATGAAAAAGAAAGAGATACTGCTTTATTCCAAACCTGATGCAGATGCGAGGGACACTCTTATCGAGGTCCTCGGGTATTCGTACACTCTTATTAATGTCTTTTCGTATGACGATGCGGTTCAGTTCCTGTCGAACGACTCTGATATAGAGCTGGTAATGATCGATTACCCTTCCGAGACGCCAGACGCGCAGAAACTGATAAACTTCGTTGACAAGTATAACCACTCCATCTTTAACACACCCATCCTCATACTGACTTCCCAGGAGAAGAAGTTTCAGGACTCGGAGTTTCTGGGAGGCCCCGTAGCCGACGTTATGGTAAGGCCGTTCGTCCCCGCCATCGTCAGCAACAGACTTAAGGTAATCCTAAAGCAGTTCGACTCGATGTCCTTCGACGGATTCGCGAAGATGCTTAAGGCACTCCCCTCGAACATATATCTTAAGGACAACAAAGGCCGCTATGTATTCTGTTCGCAGATATGGAACCACGTTGACACAGGCGGTGATCCGGACTGGACCATAAGAGGTAAGACGGATCTTGATATCCGCAAGGATAAGCACAACGCAGAGCTCGCGATGAAGTCGGATCAGAAGATGCTCGAGTCCGGCAAGGGTACGTCTTACATAATCAAAGAGACCGGTCCCGACGGCAAAGATCAGTATCTCCAGCTAATCAAGGAACCTCTGTGTCACGAGGACGGTCATGTCATGGGTATCATCGCACTCATCAATGACGTTACCGAGCAGGAGACTCTCAGACAGGAACTCACCAGGATATCGATTACCGATACCCTCACCGGAGTGTATAACAGGACCAAGTTCGACAACTTCGTTATGAATGACCTTGCCGATATGAAGTTCCCCGTCACCGTCTTCTCGGCTGACTGCGACAAGCTTAAATATATAAACGATACTTTCGGCCATCTCACGGGAGATGAGTATATTAAGAAATGCTGCTATGTATTCAGAGACTGTCTTCCCGAAGGATCGCAGATATTCCGAATGGGCGGAGACGAATTCACGGCACTTGCTCCCGATATGCCCGCCTCGAAAGCATCCGAACTGTTGCAGATCATCGAGAGCAGACTTTCCGAGAACGAGGTCAAGGGAGTCACACTGAGCATGTCCGTAGGCTCCTATACCATGGGCAGCGACAAGGAAGATTTCAACGCCTGCATCAAGGAATCAGATGCCTCGATGTATGAAGTCAAGAAGCGCCACCACGAGAATTCTTGACACTTTCATTTCATTTTTTCAAATTAATTTGTAATACCTCCGCAGTATTGTTAATATTGTCTATATTATCTTGGAGGTACATTGGAAAATGGAAAATGAGAACATTAACAACCAGGGACCCGTTATCGATAACAATCCTTCTGCGCCTTCCGGCAATGGCAAGCTCTACGCTATCCTGAGCTACATCTGCCCCCTTTGGCTCATCGGACTTCTTGCAGAGCCCGAGAAGAACGACCCTTATGTAAAGAATCACGTTAACAACGGCATCGTTCTTTCTATCTGCGGCGTTGTATGCGGAATCATCCCCGTAATCGGATGGATCGCTTCTATCGCAGTTCTTGTATTCGCTATCATGGGTATCGTAGCAGCTGCACAGGATCAGCAGTTCACAATCCCCCTCATCGGCGACAAGTTCATCATCGTTAAGTAATTCGCCAGATAAACAGGAACTATTAAGCGGACAGGTTATCCTGTCCGCTTTTTGCATGCATATGATGTTATAATCTTCCTTATGAAGATTAAGACCAAGACCTTAAGTTATGATGAAGTTTCCGCCCTTCCCCCCGCGGAACACATAAAGCCTCACAAGCCGTCAGGACTTCTTGCAGGAATTGCACGTCTGTTGCTTGCAGGCGAACTTAAGAAGACTGATTTCTCATACGAGAAGATCGATATGGACAAGGCAGGAAACGGACCGTGGCTCGTACTTATGAACCACTCAAGTTTTACCGATCTGTCGATCGCCTTCGAGGTACTTAAAGGTCACCCTTTCAGCATAGTCTGTACATCCGATGCACTCGTCGGAAAAGAATGGCTGATGAGAACATTAGGATGTATCCCCACAAGGAAGTTCGTATCCGACATGACTCTCATCGCAGATATGGACCATGCTCTTCACAAGAACAATGCGAGTGTGCTCATGTACCCCGAAGCGGGTTATTCACTTGACGGCACTACCACCAGGATTCCCAAGAGGATCGGCATACTCGTTAAGAGGCTCAAGGCGCCTGTGGTCATGATAACGGCTTCCGGAGCTTTTACCCGAGATCCTCTGTACAACAATCTTCAGAAAAGAAACGTAAAAGTATCGGCGACAGTAAAGTGTCTTCTGAGTCAGGACGAAGTCGAGTCGATGAAGATCCGTCAGATCGATGAGATCATCGAGAACGCATTTGATCTCGACTACTTTAAGTGGCAGGAAGAAAATAATGTACGCGTGACGGAAGCTTTTCGCGCGGACGGCCTGCACAGGATCCTGTACAAGTGTCCCCACTGCATGACGGAGGGCAGGACCGAAGGCAAGGGTATCAAGTGGACTTGTCACGAGTGCGGCGCCGAGTACGAGATGGACGAATTGGGTAAGCTCAAGTCGACCAACAAAGAAACGAAGTTCACTCACATTCCCGACTGGTTCGCCTGGGAAAGAGAACAGACGCGCCAAGAGATCATCGACGGCACTTATCTTCTTGATACAGAATGCGACATCGCGATACTTAAAGATACCAAAGCACTTTATATGGTAGGTCAGGGTAAGCTTCGCCACGACAGCAACGGCTTCGTAATCGACGGCTGTGACGGTAAGCTTCACTACGAGCAGTCTCCGTCATCAAGCTACAGCGTCAATTCCGACTACTTCTGGTATGAGATAGGCGATATAGTTTCCGTAGGAACGAACGACTGCCTGTATTTCTGCTTCCCGAAGCAGGCCAATATCGTCGCGAAGACAAGACTTGCCGCGGAAGAGATGTATATCCTGTCCAAGAAAGCAAAGAAGGAAGCTGATCAGGACACGTGAGTATCATTTCCGTTCTTTACTGTCTTCTGATAAGACCTCTCGAGCTCATTTACGAGTTCATCTTCTCGGTAAGCTATAAGCTGACCGGAAGTCCCGTACTGTCGATAGTCTTCTTAAGCATTACCGTCGGCCTGCTCTGTCTTCCTTTGTACACAAGAGCAGATGCACTGCAGGCTGAATCCAACGAGGTCGAGAACAAGCTTAAAGTCTGGAAAACCAAGATCAAGAAATCGTTCAAGGGCGATGAGCAGGTAATGATGCTCCAGGCATATTACCGCGAGAACCATTATCATCCGCTCATGATGCTTCGATCCTCTATATCCCTGCTTCTGCAGATTCCTTTCTTCATCGCGGCTTACCGCATGCTCTCTTCTTCCGTCGCACTCGCCGGCACCTCATTCGGTCCTATCTGCGATCTCGGAGCACCGGACGGGCTTATCAGGATAGGATCATTCGCGATCAACCTGCTGCCTGTATTAATGACTGCGATCAACATCTTATCGGGAACGATCTACACCAGAGGAATGGGGATAAGGCCTAAGCTTCAGCTGTACATCACCGCTTTGGTATTTCTCGTCCTCCTGTACGGATCACCTTCGGGACTTGTACTGTACTGGACGTTGAATAACGTCTTCTCGCTTCTTAAGAATGTCGTCATGAAGCTCTTCCCTGCGCGCAAAGCTCATGCCGCCAAGAAGATCCTAACGGACAATAACGACACTGCAATCTTTCTTATGTATTCTGTGTGCATCAGCATCTTCATCGGAATTCTGATTCCCTCCGATATGATCGCAAGATCCGTGGGAGATTTTCTTACAAACTACCGCACAATTCATATTCCCCACTATCTGTGGGTATCGTTCTTCATAAGTCTCGGATTCTTCTTCGTCTGGGGAGGCACATATTTCTTTATCCTGAAGAACAAGAGACTCGTTGCCGGAGTGACGGTATCACTTACCGCATTCGCTCTTCTTGATTACTTCGCATTCTACAGAAACAACGGCGATATGAACCGCTATCTGTATATCAGAACATACTTTGAAGATGAGTTTACCGACGGTGCATTTAATCTTCTCGTACTGGTCCTGTCCGCTATGCTCATATTCATCTTGATGAAGAATAAGCCGTTTATCTTCAAGTATCTTGCCATCCCGGCTTTGATAGCGATCACGGCCGTATCCTTCGTTAACATGAAGAAGATATATGAGGTCAACGCATCATATTCTTTCATCGAGGATCAGCGCGAATATCCCGTACTGACATTATCTGCCGACAAGCCCAATGTCGTCGTAATAATGCTTGACCGTGCGGTAGGGCGACTGACTCCTTTCATCATGAATGAGCTTCCCGAGCTCGAGGAACAGTTCGACGGATTTACTTACTATAACAATTCACTGTCGTTCGGACTTCACACCAACATGGGAGCTCCGGCATTATTCGGAGGATATGAATATACACCGTCCGCAATGAACAGAAGATCCGACGAGTCCTTGGAAGACAAGCACAACGAATCATTAAGCGTCCTCCCGGTCTTATTCGGCGAGAACAATTACAATGTAACAGTCCTTGATCCTTCTTACGCCGGTTATACGGAGATTCCCGACCTGTCGATATATGATGATTACCCTTATATAGACGCATACATAACCAAAGGGATCATGAACCCGTTCTTCAACGGCATGACTGATGACTGGTCTGAATTCATGGAACGTAATCTCTTCTCATATTCGCTGAGAACCGCATCTCCCATGTGGGCACGCCGCATGCTTTATGACGACGGATACTACAACGAGCTTAACAGAAGACTGTCGAACGATTCATATTTCCAAAGCTTTACAGACACCTCACATGCCACGGGTTTGGATTATGACTATCTCAATTCGTACTATGAACTTGAAGGGTTAAGCTCTATCACGAATATATCTGCCGAAGACAATTCCGGCTCCTTCGTTATGCTTGTAAGCGATTCGACTCACGAACCGGCAATGCTCGAAGAGCCGTCGTACACCATCAACAGGATCATCGACAATTCCGGATACGATACTGAAACAGAAGGCAGATTCGTTCTTGATAATATGACTTTCCATCCTGACTCTCCCGAGATGATGGGACAGTATCAGATACAGGCGGCTGCATTAAGGCAACTCGGAACATGGTTCGACCACCTTCGTGAGCAGGGCGTCTACGACAACACAAGGATCATTATCGTCTCCGATCACGGCGCTCCTTTCTATCTGTTCGGAAGCGACGATATTATCGATTCGAGACTTAATATATGTAACTTCAACTGTCTCATGATGGTCAAGGACTTCGGCGCTTCAGGTTTCACCGTATCCGATGAATTCATAATCAACGCCGAGACTCCTCTTATCGCAGTCGACGGACTTATAGAAGATCCCGTTAACCCCTTCACGGGCAATGCGATGGTATCACAGCTTTATCATCCGCAGGACTTCCTGTACTTCTCCTCGCCTCTGCATAATCCTTCGCAGAATAACGGCAACACATACGCGCCCGGCGAGTGGTTCACTTACAATCCGACGAGCGGCGACATATACGATCAGTCCGCATGGGGGTACTACGGAGAAGGATGAGAAAGACTACGCCCAAGGGAATAATACTGCTTCTTCTGACGGCCCTGATATGGGGCTCGTCTTTTGTCGCGCAGAGCGTCGGCATCAAGTCTGTCGACGCATTCACATTCATGGCAGTAAGAACAACTCTGGGCACGTTCGTGCTGCTTCCCGTAGTAATGATCTTCGGCGGCGGCATCCGCTCCCTGTTCGAAAAGAAGACGGTCAAAGCCGGCGTAACCTTAGGAATCGTTTTCGCCGTCGCGCAGAACCTGCAGCAGTTCGCTTTCTACTACTCTACCTCGGGTAAGATCGCGTTCCTGACGGCGTTCTATATGTTTTTCGTGCCGCTTTTAGGTCTCATCCTCGGCAAAAAGATATCCTTCGTAACCTGGATCGCGATCTTCATGGCGCTGATCGGAATGTTCCTGCTGTGCGTCGATCCGACCGACTTCTCCTCGATCAACCGCGGAGATATACTCGCAATCTCATGCGGCGCCGTATACGCCGTGCAGATCATGCTTATAGATAAGTTCACGGGAGAGAATATCAACGGCATCAAGCTGTCGTTTCTCGAGTTCTCCACCGCAGCCGTGCTTACCGCGGTAATGATGTTCATATTCGAGCACCCGACGATAGAAGGGATCAAAGCAGCTGCTCCCGCGCTTTTGTATTCGGGCGTCATGAGCTGCGGCATCGCCTATACTTTGCAGATCATAGGCCAGAAATACGCGAGCCCCGTAGTTGCTTCCCTGCTTATGTGTCTCGAGTCAGTATTTGCCGCGATCGCAGGCTGGATACTTCTGCACGAGACGCTGTCCGGACGTGAGATCGCAGGCTGCGCCGTTATGTTCCTGGCGATAGTCGTATCACAGGTATTCGAGAGTCTGTCTATGCAGAAAAAAAGTTTTGCATTAGAATCAGAGCATAAGGTTTTGGAAAAGGAGATAGAAAAATGATCAAATGTAACTGCTGCGGACGCGAAAATTCGAACTACGCCATCTACTGTGAAGGATGCGGTTCCGTTCTGTCGACAGTATCCGATTCGACTGATGTTAAGACGGATGCAGCCGACGGCTTCTCAAGCGAACCCGCACCGGAGCCCGTTACAAGTACTTCGGATTATTCGTCATCACAGGGTTCTTATCAGTCCGAACCCGTTCAGTCAGGAGAGTACATTCCTCCCGAGTACACCTATAATCCCAATCCTGCAACCACTTCAGGAATGGAATTCGACAGCATGTGTATCGCGGGATTCATCTGTTCTGTGACCGGATTATTCTGCTGCGGTATCCCCGCTGTAGTAGGTCTTATACTCTGCATCGTCGGTCTTGTCAGAACAAAGACCAACGGCAAGAAGGGCTCGGGACTTGCGGTCGCAGGCATAATCATATCTGCGATTGCCATCATACTCACGATCATTATTCTGATCGCAGGCAACGTCAATTCCTATTATTACTCTTCATCAGGACACCGCCGTTAAGAAGCGTCATCCTCTTACGATACCGTATTCAGAACAGATACGCGTAAATTCAGCCGAATGAGCAAAACCGTAGAAGACGTCCTGTCTTGAGACGCCGCGGTTTAATGCGTCCACCCAGTTGGCAAGGCCCTGTGCATCGGGGTCTCTTCCGAGGAGGACCTTATAAAGTCTTGTTACGTATTCGGTATTGGAATAATGTGCATTGAGGAATTCTGAGCTGAAGAAGAATCCGTAAGCGCAGTTCGTGCCTGAGATAGCGTGATTCTGAAGCTGGCTTGACCAGTAGTTCTGACCGGAGTAATCGGGAGTTCTTCCGAGACAGAGTCTGTACAGTCTTCCTACGAATGATCTTACCTTGGATGCGGAATCGACAGTGACATTAGGCTGATCGTTGCCTCCTCTTGAAAGACCGTAAAGAAGGCATGTATCAGCGAACTCATAGGAATTGATGAACTCTTCTACCATGCTCATACGGGAAGTGCCGTTGGCAAGAGCCGTGAGCCATGTGTTTCTGCCGGCAGAATCGGCAGTTCTTCTGCCGAGTGTAGCATAAACAAGATCAACGAAAGCTTCGTTACTTAAACCCCGGTTCTGGAATTCGCCGCTTGCGAAAACAGTTCTTACGAAGTCAGCCGGATTGCCGCCTGCATTAAGGGAAGCATTGAAATCCGTCTTCACCGCATCGTCTGCGTGTCTTCCGAGTGCATTCCAATAGATCCACTCTGCGAAAGCTGCGCCGTCGGGACGGTTGACTCTTGCCGTTACCGTGCCTACCTCGGAAATGCTGTGGTTGGCATCTCCTGCCGCTCTGTAATAGACCGTATAAACGCCGACGGTATTCGCGCCGGGCAATGTGGCAAACCATGTAACGCCGTCAAGGGAGTACTGCATGAATCCACCCTCGGCCGTGCCGGGATGAACAAGATCATGATAAGAGCCGTCGTCTGTAATACCTTCGATCGGCACCGGGGGTGTTACAACGCGTGCGGGAGGATTATCCGCCAGAACAGTCGGTGTCATAGCAACAAATGTCAGAACACCCGTAACAGCAGCCAATATCTTCTTCGTAAAATCTCTCATGTCTTAAACTCCCTTCATATCTTATTAATTATACCGCATGTTATAATTAATATATGAACAGCGCTGAAAACAAATCCTACGCACAGATAATCCTTAATGCCGTTCTGGTCATTCTGACCGTTATCGGAATTATTCTTATGTTTACGAGATCTCCCGCAGACGGAGCCTTACAGGCTTCCGGGATCGGCAACTTCAAGTTCTATACCGTATTATCGAATGTATTCTGCGGAATTGTTGCTCTTATTCAGCTCATCTTAACCGTCCTTAAGAAAGATACGGTTAAGCTTACGCCTCTTAAGCTCGGTGCTGTCTGCGCGACCACCATCACATTCTCAATAGTCGCATTCTTTTTCGGCCCGCTCTACGGCTGGATTCAGTTCTATCAGGGCGGCAACCTGTACTTCCATCTGATAGAACCCGTAGTCGCAGTCATCGAATTCCTTGTTATAAGAAAGAACTTTATCCCGTTCAGATATGCTGTATATGCGGCGGTACCTACACTCATCTACGGTATCGGCTATGCACTTAATATCCTTATCAACGGCATCGGCGGTCCCTGGCCCGACACCAATGATTTCTACGCATTCTTAAGCTGGGGCTGGACCGTGGGCATTATCATCCTCATCTGCATCACACTGATTGCATTCGGATTTGCCTGCCTGTTCCGTAAATTAAGCAATATCCGTAGCATCAAAGCCTGATATCATGAACGAATTCGAGCATTTTTGCACGGGTCATCTCATCATTCTCGGCATCATCCCGGTATTCATAACTGCACTTGCTTACCTGACACATAAACTATCAAAAGAGAACGCCGGCAGACTTATAAGAGCCTTCTCGGCCCTTGCCCTTTGCTGCGAGGGATTGCAGGATATTCTGCTCACAATTGAAGGCGGCAACATACTCGATTACCTCCCCCTGCACCTTTGTAATCTCGGGCTTTTCATTAATGTCATCGCAAGCTTCACGCGAGGAAAGGTGCGCGGTTTTTTCGCTGAGGTATCGCTCGTGCTCATAGCTCCGGGCTCGATATTCGCCCTCATCACGCCCGACTGGAATTACAGACCTCTGCTGTCATGGCTGCCTCTCATGTGTTTCTTCACGCACACGCTTGTAGTCGCCATTCCCGTCATGATGTATGTGAACGGCTGGTGCAGGCCGGTCTTCCGCCATATCTGGTATCCGTATGCATTCCTCATCGCGGTAACGATCCCGATATATACGCTGGATAAAGTCCTCAACCGAAACTACATGTTCCTGCTGCGCCCGATAAGCGGCACTCCTCTTGCATGGCTTGCGTCCTTTATGGGAAATCCGGGCTACCTTATCGGAGTGCTCATCATGCTTGCTTTAGTCCTGCTTGTAGTCTATTCTGCATTACATATAATCAACCGCTTTACGGACAGGAGCAGTTATGAAACTTAATTACAAAAACACGTGTCTTGTCGGACTCGCATTCATGTCGATAATCGCATTCTGGCAGCTTTATGACAACGTAGTCCCCGTACTTCTGACACAGACCTTTCACCTTGACGAAGACATCACGGGATTCATAATGTCCCTGGATAATATACTCTCGCTCTTTATGCTTCCGTTATTCGGAAAGATATCGGATAAGACTCATACAAGGATCGGCAAGAGAATGCCTTACATACTCGGAGGCACGATTGTAACGGCACTTCTTCTTAACCTGCTGCCTATAATCGACAACGGATTTTTCGCAGGTAAAGTCTCGTTCTTCTACAGCCTTCCCATGTTCGTCATCGTCCTCGGCATGATCCTGCTTGCGATGTCCGTATACAGATCGCCTGCCGTTGCTCTCATGCCGGACGTTACGCCCAAGCCTTTAAGAGCACGCGCGAATGCGATCATCAATCTTATGGGAGCTGCGGGCGGCATCATCTACCTCGCATTCACTGCAGTTATGTTCCCGAAGTCGAAGACCGAGGGACTCGAGCACGTTAACTATCAGCTGCTGTTCATCTTCATGTCGGTCTTCATGGTCGTATGCGTACTCGTTATGCACGCTACGATCAACGAGCCCGAACTGTCGGATAAGAACGAGCAGATCGAAAAGAAGCATCCCGAGTGGGATCTTACAGAGCAGGACAAGACAACGGGACACGCCAAGCTTCCTGCTGATGTCATGAGATCGATGATATTCCTGCTCGCTTCAATCGCGCTGTGGTATATCGGATATAACGCCGTAACGACATGGTTTACGACTTACATCAGTGTTCTTATGGGAGAAGGCTTGGGCGGAGCATCAACATGCTTCCTTATCGCCAATGTCGGCGCCATCGTCTCTTATATTCCGATCGGTTATATGGCTGCACACGTGGGAAGAAAGAAGATGATCTACTTCGGAACATTGCTTCTGACGGCTTCCTTCGCACTTTGCTATACGCTGACGACAACGGCCGATTCCGTAACCGTTCCCATGTATATTACTTTCGCTCTTGTAGGCGTCGCGTGGGCATCCATAAGCGTCAACTCACTGCCTATGGCAGTAGAGATGTGCAAGGGTTCCGATGCAGGAAAATACACGGGTCTTTACTACACGGCATCCATGGCAGGACAGGTAATAACGCCTACGCTTGCGGGCTTTCTTATGAAGAATGTGTCATATAAGATCCTGTTCGTATACGCGACTGTATTCTCTCTTCTGAGCTTCATCACAATGACTCAGGTAAAGCACGGAGACGTAAAGGCAGACCAGCTTGCAGGCTTAGAGAACTTCGAGGATATGTGATCGATCACTCAGCCTGCACTGACTCGATAACCGACTCGATCACTGTCCCCTGTACGTCATCATACTTCTGCCCTACGCCTTCACCCGAGTTGGGTCCGAAGATAAGACAGCAAATAAGGTCGATCGCGAACAGCGTTCCGAGAACACCGCAGAGTATATAAGTCTTTTTCTGTCCGAGCTTACGAAGTCCGCTCTTGATCATGGGACCGAGAAGATAAACTCCGAGGAAGCCTCCGACAGCGAAAGCAAGAAGTCCCGCGATACATACTCTGCCGTTAAGGTTCAGGAACATATCATCGTAGTTCCAGTACTGGGAGTTATTGATGAATTCGAGCAGGAAGCTCGTTATATACTCGAGTATTCCGCACAGCACCATCGTTAATACGAACAACTTCGGCTTATTGCCCTTGAACCTGCTTAAGAAGATGATGATAAGCGCGCCTCCGAAGCCGTAGATAGGAAGCCACGGTCCGTACATGAATCCTCGGTTATGAAGCTCATGATCTCTTACAAGGTGCAATGCAACCTCCCAGACCCAGCCTACAAAACAGAACAGGAAGAACATGGCAACGAAGTCTGTAAACTTATACTTATCAGCCTCATTAAACGATGAGCCCGTGATGGCAAAGTCCTCGAGCACATATTCTTCCTTGGGGTCATCAAAGCCTTTCTCGATAAACAGAGAGCGGTCAATATCCTGACGCTTACGAAGAGTAAGATACATATCGGCATCTATGGCAGATACGAGGGGAGAGATAACGAACAGCGGCGTGAAAGGTATAAATGAGATAAGTCCGAACAGGCTGCATGTCATACCCGTAAGGAAGATCTTAAACTTATATCCGCGCGTCATCTCAGACGACATCTTCTTCGCTTCTTTCCATGTTACATCAGGATTCTCCGCGATAATAAACGGCACGAAGTAGTACTGATAATATTTAATGATGCCGCCTATTATCGTTAAGGTCCACAGCAGCATTACAAAATCATAGATCGCCATAACGACGCAGACATGGCGGAACCTGCTTTTCGAGAGGGGTGCAAGTATCCTCATGAGCTTCGTATCCTTGTGATACATTCTCTCCAGAATATAGCGGTACTGTCCTATCGAGAACGCCTCCTTGATAAAGTAGAGGATCGCCGACGCAAGTACGGTAAGTATTACTATGAAGACAAAGACTTCGCCCTGGTTTCTCTGAACATATGCTTTGTTGGTCTCAAGAAGCGCCAGAAGTCTGCTGTTATCCTCTGCAATACCGCGTAATATCGGCAGCACAGCGCCTTCCGACACTTCTTCCGGAAGAGCTTTTATCACTTTAAGTCCGCGTGCATAATCAACGACTTCATCTATAAGTTCGGGTTCCACCCAGCCGGTGCTCATATACATGTCCACGGAATAAATATCCGCCACAGCCGCAAGGTTGGTGATCCCCAGAAACGAGAATACGAATATAACGGCAACAAAAGCGATATATCCCTTGATGCCGCTTTGGAAAACTACTTTGAAAGAGTCCTTCCAGAAGCGCTTTATACTCCAGTTAACCGAATCCATTCATCTTTCCCCCTCAGTTGAATGTGATGTCTATTACCATTACTTCGTTATCGGTTCCGATCCTCATCGGAGGTCCGTAATAACCTGCACCTGCAGTAACGATCGCATACATTCCGTTAACGTCCTCGATGCCGTAGCAGTACTCATTGAATATGGGCACGATGACATTGCCGGGAAAGATCTGTCCGTTGTGGGTATGTCCGCAGAATACAACATCCGCGCCCGCTGCAGACAGCTCGTCCATCTCCACGGGCTCATGCTCTATAACAAATATCGGTGTGCTCTGATCTGCATCCGAAAGCAGATCCTCAACGCTTAATCTGTCGGAAGTGCCGTCGCCCGCCTTACGCTCATCAAGGCGCCCGAGAAGCGTGATGCGTCCGTCTGCGAGCGTCACGCCTTCATCGTACAGCATCGTGAATCCTGCAGCATCAAGGAAGTCATCCATCTCCTGCGTACGGAATGCCTCCGATATCGGGGACACCGAGAACCCTCCGAAAAGATTCTCGTCAACATCGTGGTTGCCGCCTACTGCATAAACACCGTAAGTCGAGTGCATCTGACTTAAGGCATCGGTATACAACTCGGGATGTGTCATACCCATATTGCTCGTGAAGATATCACCTGCCACGAGAATAAGGTCGGGATCCTGCTCGTTAACGAGCTCCACCATCTGCTCGGTAAGAGCGGGACGTGAATTGACACTGATATGAAGGTCGGCTATAAGAACAACTCTTAAGTCCTCGAGGCTGTCATCTTCCGCATTTATTGTGATCTGCTCATTAACGACCTTTATCTCCTGGCCGTGATAAAGTCCGTATGCAGACATCAAAAGAGCGGGAACAAAAGCTGCGAACAGCGAGAAACCGACCAGGCGCGATCTGGTCTTCTTTCTTGCTTTCGCTATGATAACTGCGATAAGGCTGAAGATCAGCACTAACGGAGCATAGTACATGAAGAACGCGAACCAGATGTTTCCGATCCCCAGGCAGTAATACTTGAACGATGACCTCGGAAGGTATGCGCCGAGCATCGGGATGATTGCTAGAATCGTATAGATCGCGATTCTTAAGACACGGGTCTTCTTACCGATATCCTTTACCAGATCATTACGCTCCCAGACGTACTCTGTCACAAGAGATACGCCGACCTGAGCGATCAGATAAACCACAAGGAAAATCTTACCTAACACTTACATAACCCCAGATCATAAACGCAAATCAGAAACGACCGCCGCCACCGCCGGAGTGACCGCCTCCGCCCGAGAAGCCTCCGCCTCCGCCCGAGAAGCCTCCTCCGCCCGAAGAAGACTCATGCTTGATCTTGCGGGTCCTGGTGACTGAATCAGTCAGTTTGATTCCGCTTCCCGGGATCTCATACTGCTTGGACTCGGGCTTCTTATCAAGACCCAGAGGCGTCGTGCACAACCATGTGATAAACAGCGACAGCACTGCCGGGATAATAAGACAGAAGAATGACATTACGGCCACGGACTCATAATCATAGTCCTCGAGGTCATCGAAGATATTCTCGAGAGCCTCGTAGTAATTGCCTTCGGACAATTCGTTTCTCTGTCTTTGGAACATCGAGGTACACTCATCATCACCGATCGCGAAATAAGCCGTACCGTATGTATAAATCCAGAAGAATCTCTCTCCCGGTCTGTCCAGCGTCAGATCGATAAGGATACATATACCGGAATTGTTTACAAGGCTTGTCTTAATGCAGGTCTTCGCATAATAGTCGGCTGCGAACTCGGCGCAGTCCTCATCGGAGTTGGTGTAGTCTCTTCCCTTGTCACGCGTCGTTACGATAACGACATTGATGTCCTCGTTTTTCGAGAGGCGCTCTGCCAGTTCCTCGAGCTCGTGTTCCTGCTCGGTGGTGAATATACGTGCATCGTCATCGACCACAACATGCTTCTTGGGAGAGGACGACATATAAAGATAGAACGCGACACAGCCTATGACGAGTATGATAAGGCACACGATCGCCGCGACCGACATCATGCTCATCTCGCCGAAAAGGCTGATCTTGTTATTCGCAGGTTTGTTATTAGTCTTCTTGTTGCTCATCCTACGAATCCTCCCATGATCAATCCGGCGATAAACCTGGCGATGACCGCCGTGATCGCAAGAGAAACAGAATAGAACATAGTCTGCTTAACCTTACTTACGGGAGCCTTGCCTGCGACTTCACCGGTCTGTCCGTTCATCGCGAAGTAGTAGGACTTGCCCAGATACTTATACTGCATGAACCATACCGGAAGAAGCGCATATTCTGCCTTGATATCGTGATATCTTGTCTGATTGTGTTCGATCTTGTGAGAGTCGTACTTCTTAGTCTGCTGCTTGATTTCCTTATCAAGATAATCCTTGGCTCTCTGCGCGGCTCTCTTGCGGAGGTCTTCTTCGGACTGGTCGAATCTGTCCGCGAAGAATCCCGGCAGATACTTATAATCGTACGGCACAAGATCCTTGTAGTTGTAAGGCTCGATCGCCTCCATCAGTTCATCGTTGATACGGGTCTCTCCGTCGAGCGGGATCTTCTCCCACTTTACGTTACCGTCGATATTGAACTTGTAATCAGTAATGATCGTGTAATCGCCTGAGGTTCTGGAAGTCTTACCGGTACCGTCGACAGACACATCACCGCTTACGTTGAACAGCCAGAAAGGAACATACAGACCCGTAAGCTTCGCGACATTCTCCTGGGATACGAACTTGACCGGAGTGTACTTTCCTCCCTTACACCACTTGAGAAAAGCCTTCTCGGCCGCTTCCCTGTCGTACTTGAAAGGGATGATAAACTTGGGCTCGAACTGCCCGTTAAGTCTCTGACCGATCAACGCAGGAGATCCGCAGAACGGGCAGAACGAAGCTGCCGTGGAAGAATCCGAGAGGATCTTGCCTCCGCATGAGTTACATACGAACTCGACATTATCGGATGAATGCTCTGATGCATTCTCTATAGCTTCGAGATGGTCGAGCTCACGCTTCTCCATAGCGGGCTGTTCCTGTGCGGCCGCCTGCTCCTGCGCGCCTTCAGAAGTCTGCCCGGCAGGCTTCTCCACAGGCTTGCTCTCAGCCATCATCTCGTCTACTGCCTTTGATTCGACCTCATCTAATGCGAAAGTGCCGCCGCAGAACGGGCACTGGAGCTTCTGTGCTCCCGCCGCGAACTTCAGATTGGCGGCGCAATGAGGACATTTGATCGTATCAGCCATATACTGCACCCCGGGGTAAAAATCTATCCGTTATTTTATATTAATTAATAGTAAATTTCCATTTACTTTTCGTGCCGGCTTTCGAACTCCGTGATCGCCTCCCCGGCACTTAATTCCCCGTTAAGTATGCCAAAGATGTATGGCGCGAGGATATCAAGAAATTCGGGACAGTAAGACGTTATATAATCGCTTCCCTGATATAAGAATCGCTCCATGATCTCGTAATTCATGATCGTCGTAGCCGATATATCGAAGCTTTCATCCTCGGTAATATAGAATCTGGGCATGAAGAAGACCTGGGGGTCGTACAGACCGTATCTTCCGTCCCTCTGATTCGGGAACACTCTGGCATTGACGTAGTTCAGGAATCGAAGCAGCTCATGTCTGTATTCGCTCATCCTGCAGATATCGGCGCCGGTCTGAGTATAGTAGACTCTTACTTCGGCTTCCGTTTCGAATAACCATATGCAGCATTCCACGTATCCGTCAGGAGAATTCGGAGCACTTAAAGCCATTGTGTATCTTACCGATCCTTCATCCATGCCGATACTGTACGGAATATTCTTACTCTTAACGTCAGAAGTAAGCTGTCTTACAAAATACAGACACCTCCTCTGTTTACCCGTCAAGCCTATCGACTTGGCATGAACTTCGCAAAAGGAGACAGGTAAACCATCCTGAAGTTCCAAAGATCCGATCTCTTCATCAGTCAGGATAGAGATATTCTCACGCTCAAGAAACTCACCGGCATTAAGTCTGCCGTAGAAGAAAGCTTCAACTTCAATCCTGTATACATCTGTAACCAGCTGATAGTTCTCAATACGCTTAAGCCTGATCTTTAACACCTCGGGTTTGCAGTAAGGCACCTCCGTACCGATCCTGTCATCAAAGCCGTACTTCGTCTCTTCTATGATGAGATCCATGCCGTCGATATACCCTGTCTTTTCTTCCTTTCCTTTACGGTATTTAAGGTAAGGCTTTTCGAGAGCACCGAGCATGCTGTACAGTTCCCAAAGGCCGTCACACTTCATGTTACCGGGTCTTGTTGTAATTAAGTCTTTCATTGTTTTTCCCTCCTTCAAGGCAAATTAAAGACCGGTGTGTTTCCACCGGTCTTCACATGTTTTTCTATTGTTTCTGTTAATGATTATGTTCTCGGTCTGTTCGCAAGAAGCACTACATACCGGTACTCATAAGTTCCCGCCGTAATATCTGTCTTATCAGGCTCCATGCCGAGTCCGAACAGATACTTGCCGTTATAAGATTCGGGGATATCCCTGGAGGATCTGAACGCTTCCTTACCCTCACCTATGATGCCTACAGAGCAGTGTCCGTACATCGGAAGGAGATTTCTTAAGTCCCTGAAGACTATCTGTTCGCCGTTCGTTCTGGTGTGGTCTCTGTCATCATAATCGGGGATCTGCTCGCACAGTGTGATCTCGAATCCGATACCGGGTTTGTTGCTCATCCATGAAAGCTCCGGAGAAGATGCGGGAACATATTCACCGAACTCCGGGAACTCAATAAACTTGATCTCTGCGAGGTTATACACGATAAGGTCATCATACTTGCCGTCCGGGATATCGGATACCATAAGATAGTCCTTGTCGCCGCCCTTGAGCATCCTTACGGACAGTCTCATATCTCGGGCCAGATAGTTCTTGATCTCACCGAATGTAAACGCCATTATCCCCTGCTCCTTAAGTGATGACTGTCTACATTATAGGTCATACTCATATCATTTGACTACTGCCTCAAGCCGCTGCTTACGTTGGGACAGAAGACGTACCATGTAATAGAGCGCTGCTTTGATCTCCTTCTCATCATAAAGCCACTTGCCCTGCGAGGGATGAAGACCGGGGATGAGAGGGATAACCTGCTCCTGCGCGATCACTCCGCTCCTGAACCCGTCCTGCAGCTGCTGATCCGTGATCCATTTAACCACTGCATCCGTGTCAACACTGCCGTCTTTCCTTGCGAAAAAGGACCCGAATCTGTCCTTCTCCCACAGGTTATAAAGGGTAGCCGGAACCTCGTCGTAAAACTGAATCAGAGGTTCCTTGCTGAAGGTATATCTTTTGCAATTCATATCGCGGTCCGGAAGCAGAATATAGTTACACGGTTCTTCTGCAAGCTCCAGGAACGTATCAAGAAGCATCACCATCTCGTTGTCATAAGGCAGGTACTTCTCTCTGTCTGCGACCAGCAGTTCGAGGTCGCTTAAGTCGTAACCGTTGCGCTCATTAGGCTTCCAAAAGAGTTTACCGCTGTTCCTGTTAATGCAGTCTGCGACCCACTTTATCGGCGTCCATGCACTCATAAGAGTATCCGCCTTAAGGTTGCCGTCATAATACAGGCAGTCAAGATCATTCTCTACACGCCACTCATCAGAAGTCGCATATGAATCATAGTTCTTAATACCCTTGATCCAGTAACGGCAGAAGTTTATCAGGCTGTCACCGGTATATTCATCACCCAGATAGACTCTCATCATATTGTCCGTTCTCATATTCATGCCTCCTCACGCTCGATCATTCTTAAGTAAGGGATCGTTTCCGTAAGTCCCGATTCCTTTAATCTGTCTGCATATTCTTTACCCGTGAATCTCTGCGGTGCATTAAGGATATCTGTTATCAGTCCGTGTGCCTCAGATAAAACATCATTTCCTAAGTTCCATCCCATGACAGCTTCGATATCGTATCCTTCTATCGTAAGCCACCCCGGATTAACAAGCTTCAATTCAAAGTTATGGAACATCCAGTCACACCAAAAGCTCATACAGACTGCATATCCGTTCGTTCCGAACAAGCCGTTGCTTACATCCAAGGCTTTCTCCCATGCACCTTTAAACTTCCTGTAATCAGCCTTGAACTTATACCTGATACCTTCGCTCTTAAGAAACTCACTTAACTTGATATCCCTGCATTCGAGTTTCCGGATTCTGACCTCACCCTTGCCTGCAAGAACAAGATATACATTTTCACGGAATACTTCCAGGATTCTCTTCATCCCCAGATCGATCATCACAGGTTCTTTATCTTCGGATAAATCTCCTTCGCCTACTATAAAACCCGTAACCCCTTCGATCTCGATAACCTTCTCAAGCCTGTAAGTTCTGCCTTCGACCAACTGACACATATTAAATGCCTCCTTCGTAAATGTTTTTCACTTACTTTATGGAGGCACGGATGTTCAATTTTCTGACAAGGGCATCAGAGCATTATCAATACCGTAATTCTCTTTAAGTATCTTAGCTCTCAGATTCCAGTATTCGCGGGCAAGATTTATGTAATCTTCTCCTTCGATCTCACTTTCGCTTTTGAGAGCCTTCTTTATAATCCCCTTCGTCTCTTCCGTTTCAACTCCGAAGAAATAGACGTTACGGCAGTAGTTATAAATATCATTATCGAACAAATTGTAATATGCGAGTCTCGCTGCTACTACTATTTTTTCTTTGTATGGTTGTAATTCTTTCCTATATCTTCCGTTATGTGTATGTGGGTTCTTAATCAAATCGGGCAACATCTTCACGAACATGGCCCAATTATCATTAATTTGACCTTTCTTTCCCTTGTCATTATTAAGGGCACCCGTAATCGGCATCATTGAATAGTTACACAGAGAGTATTTTTCTGTCCCCACGTTAAAATCCGTATCACCTGACAACAAAAAATCACCATCAAGTTTAACAGGTATTTCTTTCAAATTTTCTGTAAACGCTATATATAGAGGACCGTCTCTCTTTGCAGGAACTGCAATTCTCGAACACCCGCCTGAAGATGGTAATTTCGGATTATCAAAATCAAAGTTTTCACTGAAAACTTTTATTCTCGAATATACGGGAAGATACAGACCTGCAAAGGCTTCATAGGAAGCATCTTTATCCATATCTTTTCTGTCCTTAAACTCTTCATAATGCTTAATCAGTTCATCCATACAACTTCTCCAGTTTCTTCATTTCTTCGCGAATTGACTTACGAACCTCGCTGTCGAGGATCTCGACCATGGGACCGTACTGCAACGCCCAATGGACTATCATCGAAGGAGATGTCTTTACGATGATGATGTCATATCCTTCTTCGCATCTCTCGATCGACTTCTTGAAATTGTCGCCGAACCAGTCGTGAATGAATGTGTAATCCGTATTCTTTATCTTCATCTGGATCGCACGCGGCTCATCATAAGCCATATTCATGTGCTCTGATAAGTATTTTCGAGGGTTCCAGAGGATGTTGCTCGCGTGTACGGGCCGCTGCTCTTCGCATACGATCTCGATATCGCTCATCAGATCCACCCTGTAGTGCCAGACGCGCTTATCGTTTTCCTTAAGTCCGAGGCAGTAATAGTTATCGTGATACTCGACAAGATGCACGGGGCTTAATTCATGAATATAACCCGATGTCGGCTCAAGCTTATGCTTGGAATTGTAACGGTTGAACCTGAAGCGGATCCTTCCCATGACATTGATAGCGTTCTGGATCTTATTGATATTCCCTGCAACATCGCGTGATATGCCGTGAACCGTATCCGCATTAAACCTTAACTTCTCGCCGTCCCAGAAAGGGGATTTGTAGAAATCGCTGGCTGTACTGATCAGCTTAGACACAAGCTCATTCTTTCTGTCTGCATCAATAAGATCCGTAAGATAGATCATCGATATGAGCTGATCGAGATCCTCATCGGCAAAAAGATGATCGTAATAATACCCGTCGTCTCCCTTAACGATACAGGAAGAGTCCTCGGACATTGCGTCATCGACCATATCAGAGAACGTATTGCGGGACTCGGTCTTCGTACTGTTGCTGTACTTAACTATACGGTAAGCCCGAAGGATCCTCTTCATGTCTTCCTTGTTAACGGGATGCTGCTCATCAGTCAGTTTCTTCAGTGCATCCACAAGCTGCAGCACGCCTCTTCTGGCATTGTACCCTCTCTTGTCCGGAACACCGATATCCGGGACTTCAAGGAGCATCGGTTCCTCTTTGCCGTCTTTCTTAACACCTGCGATATTCTTCTGAAACTTAAGCTCTCTCGATATCGCGGGATTGATGTAATACGAGGCAAAAGTCATGAACTTAACGTCGCCGGGATTGTAATTACCGATCGCGTCTCTTACCGCCATCATGCCGGCAACATAAAGATCATCCATGATGCCCGCCGCGAAAGAAGCCGGCACGCCGGAGGATTCGATATGCTTGTTACAAAGATGGTAGATATAATCGCTGAAGTTCTCTATAAGCTGCGCGAAAGCAATATCGTCACCTTTACAGGCTTCCTTTATAAGCTTATCTACTTCGGATTCGTCCAGGTATTCTTTCTTACTCATAGGCAATACACCCCTCAAATGATAAAATCATTTTAACATATACTCATGAGGGATAAGGTATGAAAAGAGTTAAATTAATAAGCATTATTCTGGCAGTATCTGTGCTTCTTTGTTCATGCAGTGATAAGGCTGCAAGAAGGAACGATGAAGAAGCAGTTGAAGAGACAGAAGCCGAAGTTCAGACGATTCCTCTGACGAGAGAAAACCTCGAAGGTACATGGATAGACGATACGGGCTTCGTCTGCAGGATCGATCCTGACAATGATCTTTTCACAGACGCTTATGGTGAGATCTATGATATCAAGAGCATCAGCGAAGACAGCATCGAACTTATGATCCGCGCCCAAAGCGACGGAGCATATCTTAACGACCGCTCGTACGGGCTGCCGATATGCAGTTCATTCACGATAGACGCATCATATACGGAAGACGGCATTCTCCACATATTCAATACATCCGCATACAATCTCGATTCGGATGAAGGTGAAGAATATGCTTCTAACCTCGAAGACAGGCTTTCAGGCACGACTCTTGCGCTTGCAGTCATGGGCGGAACGCTTTCATTTAATGATGATCTGACCGAATTAACCGTCGGCACGATCTACGGCAACAGCGAACCGGTACAGATCGAATTCACGGGAACTTCCATCATCGTTTATCAGGACGGCGAAAGTGAGATGATCATCCGCACTGTCGGCGAAGACATAATTCTCGCCATGGACGGTCAGATCGGATACGGAACTTCTGCCCGCATAGGCATGCCCGGAAGCTGGCTTTTGTGGGATGCTTCGACCGACGAGATCGAGATTCTTGAATATTCAGGGAAGCCCGCAGACGGTGCCTTTCCCGTACTTGAAACGAGCGAGTATCAGCCGCAGATGGATACCGATTACGGAGAGTTCATTGCGTTGCCTAGTCTGGCGTTGTCTAATCTGTCGGGAGTTTATATCAACAACGAAGTTTTCGAGCAGTATTCATACTCATCTACCGCCGAGACCACATTTCTCATCGACATGAGAACACCGCTTGCTTACCAGATGCTCGCAAGGCAGCAGATACAAAGCAATAACGCGGGACAGTATACGGAACACGTTCTTACTCTTCCCTACGGATATATCTTGGTAGATATGTACGATAACGAGTGGACGGGAGATATCATTTCTTACTTCGAGTATCCCGAAGCCAATCTTAATGACGCCTATAACAACTGGTATGCAGATTTGTCTTCGCTCTGCTATATCATCGATTTAAGAACCGACCGCCATAATGCGGTTATAGCCTTCGAATTTGAAGGTGATGAGAACTACGTCTCGGTCTACAGAGTCGATCTTTATTCATGGGAACCCGAAGCACTTGAGACAAATTTCGCTAACGGATATGCCACCGCCTCAATAGACGAGTCCGGAGTATATTTCCTCGGACATGTCGATCAGCCGGAAGAGATGACACGCGACAATTACTTCGACATCGACCCTGCCGAATCCGAATGGGCAGCCACGGGGCTCGCAGGCGACCTCATCGGTCTTGTTGATATGGAATATATTGAGCAAAGTTATAATGGCATATTCGTTGTAGACAGTGTTGAAGACCTCGCGTCTCTTACCTACTTTGTAAACACATATCCGCGCAACGAGGAAGCCCCCGAATGCATCTGGGTCGATCTTATTGCCGATATAGATCTTACGGGATACAACTGGACGCCTCTGGGACGTAATGCTTACGGCGATGAAGACAGAGCCTTTAACGGAATCTTCGCAGGCAACGGACACACAATAAGCGGACTTCATATCGAGAACGTCCAGAGCACCAACGGATTCTTCGGAGACATCTACTTCGCTACCGTAATCGGTCTTAATATAGAAGACGCATACATCAGCGGATCGTATTCATCTCTCATGGCAGGCAGCACGAGCACGACAGACTACTACGACTGCCATGTCTCAGGAGAACTGCCGAACAACTTCGATTCCGGAGAGGACCTCTTCCCGTTCGAACCCGACTACGGCAACAACGGATACCTCGACTGCACCATGAGCGTTACCAATTCAGACGGTGAAACATACGAGGCAGACATCAACGGCAACCTGCCTCAGGACAACTCTCGAAATGAGCTTCAGGACCTCTTCGACCCCGAGCACGACGGCACTTACGACTACTCGACGGACTACTTCTTCGGGGATAATGTTCCTGTCGGATAAAATGTGAACAAAATATAAATAAATCTTGAACAACCTATTTCGTTTGTGTATAATTATATGGTGAGGGTAAACTTCCTACCTCACCATTAAGGAAGGCAGTTATCAACTGAGCAAAGGAATGGTGAAGTATGGACAAGAATAATCTTTTTACCCGATGGAAATCCCTTTCGCAGCCTAAGAAGATTTTAACCGTAGCGGTGCCTGTTGTAGTGATCGCAGCTGTTATTGTTGTGATCATTCTCATGAACAGCGGCATACGTTCCACATCAATGAGACTTCTTCGCATGGAAGGCATAGTTAAGCTCGAAGATGCGAACGGAGTCGAGAAATCACTTATCGACAACATGAGATTTGCAAGCGGCGATGCGATAAGCACCGGAGCCGCAAGTCTTGCTTCGATCGCACTTGACGATCACAAGGTCGTCACACTCGACGAGAACAGCCGTGCGCAGTTCATCCAGGACGGCAACATGATGGAATTGAATCTTACCGACGGCGGAGTCTTCTTCGAAGTCAATAAGCCTCTCGAAGAGGATGAGACCTTCGATATCGTAACGTCCACCATGACAGTCGGTATCAGAGGAACATCAGGATATGTCCACGTAGATGAACAGGGTATCGCTTCCCTTATACTTACTTCAGGACACGTACACATCACGGGTAAAAACCCTGAAACCGGCGAGACAAAGTCACTCGATGTTGAGCCCGGTCAAAGAGTACAGATATATCTGTTTAACGACAGAACCGTCGACACGGTAGACTTCTATCTTGAGCAGATCACAGAAGAGCAACTTAATCAGTTCATCATCAACTATCTGTGTGAGAACGATGCTGCAAGAATTACAGTTTGTAACGCTACAGGCTGGAGCGAAGAAATCATTTTGGAGCTCGGATCATATTCCATAACCGTTACGGATGAGACAGAAGAAACGGAAGAGACTGAGGAGACTCCTACTCCTACACCTACAGAAGCACCTTCCGGCACTCCTGCCGCAACGCCGACCGAGACTCCGACGCCGACCCCGAGACCGACCGGCAACGCGCCTTCTCCGACGCTGACACCGACACCTACTCCGGCGGCAACGAATTCTCCTACTCCGACACTCACACCTACACCGACTCCGACGCCGGCACCGGTACCTCCTACGATCACACCTGCACCGACACCTACCCAGGCTCCTTCACCGGATCCTACAGAGCCTTCAGGTGCAACTGATCCGACTAACCCCGAAGAAGAGATCCCCGATCCTCCTTCAGGCTATGAGATCTGGCCAGGATCATCAGATTATCCCGTTGCTATCGGAGGCACATTTGAAGAGCCGACATATGTCGGATTGATCGACGGAGAATGGGTTGATCTGGGTTACGAAGAGATTGATTACTATGATGATGACAGATATCATTACTGGGCTCACGAGCTTTACTATCCGAACTCAGATGACGTATTTGCTGTAATAGACAGAGAGTGTGTTCCGCCTGATACGTACGTTCCTGTGCCGGAGGGCTGATACAGAAAGAACAATCATCCGTAAGGGGCAGTCTTCGGACCGCCCCTTATTTATTTAGTTTTTATTGATAACAAAGCTTCTGTCATAGTATAATTTCACGGTATATTCAATTAGTGGGGAATGGTGTTATGAATATCAAAGATCTTGGTAAAAAATGGACAAATCTGTCAACTCCGGGTAAAGCTTTAACTATAGGAATACCCGTAGTTGTCATCGCAGCGGTCATAGTTGTCATCCTGCTTGCGAACGGCAGTCTTCGTGCCACATCGATGAGACTTCTTCGAATGGAAGGCACGGTTAAATTGTATGACGCGGACAACAATGAGAAGACTCTCGTTGACAACATGCGATTCACAAGCGGCGATTCGATCAGCACGGGCTATGCTTCCCTTGCCTCCATCGCACTTGATGACAGCAAGATAGTAACTCTTGATGAGAACAGCCGTGCTCAGGTATTAAAGAGCGGCAATGATCTCGAGTTGAACCTTACTGCAGACGGTGTCTTCTTCGAAGTTAATAAGCCGCTCGAAGACGACGAGTCTTTTAATATCACAACGACAACAATGACTGTCGGAATCAGAGGAACATCAGGTTATGTTAGCGTTGACAACGAAGGTATCGCTACACTGATCCTTACTTCCGGCCATGTACATATCACAGGAACAAATCCTACGACCGGTGAGACCAAGAACCTCGATGTCGGTCCCGGCAACAGAGTAAGAGTATATCTGTACAATGACAGAACCATCGGAAGTGTTGACTTCGTTATGACCGAAGTAACCGAGATGGATCTCAACGACTTCATCATCAACTATCTGTGTGAGAACCAGGTTGCAAGAATCACAGTCTGCACAGCTACAGGCTGGAGCGAAGATGTTATCCTTCAGATCGGCGGCGTCTCTTTAACTGACGAGACTGAAGAGACAGAGGAGACAACGGAAGAGACTGAGGAGGTTACTCCTACACCTGCAGAAACTTCCGGGGACGATCCTACCAACACGCCGACAAGCACTCCTGTGCCGGCAGATACAGGCAACCAGGCGACAAGTACGCCTACTCCTACGACGGCTCCTTCGTCTACACACACGCCGACTCCGAGACCGTCCAACACACCGACGCCTACTCCTACTCCGACACCTGCACCGGCAAACGTAGTACCCGGTGGTCCTAATACGCCGACACCTTCACCCGTGCCGACAAATACGCCTTCGCCGAGGCCTACAACCCCGACGAATCCGACTAACCCGACAAGACCGACAAGCCAGACTGAGCCTTCCACACCTCAGACTGAGCCTTCCACTCCTCAGACTGAGCCTGAGGATCCGGATCCTGAATTCATCTCTGACGGTTATCCCGTAGTTCAGCCCGGCTGATGAACTCTACACTTAAGAAACACATAATATACTCACTGGCAGGTGCTGCCATACTTACCGTCATCGCAGGTACGGGTGTATGGCAGTATCCTGACAGATGGGTTCAGGATGAGCTATTCCAGAAGAAGAGCGCCACTTCCGGCGATATCGTCATCATCGGAATCGATGAAGCGGCACTGTCAGAATTAGGTCCCTATCATTCTTGGGACAGAAATGTAATGGCATCTGCGCTGGATACACTGGCTTCAGATCCCGACAGGCTCCCTGCCGTAGTCGCGATCGATACACTTTACTCCGGAACGACAGATCCCGAAGCGGATGCACACCTCGCGCAGGCAGCAGACAGATTGGGCTGCGTTGTAACAGCATCCGTTGCCACCTTCGGAACAACGAGAGAGTATTCCGAAGACGGCATTATATCCAACACTTATTCGGTATTGGGATACGAACAGCCTTTCGATGAGCTTCGCGATGTAACCACACAGGGTCACATCAATGCCATGATCGACACAGACGGCATCATGAGGCATGCTCTTCTCTACGTCGATCCTGTTGACGAAGAAGGCAACACACAGAGAGTCTATTCGATGGCCGCGACCGTTGCACGCCTGTATCTTGAACAGCACGGCCAGCAGGTTACTTATCCCGAGACAAATGCAAGAGGACATTTCTACGTCCCCTTCACTACCAAGCCTTTCGGCTATTACGACGGTATCAATATCGCACAGCTTATAAGAGGCGAAGTTCCCGCAGACTACTACGCCGGCAAGATCGTCCTTATCGGACCGTATGCCGCGGCTTTACAGGATGAATATTTCACGCCTATCGAGCGTTCCGAGCACATGTTCGGAGTAGAGTTCCAGGCTAACGTTATCCAGAGCCTCATAGATAAGAACTTCAAGACGGAAGCTCCGGATGCGCCGCAGCTTGCCGTGCTTTTCGCCGTGAGTGCGCTCGCGATGTTCCTTTTCCTTCACAGCAAGGTTATCGCAGGTGCCATATACTTCGTTATCATCACAGCGGCATCAATGGGCGTGTCTTATGCCATCTACCAGAGCGGACGCGTCATACATCCCTTGTGGATCCCCGTAAGCTTCTTCCTGCTATATATCGCGACCGTAGTAATCCACTACATTCGCGCAGCTGCAGCAAGAGCAAAGGTTTACAGCACGTTCGAACGATACGTTGCTCCTTCCGTTGTTAAGGAGCTCATGAAAGAAGGCACGGACAGCCTGTCGCTCGGAGGAAAGCTGTGTGACATCGCAGTCCTCTTCGTCGACGTAAGAGGCTTCACCACGATGTCGGAGAGACTCGAACCTGAGAAGGTCGTTTATATCATCAACAAGATCCTCACGATGACATCGAGCTGTATCGAGAAGAACAACGGTACGCTCGACAAGTACGTAGGCGACTGTACGATGGCTTTCTGGGGCGCTCCGCTGCCGCAGGAAGATTCGGTATATCTGGCCGCAAGAACTGCTCTCGATATCGTAAAGGGATGCGAGGAAGTATCCGCACAACTTAAAGAAGAGACAGGCGAAGAATTCAAGGTCGGCGTCGGTGTTCACTACGGTCCCGCCGTCGTCGGTAATATCGGTTCCGAGCGCCGCATGGACTACACGGCTATCGGCGACACGGTAAACACATCCGCAAGACTCGAGGCGAACGCTCCGGGATCTACGGTATATATCAGCCGCGTGGTAGCGGATAAACTCGGCGACCTTGCCAAGACGACCTCGCTCGGCGACACGGTTAAACTTAAAGGTAAAGCAGACGGATTCGAAGTATTGATTCTTGAAAGTCTAAAGGAGAAAGATCATGATTAAGTTCCTTGGAAGAGGTGCGGCTTTTGCCGACGAGAACAACAGCGCTTTTTTCAGATACGACAATAAGCTCGTACTTATCGACTGTCCGATGTCATCATTCACTAAGATCAAGAAGATGGATCTGACAGATATCGAAGCCGTGGAGATTCTTATCACGCATACGCACGCCGACCACATAAGCGGCATCGCGATGCTCATCGATCTTCTCTTCTTCACCACCAAGATAAGAGTGACAGTCATTGCCCCTTGTGAAGAAGTTAAGCAGGATATGATCTACAACCTTACAAATCTCGACGGATGCGAGAGCAGCTGGTACGACATCGCCGTCGCCTCCGACTTCAACGCTCCTTATATCAAGGCTGTCATCCCGACTCATCACACAGAGCAGCTCGAGGGCAAGTGCTTCGGTTACAACCTCGATGTAGACGGCACTAATGTAATCTACACGGGCGACACCAATACGATCGAGCCTTACAAGCCGTATATCACGGTAGGTTCCGTTCTGTATACCGAGATCTCTTCCATTCCCGTTCCCGTGCATATGTTCATCGATGATGTCCTCCCTTACCTTAAGGAGATCTCCGCGCAGGGCACCAAGGTCTATCTGATGCATCTTGATAACGAGAAGGCAGTTGCCGAGAAGATCGAAGGCACCGGCATAGAACTTGCTCCTCTTAATCAGACAAGCATCACGCCCGATATGGTATTCGACATCACCGACCAGCTTTACAAGACCACATGCAACAACACGGAGAATGACCACGCTGCCATCTTCGGCTACCTCACGGCACTCGGCAAGGTCATCATCGATGCCGACCGCGCTTCCTTCTGGAAGTGGGACAAGCGCCGTCACGAGCTGTGGACAACAGCGGCTACGGGCGTAGACAAGATCGTCATTCCGGACAACACAGGTCTCGTCGGCAAGGCCATCATGAACAAGTCCGTCCTGGTTACAAATGACCCTTATAACGATCCAGACTTCAACTCCAGTGTCGACAAGAAGACCGGTTATGTCACGAAGTCCGTCATGGTGCTTCCCGTCGCTGACGTTAACGGCGAGTTCATCGGAGCATTCCAGCTCATTAACAAGAACAGCGAAAAGGGCTTCGACATCGAGGAAGACTCCCGTAAGCTCTCCCTGCCCGCTTTGATCTGCGGTCTGGCACTCGAGTCCGACACATTCCTTGATGACGCTCACCACGACCGTCTCACCAAGCTTAAGAACCGTATCGGCTTCTACAGCGACTTCTCCAAGAAATACATGAAGTATTTGGACGGCAAGACAGACAAGCCTTTGAGCATGTTCATCTGTGATATCGACAAGTTCAAGCTCGTTAATGATACATACGGACATAACGCGGGTGACCAGGTGCTCGAGCATGCAGCGAAGCTCCTCATGGATTCCTGCGAGGAAGGCGAGAATGCTTACAGATGGGGCGGCGAGGAGTTCATCATCTTAATGCCCGACACTGATCTAGAGCAGGCAACAGCCAAGGCAGAGAAGCTTCGTAAGACTATCGAAGCCTCCGACTTTCCTGCAGACGGCATCTTCATCAAGAAGACAATGAGCTTCGGTGTTGCCACTTTCGTTCCCGGCAAGTCTATCGAGGATAATGTAAGCATCGCAGACGGACGCCTCTACACAGCTAAGGAAACAGGCAGAAACAAGGTGGTTAATTCAGACGCAGAGTAACGTCAGATTATCTTCTTAATAAGCTTAATATCAGCATCGTAGTTCTTCATGATCTGCGATGCTATTTTATTGAACGATTCTTCGGGAGAATCCTTATACTGACCTGTCACAAACTTATATCCCCACAGGTATTCGGGCGGCGTCATTATCGCTACGGACCAACCGAAAGACTCGCCCTTCTTGTTCACTCTCGGGACGAAGTCCTTGGCGATGAGATACGTCTGCATTTGAAGTCTCGTAAGCGTGCCCTCGAAGTTCTTATGTCCGTCCTTGCCGAAGCCTGCCTTCTCCTTCATCTCGTATGTGAAGAGCTCGGATGCGCAGCCTCTTTTCTCAAGGTCTTTCTTCTTTATTTCTTTTATCTCGATGTCTTCGGGCAAGAAAAGATCCATGAGAAGCTTCTCTTTATAAGTCGCCTTGCCGTCTTCGTATCTTGAGTCGAAGTCATAGCCGTCTCTTCTGTAATTGGCAAAATAAGGGAACCACCTCTTGGATACGAACCCTGCCTTATTGCCGAAGAACTTGCCGTAAGCGACCTTGCCGGTCCTCGATAATGTTATCCTCCACTCCCAAGGGTCGTATCTCTCATCACCGGTCCACCAGTAATCCGCATCGGTCATGTTCTCTACCGAGAAGCCCGGGATCGATGTCTCGAACAACGGCAGGAAACCGACCTTCTCTATTACTTCCAGGAGTTCATCCGAACTGTGGACGCAGCCTTCGTCATTCCAGTCGAGGCCGCCCATTATCCATTGACCGTTGATTACCTGCATGAGTCACCCGCATCCTGAGTAAATTTGCATTCAGGATATGCAGTGCAGCCGTAGAACTCGCCGTATTTACCGTTACGGAGTTTAAGAGGATTGCCGCACTGCGGGCACACCTTAACGTTCTTTGCCGCCGCAGAAGGATGGCCTGCTTCCATTGCCAGATGACCGAATACTTCAAGATTGATCCTGCAGTCCGCCAACGCCCTGTGTGCACCTTCATAGGAGACTCCGTAATACTCTGCCAGCGCTCCGAGCGCGCGGCTGCTCAGGTCGGGCAGATAGCGTCTTGCGATCAGGACTGTATCGATATACTCATTCTTAAGCTCTTTCCCAAGGCATCTTAAGGCATCTCTCTGAATGAACCTTAAGTCGAAGTTCTTGATGTTATGACCTGCAAGGACAGCGCCTTCCGTAAAGGCCTTAAACTTCTTAATCACCTGATCTATATCCGGAGCGTCTTTCACCATAGCATCGGTAATCCCGTTGATCGCAGAAGCCGCTTCCGATATGTGCATATGCGGATTGACCATAGAAGAGAATTCATCCGTTACCTGACCGTCGACTACCTTAAGCGCCGATAATTCTATAATCGCGTCATTCACGGAAGACAAGCCCGTGGTCTCTATATCATACAGCACACAGTTCCTGCTGTAGTACTGTATATTCTCAGCCGTAAGCTCGATCATTTATTAACCCCGTCACTAATTCACTGATGGACTAATTATATCAATTCTTTACTTCCATAATTAAGGATTAAGTAAGAATTACGCAAGGATCAGCTAAAGTCTTCGCTTTCTCTCACAGGTATAGTGATTACAGAAAGAAAAACGGAGGAGACTTTTATGAATCTTCAGGAACACCGGATCAGAAACTCTGTGATAATCTTCCTCATCTGCCTTGCCGTTCACGCAGCGGAAGTATTCTTCCTGCGCACAGACGAAACAATCTTCGCGGAGTGCTTCGTCAATAAAGTATTCGGCATCATCATGCTGTTCGTTCTTCTCAAGATGTGGGGACGCAAGTGGAGCGATATCGGATTTAAGAAACCGCATCTTCTCCCCGACTGCTTCAAGGGGTTCCTTATCTGCACCGTCTTCTACACCATCGGATTTGCCACCGAGTTCATCACGCTCTCCGCATCGGGCAACCCCGGTCACATGGAGTTCTTCGTCACGGGCTTCTCACTTACAGGCAATGTCGTTAAGCAGACAGGGCTCGGATTCGTCCTCATGTGCATCGGTTTTAACATCATCAACGTTTGGATGGAAGAAGGATTGTTCAGAGGCTTCTACATCTCTTACTTAAAGGAGCGCATCAGCCCCCGCGCGGCACTCATGATCGCAGCTCTCCTGTTCGGCCTGTGGCATCTCGTTACTCCTTTAAGAAGTGTTATCGACGGCGAGATGACTATCCCTACATTCGCAGTAATGAGCGTAGGCTATGTAGTCCTGTCCGGCCTTATGGGTATCAAGTGGGGACTACTCTATGAGCAGTCAGGCACCATTTGGATAGGCCTTGCCGACCACTTCTTCAACAACTGCGTCGTCACTAATCTTCTTCATGTGGTAACTGCTACAGGCGTCGACGAGTATCAGATCATGCGAGTTCTTATTGGCGAACTTACTTCTTTTGCTGCTGTACTTATCTACACTAAGGTCCGCGCACGTAAAATCGCCCAAAAGTCTACCTTGCTGTCTACCTAAACGGCCAAAAGGTAGACTGACAGGTAGACTTTTTACCTGAGAAGCTCGATTATCTTCTTCGTGACGCTCTCTTCGTCGTTCGAACCGATAGTTTCAGTGAAGAATTCCTTTAACTTAGGGTGCGCATTAGAGACCGCATAAGAAGCGCCCGCATTCTCAGCCATCGGGATATCATTAAGATAATCACCGAAGACCACTGTCTCTTCAGGCGAGATGCCCAGAGACTCCTGCAAAGCCTTAACGCCTACGCCCTTAGAAAGACCCGCCGCATACACATCGATCCACACATATGCCGTCACCTGCACGCGCAGCCTGTCATTATCATAGGGCTTAAAAAACGGGTAGATATTCTTCTCTATATCATCGAAATGCAAAAGCGCGATCTTTATCACAGGCTCAGGGATCTTATGAAGGTCGCACGAGCGCCACGTAGGATAGTACTTGATCAATTCCTTAGCGATCTCGTCCGAGACATCTCGGCTCTGACTTACCCACGCATCATTCAATCCGCACGCCACAGGGAACACGTCATCATAGCGTTCCGCCTCTTTAAGAATCGGCGCGTAGTCCTCATATGAGATCAGCGTCTCATCAAGGATCTCGCCTTTATGGAACACACGCGCCCCGTTATCCGTCACGAATGCCATCTTCTTCGCATACTCACCGAAAGGAGCCGCTGCACCATCTATGGACCTGCCGCTTCCCGCCGCGAAAACAACGCCGCGCTTCTCCATCAAGTCAAATGCTTCATTGAAGTTTCCGGGCAGGCTGCTGTCTTTCTTAAGCAGGCATCCGTCAAGATCAGTTACTATGAGTTTTACAGCCACTTTAGAATCCTCTTTCCTTCAGAGTCTCGACGACCTTAATGTCCGCAGGCAGCCAGTCGACATCATCGAGCTCGTCGAATGACAGCCAGCGTGAAGCTTCATGCTCGAGTAATTTCAGATGCGAATCGTCTTTTAATGAAGCGAAGAAACACTGCATTGATAAATGGAAATCTGAATAATCATGTTCGACGGTCGTCAGGTAATCCACAACCTCAATAGAGGCATCAAGCTCTTCCGAGATCTCACGCACGAGTGCATCTTCCGGCAACTCGCCGGGCTCGATCTTCCCGCCCGGGAACTCCCAGCCGTCCTTATACTCGCCGTATCCTCTCTGCGTCGCGAGGATCTTCCCGTCTCTTACTATGATCGCAGCTACAACATTAATAATCTTCATACCAACCCATTATACTGAATAGCGGTCTTACGGTTCATATTTTTGTAATGATAAATTTTCTTGACATTTATTCTCATAAAGCAATAAATATAGTTGTGACCTTACCCTTCCGGAATGCGTCCAAAGGGTAAGAACAAAGACAGGAGGTTTATTACAATGAAGAAGACATTAGCATTAATTCTTACAGCAGCTTTAGGCATGACTGCACTTTGTGCATGCACTGATGAGCCGGCAGAGACCCAGGTGCCCGACAGACAGGCCGAAGAGCAGACTCAGGCTGCAGCAGACTTCGATCCTACAATCACAGATGATCTGCAGAATCTTTTCGACACTGGTATGGAAAGCCTGGTTGGCGTTAACTACACACCCGTACTCTTCATGGGCGTTCCCGCAGACGATCCTCTCGGCAACACATTCCTTTGCACAGCCACAGTAGTCGCACCTGATGCAACTCCCTACTGGGCTCTCGTTACCATGGAGGATGTCGGATCCGAAGTTACAGTCACAGACATCAAGACTATCGACTACGCAGCATCCTCTTACGCTGCAACCGTAACTTTCGCAGCTGACAACGGCGAGCAGCTTCTCGGCGGATGGACAACAGTTACGGACCTCGCAATTCCCGATGCAGTAGCAAATGTCGGCGGTCACACATTCTACGAAGTACTCGCTACACAGGTTGTTTCCGGCATGAACTACAGCTGCCTGTGCCTTGAGAACGGACAATGGGAGATCGTAACGGTTTACGTTAATACTTCGGGAGAAGCAGAAGTACTGAATACAGCTGCTCTCAATATCTGATCACTTCTTGATCTTGAGACTTCGAAGATAATCTTTCTGCTCCGGTGTGATCCGGTAGCTCTCGATTGATTTCTGAATCGCCTTGTTGTGTGTCCACACGGCAAGGCGGTTTTGTTCTATGTAAGGGATGACCGCATCATACTGCTTGGCAAGAGCCGTCGCGAAATACCACGCGATCATCATGTTGACGTAATACTCATCTGAGCGAAGCTTACTTACCATCTCGGGATACTTGGGGGCGAAGTCCTCATCAAGAAAGTGCTCCATGAGCATGCCTACACCGAATCGTATCGTGTAAGTCTCCTTGGACTTGATCCAAACCTTGATGTGCTTCAGCAGTTCCTGCTTATTCTTCTTAAACACCTTCGGCGACATCTGGTCGCACGTAGCCCAGTTGTTGACGTACGGCAGAAACTTCTCGAGCTCGTTCATACACGCATCGTAATCTTTCATGCCGGAGATAATAAAAGCTTGCAGCTGATCCTCATCGAAAAACTCATGCGGCAATACCCCGAGGAATTCACTTACATCTTCCCTCTTGCCGAGCTCCTTGGCATATGCGCGCAGCACCGGAGTTCTGACGCCGATAATAGAATCAGGATCGATGTTGTTGATCGTCCTCTCCTGAAGACTCTTATAACCCGTATCCTGCTGTGCGAACAGTTCTTTCCTTATCTCGTCGGTTATACTCATGAAAGCTCCGCCTCTCTTAATATGCAATAAGTATAACCTCCTTCTTCATAGGTATCAAAGGTGCCCGTAACGCATATCATCTCACCGTCTTCCGGGTAGTCTCCCTGAAGCTCATACTCTATGCCCTGGGAGCAGCAGGCAGTCGCATCCTGAATGATGCAGCCGTAATAATCCATACCCGTCTCTTCATTATGCGAAGACGCCGACACACCGCTCATCTTAACGACCATACCGCGGTATTCTTCCGGAATCTTTCAAATTGTCTCCTGATTGCTTTAAATCGCCACGTTTATAGAATTACGCCGTTTAACAGTCAAGGCAGGAAGCGTGATGCTATAATATATTCATGAAAGTTCTGGTTATCCCTGACATACACTTAAAGCCCGAGATATTCGACCGCGCGAGTGAGCTGCTTCACGAAGGTGCAGCCGACAGAGCAGTATGCCTTATGGACCTTCCGGACGACTGGAAGAAAGAGTATCAGATAGAGCTCTACGAGAAGACTTTCGACAGAGCTATACTTTTCGTGCAGGAGCACCCCGATACGCTGTGGTGCTACGGCAACCACGACTTAAGTTACGTGTGGGACTGCATGGAGACGGGCTTCTCCCCGTACGCGATAAGCACCGTCAACAATAAGCTTAACAGGCTTAAAGCGGGCCTTCCTTCCATGGGCCAGATCACGTTCATACACAGGATCGACAACACCCTGTTCATGCACGGCGGGCTGACGGTAAGATTCATGAAGCTCTACGTCGAGACGGACCGTTGGGGTGATGTCGACAGGATGATACGTTCAATAAACAGACTCGGGCGCGACATAATGTGGCAGCAGGAATCTCCGTTATGGTTCAGACCTCAGTACTCCGAAGAGGATATGTACGGTGAGCATGAGTACACGCAGGTAGTAGGTCACACGCCCGTGAAGGAGATCGCCAAGAAAAGAAACGTCATCTCCTGCGATGTCTTCTCGACTTATCAGGACGGCACGCCCATAGGAACGTGTGAATTTGCTATAATCGACACCGTTACGGGTGAGTTCACCACGCGGAAATAATTCTTGCAAGGAAATTAATATGTTCGGAATGTTCACTATATTTAAAGAGCCCAAGGCAGTTACGATAGTAAGAGGAGCCCTCATAAGCATACTCGGAATCGTTATTCTTATCATGGGCATCGTAGGTCTTGTCAGAATCAACGCCGATCCTATCGATCTTAACGACACACACATGGACTGGAATCAGCTTCATAACGGTCAGCACGTCGAAATGGACGTGGATGTCCTCATAGGCCAGTACATGACTACTACAGACAACGGAACTGAAGTTGCACGCGATTACCTGATGCCTCATATCACTCACGAGTCCAATAATTTTTACGGAATGGACAGAGTCATCGGAGTTAAGATCAACCGCTCCTCTGGTGACTTCGACACGGCGGACACGATCGTGAACAATACAGTAATGTGGTGGCGCGACCGAAGCGGCGATACGGAGTATAACACTGTTACGATCCACGTAGACGGCTACCTTCAGAAGATGGACGACAATCAGATCAAGTTCGCGAAGGAAGCCATGGCGGCAGCGGGATTTACCCCTCACGACCTCGCAGCAATGATAGTTCCCTACTACATAAGCGACAATTCATCATCGGGACAGATACTCCTCGTAATAGGAATTATCTGTACTCTTGTGGGCGCTTCAGTCATAGTGTTCGGGGCTACTAAGAAGCCTCAGCAGTGATTTAACAGTAAAAATTCAAAAAAACATTCCCGCCTTTTGCGTTTTCAAAGCAAAAAAGCGGGAATTTTTCTAATCCGGAATCTTAGATCAAGCCTGAATCTTCTGCTTGCTCTCGGGAGTGAGAGTGATAGTAGCGATACTTACAGACAAAGGCTCGATATTCTTCTCCTTAAGAACGTCATTACAAGCCTGACGGATCTGCGTGATATTTCTGGGAAGATCCTTGTAGGATACCTTCTGATTACTAAGATCCATAATCGACTTCTTAACAGTTGAAGTGATTACGCTTGCGATGAACTCGCTTCCCTTGGAATCCTTAGCCCAGCTCTCCGACTTAACCTCAGCAAAGCCGTTGAATGAGACCTCGAGAGCTCCGAATTCTGGATCGTAATAAGGCATCTTATCGCCGAACTTGGATCTGATCTGATCCTTGGGAGCAGGTGCAGGAGCGGCCTTAGACTTTACGGGAGCTGCAGCGGGAGCCTCCTTGACAGGCTCGGGTGTCGAAGTACCCTTAACAACCTGATCTTTCATGTTCTTTAAAGAATCCAGTAAACCCATTTCTTTTTCTCCTCCGTTCTTTAACAGAGAACATAATACCACGACCATAAAAATAATTTAATAAATTATAAAAATTGTAACATTACAACAGCCCCTCCCGTCAGGAGGGGCCACAATGGGTGGTTAGGAGGTCATTGGCTTGATTACGAGCCTGTGAAGTCGTACTTACGCACACCGAGCATCCAGAACTTATAGCTTAACCAGAAGAACAGGATGCCGATGAACGGCGACAGCCAGGACAGAAGCGGCACGTTATCCGGATCGAGGATAACAAGGCTCGGATAGTATGCTATGAACGCGATCGGGATGATGAACGTGAACAGGAACTTGAAGATACCGGAGAAGATGGATGACGGGTACTTCGCGAAGTCCTTGAACCTGAACATGATAACCATTACATAGCCCGAGTTACGGATCCAGAAACATGTCGCCGCAGCCGCGTTCATCAATGCGATCATGAACAGCGAAGCCGTAAGCAGGAACACGATGAGCTTGCCGATAGTAAATGCCGTTACCGGGATCCCGATATGCGCCCATGCGTAGATCAGCGTGCCTATTCCAAATGCGAGCTGACCCAATCCCTTTACGTCGAACACCTCCGACATGAAGTAGAAGAACACGTTCACGGGGCGGAAGCAGTACTTGATGAAGTCGCCGCTCGTTACCATGAATCTCAAGTTCCAGTTATTGTCGAAGAAGCACTGCACGGGTGTCAGGGCAACCAGCGAGAATCCGTACAGGAACAGCATATGGTAGTAGTCCCAGCCGTTGATCGTCGGGAAGTTTCTGAAAAGGATCAGGAACGTTATGAAGCCCGACAGATTGACCATGATCATACCGATGGTGGATATGATGAAGTCGGCACGGTAACTCATCTTTGTCTTCAGATCCTGCACGAGGATCTTTCTGTATATGTCAGCGTAGAAACTGAAGCCTCTTTTCTTCTTTTCCATATCAGCCTCCGTTCACGGTGATCTTCTTCACCGAGTAGTTCCAGAACAGCGAGCCTGCAGCAGTCAGGATAACGATCCAGATCAGCTGGAAACCGAACATGGGAAGTAATCCCTGCAAAGTATCGGCGCCGTTCTTCTCGAGCAGGATCGTGAGCGGGATGTCATACACTGCGCGAAAAGGCATAAAGTCAACCACCGCTCTCAGTTTCTCCGGGAAGAATGCGAGAGGGATGGACGCACCTGACAGGAGCAGTACTATAGTCTCCTTCACGATGTTGATACCCCATGTAGACTCAGTGTACAGGCAGATCGTCGCGACTATCATCTCGATATTGAAGTTCACGATAAGCGCGAACAGAGTCGAGATCAGGAAGTACACGAGGTTAAGCCCCATCGGGATCGCGCCCTTGGTGATGATCATAACGATGATGAATGTCGGTATGAACGTCATGATGAACGAGACCACATGGCTTCCGGAATAACTCCAGAATGTATATGTTCTGAACTTCAAAGGCTTGAGCAGATCGAGTATGATCTTGCCCGACTGTATCGAACGGCTCATATCCCAGACTACGAACATCTCGAGGAAGTTAAACAAACTTGTCGCGAGGATCAGGTAGATCATCGTGTCGGTAAATGTCATGCCGTTAACCACATCTACTCCCGAGGACGCGTAGATAGCCTTCCAAAGGTAGTACACGAGTACGAGATAAATGAGGTTCGCGAACAGCGTAACGAATGTACCGAGCCTGTAGTGCAGCGACTCCATTATGCCAGCACGTGTCAGTGCTAATAGTTTTCGCGGATTCATACTGCTTCTCCTTCGTAAATCTTCTTGATGACCTCCTCCGTGGAGATCTCCTCAAGACGGATGTCCTTGATCTTCGTGACCTTCTGCTTCTCTGTGATGACCTGCATAACGTCAGTTGTCTTCTCGTCGATGAGCATCTGCTCCCATGTGTCGTCTGCAAGCTTCATGTGCAGTGTTCTGTAGGAACCGAAGTAGCCCTTCAGGTGCTCGATATCGTTGTCGTAGATCTTCGTTCCCTTATCGATGATGACGATCCTTCGGCAGAGCGCGTCGACGTCACCCATGTCGTGAGTCGTGAGAATTACTGTTGTGTTCTTCTCCTTATTAAGGCCCTTGATGAGCGCACGGATCTTGTCCTTCATCGATACGTCAAGACCGATGGTCGGCTCGTCGAGGAAGACGATCGCGGGGTTATGGATGAACGCCGCGAGTATGTCCGAGAGTGTTCTCTGACCCAAGGACATCTGACGCACGGGCTTGTTGATGATGGGCTCAATATCGACGAGCGAGCGGTACAACTCGATCATATCCTCGTACTGCTGCTGAGGAACCATATAGAGGTCACGCAGGAGCTTGAAGGACTCGATGAGCGGCAGCGACCACCACAGCTGTGAACGCTGGCCGAAAACAACTCCGATGTTCTCGCAGTTCTCTGTTCTGTTCTTGTAAGGCACCTTGCCGTTGACGAGGATCTCGCCGGATGTAGGCTCAAGTACGCCTGTCATCATCTTGATGGTAGTGGACTTACCTGCACCGTTAGGTCCGAGGTAGCCGATGATCTCTCCCCTTGCGACTTCAAGTGACACGTCCTTGACCGCGCTTATGGTCTTGTAGTCACGTGAGAAAAGATCCTGTATGCTTCCCTTCAAACCTTCGTGACGGTTAAGCACCTTGAAATCTTTGCAGACATTCTTCATTACCAAAGCCTGATCTTCCATAATTGCCTCCCAATTTCTCTTGTTTTGTTGTTCTGCAATCAGTATATTGGTGTTATAGTTATAAAAATAGTGTGTTTATAGCCGATTTTGATAACTATATTCCATAGCAATAGAAGATTGTTATAGTTTTATACAAGGAGGACAAAGATAGTTATGAATGTCGAACAGATGGGGCTGATAATAAAGCGTGACGACGGTTCGGAAGTCGTAAACTACGATAATCCTTCATTTCCCTCATACATATACGACGGCTGGATCGAGCCTAACTGCACCTGGGAGCGCGTCCCCCATTACCACGAAGATCTTGAGATCGTAACCGTAAGAGAAGGCACGATGGCATATTCCGTCAACGGCCGCACGCTCGTACTCCGTGAGGGCGACACCATCATCGTTAACTCCAATCAGATCCACTACAGCATGTCGCTCGACGGGCAGCTTGCGAAGTATGTCATCTTCGTTGTCCACCCTTCTATTCTGATGTCTTCCGTAACTGTTGAGATGGAAGCGATCCGCCCTATCATCGACAACCCGGATCTGCCGTTCATGCGATTCAGATATATCAACACTTATACCAAGGATTTTTATAACCTGATGATCGACCTTCCCGACTACCGTCACAACGCCTTCGAGGTCACGAAGAGGCTGTTCCTGATGTGGGATCTTATCATGAAGAAGACCGCGGACTACGGTCCGCGTCCCGAGGATACGAACCACGATCCGCGCATGATGTCATTCAAGACCATGCTGCACTTCATGAATGTTAACTATAAAGAGTCGATAACGCTTGAACAGATCGCGAGCGCGGGTAATGTAAGCAAGTCACAGTGCAACAACCTGTTCAACCAGTTCGTCGGCGAGTCGCCTATCAATTACCTGATGCACCTTCGCGCACGTAAGGTCGCAGAGCACCTGCGCTCAGGAAATCACACCCTGAAGCAGATCGCCGACATGACAGGTTTCAACGGTGTAAGCTACATGTCAGAGACCTTCAAGAAGTTCTTCGGGCAGTCCCCGAGAGACTATAAAAAACAGTGGCTCGGGATAGTCCCCGAGCCGGCTGATGAGTGATCTGAATTCAGTTCTGATCTATAAGGTATGCCCTGCACGGAGCTCCGTCGCACCCCCCTAAGTTAAGCGGTGCCGCGCTTAAGAAGTACTTTCCTTCCTTAACGCCCTTCAGGACCACGCCCTCGAGCAGGCAGATGCCCTTTCCGAGCATGATGTGATGCACTGCACTTGCGTCCTCCACGGGACCCACGGTCTGGCTCTCATTGCCGTACAGTAGCATATCAGTCTGCGCGAAAACTCGTGCACCCTCTTCGGTCATGATCGCGTCACCTTCCACGAGTATCCTCAGCGACGCACCTGCAGCCTGAGCTTTGGAGATTATCTCCTGCGCCGCGTCAGCCGTAATATCGCCGTCGTGATGAGCCACGAAGCAGTCTCCCACATAAGGAACAAGACCGACTTCGTCTATCGTCTTGCCGTCATTCTCGAAATGGTACGGCGCATCCACATGGGTGCCGTTGTGCGCACACATCTCGAACTTCGTAAGGTTGCAGATATCGCCCTTTTCGATGCTCATGACGCGCGTCATAACAGGCTGCGGATCGCCGGGGAAAACGTTACATGTGAATACTTCCTGTGAGATATCTATGATGCCCATGGTTCACCTCCTTTTTACATTATAACAGCCGCCATCCCCTCCAAACGCCACTCAGAGACAAAAGTAGAGACATTTTGCGAAAGTGTCTCTGGTTCTGTCTCCGGCTTTTACTGCTATACTATAAGAAGGAGGACAGCATGGACGAGATCAGGATCCAGGACGTAAGCGACATCCGTATCGGTCAGGTCGAAGACAAAGCTGCGGGCACGGGATGCACCGTTTTTATAAGACCTGAGGGAATGCGCGCCGGACTTGATGTCGGCGGCGGAGGTCCCGCTTCAAGAGAGAGCACGCTTCTTGATCCTCTCACTGCTGCAAATGTAATCCACGGCATCACTTTAAGCGGCGGCAGCGCCTTCGGCCTGTCGGCTGCAAGCGGAGTTATGAAGTATCTTGAAGAGCAGAACGTAGGCTTCGATGTCGGAGTCACCAAAGTGCCTCTCGTCGCACAGTCATCGCTGTTCGATCTTACTGTCGGTGATGCATCCGTAAGGCCTGACGAGAAGATGGGTTATGAGGCGTGCCGCATCGCGATGGAGGCTCCTAACTATCAGGACGGAAACTTCGGTGCAGGCTGCGGTGCCACTGTCGGTAAGATTGCAGGCATGGAGTACTGCATGAAGACCGGAATCGGAAGCTATGCTGTTGATAACCACGGGCTTAAGGTAGGCGCTGTAGTCGCGCTGAATGCGCTGGGCGATGTGTTTGACTGGAGGACCGGCGAGCAGATCGCGGGACTTCTAAAGGAAGACAAGAAGACATTCAGAAGCTCGCCCCAGTACATCGAAGAGAGTATCAAGACTGTTAAGAACAGATTCGCGAATATGTCGAAGATGAATACGACGCTCGCGGTGCTTATAACTAATGCATACTTTGAGAAGCCGCAGCTTTGTAAGATCGCGGCGATGGGGCAGGACGGGCTCGCAAGGTCTATAAGACCCGTACATACATCTTTCGACGGCGACACCGTTTACGCCGTATCGGCGGGTGATCTGATCGCCGATCAGGAAGTCGTGGGAACGCTCGCCGCCGAAGTGATCAGTGAGGCAATCATCAACGCAGTTATCAGTGCTGAATCAGCGTATGGTTTCCCTGCCGCGCGTGATCTTTTAGTTCTTAATTACTGATAGAGTTAAAGCTTCCCAGGAAACGAAATTCGAGCGCACTGCCGGAGACGATCTGACAGTATTCTTCGTATGTAAGACCTTCGCACTCGATCACATATGTATACTCGCCGAGAACGGTCTTAAGCGGGCGGTCGTGGATCGTGACGAGCACCGCGCCTGCACCATTAAGAGCAGTCATAACGAACGGCAATCCGGAAGCGGAACCCGAAGCCGTGAACGCCATTCTGCCTGCGGCTGCCGAAGAAGGCTCGGCGCAGGTCAGCACATAGAATCTCGTGCGGTTATTGTCATTATTCTGGATAGCGGAAGCGAGCACCTCAAGATCATAAACATCCGCGCATCCTGCAGATGCAATAGCCGCACAAGATGAGTCGCCGCCCTCGGACACCATGCGTGCGCCCTCGGCAGTACTTGAGACCTCGATCACCTCTGCGTCGGGAAGATTAGCCGCAAGCCACTCACTCCCCTGCGTAAGCCCCTGACGGTGCGAATAGACAGTAGTTATCTCATCAAGATTTGTCCCCGGCAACACGAGCAGATTCTGGTTGATCGTAAGCTCGACCTCACCTGCCACGGACACGTCGGGATTCGCGATCAGCACATCGATATAATCGATCACCGCGCCTCCGATCGTATTCTCCTGCGGGATCACGGCAAACTCGCTTTCGCCGTTAACAAGAGACTCCACAGCCGCGGGAACAGTCTCATAAGGAACATACTCGCCTTCCCCGCCGAAAAACACTTCACACGCCTCCTGCGTGTACGTTCCTTCAGGACCTAAGAAGCTTACGCGTGCATCCTCAATATCAAGTTCTATATCGACTACAGGCTGCGCGGGCAAAGACTCGGCGACCGGCTCAGCCGTCTGCGCGCATCCCATAAGTAAAGCGGCAGACAAAGCCGCCGCTATTAAAGAATTCTTTCTCATCATTCGTTGATTACGATCCTTCCCTGACCGTACGGATCAGCATACTGTTCGCCGATCTGCCCTCCGAGCGTCTCGGTCAGATAATTGATCAGAGCCTGAAGATCGAGGATTACGCTGTCGTTAATGATCTCACCTTCAGCGAACATCGTAAATCCGTCTCCCTTATCGATCAGATAGTTCTGAATACATACTGTGTATGTAGCATCCTCATCGATTGGATCATCACCGACCATTACGTTGCTTACTCTTCTGTCACCTACAATACTCTGGAGGCAGTTATCCTCATCAGTTACACAGCCGGACTCTATAGATACATCAACCTCATACGACAGTCCGGATACCTGCAGGAAAGCTCCAGCCTCATCAGGCAGAGCTCTGGCGCCCCACTCCAAAGCATCAAGGATCTGCTGACCTGTCATCTCTACAATTACCAGATCATCACCGAACGGGAATACATCCGCCAGATCACCATAAGTAACATCGCCTAATCCAACATCAGTTCTTACAGATCCGCCGGTCAGAAGTGCAATGTCTGCTCCGCTTTGATCTCTCATTGCATCAGCACAGAAGTCACCAAGATTGGTCTCTGCTCTTCTTACCATTCGTATGGGATTACCTGCATCGTCCTCAACATTAGGATCATAAACAGTTAAGTTTACAGATGAAGTTCCAATAACCACATTAAGAGCATCCTCGTACTGAGCCATAATCTCTTCAATAAACGCACTCGTATCGTTAGTAATGTTAAGAAGATCTGCCGCACTCTCTGTATTGGTCCATGTCCAGATACCTGTCTCGATGATCGTACCTTCAGCATCGATATGGCTGTAACCGATGCAGTCCATTCTGTAACCGACTGCGCTTCTTGTTACTTCCTCACCGTCTGCATTAAGCATGACGACCTGATCATCATCATGGCTGTGACCGTCGAGGCAGACATCGATGCCTGTCGTATTGCTCAGGACGTCCGCATAAGTCCAGGGAGAACATACACCACTGTTACCAAGGTGCGCCATCAGATAAACAAGATCTGCACCCTCTTCCCGCGCTTCATCAACAGCATTCTGAACAGCTTCATAAACTGCCTCGCCCGTCTGATCTTCTTCCATGAACCCGTAGATATATTCACCATCATCATCCTGGAAGAACGAAGGACGTACGGTAGATATGGTCTTAGGTGTGGTTACACCGACAAATGCGATATCAATGCCATTCGCATTAACGATAGTGTACGGAGCGAAGACCAACTCGTCTTCATGGGTGAAATTACATGACAAATACTCGAAGTCTGACTCAGAAGCAAGCTCAAGCAGTCTGTCAACGCCGTAATCAAAGTCGTGATTACCGGGAATTACGATATCGTATCCGACCTGATTCATAATCTCTATGATCGATTCACCCTGATCGACAGAACCGATCGGCGCGCCCTGCAGGAAATCGCCGTCATCAACCAGAATAACCTGATATCCCTGCTCCTCCAGATCATCTCTAATCTGCGCGAGACCCGCATAACCGAAGCCGGCATCTACACCGCAGTGGACGTCGCTTGTATAAAGGATATATGTCTCGCCGTTAGGCTCAGCCGTTGTCTGTACGGGCTCTGTCTCGGCGGGAAGCTCGGTTGCTTCCGTCCCTTCCGCCATCTCGGGCAAAGATATCTCAATATGATCCGGATCCTCTCCGGAGGCTATTTGTCCCCATGGGTTATCGGTCGCACACGAAGTGCATGCCAAAACACAACCAACGGCCGTTACAGCCGCTATCATCTTCCTTATCTTCATAACAAAAACCCCTTCAATAACCCCTATATTTTACCACAGATGCGGGTCAGAGGCATCAGAAAAGGAATGCGCTCGCGATTCCGAAGTATACAAGAAGCGACAAAGCGTCGACAATTGTTGTGATAAAAGGGCTCGCCATGACCGCAGGGTCGAATCCCAGCCTTTTCGCTACCATAGGCAGAGAGCAGCCCACCATCTTCGCGATGAGGACCGTAACTGCCATTGTAAAGCACACTACGAAAGCGGTCTTCGGCATAATATCCGTGTTGCCGAGCACAATCCTGTCGAAAAGCATTATCTTCACAAAGCACAGCACCGCAAGACTTACTCCGCACAATACGGAAGTTCTGACCTCTTTCCAGATAACCTTGGGCGCGTCCTTGAACTCGAGTTCTCCGAGGCTTAATGCACGGATTATCGTAACGGATGCCTGTGAGCCGGAATTACCGCCCGTGTCCATAAGCATCGGGATAAATGCCGTAAGCACTACCTGCGCTGCGAGCTTGTTCTCGAAGCCCGTAATGATCATCCCCGTGAAAGTAGCAGATATCATGAGCAGTGCGAGCCACGGGATCCTGTTACGGAACAGATCGAAAGGAGTCGAACGAAGATACGTCTTCTCTGAAGGCAGCATACCTGCCATCTTCTCGATATCCTCCGTGGTCTCCTCCTCGATGATATCCATAGCGTCATCAAACGTGACGATACCGACCATTCTGCCGCCGTTGTCAACAACCGGCATTGCAAGGAAGTTATACCTCGAGAACATCTGGGCAACCTCCTCCTGGTCGGTCAGAGTACCTACGCTGATGACATTCTCATCCATAATCTCAGATACCGGCGTATCGTCATCGGGCGCGAGCAGCAGGTCCTTAACGGAGACAACTCCGAGAAGTTTACGCTCCTCTGTTACATAACAAGTGTAGATAGTCTCTTTATCGACGCCCGTTCTTCTGATGCGCACGATAGCCTCGGCGACGGTCATATGCGGGCGGAGCGATACATACTCAGTCGTCATGACCGAACCCGCGGAATTATCGGGGTATCTTAAGATCTCATTGATCTCCTTACGCATCTCGGGATCGGCCTGGGCAAGAATTCTCTTAACTACATTTGCTGGCATCTCATCGACAAGATCCGCAGCATCATCTACATAGAGTTCATCGACGACCTCTTTAAGCTCCGTATCGGAGAAGCCCTTGATCAGAAGCTCCTGCCAATCCGGATCGAGCTCCGCGAAGACCTCGGCCGCCGTCTCCTTGGGCAGAAGCCTGAAGAGCAACGGCATACGCTCCTCTTCAAGCTCCTCGAAGACAGCTACGATATCCGTAGGCTCCATCGTGACCAATATATCTTTAAGTGTCTGGTATTTCTTATCATCAAGAAGCGCCCTAATAGTCTTCTCGATGGTTACATCGTGCACCGCCATAAGCTTCACTCCTTTGGAAATTTATTCCAACAGCAGAAAACTGCAGGCGCGCCGTAAAAGACGATCTTACTTTACTTCGGATACGCCATGCAGAATTCCGGTATTGGTACTTCGGTAAGTTGAATCATCGAATTCCATGACGTGTCCTCCTTTTGTCGTTTGCCCTGCGATAATACTTCAGAAAAAGAGGTGTGTCAAACTTCAAAAACTGCCGGCGCCCGTCGGACTAATGAGATCCGCGGGCCTTCCGGCAGCTATTGTGATTTATCGATCAGGAGTGATCTTTCTACTTAATACTTAAATTATGAGGTAACTTAAATTGCTGCAAAGCCCTTCTCGAGGTCAGCGATGATGTCATCGATGTGCTCTGTACCGATTGACAGACGGATCGTGCTCTCGGAGATACCTACACTTGCGAGCTCCTCAGCGGAAAGCTGTGAGTGAGTTGTTGAGTAAGGGTGGATTACGAGAGACTTAACATCAGCTACGTTAGCAAGAAGCGAGAAGATCTCGAGGCTGTCGATGAACTTGAATGCTTCTTCCTTGCCGCCCTTGATATCGAATGTGAAGATGGAACCTGCACCGTTCGGGAAGAATCTGCTGTAGACCGCATGATCAGGGTGATCAGGAAGTGAAGGGTGATTTACCTTAGCTACCTTGGGGTGATTTACAAGGAAGTCGATAACCTTCTTCGTATTCTCTACGTGACGGTCAAGTCTCAAGGACAAAGTCTCGATGCCCTGGAGGAGCAGGAATGCATTGAAAGGTGAGATGGAAGCACCTGTGTCTCGCAGAAGGATCGCACGTATATATGTAACGAATGCTGCGGGACCTACTGCATCGTAGAAGGAAACACCGTGATAAGAAGGGTTGGGTTCTGCGATGTTCGGATACTTGCCGGATGCCTTCCAGTCGAACTTACCGGACTCAACGATGATGCCGCCGAGTGTTGTTCCGTGACCGCCCAGGAACTTAGTTGCGGAATGAACTACGATGTCAGCTCCGTGCTCGAAAGGTCTGATCAGATAAGGTGTACCGAATGTATTGTCTACTACTACGGGAAGTCCGTGCTTGTGAGCGATCTCGGCTACTGCATCGATATCAGGGATATCACTGTTAGGATTTCCGAGTGTCTCGAGGTAGATTGCTCTTGTGTTTTCCTTGATGGCGCCCTCTACTTCAGAAAGGTTATGTGCGTCTACAAATGTTGTCTCGATACCGTACTGGGGCAGTGTGTGTGCGAGGAGGTTAAAGGAACCGCCGTAGATTGTCTTCTGAGCTACGATGTGGCCGCCGTTAGCAGCGAGAGCCTGGATCGTATATGTGATGGAAGCTGCGCCGGATGCTACTGCGAGTGCTGCAGATCCGCCTTCGAGAGCTGCTACTCTTTCTTCGAGAACGCCCTGTGTGGAGTTTGTAAGTCTTCCGTAGATGTTGCCGCCTGCTCTTAAGTTGAATCTTGCTTCTGCATCCTCACTGTCATGGAAGACATAAGCTGTTGTCTGATAGATCGGCACCGCTCTTGCATCTGAAGAAGAATCGGGCTTCTCCTGTCCTACGTGTACCTGTAATGTTTCGAACTTGTATGCCATGTTTTTGATCTCCTTTGGTCATGTGTTTTTCGTTTTTGATGACCCAAGTATGACATATCAATTCACGCTTGAATAATTCCGAATAATGATAAAGGGTTATCAATTAGTTTGATAACCCTTCCATACCCTGTAAGAACTTCTTTAATTCATCTATATACCGCCGCCCCGGCTCACTCAGTACATTATTCTTCTTGGTTATATATCCGATCTGCATCGCCGAGTTCGGGTGATCCTTATCAGCCTTGAATGGTATCGCTTTATACCCGTCGCCGTTGATGTCATCGGAGATAATACCCGAACACAGCGTGTAGCCGTGCATGCCCTGCATCATATTAAGCATCGTCGCGCGGTCGTTACACTTGATCGTACGAGGGTACTCGTACTCGGACAGGATCTCCTCCGAGAAATAATACTTATCCTCTCCCTGCTCGAACATCAGACACGGATACGGCTCTAAGTCCTTGAACTTAATATTCTTCTTAGATGCCAGCGGATGGTCCTCCGCGAGATAAACATACGCGTCGCAGCTTATAAGAGGCGTGAACACGAGCTCATGCTCATCCATAAGTTTTCTTAAAATTCTCTCGTTCTTGGAAGACAGATACAGGATGCCGATCTCGCTTCGAAGCGCACCCACATCCTCTATAACATCACGCGTCCTAGTCTCCCGCACAGCGAAATCAAACTCATTAACGTCATACTGCTTCGCCATCTTGATGAAAGCGTTTACCGCGAAAGAATAGTGCTGCGTGGATACCGCGAACTTGCGCTTGTAGTTGCCGTCACCCTCATACTTATGTACGAGCGTGTAGTAGTGCCCCTCAAGACCTCTTATATCATTAAGGAACTCTCTTCCCTCCGGTGTCGGCGTGACGCCCTTAGGGCCTCTTACAAAGATCGTGATGCCGACCTCCTTTTCGAGTTCCTTGACGGAAGCCGTGAGCGCGGACTGCACCATGAACAGCTTCTCCGCTGCCTTGTTCATCGAGCCGCATTCTTCTATCGTAAGCGCGTAGTGTATCTGCTGAAGTGTCATTACTTTTACTTATTTCCGAAATACTTGAAGCACAGCATCGTTATATCGTCGAACTGCTCGGCACCGGCGACGAACTCGTCGATACCCTCGCTTACATTCTTAAGAACAGCCTCGCACGAAGCATAAGGATCCTTGTTAAGAGCCTCGAGCATCCTCTCGGTTCCGAACAGCTCATTATCGCTGTTGGTAGCCTCGGGAACACCGTCTGTATATACGAACAGCGAATCGCCCGGGTTCAGCTCGAACTCGTGATCCCTGAACTTAAGCTTACGCATCGTTGCAACCGGCGGAGAGTGCTTATACTCGACAAGCTCATACTTTCCGCCCGCTCTTCTGATAACAGGGTGCTCATGACCTGCGTTCGCCGCAATACCCTTACCTGTCTTAAGGTCGAATACCGCAAGCCAGACGGTAACAAACTGATGCACCTCATTATTCTGCATAAGCTGGCTGTTCGTATTGGAAAGTGCCTCTGCAGGGCTCTCGCCCATCATGATACGGCTCTGGAGAAGGAGCTTACTGATCATCATGAACAGCGATGCCGGAATACCCTTACCGGATACATCAGCCATAACCATGGCAATGTGATCCTCATCGACAAGGAAGAAGTCGTAGAAGTCTCCTCCGACCTCCTTGGCAGGATCCATCGAAGCATATATATCGAAGTCCTTGCGATCGGGGAAAGCCGGGAATTTGCTCGGCAGCTGGCTTTCCTGAATGGACGCCGCCATGCTGAGCTCCGCTCCGAGTCTCTCCTTCTCGACAGCAGTCTTCTGTGTCTCTTCCATATAACGCTCGATCTCTACAAGCATCGACGAGAACGCATCCGCGAGTTCCTCAATCTCGTTGTCGGAATTGATCTTCTTAAGTTCGGGAACAGCTTTGGCAGAATTCTTATCCTGCTCATAAGTCTTAATGATGTCACGCTCCTTTAACAGCGGCGATACGGCATATTTACGGAGCAGTCTGAAGAACATCAATGTCAGTGATGCAACGAGAACAATTATGAATCCTGCGAGGAACTCGGTCAGGCCGAGGGTGTAATCGATAAGGTCAGCCCAATCGGTGGATACGCCCACGATCATAACCATCTGACCGTTACACGTTACGGGAGCAAACACATGAACCGCAGTCCTGTCGGCATCTTTGTTAAGCGACAGCTCGATCCTGTCTGCAGGTTCGCCCGTCGCTATCAGACTGTCGAGAGTGGGGTAACGGCCCGCCTGATAAGGATATGTGCATCCGAGCTCGAATATCTCGCCGCCTGAACTCTCTCTTAACTCATCCTCTTTGGTACCTGTGATATAGAAGAACTGATTATCTCCGTCAATGCTGAAGCTGTAAAGAAACAAAGGACCATACGAACGCTTGATCCTGTCGAAGTCTTCGCACAGCTGATAATAACAAACTTCAGCGAACAACCTCTGTCCGTCTTCGTCCAACGCAAGAACCTGCTCAACGGTAACATGCTCCTCGTCAGCATAATCGGGGATCAGTTCAGCGAGTTCACTCTCCTTATCGATAAGGATCTCGCGGTTGCCGTAAAAGAACTCCATCTCATCGTAATGGTCATGCCAATAAGGAACAAGGAAATCCAGGCTCTTATAATCTTCAATGGTCGTAACGACCTCACCCGCGATCTGAGTCGTATATTCAAATCTCTGGTTCAGAAGAACAGTCATATTAAAGAGGACGAATGTAATAACTGCGATCACAATAATGATTACCGATATGATAAATACCGGATTAGTGATCTGCTTTACTATTCCTTTTCTCTTCTTATCAAGTCTGCTCATGCTTAATTACTCTTAAAACCCGCGTCTTACATAATTTTATTAGCCAAGCCATAATAAGTAAACTCATCATGGACAAAACAAAGTTGGCAAGAACGCAGATAATTATATTATCCTCCGTCAAAGGTGCAAGAAGTCTGAAATAAATGTAAATAAACGGGCAATTCAGAAGATACAGCGTCAGACTGTTCTGCCTTGCAAAGCTTATAACCTTGACTTCCCTTGCTTTCGCAAGCGCAGGGATCCTGTCCAAGCCCATAAACAGAAGCACCATAAACACCGCTCCGAACGCCTTAAACAGCCAGTACAGCGAGAAGTGGATATCTGCAACACGCTGGTAGAAAAGAGTCGTGACAAAGAAACAACCAGTCAGCACCCACAGAACGGGAGTCGGGATTCCCTCTATCTTGTCCCTGAACCTGTAGAAGCACACACCGATAAAGAAGCACGGCAGATATGTGGATATCTGACCTATCTTAAAGTATTCGAATGTGCAGAACAGCTCGATAATTACTGCAAGTCCGACCGCGATCAGGCCCACGACCGCAAGAAGATCCTTGCGTATCAGAGGGATCATAAGAATGAATATCAGTGATACCCAGTAAAGCATCAGCAGATACCACAGATGATCCGAGAACACGCCGAGTGCCATGGACTTATACGATTCCAGCCAGGAAGCGCCGTATTCCCGGCCCCAGCAGCTGATGTCAAACACCGTATAAAGAGGCACCAGCCAGAGCGCACCGTAAAGATAATAGCGAAGAAGAAGCCTCTTCGTTCTCGACTTAACAAGAGCACCCGCGGTTCTTCCCTTGGCAAGCACACTGTGCGCGAAAAGGAACCCGGAGCAGCACACGAGGCTCGATACCAGAGACGAATTAAGAATATTGCTTAAATACTCCACAGTACCGCTCGAATACGGAGCTCTCTCCGTGTAGTAATCTTCAGTCGCGAAGAAAAGCATGCAGTGAAGCAATACAACCAGTATGACCGCGGCGGTCTTGGCATCGGTAATATATTCGAATCTGCGCTTATTCTCCATATCAGAACAACTTCTCTATAGTCAGGATATTCATACCGTCTTTGTATTCGTAAGATACTTTATCCATGAATTTCTTGGTCATAAAGATTCCGAGTCCGCCGCGCTTACGCTCTGAGATTGCCAGATTCAGATTCGGATCTTCCTTGGCTAACGGATTATAAGGCGTTCCGTTATCAGCGAAACTGATGATCACCTTTAACGGATCCTCTGACAGTTCCACGCTGACCGTAGCCGATCCTGTCTCGGGATTATATGCATAATTGGCAATATTACTGAATATCTCTTCAACAGCCACCTCGATACGTGTGCTGTCGGCAGGTTTACACCCGGCGTTCTCAAGAGACTCGCCGATAAACTTAAGTACTTCCGGCAGATTCTCGTTCAAAGCCGCAATCTTTAATTCTCGCATCCTAATTACTTCTGCCTTCTTTCCTCATAATACGAACATTATACCTTAATTATTATTTAATATTATAAGTATTTTCGAGTGTTATAATAGCATCATGCGTAATATCATCATCATTGAGGCGGTGTCTACCGGCTATAATCTCGTGGAAGACGCAGTCAGAAGAGGCTGCAGACCTGTCGTCATGGAACTCCCCGGAGATTCCAAGGATATCGATGAATACCGTCAGGGATATTACCGTATTCTCTACCATAAGCCCGAGATCTTTAAGGCTTCCTACGTGTATGAGGAGACGTTGGAGATGGTCAGGAAATACAATCCGCTGATCATTGTTCCCGGATTCGAGGGCGCGGTTGAGCTCGCCACAAGGCTTTCCGAGGACTTGGGACTTACGGGCAACCCGTATAAGAATATCGCCGCGATGACACGTAAAGATGCCATGCACGAAGCCCTGAAGAATGCAGGACTTCGCTATATCAAAGGCAAGACCGTCACCTCCGCCGAAGAAGCTGTGGCTTTCTGTAAGGAGAACGGTCTCGAGACCGCTGTAGTAAAGCCCGTAAGAAGTGCGAGCAGCCAGGGTCTTTACCTGTGCGACAACACCGATGAAGTTCGAAATGCAGTCAACAAGCTTCTTACAAGCAATGACATCTTCGGCAAACCTATTACTCACGTTCTTATTCAGGAGCGTATAACCGGAACCGAATATGTAGTTAACACGGCATCAAGCAACGGACTTCACAAGGTTAATTCCATCACGAGATACCACAAGACCAGAACAAGCGAAGGCGGTTATATCTACGACTGGGAAGAGAACGTCATGGTGCTTGAAGATGAGCACAGGAACCTTGTTGATTATGCTCTTAAGGTCGCGGATGCGATTGGATTCAAGTACGGCGTTATTCACGGTGAATACTATATCGACGATAAGGGACCTATACTCGTAGAGGTCAACTGCAGACCCATGGGCGGATCCATGCCCGCGGAGTTCCTCGATATGGCATTCGGTCAGCATGAGACCGATACTATGCTCGATGCTTATCTTGATCCCGAATCATTTAAGAAGAATATGAACAAGCCGTATAAGCCGCTTCGTAAATATGCACTTAAGATGATAAAGGTCCCCCGCCTTCTCGAGGTGGACGACTACACCATCAAGATAATCGCTGACCAGCTTAAGAGCACTTATATAACCCAGATAAGCGATACCATTCTTCCCGTTATCTACGAGAAGACGCAGGATCTCGACACTTCCGGCGGCACGATCTACCTTATGGATGACGACGAATCCGTAGTAATGAAGGATCTCGAGATGCTTAAGTTCATCGAGGATAATTATTTCGCATTCGTATTTAACGACGGCATGTCGAGAAGATGGCTTAAGAACGAGAACATTCCGGAGAACGATATCGATGTGATCACCGAAGATTTCGAGTGTCACGGAGCGGTTCTTGCCGCATGTGACGAAGCGAAGGATAAGGAAGGCATGATGGTCGTAACTCCCGATACAATAAGAGATGCCCACAAGGGCTTTGATTACGTGATCCTCGGCTACAGCCATTCGTTCCTGGGGCTTAAAGAAGCGCAGTGCTTAAAGCTCATCTTCGACACGATAGACAAGGTAAAGCCCGGAGGCACGGTCATCATCCCGGACAACACCTACGAATACCTGACATATAAGGAAGAAGGCGCCAGGCTGCTTCTTAAGATCAAAGACATGGAAGCGGATTCGGTCGAGATCGGCGGCAGAAAGTATGTAGTCGGAGTATCCGTCCGATGAACAACAAGCGTAACGGAAGTATTCTGAAGGTAAGATTCTTCACCTTCCTGCTCCCTACCGTAATGAGTATTATGGCTATGTCTCTGAACGAGTTCGTAGACAGCCTTATCGTTTCCAATCTGATCAATTCCGATGCGATGAGCCTTATCACCATGGCTTCTCCGCTCGTTACCGCTTACGGCGTCGTATACACGCTTCTTGGCATCGGCGGATCCGCACTGTATGCGATATGTTCGGGCCGCCATGACATCAAGAAGGCTGATTCCGTATTCTCGGTAACACTTATCACCGCTTCGATCGTGTCAGTGATAATACTTCTGGGCGGCATATTATTCTTAAATCCCATGACCGCTTCGATGTGCAAGGCTCCCGAGTATTATCCCGAGTTCATCCCTTATGTGAAAGGTCTTATCTTCTCGGCAGTCGTGATCATACCGGTACAGGTCATCATATACTTCATGCCCGCATTCGGATGTCCCGGCAAAGGAACATTCATTAATATAACCGCCAATGTTATTAATCTTCTGATGGATTATGTCTATATCGGCATCTGCGGAATGGGTCTTGAAGGCGCAGCTTTCGCGACTCTTACGGGCTATGCGGCAGGATTTATTATCGTATTGTTCTTCCACTTCACGAAGAAGGTCAGCCTGCCTCTTGCCAAGGTAGCGCCGGGCGAGTTTAAGATCCTGTTCGAGACCTTCTCCACCGGTCTTTCCTCAGCGATGAATCAGATCGGTTACTGCATTAAGATTGCTTTCGTTAACAGCCTCGCATTCAGTCTCGCGGGCATGTCGGGAGTCACGACATTCTCCGTATGCATGCAGGCTGTATCCATGGTATCCATCCTCATTGGCGGCGTCATCGACGCCACGATCCCGATGTCGGCGTCCCTGTATGGTCAACGTGACTTCGCGGGCATCCGTATCCTCATGAGAACCGCCATGGCGGTACAGTTCTCCGCGAACCTGATCGCTCTTGTTTTTTTCGAGGCGTTCCCGCAGATCGTGCTTAATATGTATAACGTAGAGGGAGACATGGTCGCGCCCGCGATGACCGGTCTTCGAATCTTCTCCATATCGTTCGTCACGAGAGGCTTCATACTCATGTACATGTGCCTCTTCCCTGTTATCGGACGCAAGATCTATGCCTTTATGATAAGCCTTGTTGACGGCTTCCTCGGCATAATCCCGCTGTCGCTGATACTTACAAATATCCACGGCATTAACGGTCTGTGGGAGGCATTCGCGCTCCTGCCCGCACTCATGTTGTTGGTAATCCTTATCATCAATCTTCGCATCAGCGCGCGTTCCGGAGGTAAATACAGCAGATTCATGCTAATCGAGAAGGAGGATACTAATATCCCCGTCTTCGACTGCACCATCATGATGAGCCGCGAGGATATATCCCAGCTTGCAGACAATATCCAGAGCTTCTGCGAAGCCAATGAACTCGAGCCGAGGCTGACGACGATGACCGCACTCGTATCCGAGGAGATGAGTGTTTACACGCTCGAGAACAGCAAGGATACTGAGGTTCACAGCATAGACATTATCCTGAAGATCTTCCCGGGATACGTTCTCATGGACTTCAGAAGCATCGGCAAGGCTTACGACCTCTCGTCAATGCCCGAGAACAAGAATGATTTCTCAAGCATGGCGGTGCTGCGCAAGGCAGCAAGCTCGGTAGAGTACAACTACACCCTCGGCATGAACCAGACCAGGATCAAGGTAGAGCGCAAGTTAAGCAAAGCATAAAACGCATAATAAAACTGCCTCCGGCTTACGTCAGAGGCAGTCTTAAATTCACTTGTTAAGCTTCAGATTACTCGATGTTAAGGATATCGTCGAAGCCTGTAACGCTGAATACATCCATAACAGCATCGCCGGGGTTGATAACCTTCATATCACCCTGCTTCTCCATAACCTGTGCAAGTCCGAGAAGAACACGGAGTCCTGCGGATGAGATGTACTCGAGATCCTTAAGGTCGAGTACGAGATCTGTGATACCTGCGAGTTCAGGCTCAAGACCCTTCTCGAGATCAGGTGCAGAGAGAGTATCAAGACGACCCTCGATAGCAACTGTAAGCTTGGTGTCTTCCTTAGTTGTCTTAAATTCCATAGTATTTATCTCCCCTTTGTTAGGTTTTTAGATTACTTACCAATTATATAATAAAAAAATGAGAATTTGTTTGTATTCATAAAAACGTTACTTTTATCCCTTAACCAATTCTTAAATCATTTAATAATATACATTTGCTATACTCACGATATAAGGAGGGATAGCACTATGATTTATGATCCAAGATACAGAGGCCAGGTTTTCTGGGATGCACCGCACAAGCCTGACCTTATGACGTTGATTAACATGCTTCAGGACCAGATAAGACTTAAAAGCGAGATCGTATATCCGCCATCAGGCAAGGATTCGAAGACTTTGGGAATCGGTCTTGGCATATCAGCCTTATTGGGACTTGCCGCGGGCGGTATCACTTACCTGGTAACCAAAGTGGGCCTTGCGTCCTTTATCGTAGGCTTCATCTCATTGTTCTTTGGCTTCACTGTAACAGCTTTGATCATAGCTTATAACAGGCTGATCGTCAGACCCCGTCTTATGACATCTGAAGTCAACGCTCTATGTGTAGGTCACAGCATCGCAATATCCGACCATCACACTACCAGAACACCTGTATTTAAGTACACCTATAACGGACGCGAATATCTTGCATATGACGGAAACTACGCGAATAAAACAAAGATTCCTCCAATAGATTCCACCGTCACGATCAATATCGATCCGGAAGACCCTTCCGAGTTTATGTGGAGCGAGAGCAACAACAAGAAAATATTCTTCTTTGCCGCTGCCATATGCGTGATAATGATTATCGGCGAGATCGCGATGATAGTCGTAACTCTCGGTGACAAAGGGATAATGGGCGGTTAAGACCTATTTCTCTTTGCTGCTACGCAGTCCTCAAGGTTAGCATAGAAGTGCTCACGGCCGACAGTCTCCTGGAAGCCGATCTTCTCGAGAGCGCTGTTGATGTCGCTGTTTAAGCCTACGAAGCAGAAATCAGAGCCGATGCTCTTAATATATTCGATTGCTTCAAGGAATTCCGTCTCTGCTGAAATGTCTACGAAGACAACGCCTCTGAAGGAGAGAATGTAAGTCTCGTAGTGCTTCTCACACTTTTCGATGGCTTTCTTAAGCTGCTTGCCGTTCGCGAAGAAGTAAGCGCCGACGCTGTAAACGATGGCAGCGTCCTTGTCCTCGATGAGAGTTTCTTCTTCGATGTTAACGTTGATGTCGGCGAGCTTGCTGATCGTAATGATCATGGAGAGCGCGACGCCGATTACGATCGCATATGTCAGGTCGAGCACGACTGTAGCCGCCATTGTGACAAAGCACAGAGCGATCGCATCCTTGAGTCCGTGTGTGAAGTATCCCTTGATCGTCTTGATGTCGTTCATCTTGTATGCGGTCATGAAGAGTACGCCTGCGAGAGCGGAGTATGGTACCATGCCGATAAGAGGAGCGAGTACAAACATGCAAAGGATAAGGAAGATCGACTGGAACACGGATGTAAGTCTTGTTCTGCATCCGCTCTTGATGGCAACGGATGTTCTCGCGATAGCAGCCGTAGAAGGCACGCCGCCTGCGAAAGGAACTGCCATGTTAGCGATACCTTGAGCGATGAGCTCGACATTGGAGTCGAACTTCTCCTTCTTCATGGAAGCCGCTGCAGTACCGCACAGAAGGCTCTCGATCATGCCGAGAAGCGCGATGGTGATCGAATACTTGGCGATGGAGCTGAGCATCGGGATGTCTACTGCCGTGATATTAAGAACCTCGGAGTTGATAAGTGAACTCGGGATGGAACCGATCGTCTTAACGTCGAGGTTTGTGATCTTTACAACTGCCGTAGCGATGATGATGGCTACGAGTGAAGCAGGAACGTACTTGCTGAGCTTCTTGGGGTAGAGAGCCATGATAACTACTACGAGTGCAGCAACACCGAGTGTCGGCAGGCTCGTATCTTTGATATTGCTTATGAATGTCATGACCTTGCCGATCGTGCCCTCGCCTGCCGCATTAACACCGAATGCGTTGCCGAGCTGACCGATCGCGATAACGAGAGCGATACCCGAGGTGAAGCCCGTGACTACCGGCTTGGGAATAAACTGAACGAATCGACCGAATCTTAAAAGTCCTGCTACCAGGAGCACGATACCCGAGATGAATGTCGCCATGAACATGCCCTGGAGACCGTACTCACCTGAGACTATAGTGCCGAGGATGACCGCCATGGCTCCCGTAGGACCGGAGATCTGGAACGAACCGCCTCCGAGAAGTCCGGAGATCAAGCCCGCGATAATAGCAGTGATAAGACCGCCCGCGATTCCGACAGCAAGATGATCCTGATCTACACTCGCCGCACCGAATGCCAACGCGAGAGGGAGCGCCACCGCACCTACAGTGATACCTGCAGTCAGGTCGTTGATAAAGAACTTGCTGTTATATCCTTTGAACTCATTTCTGAATATCTTCGCGTAATGCGAGAAAAACGGTCTCTTCTTCTTAGCCATAATCACATTCCTTTCAAAACAGAGTGTATTTTAACACTCGTGTATATTAATGGAATTGTGATTTTGCACAGGATTCGAGCCCGACAGGGCGACCTAGGTCGAATCATTTGACACATTCATCTCGTGAATTCTTCATATGACTCTTCGTTTTGCACTTAATTGAAGAGCAAAGTAAAGAAATCCGGGCTTTTTCTGCAACCAGCTCTTCAAAATCAAGAACAACGAAGAGCCTTATGCAGAGTTTGTCGTTTGATCAATCCGGTACGAATACTACGATGATCAGTTCGAGGGCTGAGCGTTATTGAACGTTGTAACCAGAGCTGTATCTACGTTGCTGCTCGAGAAAGCGTTGGTCAGATCGGACTGGAAAGTATTGATCGTATCCTGATCAAATACTGTGCCTGTATTACTTCCGAATACGCAAGTCCAGGACCATGTGCCCTGAGGAGTCAGCTGATATACAACCACTACGTGATCCTGATCACTGAAGTTGGTCGAATACAGGTCACGCGCATACTGTCTGAAGTCATCGCCGGAAAGCTGATTGTTTATAGTAAAGATAGCCGGGCTTACACCCGTGCTGCTCTCGAACGAAGTCATCGCCGAATTAACAGAACCCTCATCAGCAATTACACCTGCATTATCGTAGATATGCGACCCGCCCGAGATAACGGGAACATCGGCAGAAGCAGCTGCAGCGCCCTGATCTCCGCCCTGCTGAGTCTCGGCAGCCGCTGCGGTAGTGGTTGCGGCAGTCTCCTCCGAAGCAGGATCAGTCTGGGAAGTCTCGGACTCCTGTGACTCCAAAGAAGGCAAAGCAGAGGTCTCTGTTGTCTGTGTACGGTCGGCTATGATCGGAGCGAGCGGCTCGGTCTGAGCTGCAGCCGGGCTTCCGGTCTCACCGGTTTGAAGTGTAACTACAGCACCTTCCTGCTGCTCTCCGCTGTAATAGATAACGAGCGGCTCCTCTGATTCTTCTTTCTTACAGCCGGCAGCAACGGAAGTTACCATCGCAGCTGCCAGCAATATTGACATGATACGTAAATTCTTCATAATAAATCCCCCCGGATTCGCTATAAGCTAATTTAATTATAGCGAATCGATGGGGGCTTACTTTTACCGGAAGATTAATTCGTATTACCAATACATGACAGAATTTAAGACCAGTAAAGATCCATCGTACCGAGTTCCATGATAAGAGTGAACACCGGCACCTGCTCGGGTCTTATCTGCTGCTCGACAAGCGGCATCAGCTTCTGCGGATCATCGGCAATTCCGTTACGTGTGCTGCGAATTCCGCTGTGGTCATACCAGACTATTACGCTCGCACATCCTTCAGGCGGAAGCGAAGAAATAATATCCGCATCAACAAGCTGCTGCATCTGATTCGTACCCAGATATACGACAGTGTAGCCGTAATTCACAAGCAGATCATGTATCGAAGCAAGGTCACTTTCTGACAGGAACAGATTACCGCTGACATCATTAAGGATCAGCATATGTCCGCTGTAAGATGAACCCGGCACATCCAGTCCCTGCGGATCGAGAACGTTAACCGTTCTCGCACGAAGATTGTCGGGGCCGTTTGGAACCGTCCTGAAGAACATGATGTCGTAATTTCTGTCATTTACCTTATCGGTATACTCGCGCGTGTACTCCCACTGATCCTCCAGAGTCGTCGGAACAACACTTCCTACGCCCTTCACCGCGATGACGATGACAACGACGACCAGAAGCGCCGTAACCAAGGTCGCGTACAACATGAATTTTGATCTTTCCATTTTCCCTTATTCCTTTTCGCTTTTACCAACCGTAACCCACTTCCGACCCGTATTCTTCAAGCGACGGGAAGAACTCCTCCATCCTGTCCCAGAAGTTCTTGTCCGCATCCTCGAGATACGCTCTTTCTATTGTATCATCGTTTTTGTCTTCCGAATCAAACGGATTCCTTGTGTGGGACAAACATGTGCAGTCATATATCAGGTACGTTCCGTCCTCAAGCTCAAGCTCGATCCCGTAAAAACCACGGTAGAAATAATCCGTATGCCCCACATGCTTGCGAAGCGGCGTCGCATCCAGTGCCTCGACAAGTTCATCAAGACGGTCCTCCGGAAGCTCCTCGATATAATACTCATCGGAACCCTCCGGGGACACAAAGAACCTCGCTGAGACTGCCTCAGGAGCATCATCGAAATACGTCGTAAGCTGCTTCGAACTTACCGACCCTGACCCGAAGCACCCGCAGACAGAAACTGCCATAACAAGCGTAAGCAACCCCGCGAAAAGCTTTCTCATACCGCACAGCCTCCCCCGATAAAATTATTTTTATAATTCTAGCAGAAAACCGTCTCCAGTAAAAAGCTCCGCCCCGAAGTTAAGTATTATTTCCGCGAACGGCGGTCCTTCTCGGGATGATCCCGGTAATAAGCAGCCTTAACATACTGATGAATTAAATCTCACATAATTTCTCAGAGTGCATTCCAGATACAGAGGAATGCAAATACGCATCCCCATGAATTCTCAGTGTGCTTACGAACCATCAGCATGCCGTACAGAGCGATGAATGTGGTTACGAAGTCGATCATGCCGAGCGTATCGAAGTGGATGGGGTGAAACATGATTCCCATCAGTGTGCAGACAAGGGCGCCCCAGTCGAAGAATCTGCTCTTCACGGGATATCTTCTTGAGATGAACTCAGCGATAACCGCATAGTTGAAGCCTTCGAAGAAGCCCCATACTACCGCGACGACCAGGGTGCCTGCGATCGCGGTAAGGATGCCTGCCTTATGAAGATCGGGAGTCACCATAATGCTTAAAGGCTCATATCCTTCGAACTGTCCGGAAAGAACGATGTAAGCGATATAAGGGATAAAGGAGATTACTGTTCCGACAATTGCCTTGACTGCATTTTTCGCCTTCAGTCCGAAGCTTATGAAAGACAACTTGCGGATGATACATACAACCGTTATGCCGAGTCCTGCTACCGCATATTCCATAGCTGCAGCGGCAAAGAGTCTGGGCCAAACCGAAATGCTGCTGTCCTTGCAAAAAGCCATAACAGGGTTCCCGAACACCCCGTACATGCAGTATGCCGCAATACTGATAAGTGCGATGATCCACAGGTTCACATCAAGCTTCTTTTGTTCGGGAGTAAGAGAACGTCTTTTTGTCTTTGTCATTTTGATAATACCTCTTTGCTTTTGATGGCATTACCATATCAAACTCAGGACCTTCAAGAAGCCGAATCTGCACAAGCAGCACTTTCGGATGTACAAGTTGCAATTTCTTACAGCTTATACTGCCTGTTTATCCTCACCTCGGGGCGCGTATCCGTAAGATAGAGGTACAGCAGGAACCCCCACTCCAGCGGCTTCATAACAAAGTACACGAAGTCAGCCCTGCCCTGTGTCGTAATGACATTAGACAGAGGATAGCCGTATGTGTCGTAGACATGGCGGATCCACTTATGGAACCTGGGGAACCTCTCTGCGATCGACTCCTCGAAAGCATTGGCTATGCACAGCTGGCGGTTAACAACGATAATCGCGCCGCGGCGTCTGCCGAACCTTATGGGTTTAACAATTTCCTTGTGACCGCCTGCCGCGACAGTGCAGAGATAATGACCGTCATATTCGAGCGGCGGAGGCGGAGTCTGCTGCGAGAACGTCCAGTCTGCAGTGTCGGTAAAAGCCTTAACCGGAGCATCTATCCCCTGTCCCGCAAGGACCGCGAAGATCTCAAATAACGCGACGATCACAAACAGAGCCATAAACACAGGGAATGCATACTGCGACATCTTGGTGACTTTCATATAAAGCCACATAAGATTCTTACGGTCCTCGAAGTCCTCTTTACGAGAGCCCAAATACGCAGCCTGAGCCTTCATATGAGTCCTGATCACATCAACAGATATTAGCAGGATATTGAAGTGATAAATATAGAAACAGACCTGAAGATACGTGATCGAATTAGCCGACAACTGAATCGCAAATACAACACTTATCACATTAAGAAGTATCACAGACGCGATCGAGAACACCGACACGAGCGGCGCCGTATGTTCGGGTCTGCTGTACAGCAGAATCAACAATCCGAGGAAGCCCATCATGGCCGGCAGAATAATGAAAGCACTGTATTCCGATGAGAGCATGTAATGCGTCTGGTCAGGATAAATCGCCTCATACCAGTCGCCTGCGGGATCAAAGAAAGCCAGCAAAATGAGATAAAAGAACCCGCCGACAAAGACAGATATCGTACTTGCTATCAGCCTGCTTTTCCTGTTTCCCTTGACGCAGTTGATGATATTCCACACAGTACATCCGCCGGGAATAAGGATCACAATGAAAGCCATAATAAAATAGCCTAATATCATTTCCAAACCATAACCGTTCATTATTATTCCTCACTTACTACTTCAACTATTCTGTTCTCTCCCGTTCCTTCGGGCGAGTCTGAATTACACGCACTCACATATATGCAGAGCGCGCCCGTGCCGTCGACTACAGTAAAACTTCTGTTATCTTGGGCAACCTCTATCCCTTCCGTGCTGCCGTCCATCCACGTAACATCAAGACTGTATTCACAAGTCTCGTCAGCGCGGTAGACATTAAACAGATCTTCTATCGCATACGACTGTCCTTCGTCTATGAAACTTACTTCCTCTTTGACATCGATATGCACGCACCTGTGAACATAATCCCAGGCTCCGTAGACCATCAGCCCGCCGAAGATCACAACGCCTGCTGTTACAACCGTAAGTATAATCTTAACTGTCTTGTTCATATCTCCTCCTATATCCGTCCCTTATTCCACATCAGCGGTAAACGTGCTTATGCCGCCGTAACCCGCTTCGCCCTCATTCCACACGCACAGGCGCACCCACAAAATCCCGTGGTCCTCTTCGACCGTAATGTGCCTGCCGTCCTCGGAGATCACAATCCCCTCATACATCTCATAATCAGGGACTGCGATCCATTTCGCGTATAACCTGAAGTTCGCGTTCTCCCCTGCACCTTCTGCCTCGAAAAGATCTTCTGCATCATATTCGGTTCCGCAGCTTAACACGGTTCCGGCACGGTCGACAGGACTTACGGAAATTTGCTTATCGCCCCTCGCGCCGCATGCAGTCACAACGAGGATCGTAACAGCAATTATCAGGATTAACGCCTTAGTCTTTCTCACAAAAAATCTTGCCTCCCTTGCGACGTCATAATAACACGTCGCAAATCGAAAGGCAAGATATTTTTATTGTTATTCGATATTTGTTTATTGGCTTTCGTGATAGATAGTATATCAATCCATCATACCGTTAAGTCCCAGCATACCCTCGTGAGCCACGTCGATATAGTAATCGAGTAAGCCGAAGATCCAGTCGTTAATATCAGAAAACTCGAACCCGAGTGATTCAGCTTTTTGAGTATTGATACTGTATTCAGGCATACCGTTATAGGGTGCGGGATCGCCGTCTTCACTTAAGACTGCGCTGAAACCCGTTTCTTTCTCGATATAATCAAGTATCGTTTTTACAGAGACAGTGCCGCGCGAGCAGCCGTTAACCGCACCGGTGAAGTCTTTATCAACAAGGAAAGAAATGAACTTGCCAGCTTCGTCAGATCTTATGAAAGACATTTTGTTATCAAGATTATCCACCTTCATCGGCATCTGCTTTAACACATGCTCAACATAGAAATACAGGCGCTTGGTGTAATCATCTTTACCGATTACAAAAGGGTATCTCACGGCAACAAACTTCTTGTCGGAATACTTCTGCCACAGGGCATATTCGGCATGCCTCTTTACCACATCGTAAGAGAAGTCCGGTCTGTCGCACCAGATGAGTTCTCCGCTGTTGCCGTCAAAATCATCTTCCTTAGTATCGGGGTGAAGCGGATCATAGACCGCAGTGCTGCTCATGTAGATATACTTATCGCAGTCGGCATTATCCATAAGCTTGCGGACATCATTCGAGCAGTAAGCGATCTTGTCTATAATCACATCATAATGAGTGTCTGAGATCATCGCTTTGATGCTGTCCTCATCCGTTCTGTCGAGACGTATCCTCATGACTGAATCGCCGAAATCATCAGGCGCCTGTCCTCTTGTTGCTATGGTAACTTCATGACCTTTCTCAATAAGGTCGTTTACCATGTGAACACCGAAGAACCTCGTCCCGCCCAAAACCAATATCTTCATACAGACCTCTTTCTCAATTTATTTCTCAGCCGTTATCCACTTATCAAGAGAGCAGCCGGCGTGATCGTTAGGACGAACCTCGAATCCGAACTTCTCATAGAAAGGCTCTTTGCCCGGGGCTGAATTCAATGTCATCTTAACCTTGAAGCCGGGCTTAAGATCCGACTGCAATTTCCCGATACAAGACTCAACGAGTTTACGCCCTATACCGAGTCCCCTGTAATTCTCATCAACAATGACATCCGACAGGAACGCCATGTAGCCGCCGTCCCACATAAGTCGCGCCACACCGATTGCTTTCTCCCCGTCACGTGCGCATACGATGAAGTACACCTTTTCGACGCATACGCGCGCCTCCTCAAGCGGCAGCTCTACCCAGCCGACATGTGCTCTTAAAGCAAGGAACTCTTCTGCGGTAATCTTGTCTTCATATGTGATCATATTGTCAACGCATCCATTCATCCTTTAACAAACGGTATTCCACTCTGGTCTTCAGCTTGCCGTCATGCCATTCATGATCCGGCAACTCGGCTTCCTTAACCATTCCGTTCTTCTGCATAACGCGTTCCGATCCGACATTCTCGGCAAGACAGCCTGTCGTTACTTTATACACATTATCCTCCGTAAATGCGAATTCCAGAACTCTCTTTACCGCTTCGGGCATATATCCGTTACCCCAGAACTTAGGATAAGAGAAATAACCCAGGTGCACCGTCTTTCCTTCCGGCGCGCGTCCTGTAACGTTATATCCGACATTCCCTATAATCTCATGAGTTTCCTTTGATTCCATGCAGAAAAAGCAGAACTCCCGGGTCTCACGTTCCATGTCCTTCAGCACTTCATTGAAGTTTTCTTTAGCAGAATCTATATCAGTCTGCTTCAGTTCCGGAAGATAGTACATGGTCTTCTCATCAGACATCAGTCTGAAGTACTCATCAAAATCATCCGCACAATAATCCCTTAAGATCAGCCTGTCCGTCTCAAGATGGATCATACAACTCTCCTGCAAATGATCGTATCCATACAATGATAATGCGGTACGCCGCCGCTGTTATCTTCGAAGATCACCTCATTGATCTTTTCGACTTTCCAGTCCGCAAAGAACGTAAACAGCTCGCCCGGCTTCCACATCTTCTCTTCCTTATCCCAGTCCGGCGGCAGCTCCAGAAACGGCTTCTCGACAAACACGTTGATGTAAACTATGCCGTTCTTCCGCGTGATCTTATTAAGCTTCTCGAAGAAGCCCGCCTTGTTCTCCTCGAAAAGGTATTGCACCGTCCCTGTTGAGTAGATGATGCCGTTCTCTGTCAGATCAAAAGCCGTAACATCGTAGCCTTTCTGAGCCATATACACGGCATCCTTACCTTCGCCGCATCCGATGTCGAGAACTTTTTTATCTTTAGAAGGCGGGCAAAGATTTATCAGGTCTTCAAGGAAACTACCTGATTCAAGTCCCCAGTAATATTCGTCTCCCTCATACCATTTCTCGTAGTTTGTTCTTATGCTCATTCAATAATCCTTCTGAATCATGCTCATGGACTTGCTTAAATCCGTCTGATCAACTTCAACGACAAAATCCACTTTATAATCTTCTTCGCGGAGAAATCTTCCCAAAGTTCCTTTTATCTTTATGCGACCTGTACGCGTTGCCTCAAAGATGATTTTCTGGTGATCATTACCGGTAAGTTCCGCCGTTCCTTTTAACTTGTTATACATCATTATCAACTGATGCTTAAACTCATCAAACTGCAATGTCCCGGTATCAATTTCTGTATAAGCAGAGAAACTGCTGCTCTCTACGCGCGCAAGCAAAATCATGTTGTACGGCGAAGGTCCATCATAAACTTTGGGAGATAATTCAAGTTTGAATTCCGTTGTTTGTATTTCTATCGTTTCCATTCTGTACTTATGATCCAATCTAATTAATTATCAAACTCTTTATCAACGGTTCCAACAGATCAAATCGCGCAGTATCCGATAACCATTATAACAAAACTGCGGTTTGGGGCATTCCCGGGGACATTCAAACTTCACGGATCAGTCCAATACAAAGATTGCGGTACTTCACATCCAGTGGATACTTATCGTTGTAAAGATCAATGAGACGTGTAATCCCGTTCTTATAGTCGTTCTGAGTAACATCGAAACCACACTTCAGAAACGCTGCAATCTCATTGGCTACGCTTACCCCAAGCTCCTTCTTACCGCCCAGATACTTGATTAGGCTTCTGTGAAAAAGGCGTGCGGTCTGATATGGAAGAAACAATCATCCGCCACCTCTACTGAATCGATCACTTCAAGATCGACTGCAACCCCGTCTTCATAGATGACTATAATGATGCCTTCGGGATTAGTTGTATATGAAAGATAAACAGGCTCTCCGTAGCCGTAAATAAAAGTACGCAGGGAATCTTTGTCCAACAGAACACTTATATCAACGTCCGAGAAAGCAGTAGGATTACCGCGAAGAAATGAACCGCCCAGCCAGATGTGCTTCCCGTGGGCTTCAGCAAACTTCCTTACATATTCGATATATTCTCTTTGCTTGATCATAATCTTTTCGCGAAGCTAATCAGATCAGTCCGATATAAGATGCCGTAACTTCGGTAATCTCATTGGTTATACGGTCGTATACATATTCACCCGTGCTTAAGTCCGAACATGTAAGCATGATGTCATTGGGATACTTGTCCTGCAGTCCGGACAGATTACGCGATGTTATTCCGAAGTCCGGATCAGTCGTATAAAGATCTGGAGCCGAGAACGTGTGCAGAATCTCGTGCGCATATACCGCAGGAGGATTAACCTGTCCGTAATCGATATAGTACAGGAAAACGATCTCGTTATCACTCTCCATGCCCTGATACCAGTTACGGGTACAAGTTATCGCGGGATTATCAACCTCGGTATTAAACACCGCGAGGAACACCGCATTATCCGCCTGATATTTCGTTTTTAACGCCTCAACATCTATGTGCTCATCAATACTGTCCCACACAGCTTCTTCGTTAGCACCGTAATTGCTGTCATTCTCCATGTTACGGTTAACACGGACATAATATGCAAGATCATCATTCTCTATGAAATCAGTGATAAAAACAGCCTCGCCGCCGTAGCTTCCGACCTGCTCTTCCAAGTAATCTCCTGCCATGGCAAGATACCCGTTAACGGTATTCATCCTTTGGACATCTCTCTGAGCTTTAATATCCCACCCGTACTCGACATCGCTTATAAAGAGAGTGATAACTATTGTCGTTCCGTTAATATTATGCGCACTGCCGTTATCGTTGCCGCCGGTAAAGAAGGCAACGGAATTAGTGAATATACTCAACGCAGTAAACAATACTATTAACGGCCTTGGCACAACATAATCCTTGAACTGATTTATTTATGTTTATCAAGTGTAATACAACTCGTTATTCTCGACCAGCACCAATTGACTACGCAAGGTATCGGCAAGATTGGAAGTAGCATTAAACCACTCCTGACGTATGCGCTCGTCTTCAACATTATTGTTTATCTCATCATCCGCGAACACCGTCAGATATGCGATCTTGTCCTCGATAACTTCGGACATCACCTCGGGATATACGAACTCTCCCTCCCCTTCGAAAAGGCTTCTTCTGTTCTGAATACTTACCCACGCGTAACCGTCAGCCTTGAATCTTTTTGTCTGTTCATGAAGATGCGTATCACCGCAGATGATCATCACACGGCTTCCCTCATCTATCGAATCCAGTTTCTCAAGGATATTGGTATGGATAGTATCATCTCTGTACTCATCGGTAGTATTAGGCCTTGTATCATCATCGATCTTCCAGTAATCGATCATACCGACATCGATCCCCTCCTGCACACAGTAGCTGTACGCGAGGATCATATCGATCGGTCCGTCAACAGCACCGTATGCATCGAATGTTTCTTCCCTCGCTTCGATCAGCACAACATCGGGATCCACATTATTAATGCAGTTCACGATATCCGCCATGGAATAGCCCATACTCTTGTTGAAATGCTGTGAATGGTATGTACCCAACATGTAGATATCCTGATCTCTGTCATTCCTGAATTCAACGATCTGATTGTATTTATACAGGTACGTAAAATACCAGAACGCCGCGAACCCGATACATAAAACGAGTAACACACAGATTGCTGTTAAGATTTTCTTTTTCATTTAATATCCTCCCTCATGCGTCCAGGTTTTCGATGAATATTCTCATGTCGGCGGCGATCCGTTCCTGCTCGAAGTCATAAACCAAGTGACCGCAGTCGAGTTCTACTACGCTTGCGTTTACCTGCTCCTGCACGAAATCATTTGTCTGTCTGCGCCACAGGTCCACATCCGCCTCGCCTCCGTCCGCAACGAAAAGCAGCATCGGAATATCAGGCTGCGGAGCATTCATGATCTGCGAGGAAACCTCAGGGATATCATTACCTTCATTCAAAACGGTCTCATTCAGCAGTCTCGCATACATGATCTGTCTGAAAGTCTGAATATCTTCTTCCGTCAATCCTTCCGTATACAGGAGCACGTCATCGGGTAACAGTCTGCATATGCCGGACAGGCGTAAAGCCTTGATGAGCAGGTATTGCGCATCATATGAATGATTATTGGGATCATAGTTCTCATAAGTCTGCGGGACAGCCATATCAAGTCCCACGATAGCCTCAATCTCATCCGGGTACTGCTGTGCCCACATTAAAGCCTCAAGTGCCGAGAACGAGTGAGGACAAAGAATGAAAGGTCCTTCGATTCCGCTCAGCGCAAGCGCTTCTCTGTCCTGTCTTAAGATAGTGCTGATCGACCTCTCACCCTCAACAACGTCACTGAAGCCATAACCGAATTTCTCTACAACAACGATGCGGTAATCGTCCGACAGCAACGAGTACAGTGACTTGAAATCGTATATGGGCGAGGAAATTCCGGAACCTGACAGGAATACCAATGTATGGTCCCCCTCACCTTCTGTATAGATGCACATGTTGTGCCCGTCGACTTCAACGAGCTGACCGACAGGCGGATTCTCAAAGATCACTGCTTCTTTCTTAAGCATGATCTGATTGTAGACAAACATCACCAACAGAAATGCAGCTATTACAGCCAACAGGATCAGTAAGACTTTTCCGGTAACTTTAAAGATCTTCTTCATAAATATACCTCTCATTCCGTAATACTTCTTGTTACGACATACATCATATCACGAGGTATAGTTGATATCAATATGTTTATTTATAAAAGAATATTAACAATTACTTAAGGTCAAGGATAAGAAAGATAAACTCAAGCCCCGCTATCGTACGGTCGCTCTGTTCGGACTTATCATGGCAGCTTTTCTCACAATCCAGCTGTGGTTCCCGTATCTTCCTCTTTATGCCGTAGCTTACCTGATGGGTACGAGCCTGGTCAGAGTCTTTGTAATCGGCGACGAGGTAGAAGAGTACAAGCAGGATATAACGAAACAAAAGAGAGCTGCCGAGCTTAGCAAAACTGTTGCTTCTTTGCTCGATAATATGCCGGTCATAACCTTCACGAAAGAGCCGGAGACAAGTATGTACCTTGCATGCAATCAGGCTTTTGCCGAATATGCGGGCAAGAAAAGTCCGAAAGAGGTAATCGGACTTACCGATGCAGATCTTTTCGACGAAGAGATGGGCAAGCGTTTTGCCAAGGATGACCGTCTTGCGATGTCGATGGATGAACCGTATGTCTTTGTCGAGGATATTATCGATAATGACGGCAATACGAGACAGTTTAAAACTACAAAGCTTAAGTACACCGATATAACTCTCATGAGACGTGAGTTCGCATCCACGAAGGCTGAGTATGAGCAGGCCAAGGTCAACGGCATTATCTACACACACCTCGCACAGGCTCTGGCATACGGCTACGATGAGATCTTCTATGTACACCTGGATACAGATGAATATATCAACTACGGAATCGACGACCACGGACTGCTCTACGAGAAGCGTCGCGGACCGAAGTTCTTCGATTCATGTCAGGTCGAGGTGCATACGCTCGTCTGTGAGCCGGACCGCGAGCAGTTCAGCAATGCGATGGTACGTGAGACTCTGCTCGAACAGATCGAAATGAGACGTGCTTTCGAGATGACTTACCGCGTGCCCAAGGAAGGCGAACCTTTCTACGTCAGAATGAGAGCAACACGTGACACGTCTTGAGTTTGCTATTAAGGAAGCCGCAGACACCAAGTTCGCGATAAGCATCATCGACGTCAACGACTTGAAAGTCGTTAACGACACACTCGGGCACCAGGCCGGAGACCAGTGGATCCGGGAGGCGTGCCGCATAGTCTGCACTACTTTCAAGCGAAGCCCCGTTTTCCGTGTCGGCGGCGATGAGTTCTGCGTCATCTCACAGGGTGACGACTACGAGAATCTCAACGGGCTCGTACAGATAATCAAGGATCACAACAAGGAAGCCCTCGACTCCGGAGGCGTCGTTATCGCCTGCGGTACTGCCACCTACCGAAAAGGTGATTGCGTCGCAGACGTCTACGAGCGCGCAGACCAGGAGATGTACGCCAACAAAGCCGAGCTTAAAGAAGGCAGAGAAGTCAGGTAAAAAGACATCTGCAAAAGGTTAACAGTTATCATTATTCTGTGACATGTAACTTATACGATTCAAGTATAAGGATAAATAAAGAGAAATCCGGCATCGTATCGCAACACTCCAAAACTAAAGTGATGGCGGAATGCTCATAATGAATTTTTAGCCATCAGAAACACCAAGATTTGATGGCTAAATCTCTAGAATTAGAATTACGTCATCGGAATCCATCATATATGATGGCGGAATTCTCAGAATAAGGATTTCGCCATGAGATGGTCCTGTTTTTGATGGCGGAATTAGAAAATTAAGGAATTGCGCCATCAACAGACGTTGCACGCTTTCGTAAAGTCACAATTTGTGACTTCACGTCATGGTGGGATTCGACCGGCAGTTGTGCATGAGCGGCAACCGGTTGCTCTGCAAGTTGCGGAGGAGCGAAGCGACGAGCGCACTGTTCGCGGCCAATAGCAACCGGTACCCCGATAAGCTGAGCTTAAAGAAGTAGTCACAAGCAGAAGTAAATATGCAGTTGTCAAAGTCCACGAAGGGAGTAAAAACACCCTTCATTTAATAGGAACGGGAGAGCCTGTTTTTTGCATCGCAGATTCAACAAAAATGAAGAGGTCCCTCTGTATATATCGACAAAGGGACCCATTTTGATGGTTTAGTATTTTGCACAAATAGATTATCTAGATTTAGGGACACGCTCTATGAGGTCGGGTCTCAGGGATGTACCTGACAAGTTCTCTGTATCTGCTGGATAGCCAGATACGTTGCTTGCTTCTTCATGGTAGAAGACCAGTATTGATCTCATCACAATTAGGCGAAGAAGGCACCGGTTGAAGCCGGTGCCGTTTTATATCCATCAAAACTGCTCAGGATACGATCTTGTAGTAAGCGTTGGATGTTACCTTGTAGATAGCTGCATAGAATACCGCACAGATAACTACGCAAACGCTTGCTGTTGCAACGAGCATAGGCATATTCATGAAGCCCATGAGCATAAGAAGTTTATGGATGATCGGCAAAGCCATGAACAGGTGTGCGCAGGCGAACACAATCGGGATCAGGAATACCGTAAGCATCTGTGAATTGATGCTCTTCTTGATATCTTCGCGCGTCATGCCGACCTTCTGCATGATCTCGAATCTGGACTTATCCTCGAAGCCTTCGGAGATCTGCTTGTAGTAGATGATGAGCACGCATGATACAAGGAATATGGTGCTAAGAAGTATACCGAGGAACATGAGTCCGCCGAATGTGCTTAAAAAATCCGTACGCTGGTTCTCGTGGCTGTCACAGTAGTAGTTAGTGAAGTTCAAAGGACCAAGTTCTTCATTAAGAATTGCGCTAAGATCATTGGCAACTGCTATCTGTCCATCAACATCAAGGCCCGTATCGAATCTGCAATACCAGTACCAGGCAAGCATCGGCTCTCCATTGTAATCCTGATACTGAATGTAGTTCTGAGCTACCTCTTCGACATCGTCGACGATCATGTAGATCGTAGGTGATACTGCGATCTTGGAAGCCGGGTCGATCTCATCAATCCTGTCATCAATACGTTTGGACACCTCGAATGTTGAATCTCCGATTATGAGTGTGTCGCCGAGAGTGATGTCGTTTGCTGTTCCGACGATAGCCTTACCGGGTTCAACAGTCTCGTTATATCCGAATACGCGGTTATATAGACCTACATCAATGAATTGAATCTGTGCAACCTTGTCATAATCGATAAATGTCATGTCTGACAACGAATCGAGAGTTACCTGAAGCACATCATTCTCAAGATAGCCGCTGATCGAATATGTGTAGTAAGTCTTGTTATTTGTAACTGTCGCACCGTGTGCCTCGGCAGCCTCGTAGAGGATATCATCAAGTCTCTCACCTAAATCCGTAAGGTTCTCATCGTATCCGTATGTGCAGGCGAATGCGCCGATCTCATTCGGGTATCTTACTGTAAGGCAATACTCCGAATTGTTGAACAGTACCGATGTCGAAGAGAGTATTACCAGAACGATAGTGAGAAGGATGCAGATGGAAGCAAGTCCCGCCCCATTTCTCTTCATGCGGTAAGCCATGGAAGATACCGATACGAAGTGGTTAGTCTTGTAGTAGTAATCCTTGTTCTTCTGCAAGATCCTGCAAAGCAATACCGAACCTGCGATGAGCACGAGGTATGTTCCAACGATTACAAGCACAACTGCAATGAAGAATCCGAACAAAGCGGAGATGGGCTGCTGGATTCTGATAGCAAGAACGTAGCCTGCACCGAGAACGATGACACCGAGGCTCCCGATAAACCAGTTAGCCTTGGGAGGCTTCTCTCCAGCCTTCTCGGAACGGACAAGTTCGATTGCAGAAGAGAACTTGATCTGTCTTATCGTATTGAGCCAAATAAGAAGGAATATAACCGTGAATGTTCCGATCGTGTGAAGCACTGAATCCGTTGATATCCTGAAATCATAATTAACCGGTGCTGCGATCATACGGGTAAATCCGAGTTCAGCTACCTTGGACATACCGATACCTAAGATCAGTCCTCCGAAGATTGCTGCGATCCATGTCATGATCGTCTCATAGAAGATGATCATGCCGAGGTTATTCTTGTTCATTCCGAGGACGCTGTAAAGACCGAATTCTTTCTTACGTCCCTTGATCAATGTCGACTGTGTATAGAACAGAAATATAGCACTGAATATGGTGATGACATAGACGCCGAATCCAAGCATCTGAACGGCTGTACTTGCTCCCGGGATTCCGATAAGAACTCCGGAGAAAGCGAGGAAATGAACTATGTAATAGATAGCGACCATCAGTATGCAGGTAATGCAGTAAGGAATGTAAAGCTTCCCGTTCTTACGCATACCTTCATACGCGATCTTGGGATAGAGACCTATATTCACTTAAGATCACCTCCCTGCGCAAGAAGCGTCAGTGTATCGGAGATCTTCTGGTAAAGTTCGGTGTCTGTGGAATCACCCTTATAGATCTGATGGAAGATCACGCCGTCCTTGATGAACATTACTCTGGAAGCGTGGCTTGCGGCCTTCGTGGAGTGTGTAACCATGAGGACTGTCTGACCCATCTGATTAACCTTCGTAAACAGGTCGAGAAGTTCATCGGAAGACTTGGAATCAAGAGCGCCTGTAGGCTCGTCTGCAAGTATGATGCGGGGGCCTGTGATAAGAGCTCTTGCGACTGCGGCTCTTTGCTTCTGACCACCTGATACTTCATACGGATACTTCTTAAGAAGATTTGTGATTCCGAGAGGCTCTGCGATCTCATCAAGGCGTGACTTCATCTCCGCATGCTTCTTACCTGCGAGCACCAAAGGAAGATAGATATTATCCTCAAGGGAGAAGGTATCAAGAAGATTAAAATCCTGGAATACATATCCCATATTATCGCGGCGGAACTTCGCCATCTGGGACTCCTTGATCTTACCCACATCCATGCCGTCGAGAATAACTGTTCCTGACGTTGCCTTATCGAGGGCCGCAAGAATATTAAGAAGCGTAGTCTTACCGCTTCCGGACTCACCCATGATAGCGACGAACTCGCCCTTCTCTACCGTGAAATTAACGTTCTTCAACGCTTCTACGGACTGGCCTCCGAAGCGCGTCTTGTATATCTTTTTTACTCCCGAAACTTCAAGCAAACTCATACTGTTTCATCCTTTCTCATTGTCATGGCTTAAGTGTATGAATTCGCTCTTTCCCATTCCATTGAATCTGCTTACGTACTTCTTACACATTTGTCACATTTGGAAAATTACTCTACTCCGAGCTTTTTCCCTCTTACGTCGATAATCATCTTCGTTCCTACTCCGGGAGTCGACTCTGCCGTTATCTTGTGACCTAGGTTATCGGCAATCCTCTTACATAGATACAAACCTATACCACTTGCGCGCTTATCCTCGCGGCCGTTAAATCCCGTGTATCCGTTCTCGAATATACGTGGCAGGTCTTCCGCGCTTATGCCGATACCCGTGTCTTCGATGACAAGAAGTCCCGGCTCGTCCATATAGATGCGCACTCCGCCTTCTGACGTGTACTTAACAGCATTCGATATTACCTGCTCTATTATAAACTCGAGCCACTTCTCATCAGTGATGCATTTGTACTTCACGGGCTCGTAATTAAGCGTCAGTTTATTCAGGATAAACTCGCGCGAGAACTTCCTTACGGAAGACTTGATTATCTCATCGAGATCGTGCTCTTTAATGACGTAATCCGTGCTGTCGGAATCGAGCCTTAAGAAAGTAAGTACCATCTCAACATACGATTCGATCCTGTTAAGGTCGCCCATAAGCTTCCTCGCACTCTCGCTGTCTTCGGACTGCAGGTTAAGCCTCATCGCCGCGATCGGTGTCTTGATCTGATGCGCCCACACAGTGTAGTACTCGATCATGTTGTTGTAGTCCTGCGAAGCGGAACTTGCCCTCATATCGGCTTCTTCCTTAAGCTTCGCGATGATGCTCTGGTAATCTTCCTCGATCAAGCTTTTCGGTGTGGGAAGCTCGCCGTAAGAAAGCTCCTTATGCTTCTTAAGAAACATCACGTAATCCACCGCACCCACAACAAGAAGCAGCACCGCTCCCAAAATAAGCGGGTACCACAGCACTATTGTTTCCACCTCGAAAAGCAGATCCGCAGCAGCGAACACGCCGAACAGGCAAACGCACAGAATTATGGTTCCCAGGCGGGATCTAAGATAGCCACCGAAGTGCTTCATCAGGAATCCTCCAGGAAATAACCCACTCCGAATTTTGTCTTGATGAGGTCCTTAAGGCCCGCTGCTTCCAAGGTCTTTCTGAGGCGGCCGACATTAACCGTCAGCGTGTTCTCGTCAACGAAGCTGTCCGTCTCCCACAAAGCCTCCATGAGCTTCTCACGGCTAACTACTTTATTCTTGTTCTGCATGAGTGTAAGAAGGATCTTGTACTCGTTACGCGCGAGCTCGATCTTCGTTCCGTTATAGGTCAAAGTGTTGTCGTTGGTGTTAAGAACGGCACCCGCTGCTTCAAGTGCGAAAGAACCCTTATTGAAGTCGTAAGTCCTTCGAAGAAGAGCCTGTACTTTCGCGATGAGAACACTCTGGTCGAACGGCTTCGGAATGAAGTCGTCGGCACCCATATTCATCGCCATTATAATGTTCATGTTATCCGTCGCAGACGAGATAAAAATGATCGGCACGGAGCTCGTCTTACGGATCTCCTGGCACCAGTAGTAACCGCCCATGTAAGGCAGCGTTATATCCATAATCACGAGGTGCGGATCATAGTCTCTGATCTCCTCCGTGACATTACGGTAATCCTGAACTTCACGGGATTCCATGTCCCATACTTTAAGGCAAGCAGCTATACCGTCAGCTATGCCCTTATCGTCTTCCACTATAAATATCTTATACATACTATTCTCTTTTTCATTCTACACCACTTAAATTATCCAATCATGGGATACCTACAGCGCAGACGGTACTTATCTGACAATCTATGGCGAAGGGTTTGATGGCAATCGGGGCCCATATGCAGTCGATGGTGATCTTATGACTTTCGTACATAATGGGGCTTTATGCCTCAGACGCTGTGATTCTATTGTTAACGCTCCTGATGTTAGCTCTCTTTCCGACGGTCTTTACATGGTTACTATGACATCTGCCATAATTACTGATGAAAGTCATTTATAAGGTTCATAGTGAGAACTGTCATATATTGAATGACCTAACAGAATTATCTCTGTTCCTTTAAGGAAAACATTCTGCGTCCCGTCTTCACTTTTCGAAATCCTATTATAGAAATAGATTTCATACCACGGTTCGCCACCTATCGGGGCTGTAAATGAATAATACACAGGACGGACATACATGGTACCGCCATCTTTAAGAAACTCTATTCCAAAAGGAAGAACAAACAGAATAAGAAATGCGATAATCATAATTATCATTATTCGTTTTTTCATATGTCAGTCCTTTCTATTGCATTATTCCCCGTTTAAATCGGTCAACGCTTACAATTAAATCGGTTTGTATGACAATATTATAATCATTATCAGCAACATATTTACAGAGGCGGAGATACAAATAACCAGTATGATGCTTTAAGAAATATGTTCCCAAATGCAGTTTTTATTATTGATGGGCACGAGGAATAATCTCAACAAGGCAGTCCTTTCTCTTTTTAGCTGGCTCTTATAGAAATTAAAAAGGGGCTGTCTCAAAAGTAGCGAGACAGCTCCTTTCATTTTTGCAACAAAAAACGGACCCCGAAAGGCCCGTTTATTGTTAGAATATTTTTGTGAAAACCATTCTAAACTTACAGTCTGA
>Ga0129316_1000008_pt1 | contig 192854 bp, 166 predicted proteins | sample Cm1ome_2_FD_94429 | JGI IMG/M metagenome (GOLD analysis project Ga0129316, IMG submission 94429) | Eastern black-and-white colobus group fecal microbial communities from Wisconsin, USA - Cm1022B metagenome | ecosystem: Host-associated > Mammals > Digestive system > Large intestine > Fecal...
GACCCGGCAGCTGGTTCAGGCAACTTCCTTACAGAGACTTATATTTGCTTAAGACAACTTGAGTTTGCGATTATCAGCGAACTCAAGCGTGGTAAGAATATCGGCATGTTCGATAGCGCCTTAGAAGGAGATGTTGAAGAGCGCGTCAAACTCTCACAATTCTATGGCATCGAGATTAATGACTTTGCTGTAGCCGTAGCAGAAACGGCACTTTGGATATCACGGCTCAAAGCCAATCAAGAAGCAATAATTGTCTTTGACTTGGATGAGAAGGACTTTCCTCTTGAAGAGCGTGCAAACATTATCTGTGAGAACGCCTTGCGGTTTGATTGGAAAGATTTAATTGATCCTACTGAATGTTCTTATATTATGGGTAATCCTCCGTTTGTAGCTAAAACTGGGCGCACATCAGCTCAAGATACTCATTCGGCTGCTATGATGAGTATTGATCAAAAAAAGGAAAAAGAACAGTTCTTTGAAAAGAATGTAGGTCTTTTAGATTATGTTGCTTGTTGGTTTATGAAGGCTGCTCTTTATACCGAAGGGACGCATATAGTTTCTTCGTTTGTTGCTACATCATCAATATGTCAGGGGCAGCAAGTTGAACCGTTGTGGTCAGCTTTGTATGAAAAAGGCATACATATTAAATATGCTTATACGAGCTTTAAATGGACTTCTGGTGCAAATGATACAGCATATGTGTATGTCGTTATTGTTGGTTTTTCACACGATGCATCATCTGTGTGTAAGTTGTTTACTTCGGATTCTTGTAAGTTAGTTTCACATATTAATCCATATCTAGTTGATGGGGATGATATATTGATTGAAACTAGGAATATCCCTCTATGTAATGTTCCAATGATTGGGATTGGAAATAAACCTATTGATAATGGTTTCTATTTGTTCACTGAAGAAGAGAAGTTGGATTTTTTGAGCAGAGAACCTCTATCCCAAAAGTATTTTAAGTCTTGGGTGGGCGCGGAAGAATTCTTAAAGAACAAAAAGAGATATTGCCTATGGTTAGGAGATTGTTCTGAGCAAGACTTATTAAGTATGCCTGAATGCATGAAACGAGTTGAATCAGTGCGAAGTTTTCGTTTGTCAAGTAAGAGTGAGGGAACTAGAAAGATAGCTGCTAAACCAACTCGGTTTCATGTTGAAAATATGCCTCGTGGTAGGTTTATAGTAATACCAGAAGTTTCATCGGGTTCGCGAAAATATATTCCAATGGGTTATATGGATGATGAAGTGTTGTGCAGTAATAAACTTCGACTTATGCCTGATGCGACACTGTATCATTTTGGTGTGCTGGAATCCATAGTCCACATGTCATGGATGAGGACTATTGGAGGTTATTTCGGACCTAGTTATCAGTATTCTGTTAACATTGTGTATAACAATTTCCCCTGGTGTACAACGACAGATGAATTGAAGGCAAATATTGAGCAGACCGCACAAGAAATAATTAATGCTCGAAACAATCATTCAGATAAGTCTCTATCAGATCTTTATGATCCAATAAAGATGCCCGATGATCTTAAGGCAGCTCACGATGCAAACGATAAGGCTGTTATGGATGCATACGGGTTCTCGTATGATATGACTGAGCCTGAGATTGTCGCTGAACTTATGAAGATGTATCAGAAACTCACGGAGGTTAAGTAATATGGCAAAACTTGTAAGTGCTGAGAAAATCAATCTGAAGAATAATCCTGAGATTAAAGAGGATCATATTCAGCAGTTTATTTTTGAGAATCCGCAGGTATTGGGACTTGGCGATCTTACTCCTATCAGACGAGAGAAGACTCAACCTGCCGGTGGAAGATTAGATGTTCTTATGGCTGATGATAATGATACTAGATATGAAATCGAGATTCAGTTGGGTGCAACAGATCCTAGTCATATTATTCGAACAATAGAGTATTGGGATAACGAAAAGAAGAGATATCCACAGTACGATCATTGTGCAGTTATAGTTGCTGAAGAGATTACAGGTCGTTTCATGAATGTTATTCAGTTGTTCAACGGTTCCATTCCTCTTATCGCTCTACAGATGCAAGCTACGAAGATAGGAGACGATATTCAGCTCAATTTCGTTAAGGTTCTGGATCGAATATCCCTAGGTACTGATGATGAAGAAGAAAACGAACCTACGGATCGTAACTACTGGGAGAAGAAGTCTAAAGTTCTGAAATTCGTTGATGAAATATATAAAGATGTTTCACAATATGCTCCTGGATTTGAATTGAAGTACAACAAGTTCTATATCGGCTTAGCAAGAAACGGTGCGGCATCTAATTTCTTGTATTTCAAACCCAAGAAGAGATTTATATATTTGTTCACCAAGTTCCCCGAAAATACTGAGCGTAGTGAGCAATTGGATAATACAGACCTTGAATGGATTTACGCTGCAAGAAGCCGTGCGTATCGAATTAAGATCAATAAAATTGACGAGTACCATAAGTATAAACAATTGATAGAAACACTTATTCGTGATGCTATGGATCATCGTAATATCGAAATTTAGTAAGTATGATTAAAACGATTAGATTAATGCTCGAGTACAACACATACTGTGTATGGCTTTACAACGAAGACGGGGAGATCATAGACAATGATAATCCGCCTGAGTGGGATGACGACAAAGAACTGACAGATGCGTTTATGGCTGTTAGTGATTTATACGATACGTTTTTTATCGATACGGATAAAGAATTTAAGTATATTGGTTGTCCCGATGAAGATACACGCAATAAACTGATTGCATTAATTGACAATGCGGTTAAAATCATTGTCCAAAAGAACAATGGAAAATATGTCATTCAGAATGATATGCAAATTGATTTCTAAATAGTCTGGAATCAGCAGAATGAAAAGGTGGATAGTCAAATGAGGTTAACGAAATAGATGTTGGAGTTTATTGTCACCTTACCCTTTCGTAACAACGATAAGGAGTTCTCAATAGAAATGTTTGGGACTATAAATCCTGAAAGCGGAGATTTTGTCGTTAATTATGAGCTTAACGATATAAACATAGTAAAAATGGATACAGGGGACTTTATAACTAATCTAAAGAGTTTCCCTGTTAAGTGCACGGACTCATACATCTATGTGCTTTATGATTGTCAGTATTATGATCATACCACTCACTATTATCCTCACGGAATAGGTACGCTAAAAGGTCGATTTGGAAGTTTGATAAGGCATAACCCTAACAACCAATATAACAAGTTGCTATTGGGGTTTGAGGGGATTAATGAGGTTTTCCCGCCCAAAGAGTTTGACGTGTCTTTTATCGATGATGAGAATACAGCCGTGATCAAGCAGCCCGTTAATAGTATGGATGAATATCGTTTGGATAATGGTATTACTGCATCAGTCTATTCTTCGGTTCAGGGAATACCAGATTCTTCGTGCGTCGATATACATATTACTCAAGAACAGTACATTCAAATCAAGTTGGAATTTGAAACGAATATAGAGAATCTGATGATTCTTTTAAGAAAAATAAAACACTACATTGAGTTCCTGTTTCTTCAGGAAGTTAAAATAACATCAGTAAAAATGTATACCTCCGATAACAGAGAAGACAAAATCATTTCTGATCCACTTTTCTTATCTTCATTCAACGTAAAGAGAATAGAGAAAAAGGTACAATGTTGGTCTAAAGAAGAATTCTTTTTGGGACTTCAATCTTGGTTGAATCACTATGATGAATTAAGGCAAGTAATATCGCTATGGGAAAAGACAATTTATAATCACACAGTATCCAATGAGGACCTCTTTATATGGCGATGCCAAGCTTTTGAATTGCTTTGTCAGATTACAGATAGCTTGAAAGATAAAGCTAAAGAATACTTGGAGCTCGGACAAAGCTATCCCAATATTCGACAATACCTAATTGCAGCAAATGAATTGTTCGGTATATCCGATATTGATAAGAGTTATTATATGGATGTGAAAGATGTAAGAGATGTTCTTACCCATTACAATCCCAATAAAAGTGTATCCGACAGACAGAAGTCGAATTCATTTAACATAATTCATTATTATTTTGTAGCGACTTTTGCTAAGGTTGTCGGGTTTAAGTGTTACCTTCCTTTAATGGTCGTGTTTTCACAATAAACATATAGATTAGAGATATTATCTTTCAAGCTCTTCTATGAACACAAAGAAGGGCTTTATTTTTGTGCAGTCTGATACCCCATCAAAACAGGTACCTTTGTCGATATATATGAAGGGTTCTTTTCAGATTTGTGTAATCTGCCACCGTAAAAACAGGGGCTCCCATTCCTAGTTAGTGAAGGGTGTTATTCACAAAAGCCCTTCATGAACATTGACAACTGCATAACACCATCAGACATCAAGTGGCTCGTACGAGTCTGATGGCTTTTAGCTGGAATCTTATCGGGGTATTAGGGGTCGCCCCCTAACAAGCATTCGGCATGTGATCGTTCACATGCGTTGCTTGCTAACCCAGAGGACATTTCAAATGCACGTTCAATGAATAAACCGATAGGAGGCATTAAATGACAGAAAAAAGGAACAGGAAACGGCAGCTTCGAATCTATATCTACGTTACCCAAGAGGAACTTGATGATATACGAAGCAAGGCAAAGGCAGCAGGATTATCTGTGGGCGAATACGGCAGGCGCATTATGAGCGTACACAAAGTCGGTGCAGCTCCCACAGAGGAAGAGCATGAGATCGTATGGGAGCTCAGGAGGATCGAGAGTAACTTAGATCAGATACTTCAAAGAATGAATGTACTCGGCATCATTCCCAGCTCCAGTCTTACGAAGTGCATCGATGATCTTCAGGAACTTGGTCACAATATTGAGACCACACTAATCAACAGAATGCGAGGATAAGAACATGAAAGACCACATCGAATTATCACAGAAGTCGTTACTCACTCTCGAGGAGGCCGCCGGTTATTTCAATATCGGCGTCAATAAGCTTCGGGAGCTGACTAATGACGATAACTGCCCGTACGTGTTATGGAACGGCAGCAAGAGGCTTATAAAGCGTAAGCCTTTCGAGGAGTTCCTTTATAACTCGTATTCGGTATAGAGGAAGAGTACTAATTAAGGTACTGCCAAAGGAACGCGTCCAAGTTATAATGAGCTTGGACGCTTCTTTTATTCATTAGGAGGAATCTATGCAGAATAAAAGATACGCCAAAGGAAATCTAAGACTGAAGAAGGGAGAATATCAGAGATCCAGTAACACTTTCGAATATAAGTGGACTGACCAGAACGGCAAAAGACAATCCGTTAGTGCCAAGACACTTGCTGAGCTCAGGAAGAAAGAAGACGAGATAAACAAGAACACTCTTGATGGCTACGACTATAACGAATTAGACGCTTCCATTAATCAGTACTACGATCTTTGGAAGCAGATCAAAAGCGGTATACGTGACAGCACATTCAAGTCTTACACGAGAGTTTATCAACGGTATATCGAACCATCATTCGGTAAGACCAAACTTAGAAATCTGAGCTACAGTAAGATAGTCCTCTTCCTGAAGAGCTTGATCGGCGGCAGAGGGTTAAAGATAGGCACTATAAAGAAAGTGCATCAGGTTCTTGGGATGATTCTTGAGGTAGCTGTTAAAGACGGAGTGTTAAGGAATAACCCCTGTCGAGGAGCGCTCAGGGAACTTCAGAAAGAATACGTTGATGATGTGAAGCAGGTCAGAGCATTAACCTTAGATGAGCAGAAGCTTTTCGAAGAGTTCTTGAGCAGACCTGGACGGTATAACAAATGGTATCCGGTTTTCACTGTGATGCTGTGGACTGGTATGAGAGTCGGAGAAGTTATCGGGCTCCAGTGGGAAGACATAGACTTTGATAACAATCAGATCCGTGTCGAACACTCTCTTGAATACTATGACATAGGGTTGAAGGAAGGCAGCACATATGCCATGAATCCACCTAAAACAAAAAACAGTATTCGAGTAGTACCGATGCTTCCGATAGTCAAAGAGGCTTTCCGCCTTGAGAAAGAACGACAGGAAGCGTTCGGCATCAAGTGCGAGGCAAACATTGACGGATTCTCAAACTTCGTATTTCTTAACAACAAGGGCTGGGTTCACAGCCATAAAAGGCTTAACTATAGTCTGAGCACCATCACGAATGCCATTAACAAGTATATCGCCACAAATGGGAACACCTACGGTATAAAGGAATTCCCTCACGTGCACAATCACATGCTAAGACACACTTTTGCCACGAGGATGAGAGAAGCAGGTACAGATATAAAGGCAACGGCTAGTATTCTTGGTCATAACGACATAGCGATTACACTTTATACCTACACCGATGCTTCACAAGAGTTCAAAAGTCGAGAGATCTCTATTCTTGATGATTACTACCGCAACCAAGCGGGATAAATTTGCGACAATTTTGCGACAAAATTGAAGCAGATTTAAGAAGAATTACAGAGCCTTGCTAAAAAGCAAAAAGCTCGAATGCCCTATAAATAAAGGGTTTCGGAGAATTAGCGAGGGATGCGGAATTAAACCCATACGCTCCCTCCATCTCCGCCAAATTTTATTAACGGTGTCGTAGAACCCAATAAAATCAGGGGTTTGCGGGTTTGAGGAAAGACGAAAAATCGGTGCTTACCACAAACTGCGACAGAATTGAGAAAGAGACACCCAAAAGAAAACGACCGTCGCCGGTCGTTTTTGTTTTGCTGTCATATTTAAAGTGGATGTTTTTCTTGGAACGTTTAATTCAAGATTAGGTGGCCCAAGGAATAGATCTTGATACTTTTCAGTTGATCGACGAGGATTAATATGAGCAACGCTTACTTATTAACATGGAATCCCAATAAGTGGAGTTTTGAAGGAGGGTTTTACTCATTCCTTCAACAGGTAGAGAATGGAGAAAATCCAATAATAGAGTGACCTCAAACGCAAATACATTTGAAATCAGTCTCTAATATCTTTAGTCAACTTTTTTATGTGTATTTATTTGCATTAATGATTTAACATTGCTCTGTCTGACACATTCGGTTAAGCAGTGTTATGAAAGGCATTTTATACAATATCCTCTTCATTTCTTTATCTCCTCATTCGTTGGTTTTATAAGGGTTGCGAGTATTCTATCAAAACCAAAAACTTTGCCTAATCTCGAAAACTTATATGTAGTTATAGGGATTGGCTATTAAGAAAACAGCCGGCGGAAATTGCCGGCCGTTTCTCTCTTATGTCCACTATATATATAAATTATTACTGTTATACGCGTATTCTGTCGAACAGCTTTACATAGGTAAGAGGGATAGCGCCGATTATTGCTGCAGCTGCCTGAATAAGATTAGGTACTACTGAACATAATGCGGCTTCTACTCCATACATAAAAGGCAAAGATTCAAACCCGAAATACCCTGCCACCATTATCAGTTCGGCAACTACCGCTGCTGTCAGTTTGCGCACTAATGGAACTTTGTTCTCACCGTTGCGCTTCATCAGAAGTCCTGCAACAAGTCCCATGATTCCTTTGATCAAAAACGTTGGTATTGCGTATTGCGGATAACCGGCAGTAAGATCTGCCAACATTGAACCGATCGCACCTGCTATCGCCGAGAAAGGGCCCAGGATATATGCGGCTACCAATATGACCAGATCGCCGAGATTAACGTGTCCTATCGCAGTCGGAATATGAAGTTGAGTACCAATATAAATGAATGCTGCCAGAACACCTGTATATGCAATCTTTTTTATTATCTTTTTGTTTTTCTCATGATCGCTCATCGCCTTATATCTCCTGAAGAAGTTGTTTTCTGAATGACACTATGGTACAACTTATCTGAATATATTAAATATCCAGAACAGGAGTTTTTTATATAACCAGATGAAAAAAACAGACGACTCCGCATACATGAAATTGTATAAGCAGATCAAGAAAAACATTGTTGATGGAGTATATCCTTACAATACAAAGATCCCTTCTAAAAGGACCCTGGCTTCCGAAGCAGGCGTAAGCGTTATATCAGTAGAGCACGCTTACGATCTTCTCCGCGACGAAGGATATATCCGGAGTGTCGAGAAGAGCGGCTGCTTTGTCGACTTCCGCGCCACAGACGGTTTCTCATCTTTCCCTGAAGAAATGCAATCAGTCAACACATCATTTAACAGCAATTCAGACCGTCTGGTCTTCCCTGTATCCGTCTTATCAAAAACAATGAGAAACATCCTTACCAACCGTCAGGATGAAATACTCCTGAAATCACCTAATGCAGGCCTTCCCGAATTCCGTGAAGCCATTTCAAAATATCTTGCAAGAAACAAAGATATCCATATCGATCCTTCGGCAATCGTGATCGGCTCAGGTGCCGAATACCTTTATAATCTCATCGCAGGTCTTATCGGAAGTGACAGGATATTCGCATTAGAAGATCCTTCTTACGAAAAGATCAGAAAAGTATATAAAAATGCGAATGTTAAATATGAATTGCTCGCACTCGGAAATGACGGAATCGAAAGCAAAGCGCTTAATAAGACAAAAGCTCAGGTTCTGCACATTTCTCCATTCAGAAGTTTTCCCACGGGAATATCAGCTTCTGCATCCAAACGTTATGAATACATAAGATGGGCTGACTCTTCTGACAGGATAATCGTTGAAGATGATTTTGAATCTGAATTTTCCGTTCTGGGCAAACCCGTTGAGACACTTTTTTCGATGGCTACAAAAGATAATGTTATATATCTGAACACCTTCTCAAAGACTATTTCTCCGGCTATTCGTGTGGGCTATATGGTCCTTCCCGAACACCTGATCGATACGTTCAATAAGAAACTGGGATTCTATTCATGCACGGTTCCAACATTCGAACAGCTCGTCCTGACTGAGCTTATAAACAACGGCTCTTTTGAAAGACACATAAACAGGATAAGAAGGCAGCTGAGGTCAAGGCATACCAATCATGAGCAACAGTGATTTTTCTAATACCCTTAACAGCTTTTTTCTTAAAAATCTGATGCCGTTAATTAATGTTTAGTTCGATATATTCACGATTTTCTGTACTAAGGGACCACTCCCTCACAGGTCCATTCTGAACGTCCAGTTTCCAATAGATTTTGCATTGCATTCAAGCGTTTCTTCTTTTACAAGCTTGAACCCGTTATCAATATAGAAAGCCACGTTATTTTTAGAATTGGTGGTAACGGTGATCAGATTTCCGCCATTGGTTCTTACCAAAGGAATAAGGAAATCCTGTATCGCGCCGGATCCGATTCCCTGCTTATGATATTTCGGATCAACTGCCAAAAAATACAAATGCCAACGGGGTTCAGAGATGCTTCTTACAACGATTTCCGTTTTATCTGACATTTCCATGAATCTAAGCGTATCTCTAATCCCGATTCTTGCTATGATACCCGCCATTCCGCTTACAGCATAATCCCAAAAACCAACCGGTTTGTCTGATGGTTTCTCAACGATTACGATAGCTTTAACCTTTCCGTCCGCAATACCCATATAGCAGTCATCTTTGCGGACAGTAGCTCTGAATATCCCCTTCATCAGACGTTCATAAAAACTGTGCAGCTCAGTCTCTGACTTGAACCGGTCTTCGAAAACTCCCCAAAAAAGAGGATAGTTAACAAATGATTCCGTGAAGACCTTTAACACCTCGTCTTCATACGATCTGTCATAACACTTATACTCGATCATAATATCATTTTCCCCCCCTTCTACCTGAGTCTCATCAGATATCTATCCATACGGAAATCACTCATCTTCAAAGGGAATTTGCCGCTTGAGATCCATACAATGACCAGATTCAGGATAAATGCCGCAAACTCTCCAACAGCTCCTCCCATACAAAAGCCGGCAACACCAAAGATCTCTCCGAGAAGGATCTTGGCTCCAAGCGGAAATAACAATGCTTCTGCCAAAAACAGAACATGAGCCTGAATATAGGCACCGATGATCTTGTAATAGCAGACCAGTTCCGAATTAAGCAGATAGAATACGAATCCGAGAGCACAGGATACGGTAAGCAAAACAGCACTCCCGGCAGCTGCAGGATCGTTATCTGTAAGGAACAGGGCTGTTGCGGGTCTTGCTGTAACGATAAGAAAAGCTGCTGTCACAACGGCACCTGTTAGGGCTCCTAATGTCAGTTTCTTTGCTTCCTTATCTAAGATCTCCTCTGCTTTTCTGATACTTGTTTCCGACGATGCGGCTTTATGCTTTCCGACGCATGTTCCCAGACAGGCGGTCACAAGGAAAGAAAAGCCTACGCAGATGATCTCCGGCAGATTATCTATTGCCTCAAATACCCCCAGACCGGCTATGACCGATTCTGAGAAGCGGCGAAGGATATAGAGATTTTCAACAAGATACAATACTGACACAAATGCGTATTCCATAAAATCAGGAAGTCCCGTAAAGAATGATTCTCTTATATCGGAAATCCGGAGACTTATGGCCGTAAAAGCTGCCTTTGAGCTCTTTCTGCGGATGATGAAACATGAAATAACGATATAAATATCCGCTGCCATAATGCTGACCAGATTAACCAAAATATATCCCGTCATTGACGGCCCTGTTGCAGTCACAAAACCGCATCCCGCAAACATCAGAGTATAAAGGATAATGTTAATGATCAGGAGCTGAACCTTTTCTTCAAAGAAAAAAAGACAGCAGGCAATACTGAAAATGCTCTGAGGCACAAAGCATAAAAGGAACATAGAATAACACTCACGGCTGAGTATCGCGAGAGTGTTGCTTCCGTCATTAGCTCCCAACAGATCAAGTATCGGAACCTTGAATATGGCAAACACCAATGTCAGTACAGCCGTTGCGGCCAGCAGCCATGTATATCCCGCATTTCTGTGACGCTCAAAAGCTTCGTGGTCATTTGAGCCATAATCCTTTGCACAGACAGCCTGTATACCATTATATCCCAGGGCAACAAAGGCAGAAACGACCATGACACACGGCATGACCAGCTCATATGCAGCAATGCCTTCAGAACCAAGATTCCGGCTAACATAAAAGATGTTGATCAGATTCTTGACCACCAGATCCATCTCAGCGATGAGTGCAATTATAGGCGTTATTATCTGTTTCTTACTCATAATGACTTGTCTGACGCAAATTTCAGTCTTCGTTCTTATAGAAACGTATCATATTACGGTTATATCCTGTTGTGGTCTGATAAGCCTTTTCTTTATGCGATTCCATAAGTCCGCTCAGGATAAAGCTGCTCAAGCCGTCGATCTTAATATCAGGATCGGTAATGTCAAAGACTTTACCTGCGTCACGTTCGACCAAAAGAACGGATGTTTTCTCGAACAACAACGAGATCTCCACTAACACAGCATGCTTGTTGTCTTTGTTTTTCTCGATGATAGTCCGTCCGATCTCTTCAACAAAAAGCGCTGCCTTCATAGATTGTTTCTTGGAGTATTCATGTTCGAGCATGATCTTCTGCACCTGTTCGGAGAGTTCAGAACACTTATCAAGTGAGAGGATGTTTTCAAGCACAGTGATATCCGTGTGCTTCGGTATGAGCAGATCAGGGAATTGCGCTTTACCGTAATGCCGGCGGATAAAGATCATTGCGATTATCAGAGCCACAACCGGAGCTACAGCAAAAGCTGCCCACATTCCGTTCTTTCCGAGAACAAGTGAACCCAATACAGGGAGCACGGAGTATAATATCCCGTCTTTAAGGAATGTAATACCCACAGCCAGCCCGACATGGTCAACAAGCATATAGTATGATGTCATCAGCGATATCATGCTGCAAAATATCAATCCGAGTGAGACTATCCTTACAGCTAGTATGGTCGGTTCGAGTGCGTTGCCGCCTCTAATGCCGAACAGTCCGCAAAACTGTTTGGCAAATATCAGTATCAGGATGTTAGCAATACCGCCTTCCACTGCTGCTGCAGCCTTGGCAGCATTCATAAGACGTTTGATCATGACATTGTTATTCTCGCCCAGATATGTCCCGAGCAGAGGCTGAACGGCAAGTCCGACACCGTCCATAACGACACCGAATTCAAGAAGGCTGATAACCACAGCCAGAGAGATAAGGCCGTTTTCGCCATAGCGTCCGGAGACATGCGCTATCAAAACATAGTCAGCTATGGCCCAGCATATATAGATAACCGCATCGACAGCACTGAATCTTACGGCCTGCATAATGTCTTTTACCGACAGATGCCATGTAAAGTGAAGAGTATTACACTTGCGCATAAAGTGGACAAGTGCAGGTATAAGTCCGAGGCCATTTCCGGTAATAGTACCGAGGATTATTCCCTGCATTCCCAAAGGTCTTACAAGGATTATCGATACCGCTATGTTTCCGATGATCTGAAGAACATATGATATGTTGGTACAGGTCTCATCTCCGTCTGTATATACCATCTGGCCAATGTATGAATTCAAGATCGTAAACACGGCACAAAGCGGTGTCCATTTATAATAATCCGAAGCGAGAATGTAAATATCTCCGGTAACACCGTTAACCGAAAAATACAGTTCTTTTCCCAGCAGCAGCATAACTGCGCAAAACAAAGAAACAGCCACGGAAAGGATCAATCCCTGTCCGTAAAGCTCATCAGCGTGTTTCTTGTTCATGGCACCTATGGCCCTGCTGTACAGGATTCCGGTACCGATCGTGATAATGTTGGCAAAAAAGGTGGTTATTCCCGTGACCGGTGTTATGGCATTTATGGCAGCGACACCGGTCTCGCCGATAAACATACCCGCAATGATACTGTCGCAAAGAAGCATCAGATAGATTATTGCCATCGTAAAAGTACCAGACAGCAGCATCGATCTGAATTTATTCTCACAAAAACCGTTTTTCACCATGTTTCAAATGCTCCTCCGTTCATCATACTGTATATCTTTCACGGAGCTGTTCCAAGTCCGGTTCTGTGAGTCCGAGTTCATCCGTCAGATATCCGCACACGCAGCCATATTTGTTTTCCAAAGTATCAATCGCATGTGTCATATAGCGCTCGAAAACACCACCAGAGGCGAACTGCAGTGCCTCGATCTTCTCAGGAGGCATACCTAATGATTCACAGTCCTTACGGATCTTCCCGAGCTTCTCTTCCTTGCCTGAATTTGACATAAGATAGTCTTCAATGATGGTCTGTTTGTCAGTACCTAATACACTAAGAAGAAGCATCGTGGCAAGACCTGCCCGATCTTTGCCGTCAACGCAGTGCCAGAGAACCGCACCTCTGCCGGGATCTGTTCTGAGCAGTATCCGGAAAAACTCCGCAAATGCCTTCTTTCCCCTGTCTCCAAGGAGGAACATGACATACATATCCGGGCTCAAAAGGCCGCTCTCATACGCCATGTCGATCATGGCTCTCTGGTCTGCATTGCCTGACATAAACTGCTTTGCCATCTTAAGGTCCTTAACCATGGCCAGATAGTCTTCCATCTCGACGACCGGCAGTCTTATGTACCCGGCACCCGGGATCTCTTTGTCGGGAGCACCGCCACGCACACCGCTCATGCGGAAGTCAACAACAGTCTGCACATGGTATTCAGCACTTAGGATGTCTATTGCTCCAGGTTCGGCTTTATTAAGAACTCCGCTCCTTATGAGAACGCCGCTCCGGACGGTTCTGTTCCCTGCGGGATAACCTCCGAGCTCTCTTGCGTTTAATACACCGGGAAGCTTGATCACGTTGACTTTCATTTTCAATCTCCTGAAGAGGTTACAATTCTGGGATCGGATGAAGTGTATCGATCACCTTGAACATAGCCTTCTTTTTCGCTGCAGAAAGGGGCTTGCGGAGAATACCGGGAACAGACGGCGAAGTTGCCAGTCCTCTGATAAGCTTGATCATCGAGTAGCCTTCGAGGATCCGGTTGATCTCTGCAATCTCCTTCGGATCATTAGTGTTGAAATACTTCCTGATAACGATATCCCAAATGCGCGAGAATTGTTCTTTGGTAATTCCCATGCTCGTCGACTTCCAATTCGTCTTGGCAGCAGTGACATAGACAAGATACATCGACGACAGATCGAGAACGGGATGGCCGAGGCCTGAATCTTCAACGTCAATAAGGACGATCTCTCCGTTTTGCATCATCAGATTGCCGGGATGGAAATCCTGATGGATAAACGTATTTCTGTAAGGGATCTGATCGACGATCCTATAAAGGTGCTCAACTTGTGCATCCGTGTAGAAACCCGCTTTGTAAGTCGCCTGTATATCAGCCTTGCACCGTTCTCTTGAATCAGTGAGCGTTCCCGGTTCAAATTCAGTATGGTGAAGACCGCTCAATGTATCTGCGATCAGGCCTGCATACATATCCAGTCTGTCAGGATTAGCCGCGATCTCCTGTGCCAGGGACCTGGCATTGATCATCTCGTAGACAACGCCGTAGTTCTCCCCGACCTTGACCATATCAAAAGCGATCGTCGTCGGGACACCGTGAACAAAAGCTTTCTTTGTCACTTCCCTGTTCTGATCGATCTTTTCCATACTGTTGCGCTTGCCGAAATAGACCTTAACTATGGTCTCAGGATCCAGCTTGTAAACAATGCCGTTCCCGCCTCTGCCGAGCACTTCGCAGCCTTCTATCGAGATTTCGCGCATGGGTCTAGTCATGAATATATCCTCCGATCCAGGTGCTTATAACCGTTTTATTTATCAACAGGTCCCTTATATTCCAGACAAAGCATTGTAAGATCATCAAACTGCGGCGAATTCTGTACGAATCCGTCAACCGCATGTTTCATATTTCCGAGAAGTTCCTTGGCGGTATCTTTGGAGTTAATGTTCAATGCTCTTACCATTCGCTCAACACCGAAGAGTTCCTCGTCATGGTTCGTTGCTTCGGGAACTCCGTCTGTATATACGAATATCTTGGAACCAGGTTCAAGCTGAACCTCATATTCCCTATATTTCACGCCTTCCATTACTCCGACTACGAGACCGTGCTTATCCTTAAAGAGCGAGAACGTGCCGTCAGGCGACATTATTGCCGGATATTCATGACCTGCATTTGCAGCGATGACCTTACCGGTCGATATCTCGAGGATGCCAAGCCATACCGTTACAAACATATTATTCTCATTGTTGCTGCAGATAGTGTTATTCGTGTCCTCAAGTATCTGCGCAGGGGATTTGCCCGACTTGGCATTGTTGGCAAGGATGATCTTCGATGCCATCATAAAGAGTGCGGCAGGAACGCCTTTGCCGGAAACATCTGCTATAACCATACACAGATGGTCATCATCTATAAGGAAGAAGTCATAGAAGTCTCCTCCGACTTCCTTGGCAGGATTCATCGATGCGTATATCTCGAATTCTTTCCTCTCGGGGAATGCTGGGAAAAGATTCGGAAGCATGCTGTTCTGGATGTTCGATGCCATATCGAGTTCTGCTCCGATCCTTGCACTGCTCTCGGTAAGTTCCTTCTGCTTCTGCATGACATCCTGGCAATGTCCGACGAGCTTGACTGCCGATACGGCAATAATGACATATTGCATTAACTTGACGAAATAATTGGATATCATCGTGTTCTGGATCATCAGCATCCCGTCATACGGAATGTCCCTTACAGCATCATCAAGCCACATCTTATCATTTGCAACTATTGTTGTTCCGGGCTCATATTGGACAAAATTCAGGTCGAGCATGCCGTGATTAGCGCCGTAAAGATAAGCTATGAAGAACACCACAATCGATAACACAGCTATAAACATCGTATATCTCTTGCTGAAATACCTTATCGAAATGATGATGGGGATCGCGATAAGTAATGCCACATTGTAAGTAAGTGCAGAGGTCGTACCGGCATATACGAGAGTAAGCGTTCCCATCAGCAGATATTTGATCCATTTCTTCTCATACTTAAAGTACCGGCTGATACCACTCGCAATGCCCATGATAACAACGTTGAAGATCATGAGAGCCCTGAAATGAACACGTATATAGAAGAACCCGCTCTCGAACAACAACCAGGTCAGAACGACAACCAAGATCGTAACGTTTAAGATCAGCGTCAGCATGCGGTTCGCTTTGGTCTCGTTCTCTCTAAAGACTCTTTCAGTGTTGGCAGATACACTCTCTTTGCTCATAAACGCCTCCCTGGTACTTGAAAATCTGAATAGATCTATATACAGTCTGTGTTCTTCCTGAAAACAGTAAACGCTAAGTTTATAGTACTATCATTCTGTTTTCAGAATATTGTGTAAGTGTAAACCGATAGAAAAATCTTATTGATTCAGCTCTCTGAAATTCGAGGCATTTGTCTTATAAAGCTTCTTGAACACTTTATAGTTACGTTCATATACATCTTTGTTCCCGGGGTTCGGAATAAAATATCGTTCCGTCAAAATCATAAACACTCATTTGACTGCCTCACTGCTTTCTGTCCGAGCAAACCGCATCATATTCCGGTTATATCCCGTAGTCACAAGATATGCCTTTTCCTGATGGGCTTCCATGAGTCCGCCCAGTATGAAGCCGCTCAGCCCTTTGATCTGAGCATCGGGATCCGTAAGGTCAAACAGTTCTCCGGAGTCGCGTTCTATGATAAGCACTGAATTTTCTTCATAGAATAGCGAGAACTCTATCAGAACAGACTTCTTAGCCTTATTATTTCTCTCGAGAATTGTTAACCCGATCTCCTCAACAAATAAAGACGCACGTGTAGCCTCATGCTTTGAAAAATTGTGAGAAAGTATACTTTCACCGATCCTTGTCGAGAGTTCTGATGCGGTTTTATCTGTGAGAATATCATCCATAACCACTATCTCGGAGTCTATATCCTTCAGAAGGAAAGGAAAGTTATCTTTTCCGAACCTGAGATAGACAAAAAGCATGGCAAGCGCAAGCGTTACAGCGGGAGCTATGACAAACCCTGCCCACATCCCGTTTATGCCGAGAAGCGTTGAGCCGATAATCGGCAGGAGCATATACAGCAGACCATTCTGGAAACAAGAGATACAAACAGACATCCCGATACGGTCAATCAACATATAATAGGATGTTGTAAGCGAGACCGCACTGACGAACATAAATCCGAGTGATACGATCCTTATTGCCGACATTGACGGAGAAAGTGCCGCACCTTCAGTTATCCCAAACAGACCACAGAACTGTCTGGCAAAAATGCAGATTAATATAGTTGCTATAACACCTTCGATCAGAGCAGCTTTTATGGCAGATTTCATGACTCTCTTAATGAGTTTATGATTCTTCTCCCCATAATATGTGCCTATAAGAGGCTGCATTGCCATGCCGACGCCGTCCAGAACGACACCAAACTCAATAAGACTTACAACAACGGCAAGTGTTATCAGACCCGTATCGCCGTAATTCTTGGAGACAAAACCGATCATTACATAATCCATAAGTGCCCAGCAAAGATATACGGATGAATCCACGATGCTGTAGCGAGATGTCAAAAGGAAATCCTTAACAGAGAAATGCCATGTAAAATGAAGTGTATTGCACTTACGGAAATAATGCCAGCAACATGTAAGGATCCCCAGCCCGTTTCCGATGACCGATCCTAATATGATTCCCATCATGCCCATGTATTTTGTAAGGAAGATTGAGAAAATGATGTTTCCGCCTATCTGGAACACATAGCATATATTATTGCAGAGTTCATCGCCATCACTGTACACCATCTGTTCAAGATAAAAGATCAGGATGGTGAGAAAAGCGTTTATTGGACAAAGACGATAATATAAAAGTGCGTTGTTAAGGATATCTCCCTTGATATCGTTGATTCCGAAGTAAGCATCACGTATGAAGAATATCGTAAGGGCGGAGATTAGACCTATTGAAATGCTTATGATCAAGCCTTGTCCGTAGATCTCATCGGCCCGCTTCTTCCTCATTGCACCGATCTCTCTGGTGAAAACAATTCCGACACCTGTTGAGACCAGGTCTCCGAAAAACGTCACGATACCTGTAACCGGAGTTATCGCATTGATCGCAGCGACGCCTGATTCACCGATAAAATAGCCGGCAATGATACTGTCGCAAAGAAGCATGATATACATGACAGCCTTTGTGAATGTGCCTGACAAAAACATTGAACTGAATTTTCTCTCACAAAACCCACTTCTCATAATGCTTTATTATTGGTTAAGCCGCCTTCCCATACTGATTTTCCAAACAGTATGCTTATATAAGGGAATATATCACAGCAGTGCAATAAAATGACGGTTTTCACAGATTCATAACAGATCGTTTCTTTTCACTACTTTTGAATATAGCGATGATAATATACAGCGCAATTATAACGCCGAAGATCATAAGGATTATTTTAGTTAAGTCGGGCATATTACTCCTCCTTAGCTGACAATACTGAGAACGAAAATGTATCCGCTACTATGACCTAATTATAAATACCTAATAATAAGAAAAAGTATCTAAGTTGAAAACAAAAGAAGAATTGTCGTCTTAAATAATAATTAACTATCTGGTTTATATTTTGAAACATAATGCCCATAGTAAATCCGGAATTACATGCGCAAAGAGTTCAAGTATATAATCTTTCAAAAAATGGATTCTTATATACAAATGCGGGTTCAAAAATATACTGAATGATTGATTATTCAAAACTTATATACAAATCTCGTAATTGCGTATATAAAGTCGACAAATAGCCTGTTTTATATACGTTCAATCCGCTTTCCGTATACTAAAAAGCCTTAATAGCAGTTTTTATATATTCTTTTAATGATCTTTGTTTTTCTTTTTCTTTTGTAAATCAACGATCGCTGATACTATCTCATATATTCCATTACTTAGATTTTGTTCCCTAGACAATGCTCATTTTGCTCCTGTTTTGATAGTTTGATGGGGAATAGAGGGGGTCTATTCCCCATGGACTGCTCAAATCGGCACCAAATCGACTGCTTAATGGGGAACACATTTGGTGAGGACTAGTCATAAACTGCGAACCAGATCCTGTCGGTCAGGTCATAATCGAGATCGGCATACCAGTCCGAACTGAAATCAATAAAGTCGTTGACGTCGCACTCTTCGTCACTTGTTGAGGCCGTTATCCATGTATGACCGCACGGAGCGTATTCACGTTGTCCTTCTTCCTGGAAATATACTTCTACATGGAACTCAATGTAGTATCCGCGGGGTTCGCCTTCAGTGTGAAATTCGTTTTCAGCACGGCAGATATCCCTCAGATCGATCAGCATGTCTGTGATATCAGCAAGCTGTTCATCAGTGACATCACGTGAAATGTATATAAAAACATCCAATTCGCCTAAATACTGTATGAATCTGGACATTTCCGGATTAATGTACGATTCATCAAAGTCGTGTTCATCCATCAGATCCTGGATATAGTCTGCCCAATATCGCGCGACAGCAACCCTGTAATTTGGAACGCCGCTATAACGGTTGATATCGCTTTCACTCGGACTGTTCGAGTCGATTTCAGCCCTGCCGGAAACATAGCCATACATGCTCTCACTATGGACCAAAGACCAACCCTCACAAAATTCAAGGTCGCGGTCCAAAGACCTGAAACGGTAGTTACCCAGATACTCGATATTTTCACCGTCCACGAACTCCGTGACCCTGCTAATAAGCTCCTCTTCAGGAGGATACCAGTCCTGTTCCGGGGGAGTATAACTCTCCGAGGGCATTCCCAAGCAGCCCGACAGAATAAAGACTGAGGCTATTAACAACAAGCTGATTATTCTCTTCATCCTGATCATAGTGTCACCGTATGCAGTTTGTATTTTAGTGGCTGGCTGATGAAGCAGCGGATGCACAGGCCATTATGCATATCATAAGTGCTACTTCTTCTGCGATAACCATAGCAACTGTACTGTTTACTGCTGAACTTCCCATTAAGGAACCGTTCTCGCTGTAAGAATCTCCCACAAGCATTGCCGAGAACATCTGTCTCTGCTTAGTATCAAGAGACCATCCGCCGAATCCCTTACAGCTCTTAAGATAATCGGAAACTTCAACTATCTCATTAACAAGAACATCGTTATCTGCGTTGATATCAATAAGTGTTCCGAGTGAGCCGAACTCATTATATTCCTTGCCCCACTTAACTCCATGAGCAAGAATAGTGTTATAAAGATTAACAACCTTATCACACTTCTCCCTGATGTTGCCGTCTGTAAGAGCGAGTATCTCACCGAGTCCCTGAAGCTCATTGTTTCCGACCTTAAGCTTTACGTCTTTCTTAAGATATTCATAGCAGTCTTCAATCTCATTAATTATAGTGTCAACATCCTTATCTGTCATTGCGAGAAGAACTACATATACAATATCTTCTGACGAAGTAAGAATCGGATGCTTCTTTTCCATCTTCTTATAAAGCTCCCTGTATTTTGCGGCGAGCATTTCTGTATCATTCATTCTTCCTGCTTCATAGATGCATATTGCGCCCTGAATAAGATAGGGGTTATCAATGACATGCTTCTTATTAAGCACATCATATATAGCCTTCACGTTTTTAATGTACTGTTCGGGATTATCAGAAAGTGCCATCTTGCTTACAATGACAGCTGCTGAATTAGCCTGAAAACTTGAAAGTGCACCGGTATTCTTCTCAAGAATCTTTTTACATTCCTTCAGTCTTTCAATATCAGCTTCTTTGCCGGCGCCTGTGAATACAAGTGCTGCTGCTATATTCATAATCGAATAGCCCCACTTAAATTGCTTCTCGATATTTTCCTTGTTAGCAATAAGCAGATCTACCTTGTTTTTAATGCTTTCCTTCATCTTGATAACCTCCACTTATTATTGTGTTTTTTACTTTGTTTTCTTGGGTTTCTTCTCGGGCAGTTCCGCGTGCATGCCGTTCAGCAACTCGGCGATCAGATCCGTATCTTCAAACCTGTCGAAAACGTGCATCAGAGTTTTCGAACCGTCATAAGGATAACGGAGTTCCGAGTCCGCAAGAAGTCTGTCCGATGTCGGCGTTCTCTTTAAGAACACTTCATTATCGCAAATATCGCCCACCAGCTTGCCGTTAAAATATACAAGGTATCCGCCCATCATGGACCTTATGACGATATCGCCTGCCAGGGAAAAACTCTCACGTACGTATTCGTTAAAGTCATTCATATTGATGTCTCCCAATTTCTAATGTGTACACGATCAATTATTCCAAAACGTTTTCCGTTCGCAAAACTCGTTTGATCCAATGAATACGTCGCTTTATACATCTGTCAAGGATCGAGCTTTTCGATGCTGCTTCAAAGCCGTGAAATGTACCATCTACGCTGTGATACTCGGCAGATACGCCTGATGAGATTAATTTCTCGGCAAAAGCAATTCCTTCATCATGGAGGCAGTCGAATTCGGCAACTTCCACATACGTATCAGGGAAGAACTCGAGGTGATCGAGTTCGGCAACAGATGCGTATTTTGCCTCATCCGCATTCTGATCTTTAAGATACATACTCCAGAACAGCTTGTAACACTTCGAATCAAAGATGGGAGTATCTGTATATTTCATTGACTCCGTGACCATTCTTTTATCCAAAGCTGGATATATAAGCATCGCTCCCCGGGGGATGGGCTGATTTCTGTCCTTTAGCATCACGATCAGGGCAGCGGCGATGTGGCCTCCTGCGCTGTCACCTGCGAAAACGATTCTGTCTTTGTTTATTCCCAGACTCTCGAAATTCTGTAAAACCCACAGATATGTGTTATAGCAATCCTCCAAGGCAACAGGATAAGGGAACTTAGGCAATAATCTGTAATCAGGCATGATGACTTTACAGTTTGCCTCCCGTGCATACCTTTTTGCTACCTGATAATGTGCCTCAGATGCGCTCATCAGTAAGCCGCCTCCGTGAAAGAAAACTATACATGGTAAATCCTTCCCGCATTCTTTGGGTTCAATGATTAATGAGGGGATAGTCTCTCCGTTATATCCGGGAGTGGATAATCGGCGCACAGAAACATACTTATCGGATCTGCATTTATTAAGCCTGTATCCGATATTGATCATCGGATACAGCCGGCCTACCAGCGAACCGCTGTATATGGATAAACTCTTTAATTCTTTGTCGATCGAGTATTTCATCCCCGAACCAATCGAAAAACAGATCTCTGTATTCTTCATAAATCTATCACTCCCTTGTTCATCTAATGATAACAAGAATGGGATTTTCTGAAAAGAAAATCGGAGGATCTCTCCTCCGCTTCTTTGTTGATTATCAAACTAAATGATTTATTATGTGGTTAAGTGGGTAGGGGAAAGCGCATAAGCGGATAAGAGGTGACTGTTATGTGGAAGAAGACATCTGTTCATATCCTATACGGAATCAAGATAATTGCATTATGGTGCCTGATCGCCAATCTGACTATCTTCGGATATAACCTGGTCCGGGAATTCAAGGCAAATGTAACGGTCGAGAATGCCGTTCTTACGGATGAGTACTTCGACTATTATCCCGGCGAAAGGGCGGCCTTCGATGCTGATCTGGGAGGCAGATCAGTCGTGCTGCTCACACCTCCCGACAAGCAAATCGGCGATACCGTGCAGGTGATACTCAGAGACGGCAGCGTCTTTAAGACCGTTTGGGACGACAGCGATTACAGGTACACTACTGTACCCGGCAGAATCGCTATCGCGCTCTCGGAGAGCTGGCAGGAGGCGATATTCACAGAAGCTGTAGTGTTTGTCCTCTTTTCGCTGGTGCTCATAAAGCAGGGAAAGCAGATCAGAAACACGTATCCTGTTCTCACATGCGTAACACATATACTCGGAGCAGTTGCCGCTGTTGCGACACTAATCTTCTGGATGATGGGTGCCGACAACAATACATGGGAAGGCTTCGGTCAGACGGTTATGGCGTTCTGCTCATTCACCGCCTATGCGGTAGTCTTCTTTATCGTGTGGGTCATCAGAACCATCTGTAAGAATGCACGCCTGAAGAATCAATAACGTTCTTATTTCTTTATAACGGGCTCAATCCTCTTCGCGATCACTGCGGCAAGAGCCATCTTAACAAGATCGGGAACAATGAACGGGAATACGCACCATCCGAGAACGGTAAGCAGCCCGACCTCGCCGGTGTTCTTCGTATAAACATGCATGAACCAGGCCGTTCCGAACGCATAGCAGACGATAAGACCGAGCACAAGAGCAGCCATTTTAACTGCAATGTTGTTCTTAGACACCCGCTCGAAAAGGATATAAATCAGACCGATAAACAGGAAACCCAATATGTATCCGCCCGTGCTTCCGAGAAGAACACCGAAGCCTCCTCCAAACCCTGCGAAAACAGGTGCTCCGACGGCTCCGAGCAGCACATAAATCAGTGTCGCTATGGTTCCTCTCTTGCCGCCCAGAAGAAGCAGCACAAGAAATACCGCGAATGTCTGAAGTGTAAAGGGAACCGCCGTGGGAATGCTTATCCATGAGCATATGGCGATCAATGCCGCTCCGATAGAACAATAGACCAGATCTAATGTCTTAAATCTGCTGTTTGACTTGTCTGTTACTTCGCGGCTCACGGTGCGACACCTCCTTCAATTACATATGAGAAGGTAGCACATCAACAGACTATCGTCAACCTGTATTCTGATTAAGGTTGACAATACATTATTTTCTCTATGATCCTCGCTATAAGGAGATTCTTGGTAATCACAGCCTTGCCGGGACCGAACAAACCTGCTGCTCTTTCTTTTATATCCTCGGGAAAACTGCTTATATCCGAATCGAAGTTAATGCCGATTCCGGCCACAATCCACTGCAGGGTATTGCTGTCATATTCACTTCCGGATTCGAGCAGAATACCGCAGATCTTTTTACCGTCAACATACAGATCGTTGATCCCGTCTATATAAGGCTCTATGCCGGTAAGTTCATTTATCGCATTGATCACAGCGCTTCCGACGAAAGAGGTGACAGCTTTGCTGTCTGTGTCGATCAGCTCCCCGGGGTCAAGAATAATGCTTAGGTAGATCCCGCCTTCAGGCGAGAAGAAGGAGTGATCCTTACGCCCTCTGCCACCGGTTTGTGTAACGGCAACAACGGAAGTTCCGTGAGATGCACCTTTCACGGCAAGCTCTTTTGCTTTGTCGCTTGTGGATTCAAGACTGTCATATACAGATATATCGGTGTCTCTGAGAGACTCGGATAATTCAGCCTTTATTCCTTCGACGGATATGATGTCGGTATTAGAAGTAAGCTTATAACCCCTGTTGCTGACGGCATCTATGTTATATCCCTTTTCGCGCAGGTCCTTTATGGCTTTCCAGACGGCGTTTCTCGAGATGCCGCACTGCCTCGCCATTTCCTCTCCGGAAGTATAGTCCTCTTTATTGGATTCAAGTATAAACAGTACTTTTTGTGATGTGTTCATGATCTCAATTATACATTAGAATAGGGAAGGACGTTTCTGCCGAACTGACAGTATAAGGGGAGAATAAGATGGAAATTAAAGACAGCAGGATAGATGCAGGTAAGGCTTTCGACTGGGGAAAGACCTCAGAATACTATGCCAAATACAGGGACATATATCCCGAGGAATTTTACCGTAAAGTTGCGGATCGCGGTCTTTGTGTAAAAGGACAGAAGGTATTGGACCTCGGAACGGGTACCGGCGTGTTGCCGCGCAATATGTATAAGTACGGCGCGAATTGGACCGGGACAGATATTTCTCCCGAACAGATAGAGCAGGCTGGAAGACTTGCTTCAGAAGCCGGCATGGATATCGAATTTAAGACGGTTTCTGCAGAGAAGATAGATTACCCTGCGGAGACTTTCGACATTATCACAGCATGTCAGTGCTTTTGGTATTTCGATCACGATAAGGTCGCACCCGAGTTTCACCGTATCCTCAAGAAGGACGGCAGGATAGTGATCCTCTACATGGCGTGGCTTCCTTACGAAGACGAGATCGCAGGCAAGAGTGAGGCGATCGTTTGTAAGTACAGTCCTGACTGGACGGGCGCAGGCGCGACACGAAAACCCATCGACATTCCGGATGCGATGTACGAGTATTTCGACCTTGAATACCACGAAGAGTACGATCTGATGGTGCCTTTCACGAGAGACTCCTGGCACGGCCGCATGATCGCATGCAGAGGTGTCGGCGCTTCGTTATCGCCGGAGGAGCTTGCGAAGTGGGATGCGGAACACAGAAAGTTAATGGAAACCGTTCCCGATACTTTTGACGTGCTGCATTACGCGGCTATCGCGGTATTAAAGCGCAGAGATTAACGGAGAAGCTCTCTTCTTTCTCCCTTAAGCTGGAACCAGGCATCACCCGGGACTTTGGCTCCGCAGCCTGATACTGTCTCTGCATGGCATGCATTAACAGGTGTCCCAAGGATGCCATCGAATACGGTAAAGGCTCTGTGGGCAAACCCCGTTATAGAGGTCCGGTGAGAATAATCTAAAAGGGCCGCCCCTTGCGGAGCGACCCTTTTTGTTTAACCTTCCTGTGCGGTATCAGTTGATGTCGGCGAGAGTGCCGATACTGATGAAGCCTCATCGTAGACGCCGCTCATGTCGATCATCGGAATGATTCCGCCGTCTTCGCCTGACTGAATCATAGGCAGTCTGCCGTCCCATCTGGAGATGGTCTCATAACGGATAATGTTGGGCGTCAGCGACTCTTCCCTAATTGCATTAGCTTCAGCTTCTGCCTCTGCCTCAATAATAAGTGCATCTGCCTGGGCCTGTGCGGAAGTTCTTGTTACCGTAGCCTGAGCCTCAGCCTGCTCGATCGATCTCTGGTTCTCGATCTGCTGTGTCTGATAACGGATCTGTGCAGCCTGCTGCTCGGCGATTACCTGATTATAAGAATCCTCATAATCGGCATTGTTTACGACGACCTTGATAATGGTGATCGTATCCTCGCCGTACTTCTCATCTACAGAAGCCTGAAGAGCCTGTGCGATGGCGGGCTCGATGATGCTTCTGTTGGTCGCATCGATCGCATTAAACTGCTTGGATGCCGCTTTTACCGAAGACGATACGAAGCTGCTGGTAAGAAGCGTATGCTCATAATCATTTACATTCGCGACCAGCCATGCAGACCTGCCGGAATTGATCCTGTAAGTGATGTTGATACCCTCATAGTAGAGCGTTGTACGCTCGCTTGTCTCGCTCCAGATCTGACCGTCGATCGTGATATCCTGCTGCTTGTTGTTAACGAGTCTGATGTTATCAACGAACGGGATCTCCATCGCGATACCCGAAGGGATATTCTCTTCGCTTACCTGACCGAGTCTTACGCGCACGCCGGTGTATCCTGTAGGCACGATCTTAAATGCATTCGCGATCAGTACAAAGGCAGCGATAACGATCAGTCCTGTGACGATCAACTTCTTTGTAATCTTGTTTTTCATTTTCTCTATCCTCCGTAAATGAATTCTTATTTGGAAAGATTATATATTAGCGGGGAGGTGACAATAATTAAGGAACGTATAAGTTGGATTTTTTGCCGCGAAAGCGCAGAGTCCCGCGCGCATCAGAATTAAGAACTATAAAATATCGGTGATTATAATCGATTCTATCGGATGTTATATCTTGTTATCGTGGTTTGAGCAATCCGTTGAAATCATTGGGCTTTATAAGCATCTTCTCTCTCTATAGCTTTTTTTGGTTTTACTATGTGTTATCTGATTATCGGATAGTGACAAGGGAAAGTTTAAGGGAACACACAATAACACCGCGCGGTAATCGAACTGTTGAAATGCAAATCTACCTAATCAAGAATTGATTCTGTTATCTGATCACACGTAGGAAGACCAAGAGCATCAGCCATCTCACAGTAATTCTGATAGCTATTAATATCGTAGCTATCAAAATCGTAATAGTAGGTTAATGTAAAATTCCCCCAATAATACACAGCACAGAATCTGCGAATATTAAGCATCGGTTCATCAACAACAAACAAATACCCGTTCTCATATGAACTTTCATCCAATTCATTACAATTACTTAGAATAGAATCTACTCTAGTACAATAATCATAGTAAGCCCAGGTTTCGTTCTCAAATTCATTTATGCCAAATCCGTCCACTTCAAGTCTTTGAATCTGATGGAATTCAGACTCAGTTGGGTAATACCATACTTGCCCCATATCATCCGGCTCAGATTCTTCATCTATGAATGCCGAATAGTCTCTAATATAATAGTAATAATCATTCTCATCTTCCCAATAGTAGTTCGGCTCATTAGTTAAACTCAAACTGATTATATCTAACTCCGTTACTTCCTCCCATTTCTCTACTACGGTTTCGAAACTCAACGTAATATTTAACGGATTAATATTGCGTTCCTCAATACAAATTGCACTACTCTCTGATAATTCTATACTTGTGCTAATTCCCGTTTCTTTATCAGGATTTCCACACGAACACAAAAGCATTGCTAGTATTAGCGGTAGTGATAATCTTTTAATAATATTCATATCTCACCTTGTACTTCTTGTGTCATTATATTACTTACAGGAAGATCATATTTATCACAAAACTCCAAATAGTCGTTGTAGACTGATGGTTGCTCATTATGGAAGTTATAAACAAAAGCTATAGTACAATTTGAAAAATAGTAACAGGCATAAAAATGCGCAAAACTCGGATTAGAGTCATCATAAATAAAACAGTAACCATCTAAATACGAACTGTCTTCAAGCTCATTATTATCAAGGAGTCCAGTGACCATTTCTATATAATGATTACGCGCCCAGTTATCATCTTCAAACTCATTGATTTCGATATCGTTTACCCTGATTTTTCTAGTTTGGTGGTATTCAGCCTCATATGGACAGTATTCCATGCCATCATATCGTGGCCTTGTAGCTTCTTCCAGAAGTGTCGGATAATCCCATGCGTATGCGAACATACAATCAGATAATTCAGTGTGGTCATAATTCTCGGTATCAAAGGTATCCGGATCTATATCCAACTCTTCCATCGTATTATTCAGAATGTCATCAAATGTATAACATATATCTAAGGAGTTCACATCATAATCAACAGTTTGTTGTGTTTCTTCCGGAACAACAACGGCAGATGATTCTGATGTTTCAACACTTACAGTCGCAATATCATTAACAGAAGAGGTTTCTGAACCAGGTATATCATACGTTCCACAAGAGCATATTTGCGAAATATATAACACACAAATCCATGTAATAATTGTTTTTTTCTTCATTTAACACGCTCCATCAATAAATGGGTCATTATTGGACTGCGGTGAAAAATGTATAGTCGGTTTTCCATTCATTGGCATCTCTTAACATAGTGTTTTCAGGCGGATAGCTCCATCTGTTTCAATCTGTACTCAACCGGGCTCATATAGCCTAGGTGTGAATGCATACGTTTTCTGTTATAGAACAGCTCGATATATTCAAATACATCTCGCTGTACTCTTCCATTGTATCGTACTTTCTCTTGTAGATTTGCTCTTTCTTTAATGTAGCAAAGAAACTCTCTACACAGGAGTTGTCATACGGACATGCAGGCCTGCTCATGCTGCCATCTATCCCGTAGATCCTTAGCATTCCCTGAAAGCCCCTGCTTGCGTATTGACTTCCTCTGTCACTGTGAAATACCAGTCCAAGATTTGACGCTTATGAGGACATGCCTTTGTTCCTGAAGCTCGCCTTCGCATTCGGCTTGTTCGAGGAGAATACGGTCTTCATCGCGCAGTAAGAACACGAGATAATCAACACATTGCCCGGTAAGTGTTGATTAAGCAACACGCCTCCTTAACATTGATTATTGGTTCGCGTGACGGCTCTTGTGATAATCGTACTGCAAGTAAAACACGCACGCCAGGGAGGAGTAAGACAATGAAAAAGTTACAGGATTCGAAGAAGGGACTTTGTCTCACGGAGATGGTTCTCGTAGTCGCGATCATCTGCGTTCTCGCATCGGTTCTACTTTATAACTTTGTAGGCATTCTTCATTATCTTGAGACCATCTGAGCATAGTTTATAGATCTTTAATTAAATAATAATCTCAGGTGTTTTATAATCATAATTATCAAACTCCTTAATGGGGATTTCCCGGAGGCATAATTATGATAAGTAACAAAGCGATATCAACGAACAGAACAAGACTGATATCCGTAATCATAAGTCTTGCATTAATCCTTCTGATGATCCCTTGCGGCGTCGTCAGAGCTGACAGCGGGAACTGCGGTCCCGGCTTGTCCTGGAGCTTCAGCGGAGGCGTATTAACGATCTCGGGTTCCGGCGATATGTACGATTATCCCGAGCATCTTCACGGACCTGACTCGGGCAACGAACTTGCGCAGCCGTGGTTCCATCTTAAACCCTATATCAATTCCATAGTTATCAACGAAGGTGTCACCTCCATCGGTGCAGGTGCATTCTGGGGATGTAATGCCCTGACATCGGTCTCGATCCCGGGCTCTGTGCAGAGGATCGGATTTGCTGCTTTCGCTGATGATGCGGCGCTCGGAAGCGTAAGTATTCCCAACGGCGTTATCGGCGAGGCTGCTTTCATCCGATGCAGCGGTATGCGCACAGTCACTATCGGTCCCGGCGTAACGGCTTCCGGTATCAGTGCTTTCGAGAACTGCACGGGTCTTACCGGCGTCTATATAAGTGACGTCGCGGCATGGTGCAGGATCTATTTCGGCGGCAACAAGGCAAGTCCGCTCGAGTACGCTCATAACCTCTATCTTAACGGCGCTCTCGTAACTAATCTTGTAATTCCCGGCGGCGTTACAAAAGTAGGTGATTATGCGTTCGAGCACTGCATGTCGATCACTTCCGTAACGATCCCCGAGGGTTGCACGACGATCGGTGAGTACGCTTTTAATAATTGCCAGAACATCGCTACGGCGACGCTTCCTAATTCATTGAAGACGGTAGGAAGTTTTGCTTTCGCATCGTGTGCGAGAATGCATGCGACTCTTCCCGGAGGCATCACTTATATCGGCGAGCGTGCCTTCAACGGCGCTCCCCTGTCTTCGAATATCATTGTTAATCAGGGCGTCATCGGCGAGCGTGCGTTCAACGCATGCGGCTCGGTAATGGATCTCACGATCGGTGCCGGCGTTACTTACATCGGCTCCAATGCCTTTAACGAGATGGGCGGTCTGCGTAATATCCACTACGGAAGTACGGCGGCGAACTGGAACGCTCTCGCAGCGGATTCGGGATACAACAAGGTAGTTACATATCCTTATTGGAGAGGTATCACGTTCGGTTCCGCGGGTGCATCGATCCAGGGCGCAAGAAGCACGGTCAACTTCGGCGGTTACACATGGGATGTACTTGCTGTAAGTAACGGCAACGCACTTCTTATCACACACGAAGTCATCGCATTCAAGATGTTCTCTTCCAACTACTCAAGCAGAGCAAGTATGACTACGGGCTGGGAGGGAAGCTCTCTCCGTGCATGGCTTAACGGCGCGTTCCTGAGCAGCCTTCCTGTAGATCAGAGCATCATCATTCCTACAAGTATATCTACCACGCCGAACTCAAGATTCGGAACTGCCGGTGCCAACGGCGGCGCGGTTACGGACAAGGTGTTTGTATTAAGTGTCGACGAGGCAAATCAGTACTTCGCGAACGATCAGCAGAGAACTGCAGTAGCATCCAATGCCGCTCTCGGCGGTGTCGGTGCCGCCCGTAACGGTTCTGCCCAAAGTGATCCTACGACAGGCAATACTTACTGGTGGTTAAGAACACCGGGTATGTTCTCCTACAGCACAGCGTATGTTAACTACACGGGTTCTATCAGACTTGACGGTGTCGAGTCTCCCACGGGCGCCCTCGTCGGCGTAAGACCTTGTATGTGGGTCAATGCTGCGGCTCTCGGTATCACGGGTACAACGGGCGGATCGGCAGCTCCTTCCGGTGCGAATGTCGAGCAGATCAGCGCATTTGTCGACAGACTGTATGCCGAGTTCCTCGGAAGATCCGCTGATGATGCGGGACGCCAGTATTGGGTAAACAAGATCCTTGGCGGCATGTCTGCGGTTGACGTATCGGCAGGCTTCGTATTCTCCAATGAGCTTCGCGATATGCATCTGTCCAATGAGGAATTCGTAAGACGTGCATATACCGTATATCTCAACAGAGAGCCTGATGCAGCGGGTATCGCATACTGGGTATCCTTCCTCGAGAGAGGCAATGACTACGGATGCATCATCCACGGCTTCGGAGAGTCGCAGGAATTTACTTCAATCTGTAACTCTTACGGAGTAACCAGAGGAGATTATCCGTACACGTACAGATAAATATTGTTTTCCTGATATTTGAGTGATATATTATCCCTTAGGAACGGGCCTTACGGCCCGGCTTAAGGGAGATATATTTTTATGAGATCACAACAGCAGACCATCTTCATGTACGGTTTTCTTTTCGCATGCATTCTGACGATAATCAGTCTTATCGTACCGGCGTACTACATCGAGTACGGCGGAGGTGCTTTTTTCGAAGCTGAGACAGAAGCAGTAAGGCTTATAAGTAGCCTGTATTCGTGGCCGGTCGCGATCTGCGCTCTCGGAGGCATCGTTACCGTAGTCGCAAGATACAGAAGGCGTAATATCCTTATTTCCGGAGCGCTTCAGGTAGCAGGACTTGCTTATGAGATATTCAAGGTGTCCACCGCGCAGGCCTCGCTTCGTAATTCCGAGTCCCTCATGGGAACATTGAGCGATCTGTATGCGTCCATAGGCGGAGGCTCGGGCATCGAGATCACATTCGGCGCGGGATTCGTTCTGCTGATCATCGCAGCGGTTGCTGTAGCGGCATTTACGTTCCTTTGCTTCGTATACGTGGAGGATGAGTATTAATCGGGGATGAGGCTGTGCTTCGTTTTGAACGCTTTCTTGGCATCGTACATCAGTGAGTCAGCGCGCTTGAAGACGTCATCTGCAGAAGAGTCGCCTTCTTTATATTCAGACATGCCGAGGGATGCGGAATACCTGTCCCAAGGCTCAGCGCTGCTATTGGCGAGTGTCTTCTCAAATAACTTGCGCAGATCGTTCAATCTGTCGTTTCTGTGCTCATAATCTTCGCCTGTCAGAACGGCTACAAATTCATCTCCGCCGATGCGGTAAACGGGCGAGTGCTTAAGGGCGTCACACAGGATATGGCAGCAGCCCCTGATATACTTGTCGCCGTTATCGTGACCGTAGTTATCGTTGACTGTCTTAAGATAGTTGATATCCATCATTAAGATCGCGAATTCGGCATTGCCTGATGCAATTGCTTCATTAAGCTCAGAAGTCTTGTTATCGTAAGCTTTCTTATTGCCGATGCCGGTAAGAGCATCTTTCTGCGCCTCCATGCTGATCTGGGTTGCTTCGCTCTCGACCTTCTCCTTTTCTTGCTTGATCGCGGTAATGTCGTCGATATAGTCGATGATCCTTATCTGCATGGAGCGGATCTCATTGTAAATATCGTCGATCTCGTCCTGAGTGTGACGTGTAGACTTAAGATTGATAACGCCCGATTCCTCGTAGCTGCGGTCAGTCTGGGGTGAGAACTTCTTCATCTCTGCTGAGATGCGGTTCAGCGGTTTTACAACGTATTTCGTTACTACCAGGAATGCTGCAATAAGAACTATGACCGTGTAGATAACTGCGCTTATCGACAGTGAGATCATATTGTCTCTTCGGTCTGCCATAACGTCTTCCATGCTGACGTCACAGCCTACAGTGCTTATCATGTTTCCTTCATCGTCAAATATCGGTGCGTATCCTGAACACAGCCAACCCCAGTCGCCGTTCGAGATGATGGCTTCTTTTTCTGTTCTGGGGTCAAAATCACCGAACTCGGGCTCGCGCTGCTCGTAGTAACCTGTCTCGTACAAAGGAACATCATCTGCATCGAGGATATACATGTCGTAGTGTTCGCCGTCTTCGGCAACTTCCGGATTCCATGCAACGATATACAGATAATCGATATCATCCATGTTCTCGACATATGTGCGCATGATCTCGCGTTGCTCAACATAGTCTTCCCACAGTCCGTGTTCTTCGAGATATGTCTGAATCAGAGACTCGTCATCGGTCTCTTCTGCGAGGTCGCGCAGTTCCTGAAATTCGTCGGTTTCAGCTGCGGCACGAAGCTCGCGGATATACTCAACATCAACGAAAGAAGCATAGTTCTCGGCTGAATTGATAGTAAGTCGCTTGTAGTATCTGTCGATCTGATTGGAGGTCAATCGGTAGGAGAGGAACCAGATTCCCGCGATAGTGAGCACGACAACGCCGAGGACGAATACGTACATCTTCTTGCCGATACTGAATCTTCGCTCTATGTGTTCCATCTTGTTCCTCTGAATATCAGGATTAATAAGTGTCAATATAACTTGATTATAGCATCGCGGGTATGAACATTCTGATAACGGTTAGTAACGATGCTGTGTTGTATAATGAATTTCAGATATTAAAGGAAGGCATAAAATGACAGCATCGGGTAAGAGCGAGAGAGTTCCGGCAGTTTGCATATTGCTGTTGTCTTTTCTGCGAGCGGGGAGTATGTATTTCTATAATCCCGGACCGCTGTATTATTATGTGTTCCATTTTGTGCTGGCGGCTGCAGTGTTATGGTGTGCATTCCGTGTTTTCGCGAAGCTTAAAGCTGGTGTGCCGCACCGTTCGGGACTGACTGACGCGAAGTATTATCTTCTGTGTTTTGTTATTCTGCTTGCTGTATGGCTTCCGTTCCTTCTGATCAAATATCCCGGCGCGATGAGCTGGGATACATGGAACATGATCCTTGAGTACAGGTATCATGAGATATCGGAACAGCAGTCGGTATTCTATACGCTTTGTATGGGCTCTTTCCTGAACCTTTTTGACAGGCTCGGGATTGCCGATGCGGGACTGTTTATTTTCGTAACGATCCACTATCTGCTGTACGCGGCGGTGTTTGCCCATTCGCTTCTTGTGATCCGCAAGCTCGGTGTGCCGAAGTGGTATTCGGTGACGGCTTGGATCATCTGCGTTTTCAGCCCGTATATCAGCGGGTACGTCGGAGTTGCACTTAAGGACGCACTGTATGCGGTGTTGCTTCTTGAGGCGATGGTGGTAACAGCAGAGTTCTGTTCTTTCCCGGAGGTCTCCCGTTATAAGCTGAAAGTGGCGCTCCTGGGCTCCGCGGCAGTTCTGGCTTGTCTGGTGCGCAAGAACGGAGAATACGTCTTTACGGGTCTTCTGATCTTCTATTACATCAACAGCTTCATAACAAGGCCCAAGGACGGCTCGAAAGACACATCTCCCAAGTCAAAGCTGGGTATTATTCTGGCATTCTCGATAATAATTTATTTGCTGACGACCATAGTTCTCAGGGTTGTTGTCAGCCCCTATACGGGCTCTCCTGCCGAGATGTATTCGGTTCCTTTTCAACAGACTGCACGTTATGTCAGAGATCATCCCGAGGATGTGACCGAAGAGGAAAGGATCATTATAGACAACGCACTTGTATATGATACTTTGGCATCAAGATATGATCCCAGGATCAGCGATCCCGTTAAGGCTTATTGCGACGGCGATCATGATAAGCTCCAAGCTTATTTCGAGGTGTGGAGACATCAGTTCCTGCGGCACCCGCTGACGTATGTTGCTGCCACTTGGGAGCAGAATTATTATCTGTTCGTTCCCGAAGCTGAGGTTGATGATGCGTCTTACTATCTGAACGCACATAACGGATATGAATTGGGTATCGAACGCACGATTTCCGACGAGAGAACGGATATGTACAACACAAGTCCGGAGCGTAAAGCGGTCCAGATGCGTTTGTATGATTATCTTATGATCCTTCACCGTCTGCCTGTAATTAATATGCTTTGGAACATATCAATATACTTCTATATCCTGATCATCATGACGGTTATTCTCGTAAGAAGGAGGAAGGACATAACCGTGTTCCTGATACCGCTTATAACCGTATTCGGAGTAACGCTTGCGCCCGTTATGCACGGCCATCCGCGTTATCTTTTCCCGCTGATCTACAGCATTCCTCTGCTGGTTGCTTTCTTCATAAGTCAGGGTTCGTCATGCCCTGATAAGTCTGCCTCCTGACCAATTATTAAGAAAAGTTAAAGTCGGTTCCCGGGATATTGACCGGGGCGGGGGACATGGTAAGATATTTTCAATGTTCCTCGCGAGAACATATGGGATAGTTAGACATTAGGAATAAGGAATAGGAGAAAGACAATGAAATTTTGGGTTGGTGCGGTTGTGCCTGCCGGAATTCAGGCAACATTTATGGTACCCGCGATATTGATCGCTGTAGCAGTTATCCTGCTTATCATCATTATCGCAACGAGCTATGTAAAGGCTCCGCCGAACAAGGCGTACATCATCACGGGACTTAAGAAGAAGCCTAAGATCCTCATCGGTAAAGCAGGTCTGAAGCTCCCGTTCCTTGAGAGAAAAGACGAGCTTCTCATCGAGCAGATCTCTATTGACATCAAGACGGGTGACTTCGTTCCTACGGCAGACTTCATCGGTGTTAACATCGACGCAGTAGCGAAGGTCCAGATCAGGACCGACGAAGAGGGCATCAAGCTCGCGATGAAGAACTTCCTCAACATGAGGAGCGAGCAGATCAATGCTCAGCTCGTAGACTCGCTGCAGGGCAACATGCGTGAGATCATCGGTACCATTACACTTAAGGAGCTTTGCAACGACAGAAAGTCCTTCGGTGATCAGGTACAGGAGAAGGCGCAGGTAGACATGAACAATCTGGGTATCCAGATCATCTCCTGCAACATCCAGCATGTAGAAGATAAGAACGATCTCATTACGGCCCTCGGTCAGGACAACATGGCGACGATCCAGAAGACGGCATCCATCGCCAAGGCAAATGCCGAGAGGGACGTAGCGATCGCTCAGGCAGAGGCTGCAAAGGAAGCCAATGATGCGAAGGTGTCTTCCGAGACAGAGATCGCAATCAAGCAGAACGAACTGTCGATCAAGAGATCCGAGCTTCAGGTTATCCAGGATACAAAGCAGGCTGAAGCAGACGCCGCTTACAAGATCCAGGAGCAGGCTCAGAGAAAGTCTATCGAGGTAGCAAACTCCGAAGCTGATATTGCAAAGCAGGAGAAAGAGATCGAGCTGAAGATGAAGGAAGCTCAGGTCCGCGAGCAGGCTCTCGATGCAGAGATCAAGAAGCAGGCGGACGCAGAGCGTTATCGTCAGCAGCAGATGGCTGAAGTAGAGCTGTTCAAGAGACAGAAAGAAGCCGAGGCCCGCAAGTATGAGCTTGCCCAGCAGGCTGAGGCTAAGAAGATCCAGGCTGAAGCAGACCTCATCGCTATGCAGAAGGAAGCCGAAGGTATCCGTGCGAAGGGTGAAGCAGAAGCCGATGCGATCCGCGCAAAGGCAGAAGCTGAGGCCATCGGTATCGATAAGAAGGCTGAGGCAATGCAGAAGTACGGCGAGGCAGCCGTCATCGAGATGCTCTGTAAGATGTATCCTCTCGTAGCCGAGGCTATCGCAAAGCCTCTGGCAAACATCGATTCCATTACGATGTATGGCGAGGGCAATACAGCCAAGATGACAGAGGACATCACAAAGTCCTTCAAGCAGACGATCGACGGTATCGGCGACAGCCTCGGAATCGATCTGTCATCCGTGATCGGATCCTTCGCAGGCACAAAGCTTGCAGGTGCTCCGGGCTTGGGACTTAAGGCAGATGCAAAGACCAATAACGCAGAGGGCTGAAAAAACAAACTAACACACGTACCTCTTGAATAAGGGCCCTCATAAACACACACTTGCGGCAGATCGGAAACGGTCTGCCGCTCTTCTTTTGTATTGACACCTGTAGAACTGTTGTAGTAACCTGTTATTGAACATGTTCAATAACAGGTGTTTTATGAAAAAAGACGAGAAATTACAACTTACCAAAGACAAGCTTCTTGATGCTACATATGAGCTTATGGAGGCTTCTGAGGACCCGCTCGCGGTAACTTCGAGGCAGATCGCGGCGAAGGCTGACGTGAAGCCTGCCATGATCAACTACTGTTACGGCTCCCGCGAGAACCTCATCTACCAGACTTTCCAAAGCAGGTACATGAATTTCCTCGGGAATAAGGATGTGGAGCAGATAATCAACTCGGACCTGCCCCCGAAGGAGGTCCTGAAGAAGCTTCATTACGCCGTAGCCGAGTGTCTCGTGCAGAATCACAAGTTCACGCAGGCGATAACGGGTTTTGTCTTGTTTAAAAGGGACTTGGGGCAGGAATCTTTCAGTTTTAACTATGTTAAAAAACACTATGACGGCCGTAAAACGGACGCTGAGTGCAGGCTCATCGCTTACGAGATGTCGACCATGATGCAGCTCATAATCTACCGTAAAGAAGACCTGAAACGCGACTTCGGGATCGACCTGGATGACCCCGAGCAACTTAAGCACTACATCGACATGAGGATCGACCTCTTACTCGGCTTATGATCTACCCGCTTACCAACATACCTGAAGAGAAGCTTCATTACGCAGGCGGCAAGGCGCGCTCCCTGTCATATATGCTCACGCACACGAAGATAAGGATTCCCGAGGGGTACGTACTGCCCGCGGGCGAAAGCTTTGAGACTTCGGATCTGGCGCAGCTCTCGAAGGGTTATACCTATGCGGTGCGTTCCTCCGCGATAAGCGAAGACGGCGAGAATGCGTCTTTTGCGGGGCAGTATGAGACCGTGACGGACGTAAAGTTCGAGGGCATCCCCGAAGCGATCAAGACCGTTCAGGCTTCTTCACGCAATGAGCGTGTTAAGGCGTATGCAGACTCTTCTGAGGGTGTTGGCGTGGTAATTCAGAGGTTTGTAAAGCCTGAATTTGCCGGCGTTGTGTTCACTTCGGATGTGATTACAGGACGGGATGAGGAGCTGGTCGGAAACTACGTGCGCGGCGAGGGTGAGCAGCTCGTGTCGGGCGCAGCAAATGCCGAAGAATTCAGGATAAATGCTATAAAGTTCGCGTATAACGGTTCTTCGGAGTTCGCGAAGTACGCGAAAAAGCTCGGAAAGTACTGCACTGAGATCAGAAGGTTATACGGAATGCCTATGGATATAGAGTGGGCGGTAAGCGAAGGCAAGGTTTACATCCTGCAGGCGCGCCCGATCACGACTTTAAGAAGGCTTGTTCCCGAGACTTATGAGGTCAACGGCACGAAGTCGGGGTATAAGCTTCTTACAAGGACAAATGTGGGCGAGATCTTTATGAAACCGGTCTCTCCCATGACCTTCAGCGTGCTCGAGAAGATCAACAATATGCTGGGGCTGCCCGACTGGCTTGATAATATCAACGGACAGGCGTACATGAACATCTCCGTGATGTGCTCAATAGCTGTCGCGTTCGGGAAGACCCGCGAGGAGGCGTTCGAGGCGATGAAGGAGCTCGCGGGCAACGTCCCCGAGGGGATAGAAGTACCGATCTCGCCGTTCGATAAGAAGGCTTTCTGGGGCAGGATGAAGGTGCTGTTCTTCCCGAAGGAGAAGTGCAGGCTCAGTAAGAAGCAGAAGCGCGAAATGGTGCGCGACCTGCCTGATATCGCAAGGGCGAAGATAGAGCAGATAAGAAAAGTTCAGAGCAATGAGGAGCTTCTGGGGCTTTGGGACAACGAGCTTCTGCCGCAGGTAAAGGACTGTTTTGCCTCTATCCTCGGGGTGTGCGGAACGCAGATGGTGCCGCTGTTCGGGACACGTAAGAAGATCGCGAAGGTTGCGGGTGAGCAGATGGCAGACCGCCTGTGCGGCGGGTGTTTGGGCGTGGTCGAGAGCATGAAGCCGATGCTTCTGATCGATGATGTGATCGCGGGCAGGCTCAGTAAGGAAGAGTATGTGAAGATTTGCGGGCACAGAAGCCCGTCCGAGATGGAGCTGATGACGCCGAGACCCTATGAGGATCAGGCGTTTCCGGACAATGTGATAGAGGAAAGACGGGCAAGCGGCGTCGATATGTATGCGATGCTCGAGACCCAGAATAAGGCTTATGAAGAGGCATTGGCCGAGTTTAAGCGGGAGTTCCCGGGCAGAGCCAAGTGGATAGATAAGCAGGTAAAGGGATTCGCGGGGGCGAATGCTTTTCGCGAGGAGATACGAAGCAAGGGCGTGTATATCTTCTGCGTGTTCAGGGAGTTGCTGCTGCGCGCAGGTACGCTGAACGGGCTCGGCGATGACGTGTTTATGTTCATGTGGGACGAGTTTTTCGAGTGCCTTAGAGAAGGGAAGATGCCTGTCGAGATGCTTCGGAAGAGGCGCGAGACGTATGAGAGGTACCTTCAGTACCCGAATTTCCCGAATGTTGTGATGGGCAGGTTCGACCCGGACGAGTGGGTGAAGGATCCCGACAGGCGTGCGGATTACTATGTGCAGGACATGAAGCCTGCTCCGGCTTATGTTCTGTGTGATGTCTCCGTTATGGAAGGTTCGCAGGCAGTCTATACCAGAAGCGATGTGGTTTTGTGCTTCGCTTCCCCTGTCGTATAATTAATCCAAGACAACCGAGCTTGGAGGTTTTTCCATGAAGATTACCTATCTTGGTCACTCGTGCTTTAAGTTCGAGAAGGACGGATTCGCGATGATCATCGATCCGTATAAGTCGGGATCGGTGCCGGGCTACGCTCCTTTGAAGGAGAATGCCAACCAGGTGCTGTCTTCCCATAAGCATGCAGACCACTTCGGATTAAGTGAAGTTAAGCTTGCGGTCACCCGTGCGGATACCCCGTTCATGATCAGTTTTATCGAGACATTTCACGATGATAAAAATGGTGCGCTGAGAGGCTGTAACAATGTTATAATTGTCGACGTGGACGGGCTTCGTCTGGTGCATATGGGTGACATCGGATGTGAGCTTTCCGACGAGGATATCGAGAAGATCAAGGACTGCGATGTCCTGCTGATCCCGGTCGGAGGCTTCTACACGATCGACGCCGCGCAGGCAAAAGCGTATGTGGATAAGCTTAACCCGAAGATCACGATCCCGATGCATTACAGAGGCGAGGGCTTCGGTTATGACGAGATCGGAATGGTGGATGAGTTTACCAAGCTTTTCGAGCAGGTGCAGGAAGAAGGTTCCGAGCTGGAGCTCGAGGGTAGACCCGAAGGTCACAAGGTAATCGTAATGCGAGGTAAGAAGGCAAATGTTTAAGGTCGGTTTTGACAGCGAGAAGTATGCGGAGCTTCAGAGTAAGCACATCAGAGAGAGGATAGAGAAGTTCGGAGGCAAGCTCTATCTCGAGTTCGGAGGCAAGCTGTTCGACGACCATCACGCGTCACGAGTTCTTCCCGGCTTCGAGCCTGACAGCAAGATTAAGATGCTCATGAAGCTGCAGGAGGACGTCGAGATCATCATCGCGATCAACGCAGACGCGATCGAGAAGAGCAAGAGAAGAGGCGACCTCGGCATCACATACGATCAGGACGTACTCCGTCTTATCGACGCGTTCACGGAATTCGGTCTGTGCGTAGGCTCCGTCTGCATCACGCAGTACACGGGTCAGACTCTCGCAGAGAAGTTCGAAAAGAGACTTCGCCAGTTAGGCGTCAAGGTTTATAAGCACTACCCCATCGAGGGTTATCCTTCTAATATTCCTCTTATAGTAAGTGACGACGGTTACGGCAAGAACGATTATATCGAGACAAGCCATAAGCTCGTTGTAGTTACGGCTCCGGGTCCCGGATCCGGAAAGATGGCTACATGTCTGTCTCAGCTCTATCACGAGAATAAGCGCGGCATTAAGGCGGGTTACGCTAAGTTCGAGACATTCCCTATCTGGAGTCTGCCTCTGGCTCATCCCGTTAATATCGCATACGAGGCTGCAACAGCCGATCTGTCCGACGTTAACATGATCGATCCGTTCCACCTCGAGGCTTACGGAGAGACTACGGTCAACTATAACCGTGACGTAGAGATCTTCCCGGTAGTTAATGCGATCTTCGATAAGATCTACGGCGAGTCTCCTTACAAGAGCCCGACGGATATGGGCGTTAATATGGCGGGATTCGCTATCGTCGATGACGACGCATGCCGCGAGGCAAGTAAGCAGGAGATCATCCGCCGTTACTATCAGGCCAGATGTGCTGTTAAGCAGGGCTTGTCCGACGGATCTGATGTAAATAAGATTGAACTTCTTATTAATAAGACCGGCATTGATGTGGCTGACCGCCGCTGTGTGGGTGCGGCTATGGTTCGCGCCGATCAGACGGAAGGCGCTGCAGTTGCTATCGAGCTTGCTGACGGACGCATGGTAACAGGTAAGACGACAGACTTGATGGGTCCTTCTTCCGCAGCTTTGCTTAATGCGCTGAAGGTGCTCGCTGGTATCGACCACAACATGCCCCTGATCTCACCCAATGTAATCGAGCCTATCCAGGATCTTAAAGTTAACCACATGGGCAACCACAACCCGAGACTTCATATGGATGAGACGCTGATCGCGCTGTCTATGTCGGCTACGACTAACCCGGTTGCAGAGCTTGCCATGCAGCAGCTCAACAACCTTAAGAATGCTGATGCTCACTCGACTACGATGCTTTCGAGCGTAGATGAGAATGTGTTCAGGAAACTCGGGGTGAATATCACCTGCGAACCGGTCTACGCGACGAAAAAGCTGTATCACAAGTGATTATTTATAAGATTTTCAGACCCGGCTGACGCCGGGTTTTATTTTATGTCAAAAACCTCTTGACATTCTTTGACCTTAAGACGATAATACTAATATCAAAGAAAGTCAAAGTCAAAATCGGAACAGGAGGGGAATTCAATGGCAAGGCTCGTAGATGTTATAGAAGCGATGATCAAAGAGCTCATTGAAGAGAATAACGGCAGTGCCACGATCAGCAGAAGCGTGCTCGCCGAACGTGCCAACTGTGTGCCTTCGCAGGTCACATATGTCCTCTCGACCAGGTTCTCGACAGGCTCCGGCTACATAGTCGAGAGCAGACGCGGAGGCGGCGGTCAGATAACGATCACACAGATCAAGCCGGTCGGTGCCGAGGACTATATAAGATCGATCATACAGTCAGCCGGCGACAGCATGACACAGCAGGAAGCGAAGATATATCTTGCAAATGCGGTGGAGACCGGAGCGATCAAGCCACGTGAGGCGACGTCGATAATGTCGGCGGTATCGGACAGGTCTTTGGCTAAAGTTGATACAGACATTAGAGCCCAGGTTCGTGCAGACATATTCAGGAATGCACTTGCGGGCTTACTCATATAAGAGGTGAAAGGAGCATGGCTATGAGGTGTTCAAGATGCGGAGCGCAGATAGGTAATTCATACGTGAGATTCAACGGCGTATTGCTGTGTGAAGACTGCGCCAGAGAACTTAAGATAGATGAGGTATTCAGAAGACAGAATTCGATCTTCGATCAGGCATTTCCGATGCTTGACGAATTCCCGGGAGTTTTCTCGGCGGGAAGCGATCTTGATTTCGCGAATGCGAAGATAAGGTGCCCGAGGTGCGGGACTACATTAAGAGATATCGAGTCGGGCGGACAGCTCGGATGCATCGAGTGCTACAACACATTCAATGAGAGCATCATGAAGAATATCCTTAAGCGTCAGGGCAGCAGCGAGTACATGGGAAGAAAGCCCGGTGAGGCTGCCGACGTCAAGGGCGAGGCGAAGCAGGGCACACCGGTACAGGAGACTGCCCAGGTAAAGCCGGAGATAAAGGAAGAGTCTAAGGCGCCTGAAGCAAATAACGATGACATACTTACAAAGATGAAAGATGCCGACTTAAGCACCTTCACGGATCAGGAGATCGAAGATGCGATGAAGAAGGCGGCAGCAGCAGAGGATTACAGTCTTGCCGTCAAGCTTCGTGACGAGCTTAAGTCAAGAAAGGAGGGAAACTGATATGTGGTACGAGAAAGAAGGAAATAACATGGACGTCGTACTGTCGACGAAGATAGTCCTTAACCGTAACATCAAGGGATTCCCTTTCCCTCCCAAGATGAGCGATGCCGACCGTGAGAACGTGCTCGGTATGGCAAGACAGGCAGCGGGAACCATGGGGCTTAATTTCGTAAGGACGGATGAGCTCGAGGATAACGCCAAGGAGGATCTTTATAACCAGTTCTACGCAGGTTACGCTTTCCTTAATTCGAATGCGAAGACGGGTTACCTCATGAGCAAGACGGAAGGCCTCGGTGTCATCATCAACAACACGGACCACATCAGTATCGTCTCGATGGTGCCCGGCACGGATGTCGTTACCGCTTATAAGAGAGCAGATGATCTCGCGGTGCAGTTCGAGAAGAGCATGGACATCGCTTACACGGATAAGTTCGGTTTCCTTACATCGCAGATCAAGTCGGTCGGTACGGGAATGCAGCTTATGATGACGCTCGCACTGCCCGGTATCGAGAAGACCGAAGGCGCCGTGCAGGTACTCGCGAAGAGAGTCGAGAAATACGACTGGCAGATGATCCCGATGACCCATTCCGACGGTATCCGTGAGAACGGCATCTATGTGCTCACGAATGTAGCCACATTAGGTATCACGGAGCAGGAGATCATCGATAAGACAAGGAAGGTTCAGGAAGATATCATCAAGCTCGAGAACTCATGCAGAAAGAATATCTGCACGAAGAAGAAGGGAGTAGTCGAAGACCAGTATTACAGGGCTTATGCGACGCTTTCCTACTGCAGAAGGATCGAGACCGCCGAGGCGCTGACGCTCATCAACTGGCTTCGTCTCGGGCAGAACTACATCGATACTTCCGACGCCGATCTTGACTGGAACAAGATCAATAAACTTACACAGAAAGTAAGACGCAACTATACGGATTCGGCTGTTAAGGGTGTGCGTCCCAAGGACAGAGCTTCGGCCCGCGCCGCCTTTATCCGCGACATAATGAAGGGAGGACAGGCTTCATGAATATAAAACTCACAGAAGAAACAACACGCGTCATCGTCTACGCGAAAAGGTTTGCCGACTCATCCGGCAACCGTATGATCTCGACCGAGTATATGCTCGCGGGAATCTGTGCTCTTTCAGGACCTGTTACCGACATTCTGGAGCGAAGCGGCGTGACACTCGAGACACTCGCGGATGCATTAAGCTTCGATGAATCAGTGATCGAGGATACTGTAAATAACTATGAGGTCGAGGACGGCTTGAGACTTTTAAGACTTGAGACCAAGAGACTTCTTAATGATGCCATGGAGGTATCTTCGAGGATTGGCGACAAGGGTATCGTAAAGCCCGAGCATCTGCTTTTCGTAATTTCCACCAACAAGGCTCTTACGGGAAATCAGGTTCTCGTAAGGCTCGGCGCCGATATAAACGGACTTATCGACGAGCTTTCGGGAACTCTTTCAGAGTCGGGCGAGCTCGACGGTGCGGAAGGCTTCCTGTCTTCGGACAGCGATGACGATCAGGACAGAGGCAATCTTCGCGGCGGACCCAAGGGTGCGCGTCAGGGAAGACCCGATAAGAAGGGTAAAGCAGGCGGTCACAAGACACTTGAGAAGTTCGGTAAGAATCTGACCCAGATGGCTGCCGCGGGCAAGATCGATCCCGTTATCGGAAGAGAGCAGGAGATCAACCGCGTCATGCAGATCCTTGCAAGAAGAACGAAGAACAATCCCTGCCTCGTCGGTGATCCCGGTGTAGGCAAGACTGCTATCGCAGAAGGACTTGCTTTGGCGATCGCTAAGGGCGACGTCCCCGATATCATTAAGGGCAAGACCGTATACAGCATCGACATGGGTTCGCTCGTAGCAGGATCCAAGTACAGAGGTGACTTCGAGGAGAGGATCAAGAATGTTCTCGAGGAGGCATCCGAAGATCCGAACGTTATCCTCTTTATCGATGAGATACACACACTGATCGGTGCCGGCGGAGGCGGAGATTCGGGTTCTCTCGATGCCGCGAATATCATGAAGCCTATGCTTACGCGTAATGAACTTCAGATTGTCGGTGCGACCACTCTTGATGAGTACAGCAAGTACATCGAGAAGGATTCCGCTCTCGAGAGAAGATTCCAGAAGGTACTCGTAGACGAACCTTCACAGAGCGAGGCTATCGAGATCCTTAAGGGACTTCGTCCGAAGTACGAGGAGCATCACAAGATCCATATCCCCGATGATGCGATCGAGCAGGCGGTCATCCTTTCTTCAAGATATGTGTCCGACAGATTCCTTCCCGATAAGGCGATCGACCTTATCGATGAGGCTGCGGCACGAAAGAGGATCAACTTCGCCGTAACGGATAAGAAGCACAAGCTGACCAAACGTCTTGAGGAAATCGAGGAGCAGAAGAAGCTTGCCGTAGACAATATGGAATTCGAGAAGGCTGCGGCTCTTCGTGATGAAGAGAACAAGATCAAGACAGATCTCGAAAGCATGTCCGGTTCCGCTTCCGATGCGGAAGGCTTCACGGGAACGCTTACGGTAGATGATATCGCTGACGTTCTCTCGCAGTGGTCCGGCATCCCCGTATCCAAGATCACGGAGACGGATGCGGAGAAGCTTCGTACTCTCGAGGATGAATTGAAGAAGAGAGTAATCGGTCAGGATGAGGCTGTTACGGCAGTTGCCAAGGCGATCAGAAGATCACGTCTGGGCTTGAAGGATCCCACGAAGCCGTCCGGCTCGTTTATCTTCCTCGGTACTACCGGTGTAGGTAAGACGGAGCTTGCGAAGGCTCTCGCGGAAGTCATGTTCGGCAACGAGAACGCGCTTGTCCGTATCGATATGTCCGAGTACATGGAGAAGCACGATGTAAGTAAGCTCATCGGTTCTCCTCCGGGATACGTCGGCTACGACGAAGGCGGTCAGCTTACGGAGAAGGTAAGACGTCATCCTTATTCTGTTGTTCTTTTCGACGAGATCGAGAAGGCGCACCCCGAGGTATTCAACTCCATGCTGCAGGTGCTCGATGACGGCAGACTTACCGACGGTAAGGGCAGAGTCGTAGACTTCAAGAACACGATCATCATCATGACGAGCAACATCGGTGCGAGAATGCTCACGACAGCTGCGGGAAGAAAGATCGGCTTTGACATGGCATCGGACGACAAGGATCAGGACGAGGCCAGCAGAGAGAGGCTGTACGGCGGCAAGTCCTACGACGACGCTAAGGCTATGGTTCTCGATGAGTTGAAGAAGGCTTTCTCGCCTGAGTTCATCAACCGTGTGGACGAGATCATCTTCTTCAGAATGCTCGGCAGGGAGTCGCTCATTAAGATCGTCGACATCCTTACGGCACAGGTAGCGAAGAGAATCTCCGACATCGGTATCGAGATCAGACTCACGGATGCGGCCAAGGAACTTCTTGCCAAGAAGGGATACGATCCGCAGTACGGTGCAAGACCTCTGAAGAGAGTTATGCAGTCCATGATCGAAGACAATTTCTCTGAAGCACTTCTTGACGGAGTCATCAAATCGGGTAGAATAGCTCTCGTTGACGCCGAGGGTGACGAGATCAGGATCTCGGATGCCGGTCCGATAGAAGAAGTGAAAGTAGAAGTTGCAAAGACCGATGGAGCAAACGCTTAAGGAGAAACTCAAGTACTGGCAGTTCGTGCTGTACGTACCAATATACATGCCGTTCTTCTTCCTCGCGGAGAAGACAACACACGACGTAACATACATAAACATACCCCTCGACGACTGTATCCCTTTCGTCGAGGGGTTTATCATACCTTATTTGTTATGGTTTCCTTTCATGGCGGTCGCGATCGCGTATGTATTCTTTAAGGATAAGAAGGAGTTCTTCGCGATGTGCTGGCACCTTATCATCGGTATGTCGCTTTTTATCGTGGTAAGCTTCGTGTTCCCGAACGGACTGCAGCTTCGTCCTACCGGTTTTCCCCGCGACAACTTCTGCACGGACCTTGTGAAGTATCTGTATTCAATCGATACTTCAACTAATGTTATCCCTTCAATTCATGTATTTAACTCGCTTGCATGCGGCATCTCATTCGGTCGCGTGCTGTGGCGCCGCGGACATAAAATAACCGCCATCGCTTCATACGCAATGGCGGCCTTGATCTGTGTTTCAACAATGTTCGTTAAGCAGCACTCCGTAGTGGATGTTGCTGCCGGTCTGCTGTTATCAGGCTGCTGCTTTTTCCTTCTTCGTAGGCTTTACAAGAACGAAGCAGACGATAAGAGCGACAACGTATAAAGCTCCCGTAGCATAAAGAACTGTCTGATAACCTGTGGCGTTGTCACCGACACGCTCGATGATTGCTGTTGCCATCTGGTTACCTGTGAGACCTGCGACAGCCCATGCAGAGAGGCACATGCCGTGAACTGCGGAGATGGACTTCATACCGAAATGGTCTGACAGGAGAGTAGGAACGTTGGAGAAGCCTCCGCCGTAACCTGCGTTAACTGCGATCAGGAGTGCAACGCACAGAACAACGATCTTGTTCTCGATACCGTGTGTGAGGATCGTAGCACCTGTGAGTGCGATGGACATGATGAAGATGATCTTGTAGATCGTATTTCTGTCCTTGAATGTATCAGCCCAAGCGGAGAAGCCCAAACGGCCTGCTGCATTCGCGATAGCTGTTACGGAACCCAATGTGGCAGCTACACCTGTTGTAAGTCCGACTGCCGTGAAGATCGCCTTCTCCTGGGAGATAAGAGCGAGACCGCAGTGGATGTTGATGTAGAACATGATCCAGATTCCGATGAATGTCTTGTTTGTGAAAGAGAACTTGAAGTTCTTGCCGAGTGTGGCGAAGAACTCCTTGATGCCGCCCTCTTCGTGAGCCTCGACCCAGTCGGCAGGCTTCTTGAGAAGCAGGTGTCCGATGAACATCATTACGCAGTAGATGCCGCCCATGATGAAGAACATGTAAGCCGGGTTGTTGTCGAACTTGTTAAGGAAGAACTGCATGATAGGTGTTGCGATAGCCTTGGCAAGACCGAAGCCTGCTACTGCAAGACCTGTTGCAAGACCCTTACGGTCCTTGAACCACAGCATGAGTGTCTTAACGGGGGAAAGATAACCTGTTCCGAGACCGATACCCATGATGCATCCGTAACACAGGAAGATGAGGGGGAGAGACTTGAGCAGGATAGCTGCGCCTGTTCCGACCATACCTGTTGTGAAGCAGATGGTGGCGATGAGTGATGATTTCTTGATGTCCTTCTCAACTACGTCGCCAAGGAAAGCGGCAGACATACCGAGGAAGAAGATAGCGAGCGAGAATGCCCACTGTACTGCACTTTTCTCCGCGCCGATGTATTCTGCGATCTCCTTCGAGAATGTACCCCAGCAGTAAACTGTACCGATACTGCAGTGCAAGAGCAGCGCAGGGATAGCGGCACGTATCCATTTGTTTTCGCCCATAAGGAGCCTCCTTTAAATTGCAATCACGTAATAATATATAATTTATCCGTGATTTGCAATTAACAGGAGTGTTACTGTTTTCTAACGATTAGCGTTTATCCTTATCGATGAACTCGAGTGCGGCTGTCGCGACTCCGATGTAGATGAGTATATGGATGGCGAGCATCTGCCAGCACTTCGAGATGACTGCAGGGTCGGAGGCGTACTTTTCCTCCTGGTTAAGCTCGCCGGATTTCTTCTCGATGGTATAGCCGCCGTTCTGGCTTTCAATGGCAGTGATAAAGTCGTCGAACATGATCTCCTTATCGTCAGGAATAGAGTTCAGAAGAATGACCATCTCAGGGTCTTCAGAGAAGTCGGGAGATGCGAGCATGAACTCCTTGAGCTGGCCGGCTGTGATGGATCCGTTACGCATCTTCTTCATGCTCTTCCAAAGTGCCGTCATGGGCAGGTCGTTGTACTGACCCTGTGCGCAAGTAGCCGTAAGACCCCACTTGGTGATGGTGTAATCAGTGAGGAACGTGATGCTGTCAGGCAGGGCAAAGAAGCCGCCGGAGAATACAAGCTGGAAGATAAGCAGAAACGGCATTACCGTCATGGCTGTAGTCGTATTGCGGACAAATGATGATACCAGCAGGCTCATCATGTCAGCAGCGAATGTGGTCAGGAAGATCGTGATGCCGAGGTCGAGCATTATGTTTCCTGTAACAAGACCTTTAGGTTCCTGCGGGAGCGAGACGCCCATCTTGATGAGAACGAACATGGTGATGATGGTCTGCATAAGGCACATGAATGCCTGATAGATCGTGTGCGCAGTGATGTAAGAGCTGATGTGAAGTCCGCTTCTGTGCTCTCGCTTAACGATAGGACGCTCGCGGCAGACATTCTGGATGGAGTTAAAGAATCCGTTCCACACACAGATACACGCGATCGCGAAGGAGCCGAGCAGCGTGCCCTCCATGGTGGTAAACAGACTGTTCTTCATGACTAATGCAACGAGACCTGCGATGAGAGCCGCGATAGGCATTACTTTCCAGTCATTCTGGTAGATGAACATTCTGAAGAATTTGCCGAGGTAGATTCCGGTCTGATATACACGTCCCTGATGCTTGGCATCTTTTATCTCTTTGTTCATGCTGTTGCCCCCTTGTACTTCTCGACGATAACTGTGTCCGCGGCCTCTTCACACGTCTTGCCCTCTCCTACGAGACGGGCAATATGTGAGTACATCGCAATGAACTCGTCGGCACGGCCCTCGCCGCCCTCTTCCTTCTGGTTGATGGTGCGAAGTACCGCTTCCATGGTGCCTCTTGCGAAAAACCTTTTCGCGGTGCTTACAGGACCGTAGAAAGCAAGCCTTCCCGTACGGGTCGTGTCCTTGGCAAGAACGATAACGTCGTCGAAAAGGTCGATGACTCTGTCCGGAGTGTGCGTGATAACAATAACGATCTTGCCCTGGTCCGCGATGTCACGGAGCTTCTCGAACAGTCCCCTCGCGACTACGCCGTCGAGACCTGAGTCAGGCTCATCAAGGATGAACAGATCAGGGTCAGAGATAAACTCGATCGCGATCGACAGACGCTTCTTCTGGCCTCCCGAGAGCTTCTCTACCATGGTGTTCTGAAGCATGGACAGACCGAAAGACTCGAGCATATCCTGGACGCGCTGTTTCTTCTCTTTGATACTCATGCTTGCGGGAAGACGGATGTTGGCGGCGTCTTCGAGTGTCTTAAGTACAGTGTCGTTGCCGCGCATCAGCTCCTGCTGGGGAACGAAGCCCAAGTTGTATTTTACCTGCTCGTAGTTGTTGTAGACATTGATGTCGTTGATCGTAATGGCGGCATCAGCCTTCTCGTAGCCTGTTACGGCGTTGAGGAAAGTAGTCTTGCCGGCACCGGAACCTCCAAGAAGGAGAACCATGTGACCCTTAGGAATGACCATGTGAATATCCTTGAGGAGAGTAACTGTCTGGAATGCGCTGCGGGCAGTTCTTGCGGCGATGTTGACGGACAGGCCTTCAGCTTCCTCGTCTGCGGTGATGCCTGATTCTTCAGCGCCCTCGTCCTTATCCGTTGCGAGCCTTGAAGGCTGGAACTTCTTTGATAAACCCCAGTGCAGTGCAACAATGTCTGCGAAGAGCATCCAGAGGAGTACCCATGTTCTTCTGCGATTGAAAATATCGCACGTACCGATGTTAAGCTTGATTGCCTGAACGAAGTTGATTATGAGGCAGATAACCTGCACCAGGCTCAAGATGAGCAGTAAAGCGCCGGGAACGCCGTCGATGAGCATCGTTAGGGCTAAAAGATAGGTCATTACCTCGAGAAATGCGAGTATACGACCCTCTTGCTCTCTTCTGGCACAAAGTCCGCGGCAGTACATACGGTAGCCGGGGATGAATGATTTCCACCATTCAAGACCGCATTTCTTAAAGAATGGAATGTAGCATAGACCTGAAATTACATATAGAACAATAGTCTCGATTCCGTTGGTGGCAATACTTGCCACGGTCGCTGTATCAGACATAGGATACCCCCAAAAGTATTTAGCAAAATAAATTTACATATATTATAATACGAGCACTGTCGACAGAAATGCAACAAATGCTTTGCTATAATAATGAAAACTTATTGTTAACGGAGGCCTTCAGATGGCAAATAAGCCTTATGAATACGATATCGGATGCGTGCCGAGCAACTGGTGGTATCACTGTATCGGAGAGAATATCCTGGTATCGCTCATCGCTTTGTTTACGGGGATTAAGGTTAAACCCGATCAGGATTATCTCAAGGAAGAAGGACCGATCATAGTTGTTGCGAACCACCAGTCTTATCTGGACCCGATGGTTACGAGCAAGCTTACGAGAGGACGCGCAGGTAATTTCGTTACAGGCGAGTTTGTTTTTCGTAAGAACCCCTGGGGTCACTGGTTCCGCTTGGGGGGCGCGATCCCGAAGAAGCAGTTCGTGGTGGACACCATCGCAGTTAAGGCCATGATGAAGGTCATGAAGCGTAAGGGCGTGCTCTTTATCTACCCCGAGGCGACGCGTTCCGTTGACGGCTCCACGATTACTTTCGACGACGGCGTAGCCAAGATGGCGAAGAAGGCGGGCGCTGCGATCTATATCCAGCACATCCACGGCGCGTACCTGACGATGCCGCGCTGGGGCAAAGGACTTTCGATCCGCAAGGGCAAGATCACGTCCGAGTTCGCATATAAGCTTCCGGGCTCCAAGGTAAAGGAGATGAGCGCGGAGGAGATCCAGAAGTTTATCCTCGACGGCATCAAGTACGACGAGAATGACTACAGCCGCGAGTGTCATCCCGTACACAAGGGCAAGAACCTCGCACGCGGTCTCGAAAACATCGGCTACATCTGCCCCAAGTGCGCGTCGGAATTTACTATAAAGTGGGCTGGAAAGAAGGAGAGCGACTGCGTTGTCTGCTCTTCGTGCGGCAACAAGGTGCGCTATCTGCCTACGGGTCTTCTTGAGGGCGCTTCCGGCGAAGATAAGAGCTTTGAGGACCTTCACAAGTGGACCGAGTGGGAAAGAGAGCAGGTCGAGAAGCAGATCGCCGCAGGTGATTTCCGTATGGAGCTCGACGCTGATCTTCACAAGATGTTCGACCCGCTTACATGGGCAAAGACCGGTAGCGGCAAGGTCACGATCACTTCGACACAGATCATATACGAAGGCACGGACTGCGATGCGTCCGACGGCATCCCTTACAAGAAGGGCAAGCCGATGAAGAAGTATAAGAACCGCACTCTCGACGGTGTCTCGAAGCCTATAACACAGGTGTTCGAGATCGCTACCATGAGAGGTCTCGTGGCGAAGTATGGCAAGGCGTTCGAGATCTACAGCAAGGACGGCGAACTGTTCAGATTTTATGTGGACGGTCAGAAGGTATTTAAGGTTCACCAGGTGGTAGAGTTGCTCGGAAAACAAAGAGACGGAGGTCAGACATGAGCAATAAGACAAAGCATCCTGTATTGGATCACGGTATCATCAGTTATTTCCTGATCGGATTTCTCGCATTGATGTCGGTATCTATCTGCGGAACGATCGCGGGAACCGTCGCGATAATTGCCTTTTCCGAGACTTACGAAGATGCCGCAACAGGCCTTGGTACTGCGGCTTGCACTCTTGTGCTGTCGTTCCTGTTCTGGTTTTGTTTTCGTAAGGAAGGGTATAAGGGAATTCTCAAGGGGAACAAGATCGGCTGGGCTTTTCTTATGTTGCTGCCGTTCCTGGTTGTTCATTACGCAGGAAGTGTCGTAAGCTGGACTGAGTTCGGGTTCGCAGGCAATATAGTACTCTCGCTTCTTGCTGCACTCTCGCCGGGATTCGGAGAAGAGATCGCATTCAGAGGCCTCGGAGTCGCGAACTTCATGAGAAACGCTAAGAGCGGCAAGAGCATAAAGATCATATTCTGGCTCTCGTCCGTTGTGTTCGGACTTACGCATATCCTTAATATAACAGCCGGCGGAGATGTGTTTGCTTCTACGATCCAGTCTTTCTATGCCATTGGCGTCGGAATGCTCTTCTGTGCGGTTTTCCTTCGTACCGGAAGCCTCTGGCCCTCGATCATTGCTCATACAACCGTTGATTTTATGGAATTTATGAGGGGCGACCTTGCCCAAAGCGGCGGAGTTATGGTCGGTTTGGGTGTCGGAGACTGGATAACGATCGCGGCTTCCGGCCTGGCTGTCGTAATCGCCCTTATCCTTATGAATAAGAAGCACGATGAGGAGATTATCGCTCTCTGGAGCAAAAAATGGGGACAATAAGCCTTTATAATCGGCTTAAAAGCATATATAATATTACGCGGTAATGAAGCGGTTAACGCTACAAAATAATTAATAGGAGTGTGGCATCATGGCACAGTATCTTAAGAAGAATGTTGAAGATTTGGATGTCAGCGGCAAGAGAGTCATCGTAAGAGTTGACTTCAACGTACCGCTCGACAAGGAGACAGGAGCTATCACAGACGATAAGCGTATCACTGCAGCTCTCCCTACAATCAAGTATCTCGTAGACAATAACGCGAAGGTTATCCTCGTATCACACCTCGGTCGTCCGAAGAACGGTCCTGAGGCTAAGTTCTCCATGAAGCCCGCTGCTGACAGACTCGCAGAGCTCATCGGCAAGCCCGTTACTCTCGCAGCTGACGTTATCGGCGAAGATGCAAAGGCTAAGGCTGCTGCACTTAAGGACGGCGAGATCCTCATGCTCGAGAACGTAAGATTCCACAAGGAAGAGACAAAGAACGATCCTAAGTTCGCTGCTGAGCTCGCTTCCATGGCTGACCTCTATGTAAACGATGCTTTCGGTACAGCTCACAGAGCTCATGCTTCCACAGCAGGTCTCGCTAACTTCCTTCCTTCCGCTTGCGGTTACCTCATTCAGAAGGAGATCGACGTTATCGGCGGTGCTCTTGACAATCCTGCAAGACCTTTCGTTGCTATCCTCGGCGGCGCTAAGGTTTCCGATAAGATCGGCGTAATCACAAACCTCCTCGACAAGGCTGACACGATCATCATCGGCGGCGGTATGGCTTACACATTCATCGGCGCTATGGGCGGCACTGTCGGCAACTCCCTCTTCGAGGCTGATAAGGTAGAGCTTGCTAAGGAGCTCATGGCTAAGGCTGAGGAGAAGGGCGTTAAGCTCCTCCTTCCTGAGGATACAGTTGTTGCTGATGATTTCTCCAACGATGCTAACTCCAAGGTAGTTCCTACAATGGAGATCCCTGACGGATGGGAAGGCCTCGACATCGGACCTAAGACAATCGAGAAGTTCTCTGCTGCTATCAAGGAAGCTAAGACAGTTATCTGGAACGGCCCTGCAGGCGTATTCGAGTTCGATAACTTCGCAGTAGGTACAAAGGCTCTTGCTAAGGCTATCGCTGAGTCCGATGCAATCTCCATCATCGGCGGCGGTGACTCCGCAGCTGCTATCCAGAAGCTCGGCTTCGCTGATCAGGTTACACACATCTCCACAGGTGGCGGCGCTTCTCTCGAGTACATCGAGGGTAAGGTTCTCCCCGGTATCGACTGCCTCTCCGATAAGGAGAACGGAAGAATCTTCGCAGCAGGTAACTGGAAGATGAACTGCGGAATTCCTGCTGACGCTGTTAAGCTTATCAACGAGCTCAAGCCTCTCGTTAAGGACGCTAAGGCTAAGATTGCTCTCGGCGTTCCTGCTACAGCTCTCGCTGCTGCTGTTGAGGCTGCTGCTTACTCCAACATCAAGATCGCTGCTCAGAACTGCCACTTCGAGGAGAAGGGTGCATTCACAGGCGAGATCTCACCTCTGTGGCTCGCTAAGATGGGCGTTAACTACTGCATCATCGGTCACTCCGAGCGTCGTGAGTATAATGCCGAGACAGACGAGACAGTTAACAAGAAGGCTCTTGCACTCCTCAAGTACGGCGTAAGACCTATCATCTGCTGCGGTGAGTCTCTTGCTCAGAGAGAAGCTGGCGAGACATTCGACTGGATCAAGGGTCAGATCGTTGGCGCTTTCAAGGATATCCCTGCTGATAAGCTCTGCCAGATCACAATTGCTTATGAGCCTATCTGGGCTATCGGCACAGGTAAGACAGCTACAGACGAGCAGGCTGAGGAAGTCTGCAAGTTCATCCGTGGCGTAATCGCTGAGCTCTACTGCGACAAGTGCGCTGAGGCTATGACGATCCAGTACGGCGGTTCCTGCAACGCTAAGAACTGCACAGGTCTCTTCGCTCAGGCTGACATCAACGGCGGTCTCGTCGGCGGTGCTTCCCTCAAGGCTGAGGACTTCTCCGTAATCTGCAACGCTGGCTGATTAGCTGAATAATTAAGCTTTTAAAACCGCCTGTCCTTCGGGGCAGGCGGTTTTGTTATGGGGTTTAAAGGGGCTCTCGGTCACGTAATTCTCTGTTTGAGAATTCGGTGACCCAAAGTGGCTCCGTTTCGTACCTTAATCTGAGATTTGAAGATTTCGTGACCAGTTTTAAGCAAATTACGTCACGGAATTTTCTATTTCAGAATTCGGTGACCAAAATGAGAGTTTTTTGGTCACGGAATATGTGATTTAAATAATTTGGGTACCAAGAGGGTTATCTGAAGTTTTCTTCGATCAGGATATCGAGAGTACGTATATCAAAAGGGACTTTGTAACTCTCCATAGTAGTGAATAAATTCTTCCCGGGCGTGATGCCGTTCATAATATAGTTATTAATTCGTTTGATGGTCTTATAGGCGTAGTCTTCATCGCCCATTTTACCGAGATGTTCATAGTAGAGTTCTTTACGGTCGCTTATTCGAAGGATCGTAAAATCAGGGTGGAGTATTTCACCGTTAACAGTAATGGGGCATTCGTATTTATACGGAATACCTTTTGCATTTAACCGGTTGGCGATGAGTTGTTCTGATTTTGACCTTACCCGTTCCCCCCGATCTGTCACAAAGAAAGGGTCGCCTTCATAAAATGCTTTGTGTTTATACTGTTGATTCTGCCAGCGTTCAACATATTGTCGGTCAGTTAACCTGACCGGACTTATAAGGCTTTGTCTTGATTCCGGAAGAGACTCGTAAATGTCTTCGAATGATCCATGGGGGATTCTGTCCAAAAACTGTAGGATTGTCTTGCGTTCTGTCTCAGCAGAACGAAGGATCTTAAGATAGTAAGATCGCTGTGCCATATCGGATATCAGCTTTTTATCGTAAATCGGGACACCATAATTATTAGTGCAGTTTTCTGATTCGGCGTAGTAATAGTCTTTCCCGTTTTTTCTTCTGATATGAAGATTCCCCACAGGGAGCGAAGAAAGATTATCCTCGACGTAAGCGATGAGTTTATTGAGTTTTGAAAGACGGCTATTAAGTTGTTCGATTATGTCCTTATCCATACAGGGATTATAGTGGGTGAAAAACACAAAAACTATGCTTTCCCGAAAGTCGGGAAAAATACGGGCATTTGGAACAGCTTTTCACTGTTTTTACTGCGTTTGCGGGCTGTAACACGCGAAAATGAAAAAAGCTGCCGGTTGAACGGCAGCCCTGAAGAAAAACACAAAAACAACTTTAATTATCGAACTCCGATACAAGTGCGGAGACGGTCTGCTTCGCGTCGCCGTAGATCATCGCGGTGTTGTCGTTGGTGAACAGCGGGTTCTCGATCCCTGAGAAGCCGGTGCCCTTACCGCGCTTAAGTACGAATACCGTGCGGGCGCGGAACGCTTCTACAACCGGCATGCCGTACAGGAGCGAGGTCTCGGCTGCGGCAGTCTCTTTGCAAACAAGTACTTTCTTCATGTGTTACCTCCCTTTACCAGGATCAAGGTGTACTTGGCTAAATTCTATATTATTGAATCCTCAGATTTCTTTAACAATATATGAACATGTTTCCATAAATTTAACGAGATTACGCGCGCGTACATGCTAGAATTATTAGGTATGAAAATGGGATAAGAGGTGAAGTTTCCATGGATATGAATCTAATCATCTACATCGTAGGAGCAGGTATAGTTTTCGTATGGTCGATGATCGTTCAGGCTAACCTTAAGTACAAGATGCAGGAGGGTGCAGGTCTTCGCGCAGGCTCCGGCAAGACCGCCAATGAGGTGGTCGAGGAGATGCTCCGCGCACACGACGTTATGGGAATTACCATCGAGCACAAACCCGGCAATCTTACTGACTGTTATTCCCCGAAGGAAGGCAAGATCTATCTTTCCGATTCCACATACGGACGTGACTCGGTAACCGCGATCGCAGTTGCCGCACATGAAGCGGGACATGCGGTGCAGGATTATGAGAACATGGCTCTCTACGAGTTAAGACAGCTCCTCGCACCTGCAGCGGGCATCGCATCAAGGGTCGGACCTTATATCGTTATCGCGGGTCTTCTGGTCTCTTCTTTCGCGGAGCGCAGCACTTCCGACATCGGTTATACGATCGGTACGATCGGCATCGTTGTTTATTTCATCGCGTTCCTGTTCTACCTTGTTATGCTCCCCGTCGAGCGTAACGCCAGCAACCGCGCTTTCAAGGACATGAAGGAATTCGGCTGGGTCTCGGACGACCAGCTTCCGATCGCACGCGCAGCACTCCGCGCCGCAGGTGACACTTATGCGGTCGCACTTGCATCGTCTGCCCTCACGCTGATGAGACTTCTTGTCATACGCGGCAGCAGAAGCAGCAGAAGACGCTGAGCATAATCTTAATCGAAAACAAAAACACAACATATAACGGAGGTATCGCACATGGGCTACGAATACATCGGCAAGGACGGAGAATTTAAGTTAGGAAGTCCCGATAATTGGAGTTATCTTTATTTTCCGGACGGAGCCGCTTCCGGCATGATGGGTACGGTCACTCCCGAATTCGGAGGAGACCTTAAGACAAGCCAAAACACATTTATCCTGGAGCCCGTAAGCTCGGATAATCTTCACAATAACCGTTCGACCAGAAACTTCTGGATCAAGATCGAGGACGGCTATCTCGTATCTGCCATGGGCAACTCGGCAAGACAGCATGCGCTTAAGGGTGCTGCAGGTGAAGATGAGGCTACCCTGTATGCAGGCATGCTCTACCAGAGAGTGGAGAGAAACATCGGCAAGACCGGTCTTAAGACAGAGGTAACGACATTCGTTCCCGTTGATACAGACGATAAGATCGAGCTTACTAAGATCAAGATCACGAACGGTACACCCGAGCCGATCACATTTACTCCTACTGCTGCAGTGCCCATCTACGGAAGATCCGCAGACAATATAAGAGACCACAGAAACGTTACTTCGATGCTCAACCGCATCCATACGAGTAAGTACGGTGTAGTTAACGATCCTACCCTTACTTTCGATGAGAGAGGACACAGAAAGAACGAAGTCGAGTACGGATTTTTCGCTGCGGAAGACGAGGGTATCGCACCTGTATGCTTCTGCCCCGTTCTCGAGGATTTCATAGGCGAGGGTGGCACTCTCGATAATCCGAGATTCCCCGTCGTAGGCGCACCCAAGTACCAGATCGGAGACAGGATCGACGGCTTCGAGGCCATGGGTGCATGCATGTTCGAGAAGAAGACTCTTGCTCCCGGCAACAGCGTCGAGTATGTAATGGCACTTGTCATCGGCGAGCGCGGCAAGACGGATGATGTCGCATTAAGATATCTGTCAGCCAAGGTCTTTGACGCACAACTGTTCCAGAACAAGACCTACTGGAAGCAGAAGGTTAACGTAAGACTTCACACAGGCGATAAGAACTTCGACAACTGGATGTACTGGGTCGGAATACAGCCGATCCTGCGCCGCATCTACGGCTGCTCGTTCCTGCCTCACCACGATTATGGCAAGGGCGGAAGAGGCTGGAGAGATCTCTGGCAGGACTGCCTCGCGCTGATCATTATGGATCCCGCGGACGTAAGATCGATGCTCGTCGATAACTTCGGAGGCGTACGGACGGACGGTACAAATGCGACCATCATCGGCACGGGAAGCGGCGAGTTCATCGCTGATCGTAACGGCATCACAAGAGTATGGATGGACCATGCTATGTGGCCCTTCATGACGATGGATCTGTACATTAAGCAGAGCGGCGATATCGGCATCCTTAACGAGACAGCGCCTTACTTCATCGACAGACAGGTAATGAGAGGTGAGGCTCTCCTTGAGAATGATCCCGGAGTTAAGTGCGAGGGTACTGTCCTCGAGCATCTGCTCCTGCAGAACCTCGCGGCATTCTTTGATATCGGCGAGCACGGCTCGATGAAGCTTCGCGGAGCCGACTGGAACGACGCTCTCGATATGGCAAAAGACAAGGGTGAGTCTGTGGCTTTCACAGCAGCTTATGCAGGCAATTACAGAAAGCTCGCACAGATCCTCGACAAGTTCGCTGCTGCAAACGGCGACAAGGTAAGTCTCGCTTCCGAGCTTGATTCTCTGCTCGGAACGGAAGGCGGAAGAGACACTCTCATGAAGTACTGCGAGGTCGTTAAGAACGGCTTCTCGGGAGACAGGAAGGAGTTCTCGCTCAATGAGATCGCACGCGATCTTGAGGCTAAGGCTGATGCTCTGGCAGAGCATATCAGAAAGAACGAGTGGTTCACGGATGAGTTCGGTCTGTCCAGATTTAACTCCTACTACGATAATGACGGCAATCCTCTTGAGGCTAACGGCGACAAGGCGGGTAACCCTGCGATGATGATCACGGGTCAGGTATTCACCGTAATGAGCGGCGTCGCTTCAGACGATCAGGTCAAGGCGATCATCGAGTCTGCCGACAAGTACCTCTACGACGAGAAGGCCGGCGGCTACAGGCTTAACACCGACTTCCACGAGATCAAGACAAATATGGGAAGAATGTTCGGCTTTGCTTACGGTCAGAAGGAGAATGGCGCGGTATTCTCGCACATGGCAGTCATGTACGGTAATGCTCTCTACACCAGAGGCTGCAAGGAAGCAGGCTGGAAGGTAATAGGCTCGCTCTACAGACATGCAGCCGACTTCGAGTCTTCCAAGATCTATCCCGGCGTGCCCGAGTATTTCGACCCGAAGGGAAGAGGTGTTTACCACTATCTGACGGGTGCCGCATCATGGCTTATCCTCACGGTATTGAACGAGATCATGGGCGTTAAGGGCGAGTTCGGCGACATGAAGTTCGAGCCCGGACTTCTCCCCTCACAGTTCGATAAGAACGGCGAGGCAGGCGTTTCCTTCGAGTTCAACGGCGTGCCCGTAGACGTAACTTATGTCATGGACGGCGGCTGCGATACTGTTGCTAAGATCGAGGTCGACGGAACTGTCGTATCCGAGGGCACCAACGTACTTCCCAAGGATAAGATAGGAAAGGAAATCAGGGTAACACTTAAGTGAACAGAGAAGACGGAATCTTTAAGGCTTCGTGCGGCGGCGGTAACGAGATAGCTTACAGCTGGTGCAAGCCGGATGATATCGATGTAAATGAGCCTAAGGGAGTGATCCAGATCTGCCACGGTATGGCGGATCACTTCTCAAGATATCTGCAGATGGCGGAGTACCTGACCGGGCAGGGATTTATCGTCGGCGGCATGGACATGATGGGTCACGGAGCTACATTCCAGCTTAATGCCGAGCGCGAGATGCCCAAGGGGTATTTCGGTGACGCGCCTGATTCTGCGATGTGCATCTTAAAGGACGAGATGGAGTTCCACAGGATCACGAAGGAAAGATTCGGGGAGACTTTACCGTACTTTCTTTACGGACACAGCATGGGCTCGTTCGTTGCCCGCAATCTTTACATCACACCGGAATACAGCAGGGAGTTCGAAGCGTTTATATTCGCGTCCACTATGGGTCCGAATCCCGCGGCCGGTGCGGGTCTTGCTCTTACCAATATGATGAAGATATTCGGGCGTAAAAGAGCACCGGGCAAGCTTGTGAACAAGATCGCTTTCGGCGCGTACAACAAGAAGATCCCGAATCCCAAGACGGACTACGACTGGGTTACTTCCGATGAGGCTGAAGTAGAGAAATACATGCAGGATGATCTCGCGGGATTCCTGTTCACCAACAAGGGCTTCGCGGATCTTTTTACGCTCGTTATGCGCATGCAGAAGAAGGATGCTTACGATAACGTCCCTCTCGATAAGCCGGTCATGCTTACATACGGTGAGGACGACCCCGTAGGCGATTACGGCAAGGGCGTACGTCAGGTCATCGAGATATTAAGATCGAAGGGCGTTAAAGTCACGGAAAGAAACTACGGACACTACCGCCACGAGATTCAGAACGAGAGTGTCAGATTCGATTACTTCCGTGATATAGGTAATTTCTTTCTGGGAGCAGTAAATGATTGAGATAAAACCATACGAGCACACAGTTCAGTACTACGAGACGGACCAGATGAAGGTCGCGCATCATAGCAATTACATCAGGTGGTTCGAGGAGGCGAGGATAGACTTCTTCGAGCAGATCGGCCTGGGGTACAAGGAGTGCGAGCAGCAGGGCGTAATGAGTCCCGTAACTTCGGTTTCCGCGAGGTACAAGACGAGCGCGGAATTCTATGACACCGTCGTAGTTAATCTGCACTTCGCGAAATACACCGGAGTGAGGCTTTACATAGAATATGTGATCACGGACAAGGCTACGGGAGTGGTTCGTTGCACCGGTCAGAGCGAGCACTGCTTCGTCTCTTCCGAAGGCAAGATCGTATCGGTAGCAAGAAGCTATCCCGAGATGGATGCGAAGATCCGTGAGTATGTGGAGGAACAATATGACTGATGTAGCTATCATTGGTGCAGGTACTGCGGGTCTTACCGCAGCAGTCTACGCAAGACGTGCGGGGGCATCCGTTACGATATTCGAGGGCGAGGCTCCCGGCGGACAGATAATCAACACACCCGAGATCGATAATTTCCCGGGGCTTCCGGGCGTGTCCGGATATGAGTATGCGAATAAGCTTTTCGAACAGGCGCAGGCGTTCGGGGCGGAGTTTGTTTTCGATAAGGTAAAGAAGGTCGAGGGCAGCCTCGAGGAAGGATTCGTGCTTACGACCGAGTACGGCACCGTGTGCGAGGCGAAGACGATAATAATCGCAAGCGGAGTCAAGCGCCGCGAAATGGGTCTTGCAGGAGAGCAGGAGTATACTGGCAGAGGCATCTCATACTGCGCGACATGTGACGGAGCGTTCTTCAAGGGTAAGACCGCGGCTGTGTTCGGAGGTGGCAATACCGCTGTCGAGGATGCGGCTTATCTCGCGAATATTTGCAAGAAGGTTTACATCATCCACAGACGTAACGAATTCCGTGCGAATAAGGCTTTGGTGGATGAGATGCTTGCGCACGACAATGTGGAGACGAAACTGTCGTTTACCGTGTCTGCGATACACGGAGACGATAAGCTTACCGGCGTGACGCTGACATCTGTCGACGGACATGATGAGGAGCTTCCTACGGATGCTCTGTTCGTGGCGATCGGTCTGATCCCCGAGAACGGCGTGTTCAAGGATATAGCTGAACTCGATGAGGCAGGATATGTTATTGCAGGCGAGGACTGCGAGACTTCAACTCCCGGTGTGTTCGCAGCGGGTGACTGCCGTACCAAGGATGTGCGCCAATTGGTTACCGCTGCCGCTGACGGTGCTGTCGCTGCCGTTGCCGCTTCGAGGTTGAGCCGCGGCGGGTAAGAATCGCCTTTTAAGGATTTTTTAAATATTAGTTTTTTATCATAAACGCGTTCGGTATTGGAACGCGTTTTTTCATGGGAATAAAAGGGGATATTTGATTTATGAGAAACAATGAGATTCAGGCAGATTCGAATAAGTGTCCGGCATGCGGTGGTAATCTTGTCTTCTCGGTCGAGAATCAGGCACTGACCTGTTCCTTCTGCGGCGGTGTTTACAGCCCGGAGAAACTGTATCTGCTGAAGACGATCACTCCGCTCGACCAGGAGACTGCGGATGAGACCGAAGAGGATAAGCACGAGATCATCTGTAATTCATGCGGTGCCAGGATTGTCGCGGAAAAGAACACGAGCGCCACATCCTGCGCGTTCTGCGGTTCGCCGTCGGTTATTACACAGCGATTGTCGAAGAAGTTCCGCCCGCAGTATCTGATTCCGTTTAAGATAACGAAGGAAGAAGCACTCACGAAGATCGATGAGTTCGCCCGCGGCGGAGATTATGTTCCGAGGCAGTTTTTTAAGAACATGGAGAATAAGACAGTCACGGGTATATATGTTCCGTTCTGGCTTATGGACGCGCGCTGTGATATGCATACCATGGGTACCGGATACAAGGAAGACTTCAAGAGCAAAGACAGGTATCTGGTTAAATCCGATATAAACATAAGACTGAAAAACGTTCCTTTCGATGGAGCGATAAACATGAAGGACGATCTGATGGAGGCGATAGAGCCTTATGACTGCACTGATGTAAAAGAGTTTAATACCTCATATCTTCAGGGCTTCTATTCACAGCGCTATGACCTTTCTGTGGATAAGCTGTCGGACCGCATACTCGCGCGTCTTCAAAGATACGGTAAAGAGGCGGCAGCTGCATCTTTAAAGGGATACGACAGCTTCGAATGCGGAGCGTGTGCCGTAACTCCGGATATTCAGGAGCAGAGGTATGTGCTCTTTCCGGTGTGGTTCATGACATATGAGTATAAGGGCTCAGTGTATCAGATTGCAGTTAATGCACAGACGGGCAAAACGGACGGCGACCTTCCGGTAGATACCGCGAAAAGAAATCTGCGTCTTTTCTGGTATTACTTTGTGAATGTGCTGATAGGTGTTTTGATGGTTACGCCTGTGGCTGCGTTTATATATGCGGCAGTAAAGATTCTTCTCGGGATATATGAACCCATGTATGTAGCTGTGATGACGGGTGCGGTATTCATCCTCATCATGTTCCTTAAAATAATGGATTCCAGTTTCAGCAGATTCAGCATCTTTAACCCTCTAAGGAGGGTGACAGGTGCCGTGGTAAAGAGCAGACTTGAGGTAAAGAAGAAGCTACTCGGAAACACAGATGTATTTATGGGTAAACGACCGTTATTCGATGTGTATTATGATGAGTCTTATAAAGCCGATATCAATACTGAGGAAACCTTCAGAGGGCACGAGTCCATCCTGGCCGACGAGAGAAGATCCTGATCACAGATATATCAGCACTTCTGTGGTATTATCTTCAATCCTCATCATGATATCGCCGCCCAGGGTGCGGATGATGGAACGGGCTTCGAACAGGCCGATGCCGGAGCCTTCTTTGCCGTCGGAATTCGAGCCTCTCCAATAGCAGTTAAAGACGAACGGGATCTCGCGTTCGGACAGCGTCGCGCCGTTGTTTCTTATGCTTATGAAGGTCATGTCGTCCTGGCGGTACAGCTTCATCGTGATGCCCGTGCCGTCGCCGTATTTGATCGCATTCTCCATTACCTGTGAGATGCATCTTATTACAGCTTCGAAGTCGCTCGTCACCATCGGGTTGCCCTGAAGATCCGCGGTAAACGGTATATTGCACATCACAAGACGGTTGCCGAAGTCATCTGAGATACGCGACTTGATGTCTGCGAGGTAGAACGAATTGATATCGGGTTCATATGTGCTTTTGAGAGATCCGGGATCGTCAAGGATCTCGCTTACGAGCTTCGCGATATCGTCAGCATTCTTGCCGATCTTCTGTGCGACTTCCTTATCCTTCTCGTCAGGTACGCCGCCTCTGTACAGTCCCGCCTCGATCGCCTCGGAATAGAGTTTTATGTTCGCGACGGGAGTCTTGATGCCGTGCGCGATAACTGAGACGAACTGTTTTCTGTCATACAGCAGACGACCGATCTGACGGCGGTCTGCCTCGAGCTTGTCGTTAAGCATATTCATGCCCCAGACATACTTGCCGAACAGGCGGTTCTTCGTCTCCGGAATGCCCTCGGTGGATATGCCCTTGGAAAGTTTCACGGGATACTCTGAGAAGTCCCGGAAAGGCTTCAGGATCTTGCGGTAAACGATTACCGCGAAGATGATAAGGGGCAGCATTGAGATCAACAGCGCGACCTCGATGAGGATAATGAACCAGGTATTCGGATCTGAGTTGTAAGTGTAGGTGACGTAGCCGGTCGTAGTGCCGTTCCCGTCCTTAAGCAGCCATACATAAGTGTTGTTGCTGCCGTTCGAAGGCTGTGGGGAAGATGTATCATCAAAGTGCGTTACCTCGATCGAATCCGCGATATCATCCTGCTCGAAAACATCCATGAAAGCGGCGGTATCCGTGCTTCCGGTCTCGGATATCTGCGCGGTCATTCTGTTCATGAAAGCGGTGCGGTTGTTCGCGGCGTTCTTCGTAAGTCCCGAGCCGATCATGTACAGCGCGACGCCGCAGATAACAAAGTACACGACTGCCGCCAGAATGTACTTCCTATATTGCTTCATGTCACTCACCGAACTTGTAGCCTACGCGCCACACGGTCCTGATGTACTTAGGTTCCTTGGGGTCGTTCTCGAGTTTCTCGCGAAGCCATCTTATGTACACGTTAAGAGAGCTCATCTCGGTGTCACTGTAGTAGCCCCACACCTGGTCGAAAAGCTCATTCTTATCAACAACCTTGCCTCTGTTTTGCATGAGGTACACGAGTATGTCGAATTCTTTTCCTTTGATCTCGACGGGAGTGCCGCCGCGTGTCACGGTTCGCCCCTTGATGTCGACGGTAATGTCTTCGTATGTCAAAGAACGCTCGTTGTCTTCGCCGTAAGCGCGCCTCATGGCGGCCTTAATCTTCGAGAGAAGAACAGGGATGGAGAAGGGCTTCGCGATGTAGTCGTCCGCGCCCGTATCCATCCCGAGTATCTTGCTGTCGTCGTCTGTCCTCGCACTCATCATGAGCACGGGCATGTTGTGTTCTTTGCGTATTTTCGCTAATGCCGTGAAGCCGTCCTGCCCCGGGAGCATAACATCCAGAAGCAGAAGCTTATATGTGTTGTCTTTTAGCTTATCGAGAGCGTCCTCGGCGGACTTCACCCAACAGGTCGAATAACCCGAGTCGGAGACGAAGTCATATATGAGCTGTCCGAGTTCTTCGTTGTCTTCGATAAGCAGTATGTCCATGCGTGATCAGTCCCAGTTCTGATAGTTTCCTATATCAACGAATACGGGACGGTCGACAACGCCTTCAACGCCCGTAAATGCTACCTGTACGTTGCCTGTATGATAGTCTACCAGAATCATCTGAGTCAATATATCACGGTGCACGTTCTCGATGGTGTTCATGCCGTAAAGCTCCGTGTCCACTATCTCCTGCGTCATCATGTTCTTGAGTGCTGCGAGGTCGAATACGTTGATGCTGCTGACCCATTCGTTGTACTTGCTGAACCTTACAAGATTGACCGCGCTGTTGCTCATGAGGTCGCGGTTGTCCTGCGATACGAATGAATTGACCAGGCAAAGACTGTCGGGAGAATCCCATGTAAGATCGCTCATCAAAGGAGTGCCGGCATCCCTTGTGACAGAGTGTCCGCGGCCTGCCTCAACGAGCTGTGCCGGGGCATCTTCTGCAGCCAAAGCTTCGTTACCATCGGTCACCATGATTATGTGTGCGAATGTGTAGCTGCCGGAATTATCGTAGAGGTACTGTGCCGCATCGTGAGCATTATCATACTCTTCGAGACAATGGCGGAGCGCCCATGTATAGCATGTCCTGCCTTCGCTTGTATACGGTTCACCGCAGTCGGCATCGAGTGTCGCGACAAAGACTCCGTCGTGATTGATCCCCGTTATGACATCGAGGATCCCGAGGAAGCCTATGGAGGTGAAGGATCTCTCTCCGTTAACGACATGAAGAACGCAGTGGATACGCGCCATCTGGTTCTCGCTTCCTAAGAGCCATTCGAGGCATCTTACGGTAAGCATATCGCCGGTCTCTGTCTTACTTCCCCACAGTGCAAGACCTGAGCATGCAGTGGGGCGCAGCGCATCACCGACCATCTGCATGAGCATCATCTCCTCGACAGAGATCTTATTATCCGGATATATGCCGTGCCAGTCTCCGCACATAGTCTCGGCAAGACCGGATATCTCCTGCTGATAACGTTCATCAAGCGAGTTATAGAGCGTGAACATTCTGTCTTCAACCGGCGTGTAATCGTCAGCAAGATCGGGGAACGCCATGCGGATGTTCTCGAATATGTAGGACTCGAGTGATTCGTCGAAGTCCGGGTATACGTTTCTTATGGCCGTGGCATAAGCGGCGCCTGCCTGATACGGTGTGCATGAGGTCTCGTCGAGTGTCACTTCGAAATAGGAATCGAAGACCGTTATCCGGCAGATCCCGTCATCTGTCGTGTACTCGCCTATGGCGGTCTCGACTGTGCCTTCGTCTGTATAAGGCTCACCTTCGGCATTGTAGTTCCCTACGGGAGAGACGGGTTCTTCAAGTCCTGTCTCAAGAGTTGCTACGGGATTGCTGCAGGCGGTGAGTGACAGGCACAGCGCAGCCGAAGTTATCGTTGCAAAAAGCTTTCTCATGTCATCACCATCCCATCTCATCGAGCCAGTTCTTGAGCTTTCTCTCGCGTGCGGAAGTCTCGTTCTCGTCCTGTTGCTTTCCAAGGTTCAACTCGCCCCGGATATTGCCGTCGACAAGATATATAACTCTGTCGGAACTTGCGGCTACCTTCTCACTGTGAGTTACCATGAGGATCGTGGTGCCCTCTGCGTTAGCTTTTCGCAGCTCGCGCATGACCTCCGTGGAAGCCTTCGAGTTGAGTGCTCCTGTGGGCTCGTCTGCGAAAAGTATCTTCGGCGAATTTATGAGTGCACGGCAAAGGCACGCACGCTGCAGCTGACCTCCCGAGACCTCGCATATCTCGTTGGTCGCGATGTCGTCGATGCCTAAGTTGTGCATGAGCTTGCGGGCTCTGTCGTTGACCTCGTCCTTGCTTCGTGAGCCCGCCTGGTAGCCCGGAAGGATGATGTTGTCCATGATGGAAAGTTTCTTAAGCATATACATCTGCTGGAAGACAAAACCCATTTTGTGAAGGCGCAGGTTGGTAAGCTGCTTCGTGTTCATCCCGGCCATATCCTCGCCGTCGAAGATGACGCTTCCCGATGTCATCTTGTCCATGCCGGAGAGTGTGTAGAGCAGGGTGGATTTACCTGAACCCGAAGGTCCCATGATCGCGGTGAACTCTCCCTCGTGAAGCTTGAAGTCCACATTCTGCAGAACGTTGTTGCTGTAACCGTTTACTATGTATGTCTTGCAAAGTTCTTTTGATTCCAATACGATGTCAGTCATTTCTGATCCTCCATAATTCGACAGAGTTTACTTTCTTCAATACGATCGCCGTGACGGCGGCAATTACCGCGATGAGCGCGAGCGGGAAAAGAATGTAATAGTTGAGCACATTCGGCAGAGTCTTAAATGCCATAAGGTTGCCTAAGTAGAAGTAGATGACCCTGAGTGCCGCATACATGACGGTCCTTACGAACAGCACAGAGAGAAGAGCTGACATGATAAGGATTATCAGTACTCTTAATAACTGCCATGCCTTGATGCTTCCCGTGCCGAATCCGCTGCACTTAAGAAGCGCGATCTCGGGGACTTCATCGAGGATGCTGACGGACAGGTAAAGTACTGTCACGAGAGCCATCATCAGAACGAGCAGCGGGATTATTATGTGTATCAGATATGTGAACATGGCGTTGTTGCCGCTTAATTCATACACGACTTCTTCCTGCCTGTCCCTGATGCCGGCATGCCCGTACATCTGTCTTAACTGTTCGATATACATGGGCTTATCCTCTTCCGGGGCATCAATGGCGCAGCCGCACTGGATAACCTGTGAGTCGGCAATGCCTTCGAAGGAAGGACTCATGATAAATGTCATGTATGCTTCGGGGCTGTCATGTGTTCCGGTGACTATGAAATCTTCGGACGCGTGATCGTAAGATATGCCGTCGTCGTTATACTTGTTGTATTCGATGGTGACCGTGTCGCCGATGTTAATGCCGTTCAGATAGGCGTGATATGCATCGACTTCAACTTCGTTCGGCAGCTCCGGCAGAACACCTTCGTAGAGCTCATGGTTATAGCCTTCCGGAAGATTGAATCTTATGAGGCAGTCTGTGGTGATGCCGTCATGCGTTACTCTCGGATCTCCCACGGCATACTGAAAATAACTGACGTGAGCCGGGATACCTGATGCTTCGATCTCCCTGTTGATCAGGTCGTAGGCTCCCCTTATACTGCCGCCTCTGTCGATGTATTTGTCCATTACGTCATCCGGCAGATCAAGCGCGAAATCGAAGTGAGGACGCTGCCAGTATTTCTCTATCCAGTATGCGGTATTGGTCGAGTTGTTCGCCTCGTACATTACCATGCACAGCGATATTCCGATGACGTATGAGATGATCAGAAAAGAGTATCTCTTGATCTTTGTAAGGAGGTCCGTCAGGGCAAGATACAGAGGGATGTTGATGTTCTTTATCTTGTGGAGGAAGAATCCCGGAAGAGCCTTGAATCTCTCGCCTCTGTTCTCGCCTGCGATGACGTCCATGATGCTGATCTTCTTCATTCTGCGAAGTGCTGATGATACGAACAGGATTATAAGCAGGAATATCAGCACAGATGCGGCCGATGCCACCGCTATCATGGCAGGTGCATCGGGTTTAAGCTGCGCAAAGGCCATGTACTTTATGTAAAGACCAGCGATGTGGATGCCGCCGAAGAAACCGACTACCGTGCCTGCGAGGGAGAGGGCAAGATATTTCGCTGCGAAAAGCCAGTTAAAAGACACTGACTCAACGCCTAACGCCTTAAGCATGCCGAGCTCTTTCTCTTCATTCTTGACAGCCGTCTTAATCGTAAACGTTACGGTCATGAATACCATGATTATGAGGAACAGTGAGACAATCATCATGATCGCATTCATGGCGATCGTGGAATCTTCGTTCTGGTTGAATTCCAATAATGACGAAGACAATATCACTTCGCCGAACTGATCCTTCATTCCGTTAAAGTCGGATATGACAGCCGTGATGTCGATATTCTTTGCGCCTTCTGTGAGGTCAGCATAATACACATCCCTTACCAGAGGGGAGTCGTTAAGAAGAACCTGATAATCTTCGCTGTTAAAGAACAGTCTGAAGTATCCGTTAAGAGCGGGATCTTTTGTAAATGCACCGATGGTGAATTCATAGATGTTTCCCATCTGTGTGGAGATACAGACCTTATCTCCTGTCTGAAGCCCGGCGAGCGAGCGGATATACTGCGGAACGGCGATCGTTCCGTACGGAAGATCGAAGAAGTTGCCGTCCATGTCGGTGACCTTATCGTGATCGGAAGACAGATCAAAAGCATAGTAGCGGCCGTTTACTATCGTGCTGTAGGCATCTTCATCCACGGACTCGAAATCCACGGCGTTCGGATTAAATACGATTGTCTGCCCTAACTCGACATCGACAATGTCGTCGCGGTTATTGAACCATTCGATGATACTTTCCTGCCGTTCTTCCGTTCCGTCGAGATCTCTTTCAGAGACAATGAACAGATCTGCCGCATTGACCTTGTCCTCGGTAATTCTGATGCCGAATGTGTTCGCGTACAGAAGTATCGCGCTTGCTACTGTCAGAATCGAAGCGAAACACATGAACAGAAGAAGGATAACATTCAATCCCTTCTTGTCCGCCAGGTCTTTCTTTAACATCCTCCAAAACATTATGAAGGCACACTCCTTTTGCATTTTATGAGTGCATTTTATCGGTCGAATTATTAAGAAATCCTTAAAGGGAAGGCTTGTGGGGAAAGGATAACTATTATTTCTTTAAACCCTCTGCATATGAGATGAGACGTGACAGAAAATGTTTGTCTTCTTTTGCTTGGCTGACCAACAAAAACAGTTCGGGATCTGTCTCTGAGGATATGGTAATCGTCGCGGCCGATCTGTCGTCGGTTATTCCATAAAGATAATCGGGTGAGGTGTTGAATGTCTTTGCAATGTAATAGACAGTCTGATACGAGGGCGTTCGCTCGCCCTTTTCATAGCGGCCGTATCCCATGGCAGACATGTTAAGTCTGTTAGCCGCTTCGGCTCTTGTTATCCCGAGTTCCGTGCGAAGTTCGATGAGTCGTTCGGGTATGAATTCCATACATCCTCCTATGTTGACGAATAACCGTTGGTTATATAAAATAGTGATAACCAATGGTTATTATAAGGCCGTTGCCATGTATTTGCAATGGTAAGGGGGGAGATAATGCGGCTAAGAATATATGACGAAGAAATCAGTGTAGTAATCGATGCGCTTGATTTCTACTCGAGGATCTGGATAGGACAGTATAGAAATATCTTATTTGAATCGCGAGGCCTGAAGCAGTGTGATCAGCTGGATAAACATGAGGATGAGATCGTATCGCGTCTTTTGTTTCTTCGCAGGATCCTTTTGCCGGGATTAGAAGGATATGGATTCGGCGGTAGTTACGGGATATTTTCCGACGAGAGGGACATTCGTGCAGGAATCGCTTATGACTTGCAGCAGGAAATAAGGAATAAGCGGGCTTACTTCGAGCATCCTCAAGGGGGATATACAGTTGATTTCCATGATCCTTTGCCATGCGATGATGATCCGTGTCCTTTCCCGAGAGCTTACTGCAGGACTGAGGATGGAAAGACTGCGCTGTATGTCGATGCTGTTGATCGTCAAGTGCAGATAATCCTCGATTCTCTTTATGTTCAGAAAGCATTTGTTGCAGGACGGTTCTGTGAGATGTTCTCGTTTTTTACGGATGACAGACCTGCGCTTTCAATTGTCGATGAGATCGAGGAAATATATTCGAAGATCCCTGATAGGGACTGTGTTATGATCCGCTCTGTACAGATTGATAGTGTTATCGACAGCATTAAATCCCAGCTCGATTACGACGATGCTGCATGAAATTGAATGACACCATATATGGTGTCATACTTTCAGAAAAGCAGGTAAACCGAAGATAACGATACCCAAGCATGCGTCGATAAAGGTTATATATGTACGAGCAGTAAAAGCGATAGTTGAAGGCGAGGAAAACGAGAATGAAGAATCTTGAATATTATATGTCGCTTCCTTACAGGATGGAGGTAGTTCCCGATATTGAAGAGGGCGGGTATATGGCTTCGTTCCCGGAACTTCCAGGTTGTTTAACTTGTGCAGATACAATGGAAGAACTGATCGTAAATGCACAAGATGCAAAAAAGGCTTGGCTTGAAGCGTCTCTTGCAGATGGCGATATCATTCCGGAGCCGATTGTGGGAGAAGATACCCGAGAGTATTCCGGTCAGTTTAAGATTAGGATGCCTAAGAGCCTTCATCGTTCGTTATCTCTTCGTGCTAAGGCCGAAGGGATCAGCATGAATCAGTATTGCATATATTTACTTTCAAAAGGAGACTCGGCAAACATATCCCGACCGACGTGAAGTAGAGTTGAGCGTATCATATTCCCCGCGGTTTTATATTTAAAAGAAAAGATGGTATTATATCGGTCGTGCTAAACTTTTCGCGGAGGCAAAAGCAAATGTATAAGAATGTTTTCGATACGCTTGAAGAGAGAGGATACTTCTCCCAGGCTACACATAAGGAAGAGATCTATGACTTGTTGAGCAAGCCCGGTGTCAGCTTCTATATCGGCTTCGACCCCACGGCAGATTCGCTTCATGTAGGACATTTCGTGCAGATGATGGTAATGAGCCACATGCAGAAGGCAGGTCACAGACCGATCGCTCTCATGGGCGGCGGTACCGGTATGATCGGCGATCCTTCCGGTCGTACTGACATGCGTCAGATGATGACAGTAGAGACCATCGACCACAACGTCGAGTGCTTCAAGAAGCAGATGGGAAAGGTCGTTGATTTCTCAGACGGCAAGGCTCTCATCGTTAACAATGCTGACTGGCTTAGAAACCTCAACTACATCGAGTTCTTAAGAGAAGTCGGTGCGCATTTCTCAGTAAACAAGATGCTCACTGCAGAGTGCTATAAGCAGCGTCTCGAGAAGGGTCTTTCCTTCCTTGAGTTCAACTACATGCTCATGCAGGGCTATGATTTCTACTATCTGCACGAGAAGTACGGATGTAACCTCGAGTTCGGCGGCGACGATCAGTGGTCCAACATCCTTGCGGGCATGGAGCTCGTAAGAAGAAAGAAGGGCGATTCCGTTTACGGTCTCACATTCACTCTCCTTACTAACAGCGAGGGTAAGAAGATGGGTAAGACAGCCAAGGGCGCTGTATGGCTCGACGCGAACAAGACACCCGTTTATGACTTCTATCAGTATTGGAGAAATGTCGATGACGCTGACGTCATCAAGTGCATGAAGCTTCTGACATTCCTTCCCATGGAAGAGATCAATGAGTACGCTAAGCTTACTGACTCCGCTATCAACGAGGCAAAGAAGAGACTTGCTTATGAAGTTACAGCTATCATCCACGGCAAGGAGCAGGCTGACATCGCCAAGAAGACAGCTGAGGACTTGTTCGAGAACAAGGGCGGTAAGTCTGACGACATGAAGACAACTGAGATTCCTTCCGCTTCTCTGGCTGAGGGCGTTGACCTTGCGCAGGTGCTTGTTGATGCAGGCGTATTCAAGTCTAATGGCGAGTGCAGAAGAATGATCGATCAGAAGGGTGTATACCTTAACGACGTTGTTGTCGGTGATAAGTTCTATAAGCTTACAGAGAAGGATTTTGATGCAGACGGCGAGGCTATCGCACGTAAGGGTAAAAAAGTTTATCACAGACTTAAAATAGTTTGATAAATGTGGTATTATGATTAAGTCTGTATGTTAAACAATAGTTGTTTGACGCCAAATTCTTAAAGGAAGGTATAGAACTATGAAGACGATGAAGAAGGTTATCTCGGTAGCTCTTCTCGGCGCAATGGCATTTTCTATCGCCGGCTGCGGAAAGAACTATCAGGTAGTTTCCAAGAAGGACTTCACTAATGCTCTCGAGGATGTATGTGATCTTGATGAGGACGATTGGTATGACTACACAACATACTATTCACACTCCGAGCACGACATCGACTGCTATGACGGTGACTTCCATTATGAGTGGATCCAGTTCGACAGCAATTCTCACGCTATGGATTTCTTCGAGGATCATTTCTATGATGATTACGAGGATATGATGGAAGATAAGGACTTCGACGGAAGAACATCCAGCAGACTCACAGATTCTGAGGGTTACATCCTCCTGAACGGTGAGAGCCACAGCAGCGATTTCTTTGATGACGACCTCTACGGCGGTATCTTCTGCAAGGAAGACGTAGTAGTTATCGTTCTCGTAAGAAGCGACAGAGACAGAGATATTGAGACCGTTAACGAGTTCTTGAGCGCTATCGGTTATCCTCATCCCTGATTGAATCGTTAGAATGAGTTACATGAGGACCGCTTATTATTAAGCGGTCCTTTCTATAAGGAAAGGAGCCAACTATGAAGAATACCAAGAAGATCATTGCAGCAACACTCGTAGGCGCCATGCTGCTGCCTCTCGCAGGCTGTGCCAAGAAGATCGAGCACATCAGAGCAGGTGAGTTCAAGGATGCCATCGAAGAGGTATTCGATGATGACGATTACACCTCTTACGGCGATACGATCGTAGTAATGGATGACGATTACGCTATCGTTTTCTCACAGTACGATGATGAGGACGATGCCCTCGATGCATGGGAAGATACAGTTGATGACTACGAGGATATGATGGATGATAAGGACTTCGACGGAAGAACACGTCTGGTCAACCGCGATACTTACGGTTATATCCTTCTTAACGGCGAATGCGATGACAGAGACTTCTACCAGGGAAGAAGCTACATGTACGGCGGTATCTACTATGTAGAGGATGAGATCTTCGCGATCGTTACTGTTGATGACGACAACGGTGCAAGAGATGACATCAATACGATCCTCCGCGCACTCGGACTTCCCCGTCCCTGATCGGATCTTATAAATTGATCTTGCTTAGGACCATTCTGATGAATGGTCCTTTTTATTGCCCACATGGTATATTTACAAACGAATGTTTGCCTGCTAGAATGATGCCATGCCGCACGTGATACATGACTTTACATACGACGGGACGTTCGAAGGGCTGCTGTCGGTATATATCAAATGCATTGCCATGAAGGTCAGACCTCTTGATATAAGACCGGATTTTATGGTGAACGGTAAGCCTTACGAGGAGAGGTATCTGTTCGTCCGGACGAATGCTCCTCAGGCTGACAGACTTTACCGGTACATCGGGCAGTGTGCATCTGCCGAGATCCAGCAGATGATGATCGACTGCTTTCTGACAAGTCTGCCGCGGATGGAGACAGACTTATATGAACTTGTGAGCCGCGCGATAAGATTCGGTGCGTGTATATCCGAAGACTACGAAGACGAGACGATGAACCGCATCCAGATGGCGATAAGAGATCTTTACCGTGAGTCACAGACTTTGGTGCAGGCGATGGATTGGCGCCGGGAGGGCAGGGTAGCAGTTACTTCCATCAATCCCCGTAACTGCGTTCTGCCGCTTATAAAGAACCGCATACTGAATGATCCCGAATATGACGATATCCTCGCCTACGACAGGCGTCATTTCCTGCTTCTCATGAGGAACGGCAGCGAGAATGACATCATCGATATAAGACACCTTCCGGTGCCGGACGTAAGAGATGCTCATGAGGTCTACGAGGCTTTCTGGCCGTATGTGACAGGTGAAATGAATGTGACGGGACGGATCACCGGAAAGGATCAAATCCGCGGCGCTGACAGCCTCGATCCGCTGTGGCGCATCGCGTGAGTTTTTACGGGGGAGCGCTGTGCTCCCCTTTTTCGATTATTTTGGAAAAGGTGCAAAGAACGGGAATAAAAATTGCACCAAATCGCCGTCTGACAGATTTGGTGCAATTATTTGCGATAATCTTGCACCAAAATTCAAAAATCTTATTTTGGTGCATAAATCAGCCTCAAAAGTTGCACCAAATTAATTAATTCTCAAAATGGTGCAAAAACCTATGCCGATCAGGCTTTCTTGTCGTCGTCCTCGCGGATGGCTTTTCTTCTGATCTTACCGGAGACTGTCTTCGGCAGCTCATCGACGAACTCTACGATACGGGGATACTTGTAAGGAGCGGTCTTCGACTTAACGTATTCCTGGATCTCCTTCTTGAGTTCCTCTGTGGGCTCTGTGCCCTTTACGAGAGTCATTGTTGCCTTAACGACGATTCCTCTTACGCCCTTCGGGTCAGGTGCACCTGTGACAGCACACTCGAGTACGTAAGGGAGCTCCATGATGACGTTCTCGATCTCGAACGGTCCGATACGGTAACCGGAAGACTTGATGACATCGTCTGTTCTTCCGACGTACCAGATGTAACCGTCCTCATCCTGCCAAGCAGTATCACCTGTGTGGTACCAGCCGTCGTGCCATGCATCCTTTGTAAGTTCAGGTGAGAGGTAGTACTCGAGGAAGAGTCCCTTCGGGTGGTACTTCTGTGTGTTGATGCAGATCTCGCCTGTCTCACCGGGCTTGCACTCCTTGCCGTCGGGATCGAGGATCTTAACTTCATAGAGAGGATTCGGGCGGCCCATGGAACCGAGTCTGATTCCGGAACCTACGAGGTTAGCGATAACGAGAGTTGTCTCTGTCTGGCCGAAGCCCTCCATGAGACGGATTCCCGTAGCTTCCATGAAGCGGTTGAATACCTCAGGGTTCAGAGCCTCGCCTGCAGTAACTGCGTACTTCAGAGAAGAAAGATCGTATTTGCTCAGGTCTTCCTTGATGAAGAATCTGAACATTGTCGGAGGAGCACAGAATGTTGTGATCTGATGCTTCGCGAACATGGGGAGGATCTCTTCTGCCTTGAATCTGTCAAAGTCGAATGTGAATACGGGAGCCTCGCAGAGCCACTGTCCGTAGAGCTTGCCCCAGAGAGCCTTACCCCAGCCCGTATCTGAGATGGAGAAGTGGAGTCCGTTAGGGTCGACATTCTGCCAGTACTTGGCTGTTGTGATATGGCCGATAGCGTACATGTAGGAGTGGAGAGCCATCTTGGGATAGCCTGTTGTACCGGATGTGAAGAACATTACCATCGGGTCGTAACCGCAGGCGTAATCTGCAGGACGCTCGAATGTGTCGGGGAAGTTTACGAACTCCTCATCGAATGACCTCCAGCCGGGTCTTGAACCGTTGCAGAGGATCAGTGTCTGAAGTCCGTAAACAGCTGCAGCCTTCTCTACTTCATCAGCCGCATCGTCATCGGATGTGCAGACAATCGCCTTGACGGAAGCTGCCTGGAAGCGGTACTCGTAGTCTTTGTCACGAAGCAGGTGGGTAGCAGGGATAGCAACGGCACCGAGCTTCTCGAGACCCATCATGCAGAACCAGAACTGGTAGTGACGCTTAAGAACGAGCATTACCTTGTCGCCCTTGCCGATGCCCAAGGACTTGAAGTAGTTCGCTGTCATGTTGGAGTACTTCTTGATGTCAGTGAAAGTGAAGCGCTTCTCTGTTACGCAGTCCTTTGCAACCCAGAGCATGGCGAGCTTCTCGGGATCCTTCTCGGCGATGGCGTCAACGCAGTCGAAAGCGAAGTTGAACTTCTTGCATGCAGGTACGTTTACATCAACGTCAACGAGATGTCCGTGCTCGTCGAGAACGCCGTTCAAGTACTTGGCATAGATGGGGTCCTTGAGATCTGCAGCATCTACGTTTGTCTGAGAATCCGTCTTGATCTCTGTCTTATAAGGAGGAATATAATCGTCATTCTTGTCAGCGAGCTTGGGATCGATGATGATCGCATAGAACTCGCAGTCCTCGCCGCCGATGGCAAACTCAGCGTGAGGTGTCTCAGGGTCGAAATAGATGACGTCGCCTTCGTGGAGCACCTCGAAAGAGTCACCGAGCATGACCTTCAAAGAGCCTCTTACTACGATGTTGATCTCCTGTCCGCCGTGAGTAACGAGCTTATAAGGAGGATTCAAAGCCTCATCGGAGTAGGGGAGGATGACGCGGTAAGGCTCGCACATCTTGTTCCTGAATCTTGAAGCGAGACGGAGATACTTTGTCTCGGAATCGGCACGTCTTACGATCGGACGTCCCTGTCCTCTTCTTGTTACCGAGTACTCCGTAAGTGAAGGGGAGAATCCTTCGAGAATATCGGCGATGTCGACCTTGGCAAGGTTAGCGAACTTGTAGCAGAAAGTGAAGTTAAAGTCTTCCTTTCCTTCCTCGTAACGCTCATACTCTTCGGTCGTGAGCTCCATCTTCTGTGCAGCTTCCTCGAGGGAGAGTCCCATGTCCTGTCTTAAGGACTTAACTCTGCCTGCGACTTCCAGCAGCTTAGCTTCGACTTCGTTGTTTAAGTTCTCTGCCATTTTTGTTACCTCCGTGTGTTCCGGCATTTTTCTTAACGCCGAGGCAATAAAAAAGCCCCAACGTTCCTCGAACGTTGAGACGCATTACCGTGTTACCACTCAACTTGTGATCCCTTAATAAGATCACCACTTCAGGTTCCTTCAAACCCTATGCCTTAACGCGGCCATACGGATGTGGTCTACTCGAAGTATATAAATGTCATCTTATACATCATATATACATCATTCGGCACATCAGCTCGGAAGCGATAGTCACTTGGCGGTCTATGTTGTCGGGATCTCAGCACCCCCGGCTCTCTGTGTACATCAACGGCCGGACCTTCTTCGTCACAGCATTTGTGTATAAAACAATGCCATGATATACGCAGAGCAATTGATTGTCAACAATATTTTGTTTACATAGGTTTTACATCTGAGGCGTTTAATTATTAATTTAATCAAATTATAATGTTGGTATCTGAGTTTATTTTGGACAAGTGAGGAGCAATTATGCTGTACCAGAAGTATCTTGTTACCGGAGCAAAGGAACCTGTCGGAAGACTGGTCGTTCAGATGTTGTTGGCGGAGGGCGCACAGGTTCGCGTTCTTGTACCGCCCGAATCGGATTATTCCCTGCTTAAGGGCATGGGTGCCGAGATTGCGGAAGGTGAGATCGTCGATAAGGACTCTCTCAAGGACTTCCTTACGGTAGAAGATCCCAGACACTCCGCGGTTATTCACACCGAGGAGATCCGTTCTATCTCTAACAATAAGAATATGGATATGCGCCGTACGAATGTCGCAGGTGCGATTAATATGATCGACATGTCGATGCGTGCGAAGATCGGAAGATTCATATACCTGGGTTCCGCATATTCCCTTGATCCCGATACTGCTATGTCAGGCGGCAAGGTAGAGTTTGACAGAACAAAGGTTGACGGCGACTACGCAGTCACCAAGGCAGAGGCTTCCGCATATCTTATGGAGAAGATTACTCTTAATAAGTTCAATGCAGCTCTGCTTCTTCCTACATTCATTATCGGTCCCGGATTCTCCGAGGACTACGATATGAACAAGATCCTCAGAAAGTATCTCGAGAACAAGGTATCCACGGTATCCGGCGGACATGCTTTCGTTGATGTACGTAATGTAGCTTCTGCTCTCGTTGCGGTATGTGAGAACGGTGAGACCGGCGGTACATATATCCTTAACGGTGAGTACAAGTCCGCGCAGGAGTTCTTCTCCGAGGTAACGGCGACATCCGGTACCGAGATGGTAAAGGAGATGCCGAAGTGGGCACAGAGCAAGTCCATGGACAAGTGGGTAAGCCGCTTCTGCAGAATCACTAAGAAGGATAACCCGAAGGAAGTTTATGCTCTGTTCATGAACAATCCAGATGCCAACTACGAGAGCACGGTAGATGCGATCCTTCCCGAGAGTGAAGTGCGTAAGGTACATGATTCTCTTGTTGATGTTCTTACGCGTCCCGGCAATGAAGTATTACCTGACAGGATTGATCTTGAGAAGTCGGCTGAGGCTGCCGAGGCGGCGAAGGCTGCGAAGCCCGATGAGAGCCAGGAGGAAGTAAGTAAGGTTTCCGAGGCTGTTCTTAAGAGAGCTGAAGAGTCTGCGGCAAAGGCTGCTCTGTCGAACGAGGACGCAGCGAAAAGAGCTGCTGCAGCGGCTGCTGCAAGAGAGCGTGTTCAGGCTAAGATCGAGGCTGCCAAGATGAAGGCGGAACAGCAGGCGGCGATCGCTGCGGCTGAGGCAAAGACACTGCCTCCCAAGCAGCAGGCAGGAGCAAAGCAGGCCGAGCCTAAGCCCCAGCCCGCGAATGAATCGTCTTTCGCGAAGATATCGGTAGCTGATGCTTTCGCACAGGCTCAGGCGGCAAAGGGTGCTGCACCTGCACCGGCGGCGTCGGTAGAAGACATTCCCGAAGTCGATCTGCCCGGCGGCAATACTCAACAGTAAATTGTAAAAGGTTTTATTTATATTAACCAACTCTGGAGAGAGAGGGATGCGAGGTTTAACCGCATCCCTTTTTCGTGCGTCGAAGTGGTACAATATCCGCATGAGAATAATACTTGCAAGCAAATCCCCGAGAAGAAAAGAGATCATGAGTCTCATTACATCCGACTTCGAGATAATCTCGGAAGAGGTAAACGAGCGTGCCATAGAGGCGCGTGTGCTGATAGACGGCGGCGATTCTGTCGCGGTTCAGAAGGAGCTCGCACGAGCCAAGGCGTCTGCCGTGTTCTCTTCGCTTCCGATAAGTGAGCGTAATGAGTGCATAGTTATCGGCGCGGATACAAGCGTCGTATGCGACGATAAGATACTCGGAAAGCCCGAGGATAAGGACGATGCCCGCAAGATGCTTCGTATGCTCTGCGGAAGGACGCACGAAGTGATAACGGGTGTATGCGTTAAGTCCGCTTCGTTCGAGGAGAATTATGCGGAGATCACCCGCGTAAGATTCGGCGACCTCGACTCGTTCCAGGAAGAACTTATAGAAAAATATATCGATACAGATGAGCCTTACGACAAGGCGGGCGCTTACGGTATACAGAACGGCGGCGCGCTCCTCGTGGAGACGGTCGAAGGCGATTATTTTAACGTGGTGGGATTACCCGTAAGAAGACTGTCGAGGATACTCGGACATCTTCATATAGGATAATTATTTACTGTAATTCTTTATATAATCGATTACACGGTCAGCGCGGATGGGTTCATACAGATATGTGCCCTGGAAGTATGTGCAGCCGTATTTCTTAAGCTTCTCGAACTGCTCTTCGGAACTTACGTTGGTCGCATCGACCGGGATGTCGAGTTCTTTAAGAAGACTTATCATGGAGTGCGTCAATACATCCGGAGCCGTGCCTTCCTTGAGGTCTGCCGTGAAGTGTCCGTCGAGCTTAACAAGAGAGATGGGAAGCAGCGGGATGCTGTTAAGCGAAGAGTATCCGCGTCCGAAGTTATCAAGTGACATCGTGATGCCTGACGATGCGAATGCATCGAGTGTGTTTTGGATCTCGGACAGGTTGATCGTCGCACCGTCGGAAGGAATGTCGATGATGATGTTATGCAGATCGCATCCGGCGTCTTCCGCGAGCGAGAGAAGGTCTACCTGAAGGTCGGGCGTGTGAAGCTGCGTCGTCGACAGATTAACCGTCATGGACAGCTTGGGATCGATCTCATTTATGAGAGCGAGCGTCCTGAAAGCGTTGCTCAATGTAAGCTCGCCCAATGCATAGATGTGGCTCGTCTTCTCGACGTAGAACAGGAAGTCTCGTGTGTCTACCGTACCGTGTTCGGGGCAGTCCCAGCGCACAAATGCTTCGAATCCCGTGAGATTCTTATCGGCATCAAATCTTGGCTGATAAACCATATAGATCTCGTTGTTATCGAAAGCTTTATCGAAGAGCTTCTTGATCTCGTCGATGGTCATATCCTCGAGGAATGAAGATCTGCGTTCGCCTTCCTTGGGCTCGTAAATCTTGGCATCGGTATCCTCGTTCACCGCATCGTACATTGCAGCTTCCGCGTGCTGGATAAGTTCGCCCGCGAAGATCGCGTCTCTGGGATACTGTGCAATACCTGCGAAAAAGCTTCCGTCCGATTCCTCGTTCAGAGCCTTGGCTATCTCGACTGCATAGAGGAGTACTTCCGTATCGTCCTTGAGACGGGTCGTTACGATCGCGAATTCGTTGTTGGCGATTCGTCCTACGAAGTCCTTGGAGTCAGCAGCTTCTCTTAATCTGTGCGCCATGGTCTGAATGAACAGGTCGACCACGATATGTCCGTTCTTCTGTGAGAATCTGACCGGGTCGGAGACCGTAAGGTAGATCGCATAGATAGGATTGGCATCGCAGAATACTTCTTTCTCGGAGGCTGACTGGAATGCCTTCTTATATTCGAGGATCTTGATGTCGGCATGCTCGTTGATCATGTGTCTGTTGGGCAACGTCGTCAGAGGATCGAGAGCCATATAACGGCTTGACTCGACCGCTTCGGCATAACCCGACTTATCCGCGATGTCCTCGTGTCTTACGATAGTACCGGGACGGGAAGACATGGTCTTCGATATCATGGCTGAGGTCTCGTAAGTAATGCGTCTGGCCTTCTCGTCGGAAAGCTTCTTGTCCAGTGTATCGATACGCTCGCCCACGCGTAAAATAAAAAACTCGAATATGGTGTTGATGAGCACGGACAGCAGCGCAAGTCCGATCAGTACGAACAGGTTGTTGTTATGTCTGTGCGAAATGGCGGAAGAATAGATAAAGATCTGTACAACCGAAAGTGCTGCCGATATCCAGAAACCCGGGATACCGAACAGCAGATTAAGGAAGAAACCTGCGATTACGATGAAGATGGAAATGATGATCTGAGCGTATCCTACAAACACGAAGTTTTGTAAGAATAACCCTGCGATAAATATCAGGGTATAGATTATGCTCGTTATCGCGAACGCAGCTTTACTGCGTATAAAAATCTTCTTCTCATCGTAATCCATGACACCACTATACATTAAGCGCTTGATGCGCGTTTTAATAAAAAGTAAATAAAAAATTAAAGTTAGATAAGATCGCTCCAAAATTCGATCGAATAGTCAGAATTTGTTAACATTTCGTTCCATGCCGCCTCACTTCCGGCACCGATTTCGTCCCATACGGCGCATGTGAGGAATCCGCCTTTCGAGGCGCCCTGCAAAGCAACGGGAACGTCTTCGAAGATCAGTGTGGAGGAAGGAGCCGCCCCCAGAAGTTTTGCCGTGTGAAGGTAGATGTCGGGCTCGCTCTTGTCGGGCAGGTGAGGCATGTCGTCGAGCGCGACTATGACGTCGAACATGCCGTGTATCCCGAGACGCGTGAAGGACGAGTCTATGTTCTCGCGCGTAAGTGCGGTGGCACATGCGGTCTTGAAGCCAAGCTCGCGGGCCTGCTTAAGGTACCCGTAAACACCTTCCTTAAGGAGGACGTCTTCTGCGTAGGCGCGGTTAACGTAAGCCTTCCACTCAGCCATGATCTGCCCGGGCGTATCCGGCAGGTGATAGCGGTCGCGCGTGTAGACCGCGGCGTCTTCGATTCGTACGGATTTGACGTAGTCCGTGTAGTCGGGGGTTACCTCGAATCCGCGCGAGTTAAGAAAAACGGTATCCGCCTGATTCCATACAGTCATGGAATCAAGCAGGGTACCGTCAACATCAAATATCAAAGCATCTGCTTTTCCTTTAAGTGAAGAAAGGGAAGGAAGCATCAATGCATGAACTGAACTTTCTCTGAGATCTCGGGAACGAGCTTCTCCTTGCGCTCGTTGAACTTGACCTTGTTGTCGTCGATCAGGTTGCCGCCGTGGCAGTCGATGGAAACGATCAAGGGTCCGAATTCCTTAGCCTTGAACTTCCACATAGCCTCAGGCATACCGAGGTCGAGCCACTCAACGCCCTCTACGTCCTCGATGCACTCTGCAGCAACTACTGCGCAGCCGCCGGGGAAGATGGTATGAACAGCCTTGGACTCCTTACAGCCCTCAGTTGTCTTAGGGCCCATGCCGCCCTTGCCGATAACGATCTTAACGCCTGTAGCAGCGAGGAATTCCTTCTCGGCCTTTTCCATTCTCATGGATGTTGTAGGTCCGACGGCAACACACTTCCACTTGTCTTCGCTGATCTTCTTCATGATAGGACCTGCGTGGAAAACAGCCTTACCCTTGAGGTCTACGGGGCACTCTCTGCCCTGAACAACTACTCTGTGGTGAACGTCGTCTCTTCCTGTTGTGATGTCACCCGTAAGATAGATTACGTCGCCGATATGGATCTTCTCGATATCCTCATCCGTTACAGGTGTAGTCAGATGCCAAATGCTCATAATGTAACTCCTTTGCTCGTGACGAAATCATATGTGAAGTCGGGATTGATCTTGATGCAGCCTCTTCTGTGAGCCCAGCATGCAGTAGAGATACCGACTGCGAGTGTAGCAGGGTGACGTGCAGCCTGCTCGATGTTTACGCCCATAACGGAGAGCTTACCGGAAAGTCCGCCGGGTCCGAGGCCCAATTCATTCAGACCCTTCTCAAGCTCTTCTTCCATCATTGCAGCCTTGGGGTTCTCATTGTGAGAGCCTACGGGGCGCAGGAGAGCCTTCTTCGAAAGCTTAGCGGCAACTTCGGCGGAACCTGCGATACCTACACCGAGAAGTACGGGAGGACATGCGTTAACGCCGTAAGATGTCATCTGGTCGAAAATAATTCTTACGATACCCTCATAACCTTCGAGAGGCATGAGAACCTTAGCCATACCGGGGAGGGAGCATCCGCCGCCTGCCATGTAAACATAAAGTTCGATATCGTCTCTGTCCGGAACGAGTTCCCAGTCGATCCACGGTACGCGTACACCGACGTTGTTGCCTGTGTTGATCTCATCGAAGACCTGAACGGCATTGTGTCTCAAAGGTGCACGCTCTGTAGCCTTGAGAACAGCCTGCTTCAAAGCCTCGGGCAGTTCGTTCTGATAAGGGTAGTTTGTGCCTACCTTAGCGAAGAATTGGATGATACCTGTGTCCTGACAGGAAGGACGCTTGAGCTCGTTGGCAAGCTCCATATTGTCAGCCATAGCCTTGTAAATCGTGGGAGCAAAACCCTCAGTCTCAACCTTAGCCATCTCCTTGAGCTTCGCATCAACGTCATCGGGAAGATGAGATCCAGCGTAGCAGATAAAGGAAGATACCAGGTCAGAGAGCTGATCTACAATCTTTTCATCGTACATAGAAAAACCTCCGTCCGGATATTTAATCCTGCAAAAATCTTTCTAATTATATCACGAAAGCTTGTCGTGTGAGACCTTGCTGTATTAATAATAAGAAAGTATAATAAGCCTTGCCTATAAACTACCTACGGGGTTTGTAATTATGTTCGAGATGCTCGCCGCAGAGAAGCAGAGAAAAGCATTTATAAGAAACGCGACAGAAAATGACCGCGTGCGTATGGCAAGTGAAGTTTATCCTGTTAACTGCAACGCGGAATGCGATATTCCTTATGAACAACCCGATGTCCCCGAACACAGACTCGATATATATAATTTGAGCGGAACGACCGTGGGCGATACGGCTTTCTTCCTTATCCACGGCGGAGCTTTCGTATACGGTTACAAGGAGATCGACAAGAACTTCGGAATGAATCTTGCGGTGTTCTCCGGAGTCCCTGTCGTTAATGTCAACTATCATCTTATGCCTGCCAAGTCGCTGTCCGGTGTGTTCAACGATCTGTGTGCAGCGATCGATTATATCTCCAAGCAAAGAGGCATCCGTGAGCTTCATATCATTGGTGATTCCGCAGGCGGATATCTGTCGGTACTGCTTACATGCCTTCTCCGCGATAAGGATGTAAGACACGAGATGGGCGTGTTCATCAACTGCGATGTCGAGGTTCTCTCGGTATCATCTATATGCGGTCTTTATGGCGGAAGTCCCAAGGGATTCCCGGGAATATATTTTACCAAGCCCGCAGGTTCGGAAGGTGCTGACATAGATCTTCCTGATTATGTTTACGACTTAGCGAAAGTCATCAAGCGCACGGGCCTTCCGCGCACATGTCTGGTTACGGGCGACAAGGACTTTCTGCACGATATTAATATTGAGATGAGGGACTTCCTTGTCGAAGAAGGGATACCCGTTAAGTTCTACGATGCGATCTCGAATGAGTGCCGTGTGGCAGAGCATGTCTATGCGATATCCGATCCTGCTTGGCAGGAATCTCATACGGCAATGATGTTGATAATAGAGAATGCTGTCGGCTGAGTTTGTACTAGTCCTTTTTTACTATGAATTGATATTCGGTTTCTCGGTCTTCGGATCGGGGTTCGCTGCGACCATACCCGGCATAATCTTAAGCTCACTTTATATCGGCATACCTGTTGCTTTGCTGCTTCTGTGTTTCAGAGGCAAGGGAAGAGTTGCGGCCGAGATAGTTGCGCGTGTTCTTGCTGCTATACCGTTCCTGGTCGAGTTCTTTATCAATATGCAGTTTAAGACTTTGTATGATCTTCGCACCGTTTTATTCGGAGGCGGCGATGCGCTGACGGGATTCTCTTCAACCATCCGCGGTCTGATAGTAAGTCCTTCCGGTATAGGACACATCGCTTTATACCTGCTGCCGACGGTGCTGTTCGTGGTAAGAGTGCTTCTCGGTAAGTTCAGACCTGTGATGCCCGACAGATGGAAGATCGGTGTTCTTGCTGTTCTCATGCCGGTCGCATTCTTCTCGAATGTGATCATGATCTCGCTTAATCCCGCTTCCAAAGCGATACATAATAATGAATATACTTTCCCTGCTGCAGCCGAGAAGTTCGGTCTGTCGGAGGCGCTGGGACTTGATATCAGAAGTCTGCTTAAGGGTGACTCGGATCTTGAGTTCCAGACGGTTCAGGTTCCCGTGACGGCTCTGCCGACCGCGACACCTACGCCCACACCGGTCCCTGTTCCGACAGTGCCCGGTGCCACCGCGACCCCCACACCTTCTCCGTCGCCGACGCCGTATCCGCATGTTATGGATATTGATTTCGAGGGTATCGCCGAGACTGAGTCCGGAACCATCGCGAACCTCGCGGCTTACTGCGCGACGCTCGAGCCTTCGATGAGCAATGAGTACACCGGTCTTTTCGAGGGGAAGAACCTCATCATGATAACCGCAGAAGCATTCACGGCAGAGGCGATCGACCCTGTAATTACGCCGAACCTTTACCGTCTCGCGACACGCGGAATTAACTTCACTGATTCGTATGTGCCTGCGACCGCGGGTACCATCGGAGGCGAGTTCTCGCACATCTTCGGTCTGCTACCGCAGGACGGCGGCGTGTCTTTCTATCACATGGCATGCAGGGGCAACACGTATCTTACGATGTCTCAGAGACTCAATGCTCTTGGCTACTACGGCATGGCGTTCCACAACAACGACTATCAGTACTACACTCGAAATGTTACGCACAACCTGCTCGGATATTCTGAGGGCTACATGGGATGGGGCAACGGACTTGAGTCCTATATCGATCCCGTATGGCCGGAGAGCGACCTTCAGATGATGGAGGCGACGATCCCGATGTATATCGATCAGCAGCCTTTCAATATCTACTACATGTCGGTAAGCGGACACTCGAATTATTCCCGTTATGCGAATGCGCAAAGCCGCGCGCACTGGGATGAGACTGCTTCTCTCGAAGGTCAGTGCTCCGATACAATCCGCGCTTATATCGCATGTCAGGTCGATCTCGACCGCGCTGTCGGATATCTTCTCGAGCAGCTCGAGGCAGAAGGAATTCTCGATGATACGGTCATCGCGATCTGTGCCGACCACTATCCTTACGGACTCGACAATGAGCACCTGTCGGAGTTGTACGGATACGAAGTTACCAACACGGTTCTTCGCGATCACAACCGTCTGATCCTGTGGTGCGGATGTCTTGAAGATGAAGATCCGATCATCGTCGACACACCGACGATGTCCATCGATATGCTTCCGACTCTGCTTAACCTGTTCGGCATAGAATATGATTCCCGTCTGCTTCCGGGACGTGATGTTTTCTCGGATGCGATGCCGCTGTACTTCAATGCGGGATACGACTGGAGGACGGACCTCGGAACTTACCTAAGTTCGCGCGCGACATTCTATCCGGATGATCCCGATGCAGAGATTCCTGAAGGCTATGTAGAGGCGGTCCGCGCGATCGTTGCCAACCGTATCAATTACTGCAGCGGAGTTCTGTCTTCGAATTATTTCAGATACCTGTTCGGCGATCCGAACGGCGACTACACACAGTACATTATCGATACCGAGCCGGTTCGTGTATATGATGAGAATCCCGACGATACGCCGCCTACGGATACCGTGCCTGTCGATACGACTCCTTCCGATACGGCGCCGACTGAAACTGCTCCGACGGAAGCTGCACCGGTTGAGACGGCGCCTGTTGATACTGCATCGGTTGAACCGATGCAGTCGGATGTTCCTGCTGAAGGTTAAGCAGAGGTTATTTCTGCATACCTTTCTACGTTTGGGGCCAAATTATAGAGCACTATGCAGAATATCGGTCAAATTCTGCATAGTGCTCTGCCTTTTTTAATTTTTTGAAGAGTAAAGTGAAGAATTCTCAGCGCGTCTTCTTGTAAGTGGAATTAATAAGTTTTGAAATCGGCTTATATACCCAGAAAGTGATGAATCCGATAACCAGTCCCTTGAACAGATTGAAGGGAAGGAAAGCCCAAAGAACGAGGCTTGTCTTGTCTGTGATCAGAGGGTTAACTGCTGAGCTCATTCCGACGATCGCTTCAGTTGAATAGTTCAGAACCGAGCCGTAAAGAGGCAGTGTGATGAAGTAGTTGAAAGGCACTGCGAGTAATGCCAGTACCGCTGTCGCGATAAGCATGGATACGATCGCACCTTTTCTTGTTCTGTGCTTCTCGTAGATCTTGCCTGCCGTGAATACATAGAAGCTTCCCGTGATGAAATTGCTCATCTCGCCGATGCCTGCTGTTGCTGTGACGGGCAGGTGAATGAGGTTCTTAAGAAGCTCGATAACGATGCCGTAGACGGGACCCAATGCGAACGAACCGATGAGGACCGGAAGCTCGGAAAAATCGAACTTCAGGAACGGCGGCACGAACGGGAGGTTGAACTCAAGATACATGAGTACTACAGCCATTGCGGTGAAGATAGCAGTTACTGCGATCTTACGTGCATTGACTCTCGAACGTGTTACAGAATCTTTGGTAATTTCGGACATAAAAAACAACTCCTTCCATCCGGACTTTAACCGTCGGCCGCGAAATCTCATCGCGTCAGTCCCGTCATAAGATTTAACGGGAGTTGCGGGCTTACCTTTCTGCATATCGCCTGAAGGCTTACCGCCGGTGGGGACTTACACCCCGCCTTGGATTCTGTGGAGATTATAAACACATGGAGTTGTTAATGCAACAAGATATCAGATTTGTTTTGAGCGAAAAGCGTTCTGCTCTGCAAGTTCCGCAGACGCTTCGCGTCGAGGACTGTTCGACGCCAAGAGCAAACGCTTAGAGCTTACTCGTCCCAGGGGAGGACCTGCTCGAGACCGTAGTATGCCTCAAGCGACATGTCATTCTCGTGAAGGTAAGTCGCGAGTTCGACGCCGACGTAGCGGTAGTGCCATGCCTCGATGTCGTAACCTGTCTCATAGACCCACTGCTGCTGGAAGCGTCTTACGAATCCGAATTCGTGACAGTGTTCATTGACCCACATACCTGTGGTGGTCTCGCCGAACTCGTCGAGGATCTCGTACTGACCTTCGGGTGTGATATCGAGGGCGAGACCCAACTGGTGTTCGGAGCGCCCCGGAACAGCATTCTTACGAACCGAGAAAGTGATGCCTCGAAGATTAGTGGAACGGTCAAAAAGATACTGCTGGATATTCGCGTCTCTGTAGCCTGAGACAAGAAAGAGTCCCTGTCCCGTCGCTTCGACGCATGCGTCATACATCGCGAGCCATGCGTCGCATGCCTCTGCTCTGATCTGCTGATTCATAGAGTGAGGTGCGTCAACAAGATCCGGCGGAACATAATCCAGAGGAAGTGCGTAGTATTTGTTGACGAGCACAGCGATGTCTTCGGGATTGTCGACGATCTGTGCGCGGACTGATCTTGCATCTACAAAACCGTTGTACCACGTCTCCTCGAACTGTGGCTCGACATACTCGGGTACCGGAGTCGGTACGGGCGTCGGGAGAGGTGTCGGTGACGGTGTGGGTGTAGGAGTAGGCGAAGGTGTCGGTGTAGGAGTCGCCGCGACTGTCGTCTCAACAACCGTCTCTACAGCGGCAGGCTTCGCACAAGAAGAAGTTCCGCCGATGAAAGCGGAACCTGCTATAAAGACACATGCCAGTTTAAAGAATCTGTTATCTGCCTTCATACTCTTTGCAAGTCTTCTCGTAGTTTTCTACTGTACCGATGTCGATGCATGAACCGTCACCCTTGAAAGCGTAGACGGGCATCTTCTTATAGAGCCATGAAGGAAAGTTGCCGGGGGCATCGGGTGAGCCGCCTTCGGCGATGTATTCCTTGAACATAGGGAGAATATCGCGGCCGTAGAAATATGTCGCATAGATGCCCCATTCGCTCTTGGGCTCCTGCGGCTTCTCTTCCATATCGAGTACGCGTCCGTCATTATCGAGAACGGCTACTGCCAGCTTCTGTCTCTGGTGAAGTTCGGGAACGTTGATCGCGATAAGAGTGGGAGCATTCTTCTCCTTATAGAACTCATACATATGAGTCATGCTGTAGGTGAAGATATTGTCGCCTGCAAGGATGCAGATATCGTCATCGATACCGAGCGTATCGATGGTGTAGATGATGTCGCCGATGGCGCCTCTCTTGTTGGTGTCATCTGTAGTTCCGTCGTCGAGTACGACGATCGGAGCCTTGCCGTCCCTGTTCTGGGAATCAGCCCATTCGCTGAAGTGGGGATAGAACTTGGAATTGGTGATAAGTGCGACCTTGGTAAGTCCCGGGATCTTGTCCACAGAGTCCATGATGTAGTCGATTATCAATCTGCTGCCGAGGGGAAGAAGTGACTTCGGCTTATCCTTTGTGAGCGGGTACAGTCGTGTGGCGTATCCTGCTGCCAATAGAATTGCTATCATCTGTGATTCTCCTTATCGCCTTATTCGAATTTTAATTATTATACTACATGCTTTTTTATTGAATGTTATAATTAGTCGACAAAACTATATTGAAAGAAGATTCAGCTTTATGGACATATGTGCAGTAGTTATGGCGGCAGGCGATGGTAAGAGGATGAAGTCCTCTCACTCCAAGGTAGTGCATCAGGTTGCAGGTAAGCCGATAGTAAAGTGGGTTTACGATGCCCTTTGTGAGGCGGGCTGCGAAGAGCAGGTTTACATCGTAGGCGAGAAGCAGGAAGAGATTAGAGATGTTCTTGGTGAAGGCGTCGCTTATGTGTTCCAGGAGCAGCGCTTGGGTACCGGACATGCGGTCATGCAGGCAGAGCCTTTCCTCGAAGGAAGAGGCGGATATGTTATCGTTCTTCCCGGCGACTGCCCGATGGTAAGTGCGGTTACGATCGACAAGGCTCTGACCAAGATGGAGCACGGTGATTATGCTGCGGTCGTCATCACTGCAAGAGCGGATGATCCGACAGGTTACGGAAGAGTCGTAAGAGACGAGAATGACAATGTATTAAGGATCGTCGAGCACAGAGACTGTAACGAAGACGAGCTCAAGATAAGAGAGATCAACTCCTCGATGTATGTGTTCAAGACATCGCTGCTTCTGTCGGCACTCGGAAGACTTTCCGCACAGAATGCCCAGAAGGAATACTACCTTACCGATACGATCGGCATCCTCATCAAGGACGGCGGAACGGTAGGTTCCGTTGTATGTGATTTTGAAGATACACTCGGCGTCAATGACAGATACCAGCTCATGCAGGCAAGCAAGATCATGAACAAGAGAATCTTGAGAAAGCACATGATGAACGGTGTCGAGATCGTCGATGAGGATTCGACTTGGATCCACTCCGCAGTCGAGATCGGAAGAGATACGATCATTCTTCCGGGCACAAGACTTATGGGCAACACCATCATCGGAGAGGACTGCATCATCGGTGAGAATACAAGACTTGACGGAGTGCAGGTCGGCAATGGTACGACCGTGGATTCGTCCATCGCGACGGAGTCGATCATCGGCGCTGACTGCCGCATAGGACCGTTCTCACACATAAGACCCGGATCGCTCATCAAGGATCATGTAACGATCGGTGCATACGTAGAGATCAAGAGTTCCGAGATTGACGAGTACACAAGAGCAAGACACCTTACATACATCGGTGACTCCAAGGTCGGTAAGAATGTTAACTTCGGATGCGGAACGGTTACATGTAACTACGACGGTGTCGACAAGGTCGGATGTACGATCGAAGATAACGTATTCATCGGCGGTAACTCCAACATCCTCGCTTCGGTCGTCTTAGGTCACGACAGTTATATCGCTGCAGGCTCGACGATCACGGATGACGTTCCCGCGCTGGGACTCGGCATCGCCCGTAAGAAGCAGGAGAACAAAGAGGACTGGGTAGCCAAGAAGAACCGTATGCGCGGAGCGAATTATATCAAGCTCGATACACGCCGTTCGGAGGTCTGATACGGATGTCTGATGCGTGGCTGATCGCAGGTCTCGGCAACCCCGGGAACAAGTACGCTTATACATGGCATAACTGCGGATTCTTAACTCTCGATATGCTCGCCGAGAGGAATAATATCCGTGTGGACAGGACGCAGTTTCATGCTCTTTTCGGCAAGGGGAAAATAGGCGGGAACGACGTGTTCCTGATGAAGCCCAATACTTTCATGAACAGCTCGGGACAGGCTGTGGGACCTTTCGCAGCATACTACAAGATAGACCCGTCGCACATCATCATCGTGTACGACGATATTGATATCGGGGCGGGAACGATACGCGTTAGAGCCAAGGGCAGCGCGGGTACGCATAACGGCATGAAGTCCGTCATCCAGTATCTGGGCACGCAGGAGTTTCCGCGTGTCAGGATTGGAACGGGACCCGTGCCGGAGACGACGGATCTGATCACATTCGTCCTGCAGGATATTCCGAAGGACTTAAGGCAGAAGATGTACGATTCTTTCGAGGAGGGCTGCAAGGCCTGCGAGGATATCGTCAATGGCAAAAGAGATTAAAGAATTACTCGAGAAGATAAGTCTGGATAAGACTCTGATGTCTGCCATGGAGCAGGCGGTGCTTAAGGGAGGTCCCGTTAATATAACGGGACTTTGTGAGCAGCAGAAAGGGTATATCATCTCGGCGCTTGCATATAAGTACGACAAGAAACCTGTCGTCATCGTCTCTGACATAACCCGCGCAAAAGCGCTTATCGGCGGCATGGCTCCGTTCACGGGAACGGACGTGCCGGTGTTAAAGCCTGCGGAGCTCTCACTCGTATCGGCTGTGGCTTCTTCACACGAGAATGAAAGTGAGCGGACGGGCGTCATCGCCAAGATCGTAAACTGCGATCTCGATGCGGCTGTGATCTGCGCGCCGGCTCTGCTTAACAAGATGCCTCCCGCGGATGAGTTCAAAAAGAAGTTTATCAAGCTGACTTTGGGCAAGGCATACGATCCGGTAAAGCTCATCTCCGATCTGTCATTAAGCGGTTACGAGAGAGTCGGAATGGTATCCGGGCAGGGCGAGTTCTCTGCAAGAGGAGACGTCATCGATGTGTTCCCGCCCGACATGGACCAGCCTGTAAGAATCAGTTTCTTCGATGACGAGATAGATCAGTTAAAGACTTTCAATCCCGATGACCAGAGGTCGATAGAGGGCTTGAAGAAGGTCGTGATCTGCCCCGCGTTCCTGTATACGTTTACGGAAGAGCAGAGAAACAAGATCAGCTCGGATATGATCCACGCGGCTGCGTCCGACATCAACAAGATGAATGCGAATTCGCAAAGGTCCGTCGGCGAGATCCTCGAGAGATACAGCCAGGCTGACTCGGAGGCGATCAGGCAGGGCATGAGGATATCCGCCCTCGCAAGATGGATCGGCGTCATCAATCCTTCCGCACACAGTGTGCTTGAGTACATCAATCCGAACCGCATGATGCTGTTCGTAGATGAGTTCTCCGAAGCGCGAAGCAGGATCGACGGTTATAACGCGGACTTCGCTACAAGAATAAAGAGTGCCTATGAGCTGGGCCAGGCTCCGTCCTGCGCTTACGATTCGGTATTTAAGATCCCCGATGCGATGAAGGCTCTGGATTCTCATGCGGGCACGGTGACGCTCGCCTGTCTTAAGTCTTCCATGAGCGGTCTTCCCGGAGGACAGACTATAAGCTGCCCCGGACTGTCGACGGACAACTGGGTCGGCCGCGACGATAATCTTATCAACTACATAAAGAACGGTGCCGGCACTTATTCGTCCGAGATCGTGTTCATGATCACAGGTACATCAAGATGCGACTCGTTCAGACAGAGGATGCTCGAAGGCGGGATCGATATCAACATCATAAGCAAGGCTCTGCCGTCGGGCTTCGAGTATCCCGCAGCAGGACTTGTTCTTATCGGCGAGCAGGAGATCTTCGGCAGCGAAAAGAAGCACGTCCAGAAGAAGAGCGGCGGAGCCAGGATCACCTTTTTCGGTGATGTCGCGCCGGGCGATTACGTCGTCCATGACGTTCACGGTATCGGTCTGTATGAGGGTATCGTCAACCTCAAGATGGGCAAGTCCTCACAGGACTACCTGAAGATCAACTATGCCAAGAACGCGGTCATATATCTTCCTGTCGACAAGATCGATAAGCTGTCGAAATACGTCGGTCCCGGAGGCAAGCAGCCGAAGCTGTCGAGCCTCGATTCGCAGGAGTGGAAGAAGAATGTAGAGAGGGCAAGATCGTCCGTTAAGAAACTTGCTTTCGACCTTGTGAAACTGTATGCGGTACGACGCGCCAACAAGGGCTTCGCATGCGGCCCCGACGACTCGTATCAGAAGGAGTTCGAGGAGAGTTTTCCTTACGAGGAGACCTCGGATCAGATCGCGGCTATCAGAGATATAAAGAACGATATGGAGTCCGTTATCCCGATGGACAGACTCCTGTGCGGAGACGTCGGCTTCGGTAAGACCGAGGTCGCATTCAGGGCGATATTCAAGTGCGTCATGAACGGCAGGCAGGCTTTCATGCTTGCGCCCACCACGCTCCTTGCCCAGCAGCATTACGATAATTTCAAGGAGCGTCTCGGTGCTTTCCCGTTAAGAGTGGTGCTGCTGTCGAGATTTGTTCCCGCGAATATCATCAAACAGAATCTTCAGGACATTAAAGAAGGCAAGGCGGATGTTGTTATCGGAACGCACCGCATACTCTCGGATGACGTTGTACCGAATAAGCTGGGTCTTCTCGTCGTCGATGAGGAGCAGAGATTCGGCGTTAACCACAAAGAGAAGATCAAGGCGATGAGGGCGAATATAGATGTCCTCACTCTGACCGCCACACCTATCCCGAGAACGCTTCATATGTCGATGTCGGGAATACGCGATATCTCGATGCTGTCGGAGGCTCCGCTTAACCGCCGTCCCGTTCAGACATATGTCATGGAATATGACGAAGAGATATGCGTGCAGGCGTGCCTTCGCGAGATATCAAGAGGAGGTCAGGTCTTCTGGCTTCACAACAAGACCGGTGATATCGATACGGTCGCTGCGCATCTTAAGGAGATCATGCCGGGTGTCAGGGTCGTCTATGCCCACGGCAAGATGAGCGAGCATCAGATGGAGAAGATAGTCGAGTCATTCATCAGGGGTGAGGCGGATATTCTCGTGTGTACGACGATCATCGAGTCGGGCGTTGATATGCCTAATGTAAATACAATGATAGTAGAGAAGGCGGACGGATTCGGCCTGTCTCAGCTTTATCAGATCAAGGGACGTGTCGGAAGATCCGACCGTCAGGCGTATGCATATATCACTTATCTTCCGGACAAGGACATGTCTTCCGATGCGCGTAAGAGACTCATGGCGATCCGCGAGTTTACGGAGCTCGGTTCGGGCGTTAAGATCGCACTTCGTGACCTCGAGGTAAGAGGTGCGGGCAACCTTCTCGGCGCAGAGCAGCACGGACAGATGGATGTCATCGGATATGAGCTTTACTGCAGAATGCTCGACGAGGAGATCAAGCATCTTAATGAGACGGGAGACACGGAGTTTAAGCTCCCTCTTCAAGTCAACGTCGAGATTGACTTCGATTCTTATATCCCGCCTTCGTATATCGAGGACGAGGCGTCGCGTATGGCGGCTTACAGAAGGATCGGTGCGATCGCATCGCAGAAGGATGCCGACGATATCATCGACGAATTGACCGACCGTTACGGTCAGCCTCCCAAGCAGGTCGAGTTCCTCACGAACGTCGCGCTCATCAAGGCTCTTGCAAGTCAGGCCGGATTCGAGAAGGTTTGCATCAGGGAGACCGGCGTGCTTCTGTATTTCGCCTCGGACCGTAAGGCGGACTTCGAGACGGTGAGCATACTTCTCTCGCGCCCCGAGTATCAGGGACGTATCCTTTTCTGCGCGCAGGGGAAGCCGTATCTTCATTACAAACCCAAGGATAAGGACAGGGGTCGGACGGCCACGGATGCGATAAACATTCTTAACATTCTCATAAAATCTTAATGGTATGATGTGATTATAATCTAAGTCCATCAGGGGAGGACCATTATGCTTAAGACGGTGAAAGACGTTAAGAAGTTTGTCGTGGAAAACGACATCAGGATGATCGATTTCCGTATGATCGATATCAACGGAAGGTGGCACCACCTCACGATCCCGGCAGAAAGATTCTCGGAAGACACAATGATATCAGGTATCGGCTTCGACGGAAGCAATTACGGCTTCGCTCCTGTCGAGAAGAGCGACATGGTATTTATTCCGGATCTGTCGAGCGCACAGATCGATCCTTTCTGCGAGATAGCGACTCTCGCCATGATCGGCGACGTCAGAGTGATCGGAAAGGATGACAACACTCCGTTCAACCAGGAGCCCCGTAACGTAAGTAAGCGTGCGGAGGAGTATATGAGGGAGACGGGAGTAGCCGATACGTTCCTTCTCGGACCCGAGTTCGAGTTCTATGTGTTCGATGAGGTGTCCTACGAGAACAAGCCTCAGGCTACTGGCTTCACGATCGACGGCGAAGAGGCTTTCTGGAATACGGGCAATAACGCTTACGGCGGCAACGGATATCAGACTCCTCATCAGGGCGGATATCATGCAGCGCCTCCGCAGGATATCGGATACGACTACAGATCCCGAGTTACCATGGAGATGGAGAAGCAGGGCATTCAGGTCCGCTACCACCATCACGAGGTCGGCGGTCCCGGTCAGATGGAGATCGAGGTCGAGTTCGATTCCATGACCAACATGGCAGACAAAACCATGCTCACAAAGTACATCATCAAGAACGAAGCGGTAATGGAGGGCAAGACTGCGACCTTCATGCCTAAGCCTATCTACGGCGAGGCGGGCTCCGGTATGCATGTCCATATGCTTATGTTCAAGGAGGGAAAGCCCGTATTCTACGATGAGAACGGTTATTCCGGTCTTTCCGAGACGGCTCTGCACTTTATAGGCGGCGTTCTGCGTCATGTCCCCGCGATATGCGCATTCTCCAATCCTTCTACTAATTCATATAAGAGACTGCTTCCGGGCTTCGAGGCTCCGGTAACGATCGGCTATGCTACGGCAAACAGATCTGCCGTCATCCGCATCCCGGCCTATGCGAAGACTCCCGACAAGAAGAGGTTCGAGCTTCGTAACCCCGATGCTACGTGCAATCCCTACTACTGCTACGCGGCTATCCTCATGGCGGGTCTCGACGGCATTAAGAACAAGATCGATCCCGAGAAGGAAGGCTACGGCCCGTATGACTTCAATCTTTTCGAGCTGTCTGAGGAGGATAAGAAGAAGATAAAGGGCTTGCCGAAGTCTTTGGGCTCCGCTCTCAAGGCTCTCGAAAAGGATCACGCGTTCCTCACGGAAGGCGGAGTGTTCCCGGAGGAGCTCATCGAGCTGTGGATCAAAAACAAGCGCGAAGACCTCAAAAAACACGTCGCGATGCCCACTCCGATGGAATACCAGATGTATTACGATCTCTAATATCACAAAAAACACCATACAGTTATCGTCAATCTGTCTATAATTGGGCAACAGACTTGAAATAATTTGTTTACAAAGTATAATCTATATATCAGTAAGATTTTATTTTTGTAATGTTATGGTGGGGTGGAAATCATGGCAGGCTTTTTCGATGTTATAAAGGGCAAGAACGAAGGGAACAATAACAACCCTGCAGTTGAAGTGAATTCGGCAGGAGAGGTTTCCGGCAGCAGACCCGGAAGTTCCAGCAATGCCAAGGCGAGCGGTTCGACGAAGATCGATTCGCCGGCTGCTTCGTATGCAAGAGAGCGTGCGGCTGCAGCTAAGGCTCAGATCGAAGCTCGTAAGGCAATGGAACAGTCCCGTAAGGCAGGCGGCAAGGAAGAAGAGAAGAAACCTGAAGAGAACGGCGAGAGAAAGCCTCCCGTTGGTCTTAAGGCTCCTATCAAGAGACCTCCGTCGGCATCAATCAACCGTGCTGCGCAGACTCAGAGCAACACCGGTGCCGTTGCAAGCCATACCGATGCTGCGGTTAAGCCTATTCATACAGCAAACAAGTCTCCTGCCGCTATCGCAGCAGAGAAGGCTAAGCTCGAACTCGATCAGGCTTTGAGCCGCGAGGAGCGTGCTGTCAAGGAAGCAGAGAATGCCGCATCCAAGGCAGAGGAAGCAAGGCTTGCAGTTAAGAAGTCCGGCGAAGTCCGTGAGGCTGCAATGAAGTCTGAGGATGAAGCAGTCAAGAAGGCTAAGGTTGTTGAAGGCGAGTATACTGCAGCATTCGAGGTTGCACAGAAGGCCGAGGCTGAGGCTGCCGAGGCACAGAAGAAGGCTGAGGAGGCAATCGCCAAGGCACAGGATGCGATCAAGATCGCTAACCAGAAGAAGACCGAGCATGAAGCGGTAATGTCCGTTGTTCAGGCTGAGGAGAAGGCGCGCAAGGCTGCAGAGGAGTTCGAGCTTGAGGCTAAGAATTCCGCTACACATGCCGAGGAGCTTGCCAAGTCCACGGCTCAGAAGGCTGAAGAGGCTAAGGCAGCAACCAAGAAGGCTCAGGAAGCATTCGATATTGCCAACCAGAAGAAGCTTGAAGAGGATCACAGGATCGCTGCAGAGAAGGCTGAGGAAGAGGCTAAGATCGCAGCAGCCAAGGCAAGAGAGAAGGCTGAAGCAGCTGCCAAGAAGTTCGAAGAGGCTATGGCAGCAGCACGTAAGCTCGAAGAAGAAGCTAAGGCGGCAGCAGAGGCTGCAGCAGCTGAGGCAGCTAAGGCAGAAGAGCTTGCTGCAGAGAAGGCTAAGCTTGATGCGAAGGCAGCAGAAGAAGCTAAGGCAGAAGTTGCCGAGAAGGCAGAGGAAGCAGTATAAGGTTTTTTTAAAACGACAAAGTACAATGGGAGCCGTCCTTCGGGGCGGCTCTTACTATGATATAATCTCTTGTGGAAATGCCTCCATAGTTTAATGGATAGAACAGCAGTTTCCGGTACTGCTGGTACGGGTTCGATTCCTGTTGGAGGCGCCAATCTCCAGCCTCTCGCTACGTGCTCCGCGCTTCGCTTGTGCGCAAGTCCGCTCGAGGGCGTTGCGATTGGCTCTACTGCGGAGGTCGCTTCGAAGGGGGAGTAATTGGCGTAACAAGCGCAAGTCCGTTCGGGAGTGTTTGCTGCTCTCAGAACAAACGGGGCTGCGTAAGTCCGCTCGGGAGCAGATGTTGCTCTCATACTAAAAGCGCAAGTCCGCTCGAGGGCGTTGCGATTGGCTCTACTTGAGGTTTCATTGATGGTGACAGGGAAGATAGTTGATTACTCTGATGAGCTGAAGGACGGGGTGTTTGAGTTTACGGATGAATGCTTCCGCGAGCTCGGCAAGACGTTCGAGCCTCAGGGCAGGCACAGCTTCTATAACGATATAGGAAGCTGCTTCGTGTCGTTCAAGTGCCTTCTTTCAAATGAAAAGATAGTCGGAACAGTCGGCTTGAAGAAGCTGGATGATGATACAGTGGAACTCAAGGCGCTCTATCTGCACAAAGAATACAGAGGCAGAGGATGGGGCAGGAAGCTGATCGATACTGCAATAAAGGAATCGGGAAGACTCGGGTTCAAGACTATAGTCCTCGATTCTATGTCGATCTATAAAGATGCGTTAAGTTTATATGAGAAGACGGGGTTCGTACCCACGGAGCGGTTCAACGATAACCCCTATGCAGATGTTTTTATGAAGAGGGATTTGTAAATGATAGAAGTAATTACAGACAAGACATTAAAACCCGTGATCGCACGTGAAGTGCTCGAGGCGTTGAAGGACTGGTTCGAGGTCGATGAGAGCCGCGAGCAGTATATCAGGGAGAGTTCGGATCAGATCTTTATCGCCGATAAAGAGGACGGAGACTACGCAGGCTTCCTGTGCCTTAAGGAGACAGGTAAGGACACGATCGAACTTGCGGTCATGGGCGTGAAGAAAGAATTCCACCGCCACGGGATCGGCAGAAAGCTTTTCGAGAAGGCGAAGGAGACGGCGGCGAAGGAGGGGTATTCCTTCATGCAGGTCAAGACCGTGAAGATGGGCGTGTACGAGGATTATGACATAACGAACCGCTTTTACTTGAGCTGCGGGTTCAAGGAGTTCGAGGTGTTCCCTCTGTTGTGGGACGAGGCGAACCCTTGCCAGATCTATGTGATGTCGCTGAAGGATTAATTGCATGAGTGTGAAGCTTGTTAAGGTTAAAGTGGACGAAGTCGGGACCGTGTGGAAGATGCAGGTGCAGGCTTTTCAGGGCCTGCTTGCGAAGTATCACGATGACGACATAAGTCCCGCGACGGAGCCGTTGTCGCGAGTGGAAGAGAGATTCGCGCAGCCTGAGACGACATATTATTTTATCGAGGCTGAAGGCACTCGTGTCGGTGTCATAAGAGTTATCGACAGGAACGACGGGAGCCGCAAGAGGATCTCTCCTCTGTGGATCATGGAGGAGTACAGGGGTAAGGGTTACGCGCAGGACGCGATGAAAGCGGCGGAAGAAATCCACGGCAGAAACAACTGGTGTCTCGACACGATCCTTCAGGAGAAGGGTAACATTCACCTGTATGAGAAGATGGATTACCGTCAGACGGGGCGCATCGACCACATCAAAGACGGAATGGATATCGTTTACTTCGAGAAGGACTGATTACGGCAGCGTATTGCCTGCGGCCTGATAGATCTCGTACCACTCTTTTCTGCTTAATGTGACTTCAGTACTTAATGCCATTTCCTGAACTCTCTTAGCCTGTGTGGTGCCGATGACGGCTTGGATCTTGTGAGGGTAACGGAGCACCCACGCGATCGCGACTGCGGACGAAGTAACGCCCTGCTCTTCGGCGATCCTGTCGAGGACTTTGTTAAGCTCGGCGTACTTGGGATTGCCGATGAAGACACCTTCGAAGAATCCGTACTGCAGTACCGACCACGCCTGGATAACGATATTGTTAAGTTTGCAGTATTCGAGTATGCTGCCGTCGCGCTCGATACCTGCGTCGGAACTCATGTTGACGTGAAGACCTGCGTCGATCGACGGCGTGAAAGCAGCGGACAGTTGTATCTGATTCGTGCAGATGCGTGCATTAACGTCGCGCATCAGAAGCTCGATCATCATGGGATTCATATTCGAGACACCGAAGTCTATGATCTTGCCCGCCTTAACCGCAGCCTCGATCGCCTCGTTGATCTCATCCGTCTCCATGAGTGTGTCGGGGCGGTGAAGGAGAAGCGAATCGATATGATCCGTATTAAGGCGGGTGAGGATCCCGTCGATTGATTCCGTGATATGTTCCTTGGAGAAGTCAAAGTACTTAATTCCGTCGTCACGTCTTATACCGCACTTGGACTGGATCCACATCTTATCGCGAAGGTCGGGACGGTTGGAGAGAACCTTGCCTACGATCCTCTCGCACAGACCGTCTGCATAGCAGTCCGCGAGATCGAAAGCGTTGATACCTGATTCGAGCGCCGTCTCGATCAGGTTTTCTGTCTCCTTGGGAGAAAGTGAGCTTATCCTCATCATGCCGAGGATAACGGTGGAAAGCATAACGTTGTTCTTGCCAAATTCAATGTAATTCATAATTGCTCATCCTCCCTCGAAAGATTTACAAATATATTTTACACTTTTCTTACGACTATCTCTACTGTTAATCCTCCGCCTTCGCGGTTACGAATCTCAAGTCCGCCTCCCATCTTCTCCATAAAACGTGATGCAAGGAAAAGTCCCAGTCCGCTTCCGTCCTTGCCGGACTGTGAAGCTGCGGTTCCTCTGTAGAATTTGCTTGTCAGCATGGCGATCTCATCTTCAGGAACGCCGGGACCTCTGTCGGAGAAGAAGACGTGAACATTTTCTTCGTCCGCGCTGAAGGATACCTCAAGCGGTGTGCCCGCATACTTGAACGAATTGCCCGCGATATTGTCGATAACCTGCTCGAGTCTTAACTTGTCCGCCATGATCAGGCACTGAGGGATTTCTTCTTCACGAACTACTTCGCCGTAGAAGCGCAGATCATTAAGCATATCCCCGATTATGAGCGAGCTCTCTTCACGCGGCGTGACCTTGAGCTCCTCGAGTTCATCGAGAGTTGCCTTGAACATGTTGTCGACCAGGTGCTCGACTGAATCCGCCTTGGACTTGATGACGGCGACCTTCTCCTGCACATCGGGGTTCTTGTGCTTAAGCTCCATAACCTCGCACGTGGCCTTGATGGTCGCGACCGGAGTCTTGATATCGTGGGACAGTTCAGCGACGAGTTCCTGTTTGCTTCTGTTCGCTGCAGCCTCGCGCTCGGCGGAGAGCTTGAGCTCTTCTCTCATGCGGTCGAACGACTCCGTGAACGCTCCGAAATAATTATGCTTCGTCATGTTAAGAGGCATATCAAGGTTGCCCTTGGATACGTTGCTCGCGAAGACTTTAAGCTTGTTGAAAGGTCTTATATAGAAATACCAGATGACGATAAGAAGCACGATGCCCGCGGCATATGCGCTTCCGAAGACGGTAATAAGCTGCGTCTTCTCCTTGATGACTGTCTGACGGTATTCTTCACCCCGCGCGTCGAACGCGACCTTGCCGAGGATCTGTCCGTCCTGCCTGTAGTCGAACACGGAACGGCCGTGCTTAATGAACTCGTTGTTCATGGTCGCGTAGTCGATGTCACTTACGAGTATGATCTCGCAGTTGTATTCTGCTTCAAGCGCGTCGCGGTCGGTGCCTTCGGAAAGAGCCGCGCCTACAGCATCCGCACGCGTGTTGAGATCGAGCATATCAAGCTGATATTCGGTCTTGGCTTCGATCCTGAACCATAACACAAGCGCGCACGCGAGCATAAGAATGGTGTACAGGATGGCGATGACCTTTATCTTCATCTATTCGTCTCCAGAATGTAGCCCGTGCCCCACACGGTCTTGATGTACTTGGGTTCGTTGGGGTTCTCCTCGAGCTTCTCGCGAAGTCTTCTTATGTGCACGTTGAGCGTGCTGTCGGAGTAGAAGCTGTCGCCCCACACCTCGTCGAAAAGCTTTTCTTTGGTAACGATGGTATCCTTGTGCGCATAAAGGCAGGACAGGAGCGCGAACTCCTTCGCCTTGAGCTGCACTTCGCGTCCGTCTACACGGCAGGAAAGCGTCGCGGGGTCGATGGTGAAATTGTCCGTGTTTTCTTCTTTAGGTGTGCCGCCGCCCAATTGCTTTACGGCTTCGAGCCTTTTAAGCTGAACCTTAACTTTCGCGAGGAGTACGCTTAATGTGTACGGCTTTTTTATGTAGTCGTCGCCGCCTATGTTGAGCGCCACGAGCACGTCGTCGTCGCTTTGGCGTGCGGATATGAAAAGTATTGGCGTGTCGTACTTTTCGCGCAGTTGCTTGCATAATGTGAAGCCGCTCTCGTTGCCGAGATTGATGTCCAGAAGGAAAACGTCAGCCGTGTTTTCCTTAAGAAATGCAAGACATTCGTCTGCGGTGGAAACGGTAGCGCAGGAGACCTCGAACATCTCGAAATACTCCTGTGTCATCTTGGAAAGTTCTATCTCGTCGTCGATTATAAGGCAGTTGTAATTCATGATTCGAGTATAGCACATGTAAGAAACAGTTAAGAATTGAACAAGATTCACGTAAAGTATTCTTCCCAAGGTCGGAATAGAATGGCAGTGTAAGAATTCTGACAAAACGAATTTGGGAGGCAAATGAAATGACAACTACAGTTCTTAAGGCTACAGACCTTTGCAAGACATTTTCAAATGAGAGCGTACAGCAGCATGTGCTGAAGAATCTTAATCTCGAGATCAGGAAGGGAGACTTCACGGTCATCATGGGTGACTCCGGTGCAGGCAAGAGCACGCTTCTTTATTCGCTCTCCGGCATGGACCGTCCGAGTCTCGGAGCCATCCTCTACGGTAACGAAGAGATCTCGAAGTACAGCAACGACAAGCTCGCACTGTTCAGAAGAAAGCACTGCGGTTTTGTTTTCCAGCAGAACTACCTTAACGACACCATGAGCGTTCTCGACAACATCATCGTAAGCGGACTTCTTAAGAGCCGTGACCGCAAGCAGATCGCAGCACGTGCCAAGGAGCTTCTCGGTGAAGTAGGACTTGATGAGAAGTGCTACAACAAGTTCCCGAATCAGCTCTCGGGCGGTGAGAAGCAGAGAGTTGCACTCGTAAGATCCGTTATCAACGAGCCGGAGATCCTCTTCGCAGACGAGCCTACAGGTGCTCTTAATTCTCAGAATACAGAGGCTGTTCTCGATGTGCTCACCGACATGAATAACAAAGGACAGAGCATCGTAATGGTAACGCACACGATCGCGGCAGCTGAGAGAGGCAACAGAATCCTCTACTTAAGAGACGGCGTTATCTGTGACGAGATCACACTTGAGAAATACGACGGCGAGAATAAGGAGCGTCACGCCAAGCTTCGCGCATTCCTTTCTGATATGGGGTGGTAATCATGAATTCATTGTTCTTTATTGCACGTAACAATATCAAGAAGCATAAGGGTGAGGCAGCGATACTGTTCCTTCTGATGTTCATGGCAGCGGTACTTCTGTTCGCAAGCCTGTCCATGCTGATGAGCAAGGACAACACTATAAGAAAGAATACAGAGGAGTTTCATACTCCGTCACTCCTGGTATTCGGACCTGAAGATCTTACTTCGGAAGAGTGTGTAGAGATAATTAATTCAGTTCCTTCGACTTCCGGGTGCGAATCAGTTGAATTCGTTTTCGGTACCGGAAGCTTTTACTACGGTGATGTAAGCGAAGAAGATGCGATCTCGAATGAGTTCTATTTTCTGGACGGAACGTGTGACAATTATCTGTGTTCTCTTCCTTCGGAGGCAGCGGGGCTTGCTGATGATGAGATCCTTCTTCCTTACTATATCGCGACTTCTCATCCTGTCGGAAGCACATACACCGTTAAGATTAACGGATATGAGAAGACGTTTACGGTTAAAGGCTATGTAGAGAATCTGTTCTTTTCCACAGCCATGAGTGTTTCAGGTTATCTGAATGTCGTAAGTCATGATGCTTATCTTGAGATTCAGGAAGCTCTTGATCCGGCGTTTACCAGATATCTCATCTATGCGGATGCTGCAGACGGTATCGATGCAGAAGATTACGAGAACGAAGTTCTGAAGGCTTTCGAAGGTAAGGCCGGTGTCAGTACATTTAATTATAACCTTGCAGTGCTTGCTGCTACGTCCACGACGCTGATCGCTTCTGCCATCGTTCTGGTATTCACAGTTGTTCTGGTGGCTCTTGCCATCCTTATCATGTATTTCTCGATCAAGAACTTTATCGAGCTTAATACACAGAATATCGGACTTTTGCAGGCAACCGGTTATACGGTAAAGGAATTGAGATTCGCATGCATCGCAGAGCAGATGATAATATGCGTGCTGGCTACTGCGGCAGCAGTCGTTGCGGGACTTTTCCTGAATCAGCCTTTGTGTGCGCTTTCGGGTTCACTGATGGGTCTGTCAGGGTTCTCCGGTCTTTGTGTTCCTGCACTGATCGCGACTCTTGTCGGTATCCCCGTTGCAGTTCTTATCGGTTCTTTCTTTGCCACAGGCAGCTACAGAAAGCTTACGGTTCTTGAGTCTTTAAGAAGCGGTATCACGGCACATAACTTTAAGCGTAACCACTTTGAACTTGAGAACAGCCGTCTGCCTTTGGATCTCGCGATCTCAGGCAAGCACATCTTCGGAAGCTTGAAAAAGAGTGTTTTCCTCACACTTATAATCGCAGTTCTTACGTTGGCGATGTGCCTCGGATTCTGTCTCTATCAGAACTGGGTTATCGATCAGTCGAATCTTCTGAAGCTCGTCGGATTCGAGACATCTGATATTCAGATCTACTGCGCCGGTGATGAGAATATGCTTGATGAGCTGAAGAATCATGACGGTGTTCGGAGGATTAATACATGGACAACAATGTCCAGCGTTGAAGTAATGTATCTTGATAATTCCACTACTCTTAATATCGATGTATATCAGGATCTGGAATCTTTGGAGCAGGAATACATTCTTGAAGGACATGTTCCTTCCAATGAGAATGAGATTGTACTTACTACAGTTGAAGCGGACAAGCTCGGAGTAACGGTCGGTGATATCGTAACAGTCAGAACCTCTGACGGCACAGGTACTGCATCATTCCTGGTAAGCGGAATCGATCAGAAGATCAATAACGGCGGCAACAAGGCACTGATGTCAGAGTCCGGTGCCATGAGAGTCAACCCTGATTATACTTTCGAGGATGTGCTTCTTTTCCTTGATGACGGTATCGATGTTAAGAAGTTTAAGAGTGACTTGGAGGAGGAGTATCCCGGTTACCAGATGTCACTTACGGAAGATGTTATCAATACAGCTCTCAATACATTGACAGCATCCATGAAGGCGATCTGCGTGATCTTCGTTGTTGTTACATGCTTCGTAGTCATATTGACTGAGATCCTTCTGACCCGTTCGCAAGTCATCCGCGAAAGAACAGATCTCGGTGTGTCCAAGGCTTTGGGTTATACATCCGGAGAACTTATCAGAAGAACGCTCATGACCAACATGCCGATCATCGTTACGGGAATCGTTCTGGGATTTGTAATGCATGTTGCGCTGTCGGACAAGCTGATACTTCTCGGACTTGCGATGTTCGGCATCAGGCAGAACAGTTTCCCGACTCCGCCTGTCTGGTTCATCCTAAGCGGTGCGATCATCCTGGTATGTGCAGTCGTTACATCTTATCTGTGCGGCCGCGGAATATCCAAGCTCGAGCCGGTCGCGATACTTACTGAGGAATAAGGGATTATGCGGAGACACTTTTTGTAAGTGTCTCCGTTTTATTTTGTAAATGTCATTCGTTTGGTTGATAATAGTTTTATGAATAAGAGACTTCTTACATTGATTGTTGCTTCTTTTGTGTTGCTTACAGGATGCGGGTCGTCACGCAAGTACGATTCTGAGTTTGAAGACGCCTGTGAGTTCGCATCATATTGGTGCGGACCCTGTGAAGAGGTGGAAACCTATACTGTAGATACACCCGCAGGCGAGGTTATCGTTCATAAACTGCAGGATACCGAATTCGGCTTTGTCTACACAGTTGAAGAGACAGTGCATGAGTACAGTACCGGGGTATACGCATCGTATACCACACATGACTTCTCGTATTATTATCTTCAGACTTTCCTTGAGCAGGCGGACCTGGATGATATCATTGATGAGTATTCGTTAACCGTTGAACTGCCCGAACTTCAGGAAAGTGCGACCGAAGGGCTACCCGGTTTCTTCCAGCCGAGTATTGATATATACACGGATCTGACTTTGACGGAGTATGAGAACGATCTGATCCTCGAGACGTTTGTTGATGCGTTGGAGGACTTCGATGTTCGCGGAGATTATACCCGCGAGGATGATAATGCATTGGTATTCTTCGAGTTGCACTCCGCGCCGTCCGCCGAAGAGAGTGAGAACGGGTTCTATTATCACACCGACAACCGGACATACGGGTATCAGCAGTAAATCCGAGGCGTGTATTCTACACCTGACTCTTCATTTTGCACTTGAATGAAGAGCCGAATGAAGAAAATAGGGCTTTTTCTTCACCTAACTCTTCATAACCAGTAATAGTGAAGAGTATTCTGCAGAGTTTTGTCGTTTTTTGTCGAAATTTGTAGTCATTTCGTAGTTATATTTCTTATGGCGTCCTTCTAAAGTGGAAGTATCCATATTAAGGGGGATTAAGAATGAGAATGAATAACAGCTTGCCGGCCGTATATCTGAAAGCCAAACTGAATTTGATAGACAAGGAAATCGGCGGATTGCCGGATGTCAGATTAGGGCATCATGAAGGGAGAGTTGTCTTAAGACAATGCTTGTTTGTAAATGGTAAGAGAAGGGTTAAAGAGTATTCAGCGGATAAAGAAGAAGGGAAACTGTTATACGGTCAAAGCGAATATCGCAAGAAACTGTCAGATGTGAAGGAACAGCTTGAGATAATACTTAAGAATATGCCGGCGTTGCCTGACATCGACCTTACAAAAGTCAATACGATCTACAACAAGGATATGTGGGAGCGGATACATGTCAGGGCTGAGTTTGAAGAGAAGAATACGGGATATCAGTATAAGAATATGATGATGGATTCAAGGGGCGAGATGATCGTGGCCCAGACGTTGGAATCGCTGGGGCTCGAATATAAATATGAACCGAGAATAATTATCGGCGGCGAAGTATATTATCCGGATTTCATAGTTTATCTTCCGGAATTCGAGCGGTGCTTCTTCGTTGAATTCATGGGAAGGCTCGATGATGAGAAATACATATCAAGAAACAAGTTTAAACTCATGGATTATCTTAAATCGGGGATGGTTATTAACAGGGATCTTCTGGTTTTCTGCGGTTATGAGAACAGCATGGTTAATTCGGATGATATGACAGATGACATTGTGGCTCTGATAAACAAATTCTGCAGGATGTATTCAGAAGCTCCTATCGCATCTTAAGTATCCGCTTGAATCCGGAACTTATCATGCACACATAAACAATCGAGCATATCCCGGAAGCGAACATCAGCAGCATGATAACGGCGCACAGCACAATAAGAGTGTCTTTGGTGTCTGTAAAGAATGAGCACACCATCATTGGCAGGACAGATGCGATAAGAAGAATAACTCCGATTATGATGCCCAGAAGGTGTGTGTGGTCAAAGTCGCGTTTATACTCTTCAACTACACCTCTTACACCGTAGGCAAGCTCGGCATCTGAAGACTTGAGAAAAGTGAATGACGAAGTCTTGTTAACCGCAAGAATAAGAATCACTGCTGCAACGATCAGCAACAGGATCTGGATCATGGTTCCCGCTACAGGGAGGTTGTTACTTTTGCCGAGTGACAGAAGGATGCCGGGAATGGGGGAGAGGAAGAGCAGAATGATCGCGATTATGAAGCCTCGTGTTTTGCTGCGCGTTGCGGCAAGGAAAGCCTGCACTTCTTCAAGTGACACGGTTTGTCCTGCGGACTTTGAAACTTCGGAGGCGGCAGGGGCAACACCACAGGTATCGAGGTCTGACATACCAAGTTCGTCTTTAAGAAGGAAGTCTGTAGACACCCCGAAAAACTCAGCAACAGCCATGATCTTGTTAAGATCCGGCGTAGTCTGCGACATCTCCCACTTGGAGACAGCCTGGCGGCTCACGCCGATCTTATCGCCGAACTGTTCCTGTGACAGCCCGCTTCTTTTGCGAAGTTCGGTTATCTTCTCGCCTAATACCATGCGTGTCTCCTTATAATGAATCTGCGAAAGCCTCTATGCCGGCAGCGACCTCATCGGGTCTTTCCACATGCACATAGTGACCACAGTCAAGATAGATGATAACACCATTGGTTAATCCGTTGATATAGTCCTCGTGGATACTTATCCATGTATCCGCATCCATGAGCTGCGACATGACATTGCCGTCACTTACGAAGAACAGAGTCGGGATGTCGGGAACGGGTGTGTTTACATATTCGCGGAGGCACTCGAGTGCAGGCGAAGTCATTATGGATTCCCTCATGAATGTGGAACCGGATCCTCGGCAGTACATTGTGTAGCCCAAGGCACTGTATTGATCGCGCTCGTCCGCGCTTAAATCTTCGCTGATAAGTGCAGGGAGACTTGACGGCGGCATCATGAGACGGAACAGTCCGATCTTGTACATGAAGAAGTCGTTGACTGCCATAGAAGAGATGCACTCGTCAATATCCTGAGGCTCTGTTGTATTCAGATCCTGAGGAGTTCTGTAATTCGCATACTGAGAAGGGACATTGCTGTCGAGTCCGATTATCGCCTCGACCTCATCCGGATAATGTTCTGCCCACCAGATCGCTTCGATGCCTCCGGCAGAATGAGCAACAAGTATGTACGGGCCGCCGATGCCAAGGGCCTCGAGAGCACGGCGATTCTGATCAACTATCGTATCGACAGAACGGTCTCCCTCATATTCATCGGAATACCCGTAACCGAACTTCTCGATGACGACTATCCGGTACTTATCAGACAGACGGGAGTAAAGAGGCTTAAAGTCCAGTATGGGGGACGGAGTTCCGAATCCGGACAGAAAGACCAGAGTCTTATTCCCGGAACCCTCTGTATAGATATTCATATTATGTCCGTCGACTTCGACGAACTGTCCCAATGTGTGGTTTATGATGCTGCGCTCTTTCTTGAGTCTTATCTGATGGTAAATACATAGAGCAGTAAGCAGAAGAACAGGTACCAGTATGATACAGGCAAGTACAGTAACGAATTTCTTTCGCATGTTAAGAAGATCCTTTCGAAATGTTGATTCTACGATAGGACCTTAGCGCACAAAGCTCTACCAACTGTGGCTTGCAATCTGTCAACTGCAGGCTTGCAGTTGTATTACGACGTCATATCCGTAAGCTGAAGATGCTTTATCTTGCGTAATACGGGGACCGAGACGAGGGTAGTGAAGAAGATCGTGATAAGTGCCGAGTACAGGCAGCCGTTCCACTGTATCTCGTGCTCGAATCTTATCTGATCCGACTCGAGAAGCTTAAGTATCGACATCTCAAGACCGTTGCCGCATATAAGGCCGATGATAATACCGATCACCGTGCATACGGCCAATTCGCCCGCGACGTAGTTGATCGTTTTCCAAAGCGAAAATCCGTTGATTCTCATTATCGTAAGTTCCTTCTTCTTCTGATTGATCAGCATCGATACGAGATTCAGGAGAATAAAGTATGCGAGCATCGCCGACATCGCGATGAACAGGATAGACAGAGCATCAAGCGCGGAAGCGATGCCCAGATAGTAATCTCTTAATTCGATATTATTCTTAAACTCTTTGATCCCGTCGATCTGTCCGATATCGGATTCAAGGTTAAGCGGACCGTTCGCATTCTGGAAGATGAGGTAAGAATTATATTCAGGCTCTTCGCCGAATATGGACACATAGTTTTCTGGAGACATAAAGGAATAGAAACCCAGATTATTCTCGTAGATTCCTGCTATCGTGATCTCGTAAGGATTCAGTCTGCTGTCATAGATGATCAGTGTGTCTCCGGGTCCGACGCTATAGTATTCGGAAAGCTTCTTGTGTATCCAGATACCGGAGCGTGAAGAGTCGAGATGTTCGCCTGTCGCCGCATCGTTAAGCGTGAAGAAATCGTTTACCCCGTCAAGATCCGTGCATACAAGTTCGATGCCGAGAGTGGTCTGACCTATCCTTGTTGCCCTGTAGTTATCGCTTAAAGCAATATATCTTGTCCCGTTTCTTGTGAGCGCTTCAAGTACCTGTTCATCGACCTGAGGGTTGAGCTCACGGTCGTATTTGACCTTGTAGTCGTAGTGCTCATAAAGAATAAACTGATCGGAGATCGAGCCCTTGATGGCAAACTGCATGCCGAAGCCGGCGGCGAGAAGAGTGCAGCATCCCATGACGCTTACGATGGTCGCGATGACACGTTTCTTATCGGACAGCATGTTCATGACAAGCAGCTTGGGGTACAGGAACAAAGCCTGGCGCGCGCGGTCTCTGCGCTTGCGTGTCTTTGGGACGGGGGGCGCGAGCAGCGTGATGGCATTGGTGGTCAGCATGTTAAGGCAGGCGAAGATTATGGTAAGCGAAGAAAGCAAGATTGCTGCGACGATGACGATGACCGCCAGGTAAGGTATGAAAGCATATTTTCCCGCGCCGTAAACATAGTTGTGGGAATAGCCTTTCATAACTATCGGCAGGATGACAAAGTATCCGAGGACAGTACCGATGACGGTGCCCGCGACGGTGCCGGACAGACCAAACGTTAAGTATTTCGACAGCACTTCATGGTTAAAGAAGCCGAGCGCCTTATTGGTGCCGATCTGTGTTCTTTGCTCGTCTACGATCCTTCCGAGTGTCGCATAGATTACAAGCGCCGCGATTATGACGAACACTGCCGTGAACGTGCGTCCGATGTCGCTTAAGTTGCCGCCCGTGCGCCTTATGATACAGAAGGAGCGGTTTACGCTTGCATCTGCGAAAAGGAATCGGGACTCGTTATCCATATTTACGAAAGAAGTTGCATTCTCGTACTGCGCGAGACCGTCTTCGTATTCTGCCAAGCCTTCGGCGTATTCTTCTTCGGCTGCCTCCAGCTGAGCACGCGAATTCTCGCAGTCCCGAAGACCCTGCTCATACTCGGCAAGACCTTCTTCATATCTTGCGCTGCCTTCTTCGTATTCGGTGAGACCTGCAAGGTAGTCATCCCGGTTCGTCTCGTATTCGGTAAGTCCGGCATTGTATCTGCTTAAAGCCGCATAGTACTGTGCCCATCCGTCATCGAGTTCGGCTCTCGCGTTGTTGTATTCTGCAAGACCGGTATTATACTCGGCAAGTCCCTGATTATACTGCGCGAGCCCGGCATTATATTCGGCTGACATCTGATCGTAGAATTCGATGGCTCTGTTAAGTTCTGCCTGTCCCCGGTTATACTGCTCTGCCTGCGAATAATACTGATTCCATCCTTCACAGACTTCGTCGATAGCATCCTGATATTGAATGTAATAGTCGTGTCCCGTCTCCCATTGGCTTACCGCACTTTCAAGATCGTTGTACTGCGGGAATACATTAAGCACACTGTCGGCAGCGAGCACGGATATATACTGATGCCAGGAAGACATTCCTTCGGGAAGAACAGGAGTGTTGCCCGTAGCTGCGGCATAAGCGGCAGCGAGTGTTTCTTCACTGAGGTTAAGAGTGCGCAGTAAAGTCTCGATGTTAACGGACAAAGGTGCGCCTACATCGATGGTAATACCGCCGGGAAGGATATATCTGTTTATGTGGGCATCACGGTCGTGATAGTCGATCGGAGTCTCGACCTGCGACCAGTCGAAAATATCTGCATAATCACCTATAAGCCACTTGAGTACGGAGTGAAGATTAGAGGCGAAAGGGACAACATTGTTGTTGATAGTGTCAGTGGCGGAAGCCAGCTCTGTCTCGAGCTGAGCGACCTCGGCTGCGTGCGAATCGATCTGCGCCTGGGCCTCGTTAAGCTGTGCTTCGGCAGCTGCCAACTGCTGTCCCGCAGCATCCAGCGTTGTCCGTCCGTCGTTTATCTGTGAAGCCAGATACTGAAGCTGGGAGTCAGCTTCGGCAAGCTGCTGCTGCGCTTCATCGAGCCGTGCTCTTCCTGCCTGCAGCTCTGTCAAATGCGGCGCGAGTTCGGCCTCGCCGTTCTCGAGCTGTGCGAGGCTGTTTTGAAGCGTGATCCATGCGTTATCAAGCTGAGTCCTTGCATCGTCAAGCTGAATGCGTCCGTTCTCGAGGCGGGTCTCGGCATCCTCAAGCTGCTGTCTTGAATCTTCAAGCCGGATGGCAGCGTCTTCAAGCTCGGCCTCTCCGTCCGCAAGTTCTGCCCAGCCGTTGTCGATATTCTCTCTTGCATCGTTTAGGAGCTCACGGCTGTTGTCTAGATCAATCCGGTATGTACCGATCAGATCATTGTAATCGGACTGCAGACCACTGTAGATGATGCCTCCGCGTTCTTCTATGACGGGGGAAAGTTCAGTCTCCATATCACGTATTGCTTCGAGGTAAGAAGGATCGAATCTGGACATGCCTTCGGTGCAGTTGAATGAGAGGAGGACGGAGGTGAACAGCCCGTGTCGATTCTCTTCGTTGAATCCTTCTAAAGGAATAACAATGCACGGATTGTCGTTGGTATATAGGGTGATGCACAGGTTGTTCGGGTGGTACATGATACCCGTAACGGTATATTCGCCGTACAGCAGCTCCCCCGGGGTCGCTCCGTCCCTGTCCGTCAGAGTGATCCGGTCGCCGATGTGTATGGAATTCTCATCGGCAATCGATTGCTCGATCAGACACTCGTTGTCACCTGAAGGAAGCGTTCCTTCAAGAAGGATAGGCGTATTGAGAGTGTGCGTTAAAGACAGTACATCAACGTCGACTTCATTCTCTCCCGCAGACAGCAAACAGGCAAATTTGAATTCTCCCTCGGAGGCACGGATCCCGTCCAATGACGCGAAATAATCTATATCCTCCTGACGGGCTCCGTAATTGTAGTACAATTCGGCATCACGCCAGTTTCCCTGCTTATAATAATCGTCGCCGTTGTTAAGGATCGTTTTTGATGCGAAGCTTACGCTTAAGAAAATGGACGCAGCCAAAGCCGCGATAACGATGACGGAGATGTAAGAGATTATCTGCCGTCTGATCGTGCTTATCGAGTCTGTCAGTTGCGTTCTTTTCATCGGGATTACCAGACAAGATCCGTGGCTGAAACGGGCTCGAGGTTACGCTTGATGTTGGCGACCACACCGTTTCGCAGAGTTACTACGCGGTCGGCCATCTTGGCGATCTGTGTGTTGTGGGTGATCATGACGATCGTTGTTCCGTTGGTCTTTACGACATCCTCGATAACCGACAGGACTTCAATGCTGGTCTGATAATCAAGTGCGGCGGTAGGCTCATCTGCAAGTATGAGTCTGGGGTTCTTAACTATGGCTCGCGCTATCGAGACTCTCTGCTGTTGTCCTCCGGACATCTGTCCCGGATAGAAGTCGGCTTTGGCCGTAAGATTGACTTTGGCGATTGCGTCTTCGGGTCTCATGGGATGATCCACAAGCTCCGCGATATACCTGATATTTTCCAAAGCCGTGAGGTTGGGCATCAGGTTATAGGACTGGAATACGAACCCCAGATACTCTCTTCTGTAAACGGTAAGATCATGTTCGCTCAAGTGGGATATATCGCGTCCTTCGACTGTCACGTGACCGCTCGTCAATGTATCCATTCCTCCTATGATATTCATCAGAGTCGACTTGCCGCATCCGGACTCGCCGAGGATAACGAGGAATTCATTCTTGTATATGTCGAGGTTAAGACCTTTAAGAACGTGAAGCTTTGATTCACCATTCTCGTAGTCTTTCTTAAGATCCCTTATGGATATGATGACGTCTTTGGGTTTCTCGGGTAAGTTGAAGAAACCTTTGTCGTCCATTGTGATGGAGGAAAGATTGGTAAGATGCTCGCACATCACGACATCTTCTTCGGTGAAGAAGGTGCCGTCTTTTTTGTTGATTATCTCAAGACATCCGATGACCTCTTTGTTATTGATAAGCGGGACGCAGATCAGTGAATAGATCGTCATTCCGAGGTTTTCGACAGGTGCGGGAGAGGGAAATGCTGACGAATTGCCCGGAATAAGGGCGGGATTCTGTGTGGAGACTACGGTTCCCGTAACTCCCGTTCCGATCCTCATGCTTATATTCGAGATGTCGGCAGGACATTTGCTTGATACAGGGAAGAGACGGTCTTTCTTGGCATTAAGCATCCAGAACGCGCCGCCTTCTCCTTCAAGTGCCTCAAGGATAATATCGAGTGAGAAAGCCAAAGCCTCGTCGATATTTCCGGAATGAAAGACATCACTTAATAATGCGCGGGATGCATTCTTAAAACGTTCTCTCGAAGCCATTGTTGACCAGCCCCCTGATAATAAAATATATTTATATATTATGAGTTTAACATGCCACGGTGCGCTATGACCGAAGATAACAACTTGTTTAAAAATCATTTAAAAGAAGTAAATAAAGACGGTTCATCTGATTCGGCGGCGTATAAGCTCGTCTTTTTTCTTGTAAAACTTCTGTTCGGCAGCAAGCCTGAACCCGAGTTCATCCTGAATGATTTCGAGAAGGTGAACGGACCGTATATTCTTCTTTCGAATCACGAATCCTTTTATGATTTCTACTATCTGTACAGGCTCCCACATAAGATAAAGCCCGTCTACGTTGTCAACAGACACTACTGCACTATGCCGTTCCTGAGGCTTCTTAGCAGGAGAGCCGGTATGATCCCGAAGAAGCTGTTCTTTGACGACATGGTCACGCCCGTAAGGATCATGAGGACACTTAAGAAAGGCTGTCCCGTCATCATCTATCCCGAAGGCCGCCTCAGTATAGACGGCAGGACTAATCCGATAGCAGAGTCAGGCGGAGCCTTCTACAAAAGACTCGGCGTCGATATCGTTCTTACCAAGGTAAACGGAGCGTTCTACGAGAAGCCGAAGTGGCGCAAGAGACGTTACCGCACCCCGGTAACCGTTACCGTCGCGCGGGTTATCTCGCGCGAGCAGGCCGCATCTATGAGTGCGGAAGAGCTTAACAGAGTCATCGCGGATACGATACGTAATGACGCTTCGAAAACCCTTCTTTGCAAATACCCGCAGAAAGACAAGGCAGAGGGACTTCACAACATTCTTTACCGCTGCTTCTCGTGCGACGGACTTTATACCACAAGCTCCAAGGGGAATACCATTACCTGCTCCAAGTGCGGTAAGACCTTTACTCTGGATGAGGATTACAGGTTTACGGAGGAACCCTACACCATGGCTTCCTGGTACGACCATATGACCGAGGTCGAGAAGAAGACCATCAGGGATATCGATCTTAATGCGGATGTAACCGCCGTGATCTATTCGAATACAGGAAAGAAGCGTAAGGAAAGAGGAAAGTGCAGGCTCACTTTTGAAGGCTTTACTTATGAATCGGCGAACGAGAACTTTTATTATCCTATGGATAAACTACGGGGAATTCCCTTTCACAGCGGTCAGGAGTTCGAACTGTATCATGATGACCAGATGCACTATTTCTATCCTGATGAGAAACCGGCACAGGTCGCAAGATGGGCCCATATTGTTGATATAATCAAGTCCATGGAGGGGCAGCAGGGTGAAGAATGATAACAGGTTGATAAACATTCCGGTTAAGACTGTAGTGCAGGTTACTGTTCTGCTCCTGTTCATTATGTTTGTCTCGATCATCCTGACGTATATCGTTCCGGGCGGCGAATTCGGAACATTGCCTGACGGTACGCCTGATTATACGGTCTATATCAGGAATGATGATTATACGGGTATCCCTATCTGGAAGGGGATACTCGCCCCGGTGCTTGTATTCTTCTCGTCGGACGGATTGACTTTACTGGTCCTCTCGATATTTCTCATCGTAGTCGCGGGTGCATTCCAGATCATGTCCGATGTGGGCGGAGTTCATTCGCTTATCGGTTCGTTGAGTAAGAAGTTCAGCAGCCATAAGTATCTTCTGATAATCATGATATCGCTGCTCTTTTATTCTCTCGGATCGTTCCTCGGCCAGTTCGAGAATATGCTTACTTTGCTTCCCATCACGGCTTCGCTGTGCGTTCTTCTGGGGTACGATTCATATACGGGTTTCCTGTGCTGCATCGTATCGACCGGTATAGGATTTGCTACTGCAATAACGAATCCCTTTACTGTCGTTTTGGCTTCGAATATTATCGACGTAAGTCCGATGGCGAAGATCTGGTACCGCCTCATAATATTCGCCGTTATATTTCTGATACTTATCGGCTACATCTTCCTCTATATAAAGAAGATCGAGAAAGATCCCCGTTTAAGCCTCACCTATGAAGGTGACAGAAAGCTTCGTGCGGGGCAGACGAAGATTGTTTTCGATGAGAGTAACGAAGCACATGTGCGGAGAGTGTATACAGTCTTTCTGCTGCTTGCAGTTGCTATGGTTATCGGAACGGCGCTTATAGATTCCGTAAGATCTTACTCGGTTGTATTCCTGACGGTTTATTTTCTCATCGGCGGCATAGCGGCAGGAATGTCTGCATGTCATGACCGTCGTAAAGTGTTCCGCTCATTTAAGACGGGGCTTATAAGTGCCTTGCCCGCCATACTCCTTGTCGCCGTGGCTTCTTCCGTAAAGTATGTCTTTGTTCAGGGCCATGTGCTCCCGACTATCGTTAATAAGATGAATGAGATCACCAGCGGAGAATCGCCTCTTAAGGTGGCGCTGATCGTGTATGTTATCGTGCTTGTTCTTGAGTTCTTTATCTCGTCATCCACGGCCAAGGCGCTGCTTGTCATGAGTATGCTCTCGGTCGCAAGTCTCGGACTTTCCAAGACCATGCTCGTTCTGATCTACACCTTCGCTGACGGCTACACGAATCTGCTGTTCCCGACGTCGCCGGTGCTTCTTATCGGTCTGTCGATGATCAACGTAAGCTACTTTACCTGGGTTAAGAAGAGCGCCCCGTTTTTCGCCGCGATAACGGCTGCCGTAGTCGCTTTTCTGGCATTAGGAATTAAGATCGGTTATTGATCTTTAATCTGCACATGAATTGACACTGAAGCGTGAGTCGGTGTAGAATCCCAATGAAAGTGACCACACGGTCACCAAAGGGGACAGATATGCCGACAAAGATTTTTAATGAATTACCGGAAGACAAGAAACAACGTATCACGCAAGCTGCACTCGAGGAGTTCGCGACAAACAGATTCGATGATGCCTCGACCAACACCATTGTAAAGAACTGCGGTATAAGCAAGGGAAGTCTGTTCAAGTATTTCGAGAGTAAAGAGGACTTGTACTTCTACCTGACGGATACAGTCGCGGCGAAGATGGCGCAGGAGACGGAGGGTAAGATAAAAGACCTTCCGGAAGATGTCTTCGAACGTATCGCGGCGTACTCCGCGATCGAGATCTCGTACTACACGGAACACCCGGCAGAGGGGAAGCTTCTTATGAATCTCGCATCAGAGCGTGACAACAATATCTCGGCTAAGATCGCGTCGCGTTACGGAGACCGGAGTCAAGATATATACGGGCAGCTCATCGAAGGTACGGGATTTGATAAGAGCAGGTCCGACATCCTGAAGTGGGTGCTCGAAGGTTTCAATAAAGAATTCCTGGGAAAAGGCGGCGGCAGCGACTACCTGGAAAGCCTTGCCCCGTATCTTGAGATATTAAGGAAGGGGATATGATATGAACGGATGCGTAAAGATCGGCAGCACGGATATGTATTATGCTGCTTTCGGCAAGGGTGAGAAGAAACTCGTGGTGCTCCCGGGACTTGTAGACGGGCTTGCTACGGTTAAGGGGAAATCCCTGATGCTGCAGGGTCCTTACAAGAAGCATTTAAAAGACTATACCGTCTACATGTTCAGCAGAAAGAACGAGATGCCGGACGGGTATTCGATAAAAGACATGGCTGAGGATCAGGTGGCGGTAATGAAGACACTAGGCATCGACAAGGCGAGCCTATTGGGCGTGTCGCAGGGCGGCATGATAGCGCAGTGCATCGCGATATATCATCCTGAGGTCACGGACAGACTTATACTCGCGGTTACGGCTCCGTATTGCAATGATATAGCGCGGGATGCCGTCGGCTCCTGGATAGAGATGGCAAAGAGAGATGACTATGCTGCGCTTTTCGCTGATACTGCGGAGAAGACGTACTCGGAAAAGTATCTTGCGAAGAACAGGAAGACGTTTCCGCTGGTTGCGAAGCTAACGAAGCCCGCTTCTTTCGAGCGCTTCTTCCGGAATGCGTATGCGATCATGGACTTCGATGTGAGAAGTGAGCTTCACAGGATAAAAGCGCCGACGCTGATCCTCGCGGGTGACAACGATCATATCGTGGGAAACGACGCCCCTTATGAACTTAACCGCGGTATAGAAGGAAGTAAGCTTTATTTATATAATGGTCTCGGACACAGTGCTTACGAGGAAGGAAAAGACTTCTACGACCGTGTCTTTGAATTCATTAACGAAGGGGAATAAGGGATGAAAACAACTAAAGTTCTGGCAGCGGTATTATGTGCGGCAATGCTTGCGGGATGTCAGGCGGCGCCTGCAGAAACGACTCTTGAGACGGCAGCTGAAGAGACTGTCGTAACGGAAGCCGAGGTTACCGAGACCGAGCAGACAGAGACGCAGGTACAGGAGACAGAGCCCGCGGAAACGACTGAAGCGTTCGTCTTGGGAGACGACGGTTTTCTTCCCGAGTATGAGACGTTCGAGTTGACGTCAGAGGATCTTCATAACGGCGTATGGGATAACGTAATCTCGAATACGCTCGCAGGTGAGAATGTATCACCGCAGTTAAGCTGGGAGCCTGTTGATGATGCTCTGTTCTACGTAGTCTATATGGTGGATATGACTGCGAATTACTGGATACACTGGGCAGACTTTACTGAGGATGCGACAACGCTTGAGAGGGGATGGACTACGGGTGCATCCTATATCGGACCCTATCCGCCGTCAGGCAGCACGCATACTTACGATATATATGTAATAGCTTTAAGAAACCCGATAGACAGGATCAGGGGAACCGTTAATACGCAGAATCCCAACTTCGCACAGTTTATTAGAGGCTTGGATACAGACGCTGACGGGAATACCGGCAATATTATCTCCTACGGTTATTTATCAGGGGAATTCACTGCCCAGTAAGATCTCGAAAATAATTGAATTAAAATTCAACAAACTATTGACAAGGATTATTGCGCGCTGTATATTGAATACATATACAATGAACGAGAGTTCAATACAACGGAGGAATAAGAGATGAATAACACAGAATCAAAGAAGAAGGTAATCGTAGTAGGCGGCGGAATCGCAGGTCTTTCTGCAGGTATCTATGCACTTAAGGCAGGCTTCGAGGCTGAAATCTATGAGAAGAATCCTGTAGCAGGCGGCGAGTGCATGGGATGGAACAGACAGGGTTATCACATCGACAACTGCATCCACTGGCTGACGGGTACTGATTCCAAGACAAAGCTTTGGGAAGTATGGAAGACCTGCGGCGCAATCGATGAGAATACGGAGTATGCGAACACGACTAAGTTCTATTCTTCAAGACTCGGCGATAAGGAAGTATCACTTTGGAACGATCTTGAGAAGACACAGAAGGAATTGATCGAGGCAGCCCCCGAGGACGAGGAAGAGATCAGAAAGTTCATCCAGCATGTAGAGTATGCCAAGTCCTGCGTTATCCCTTCAGACAAGCCTATGGATATGATGGGCGTTAAGGATTATATCGAGATGGGTAAGGACATGGCAGACATGCCCAAGGTCATGAAGGAGTACGGCAAGATTAACTGCGCTCAGCTCGCTGACAGATTCCAAAGCCCAGTTATGAAGAAGCTCATGACAGACTATCTTCCCGCTGAATACACAGCTTATTCCTTCCTCGTTTCATATGCGACGATGGCTTCCGGCAACGGCAACATCCCTCTCAAGGGATCCCTTGCCATGACACTTCGTATCGTAAAGAGATTCAAGGAGATGGGCGGCGTGCTCCACACAAACGCTCCCACAAAGCGAGTCATCATTGAGGGTAAGAAGGCTACAGGCATCGAGCTTGAGGACGGCACGATCGTAAAGGCTGACGAGGTTATTACTGCGGTAGATACGAGATTCCTCTACGGCAGGCTCATCGATGAGAAGTATATGCCGAAGGACCTTAAGAAGGCGTACGCAGACAGCAAGGCATATCCCGTAACGAGCGGCTTCCAGACAGCCTTCGCCATCGACAGCGATTTCTCAGGCGAGGACACGATCTTCTTCGAGTGCGATCCCATCAAGATCGGCGACAGAACTTTCACCAGAATGTCCGTTAAGTCCTATGCTTATGACAAGTCTTTCGCACCCGAGGGCAAGACCGTGCTTCAGGCTAACGTAGTTCAGACAGACGCTGACTATCTTTTCTGGGAGAGCCTCAGTAAGGACGAGTACAAGGCTAAGAAGGACGAGCTTTCGGCCGAGATCACAAAGAGGATTGTTAAGGAATTCCCCGAGCTTGAGAGCAGGATCGAGCTTCTCGATTGCTGGACACCTCTGACGTATAATAGATACTGTAATGCATACCACGGTTCTTACATGGGATTCGTTACCACGGTCGGCAACAAGCAGATGAGATTCAAGGGCGTCGTTAAGGGCGTAAACAATCTCTTTATTGCAGGTCAGTGGGTAATGAGCCCCGGCGGACTTCCGATCGCAGTCGTATCCGGTAAGTTCGCAGTACAGAGAATACTTAAAAGAGACAAGAGAAGCATCGAGATCTGAGGCTTAACATGACGCGGAAAGAACAGAAAGAAGAAAGACGCAAGGCCATACTTATGACGGCGCTTACCCTTTTCGTAGAGAAGGGATATTACGACACCAAGATTACCGACATCGCTGCGGCGGTGCCTATGAGTACGGGTCTGATGTTCCACTACTTCGAGTCGAAGGAAGTGCTCCTCACGGAGCTCGTGAAGACGGGTGTCGAGGGTACGAAGGCGTTAAGCTCGGGTCCTGCCGCGCAGGCTATGGCAGACATTCCGGCGGATCAGTACCTCAAGGGCTTTCTGCAGCAGCTGTTCTCGTATGCCAAGGAGCAGCCGTGGGTATTTAACATGTTCGTTCTCATGGGACAGGTAAGGCGAAGCGGCATGCCTGAGGAAGCGCGTAAAGAGGCAGCCGCGGTCAATTCCATCGATTTTACCGCCACGCTGATCGCGAAGGGGCAGAAGGAAGGCGTCTTCCGCGCAGGTGATCCGATACTGCTGTCGAGGTGCTTCTGGGCGTCAGTGCAGGGCATCATGGAAGAGATGGCTATGGATAAGGAGATGGAAGCTCCGGACCCTGAGTGGCTGGTGGCCATGTTGAGAAAGTAACCAATGAAACTTCGCAGGAAATTGTTCTCGGTAAAAGACCCATACGACCTCAGCAAGGATGAGCTGTTTCTGGGCGCGTGCCGTGAGAACTGGTCCTATCTGATGACTCACTGCGAAGACTACAGGAAGATAAGCGAAGGCCTCGGGCTGAAGTCCGTTGACGACATTAAGCGCCCTGAGGACCTTCCCGTGATCCCCACCATGCTCCTTAAGCAGCATGACATGAGGTCGGGCGCATACCTGGCGTCTGCGACCTCCTCGGGCACGAGCGGCAACTTCAGCACGATAAGATTCGATCTCGGAGGCCTGTGGGCTGACCTTAAGATGGCGCTGAAGATGTCGTCCTACCACAAGATCCTTTCGCCACGCCCGTGCAGGTACATCGTCATGGGCTATAAGATGCACCGCGGCAATAAGACCGCCATCGCGAAGACGGCTTTCCTCACTACGCTCCTCGCGCCTGCAGTGAGCCGCAAGTATATCCTGAAGTACAGGGATGGTGCGTACAAGCCTGATTTCGAGGGGATAATGGAAGCGGTGTGCAAGTATGCGCGCGGTAAGCTTCCGGTGCGCTTCATGGGCTTCCCAGCATATACTTTCTTCCTGCTGCAGATGCTTGACGAGAAGGGCGTTAATGTGACGCTGCCGAAGCACTCCAAGATCCTCCTCGGAGGCGGGTGGAAGCAGTTCTATCAGGAAGCCGTCGACAAACAGACTTTCTATAAGCTTGCCAAGAAGGTCCTCGGCATCGACGAGGAGAATATCTGCGAGTATTACGGTGCGGTCGAGCACCAGATACTTTACACGCACTGCAGGAACCACAACTTCCATGTGCCGGTTTACAGCCGCGTTGTGATAAGGGATCCCGATACGCTCGAGCCCATCGGCAAAGACCTGATAGGACTTATGAATCTCATTACGCCGCTTCTTACGGCGACTCCGGTCCTGTCCATAATGACGGATGACCTCGGTGTGCTTCATGACGGCAGCAAATGCGGGTGCGGTATTGAGGCTCCTTACTTCGAGATAATCGGACGCGTGGCTCCCGGCGAGATCAAGACGTGCGCAGCGGGTGCCGCGGATATATTGAACGGAGCGGGCAAATGATACTTTACGCAGGAACAGTTTACGACAGCTCGGAACAGAACAGGCTCCTTGATGAGCTTAAGACGCGCATACCGCAGACGCTTGCACGTGAGCCCCTGGATCCTGAGTGCGTCATCAATGCCATAGACAGGCTCAGGCAGGATACGCTTGCAGGTAAGTTCGATGAGCTTCTCGTGAACCTGCCTAAGGATACCGTCGCGGCCTACAAGGCGCAGGCTGCAGTACTGTTGTCCAAGGACATGCTTCACTTAAAGCTCAAGACTGAACTTGGTAACACGGCTGAGTATGAGACGGAGGGCGCAGAGGGCTTCTCTCGCATCAGGGTAAGGACGATGCCTCTGGGCGTCATACTTCACATCGCTGCGGGCAACATGGATTTTCTGCCCGCTTATTCGCTCGCGGAAGGCCTGCTCACAGGCAACATAAATATCCTGAAGCTTCCGTCTGCCGACGACGGCCTGTCGCTGAAGCTCATTATGCAGCTCATCGAGTATGAGCCTAAGCTTAAAGAATACATTTACGTCTTCGATACGCCGTCCACAGATATATACGGCATGCAGAAGATGGCTGCGCTTTCCAACGGCATCAGCGTGTGGGGAAGCGACGTCGCGATCGATGCCGTGCGCAAGATGGCACCCACCGGCGTTAAGCTCATCGAGTGGGGGCAGAAGCTCGGCTTCTGTTATGTCTCACACCTCGCTGAGAACGCGGAAGCGGAAGAAGAACTCAGGGCGCTTGCGAACCACATCGCGGACACAAAGCAGCTCCTATGCAGTTCGTGCCAGGTGATCTACCTTAACAGCGACAGTGACGAGGAGCAGGCTGCCTTTGCCAGAAGGTTCGCGCCGCTTCTTGAGGAAGCTGTGGGCAAGAATAAGTCGGACGAGATCGGTGTGCGCGCGAGGGATACGCTTGTGAGCTATACCGCGAGACTTAAGGACATACTCGGAGAGGAAGAAGTGGCGGACAATGTGATAAGGATGCGCGGGTGCAGCGTGCTCATCTCGGATAACAGCAGGCTTGAGCTGTCGCCGATGATGTGTAATGTCCTCGTGAAGAACCTTCCTGAAGATAGGCTTACGCAGGTACTCACGGAAAGCAAGAACTATCTTCAGACGGCGGGACTCATATGTCCGGCTGATGAGCGCGGACGCCTTACGGACACTCTGCTTAAGAGCGGACTTATAAGGGTTACAAGGGCAGGAAACATGAGTGCGTATTTCCCCGGTGAATCCCATGACGGAGATTATGCTTTAATGCGCTATGTCAGACATGTGAATGTGGAGCTCTGACTTCCTTAAATAAAATAAGAAAGTATGATATTATTATTTTTCAGGGATAAAACAAATGGACAGGTATTTCAACAGGAAAAGAATTGACGGAGCTAACAGGGGACTTGTCGCCTGTTATGTTTTGGTCGGCATCATTCTGCTGCCTATGATCGTTATTCTTATCGCAGGTCTCCAGGACAGTGAGTCCCATATGGTCGTGACAGCAGTGATACTGCTGTTGATCCTGGCTTCTGAAGTTACAGCCCTTACCGTGATCACACACAAGATCAACCGTGCCAAGAGATATGCCCCGATCTTCGAAGAGGATCACGACGGCATTATCACATTTGAGCGCATCAATGAGATGACAGGCTACGGCCTCGAGAAGGTTAAGAAGGATGTGACATGGCTTCTTAAGAGCGGTTATCTTATAAATGCCGTTACCGATGACGAGAAGGTCATCCTGTGGAGTGAGAGCGAATATCTTGATATCACATGTCCCACATGCGGCGCAGTTAATCAAGTCAGGTTCGGAAGCTCCAATAAATGCAAGCACTGCGGTTCTTACTTAAGGAGAGTGTGATATGTATAAGAATCACAGCAAGTACACATCCACGCTGATCTGGTCGATATTGGGACTCGTCTTCGGAATCCTGCCGAATCTGTTTTGGCTGTTTATGCTCATCAGTTGCATCGTTCTGAAAGAATACGAGGTATCGGTTATCGTGTTCAGCCTGTTTTCTATCGCAGTTGGTGTTGTATTTACCGTACTCGGCATAAGAGGCATAAACCTTATCCTCGCAGTATCTTCCTGCAACTGGGACTTCGAAAAGGATGCGGACGGCATCGTCGGTATGGATACTATCCTTAAGGACCGCGGCAAGAAGAAGGGCGGCTCCTACGAGAGAACGGTACTGCGTGCCGTTGAGAAGGGATATTTCGAGAGGCTTACGTACGACCGGACCAACAGAGTGTTCGAGATGTCAGACAGAGTCAATGATGTGAACGATTACCGTAACAGGTTCGTAGGAAAGAACTGCCCTAACTGCGGTGCTCCGCTTAAGATAAAGAAGGGCATGTCGATCGTATGCGACCGCTGCGGTCAGGAAGTTAAGGGTTAATATATGACGGATGCAAGTAAGAACAAGTTCGCGGTAATAACACTTGCGGTGGCAGTAGTGCTTTTCGCAGCGGGAGCGGCATTCTTCTCTCACTCGCATAACGAGAAGACGCCTGTCGGTGAGACGCCGGTCGTAACCGAGTCCACGGAGCCCCAGCCTACGTTCGAGCACGTGGATGATCCGAACTCACTGTCTCCTACAGTCGAGAGACTTATCTATTTTAACGGCGCACAGTACCGCTACAGAGATGATATCGATACTCTGCTTATCATCGGTACCGATATTTACGATCAGGAAGAGAATGAGGAGTTCAGATGCAACAGCCAGGCAGACCTTCTCCTGGTGGTTGTCTTTGATAACACGAACAAGAAGTACGACATTATTCAGATCAATCGTGATACCATGACCGGAATCAAGAGATATGATGTCTTGGGTCAGTATGCGGGTATCGTGGATCTTCAGATCGCCCTGTCGCATTCATACGGCACGGGCGGTCTTGACAGCTGCCGTGATACGGCATTCGCGGTATCGAGACTTCTTTATGATTCAGATATCGATAACTTTATGTCAGTTACCATGGGTGCGGTCCCTGCCTTTAACGATCTGGTCGGAGGCGTTGACGTTCTTGTAGAGGATAATTTCTAGGGCGTTGACAATACTCTTGTTCAGGGTCAGGTGGTACACCTTCAGGGACAGCATGCGCTTACATTCGTAAGAGCCCGTATGTCCATGGTCGATGATCCTACCAATATCAACCGTATGAGCCGTCAGAGAACATATATGGTGGCTCTTATGTCGGCTTTGGGTAATTGTATGCAGGATGATCCCGACTTCGCGGTCAATGCATTTTCACAGCTGTCTGACTATATCGTATCCGATATCAGTACGGATGAGTTCGAGGAGTATGCCGAAAGATTCGTCGAATATGAGCAGGGAGATATCATCGTTCCCGAAGGCGAATCCGTCGAGGGCGACAGATACATGGAATTCTATGTGGACGACGATGCACTGCAGCAGCTGATCGTAGACACATTCTATGAGCCGGCATAAGGATCAGCTGATCCTGCCGGTACTTTCACCGATATAATTCAAAGCAAATGAAGACGCCCGGGTTCTAGACCCCGGGCGTCAATGCTTGCTGACAGCAATTAAATATACTCTTTAATCGAGTCAGTCAGCAGATATTGCTGACTTCTTTGATGTCTTAAAGCAGACAACTGCTCCGATAAGTGCAACAACTGCGATCAGACCGTACATACCGGTTGCATAACCAGTCTGAGCAGAAGGAACTATATCGATTCCTGTTTCTTCAGCGGTAGGAACTGAAACCGCAGATCCGGGTTCGTCACTCTTAACTACGAAGACAACAGTACAAAGGTGGTTAAGAAGAACATGAACGATAGTTCCGTCCTGCTGGTACCATGCCGAATCCCAAGACTGTGTGGCGTCATTCCAGTAAAGGACGGCAAGTACTTCGGACTCGCTGTTACGTACGAAAGTTACGAGCAACGAGCTGTTCGAAGCGAAATACTGATCGTTAACGACCGTACCCTGCAGATTGACGATATCAACATCAACTGCATCGAGAGAGCACTCGGGGATTACATCTTCGCCTACTGCAACAGCTGCCGCATCGGGAAGAACTTCAAGTGCATAATCCGTAGGGTTAGGATCGGAAATACGAACGTAGTAACCGTCAACTGAACCATTCGGAACGATATCCTGACCGTGAGGCTCCGGGCTTTCTGCAGCCATTACGGGCATTGCCATAGTGAATACGAGAGCAACCGCAGCGAGAGTCGAGATTAATTTCTTCATCAGCATATCTCCTTTCTTAATATTTTTATTTATCTTTATTGATCAGACATCAAAGTTGCCATGACCAAAAAGCGTCTTGTGTTGTCTCCCTCCAGACAGGTCGATAAAATCAAGACCCGATCCTGCTCAGGATCAGAAGGGATATGATCCTCGTTAATATAGTCCCCTAACTCCCTTATAGTCAATACTGAACTAAAGAAAGTTTGATACACTACGGGATCGTACATATTATTATAATACAGGATATGCATTTTGTTAAATGGCACCGCAGCGAAAACGGCGTATTCGAGCACTCCTGAGGGGGTATACAGCCTGATTACGGGGTCATTTGCCAAAAAATCGGGGTCGGAGAAGTAACTCTGAAGGTGCCCAAACATAATATTTCCGGCGTTCATGTGGTGTCCGTACAAAATTGTTACGGGATCGTTAAGCTCTGTTGAATTATATGTGGCTTCCGAGAAAATGGCTCCTCCGGCGGAATATTCCCTGTCGGAATTGCGTCTCAGATAGTAAGAATCATCATCCGGATTCTGGACAACGGGGTAGGATATGTCGGTGCCCGGGATGTCCAACCAGGCATAAATGTCAGGGTTAATTGCCTGCAATGCATCAAAATCGACAGTAAGGTCATCATTATTGGAGTCTGTCTGAACGGCTTCTTCATAATTCGTATCGGTAAGGATGATCCCCTGTCCGGTAATACCGGCGGGACCGTACTGTTCAGTCTCCAGATTCTTCGGTGAATAAACATCAAGAAAGAACTTAACGCCGCAGAATACGGCGACTCCGAGAAGTACATAACCTGCGACCATCAGAACGATCTTCTTCATGCCGCTCCTCCTTTAGTTGTGTTCATTCCGTATGCGTTAAGGACGAGAGTCTCGTTCTTCTTTACATGGTGCAGTGCGTCTGCGCCGAGTTTCTTCTCTATGGCTGCTATGGCATCACTCATGTTCGGAGCCCTTGAAGTAAGGTTATGCGCATCTGATCCTAGGAAGTCTATCGTCTTGTCAGAGAGCATGCGGAAAGCCTTTTTCCTGGTCTTAAAAGACAGGAAGAACTCACAGTTGCACTGGATAAGGATGCCTGTATCAAGCAGATCATCTATCTTATCCGAAGGCTGGCGCTTCAGATATCTTTCGATGTGAGCCGCCACGGGAATAAGTCCCATGGACTTGATCTCAGAGATCTCTCTTATCATATAGTCGGTCCACTCTCCGCCGAACGGCATCTCGATCAGAAGAAGCTTGGTCCCCTGAAGGCAGAGTCTGTTAAGATCCTCGCAGGAGCTTAAGCCTCTGTAGTAGTAAACCTCTGCACCGAGCGCTATGTGCGGATACGAGGTTATCCCTTCCGGTGTGTTCTTCAATGTATCGATCAAAGATGAATATGCCGAATCTCTTTTCGAGAGGAAGAGATCCGGGCTTGTCGAGTCCGCATAGAAGTGGGGGGTAGCGCATATAAAGTCAACGCCTTGGCTTTTCCACATATCAAGCATGCCGACTGACATGGCAATATCTTTGCTTCCGTCGTCGACACCGGGTATGAGATGTGAGTGAAAATCAAGCATGAGCAACCTGCTTTATGCTCTGTATTCCTTCCGGTAGTACTTGCTGTAGTACTTACTGTAGCCCTTGCCGTAGCCTTTGTAATACTTCTTCTTCTGGGAATCGGCATTAGTGTAGATGAAGCCGATAACCTTGGCATTTACAAGTCTTAACTGTCTCATCGTATTAGAAAGTCCGCGCTTGGACGCGTGCTCGCTTCTTACTACGACGGCTACACCGGAGACGTAGTTCGATGCTACAAGTGCATCGGTTACAACATTGATAGGAGGGAGATCCATGATGATAATATCGTAGAATTCCTTCAGCGTATCGATAAGCTGCTGCATTCTATGGGACTGCATGAGCTCCGAAGGGTTCGGAGGAATGTTGCCTGCAGTGATGACATCGAACTTAACGGGTTCAGGATTGCTGCTCCTTCTGAACGCGATCCTCTGGATAGCATCAGAAATGGAATCGAGACCTGCGAGCAGATTCGAAAGTCCCGGAGTCTTCTTAAGATTCAATCTGTTGCTGAAGTTAGGGATACGCATATCGCCTTCGATCAGCAGTACGCGGTTGTTTGCTTCAGCGAGAGTATAAGAAAGGTTGATGGCAGTCATGGACTTACCTTCACCCTGGAATGACGAAGTGATACCGATTACATGGCACTTCTCTTCCGCGGGGAAAGAGAACAGCAGGTTAGTTCTTAAGAGTTTATATGCCTCGGACGCAGCGAAGTTAAGATGAGGTCCGATCATGCTCTTCTGTTCAACAGACAGATCGGAAGCCGGCGAATTGTCTTTTTTCTTAGCCATTCTCATTCTCCTTCTTCGAGAATTCTATCTTTGCATCCTGTGCGGCAGCCCTGTAGGTGTTGTAACTTCCGTACTTTGCATAATACTTACCGTACTTTCCGTTACCGGACTTTCCTGTTACAAGGTCAGGGATAACCGCGAGCAGCGGTGTATCGGGATAATTCTGTGTGAGGTAATCCTCGTTATGGATACTGTCATCAAGAAGATAATTGATGACGAGGATCGCAGCCATGAATACGAATCCGATAAGAGCTCCGATAGAAGCATTCTTTGTGTAGCTCGGTGAACTCTTGGATGCGGGGATTACGGCGTAGTCAACGATCTTAACATCGCTTCCGTTAACGATCTCGGAGATCTTGTCGGGAAGAACAAGAGCGATGGTATTCGCGAGCCTCTCGGCTTCCTGGGGTGAATCCGCGGTGATCGTGATGCTGAAGATCTCAGTATTATTAACAGCTGCTGCATTGATGCGGCTGTACAACTCGTTATAAGAATAATCTGTGCCGGACTCTTCGATAACTTCGTTCAATACTCTTCTTGACTTTAAGATAACAACATAAGTATCTACGAGCTTCTGGGCAGCAGAGAGGTCGGCGCTCGATATGGATAACGAAGCGCTTCCTACAGAAATGTTGGAATTGTTAACGTAAAGAAGCGTGCTGGCGGTGTACTGGGGCTTTATGAAGCCGTAAGTTATACCGAATGCCGCTCCGGCGCCTATGATTACTGCAATTAGTATAAGCCAGAACTTGCTTAAGAGTACCTGGGCAAGTTCAAGCAGATCTATCTCAAATTCTTCAGACTTTTTCTCATTCATCGCTCTAGTTTACTATATCTCCTTACCAAGTTCCATAATATGATCATATAATTTTCTGTCAAGCAAGGGCTCCTGGTCCTGATTCGGCTTGCCGAACTCGAGCTTGGGGAACACGTAAGTGGGCTCGTTTATCTTAACTTCGACAAACTGCGGTCCCTTCACATCGAAAAGGCCGTCGCCTATATCATCAATACTTTCTACGCAAGTGTATGGGATGTTATAAGCGCGGGCGACAGCACCGAAGTCCGGAACAGTGTATCCGCCTTCGGGTACAGTCTGAACATAATTATCATTAAAATACATTTCCTGGAAATGACGGATCATGCCGAGTGAAGAGTTATTAAAGAGGATGATCTTAATGGGAAGATTCTCTCTTGCGATCGTCTGAAGTTCCTGGATATTCATCTGGATGCCGCCGTCGCCGGAGAAGGAGTAGACTTCCTTGCCGCTTGCGATGGCACATCCTATTGAGGCAGGGAGTGAATAACCCATCGCGCCGTGTCCGCCCGAGAAGAATATCCTCTGATCATTCTTAACATTGAACGACTGTGCGACCCATACCTGATTCTGTCCGACATCGGTTGTGATGACGGCTCCTTCGGGAATGACATCACTTATTCTCTGAACAAACTTGTTCGGCAGCCTGTTATCTATACCCTGCAGTTCATCGCGGATCTGATCGCAGACTTGGTTCCACTTTGTGGCGGGACGCTCCGGAAGATCCGCCAGCGCTGTGAGAACATCCTTAACGTCCGCGTTGATCTGGATCTCGTCTTCGTGAGCCTTAAGGCTTAACTCATTCCTGTCTATCTCGACTCTTACGATTCTCGCTTCGGGAGCGAATGCCGATCTGTTGGCACCGACCTGACGCACATCGAGACGGGCACCGAGCGCAATCACAAGATCGGATTTGGCTGCGATAAAATTAGCCGTTCTCGAACCGTATGCGCCGATAAATCCGTAAGAATCCTCGGACACATCAACTGCGAGCATGGTAGTAATCACCGGAATGTTCAGTCGGGAAGAGACCTTGCCCAGAAGTCCCGTGGCGCCGGCTGTCTTGATTCCGGAACCAGCGAGTATTACGGGACGGGAAGAAGCAGCAATTGCGTCCGCGAGAACGGAGAAATCATTTTCGACATATTCTGTATCAGACTCGAATCCTGCAAGTGCAGAAGGATCGATCTCGGCTCTGAAGATGTCCATGGGGATGTCGAGGAGTACCGGACCTTTGCGTCCTTCCTGTGCGATGCGGAAAGCCTGCTCGAGGTGGAAGCGCAGTTTATCGGCATCCGTGATCCTTACGGCGTGCTTGGTAACGGGTTTTACCATGGAGACTATGTCTGTTTCCTGGAAACCCCTCTGTCTTACACCGAGGTCGCCCTTGTATTCGAATGTATTAACCTGTCCTGTGATGAACACGGTAGGGATCGAGTCGAAGTATGCGTTGCAGATGCCGGTGATAAGGTTGGTCGCACCGGGACCTGATGTCGCATAAGCAACTCCGACCTTGCCCGTAGTCTGGGCATAGCCGCATGCCGCGAAGGCAGCTCCCTGCTCGTGATAAGTAACGTGTGAACGGACGGAAGACTTGCTTAATGAGTCCATAAGATGCGTTACCATGCCTCCGGGATAGCCGAAGACGTCGGTAACGCCCTGATCTTTAATAAACTCAACTATGTAATCTGAAGCCTTCATCCGTTCTATACTAACATAAGGCTTTTACAGCCCGAACAGCTCCTTTACGGCTTCCTTGTTAACCTCGGCACCGATTACGCACAGCTTGCCCGTAACGTCGGCAGCACCTGTTCTGATGTTGGACTCACCGGGAACATAGTCGAAATGTATCCACTGACCGTCTTCGCCCGCTACGATACCCTTCGCGCGGAGGATTGTACCGTACTTGGAGTTCTCGTCGAGAGCTTCGAGGGCTGCTTTGATGCCGTCCTGTGTGAACTTTCTTGATGTCTCGAAGCCGATGGAGTCGAAGATCTCGTCTGCGTGATGGTGGTGATGGTCTTCGCCGCAGCAGCAGTGATCGCCGTGATCATGATCGTGGTCGTGATGCTCTCCGCATACGGGGCAGACATCGTCGTCGTCATGGTCGTGATGGTGATGTTCGTGCTCGTGATCATGCTCGTCGTGATCGTGGTCATGGTCGTGGTCATGATGATGGTGGTGATGCTCGTGCTCCTCGGCCTCAGCCAGAGCCGCAGCCATGTCGGCGGCTGTAAGAGGATTCTCGATCGCGCTTAAGATCTGAGCTCCGGAAAGCTGCTCCCAGGGAGTGGTGATGATCTGTGAATGGTCGTTGATCTCCTTGATGAGCTCAACAGCCTTGTCGAGCTTCTCCTGCTTGATGTCGGAAGTTCTCGAGAGGATGATCGTACCTGCGTACTTGATCTGATTCTCGTAGAACTCGGAGAAGTTCTTAAGATATACCTTGCACTTGCTTGCATCGATAACCGTTACGGTTCCGCAGATCTCCGTGTCGTCGACCTTCTTAACTGCTGCGACTACATCGGAGAGCTTGCCTACGCCCGAAGGCTCGATAACGATACGGTCGGGGTGGAATCTGTCGATAACGTCCTTCAGAGCAGTGCCGAAGTCACCTACGAGCGAGCAGCAGATACAGCCGGAATTCATCTCCGTGATCTCGATGCCTGACTCCTTCAGGAAGCCTCCGTCGATACCGATCTGTCCGAACTCATTCTCGATCAATACGATCTTCTGCTTGTCGTAGCCGTCGGAGATAAGCTTCTTTATGAGCGTTGTCTTTCCGGCTCCCAAGAATCCTGAGAAAACGTCTACCTTTGTTGCCATATGAATACCTTCTTTCTATTATTAGCTGAAATATATTATCTCGGTCTCGGGCTTGCTCGTAATCGCATAGTCCGTGACCTCGAGGCAGGGAACGTCGACCTTCTGACCGTTCTGCTTGTCTTCAAAATATCTGACGGTGCCTGTTACCTTAAGCCACTGTCCTACGGGGAATCCGGGCTTTAAGTCATAGAAGCACAGCAGATGGATCTGACCGATATCGGCAGAGCAGCATGTATATGCCTGCCTCTGAAGAGCGAATGCCTTGCCCTTGAATTCGCGGAATGTAACAGCCTGACCCGTGAGCTTGACCTTCTTGCCGTTATATCTGGCGACATTATCGAGCGCGTCCGTCCAGAACAGACCGAAGTCGTCGGGAGTGATCTCGCACACTTCCTGATTAAGATCATAGGGCAGGTAGTTGCCGATATCGAGCACCTGGTTATCTTTGCTTATGAACTGCAGGTTCACGCCGGGGTTAACAGACTTAACGGAGCCTCTTAACTTCGGGATATTGTTCACCTCGGGATCAACACGGTTGAAGATCGCGGTGTCGCAGTAACGGTAGTAGTCTGCGAAGAAAGTCTGCATGTTTCTGTAGTATTCGCTGTAAGTTGTTGCGTCTATAACAACGACTGCGGCTGCAAGAGCCCATCTCTCGGGAACGTCGACCTCGTCGAAAAACTTTCCGGGAGACACGGAGCCGTTCCACTCGATGAAGATAACGTCGGGCTTGTGCTCGGCTTCGATCCTGAACATGAGGTCGCGGTTGACTTCAGCCGTCTCTTTCTCGATTATGACGGGTGTGCCGTCGGGAAAGTTAATGTCGTCGTACTCGACGTCGCCGTCTTCTGTTGCCAGGATGACGATCTTTCTTCCTCTGAAAGCTTCGTTAGAAGCCCACTCGCCTATGACGGTAGTCTTACCGCTGTCGATCCAACCCGTGAAAAAGTAAACAAGACAATCTTCCATAAGCACACTCCATTATTAGTCGCGGATAACCGCGGATTCTATTTTCACGCGCTATATAATGAATTACAAGTGTCAAATGTATGAAAATTATGCCTGTTCAAGACCACCTGTGTTAGAATCTGTCCTATGAAAAGGATAATCATCGAGTCGCCCCAGCAGTACGTTGAGCAGGGAAAAAAGCTTCAAAGACAGATCGAGAATGAGACTGACAAGCAGGTCAGCCGCTTCTGCCTGTTCGAGCTGCGCAACCTCAAAAGGCTCCATGATTACCTGTATTCCCCGTTCATGGATCATATGATGGTAGCCGTAACTTCGACCGGCAATCTCGGCCTTATCTGGATATTCAGCGCTCTTATTCTGATGGCTCTGGATGCACCCAGACGCCAGTTCGGTTACTCCATGCTGATCGCACTGCTGTTCTGCATTACGATAGGCAACCTGATCATCAAGAATGTCGTTAAGCGTAACCGCCCGTTCTTTCACAAGAACTATAAACTTCTGATCAAGCAGCCGTGGGATTATTCTTTCCCTTCGGGGCATACTTTAAGCTCGTTCGCGGCTGCCACGGTGCTTTTCTACATGAACGGCGATATAGGCATAATCGCATTTATCTATGCGAGCCTCATAGCTTTATCCAGGCTCTATCTGCGTGTGCATTTCTTTACCGATGTCTTCTTCTCGATGGTGCTCGGAACGGGACTGGGTATACTGGCTGTAAAGGCATATGAGACGAGATTTTTCGGACTTATTTGATACAACAAAACCTTTGGTTGCGCTGTCTCCCATGGCGGGCTTCTCATGCGTGACTTACAGGGGGATATGTCACGGCATGGGTTCCGATTACGCTCCCACGGAGCTTACGAGTGCGCGTTCTATCGTGATGAACGGACTGTCGAAGAGTTACCGGTTCATGAGGATAAATCCGGAGACGGAAGGTGTTACGTGCATACAGCTTTTCGGAAATGTTCCAGAAGACTTTACCGAGGCAATGAAGCTTATATGCGAAGATGAGCTTCTCGGGCAGGTCGACATCTTCGATATAAATATGGGGTGCCCCGTGCAGAAAGTGGTGAAGACCGGCGCGGGATCCGGGCTGATGAGAACTCCCGAGCTTGCCGCGAAAATAGTCAGTGAATGCCGCAGGACCGCGGAATCACTGGGCAAAGTGCTCACGGTCAAGACACGCATCGGCTTCTCCGAGAATATGAAGAACGGCCCCGAATTCGCCTCGATGCTTGCGGGGAGCGGGGCGCAGGCGATCTGTGTTCACGGCAGGACCGCTGTGCAGATGTATGCGGGGCAGGCAGACTGGGAACAGATCCGTCTGATGCGGCAGAGCGTTGCCGGGAGCGGAGTGTATTTCTTTGCCAACGGCGATGTAACAGACGGTCCTTCTGCACGAAGGATACTCGATGTCACCGGAGCCGACGGCGTGATGATAGGAAGGGCTGCATGCGGCAACCCGTGGCTGTTCAGGAGTGTTAAAGATTATCTTCTGAATGACACAGAAGTAACAGATAACGGAAACATATCTTTACGCGAAAAGTGTGATATGCTGATAATTGAACTTGACGGAAGAATAAAGGAAGTCGGGGAGAATACTGCCGTTAAAGAGATGCGCAGTGTTATGCCCCGTTACATCAAGGGCTTCCCGGGCGCGGCTCCTATGAAGGTCGCGCTGTGCCGTGCAAGCACCAGAATGGAGGTTAAACAGATTCTTGATGACTGTTTGAAAGGAAGAGAAGATGAACATTGATGAGGTTTTTCTGGTCGTTCTCATGATCGGCGGTCTGTTCGTAACATTCTTCGGAATCAACTTCTACAGATATGCCTCGATTATTATGAGCGCTGCCGGCGGCTACATGCTCGGCAAGATTTTTTTCTCGGATATGCTTTCCGGTTTTGTCGGTGAGGGCGTATTCAGAGAAATGGACGGAAGTGCCGGTTATTCGTTTGTTCTCGGTATATGTGTTATCGGAGGAGCAGCGCTCGGATTCTTTCTCTATGAGATCATGGGTGCTCTTGTAGCCGGTGTAGGCGGAGGCTTCATGTTCGCAAGATTATTCCAGGCATTCCTCGGAAGAGACATGTCTTCCATTTTTATAGGTGCGGTGATCGGCGGACTCATCGGAATCGTCCTCGGCATTATTGCAGTTAAGTATGAAAGATGGGTATTGATCCTGTTTACTGCTCTTTGCGGCGCAAGGATCACGAGCTTCATGGGCGCAGCCATGCTGGCATCGACAAGTATCGCAGCTACATTGGCAAAACCGTGCGTAGGATTCTTCTCCCATTCGTTCCCTGAATGTGCCATAGAAATGGCTATCGCATTGGAGTTGTTCGTCGTTCTGACAATACTCGGAAACATCTTCCAAAGATTCATCAGAGAGGACTGATAATAGTCATAAAAAATTATCAATTTTGTCGTTGATTATTAGCGTTTAACTTGTTATCATTAGCTTAACGAAGGAACACTTCGTTACTGAAACAGACAATTTTCTATATCTATCCCTTATTCCATGTTGAGGGCATCTCGAGCAACAAATCGAGATGCCTTCAATAGTTTACGGAAAAATTATTCATCCCGGTCTAATGTCTCAATTGGGGACGGTTCTCAAATGGGACGTCCCATTTGAGAACCGTCCCCGTTTGAGACTCAGTTTACCTGATTGATATCTTTGCCGGTCCTGCCCTCGATAAACAGTTTGAGATTATTTGCTGCAGCTTCGATAAGACGGGCTCTTGTCTCGAGAGGTGCCCACGCGATATGAGGCGTGATCACAGTGTTGGGAGCCGTAAGGAGCGGGTTGTCAGCCTTCATGGGCTCGAAGGACACAACATCGCATCCGAATCCGGCAACTTTTCCCGATCTGAGCGCCCCGGCCATATCTTCTTCGTTGACCAGCGGTCCTCTGGCGGCATTTATGATGAATACGCCGTCTTTCATTGTTGCCAAAACATCTTTATTTATAAGGTTTCCCGTCTCTTCGGTGAGAGGGCAGTGCAGCGTAACGACATCAGCCTTCTTTACCGCATCTTCGAAAGCATATTCTTTCGCAGGGTCCTTCAGCTTATGGGGTACGGGGAGTACGTTCATGCCGAGCGCTTCGGCAATGACCGCGACTCGTGTGCCGATCTTGCCCATGCCGACGACGGCAATATTCTTGCCTGCGAGCTCCGTAAGGGGGGAGAGCCAGTAGCAGAACTGTTCGGATCTTACCCAGTCGCCGTTCTTGACGGATTCGTTATGAAGACCGACCTTGTCTGCGAGCTCGAGAAGAAGAGCTATAGTCATCTGTGCTGTCGCGAAAGTGCCGTATTCCGGGACGTTAGTGACTGCGATACCTCTTTTCCTGCATGCTTCAAGGTCGACTACGTTGAAGCCCGTGGCAATAACGCCGATATACTTAAGATCCGGAAGCTGATCGAGTATTTCTTCAGTAAAAGGGGTCTTGTTGGTAATAACAGCCGCGGCTCCCGCGGCATGCTCTATTATCTTGTCGGCAGGTGTGATGTCGTATGCTGTAACATTGCCGAGCTTCTCGAAGGGTTTCCAGTTAAGATCTCCGGGGTTGGCGGCCGAACCGTCCATGATTACGATATTCATAAGCAGATTGCCTTTCGTTTTCTTTAATAATATCAAAGCACAAAATACTTATTCCATAATTTTCTTTTATTGATAAACTATACGTGGAGGAAGTTACATTTATGTATCTTTATTGTTACGCACGCTCCGATAAAGCGAGAATGACAGGACAGAAACTTATAGATCAGGCAGAGGGCGAATGGATCGATGATCTCGAGTCCTTTGTGTCTGTTTACGGTACCTCAGGCCAGAGAGCAGACGGTACGGTGGTGTTGCTTCTGTACCAGGAAGCCTGCGTTAAGCTCCTCCTTGAACGCCTGTATCCTTCTGATATCAAGTATCCCATCATCAATATCACTCCTGACGGGAAGTATGCCGGAATCTTAAGACCCGGCGGATATAATACTTATCAGATACTCAATAAGATTACTTCGATCTTAGACTGCACAGCCCTTTCCGGCGAAGAGGATCTTAAGGATACCGCTCCCGATCTTATGCGTACGGTAATGTCCTATCAGATGAAAGCCGACGATGATGCTCTTCTTAAGGAGATCGCGGCATTTATCAAGGACGGCGGTTCGGTAGATGTATACAGCGATCTTCCTCTTGAGATGAGCGAGCCGGTTCTCGATTCGTTGAGTTACAGGACATTCCTGTTCCAGTCCAACCAGAAGAATGAACTGAATCAGGCATATGCTGCAGCCAACAGTGAAGATAAGTATTCCATATTCATAACATGCGCAGATCTTCAGGATACCGAGAAGAACGGCAAGGTACTTACTTTGGTTCCGAAGATCGTAGTGCTCGGCATAGAACTTGCGGCAAGGACGGATCCCGAGTATGCATCGAGAGTCTGCCGCGAAACTATTCAGAAGCATCATATCAATACCGATGCGGTCGTTACGGTAGCGGTTTCCGCGCTCTCGAAAGACAGCGACGCCGTCAGAATGATCGCTGAAGATCTGGGATGCTTTGTAACTTATTTTGATTCGAGACTTCTTAAGGCGGTAAGAGTCCCCCTTAATATCGGATTCTCGAATGAGAGACTGGATTCCGATTATTGTACGGCGGCGGCTTGCCTTGCTTCTGACAACGGCAGGATCCTTATGAGAAGAGCAGGGGAAAGGAATTCCGCTATCATGACCACGGCGGTCAAGAGAAGTCCGGTATTCCTTACATAACGGGTTTAAGAATTAGTATTCATTTTCTTGGGGGTTAAAAATGAGAAAGAGCACAAGGATTATTGCGGCAGGTTTGGCATTGTCTATGACAGTGCCCGTGCTTACTGCTTGTAAGAAGGGAAGAGGCGGAGAGAAGATAGCATCCGATACTCCCTGGTATAACCTTACGGTAGCCCAGATCGATGACGGCCTTGATGCCGATAATGTCGATTACGGCTACAGTAATTTCATAGGTGTTCATGGTGATAACTTCGTGTTCAGAAAGGGCGGCAGTTATAAGCTCCCCGACGGTTTTGACTACGACAACGACGACCGTACTCCGTATAATATTGATGAGATCAATGTATATGACATTAACGGTGATCTCATTAATACGGTAAATCTGAATGATGTAACAGCATCTTTTACCGGATATGATTATGTCGGTATCTCCAATATTCGCGAATCCGGCAATACTTATATGGCGGATGTTGAATGTGATGTTTTTTCTACAGGTGCGGTCGAATATTATAATATATATATCGATGTTGATAACGGTACGGTCAGCGATCCAGTTCCGATGGCGAACGACGGTCTGATTGACAATCTGGTTGCCAACGGCGGTTCGAATGAGCGTACTGTTGATGTAGGGGATTACAAGGTAACGGAGGTCTGGTTCAGCGGTGACGTTACCAATTATGTACTGGTAGTCGAAGACGCTAACGGCAATACCGGTACGATCGAATTAAGAAACGCCGATTCTCTGGCATCCGTATATAACATACAGGGTATTGTAGATGTCGGTAACAACAAGGCGGTAGTTATTGCGACATTAAGCGGCGGCGAGGCTGCTTTCTATGAGATCAACCTGCAGGCACTTACTGCATCCAAGATCAATGAGGATATGTCATGGCTTGCTTCTCATGTCAGCAGTATCACGACTGTATCCGGTCTCGGTACGGTAGTCAGCGAGAATGAAGGATTATATACCATCAACTATGACAACAGATCGATAGATCCTCTGTTCCTTTATGAATATGCAAATGTTAATGCATATGAAGTAGGAAGATTTACTCCTATTATGGTCTCGGAGAGCAGAGCGATCTTCTCAGGTACTCTTTATAATCCCTTTCCGGCGACTTCCAATACTGTTAAGACTGTATTTTATATTTTCGACAGGGCTGACAGTAATCCCAATGCGGGAAAGACTATCCTTGATGTTGCTTCTGTTAATACTATGTCTTATCCTTTGGCTTGTGCAATCTGCTCATTTAATGAGACGAATCCCGATTATTATATGAGACTTGATATGTCATATCAGATTCCGTCGACTGTTCAGTATGCAACCGGCGAGAATGCGGATCAGGATCTTGAGACTGCCGCCAACAATCTCGGTAATCAGCTTGCGATCGATATCATGTCCGGTACAGGTCCCGATATTATCATCAACGGTACCCAGTTCGGTATGCTTAATAATGATGATTATCTGCTTAATTTAAGTGACTTCGCAGCAACGAACCTCGGTTCGGATAAGTACTATACGAATGTATTCGAAGCGGCCAAGATCAACGGCAATCTGTATCAGATTCCCGTATCTTTCGGTGTTCAGGGCCTTGCTGCTGATGCTTCGGGTGTAAATGACGGACAGATCGGATTCACATTCGATCAGTATGCGGCATTCGTTCAGGGTCCGTGTAACGGACATGATCCCATCAATAAGGGCCGCCTGTATTTCTTTATCAATTGTCTTAACTGTATGTCCGACCTTATGGTATCTGACGGAGCGGTTAATTATGACAACGAAGCATTCAGATCCCTTGCCGAGTTTACTGCGTCTAATATAAACGAAGTTCTTCAGAGTGAAGAAGAAGAAGAGTATTACATGGATGAGGGTGCGGCATACGTAGCAAATGTACTGAACGTAGGCTATTACTTCAATGTAACATCCAGCGGAAAGGTTCTCGTCGGTATGCCTTCATATGACGGAAGAGGTCCTGCCATAACCGTCCATGATTCTGTAGGTATCTCTGCACAGACTATAGCGCCCGATGCCTGCAAGGAATTTGTTTCCCTGTTGCTCGGAGATCAGATCCAGGAGTATTACGGTGCTCAGGACGGTGTATGTGTTAACCGTGCGGCTTTTGCAACTGTCGGAGATAAATATATCGGAATCCACAACGACGAGGTCGATGCCAATTTGAGAAGATTCTCTGAGGCTGAGGCACGTTCCTACGGAATGAGCGTTGATTATTATGATGAGTCTTTTGTTACTTCATTTGAGCAGTTGGTCGAGTCGCTCGACTGCATGTATATCAACGACGGTTCGGTCAATGCCATCTTAAGAGAAGAGGTCCCTGCATACCTCGAAGGTCAGAAGACACTCGAACAGATCATTCCCGTACTTAACGACAGAATACAGACAGTAATAAATGAGAGAAGGTAATTAAAGGATTACATGCCCTCTTCTGAAGAGAAAAACAGCGATCAAATAACAGAAGTTAAAGAAACCCGGGCCGACCGCAAGCCGCAGGCTGATCCTGCTCTTGCGATCGACCCCGAGCGTCTTGCTCGGATGCATGAGAACAAGAAGAGGTTTCACCGTAAGAGAAGAATAAAAGACTGGGCGATGTTTACAGGCTATCTCACACCGAGCCTTGTCGGTGTAATGGTATTCTTTTTCCTGCCCTTGCTTCTGATACTTAAGACTTCTTTCCAGAGGTCGTCCACCAACACGGATTTTGTCGGTATCGAAAACTATGAGCGAGTACTTACCAACGAGGCTTTTATAAATTCTGCGAAGAACTCCCTTACATTCTCGGGAATCGCAGTGCCTTTGTCGGTAGTTCTCGCGCTGCTCCTCGCGATTCTTCTTAACACGAAGCTTCCCGGCGAGAGCGTATTCAGAAGCATACTTCTTAACCCTATGATGGTTCCCGTAGCATCCGTCGTTCTTATATGGCAGGTATTCTTCAGCTATAACGGTATGGCGAACGGCTGGGGACTTTACAAGCTGTTCGAAGACGGGCGAATAGACTGGCTTAAATCGGATCACTCGCAGCTGGTTATTCTGGCTTTATTCCTATGGAAGAACTTAGGCTATAACATGGTGCTTTTCCTGGCGGCGCTTAACAGTATCGATCAGGAGATCCTTGAGGCGGCTACTATGGACGGTGCAGGTTCGATCACGAGATTTTTCAAGATCAAGATGCACTTCCTTGCACCTACCTTGTTCTTCGTAGCGATCATGTCGCTTATCAATTCATTTAAGATCTTCCGTGAAGTATACCTTCTCACGGGTGATCACCCTTACCGTAACTTATACATGCTTCAGCATTTTATGAATAATGCATTTACCAACCTCGATTACAGTAAGCTGTCCGCGGGCGCCATTATCATGTGTGTATTCATGATAGTTATCGTCGGTGCACTGTTCTTTGCGGAATCCAAGTTCGATGCGGATATGGAAGGTTAAGACATGAGCCTTATGACCGAACAGCAAAGAAGAGACGCGGCTACTAACGCCAGACGTAAGGTTTTCACGAAGTATGTGCATGAACCGTCTTTTTTCGAGAAGATGGATGATGTCGAGCGCGAAGCTTTTTTCAAGAAAGAGAAGACAAGATCCGTAAGAGTTCTTCGAAGAAGAATGATAATGCACAGGATATCGACTGTTATCGGCATTCTCATTGCAGGATCCGTATCGCTCCTTGCGATAATCCCGGTATTCTTTACGTTCCTTAACTCGTTCATGTCATCTGCAGAGATCGCACATAACTACGGTGTTATATTCCAGAGTCTGTCGGGACATGCGGAGAACGGAGCTACCTATCTTTCGCAGTCGCCTACGCTTACGCTGGTCCCCCAGAAAGTAACGATAGAGCAGTACCTGAACCTTCTGTTCATGAGTCCCACGTATCTTCTTAAGTTTTGGAACTCGATTATTCTCGTAGTGCCTATCGTTGTCGGTCAGATGGCCGTATCCTGTCTTGCGGCATACAGCTTTGCACGTTACAGAAGAAAGAGAAGAGAGATCCTGTTCTTCTCATATATCATTCTCATGCTCATGCCGTTCCAGGTAACGCTTGTTCCTAACTACATGATCTCGGAGCAGCTCGGTATCCTGAATACAAGATGGGCGATCATACTGCCGGGTATATTCTCCACATTCGCGATCTTCCTTCTTACCAAGTACATGAGACAGATCCCAATCGCATACATCGAAGCCGCGAAGCTCGACGGTGCGACCGAGTGGCAGATATTCACGAAGATAGCGGTTCCTTTGTGTAAGAATGCTGTCTTTGCCCTTACGATACTTCTATTTATAGATTACTGGAACATGGTCGAGCAGCCGCTCGTCCTTCTGAATGTTGTTGATAAACAGCCGATGTCAGTATTTCTGTCGCAGATAAACGAAGCGGAGATCGGTATTGCATTTGCCGCATCTGCGCTGTACATGATCCCGCCGCTTTTGATCTTCTTATGGGGTGAGGAATACCTCGTAGAAGGAATCTCAAGATCGGGCGTCAAGTAACGGAGGAGAGTATGAAGAAGCACGAGAGCAAAAAGAGCAGCAGAAGATGGGTTATCAGGGCCATGGCAGTATTCCTGGTCGTACTGGCCCTGCTTACATTTTTCTCGAATACGATCATGAACATGACCATCCCGCTGGTTGTTACGGGTACGGCCATGCGAGGCAATCTGTCATATACCAACAGTGCGACGGGTCAGATCGTTTCCGATAACCAGATCGAGGTCAAGGGTCTCGAGGGAAGAACCGTAAGCGAAGTTCTCGTAAGCAACTATGATATGGTCGAGGAAGGAGATGTCCTCATGACACTCGTTCCCGTAGAAGACATGTCCGAGCTCGATGAGCTTGAGAATCAGCTTCTGACAGCTCAGCGCGCGCTTGAATATGCACAGAGAACTCCTCACCACGCACCTACTTATGTTGCTGAGAATCAGGCGATAAGAACTGCCGAGCAGGCTCTCGCAACTGCTCAGACCAACCTTAATAATGCAACAACAAGAGATCAGACGATCGCTGCCGCACAGCAGATCCTGTCTGCTAACCAGTCAGCAGTTGCCGCACTTCAGGCACAGGTAACTTCGGCATCAGCTTCAGTAGAAGTTCTCAATACACAGCTTGCTGCGCTTTATGCACAGCTGGCAGTTATCGACGGAACTGCAACCGTTGTTATCCCCACGACCGTACCTACGGGAATGTATGCGGCACGTCCTTCCGCTACTGCAGGAAAGTTCGATCCTGAAGAGCCGGCTCCCGCAGATCCTGATACTGCAACAGATCCCAATGCGGGTACAGTTGACCCCAACGTTGCTGTTGATGGCGATCCCGGTGAAGGAACAACTACTACGACAACTACAGCACCTACAACTCCTTCCACAACAGGGACACTGCCGCCCCCGACACCTACTTCTGACCGTCAGACAGTTGTCAATCAGATCGCTCAGGTTCAGGGCCAGCTTGCCGATGCACAGAACAGATTAAGCGGATATGCATCCCAGCTTGCTGCAGCTCAGGCAGCGGTTACGGCTGCGCAGGAGGTAATAACTACGGCAGAGGCACTCCCCAGCACATATGCGGCTCAGGATGCGGTAGCCGATGCACAGGCAGCTTTGTCCGCTGCTCAGGTAGCACTTTCCGATGCTCAGATCAATGCGGGCATCGCAGCCGATCAGTATGAAGACAGCATTGAAGACAAAGAGCGTACTGTCGCGGATCTCGAAGATAAGATCGCCAAGACACGTGCGAGACTTACGCAGACTGAGATCGTTGCACCTGCCGCAGGCAGAGTATGCAACATTACGGTTATTGCCGGCGACAAGTTCCAGGCAGAGCAGGTAATCTGCGTTGTCGTTCCTTCCGACAGCACTTACTCGGTATCTTTCACTTTCGATACCAATGTAGTTCAGAGCTATCAGGTAGGTCAGGAGCTTACGGCAAACTACTACTTCATAAGCAAGATCGTTATTACAAACATCAAGCCCGATCCCAACAACCCCAGAGATAAGCGTATCGTTAAGTGCGCTGTTTATTCGAACGGTGAGATGTGGCCGGGCGAGACCATCACGGTTACGGCCGACAAGGGTAATGCGACCTACGATCATGTCGTTCCCGCAAGTGCCGTAAGTGAGGACAACTCCGGTAATTTCGTATTTGTAGTCGATCAGTCTTCCGGACCTTTGGGCGACAGATATGTAGTAAGAAGAGTAGCCGTAAGCATTCAGGCAACATCCGGATCGTTCATCGCCATCAACGGCGAAGGTCTTGATAATGTCATGGTCGTTACCCGAAGTGAAGAGCCGCTTCATAACGGTGACAGAGTAAGACTTGAAGACTACAGCGGTAATTCGAACTGACGGGGACAGATATGGCATTAACCAACAGCGCGAAAAGATATATAAGAGATAAGATCTATCTCGGTAAAAGAAAGGTCAGGAAGATCGTCCTTGCAGCTCCCTTCTGGGTGCTGCTCATAGGCGTTACCATGACGTCTCTGGGTATAGGAAGATATATCTACCTTACCGATAACCGTAAAGATCAGAGCATGAATACATATTGGGAGTACGGGGCGCAGATGCCTTACCGTCAAATGTCCGTATATGCAAGGGGCGCAAGACCCGGAGGACCCGAGACGCCGCCCGTCTATATTAACAATACAAGTTCATTAAGACGTTCCGATATCCTTGCGATACGTACGGCTTTACAGAATATTGCCGATTCCAGCATGGGAGTATCCAGCAAGGGAGGACTTCCGGAGGACGGAAGACCGAGAGGCTGGGAGGACTGCTATTCGTCTTATCTTACGGCAACGATCACAAGCATCGCCGATCCTATGAGCAGGACTGAATTCAGTTTCAACAGCGCGAGTGAGATCATTGCCATTGACGGTAATTTCCCCGCATTCCATCCTTTCAGATACATGTCCGGCGGTTTTCTCCCTGAGATAGCGGTCGACAACAGACAGATCGTATTAAATGACGTACTCGCATGGAAGTTCTACAAGTCTTATGATGTCATCGGCGAGAAGGTAAGTCTGTGGGGAGAAGAGTTTACCATTATCGGCGTTGTAGCCGAGCCTTCCGACAGAATTGCCCGCGACGCCGGTGTTGAGCAGCCCAGAGCATATGTCTATTTCACCGCGATGGAAGAACTCGCGCCTCTTACGGCACCGTCCGCTGATACACAGCAGAATCCGGGCGGAAGTTCTTCTGCACCCGCAGCGTCTACAGCATCTGCTTCCGATGCTGCTTCGGCAATTCCCGGTGCATCATCAGCGCAATCAACCCGTCCCGACATGGCAATCCTGTGCTATGAGGCTATGCTCCCCGAAGCAGTTAAGAACGTTGCCAAGAATGACATGAGTTCTTCGCTTACGAACTATACTCCGGCAGATCCCAATTTCTATGTGGTAAGCAATACGGGACGCTTCAATGTTATTGATACATGGCGTTTCATGTGGCCTATAGGAAAGACCCAGGGAAGACTCGGAGCATACGAGCTTCCTTTCTGGGAGAAAACGGCTGACCTTACCTCACAGCATCTTTTCGCAGATGAGATACTGACCGTGGCGGGCTTCGTAACGCTTGTTTCCGGCACCATAATGGCGGCTCTGCGTTACCGTAAAATGTCTCGAAAATGAAATAAAAGCGGTATTCCTTCAAAAGTATAATTAATACAAGATGTATTTTTATGTATTTTAGGAGGAGTTTGCAATGATCGGGAAGAGAAAGTTAACAGCGTTGGTTTCTTCTCTTATGGCCGGCGTGATCTTCATGAGTGCATGCTCGGTCAATATGAACGGTATCGGCGAAGCATTTACCGATCTCGGGGAAAATCTGAATCAGGCTGCTCACGATAATAATGAGGAAGCTGCACCCGCAGCTGAGACTGTTGTAATAATCGAGACCGCAACGGAAGAGACGGCTCCCGCGGAGACGACAGAAGTAACGCCCGAACCGACGGCTACTCCTACTCCCACGGCAACGCCTACGCCTTCTCCGACTCCGGTTCCCCAGAGAGTTGATTTCTCCGAGCTTACCGAAGATCAGCTTACGGATACGATCACGATAGATTCGGAAGAATTCTCGGAGTCTGCTCACGCAGAAGATGACGACGATATACTTCTTGCACAGTTCTACGGAAACAGAGTGCTTATAACATCCGAAGAGATCAAAGGACCCGTTACCTCGGTTAACCTCATGCTCGATGCTTTCTATATGGAAGCGGAAGGTATCTATAACAGGGTAGTTAACGAGCAGTATGCGGCATATGAACTGGATCCCGAGATGGTACCCGATACCAAAGATGTATCTATATCATATGAATATTATTTTAATGGAAGACTTCTGTGCATCATCATGAATTACTCCGTAATCCAGGGGGATGAAGTTCTCGATACCAATACCGAATACTACAGATTCGATCTTTATACAGGTCAGATTGTTTATTCAGATATGCTGGTAAATGACGTGGATGCGTTCTATGACGGACTTGCCGAGGCAGTTGCCGACAGCACCAGAGACAGGGAAGATGAGGCCGAGGATTATGATATCGAGTTCTTCGTTGTAGAGACGGATGAGGACGGACAGACAACTGTTATTGCTGCCGTAAATACAGATGACGGCTTCGAATACTATACTGTCGAGCTTCCCGATCTCTATGAGAGTCTTACACGTTACGGAAGAGTCGTTTGGAATGTCACAAACATTGAAGCAGACGATGAAGATGTCGATGACGAAGATGAAGAAGACGAGGACGACGAGAATCTCGAAGACGAAGAAGACCTTGACGAAGATGAGGACGAGGCCGATGAGACTGAAGAGACCGAGTCTGAAAACGATGAGGAAGAAGAGGAAGATTAAGGTGCGATCTTTGCAGCGAAATTCACACATATTTCACTCACTTTTTTGAGGCATTTTTACAGACCGCACAAAAAAAGATTGCAACGATGTGCAACATGTTGTAAAATTCAGTCGTAAGTGTCCATGTTTTTGTGAGCATGCGTGCGAGCAAGGCGGATGGACCACATGAAGACAGAGCTTAGGCGAAGGCTTCATGTAAGCAAATTTAGGTCCTAATTGGACAGAAATAAAACCTTATTTTTTTAGGAGGCAAAAACAATGAAGACAAAGAAGATTATTGCTTTGATGTTGTCATTGGCAATGGTACTCGGTGTTGCTGCTTGTTCTGAAGAGCCTGCAGAGACACAGGGTGCTGGCGAGACAGCTACTTCTGCAGCTGAGACACAGGTTGCTGTTGCAGACGAGACAGAGGCATCTGCTGAGACAATCTCTCAGGTAGTTGAAGTTCCTGAGTACAACGAGCTCGCAATTGCTGATGTTGCTGATGAGGATGATGAAGTTGTCGTTTATGGATTCAACGAGGAAGTTAAGAACCTCATCGAGTCTTACTCTGACATCACTGTTCGTTATGAGCAGCAGTCATCTGACACAATTCAGCAGGTACTTGACAACGTTCTCGCTTCTGGTGAGGATGCTCCTGACATGTTCGCTTGTGACGCTGACTATGCCAGAAAGTACATGAAGTCTGACAACACATTGCCTATCAATGATCTCGGCATCGCTTACAGCGAGCTCTCTGAGATGTATAACTATACACTTCAGTTCGCTACAGACGATGAGAACATCATTAAGGGTCTCGCATGGCAGGCTTGCCCTTGTGGCGTCTTCTACAACAGATCAGTTGCAGAGGCTACACTTGGTGTATCCGAGCCTGAGGATGTAGCTCCTTACTTCGAGAGCTGGGATGCATTCCTCGAGACAGCTAGAACAGTTGCTGAGTCTGGTGAGTATGTTGCTGTATCCGCTACAGGCGACATCATGAGAGCTATCCTTGGTTCTCGTACACAGGCTTGGATCGTAGACGGTGAAGTTACAATCGATCCTGTTATGGAGCAGTACTTCGACCTCGCTAAGACACTCCACGATGAGGGCCTCACACACGAGACAACTCAGTGGCAGGATGCTTGGACAGCTGATATGTCCAACGGTACAGTTCTTTCTTACTGGGGACCTATGTGGCTCGCTAAGTTCTCTATGGCTCTTGATCCTTCTGCAAACGACGTTCCTAATCCCACATCCGGTGACTGGGGAATCGTTGCAGCTCCTGGTGATTCTTACTGGGGTGGTACATGGCTGATGGCATCCAAGTACTGCAACTCTAAGGCATCTGTAGCACAGATCATGAGAGACATCTGCATCAACACAGATTCTCTCCAGGATATGGCTAACAACGGTGAGTTCGTTAACAACATCTCCATCATGGACACACTTGGACATGATGCAGCATTCGGTCTTGAGTGGCTCGGCGGCCAGAACCCTATCCCGGTTCTCCTCGATGCAGCTACACAGATCGACAACTCTATCATCACGATCAATGACGGTGCTATCAACGATCAGTTCAACGCTGTAGTTGAGTCTTACATCCAGGGCGATATCGCTACTGTTGCTGAGGCTGAGTCCGCATTCATCGCAGCAGTTGAGGATGCTGGTATTGTTTAATTCATAACAATTGATTTAAACTAACTAAGGTAATTTGCGGGGCAGGGCAACACCCTGCCCCGCATTTCCTTAACTTAACAAATTTGGGCAAAATAATTTTGGAGAGTGACCAAGATGGCAAGAGGTACAAATACATCTTCCAGACGTAAAGGTATGAGCTATACCAAGTTTGGCTATATCTTTGTGGCCCCCTTTGTTATCGCATACTGCTTGTTCAGCCTCTATCCGTTGCTTACCACTTTCTGGTATTCAGGAACGGTTATGCAGAATGCTAATGCGAGCTTCTGGGGTTTTTCTCACAGAGAGGTTTATTACGACAGATACCTTAACCTGACAGATTATTATGATGATCTCCAGGGAAGCACAGGTATCAATCCTGCTGACTATGCGAAGATCAAGAACTTCTTCTCCGCACAGGAAGTTGCAGACAGATATTCCCCTATCGATCCTGAGGGACTTCAGGCTCTCGTAGATAACACAGATATTTCTGAGGCTACAAGAGGCAAGATCCAGCAGACGATCGATACAGGCGATATTTCTTATATCGCATCCGATGCTTCCGTAATGGAAGAGCTCAACACATGGAGCGCTAATTATGTTGATCTCGGACTTACCGTTATCAACCAGTTGAACAAAGTAAACGCAGCAGCTACAACAGCTGCAACACTTGCAGAGAGTGATTCTGAAGGATCCGAAGAGGATTCACTTACAGCTGAAGATATCCTTACAAGCAGTCAGTATGAAGACTTCCTTGCAACACTTCAGGCAGGTGAGTTCGATGAAGGTCAGACACTTCTCGTTAACTATCTCGCTAACTATGCGGGCGTAGATTCACTTTATGATTACTTCGCGGCTGAGGATGTTACTCCCGATGCAGAGTCGTTCTATTACATCTGTGCAAATCTGAATGCTCCTAACGCCGTTTACACATCAGCAGACGGAGAGACTGCGATCAATGCGATCACTGTTCCTTTCATGAGCAACCTTGAGACTTATCTCAATGCTAATGTATGGTCAACAACAGTTCCTTCGATCAGCTCTTATTCAAATATCCAGTCTTATATTGACGGTGATACAGAGCTCCACTCCGGTGAGGAGCAGCTCTACTCCGACCTTTGCACACTCGATGAAATGGGTCTCATTGTTAAGCAGGTTAAGTTGGTTCAGGAAGGCGATACTCTTGTACAGTCTTCTAATGCTACAGATAACATCCTTGCTGCAATGCGTCAGTATATCGACAGCAATTACTCATCCGACCCTATTAAGACAAGATCTTCACTTCAGATCGTTTGCCTTAACAACTACCTCGACGGTTCAATGAACGCAGGCAGAAAGAAGCTCATCGATGCAGGTATCGATGTTGACTCTTACATCTGCTTCGACGGTCAGTTCGATATCAACAAGTACCTTGAGTTCAAGGCTTTGATCGGACTTGATTCTGTTCTGACATTGGACAAGTATGAGGAACTCGATCAGGCAAGAAAAGATAAGAATGCAGAGAAGGCTCAGGCTAAGCTCGATGAGGCGCAGGCTGCTCTCCCTGCTGCACAGGCTGCTTATGATGCTGCAGTTGCATCCGGTGACGAAGAGGCTATTAATGAAGCTTATGAGGCACTCACAGCAGTTAATGTTGCTATCACAGACAACCAGTCTAAGGTTAACAGACCTTCCGGTCTCCTTGAGAAGGCTGATGCTACAAGAGATTATCTGTTCGTAGGTTTTGATAACTTCGGCGATATCTTTGGAAACAAGTACAGATTCAACAAGGTATTGGGTGCGTTCTATACGACATTCGTAATGTGGATTATCGGCTTCATTCCTCAGGTCCTCTTGTCACTGCTCCTCTCTGCTTGGTTCACAGATACTAAGCTCAAGCTTAAGGGTCTCAATCTCATGAAGGCTTTGATGTACTTGCCTAACGTTATCACAGCGGCAACCATCGCTATCTTCTTCAGAAGATTGTTCTCTTACTCCACAGGTGAGGCTACATCTGCTGTTCAGATGTTGCTCGATGCAGTCGGACACGAGAGAATTAACTTCTTCGTTAACCCCTGGTACACAAGATTGATCGTATCTTTCATCAACTTCTGGATGTGGTACGGTAATACAATGATCACCTTGATCGCCGGTATTACTTCCATCTCTGAGTCACTCTATGAGTCCGCTCAGCTCGATGGTGCTAACTCCTTCCAGACATACACAAGAATCACACTGCCTTTGCTCCGTCCTATAATGCTCTTCATCTTGGTAACATCTATGATCGGTGGTCTCCAGATGTACGATATTCCGTTCAACATCAACCAGTATCCTTCACTCGTTGCATTTAACGGAACATACGTCAGATGTACACAGACAGTTCTTATGTATGTAAACGAGCTCGCTTTCGGTAAGTCGAGTATCAAGCAGATCGGTGTTGCTTCTGCAATCTCCATCCTCTTGTTCATCGTTACAACAATCCTTTCCATCATCATCTTCTACATGATGAGAGATAAGGACGCAGCAGCTGCTGCAAAAGCAAAGAAACTCGCAAGAAAGGCAGGTGGCACAAAATGAGTACTAATCAGGAAAAGTTGCGCAGTAAGTCTGCCTCGATAAAAGCATACAGCGCACTCGTTTACGTTGTAGTTATCTTCTTTGCTATCCTTGCTATTATCCCTTTCTGGTACATGTTCATGAACGCCACATGGGATACATTCTCGATCCAGACCGGAATCAAGCTTTGGCCTAACTTCGGTCACATATTCGAGCAGCTCAAGGCTAACTGGGAGTATCTGTCAAACCGTTCGACATTCAGCTTCGCACTCGGTTTTAAGAACTCTCTGATCATCACATTGTCTTCTACGATCCTGACAGTTTACTTCTCCGCTCTTACAGCTTACGGCTTGAGCGTATACGACTTCAGAGGAAGAAAGCTTATCTTCACATTGATCGTAGGCGTTATGATGGTTCCTACAGCAGTTAACATCACAGGTTTCTACAGACTCATGAACTCCATGGGACTTCTCGGAACAAGATGGCCTTTGATCCTTCCTGCTATCGCAGCACCTTCGGTTGTATTCTTCGTAAAGCAGTACATCGATACATCGCTTTCCAAGGAAATCATCGAGGCTGCAAGAATCGACGGCGCCGGTGAGTTCTACACTTTCAACAGAGTAAGCTTGCCTATCCTCGTTCCGGCTCTTGCTACACAGGCTATCTTCTCCTTCCTGGGATCTTGGAACAACTTCTTCGCTCCTTCGATCCTCCTCACAAAGCAGGACCTGAAGACTCTGCCTTTGATGGTATCGTTGCTCTACGGTGACCGTTACACAGACTATGGTGCTATCTACATCGGTCTGTCCGCATCCGTATTCCCGATCATCATCGCGTATGCATTCCTCCAGAGATACATCATTCAGGGTGTTGCTGCAGGTGGTGTAAAGGAGTAATCCTTACTGCACAGAAATCTATTACAGATTTTCAAAGAAGAGCCGTGCAAAAGCACGGCTCTTTTTGTATAATCAAAATATCAAAAAAAACGGGAGGAAGTTTTATGAAGAAGGCAAGTAAGACACTCATCGCTTCCGTTCTTGTTGCTTCCATGGCTATGAGCATGACAGGTTGTTCTGCTGCAGCTAAGGAGTGCAAAGAGATTGGAACACAGTTTATCGAGGCAGCTCTTGAAAGAGAGATCGAGGATATGGCAGAGCTTTGCGAAGACGAAGACGATGCACTCGCAGCCCTCGCAGCTTACGAAGCAGCTTATGATCCGGTAGACGCTATCCTTGAGAGAGCTACAGTTGAAGCAGGTAAGGCAAGCGTTAAGAAGGACGGCGGTACGGTAGAATTCACTATTACCATCCCCGATTACGATGCTGCACTTGATGAGGATCCTGAGGATTGTGATGAGTTCGAGGGTCTGCTTGATGATGCTGATACTATCGAGATCTCCATCACTCTCGAGTTCGTTAACAAGAGAGATAACTGGGTAATCGATAATGTCGATGACTTCGCAGATGATTTCTACGGTGAGCTTTATGATATCGACTTCGGCTTCGAGTCAATGTACGAGGGTTGGATCGAATCCGAGAACTGGTGGGGTGCTGACGGTAACGTTTACGGCAGCGGAAGATCTTACCTTGATCTCGACTGTTATGTAATAAGTGATCATTATTATGATGATATGGACTACTACTTTGTTGTATATCAGGACGGTTCTTTGATCTACACAAGCCGTGATTATAATGATTACGGATTCCTCGAGCACTACTGCTATGCAGAAGACTGCAACCTGAGCTCATTCCCTTCCGGAAGCTATACATTCGTACTGTACGACCAGAACGATGTTGAGTTCTACAGATCTACATGTACTGTTCAGTGATCGGTTTTTAACTGAATGATCATGAGGGCCGCCCGGTTAAAGGGCGGCCCCTTTCTGTGTTTGTAAACGAACTAATAATTATGTTCTTCTTTGTTCAAAATGAACTGTCCATAGTGTAGAATAAAAACATCGTTTTATAAAAAATCACCACGGAGGCAAACCAACATGAAATTCGGTCATTTCGATGACGCGCGTAAAGAGTACGTCATCAATACTCCCAAGACACCCTATCCTTGGATCAACTACCTCGGCAATCAGGGATTCTTCTCCCTTATTTCCAATACTGCCGGCGGCTACAGCTTCTATAAGGACGCAAGGCTCAGAAGAATTACACGTTATCGCTATAACAACGTACCTCTCGATATGGGCGGTCGTTATTTCTACATCAATGACAATGGCACAGTATGGAATCCCGGCTGGTCTCCTGTAAAGACAGAGCTCGATGCTTATGAGTGCCGCCATGGTATGGGTTACACGATCATCACAGGTAAGAAGAATGACCTTAAGGCTGAGGTTACATTCTTTGTTCCCCAGAACTACGACGGAGAGGTTCAGCAGGTTGTCCTCACTAACGAAGGATCAACAGCAAAGGAATTCTCCATCTTCTCAATGGCTGAGTGGTGCTTGTGGGATGCTCAGGATGACTGCACAAACTTCCAGAGAAACTTCTCCACAGGCCGTGTAGAGATCTTGGGATCCACAATCTATCACGTAACAGAGTACAGAGACAGACGTAATCACTACGCTTTCTACACAGTTAACGATACTATCGACGGTTATGATACAGACCGTGATGCATTCCTCGGAAGCATCTACAACGGCTGGGATAACCCTGAGACAGTTAAGGCAGGCAAGGCTTCCAATTCCTTCGCTGACGGCTGGTCTCCCATCGCTTCACACTACAAGAAGGTTACACTCGCTCCCGGTGAGACAAAGACATTGATCTACATTCTCGGATATGCTGAGAATCCTCAGGACAAGAAGTTCGCTTCCACAAAGCCCGAGGGTCTTCTCACAAGAGAGACATGGGTTCTCAACAGAGAGAAGGCTGATGCAATGATCGAGAAGTACAACACACCTGAGAAGGTTGCTGCAGGTCTCGAGGAACTTCGCAATACATGGGATCATCTCCTCTCGATCTTCAAGGTTGATACACCTGATGATAAGGTTAACCGTATGGTCAACATCTGGAACCAGTATCAGTGCATGGTTACGTTCAACCTCTCCCGTTCCGCTTCTTACTTCGAGTCCGGTATCGGCCGTGGTATGGGCTTCAGAGATTCTAACCAGGATATCCTCGGATTCGTACATCAGATCCCTGATCGTGCAAGAGAGAGGATCATCGACATCGCTTCAACACAGATGCCTGACGGCGGATGCTATCACCAGTATCAGCCTCTTACAAAGAAGGGTAACTCCGATATCGGCGGTGACTTCTCCGATGACCCGCTCTGGATGATCCTTTCCGTTGCTGCTTACATCAAGGAGACAGGTGACTGGACAATCCTCGATGAGATGGTTCCTTACGACAACGACGAGTCACTCGCTAAGCCGATGCTCGATCACCTCAAGGTTTCCTTCTATCACATCGTTGAGAATATCGGACCTCACGGACTGCCTCTTGCAATGAGAGCTGACTGGAACGACTGTATCAACCTCTCATGCTTCTCCGACACACCGGGTGAGTCTTTCCAGACATACACAAATCCTAAGTTCAAGGCTGAGGGCGGCTATTCCAAGATCGCTGAGTCCGTATTCGTTGCAGCTCTGTTCACATACACAGGTCCTGCATACGTAGGTATCCTCGAGCACCTCGGTAAGACAGAAGAGGCTGCTAAGGCTCAGGCTGAGATCGATAAGATGAAGAAGAACGTCATGGAGTCCGCTTTCGACGGCGAGTGGTTCTTAAGAGCTTATGATGCTAACGGCGAGAAGATGGGTTCCCACGAGTGTGAGGAAGGTAAGATCTTCATCGAGCCTCAGGGCTTCGCAGTTATGTCTGAGATCGGTAAGGACGTAGGCGCTGATATCAAGACATTGAACTCCATCGATAAGTATCTGAACTGCGAGTTTGGTCTCGTTCTCAACAATCCTGCATTCACAAAGTACTACATCCAGTACGGTGAGATCTCCACATATCCGGGCGGATACAAGGAGAACGCAGGTATCTTCACACATAACAACGCATGGATCATCTGTGCTGAGGCTTATGCAGGAAGAGGAGAGAAGGCATTCGAGTACTATTCCAAGATCGCTCCTGCTTTCACTGAGGAGACATCCGACATCCACAAGACTGAGCCGTACGTTTACGGTCAGATGATCGGCGGTAAGGATGCTAAGAACTTTGGTCAGGGCAAGAACTCCTGGCTCACAGGTACGGCTGCATGGAACATGGTTGCCATCTCCCAGTACATCCTCGGTGTTAAGCCTGAGTTCGACGGCTTAAGAGTAGATCCTTCCATCCCTTCGGCATGGGACGGCTTCAAGGCTACACGTCAGTTCAGAGGCGACACTTACGAGATCACAATCAAGAATCCCGATCACGTTAACAAGGGCGTAAAGAGCCTCACAGTTGACGGTCAGGCTATCGACGGTTGCATCGTTCCCGTTGCAGGCGACGGCAAGACACACCAGGTTGAGGTAGTCCTCGGATAAATCTTGTAAAGACTTGAATTTATTTACGACAAGACCCCGTCAGCCCTTTTCGGTTGACGGGGTCTGTTGTAAAATTATTAGCGTATATTTCCTACTACAAAATGGAGGTTTCCCCATATGGCAAGCAACAAGACAGTTAACGGCATCAAAGCCAGAGATCAGCAGGTTTCTGCTAAGTCTATCGCATTGGGAAAGTTTAACAGCATCATCACAGGCAATGTAAGCGCACAGTACATCGGATTCACCAAGACTCCCGTTGTAGCTGCAGTAAGCGGTCTTGCATTCGAGTCACCCGTTGTATCGGTAGTGCTCCAGCTTAATGAGATCAACGATGTTCTTACTAAGCTTTTCGAGCAGGGCAAGAGTGTGCTCTTCACGGCAGAAGGTGACCTTTATGCAGAAGGTTCAAGTGCACCCGAGGCAATAAGCGCAGAGCAGAAGGCTGCAATCAAGGCTGCCATCGAAGGTGCCAAGACATGGGGCGGCGAGCTCGACGGCAACGGTGAGTTAAGCTTCGATCCTTCCACACCCGCACCGGGACCTCACTACTACACAAATATGCTGATCGGTAACCGTATCGGCTTCGACAGACCCCTGCAGAGCACGCCTAAGAGTGCAGTTGATGCATTGGGCGGCGGATCTTTCAGATCACATGCCGACACACAGGTTCTTGCCACAAGATGGGACTACCTGCCTGAGGAGAACGGTTTCCCTGCAAACAGACAGTTCTATCTTACAGAGAACGGCAAGCAGATCTTCTGGTCCGGCACGGCTAAGGCTGAGGGTCTGAAGAAGGTTACAACAACACATTCACAGAACAGAACGATCATCTCCTACGAGCTTCTGGACGGACTTAAGATCACAAGAACTATCTTCATCCTTCCCGCGCAGGACGACATGCCTCTTGCTACAGAAGCACAGATGATCAACATCGAGAACACGGGTTCCAAGGACAGAGACCTCCGTATCGTTTACACAGGTATGTTCGGTACGAAGCAGGTTCACGCTTTAAGTGAGGACGTTATCTTCACGACAGTCGTATGCGAGTCCGAGGTTTATTATGACGAGAACGACAATATCCTCGCCATCTGTAATGACCCCAACCCCAAGAATGCCAAGGGCAACATCCGCTGGAACACATTGCTCGTTCATGAGGACGGTAAAGTTAAGCTCCCGACACAGTACTGCGCGCGTTATGCAGACTTCGTAGGCGGCGGCACACTTGCAAAGCCTGAGTTCATCTCATTCCTTTCCGACAAGCAGTCCAGAAAGGGTCCCGGATTCTTCGCACTTGCAACTGCATTTACAGTAAAGGCAGGCGGATCCGTAAGAGCAGACAACTTCACATGTCTTTCTTCAGATGTTGTTAACGACAACTATGTAGTAGATCAGACAACCAACGAGGAGATCGCTAACCTCATCGCTTACTACAGCGACGAGAAGGCACTTCCCGCTATGTACGACAAGGTAGTTAACTTCACACACGACTACGCGAAATACATGAAGATCTCTCACGACGATAAGAACTTCGAGTCTTACGTTAACAACAACCTCCCGTTCCAGGTCTTCTATCAGACATTCGTATCAAGATCACTCGACTGGACACAGAAGGGTTACCGTGAGATCGGATTCAGAGAGATCCAGGACATCTTCGCTTCCATGTACTATTTCGCAGGTATGGGACAGCAGGAGTTCGTTAAGAAGCTTCTGCGTGAGTGGACAAGCAACGTATTCGAAGCAGGTTACACAAATCACAACTTCTACTGGTACGGCAAGGAGCCCGGTCAGTGGTCCGATGACGGACTGTGGCTGCTCCAGGCTCTCGACAGATATGTATCTTTGACAGGCGACTACGACTTCCTTAAGGAAGAGGTAGTAATGGCTCAGACTTATGAGACACCCGAGGCTGCCATGGAGGCTGTTAAGAAGGGCGAGGGCAAGAAGAGAACTATCCTCGAGACCATCAAGGCTATCCTTACTTACAGCGCAAAGATTTCCGTCGGTGCACACGGTATCCCGCTCATCGACAGAGCTGACTGGAACGACTGTCTGAGAGTTGACCCTGACTTCCTGCCTGCTGCAAAGAAGCTTGAAGCTTACAAGGAGCAGATCGCAGCTAAGGGCAAGGCTTACGGCGAGGTTCCTTTCGAGTCCGAGTTCTCCGAGTCCACAATGAACGGCTTCCTGCTCAAGGTTGCCATCGATGCTGCCAAGGGTATGTTCGAGAAAACAGGCGATGCTGCTTATGCTGCAGAGCTCGGCGAGCTTTCCGAGGCTGTTAAGAAGACAATGAGAGAGAACGCTTGGAAGAACGACTTCTTTGCAAGAGTTCTGTTCAACAGAAAGAATAAGCCCGAGCTCGAGTACCTCGGTGCTGCAGGCGATAAGCTTCAGGTAGAGGATGCTCCCGGAACATACTTCCTCAATGCATTCTCATGGTCTGTTCTTTCCGGATGTGCCGATGAGTCTCAGATCTCTACGATGCTCGACTCCATGGACAAGTACATCAAGTCACCTTACGGCTTCAGACTCTGCTCCACAGTTGACTATCCGAAGATCGCTCCCAAGATCGACGTTGCGCTTTATTATCCCGGTGACCGTGAGAACGGCGGTGTTTTCAAGCACGCTAACATGATGGCTGCAGCAGCTATGCTCAAGGCATCCAAGGAAGTTTCCGATGTTGAGCTTGCAGCAAGGCTTGCCAAGACAGCTTACTGGGTAATCGACTGCATCCTGCCTTACAGAACATTGAAGCATCCGTTCGACTCATGCGGTAACCCCAGGTGGTGCACACAGTACAACAACTCAAGCACAGGTGAGAACATCGGACCTACACTTTCCGGTACATCCACATGGCTCCTGTTGTGCCTGTTCTCATGCTTCGGCGTAGAGTTCACATCTGATGCACTCATCGTTGAGCCTTTGCTCAGAGACGACGACACAGAGCTTAACGTAACTGTTAACAGCGGTCTTGCTGTTTACGACATCAACATCACGAAGCCCGTGGGCTTCCGCCGTACAAACGAGGGCGTAAAGGTCTTCTGTGACGGCAATGAGCTTCCTGACTGCAAGGTACCGATCTTCACCGACGGTGCTTCACATAAGGTAGAGGTTAAGTTCTCGTGAAGCTTCGAAAAGCTTTATCACTGATCCTGACTATTGTATTGACGGCGTCGCTTACAGCGGCGCTTGTCAATATACCGGGAATTACGTCTGACGGACAGGCTGTATATGCTGCCGCCGTTGACGGAGACGACTGGCTGCACACTTCGGGCGGCAGGATAGTCGATGCGCAGGGACGCGAGGTCAGACTTACCGGTATCAACTGGTTCGGATATAACACCGGAACCAATATTTTCGACGGATGCTGGTCCATCAATATGGCGTCCGGGCTGAAGGCTATCGCAGACCACGGATTCAACCTTATCAGGATCCCGATCTCCTCGGAGCTGATCCTCTCATGGAGAAACGGTCAGTATCCGCAGGCGAACTATAACTCATACACCAATCCCGAATTAAGCGGCATGAACAGTCTTCAGATTCTGGATTATGCCGTTGCCAAGTGCCGTGAATACGGGCTCAAGATCATGTTCGATCTTCACAGTGTGGACAGTAACGGCGGCGGTCATATGTATGAGTACTGGTACAACGGCACTTATTCCGAGGATGACTGGATAACATCGCTTACATGGCTTACAAGCCACTACAACGGCAACGATACGGTCATCGCGATCGACCTTAAGAACGAACCTCACGGCGGTACTGTCTGGGACGGAAGCAATGCTCAGAATAACTGGAGAAGAGCGGCTACGAGAGCGGGTAATGCCATCCTCGATATCAACCCGAATCTTCTTATCGTTATCGAAGGTATCGAGACCTGTAACGGTCAGACGGCTTTCTGGGGTGGCAACCTTCAGGGAGTAAGAAATTACCCGGTCAACTTCGGTTCTGCCGACCGTAATGATCAGATCGTTTATTCACCTCACGACTACGGTCCGGCTGTTTATAACCAGCCGTGGTTCCACGGGGGAAGCTTCTCCTATAACACTCTTTATACAGAGTACTGGCACAATATGTTCCTCTATATCAGGGAAGAGAATATCGCTCCTTTGCTGATCGGTGAGTGGGGCGGATTCATGGACGGCGGTGCCAATGAGCAGTGGATGAACTGTGAAGCCCAGATGATCAACCGTTACGGCTTGAGCCATACATTCTGGTGCTTCAATGCAAACTCAGGCGATACGGGCGGTCTTGTAGGCTATGATTTCCAAACATGGGACGAGGCTAAGTATGCGCTCGTAAGACCGACGCTGTGGCAGACATCATCCGGAAGGTTTATAGGACTTGATCACCAGGTTCAGTTAGGCGCGAACGGCGTTACCGTAACGGGAGGATCTTCCTCGGCGGTTACATATACTTCGCCCCAGTCGAATTCCAATGTGGTCACGGCAGAAGAACAGCAGTATGCGATGGACTTTATCGAGCGATTGTATGTAAATATGCTCGGTCGTTCTTCCGACCCTCAGGGCAAGGCATACTGGTATGCAAGACTAGTGAATAATACTGTCGACGGTATGACACTTGCGGACGGATTCTATTTCTCGAATGAGTTTACCGCGATGAGTGCGAATATGAGTAACGAGCAATTCGTACGGCGTATGTATATCACGATACTCGGACGCGAACCGGACGGAGTGGGACTTCCTTACTGGACCCAGCGACTTGATTCGGGTGCCATGACACGCGAGCAGGTCTACAGAGGGTTCCTGGGTTCGCAGGAATGGATCGGAAGATGTAATGCCAATGTGCTTCTGAGACCATGATCGGCAGATGCAGAAACTGTACAGGTCAATTGACCTTCGATCCGGGAAAGCAGATGCTTATCTGTGATAACTGCGGGGGAACATTTGCCCCCGGAGATTACGGTGTCACGGAAAAGGAACTTCTTTGGGATACCAAGGTCGAATCCCTAAGCGATATATACGGTTTGGATGCTCCCGAATATATAGACCGCTATGTATATATCTGCAAAAGCTGCGGAGGAGAGGTCATCATCAACGGGACGGAAGTCTCGACGAGATGCCTTTACTGCGGCAATACCGCGGTCGTATTCAGCAGGATCACCAAGCAGAAAAGACCGGGGTATATCCTTCCTTTCAAATTATCTGCCGATGAGGCTCTGGGAGCCGTGCGCGAGAGGTTCGGCAAAGGATTATTTATTCCCAAGAGCATCAGGAATTTTAAGCAGGATGAAGTACGCGGAATATATATTCCTTACTGGATCGTTAACTGCCGGCATAAAGGTTCGGTTGTAGTATCCGGAAGCGTCAGAAGCGGCAGAAGGACCAGGACCGAGTATTTCGGCAGGGCAGGTGTTATGAATATCACGGGCCTTCCTCTGGACGGATCAAGAATGCTCTCCGATGAGAGCAGTTCAAGACTCGAGCCGTATAACCTTGATGATCTTACGTCATTCAGTGAAGAGTATCTTCTCGGGTTCTATTCGAATATTTCCGATGTCACTTACGGAAATCTCAAGAGTGCGGCGAGCAAAAGGGCTGATGAATACTTTGATGAACTGGTCCTTAGGAATGTACATGAGGCAAGTTCGATCAGGATTCATTCGGAACAGCACCGGACCGATATTGATTATAAGCACTTGAAGTATGCGATGCTGCCCGCATGGTTTATTACATATACTCATAACGGGACTCACAATACGGTAGTTGTTAACGGACAGACCGGCAAAGTGGTATGCGGTGTTCCCTGGGATAAGAGGCTTTTCTTCCTTTTGATGACAGCTGCGGGCCTTTTACTGACGGGTCTGTTTTTCCTGATATTCAGGAACCTGCTGCCGCTTCTTATCGACTTTAACTTCGAGAAGAGTACTGCGGCGGGAATAGAGATCCTGGCGGTAATAGCAGCGGGAACGATCGCTTTGTTCTCGTGCGGTATAGCAAGGATAAGGAAGGTTATGAGCAGCATCGATCTTACGCAGGATGTATCTATCTTTAATTTCGCGGGAAGGAGACAGGGATAAATGGATATACTCGCATTAATAATCTCACTGGGCCTCGGGTTCGGAGTGTCTTTACTTATCTTCTCCTCTCTGCTCATAAGATCTAACGATATCGGCAACGCGGCAGGATCGAAATCCCAATATACATTCGGCATTGATTACGAGATAAGAAGGAATAACTTAAGCCGGGGCGAAGCAGATTCATTCGGATCCGGTTATATAAGCGGGGAAGAAAACCTTCCTACTGGTGTATAATTGACTGATAACGAAGCGGAGGAGTCGTATGCCTTATTCAAGTATTTTTCTGTCTCAGATAGTCGAGCACTTCGAGTTGGAAGTTGTTTACGATTCAGGGGATATTGAGGAAAGAAGAATAACTGTCGCGGACGTTACGCGTCCCGGACTTCAGCTTGCAGGATACTATGACCACTTCGGTCCCGACCGACTTCAGATCGTCGGTAACATGGAGCATGCATTCCTTTGCAATCTTACTTCCGAAGACAGAAAGAAGTCGATATCCACGCTTTTCGAGAAGGATATACCTGCGCTTATAATCACGCGTAACCACGAGGTGCAGACAGAAATCTTTGAGGCTGCCGAGGAGACGAAGACTCCGGTATTAAGAACCGCCGAGGCGACATCCGATTTCTCGAGCGAGCTTATAAAGTACCTCAAGATGGAGCTTGCTCCGAGAGTGTCGATGCACGGCGTTCTCGTAGAGGTTAACGGTGAGGGTATCCTGATCCTGGGTGAGAGCGGCGTAGGTAAGTCCGAGACCGCGCTCGAGATCGTTAAGAGAGGACACAGACTCATAGCAGACGACCAGGTCGAGATAAGGAAGGTTTCCGAGACCACACTCGTAGGCAAGGCGCCCGATGTCATAAAGCACCTGATCGAGATTCGAGGCATAGGCATCATGGATGTTAAGGAGCTCTACGGTGTATCGTCAGTTAAGCCGCAGGAGTCCATCGACTTCGTAATCAATCTCGAGATGTGGGATGAGAACAAGACATACGACAGAATGGGTCTCAACGAGGAGACCACGGAGATACTGGGACTTAAGGTTCCTTCCATAACGATACCGGTAGGACCCGGACGTAACCTCGCGATCATCGTCGAGGCTGCGGCTATCAACTACAGAGTCAAGAAGATGGGCTTCAATGCCGCACAGGATCTTGTCTCGAGAGTCTTCCCGGGAGGAAACTTAAGCTGATGCAAATTGAGAACATAATTCAAAGAGACGTATTGCTGAAGCCTCTTACTACGATGAAGACCGGCGGTCCCGCATCGTACTTTGCAGAGCCTTCTTCGGAAGAGGAGATAATAGAGCTTCTTAAGTTTGCCGGGGACAATAATCTGGAGACGTTTGTATTAGGCAACGGTTCCAACGTCATCGCGGATGATGACGGATTCGACGGGCTTATCATAAAGCTCGGGAATAACATGTCCGGTATTGAAGTTAAGGATGATCCCGGGGACAGCGGTTACGGCATCATCACGGCGCAGGCGGGCTGCCTTCTGTCGAAGTTCGGCAACAGGGCTGCGTTGGAAGGATTCGAAGGAGCCGAGTTTGCATGCGGCATACCGGGAAGCGTCGGAGGCGCGGTCTTCATGAACGCGGGCGCTTACGGCAGGGATATCTCCGACATAGCAGTCGAGGTCAGATACATAGAAGACGGACAGATCAATGATATGAAAGTAACGAAGGACGACTTCGGTTACAGAACTTCGTTTTTCGCGCACGGGACAAGGATCGTAACGAGACTTACGGCGAGACTTAAGAAGGGCGATAAGACAAAGATCGATGCGCTCGTAAAGGAACTCCGCGACAAGCGTAATGCGTCCCAGCCCCTGACCGTGCCTTCGTGCGGATCTACGTTCAAGCGTCCCGAAGGTTACTTCGCGGGCAAGCTCATACAGGACTCGGGGCTCAAGGGATTCTCTTTGGATGATTCGGGCGCCGAGGTAAGTCCGAAGCATGCGGGTTTCGTTGTAAATAACGGCGGTACCGCAGGCTCAAAGGATATAAAGAGACTTATTAAGCATATTCAGGATAAAGTATATGAGGACAGCGGAGTCAGGCTTGAGTGTGAAGTAAGATTTCTTGGCGGGAGAAAAGACTAATGGACATCATCATTTTGACGGGAATGAGCGGAGCGGGAAAATCGCAGGCTGCGGCTTACTTTGAAGATCACGGATATTTCTGTATCGATAATCTGCCGCCCGTACTGCTTCCGAGTATTGTCGAATCCTTCATGAACGAAGGCGAGGAGGGCGGTCCGTCCATAGACAAACTGTGTATCGTCGTCGATGTCCGCTTAAGAAGCTATCTTAAGGGCTTTGATGCCGCCTTGGTTAAGCTTGATGATCTGGACTGCACTTACAGGATAATATTCCTCGAGGCGAACGATAACGTCCTCGTAAGCCGCTACCGTCAGACAAGAAGAACGCATCCCCTTACGGAAGAGATGAGCCTCGTTGACGCGATCGCAGCCGAGCGTAAGATGCTGCAGGGAATCCGCGGGCGCGCCACGAATATCATAGACACCACCATGACGACTCTCTCCGCACTTCGCAAAGAACTGCGAACTGTCCTTGAGGAAGCGGAGACATCGGGTCTGTCGATCTACGTAGAGTCTTTCGGCTTCATGTACGGTCTGTCGTCAGACAGCGATGACATTGTTGACGTAAGATTCCTACCTAATCCTTTCTGGGTAGATAAGCTTAAGATGTTGAGCGGTAAGGACGAGCCCATCGCGGAATACCTGATGGGATTTGAGGAGACGCGCGTATTCATAGATAAATTCAGCGATACGCTAAAATACATGATCCCTTTCTACATAAGAGAGGGTAAGACCAGACTTAATATCGGAGTCGGATGCACCGGCGGACGCCACAGATCCGTATTTATCGCGGAGACTTTGGGCAAGATCTTTGCCGATGAAGGCTACAAAGTCACTGTGCATCACAGAGACATAGACAGAGACCCCAGATATGACCCCAAAATCCCCGAGACAACCTGAGTACAATAAGGAAAGCTTCTCCAAGCAGGTTAAGGCTGAGGCTGCGGCGCTCCCTGTAAAGAAGGAGGAAGACAAAAGAAGCCTTGCTTCCGGTATTATCATGCCCGGAACCGCAGTAAGGGATTATGCCGCGGAGGTTTTGGGGAAGTGCAGGGACGAGCTTAATAAGTCAAATGAGAAGATCTCACTCGATCCCAAGAACGGGGCGAGGCTTTTCTTGAGGGGCGTGTTCCTGTCCTGCGGTTACATAACCGATCCCAAGTCCGCTTACAGAATCGAATTCAGACCCGTAAACGAAGAGGCGGCGGATGTAATCACCGGCATACTTTCAGGGTACGATATACCATATACGGAGGCTGTAAGGGGCGAAGTTCATGTCATTTATGTAAGAAACGGCGATGCCGTGTCGGATATCTTAGGCCTTATGGGAGCAAGTACCGCGAGACTTACTTTCGAGAGCATAAGGGCGGAGCGCGAGATGAATTCGGGGGTAAACCGCGAAGTTAACTGTGATTCGGGCAATACCGGACGCCAGGCGGATGCCGCGGCAAGAAGAGGAGAGCTCATAGGAAAGCTCATGGCGTCCCCTGAGGCCGAGAAACTTCCGAGAAGCCTTTATGAGGCGGCTGTCGTGCATCAGCAGAACCCCGGAGCGTCTATAGCGGAGCTTGGAAAGATGATGAATCCTCCTATAGGGAAGTCGGGAATGAATCACAGACTTACGCGTCTTCTCGAAATAGCCGAAAGTATGTGATATTATTTCCCTTATGGATTTAAGAAATCAGTACATTGAGCCTGATAACAGCTATCATCAGCCCTCGCACGATCCTTCGGGCGGAACTATGGTGCTGGTGGTCACTCTGACCATAATCTCGGTCGTGCTGACGTCCGTATTGGCTGTCGTTTACTATTCCAAGAAGAATAATCCCGAGACGGATGTAACTTCCGGCACCATGATCAACAGCTATATCGCGGTATCTACGGCTACGCCTACTCCGGTGCCGCCGCTTGCGGATTACCAGAATCCTATCCTTTATCCCGCAACTGCAGGTATCAATATAGATCCCGATGCGATAATCGATGACAGCGTCAATCCTTCGATGAGAGGCATCACCCAGAATATTATCGTAGGATCTCAGATTATCTCGGACTATTCGAGGGAGAATCCCATCAATATCGGCGATCCTCTGTACTATACGCAGATTCCCGGAGTCCTCACATACAGGGGCAACAACTTTAGAAATACGGCTTCGTTCGGTTACCTGACTCCGTCAGACGGCACTGTCGATACACTGACTCAGGTTTGGGAGTACGAGAACGGACACAGCCTGCTGTCTTCCGACATGACGTTCGAATGGACGGGATACAGGCTTACGGGTCAGCCTCTTATCGTAAGATGGCCTTCCGAGACCCTTTCACACATGAATGTATATCCTTCGGCTATAAGACCTGATTTTACCGAGGTTATCTGCCCTTCTTTGGACGGTTATATCTATTTTATGGACCTTGAGAACGGCAATATGACCCGTGATCCGATCTATGCGGGCGTAAGCATCAAGGGTACTGCAGCCGTGGATCCCAGAGGTTACCCTCTTCTTTATATCGGTCAGGGCGACGATAACGGCGAATACGGCTTCGGAATGTATATCTATTCGCTGATCGACGGATCACTTCTTTATTCGTACGAAGGTCTTGATGACGGCGCATACAGAATGAACTGGAGCGCTTTCGACTCGTCTCCCATTATCGATGCGGCCACGGATACACTTATCTGGCCGTGTGAGAACGGCATTATCTACAGCTTCCAGCTCAATTCCCAGTACAATTCGGTAACGGGACAGGTCTCCGTCAATCCGATGTGCACGGGTTACAAATATATCTTCAACGATACGCAGGGAAGATACTTGGGTGTAGAGAGTTCGGCCGCGGTTTACGGTCATTACTGCTACTTTATGGATAATAACTGTAATCTCGTGTGTCTCGACCTTAATACTTTGCAGATGGTATGGGTCTTCAGAACGGGTGATGATTCCGATCTTTCTCCCGTAGTGCAGGAAGAGAACGGTATTCCTTATATCTATATAGGTACCGAAGTAGATAATCAGAGCAGCGGAGAGTATAACGGAGCGGCTTATACATATAAGATCAACGGTCTTACGGGTGAGGAGATCTGGCAGACCTCACAGTCATGCTATACCTATAACGGCGAGACTTCCGCGACCGATCAGAGCGGCGGCTGCGTCGGCAACCCCATTATCGGCATGGGAAACATCTCAAACCTCGTTATTTTCTCGTATTCCATGACCGACGGACTGACCAGCGGCAACCGTCTCGTCGCTTACAATAGGGACACAGGCACAGAAGTTTGGCATTATGACATGAATATTTATACATATTCATCACCCGTCGCATGCTACACCGAAGATGGAAATGCATATATAATTATTGCTGACAACTTGGGACAGATACACCTGGTTAACGGATCTACCGGTGAGAGAATCACTTATATTCAGGTAAGTTCGGAGAATTCGGGTGTTACTTTCGAGGCGTCGCCGGCCGTATTTGGCAATACCCTGGTAATAGGAACATCCCAGGGATCGGTATTCGGAATACGGATCGATTAAGAGGGGATATGAAGGCAGACGACAGATACAGTAAGATCACCACTCTCGAGGTGGAGATAAGCTCATTTACGGGCGGCGGTTATAAGGTCCGCTATGATTTCGCGCGTAAGCTCATATCCTGGAACGACGGCTACATGTGGAACAACAACTTTATGAAGTCGCTGACCCCCGCGAAGTGTGAGATGATGACATCCGGACTGCCCGGTACCGGTATGATCGAGTGGATGGAAGGCTATAACAGGGGTGAACTTGCAAAGTACGGCGTTCCTACTGCGAACCCTTCTTCCTGGAGAATCTGCATTAACTTCGATGACGGGACTGATCTTGTGTCCAGCCACACAAAGAATTTCCCCAAGAACTGGACAAAGCTTAAGGAGATCATAGAAGCTACCACCGAGTGTTGTTTCAGGCTCCGCTGACCGCAGATAAGCGGTTCGAATCGTTTATTTACCCCCCGTTGTATGTTAGAATACGTAGGCGGGATTTTTTATTTGGAGGTTATCCTTTTTGGATTACGCTGAAGGCCTGTTTCTGGGCAGATACTGGAGTGATACTGATTTTGAGAACAGACGACACGTCGAGCTGTTCCTCCTGTATGGTGTCCTGACTTTCATATTTCTCGTAATGTTCTATTGGACGGGAAGTCCTTTTATCGGTGTTGGAAGCTTCGGTATGTTCAGCATCATCATGCTGTCTTTGCTTACCGTAGGCAATCCTGTCCTGTGCTTCAGATATTACGGTATGCCCCTGTGGGGCAAGGCATGTATTCTCGCGGTAAAGGTTTATAAAGCCTATCTTGTAATGAGTCTCACGGTAAGTCTTATCATTCCCAGACTGACCGTACAGAGCAACGGACTTAAGGATTTCCTTATCGATTACCTTAATTCCACTCTCGAGAGCTACACTGAGAAGTTCGCGTCAGGCGGCGGCAGTTTCTCGACGGTAATGGGCGTTCTTACGGGCGGCATTCATGTTGTGCTCGTTATAGTTCTCGTTATTGCAGCTCTGATACTTATCCCGGGACTGTTCGTTCTTATCTTCAAGGCTGTCCAGTATTTTTACGATCTGCTGGTCGACAGACTCATCTTGAGAAGGTATTTCAGACACAGAAGATAAGAGGAGGAAGTATGGCACTTCTCGCAGATAAGATAAACGTAACGGTAGAAGAACTTGAAGAGAATCTCGGACAGAAGAAGCTTCCGGAATTTATAAGCAGAAGTGAAGAGGGATTCATATCCCGTATCGACAAGATCGTGGATATCATGATTGAAGATCGGTCCAAGAAGGCAATCTTCGTTGCGGGTCCCACGTCTTCGGGTAAGACGACATTTACGATGCGTCTGTCACAGGGACTGTCCAAGGCGGGAAGGAAAGCAGCTTTCCTGTCGCTTGATGATTATTATTTCCTTAAGGATCTTCAGTTCGACAGAGCCGGACGCCCGGACTTCGAGACTATCGATGCCATCGATGTAGACCGTGCTCATAAGGATATTCACGATATCATCGAAGGTAAGACCGTTATTCCTCCGTTCTTCGATTTTAATGACAGGAAGCAGAAGGAGAGGGACGCTTCGGAGGCTATCACGCTTCCCGATGACGGCGTTCTGGTCGTAGAAGGACTTCACGGCCTTAACAAGAGAATCTCGGGAGACTTCGACGGCGAGATATTAAAGGTATTCATCATGCCTTACGGCAATGTCTTCTCGGACCGTAAACTTATGGACAGCGCCGAGATCAGACTTCTTCGAAGGATAGTAAGAGACAAGCGCCACAGGTCTTCGCACGCTCTGTCCACGATCGATTACTGGCCTATGATCGCGCATTCCGAGGAGAAGTATTATACGGAATATCTCGCGGCTGCGGATTATCACGTCAATTCGTTCCTTCCTTATGAGAGCCTTATCATCGCTCCGCTCGCGCTTGAGGATATTAATGAAGCCTTGCTTGCGCTGGACGAGGGCAGACTCGAGCCTAACGTATTTATGGAAAGATCCCTGACGGGTAAGGATTTTGCCGATCTGTCGGCAGCTCTTACCTGGGCAGACAGGCTCGTAAGGCACTTGAAGAAGATCCCGAAGGTCGATCCTTCCAGAGTTCCTTCGGAATCAATACTTAATGAATTTATCTCGATGTAAGGAGGCATAATAATGCCTATCAGAATAGCAGACAATCTACCGGCAAGACATGTTCTCGAGGGCGAGGGCATCTTCGTTATGGAGGAGAACCGCGCCCTATCGCAGGATATAAGACCCCTGCATATTGTCATTTTGAACCTCATGCCGGATAAGGTTACTACAGAGACGCAGCTTCTGCGCACATTATCGAATACACCTATTCAGATCGATATCGATCTTCTGAGGATCTCGACTCACGAGTCCAAGCACACAAGCGCCGAGCACATGCTCAAGTACTATGAGACTTTCGACGAGATCAAGTCCCGTTTCTACGACGGCATGATCATCACCGGCGCTCCGGTGGAGCAGATGCCTTATGAGGAGGTCGATTACTGGGACGAGCTTTGTAAGATCATGGAGTGGAGCAAGACCCACGTCTATTCCGTAATGCATATCTGCTGGGGCGCGATGGCAGGTCTTTACTACCATTACGGCATCCCGAAGTATGATCTTCCGGAGAAGTGCTTCGGCGTGTTTGAGCACTCGATGACATGGTCAAAGCCCGTCAAGCTCTTCAGAGGATTTAATGACGTTTTCTACGTGCCTCACTCCCGTCACACGGAGCTTAGAAGGGACGATATCGCGAAGATACATGATCTTCGAATCCTTTCCGAGTCTCCCGAGTGCGGAGTCTATGCGGTATCGGACCGTAAGGGCAGGATGTTCTTCCTTACGGGTCACTCCGAGTACGACCGCTACACGCTTGACAGCGAGTATAAGCGCGACGTCTCTCTGGGCCGTCCGATCAAGCTCCCCATCAACTACTACAAGGACAACGATCCTTCGAAGGAGCCCGTAATGCTGTGGAGAGCTTCTGCTACACTGCTTTTCACGAACTGGCTTAATTACTATGTATATCAGGAGACGCCTTTCGATCTGTCTCTTATTAACGAAGAGAAGAAGAACAAGATAGACCTGGAGGATACATGAACCCCGAAGGCACCGTAATTACCGAGCAGCTCGTACGCGACATGGCTCCCGCAAGGGACGACAAGTGCCACAAGAATGATTTCGGGCATGTGCTTGTCATAGCGGGGTCCGAGTTCATGACGGGCGCGCTGCTGCTTTGCGCATCTTCGGCGCTTCGAAGCGGTGCCGGTCTCGTTACGGCCTTCTCGACACGTGAGGCACTCGAGCCTTTGAAATCTTACAACCCCTGCGCGCTCACGGCTTCCTGGGAGGACGGCGTTACGGCAACCCTGCGAAAAGCTTCCGCCCTCATGAAAAAGACCACGGCAGTTGTGATCGGTCCCGGTCTCGACGAGTCCGACCCGAGATCCAAGGCTTTGGTCGAGGAAGTGCTCCTTAATGCGAAGGCGCTTGTCATCGATGCGGGTGCGCTTAACATAATCTCGAAGTATAAAGAGGAATTCCTGCCTGTATTGGCCACGCGTAAATCCCGCGGACTGCTTCCTGCCGTGATCACTCCGCATATAGGAGAGATGAGAAGGCTTCTTAAGGGAGAGGTTACGCCTGAAGTGTGTGCCAAATTTGCGGTGGATAATACGTGTCTTCTTGTGCTTAAAGATAATAAAACTCTGATATATACCCCGCACGACACATGGTATAGTATTCAGGGTGATAACAGCGGCATGGCCAAGGGAGGAAGCGGCGACGTTCTGACAGGACTGATCGGCGGGTTCCTCGCACAGGGCATAAAGCCTTGTAATGCAGGTGTTGCAGCGGTATATATGCACTCCAAGGCAGGACTGCTTGCGGCGACGCTTAAAGGCAAACGCTGTATGCTCCCGACCGATGTATTGGAAACTCTGACGCAGACGTTCAGAGAGACAGGATGGTAAGAGGCTGAAGATGGGCATAATAGAGAACGGTGTTTTCTTTGACAGGACTTGCGTAGAGATCGACAAGTCTGCCCTTAAGCACAATATTCAGGAGATAAGACGCATCACGGATCCCAATGCCGATATCATGGCGGTAGTTAAGGCAGATGCATACGGCCACGGCGCTTATGAGGTCGCGAAGACCCTGCTCGATAACGGAGCGGACGGACTTTGTATCGCGACAATAGGCGAGGCTGTGCATCTTCGCCAGAGCGGGATCACCTCAAGACTTCTGATCCTCGGAGGCACCGATATCGAGAGCTATGAAGATGCGGTCCTTTATAATATCGACCTCGCGATCTACGACAAGGAGTCTGCCGTCGCGCTTTCGAATGAAGCGGTAAGACAGGGAAGAGTATGCGATATCCACATCAAGCTTGATACGGGCATGGGCAGGATCGGGTTCCCGACTGACGGATCGGCGCTTAATGAGATCGCCGAGATCTGTAAGCTTCCCGGCATCAACCCCTACGGTATTTTCTCGCACTTTGCGGTAGCTGATACCGATGACGACGAGTATACATACAAGCAGTTCGAGGCTTTTAAGAAGACTGTCGGTGACCTTGAGGCCATGGGCATTAATTTCCGCAAGAGACACATCTGCAACAGCGCGGGAATATTAAGATTCCCCGAAATGCACATGGATATGGTGCGCGCGGGTCTCATCCTTTACGGATATAAGCCCGCGGGTTGCCCCGAAGGCTATACGGATATAGATCTTAAGCCCGTTATGACCTGGTATGCCAAGGTCGTTCATGTTAAGACGATCCCTGAGGGAACGACGGTAAGCTACGGAAGACACTTCAAGGCATCAAGACCAACGAAGGTCGTTACCGTGTCGGTAGGATATGCCGACGGATTGTCGAGAAGATTAAGCAACGGCTTTGAGCTTCTCGTTAACGGAGAAAGACTTCCCATTATCGGCAACGTATGCATGGATATGTGTATGCTCGATGCGACCGACATGGAAGGCGAGGTCAAAAAGGGCGATATCGTGACTATTTTCGGCAAGGGAAGATCTGCGGATGAACTCGCGGATGCCCTCGGTACGATTAGTTACGAGATCACATGCGATGTAGGAAAAAGAGTACAGAGAATTTTTACGAACTGATATATAATAAAGCGGTATTTTTGAGGAGAGGCGACGAACATGACACCTGAAGACAAGAAATCACTCGAGTTATTCTCAGCCAGAATGAGAAGATGGGTAATCGAAGGCGTTTACAATGCCAAGAGCGGACACCCGGGCGGATCATTATCCTGTACGGACATTATCTGCTACCTGTATAACAAGGTTCTTAATGTAGATCCTAAGAATCCTTCGGATCCCGATCGTGACAGATTCGTTCTTTCCAAGGGACACTGTGCGCCGGCTCTTTATTCCGCACTGGGTCTTAAGGGCTTCTTCGATGTAAATGAGATCAAGAACCTTCGTAAGATCGGTTCTTTCCTGCAGGGACACCCATGTAAGGCGATCACACCCGGTATCGATATGTCGACGGGTTCGCTGGGTCAGGGTATCTCGACAGCAGTCGGAATGGCTCTTGCCGGTAAGGTGGATAAGAAATCATACCGCGTATTCTCCATCCTCGGTGACGGAGAGATGCAGGAAGGCGAAGTATGGGAGGCTCTCATGAGTGCCGCTCATTACAAGCTCGATAATCTCTGTGCGTTCCTTGATAACAACGGACTTCAGATCGACGGTAAGGTCGACGATGTTATGAGCCTCGGCGATATCGAAGCCAAGGTAAAGGCATTCGGATGGGAGACTGTGATTATCGACGGACATAACTTCGATGAGATCGAGGGCGCTTTGAAGGCCTTCGAAGCTAACAAGGGTTCCGGTAAGCCGTTCTTTGTTATCGCAAAGACTCACAAGGGTAAGGGCGTATCCTTCATGACGGACGATCCGGGCTGGCACGGCTGTGCTCCTAAGGAAGAACAATACAATATCGCAGTCGAAGAACTCGACGCGAAGATAGCAGAACTGGAGGGTTGATCCAATGGGCAAGATGGCAACAAGAGAGGCTTACGGAAGAACGCTTCAGGAGATCGGTTCCGACGAGAAGGTAGTAGTATTTGATGCGGATCTCGCAGGTTCCACTAACACAGGCAGATTTAAGAAGGATTTCCCTGAAAGATTCTTCGACATGGGTATAGCAGAGGCAAACATGGTGGCTTGTGCTGCCGGTATGGCTACATGTGGCAAGATCGCATTCGTATCATCTTTCGCCATGTTCGCGACAGAGAGAGCATGCGAGCAGATCAGAAATTCCGTATGCTACCCCAATCTCAACGTAAAGGTCTGCGCTTCGCACGCAGGCATCACGGTAGGTGAGGACGGTGCTTCGCACCAGTGTCTCGAGGATCTCTCGATCATGAGATCACTCCCCGATATGAAGGTTATCTGCCCTGCAGACGCAGCTTCGGCAAGAATGGCAGTCAAGGCAGCTTATGAGAACGACGGACCTTTCTATGTAAGACTTGCAAGACTCGCTACAGATTCCGTTTACGGAGAGTTCGGCGAGGACGTTGACTTTACACTTGGCAAGGCTCACATGGTAAAGGACGGAACAGACGTAACTATCATCGCCTGCGGATACATGGTAGAGCAGGCTGTTGAGGCCTTAAATATCCTCGAGAGCGAGGGTATCAGCGCCAGACTTCTCGATATGCATACTATCAAGCCCATCGATAAGGAGGCTGTCATCAAGGCTTCCAAGGATACAGGCTGCATCGTAACATGTGAGGAGCACTCGATCATCGGAGGCCTCGGAAGCGCAGTTGCAGAAGTTCTCGTTGAGGATGCACCCTGCCCGATGCTACGCGTAGGCGTTAAGGACGTATTCGGAAGATCCGGTACACCTGCAGAGCTCATGGCTTATTATCATCTTACAGGTGCGGATATCGCAGACAAGGCTAAGAAGGCTATCGCACTTAAGGATAAAGATCAAAGAATAACCCGAGCCCCGTTCCCCTCAGGAAGCAGGTAAGAGACATGAAGGTCAGAAGCTTACGTCTTACTCAGATCATCTATTCCGTGGTCGTGGCGATCGGTGTTATTTTACTGTCGATAATTATCTCTTTCGTTCTTCTTAAGTCCTTAAGGAGAACCACCGAAGATAAGATATCTTACTTCATATCGGCGGATGCTCATCAGATGGAGCTTAATGTCGATAATTACTTTAACAACGTCCAGCAGGTAACGGCGTTGCTGTTCTCGGATAAAGGATATTACCTTTATGATGCTACGGATACGTCTTTAAGCGAGTATCAGAAGATCCAAAGCGAGGATCTGATCCTCAGCAGGATCGTCGATCTCAGTATGATGAATAATTTCTGTGACTTCGGCATCGTCTACGCCAATGACAGTACTACCGGCTGGATCTCGCAGACTACGGGACAGATGTTCAAGGACAGTAGCATCTATTCCTATTTCTCTTCCGTTATTCCGGCTGACAATCTTAAACAGGATGCGTGGATAGTTAATGTTCTCGGTAACACGGAGCGAATCTACTACGTCAAGCGCTTGAATCCGAACGCCGTATGCGTAGTTTCCTTCTATATCTCCGAGCTCGAAAATGTTCTTGCCGTGCCGAATGAGCTTTCCGACATGAGTGTAAGACTTGTGACGGGTGATGATTATGTCATCTACTCGACTGATGCGGAAGAGACTGCCTCTTCGCTCGATCCGGCACTCGTAGATATCATAGGTGAGAATGTAGGTATTACAGCGATCAATGATGATTACCTCATTACCTCCAACCGTCTGGCTAACGGCTGGAAGGTCGTCTGTTCTATGCCTGCTTCTGCGATCATGGCAGATCAGGTCGCTGCTACGAAGACCTTGGTCGTTGCAGTCTCACTTATTACCGTACTGGTCGTTCTTACGATGCTCCTTATTACCACCAGACTTAATTATTCGGTCAAGGGAGTCGTCGAGGATCTCGATTATCAGGCAAGAAATGACCTTATGACTAATCTTCTTAACAAGAGCACATACAGGAAGCTCGTCGAGAATGACCTTTCATCTTATAACGGCAAACAGGCTATAGCATTCCTTATGTTCGATCTCGATAACTTTAAGGAGGTCAACGACGCGGCAGGCCATAAGTTCGGTGATGAGGTGATCAAGAATATGGCCGAGCTGTTAAGAGATGTATTCGAAGATGAAGGCGCCCTTATCGGACGAGTCGGAGGTGATGAATTCTCCGTTTATAAGTCATATAACGATATAAGTCGCGATGATGCAGAAAAGAGGATACATGATCTTACTATGAAGCTTTACGAGCGGTTTAACGTGAAGTTCAAAGAAGAGAATGAGAAATACGGCCTTACGGTATCAAGCGGAATTCTTGTTACGGGAGCCGGCGAATATAAGTTTGATGATCTGTATCAGAAGGCGGATGTGGCGCTGTATATATCCAAGCGTAACGGCAAGTCCAAGCCGACATTTATCTGAGGTAAGAACGTATGCACAGATTCATAAGGATCGTATCATCTTTCATGGCTTCATTGATGTTTATGTTTTCCCTGGCATCATGCTCTTCTTCTGTGTCTAAAGTCAGGATAAGTGCCCAGGAGCAGTCGACGGTCATATCTATGTCATGGTGGGGAAACGATCCCAGACATGAATATACTTTGCAGGGACTATCTTTGTTCCAGGAGCTTAATCCCGACATTATTGTTGATCACTCCTATGGTGTCTGGAACGGATATGAAAGAAGATACTTGATGCAGATGGCGTCCCATAACAACTGCGATGTAATGCAGATTAACTATGCGTGGCTTTCTGAGTATTCGGCGGACGGTACAGGTTATTATGATATCAATCAGCTGTCTGATTATATCGACTTGTCCCAGTTCACACAGGAAGATCTTGCGACGGGAATGAGGGACGGACACCTGAATGCTCTTCCGATAGCTTATAACACGGTCTGCCTTTTCTATAACGCGGATATGTTCGCAAGTTACGGTCTGGATATACCGAGGACGTGGGATGACCTTTTCGCTGCGGCAGATGTAATGAGCGAAGACGGCATCTATGTGCTTGGAATGGTGAATAAGCATCTGTTCCTTCTTCTTAACGCGTGGTTCGAACAGACTACCGGAAGGACGTTGTTCGATGACGCGGGAAACTACATAGGAACTGCGGATGACATCGCGATGATGCTGGAATTCTATAAGGAGCTTACGGACCGGGAGGTTATCATGCCTCTTTATAGCTTTAATGTCAGTGACTTGGAGAACGGACGGGTGGCAGGTACTGTCTGCTGGGCAAGTGACTCTTTAAGGTACTGTCAGCCTGCCATAGATGACGGTATGGATGTGGTGATAGGAGATTACTTAAGAATATCGGATAATGATGAGAGTGATTGGTACATCAAGCCTGCCACGATGTATGCCATAAGTATCGATTGCAATGATCCCGAAGCTTGTGCAAGACTTGTGGACTTCCTTCTTAACGATCCGGAATTCGCGTTGATACAGGGTACTGAGAAGGGGATTCCGGTAAGCGCATCAGCAAGAGAGGCGCTTATAGAGAATGGTTTGCTTACCGGAATAGAATATGAGGCCGGAGAGTTCATATCAGATAACATATCCGATATGAACCTCATCAACCCCATGCTGGAGAATGCGGATTTTCTGGATATCTTCAAGACCATAAGCGACATGTATATCTACGATGAAGCTACTCTCGAAGAGGCCTCTGCACAGATACAGAGTGAACTTATGGAGCTTGCCGGCTGATCAGCGCCCTTCCGGCGGTTCCTGCGGCATTTCCCCGCCGAATCTTTTTCATGGTCGTGATCCCCTTTCCTTGTTAAAGTTGTGCCGATGATTCGGTAAGCTGCGATACGCATACGGTGATAGGAAGATTACCGTTACGCACTCTTAATTTGTCGATAAAATCCTTTTCGCTCATGCCGTTCTTTATCGTGACTGTGTACTTCAAGCGGAACAGGCTTCCCATGTCGGAGGTCTTTACGCTTATAAGCTTTCTTTCCGATGTGTACTTGTCGAAAATCTCGTCAAAGACGCCCTCATAGTCCAGGTCTTCCGGGATTGTGATGTGAAGCTCTTTCTCGTCCTTGCTGTCGCCAAAGCCCGTGACCTTAAGAAGCATCATGGCGACGCAGATTATTGCCGTGAAGATGCCTGCGTATACGAAATATCCCATACCGCAGATAAGGCCGGTTGCCATCGCCAGGAATACGGCGGTTATCTCGCGAGCGGTGCCGGGAGCGGATCTGAAGCGAACCAGACTGAAGGTGCCTGCCACGGCGACTCCTGCGCCTATGCTGCCGTTGACCATCATGATGACGACGCATACAAGAGAGGGAAGCAAAGCCAGTGTCGCGAGAAAAGACCTGCTCGTCTTCGTCTTGAACATGTAAGAGGCTGCGATAACTATGCCGAGCCCTAGTGCGACTGCGATATATATAATGAAATCCGTAGTGTTAAGCATAAAGAAGTCCTCCTTCGATTGTTGTTACGCGGGATGCTTTTCTTATCTTGTTCTCGTAGTAGGAACCGTACTTCGAGAAAGATGTCCGCGGGATGTCGTTGTCGCTTAGGAATTTTGTAAGGTACAAAGGGATGGCACCTGCTGTCTTAAGTTCGAGGAGAGTGCACCCCGGAGGGATTATCCTGTCACCGTACACGCCTTCGGTAAGTGACATGTCACAGGTCCTGCCCAATATCTTCTCGTCCATCGTGAGCCTTAGTCCGCTTCCGTCAGTTGAGTAGTAGGATTCGCGCTCGTAGGAAAGGAAGCAGGAAGGCTTTAAACCCTTATATAATCTTCTGAAGTACTCTATTTCGTCTGCTATCTGCGAGATATAAGGCTGAGGGCAGGTGCCATCGAGCCAGCCTTCCGCCTGATGCTCTCTTACGGCCGTTCTTCTTTTGTAGACGATGCCCATGTATTTTTTCTTGATCTCGACATACACGTTGTCGTCCTCTGTGACCTTGCTGTAGGATCTGACGCGAAGCTTCTCCTTATATACGGGCTTCTCGAGAGACTTTCTTATAAGAGCGTAGTCGGGAGTATCGTAGTAAACGTTTCTTATTGTCGTCCTTCCGTACTCGTCGAGCTTCATGTGTCCGTGGAGAACCTCGAGAAGCTCTGCCTTCGAGTCTGCGTCGAGCATGTATTTATATTCATATCTTTTGAAAACATCAATGTGACTCATCTTCAGTTCCTCCTGTTGTTGAGCATATCTTACAAGGCTGACCTTAAATGAAACTTAAAGATGAGAAGAAAAACTGACAATAAGCCGATAAGGCTCAAGATAATGAAAAAATAAAGGCGGTTGACACTTCGGGCAATCGCCTTTATAATCGTTAGGCTATTTATGCGAAAGTATGCGTATGCATAATAAAGATATGGAGGAACGATGGTATGAAGATGACATATCAGCCTAAGAAGAGGCAGAGAGCCAAGGTTCACGGTTTCCGTGCTAGAATGGCAACTCGTGACGGTCGCGACGTTCTTAAGAGAAGAAGACTTAAGGGCAGAAAGAAGCTTGCAGCATAAGGATCACGGCTGTGGTCCTTTTTCGTTTGTGTGCCGTATAGTGCGGCGCATGAGCCCGCAGCAGGAAGGGGCATAAGTTGAAGGCGGAACCTTTAAGATTCAATTATGAATTCTCGAGAGTATATCGCCGCGCCGCATTCGCTACGGGACGGGTCCTGACAGTACATGTCTTTAACAGGCCCAAAGGTTTAAAACATAACAATACACGCATACCCGAAGACCTTTTAAGAGTAGGGTTCTGCGCCTCGAAGAAGCAGATGGGCGCAGTGGGCAGAAACAAAGCAAGACGCCTTATGCGCGAGGCCTATCGACACCTCGAACCGCGGATACGCGAAGGAAATGATATTGTTATTACATTACGCAATGTCGATGAGCTCCCGTCATATGCACAGATTAGTGTTGAGATGGAAGTTCTCTTGTCCAGACTTAAGGTCTTAAAGCCCGGAGCAGAGTCTAATGAGAAGAGCGATGATCAAGACCGTCAGGTTTTATCAGAAGAACATCTCTCCTAACATGCAGCCGCACTGCAAGTTCCAGCCGACTTGCTCCGAATACATGATCGGATGCCTGGAAAATCACGGCGTAGTCAAAGGTCTTCCCATGGGAATATGGCGTATCCTGCGTTGTAATCCTTTCTCGAAGGGTGGCTACGACCCGGTTCCTGAAAGGAAGAAAAGATAACTTTATGTCACTGCTTTACCAGTTTTTCGGATGGCTTACGAGAATCCTGTTCGGTTTCTTCGGCAACTACGGTATGGCCATCATCATGCTTACTGTCATCATCAGAGCGGCTTTGATCCCGCTTAACATCAAGTCCCAAAAGTCCATGATCAAGATGCAGGCTCTCTCGGGCAAGACAGCCGAGATTCAACGCAAGTACCCGGACGATAAGCAGAAGCAGCAGGAAGAGATTATGAAGCTTCAGCAGGAGAACGGCGCAATGGGCTTCTCCGGATGTCTTCTTCCCTTTATCCAGCTGTTCCTTATCTGGCCTATCTACAGAATCGTATCCGGACCTTTGATCTACCTTTCGCAGGTACCTAAGGAGAATGTCCAGGCAATGATCGATCTTGCCACAGAGCAGGGTCTCGTTACTTCCAAGAGACTTACGGATGTTATTCACATTCCCCTTATCGATATCCTGAACAACAACAGTGACTTCCTTGCAGAGTGCATCAATAAGGGTTACATCGGCATGGGTCAGCTTCTTGACCTCCACTTCCTCGGAATGGATCTTACGAAGACTCCCGCATGGAACCCCGTAACGATCATCTCCGATCCCAAGACATATCTGCCTTTGCTCATTTTCCCTATACTCGTTATCATTACGAACCTCTTCTCCATGAAGATGGCATCCTGGCTCAAGCCCGGTTATAAGGAGCAGAAGGAAGCAAAGGAAAGAGAGAAGAAGAATCCCGCGAGGGCAGGTCAGACTCCTAACGATCAGGCTGAGATGACCACCAAGATGATGACTTGGATGATGCCTGTTCTTATGCTGTTCACGACGTTTACACTTCCCGCTGCCATGGGCCTTTACTGGGTAGTCGGCGGTATCATGAGCATCCTCACACAGCTTCTGACATACTTCATGTTCACGAAGCCTTATGAGCTCAAGAAGCTCGAGATGGAACAGAAGAAGGCAGATGCTTTCAAGAAAGACCACTCCGATGATGACAACAAGAAGAGCGGCAAGAAGAATAAGAAGAGAAAGTAATAGCAGGAGGCTAGTTGGATAATATGGAAAAGACAATAGTTAAGACCGGCAAGACCGTTGAAGAAGCTAAGGCTGCAGCTCTTGAGGAGCTCGGCGTTTCCGAGGATCAGGCAACTGTTGAAGTTGTCAGCGAGAACGAGGGCGGAATCCTCGGTATCGGCAAGCAGGCTGAGGTTAAAGTTACTGCCAATGTAGAAGAGGCAGAAGAAGAGGTTGTTTACTACGGTGACGACGAGAACTACGAAGGTGATGCGGTAACTGAGGCTGAGGATGCAGCTGTTTCTTTCGTAGCAGAGGTTCTTTCAGGTATCGGCATTCACGGCAACATGGATTCCTACAGAGAGGATGACACCATCTACATCTCCGTATCCGGCGGCGACTGCGGTTCCGCTATCGGACGTCACGGTGAGACTCTCGAGGCTATCACATACATGACAAACCTCATCGCCAACAAGCACAGCGAGGAGAGAGTTCACGTTCATCTCGATGTAGGCGGTTACAGAAAGCACAGAGAGAGGATCATCGAAGGCCTCGCCGACCGTGCTGCAAATAAGGCTCTTCGTTACGGCAAGCCCGTTGCAATGGAGCCCATGAACCCTGCTGAAAGAAGAATGGTTCATTCTTATCTCCAGAACGTTGAGGGCGTTACAACTCACTCCGAGGGCGACGAGTCCAACAGGCGCGTTATCGTTACTCCCGAAGTAGCGGAGTAATCCTACATACCATGGAGCCTTTCTGTGCCTTATCCACGCCCGCGGGCGTATCCGGTATAGCGGTGATAAGGGCATCGGGCGAAGGCGTATCCTTGAAGGCCGGGAAGGCCGTTAAGATACTTCGTACGACCGGTGAAAGGACAGATGCGGCTCTTTCCTCTCTGGGAGGCTATGAATCCTGCTATGCAAGATTCATCGATCCTGAGAACAATAAGACAATTGACGATGTGGTGATCACTGTATTCAAGGCGCCGCATTCATATACAGGCGAAGATATGATCGAGATCTCCTGTCACGGCGGCCAGGCTGTCAGACAGGAGATCTTGCGCGTTTTATACTCCCTCGGGATCCGTCCTGCGGCTCCGGGCGAGTTCACGAAGACGGCTTTCATCAACGGCAAGATGGATCTAACCGAGGCCGAAGCGGTCATGAATGTCATAAGCGCGGATTCGTCCCGTGCTCTTGACGCTTCCAACACCCAGCTTATGGGTAAACTCAAGACACGCATTACAGAGGCTGAAGACAGGCTTTACGATGCGCTGTCCGCGATAGAGATGATGATAGAGTTCCCCGAGCATGACGATACTCCGGAGAACACGAAGAGGATCGAGGACCTGATCTGCGGTGTGAAGAAGTCTTTCGAGAGTCTCGAGCGAAGCTTCGGCAGAGGCAGGCTTCTTACCGAGCGTATGAAGATCGCTATCCTGGGACTTCCGAACAGCGGCAAGAGCACGCTTCTTAATTTCCTTGCGGGCTTCGACCGCGCGATAGTAACGGATGTTCCGGGCACCACAAGAGATACGCTCGAGTTTAATACCGAGATCGAAGGCATTCCGGTTACTTTTGTGGATACTGCGGGCATCAGGCAGACGGACGACAGGATCGAGGCGATGGGCGTAAAGCTTGCGATAAGCGCCGCTTCGGAGGCGGATCTTGTACTGTACCTTATCGCGCCTGAGGCACCTTTGCAGAATGTGCGCGACACTATGAGTGAACTCGATGCATCCAAGGTGTGCGTCCTCTTTTCGAAAAGCGACGAAGGACAGAACCCTCTTAAAGGGCAGATCGAGACGGAGCTTGCTGCGCAGGGTGTGACGGGATTCGCATCGGTCTCCGTAAAGGAAGAGACCAACACGGAGCTAATCGGAGCTTTCGTTAAGGAAGCTTACGAGAAAGCGGGCGGCATCAATGCAAGCGACATCACGGTGTTAAGCTCAAGACATGCGGATCTGTTAAGAAGCGCATGCGGGAAGCTCGACGAGGCTCTCGGTATATTAAGAGACGGTCTCGGCGTAGATGTCTGCTCCCAGGTCATAAGATCCGCGCTCGACGACAGCGGACAGATAACGGGACGTGTAGTCTCGGACGAACTTGTGGAGAATATATTCTCGAGATTTTGTATAGGCAAGTAAGATGGATATTAACGAAGCACTTAAGATCGAACATTCATATGAAGCAGGCGATTACGATGTCGCCGTAGTAGGCGCGGGTCACGCGGGCTGCGAGGCTGCGCATGCATGTGCCGTAATGGGACTTAAGACGGTGTTGTTTACGCTGCACCTTGATTCTCTTGCGAACCTTCCGTGTAACCCGAGTATCGGCGGAACAGCCAAGGGACAGATAGTGCGCGAGGTAGATGCGCTCGGCGGCGTCATGGGTAAGGTCGCAGACGAGTGTCTTATTCAGATGAGAATGCTTAACCGCACCAAAGGTCCCGCAGTTCATTCTCCGCGTGCGCAGATGGACAGAACGAAATACTCAGTCGCCATGAAGAAACTTCTTGAAGACACGGACAACCTCGATATCAGACAGGCCCATGTAACCTCTCTGCTCGCGTCCGACGAGGGAGACGGTAAATATAAGGTAACCGGTGTCATGACCGAGAGCAAGGCCGTATACAGAGCCAAAGCTGTGGTCATCTGCTCGGGTACATATATGGAGTCCAGAACCATAAGGGGAGAGGTCATAATCGAGTCCGGTCCGGACGGTCTTCCGAGATCTGTGGGACTGAGCAAATCGTTAAGTGAACTCGGTATACCTGTGTTGAGATTCAAGACGGGAACTCCCGTAAGAGTTAACGCCAATACAATAGACTTCTCGCAGATGCAGGTGCAGGAAGGCGAGACTGACTGTCCGCCGTTCTCTTTCGACAACGAGATGAAGGGCAAAGACGTTCCTCCCGAGCAGACTCCGTGCTACTCCGTATGGACTTCTCCCGAGACTCGCGAGGTAATATTCGACAATATGGACAGGTCGCCTCTTTACAGCGGCGTCATCAAGGGCACGGGTCCCAGGTACTGTCCTTCGATCGAGGATAAGTTCGTTAAGTTCCAGGATAAGACGAGACACCAGATCTTTATCGAGCCCATGGGCAGCAATACTCGTGAGATGTATCTGCAGGGCTTCTCGACGAGTCTTCCCGAGGATGTACAGGTTCAGATGGTGCATTCTCTTCCCGGACTCGAGAATGCGGTTATACAAAGAAGTGCATATGCTATCGAGTACGATCTTATAGAACCCACGACGCTTAAGTCTTCGCTTGAGTCAAAGATCGTGGCGGGACTTTTTACCGCAGGTCAGATAAACGGTTCCTCCGGCTACGAGGAGGCTGCGGGCCAGGGTATAGTCGCGGGCATCAATGCGGGCCGCTTTGTACAGGGCAAGAATGCGATCATTATCGACCGCTCGCAGGGCTATATAGGCGTGCTTGTAGACGATCTCGTAACGAAGGGTACAAACGAGCCTTACCGCATGATGACATCACGTGCAGAGTACCGGCTGTTCCTGCGATACGACAACGCGGACAAGAGACTGACTCCGATCGGTTACGAAGCGGGTCTTATCAGCGATGAGCGTTACGAGGCGTTTAAGCGTAAGTATGAGGCTGTGGCTTCAGAGTACGAGAGGCTGACAAAGACATTTACGGGTCCCGTGCCGGAGCTCGTGCAGATCCTCGAGAGCGTGGATCAGGTTCCGCCCTCTTCGGGTGTGTCCATGGCAGATCTTATCCGCCGTCCGGGTGTAACATACGATATGCTCGCGCCTGTCGACAAGGACAGACCGCAGCTTACTTCCGACATAACCCGTGAGGTAGAGACCGATATCAAGTACGAGGGCTATCTTAAGCTCGAGGAAGAGAAGATAAATAAGTTTACGAAGCTCGAGAAGAAGGTGCTGCCTTCCGATATCGATTATTCGAAGATAACGGGCTTGAGACTCGAAGCAAGGCAGAAGCTTGATAAGATGAAGCCGGTAAGTCTCGGTCAGGCATCGAGGATCTCGGGCGTGTCCCCTGCGGATATCACGGTGCTTCTAGTGTATCTCGAGTCGCTGAAAGGAGGCGCCGGTGTCTCAGGTAATTAAGGATCTGGTTAGAGAGTATTCCGAGAAGGAAGGTATCGGGCTTAATGAAGATCAGTTCGAACAGCTTTCGGTTTATGCGCAGATGCTCGTTAAGACTAACGAGGTCATGAACCTTACGAATATAACCGACGATGAGGGCATCGCCGTAAGGCACTTCATCGATTCGCTCACGCTCGTTCCGTACATAAGAGCGGAGCAGAAGAAAGAGGGTCGAGAAGATCTTACGATAATAGACGTAGGAACGGGCGCGGGATTCCCGGGGGTTGTGCTTAAGATCGCGATGCCTTCGCTTCGCCTGACGCTTCTGGATTCGCTTAATAAGCGCTTGAATTTCTTAAATGAAGTCAGTACCGCACTAGGCCTTTCTGACGTAAAAACGGTACACGGCAGGGCTGAGGACGCGGGACGCGACGTTAAGCTACGCGAAAAGTTTGACATCTCATGCGCCAGAGCCGTGGCTTCTTTGCCCGTATTGTGTGAGTATTGTCTTCCTTTCGTGAAGACAGAAGGCGCTTTCCTTGCCATGAAGGGTAATGTGGATGAGGAGGAGCAGGCTTCACGTAAAGCGATCGACGTTCTCGGAGGAAAGAAGGAGAAGACAGATAAGTTCCTTCTTCCCGGTACGGATATGAACAGATCCGTGGTTGTTGTAAGAAAGGTTCGTCCGACGCCCAAGGCGTATCCGAGACAGGCCGGAAAGCCGTCTAAGAGTCCTTTGTAAGATTTTCCTCTATATTATAATAATTATTTTATTTTAAAGAGTAATTATAGTATAATTGAGGGGTGTGATTTTATTCACCTATACGGAGGAAAAGATGGCAGATAATGACAAGTCCAAGGAGCTTCGTAAGCTTCAGGAAGAGGAGATGGACCTCGCGTTCCGCTCCGAACAGACCACGATAGTTCCCGTTGACCTTGAACAGGAGATGAAGAAGTCGTTTATCGACTATGCTATGTCGGTTATTTCCGACCGTGCTCTTCCCGACGTTAGAGACGGTCTGAAGCCCGTTCAGAGAAGAATTCTTTATTCCATGTATACACAGGGATTTACTCCCGATAAGCCTTACCGTAAGTGCGCTACCACGATCGGTGACGTTCTCGGACGTTTCCATCCTCACGGTGACGCTTCGGTTTACGATGCGCTCGTAAGGCTTGCGCAGGATTTCTCACTGAGACATCCTCTCGTAGACGGACACGGTAACTTCGGTTCCATCGACGGTGACCCGCCGGCTGCTTACCGTTATACGGAGGCAAGACTTGCGAAGGTTGCCCTCGAGATGATGACAGATATCAAGAAGGGCATCGAGTTCCGTCCCAATTTCGACGAGCACGAATTCGAGCCTGTTGCTCTTCCTTCGAGATTCCCGAACCTTCTCGTTAACGGTTCAGTAGGTATCGCCGTAGGTATGGCGACTAATATCCCTCCCCACAATATGGGTGAGGTCATAGACGGCGTCGTAATGATGCTCGATAATCCCGACGTTACGCTCGATGAGCTTCTGACAGTCGTTAAGGGTCCTGACTTTCCTACAGGCGGTGCGATACTCGGTACAGCCGGTATCCGCGAGGCATATGCCACAGGCCGCGGCAGGATCATGGTAAGGGCTCATGCCGAGATTGAAGAGCACAGCGGCGGAAGACAGAGGATAATCATCCACGATCTTCCTTTCGCAGTTAACAAGGCACGTCTCATCGAGAGAATGGCCGACCTCGTTAAGGAGAAGAAGGTCGAGGGTATCACGGGTCTCCGTGATGAGTCCGACCGTAACGAGATGGTCAGAATCGTTATCGAGGTCAAGAAGGAAGCCAACCCCGACGTTGTCCTCAATCAGCTTTACAAGAACTGCGCACTGCAGGATGCATGCTGCGCCAACATGATCGCGCTCGTTCCGGATAAGGACGGCAAGCTCGAGCCTAAGACGATCACGCTTTTCGACGCGCTTAAGTACTATATTGAGCACCAGGAGAACGTCGTCACAAGAAGGACCGAGTACGATCTCGAGCAGGCACAGGGCAAGAGACACATCGATGAAGGATTGCTCCTTGCCATCGATCACATTGACGAGATCATCAACATAATCAGATCTTCCAGAACCGAGGCTGATGCCAAGGCGAGAATGTGCGAGAGATTCGGCTTCTCCGATAAGCAGGCACAGCACATCGTAGACATGAGACTCGGTCGTCTCACAGGTCTCGAGAGAGAGAAGCTCGAGGCTGAGATCAAGGCTTTGGACGAAGCCATCGCAGCATATCAGCTCATCCTGAGCGATAAGGGTGTGCTCCACGAGACGATCAAGAAGGAGATCCTCGAGATCAAGCGTAAGTACGCGACTCCCAGAGTGACCGAGATCATCAACGGTTCGTTCGAGGATGTAGACGACGAGTCCCTCATTCAGGAGGAGAACATCGTTGTTACTCTTACTCACTTCGGTTACATCAAGCGTCAGCGCATCGATGTTTACAAGAGCCAGCACAGAGGCGGCCGCGGTATTTCCGGCCAGGGCAGGCGTGAGGAGGACTACGTCGAGAAGATCTTAACGACTACGACGCACAAATTCCTGCTTTGCTTCACGAATACCGGACGTGTGTTCAAGATCAAGGGCTATAAGATCCCCGAGACAGCTTCAAGAAGTGCGAAGGGTACGGCTCTTGTAAATCTTCTGAGCCTGCAGGAAGGTGAGAGGATCAGGAATATCATTCCTGCAGACAGCCTCGATGAGGAGGATGTAAACCTCACGATCGTAACCCGTAAGGGAATCATCAAGAGAACGCCTCTGTCGAGCTATAAGAATATCAACAAGAACGGACTCATTGCCGTTAAGCTCCGTGACGACGACCGCGTAGTCGATATCGCCATGACAGCGCCGGGACAGGAGGTCATCGTAGTCTCCTCGAGCGGTAAGGCAATCAGGTTCAATACCGATGACGTAAGAGAGACCGGACGTAATTCTTCCGGTGTACGTGCGATGAATCTTGCCGACGATGATAAGGTCGTAGGTATGGTTCCCGTAACCGAGGGCGGCGAGCTTCTCGTTATCTCCGAGAAGGGTATGGGTAAGAGATCGTCCGTTGAGGAGTACCGTCAGCAGAACAGAGGCGGTAAGGGTCTCATCACATACAGGATCAGCGATAAGACAGGTCCTCTCGTAGGATGTACTCTCGTTGATGATTCACTTGACCTTCTTATGATCACTGATACAGGCATGATCATCCGTGTAGCAACAACCGAGATCCCGACACTCTCACGTGCCACATCCGGTGTTAAGCTCATGAGGTCGAACGGAGCTTCCGTAGTAGACTTCACGGTAACCGAGCATGAGGAACCCGAAGAGGAGACTGCCGAGGAAGAAGATGCACAGGAGTAATTTAAGAACAGCAGCGAAAGCGATATGTCTGATTCTTGCGATGTTCGTCGCGGCTGCCTGGTGTTATCCCGGCGCCGTGCTGGCTGCAGTCAATCAGCCGGATATAACTATCACACCGCTTGATCAGATCCACTGCTCTTCGTACTGTGTATATGACTATACTGCGGACGAGATCCTTCTCGAGCAGCAGTCGCACAACCGTATCTATCCCGCGTCCATGACCAAGATCATGACGTTCCAGTTAGGTCTTGATTATCTCGACTCTGATGCATATGTGACCTGTTCTCAGAATGCTATCGAGAGCGTCGCCTCAGACTCTACGATGATGTATCTGTGTGTAGGAGAGGAGATAAAGGTATCTGAACTGTTCTACGGTCTGATGCTTCCTTCCGGTAACGATGCTGCGAATGTAATCGGCGAGTCCGTTATCAATGCGTTGTTCGAGAATTATCCTGTCGGAGGCGATGTAGGTCCCGACGGAATCAATGCCCAGTACTTTGTAGATATCTTCGGTATTCCCGCTGAAGAGATAGTCGCGAACTATCCGCTGTCCGCATTTGCGGAGCTCATGACGCTCCGTGCGAGAAATCTCGGTTGTACCGGAACACATTTCTCCAATGCGCACGGATATCACAGTGACGATCATTACACGACCGCTTATGACCTCTGTCTTATGATGGCGAACGGAACACGTAATCCCGATTTCTGCACGGTTATAAGTTCCCCCACGCATATCTTCCAGGCGACTAACTGTCACCCCGAGGATGCATGGTCCACTGTCCGTAATACGAATCAGATCCTTATGGATCCCTGGATGACATCTAAGACTGCGGAAGGTGAAGATACTCATATCGCTGCTTTCATCGGCGGTAAGACGGGTACAACTTCAGTCGCCGGTACCGGTATGACCACATACAGCGTTAATGAGAACGGTCACGAGTTGATGATTTCCGTCTGCGGTATCCCTTATGAAGAGTCTTCCAATCAGACGCGTTATGTTACTTCGGCTGTGGCTTACGGTAATCTCGCATGCTGGAATTCAGATCCTGTTACGGTAGTTCCCGGAACTCTCGGTGACTATCAGAGATTCAACTGGACCGCGGATGAGTATCCCGAGCTTGATACGGTGATCGCTCCTTTCGATGCGGTTGCTCAGCTGCCGGAACCTGCCGAGATCCACGGTGAGACGCCGGAAGAAGGTACAGTCCCCGGTGAGACTGCGGGAGAAGTTATCATAGGAGAACCGGGAGACCCGGAGGTTCCTGCGGTAGAGGATGATTCCGCGCTCGGCGGATTCTTCGAGACCCGTGTCGGCAAGTTCATAGCGATGAATCCGGGTGTATCCGTGTTTATCGCGGTGCTCATCATAACCATTATCATTCTTGTGGCGATCCTTGTTATGAGAAGCATTAAGTATTCGAAGCCGAAGAGACGCAAGTCGTCCGTCAGGGAGTTTAAGGGCAACGGTCCGACATTCCAGTAAGTTTATGTATTAATATATAATCGATAAGCGCTCTGCGGAGCGCTTATTTTTTGCTTAGCTTGCACCTTATTTGTTGTTTTAGGAAAAAGTGCAATAAAAAGCCTTCTTCGTTGCACCTTTATAACGTATCTGATAAAAGGTGCAAGAATCGTCGATTAAATTGCACATAATTCTCCGTTACAGGAAAAGGTGCAATAAAACACCGAGTTCATTGCACTATTTTGAAAAACACGGGAAAAGGTGGGAGGCGGCGCACATAACAAGCAAAGAAAAGGGACTGCCGGAGCAGTCCCTCATAAATCTGTTTGGAGATATTCGGATTAAAGTCCCTGAACGCTCTCGATAGCGTCGTGAATGTTGTTGTAAGAAGCCTGGAGGAGAGCCTTCTCTTCTTCGTTGAGCTCCATCTCGATGATCTGCTCAACACCGCCTGCACCGATCATGATCGGAACATTGAGAGTTACGTCGCTCATACCATACTCGCCGTTAAGCTTTGTGGATACTGTACGGATTGTGTGCTTGTCCATGAGGAGAGACTCGAGAAGAGTTGTAACGGAAACAGCAACACCGTTGAATGTAGCGCCCTTGAGCTTGATGATCTGTGCGCCGGAAGACTTTGTCTGCTCAACGATATCGATCTTATCCTGCTCGGAGAGGGGCTTGCCGATGATTCTTGCATACTCTTCAACAGGTACACCTGCAACGTGTGTGCGGCTCCATGCAGCGAACTGTGTCTCACCGTGCTCACCGAGGATGTAACCGTGAACGTTACGTGTATCAACGTTGAGCTTGGAAGCGAGCAACCATCTGAAACGAGCAGAGTCGAGGTTTGTACCGGAACCGATGATTCTGGAAGAAGGAAGTCCTGTCCACTCTGTAACCTTGTATGTAACAACGTCGCAAGGATTGGATACTACGAGGATAACACCCTTGTTGTAGTACTTCATGATGCTGTCTGTGATGATGTGAGCGAGCTTAACGTTCTTCTTTGCAAGATCGATTCTTGTTTCGCCGGGCTTTCTCGGGATACCTGCTGTGATGATGATAACGTCAGCATCCTTGATCTCGTCGTAGTCACCGCTGTGGATGTCCATCTGACCGAGGAAAGGAAGACCGTGGCTGATGTCAAGTGCCTCACCAAGAGCCTTTTCCTGATTAACGTCGATAAGAACGAGCTCAGAGCAGAGCTGCTTCATCGAGATAGCGAATGCGATAGTCGCACCTACTGCGCCTGCACCGATGATGCAGACCTTTGAACCTTCTGAAATCTTACTCATAGAAGATACCCCCATGTGTTAGTAATAGATTATATTTGCAAATACGCGCATGCGCATTTGCAAAGCGCAGAAAACTGCTTAAAGAATATATCAGAATTCTTCGGATAAATAAAGAACATGTATATAAAATATAAAGAATATTCATATAAGTTTTTAGTGCGGTAAAGCAAGAAATAAACCTCAAAAAAGTTTATGTAAAAAAGTTAAAAATTGTGCTTGACAGGATAGGGGATGCGTTGTATTCTTACTAGGCACTTCGCGAGAGGGAAACACGGAAACGAACTTGAACGAAGGGGCACGGATCTTGAAAATTGAATAGAATGCAGAACTTAAAACAACGAGCCTTAAGTTGATTCGTAAGAATTGAGTTTAAATTAAGTAATTGAGCCAAAAAGGC